>PVMK01126787.1_pt1 | contig 96780 bp, 76 predicted proteins | sample 1853481 | NCBI WGS metagenome assembly PVMK01 (sample SAMN08533507, study PRJNA380276) | Marine sediment metagenome, whole genome shotgun sequencing project.
AGACCGCGACTACCAGGTGACGGTGGACGATTTCAAGGCGTGGGAAGCGAAACATGGCGAACTCCCCAATGGCATCATCGTGTTGTTGCGCACGGGCTACGGAAAATTCTGGCCCGATCGCGCGGCCTACCTGGGCACCGATGCGCGCGGCGCCGAGGCGGTGGCCTTGTTGCATTTTCCGGGCCTGCACCCGGATGCTGCGCGTTGGCTGGCAGAGCACCGCTCCATTAATGCCATTGGCCTGGACACACCGAGCATCGACTACGGCCAGTCGACCGGCTTTGAGTCACACCGAATCCTGTTCGCAAAGAACATCCCGGCTTTCGAAAACGTGGCGCAGCTCGAGCAGCTGCCCGACCGCGGTTTTGAGGTGATCGCGCTGCCGATGAAAATCAGGGGCGGCAGCGGTGCCCCGCTGCGGATCGTGGCCGTGGTGAAATAATGGGAATAAACCCAGGGCGAAGTGTTTGCCGAAGAATACAAGCACGGTAAACCCGGACGGAACGGTTTCCACCGGAGGCACAACATCAATGTCCGGTTTCACCATAGTTGAAGTGGATCGATGGAGGCGGCGCTGTTGATTGCAAAAGCCTGCCCATTTCTTGAAGTTGGCGGTTCGCTCGAGGTATCAGAGTTAATCCAGATGCCTGGCTGAGTTATTTATCAGTTTTGAGGTATGGAGAATTTTATGCCATTTGTTGAAGTTAGGCCGATCACAATGTACAAACTCGTCATTGCCAATAAAAACTACTCGTCATGGTCCTTGCGGGCATGGCTTTACCTGGCTGAAAGCAACATTGCCTTCGAGGAAATCCGGATCCCGCTGTTCACCGGCAACTGGCAAGAGGAAGTAGCGCGGTATTCTCCAGGCGGCCTGGTGCCTGTTCTTTTGGATGACGGCATTAGCGTGTGGGATTCAATGGCCATTATTGAGCACGTCCGGGAACAGCACCCGGATGCCGTAGGCTGGCCCGTATCTGACCGTGCACGCGCGCATGCCCGTTCCGTCAGTGCCGAAATGCATTCCGGTTTCCTCGCCCTGCGCGGTGAGCTTCCGCAAAACCTCCGGGTTCGCCGTAAACTGGATCTCGGGCAACTCTCGGAGAAATGCCACAAAGACATTGGCCGGGTGGATGAACTGTGGACGGACTGCCGCAAACAATACGGCGGGGACGGAAAGTGGTTGTTTGGGGAATTCTCAATTGCCGACGTCATGTTTGCGCCGGTTGCCCTTCGATTCGTGACTTATTCGATACCCATCAGCGATCAGTCGCGGGAGTTTGTTGAGGCCGTCTGCGAACTTGAATCGGTACAGCAGTGGATTGAGGCCTCGCGAGCGGAATCCGAGTCACTGTCGTTTTATGATGATCCGGGGAAATAGGGGCAAAGGGCTCTTTGTTTCGCGCGTTATCGAAGTTCAAACCGCGATTGCTTACGATAGAGTGTGTATCTGCCCGGTTTCGCGATAAACTGCTCCGCTGACAGTTCAATTCTTGATAAACACTTCAGGGGATTGCCCATGCGTTCAATTTTTTCCATTGTCTTTGTGCTGTTGCTTACATCCGTGGCCAATGCGGAGACGAAGCTCCTGCGGTTTCCGGATTTACACGGGGACCAGGTGGTGTTCAGCTACGCCGGCGATCTCTGGATTGCCAGTACCCGTGGCGGCGTTGCGCGACAGCTGACGTCGCACCCGGGCCAGGAGTTGTTCGCAAAATTCTCGCCCGATGGCCGGCACATTGCGTTCACCGGGCAGTACGATGGTGGCGAACAGGTATACGTGATTCCGGTTAGCGGGGGAGAACCGGTTCGGCTGACCTGGTATCCATCCGAAGGGCCACTGCCGGCGCGCTGGGGCTTCGACCACCAGGTCTACGGCTGGACTCCCGATGGGTCTGCCGTGTTGTTCCGCTCGGTCCGTGAGGGCTTCGGTCTGACTGACTCCAGGTTATACACGGTCAAGCTCGAGGGCGGGCTGCCGCAGGCTTTGCCGATGGTGATTTCCGGCGCCGGCGCACTTTCCCCCGACGGCAAGCGGGCGGTTTTCTCGCCCCTGTTTCGCGACTTCCGCACCTGGAAGCGTTACCAGGGTGGCTGGGCCCAGGACCTGTACCTGTTCGAACTCGACGGTTCGGGTTCGCAAAACATCACCAACCATGTGCGAACCGATCGTGACCCGATGTGGATGGGTGACAGCATCTACTTTGTTTCTGACCGTGACGACTACCTGAATATCTACCGCTACGACATTAGCAGCGGCGAAACCAGCCAGTTGACGCAGCACCAGGGGCAGGACGCGCGCTGGGCCAGCGACGACGGCTCACATCGCGTGGTGTATGAACTCAACGGCGCACTGCGCATCCTGGATGTGCGTGATGGTACGCACACCGCACTTGAGGTGAATGTGCCCGCAGACAGCGGCCTGAACCTGGCGGAGCGGGTCAAGGTCGCCAAACACATGGAAGGATTCGATATCAGCCCGAACGGTGAGCGGGTACTGGTGGCGGCCCGCGGCGAGGTTTTTTCAGTGCCGGTCGAATACGGGGTCTCGCGCAACCTGACAGCCAGCGCCGGTGCGCACGAGCGCGAAATTGCGTGGTCGCCAAAAGGTGACCGGGTGGCATGGATATCCGACGCCAGCGGCGAGGAAGAAATATACGTTCGCGACGCCCTGGGCCAGTCTGCCCCGGTGCAGGTAACCCATGACTCTGAGCTACGGCTGTATAGCCCGGTCTGGTCGCCTGATGGTTCAATGCTTGCCTATGATGACGCCGAAGCCCGCATTTACGTGATTGATCAGGACGGTAAGAACAGGCGCCTGGTGGGTGATGACGGGGGTTTTCATGACCACGATTTTTCCTGGTCACCGGATTCGCGCTGGCTGGCTTTTTCCATGGAAGACCCGAACGGATTTCGCTCATTGCATATCTGGGATAGCGAAACGGGGGCCTCGCGACGCATCACCGGTGAAATGTTCAGCGAGTACAGCCCGGTTTTCTCTGCCTCCGGGGAGCAACTCTATTTTCTTGCAGACCGGATGTTTACTCCACAACTTGGCAACATCGAATGGAACTACGTAAGCAACCATAACACCGGTGTATATGCGCTTATGTTGACCGCTGATGCCGCCAACCCCTTTGCGCCAAGAAATGATGAGGGCGCGAAAGAAAAAGAAGAAAACGATGAAAAGGACGAGCAGGACGGCGACGACGCAGTAAAGGTGCAGATTAACTTCGACGGTCTGGCAAATCGGGTAGCCCGCGCACCTATGGATTTCGACAACTATTCGGACCTGTACGCGCACAAGGAACATCTCCTGGTGCTTCGCAGAGGCGCCGAGTTCTACGGGCGCGATTCCTATGAAGATACCGCCCTGATGGCCTACTCACTGGAAGACCGGGAAACATTCAAAATCGCCAATGATGTCGACGAATACGCGGTAGCTGCCGATAGCAACCAGGTCGTAATCAACCGATCGGACAAACTGATTCGCATGGATATCAAGGAAGACAAACCGGATGCGCAGAAGGTTGATCTGGGCGGCCTGTCGGCGGAGCGCATCCGGTCGGTCGAGTACCAACAGATTTTCGATGAAGTCTGGCGCCGCTACCGTGATCATTTTTACGTGCGCAATATGCATGGCCACGACTGGGAGGCGTTGCGCGAGCAATACCGTCCACTGGTGGCTCACGTGGCCCACCGGGCCGACCTGAACTACGTCATCGGTGAAATGATCGCCGAATTGAGTGTGGGGCATGCCTATGTTGCCGGCGGCGACATGGGTGCGCCGCGACGCTCATCCGATGCCCTGTTGGGGGCGACTTTTGAACTCGACAGCAATGCCGGTTTGTATCGCATCGACTCAATCTATGCAGGCCAGAATGAAGAGGACAGATACCGTTCACCACTCACGGAACCGGGTATTAAGGTCAGTGAGGGTAGCTATGTTCTGGCAATAAACGGGCGGCCGCTGACAGCGGATGTCAACCCGTATTCGCTGCTCAAGGGGGCGGGCGGAAAGCTCCTCGAACTGACCGTGGCTGATGATGCGGCTGGCCTCAACCGGCGCACGGTGCTGGTTAAACCCATCCGCAGCGAGAACGCCCTGATCTACCTGGGCCAGGTACGGCGTAACCGTGAATACGTCACGCAACAGACCGGCGGGAAAATTGGCTATCTGCATGTCCCGGACATGGGGTCGAGGGGTATCTACGAGTTTATCAAGTGGTACTACGGCCAGAAACGCAAGCAGGGAATGATCGTTGACGTGCGTGGCAACGGCGGCGGCAACGTGTCGGAAATGCTGATCAACCGCCTGGACCGGGGCCACGCGTTCATGGGCTACTCCCGTGGTGTAGAAAATACTGAAACCTACCCGACTGTCGTATTCACCGGTCCCATCGTCGCACTATTGAACGAAGATTCAGCCTCCGATGGCGATATATTCCCGGCCGCCTTCCAGGCGCTGGAACTCGGTCCGCTGATCGGCAAGCGCAGCTGGGGCGGGGTTGTCGGTATTACCGGCCTGGGTACGTTGATGGATGGCGGCACTGTTTATGTGCCTCAATTCGGGACCGCTTCTGCAGCCGGCGAATGGACGGTTGAAGGCGAGGGCGTACACCCGGATATCGAGGTTGATAATCCACCCGATGCGGTGCTGCAGGGTAAAGACCCCCAGCTTGACCGAGCCATTGCGGAGGCGTTGAAGAGGCTGGAAACGCAGCCTGGAATATTGCCGCCGCGGCCAGCGGATCCGGTGAAAACGCCGGGGAATTGATTAGCCACCCGTGTTTTCGCGGATGATTCCGCTCCTACGGCGTTTTCATGGAACAGATGAAATCATCATCTCCGAGCGGGCGGCAGATATTCGGATAGCCGGCTTCGGCCCAGAATTCCGGCAGTCCGGCCTGGCGTATGATGTCCTTGAACGCATCGGTCCCAAACAGGGGTTCCAAAGCAGGGTACCAAAGCCACTCCAGAGCGATCAGGCTCTCTGTTTCCGTGCGGGTGGCGCCTTTGCTCAATAATTTCCCGGCCAGGTCCAGTTCGCCGAAATAGACAGCCCAGAATGTTTCCTCCCACAGCACGGATTCATTTTCATATTGCGAATCGGAGCTTGCGTGTTGCTGCATGACTTCGATTGAGGCGTCACGGGCCGGCAGCACTTCCAGCAGTTGCCGGGTCCGGCCACTGGGTTCAGGCTCAGTCGCCTCAACCAGCCTGAACAACTCCAGGGCTTTTTTCATGTCTCCGTCACTCAGTGCCATGCGCATACCGTGACGCGGAGCAAAGCTCTTGTCACTGCCGCCAATGGTCAGGCTTCGTTCCAGCTGGCGCCAGGCCGCTTCGCGCCGGCCGTTGGTGTACAAATTGGCGGCGTTCACTGCCAGGTTGATGAAGGACAGGGGATCGAGCTCCGCCGCCCTGGTGCTGTATTCCAGCGTTTGATCCATGTAGCCGGCACGGCCCAGCATCTGCGCGTACTGCTCGTTGGCTTCCACATCATCCGGGTTCAGGGCCAGGGCGCGCCGGTAGCTGTCCCGGGAACTGGACCAGTCCTGGCGCTCGCGGTAGACGTCACCCAGGGCCGAGTGGGCATGGGTTAGTTCCGGATTGATTTCCAGTGCCCGTAGTGCCATCTGTTCCGCTTTGTCCAGCAAAGGCTGGTCGGCAGCAGTAAACAGGTAGTAAACGGCCAGCGCGTGAGCCTGTGCATTGGCCGCCCAGGCCTCGGCAAAACCCGGGTCGCGTTCCACCGCTTCGTTGAGCAATTCAATGGCTCGCTCAAAATCTAGCCGCTGCGCGATCAGGGCGCGAGCTTCCAGGTAGTGGTCGTAGGCTTCCATGTTGCCGGTCTGCTCGGTCGCCAGGCGGGAATCAGCGGTGTCCAGGTCCAGCTCGATGGCCAGGGCATCCGTGATTGCACGGGCTATCTCGTCCTGGATCGCGAAGATGTCGGTCAGCTCACGGTCGTAGGTGTCCGACCACAGGTGAAAGCCGTCTTGCGCCTTGACCAGTTGCGCCGTGATCCTCACCCGGTTCCGGGCTTTGCGAATAGAGCCTTCGAGAATGTGTTCAACCCCCAGTTTGGAACCGATCATGCGCAGGTCTTCAGTCCCCCCCCGGAACTGGAACGATGATGTCCGGCCGGCCACCTTCAGGCTTTGCGTTTTTACCAGCACATTGAGGATTTCCTCCGCGATGCCATCGGCAAAATAAGCCTGGTCGCCTTCCGGGCTCATATCCACGAAGGGCAACACGGCGATGGATTTCTCGCCGCCCGCTGTTTCTACACCTGCTTCAGGCTTTGCCTCGATGGTTTTGGCGCTCGCATCGGAAGGTGGCGCGGGATCTGTCAGGAAAAATTTGTCGGCCAGCAGCAGCACAACCGCCACGGCCAGAAACAGGATGATGGTGCGGTCCAGCTTGCGGCCTGTTTGCGGGGTAATCGACTGCGTGCGGTCAATCTCCGATTCGAGCTTGATGCCCTCAGGGGTCATCTCGAAGGCCCAGGCGAAAAATAAGGCAATGGGTAAACCCGTGACGACGGCTATGGAAAGCGCCTGGATCGCCCAGTTGGGGGCGTCGACCAGGTCCAGGGCAAAATCGGCGCCCTGCAGCAACAGCCAGCCCATCAAAACATAGGCGATGCCCACTCGAAATACGTTGCGGCGTTTCAGTTCCTCGAAAAAACTCATTTAGAGGCGGTAATCCTCATTTGCACGAACGCAATTGTGCCACAGTGCGGCCTGGAACCTATGGTCGATCTTTTCCAATGAGCTAGAATACTCAACCAGGCGCCCGTAGCTCAGCTGGATAGAGTACCTGGCTTCGAACCAGGTGGTCGGGGGTTCGAGTCCCTCCGGGCGCGCCATTATTTCCGGGATGTATGCCGGAACCCGCCGCCTTGGAACCCAACGGAGACAAGCATGCAACCTATGAAAGCAGTGATACTTCTCATCTTGCTGACGTTTCATTCAATCGCGATGGCGCAAGCCGAGGAAGGTGTGGCTTCGTACTATGCTGATTCACTGCAGGGCAATCTCACTGCCAGTGAGGAACCCTATGACAAGGAAGCGATGACTGCGGCTCACCGGACCCTGGCTTTCGGTACCCGGGTAAAGGTAAGCAACCTGGATAATGGCAAGAGTGTCGAGGTGGTGATTAACGATCGTGGGCCGCATTCTCAAAACCGGATAATTGATGTTTCGGGTGCTGCAGCCAGGCAATTGGGGCTGATGGATTCGGGTACGGCTAAGGTCAGGGTTGAAGTTTTGGAGGAGTAGGCGTGATAACCACCCCCGCCTTCAGCGCTGCTAACGCCCCATCCAGGTCCTGATCGGGCCCGCACGACGCCAGCCTCGCCAACAATGTGACGACTATCTCGTCGTTATAATCGGCAGTCGTCGCGAAATACTGTGCAAAAGCCAGGGTTCCGCTCGGCTCGAACCCGTTGTCCCGTAACCATTCCAGATCGTGTTCACCTTCGATTTCCGTAGCCGGAACTTCGATGCAGGTAAAACCGTCGGATCGAAAAGATCCATCGGGCCAGTCACTGAGTTGCTTGTCTTCATAGTTTGATGCGCCGCTTTGATTGACAACGCGTTCCGCGTGGATCATCACCACACCGTTCTCTGAAAAAAACGCAGCGAGCGATATTTCATACGGGTTTTCACCAAATTGATCCGCCCGGTGCTTTGGGCCGATCGCAGCCAAGTGATCACTGGTCAGGGTGTAAGACAGACCGTGAGTAGTCCGAAAACCACCTTCGACGGCGACCAGGTGTGCATTCTCCGCGTAAGCGCCCGGTACCAGTAGAACTGTAATAAGAATGATCACGCAGAACGCCTTTCGGCGCCTTGGTATCTTTAAAAGCGACATGATTTCACTATAGCAGCAAACTCACTGGCTTGGATCTGAGCCCACTATAAACAAGTTTCGCTGCTGGCCGCCGGCCTGACCGCGATGTTGATCGCGACCCTGACTGTTGGCAGCCACGCGCTGAAAGTGGTCAGGGCCACCCCATCAACGCATTAAGGGTTGATTGAGACTATTTGGGAACAGTATAGGATCTCACACTTTTCCGGGTCTGGATTTCCCTCGCCAGGAACCCACAAACGAAAACCAGAACCCCAGCAAGGCAAAGGCAAAACCCGAAAAAGGCACTAGCGGCGACGGCAACGTCATGGCCAGGATGATGCAAACCACTCCGACTCCGGCGGCACCCATCCACATGTACTCAAACGTCCTGGATTCATGTAATTCGTAGTCGTTTAACCGCAACTCCTTATGCAGCGAGGCGGCATATCGGTACATCATCACAAACACGACACACAAGGCAATGAAGCCAATGCTGAGGAAGACGAACATGTCCGCCAGTTCATCCGGTGAGTTCAATTCAAAATTGATGTGCAGATAGCCGCGGCTAATCCAGGCGAAGAACCCCTGTGCCATGATCCGCATGGGATAAATATAAATCAACACAACGATCAGCAAGGCGGCACTGAGCGTCACCGTATATGACGTGTCGAGGCCAAAGCGCCTGCTCCATTTATTATGGGTATTCCAGATCCAGACCAGCTGGATGACGGCAAGAACGAACGCAGGAATCCCCTTGATCGCCAACACCACTTCGGCGAAGGTCGTCGGTATGGCGTCAAAGGAGATCACCAGCATGGTGACGGCGAAGGCGAAGGCCGCATCGACGAATACTTCGATGCGGGTCATTTCCAGCCCGCGCATACGAAAACCACCCTCAATCGGGCAGCTGTCTACGAATTCCTGTTTTAGTGGTGTCATGCCATGCCGTTCTCTGTTGTAGTTATGTGGATCAGTTTAGCTCAATCTTTCCTATGAATAGCATATACGTGATTATTGCGTGAGTAATCATGTATATGTTATGCTTTACGCATGAAAACTCAAATCACCCAAGATCAATCGCTGTCCCTCGCTTTCGCAGCCGCCTGGCATCGTTTTGAAAAGCGACTGGACAGCAACCTGGGTTCCATTCGTGGCATCAGTCTGGCTGAATATCGCCTGTTGCGGGCGCTGTCCGACGCACCCCACTCCTGGGCGAGCCGGGTGGACCTTGCCCATGCGGTTGGGCTGACGCCTTCCGGCGTTACCCGGGCCCTGCGCCCGATGGAAAAACTGGGGATGGTATCAACGGCAAAGAGCAAACGGGACGCGCGGCTTGCATTGGCTTCGCTGACACCTTCCGGCCAGGAATTGGTGGAAGATGCGTCGGGCGTGGTTGACGACACGATGAAAGCGATCCTGGACCGCTCGCCGAAAATGTCTGCCCGGGTGGACGAGATGATTGATCTGCTGGATGATTTTTGCCGCTGAATTTCACGCGTTGTAAATCTAAGGCGCACATCCCTGCGCAAACCATGTAATCTTTCCCGATTCAATAATACAAGTCCAAACGATAGAAATCGGGAGTCCCAATGGTGAAAATGATCTTGCCTTTAGCTACGTTGCTGGTCGCAGTGTTTGTTCTCAATACCCCTCTTGCGGCCCACGAGGGTGATGACCAAGAGGAACCCCAAGCAGGCGCTCCGCTGATCCTGGGCGTGCTGGATTTTCCGAATTCCGGAACCGAAGCTGCCCAGGACGCCTTCACCCGCGGTGTTTTGTTACTGCACAGCTTCGAGTTCGAAGATTCCCGTACGGCATTCCAGCAGGCGCAGGCTATAGACCCGGGGTTCGTGATGGCGATATGGGGCGAGGCCATGACCCTGAACCATCCATTGTGGGCCGTTCAGGACCGTAGCGAAGCTCTGCAGGTGCTGGCCAGGCTGCCTGCGGAAGCCGAGCGCAATATCACCGCACGGGAACAGGTTTTCCTCGATGCCGTCGTAGTTCTATACGGCTTTGGCGAAGAGAACCCGGGTGACAAAGCGTCCCGTGACATCGCTTACATGCAGGCCATGCAGAAGGCACACGAGGCTTACCCGGACGACCTGGAAGCGGCTTCCTTCTATGGCTTGTCCATCCTGGGTTCTGTGTATGAGCGCGATTTTCGTACTTATATGCGCGCCGCCGCCGTGCTGGAAGAAGTGTTTGCCAGGCAGCCCCGCCACCCCGGCGCCGCGCATTACCTGATCCATTCCTATGATGACCAGGTGCACGCACCCCTGGGCCTGCGTGCGGCACGGATTTACGCCACCATCGCGCCGGCCGCTTCGCACGCACAGCATATGATTTCGCATATTTACACTTCACTGGGTATGTGGGACGAGGTGGTAGCTGCCAACATTACCGCGGTGCGTGTGTCCGAGGAAGCCATGCAGCGGGCCGGTAAACCGGTCGCAAACCGCGCCAAGCACGCCATGCACTGGCTGCAGTACGCCTTGCTGCAGCAAGGCCTGTACGAAGAGGCGCGCGAGACCATGGTCGTCATGAAGCAGGACCGGGATGAACTCAATAACGGCAACCAGAACTCACATTACGTGTTGTTCCGCGCCAGCTATATCGCCGATGACCCGGGCGGGGAGCAACCGCTGGACCGCATCGAACTTCCCGACATGCCGCTGGATTTGCTTGTTACAGACGACTTTGCAACCGGCTACAGCCTGGTCGCGGCGGGCAAGTTGGATTCTGCAGCGGCTTCACTCGGGGAAATGAAGGACCGGATCGCATCCGCCACGGTAAAGACCGTGGAGGAAGGTCTGCACGAGGACGAATTGGCCACTTCGCAGGACGGCTACCTGGTAGCGACCATCATGGCTCGTGAGTTGGAAGCATTGTTGCTGTACCGCGAGGGCAAGACCGCTGCAGCGCTAGAGTTACTGCGTACCGCGACGGGCGATGAGAATGGCCGGGCACTTGTCTACGGCCCACCCCATATACCCAAACCCACAAATGAACTGCTCGGAGAAATGCTGCTGGCGCAGGGCCGCCCGGTGGAAGCGATAAGCGAGTTCGAGTTGTCATTGTTGCGCAACACCAATCGAAGCCTGTCACTGCTGGGCCTGGCACGGGCGCAGCAAGCCGCCGGCCAAACACTGGAGGCCGCTGAAACCCGGGCATTGCTGGCATCGGGCTGGAAGGGTGATTTGCAGGCCTTCAGGCAATCGACCAACCCCTGGATTGGCAATTGATACTTAAGGCGAGAAAATGAAAAAACTCCTGATTACGTTATTTGTTTTGCTGTTCTCACTTCAACTCGAGGCTTCTGATCCCGCCCAGGTCATGTTGTTCGGCACCTTTCATTTCAAGGACGCCGGGCTGGATGTGGTGAAACTCAAAGACGTCGATATTTTCACCGATCAATCGCAGAAATACCTGGAAGGGCTGACAGAACGCCTGGCCGGCTTCAAGCCGACAAAAGTGCTGCTTGAATACAGTCCCCAGAACGATGAACTGGTCAACGAGCGCTACAGCAATTACCTCGCCGGCCATTACGAGTTGGCGGCCAATGAGATCTACCAGCTGGGTTTTCGCATCGCGAAACTGGCCGGTCATAAACGCGTCTACAGCTTCGATAACCGCGATGTGGAATGGCAGGCCGAAGCCATGTGGGAGTATGCGGAGCAACATGACTCGCCGGAAATGAAGACTTCCAGGAAGATGATGCAGGCCTATACCGAGGAAAGTGAACAGGCCCGCGCATCCCTGTCATTGCGCGAACTGCTGATGCGCCAAAACGACCCGGACGGGGACAGGATGAACATGTACAGCTACCTGGTCACCAACGCCATCGGGGCAGGTGACGGCTACGCCGGTGCGACAGCCAGCTCCAGCTGGTGGAAACGCAATTTCTACATGTATGCCAATATCCAGAAGCTGGCCGGGCCGGGGGAGCGGCTGATTGCCATTGGCGGTTCCGGGCATATGGCCATTCTCAAACAATTACTGGAAATTGACCAGGGGCTGGAGGGCGTTGCGGTTAATCCGTATTTCTGAAATTTGGCTCCACCCGTTTCACCAGCAGATAACAAAACCGGCGGCACTGGGCCGCCGGTGTTTGTTTTAAGCAGTGGAAATCAGCCACCGATATGGTAGACCCAGCGCAGACCAAACTCACTGAGGTCGTTGTTGAGAATGACCAGCACGTAGTCGGTCGGGAAAAGACGCGCGTTATCGTATTTCTTGTTAAACACGTTGCGGCCGTAGGCTGAAAGCGACCACTTGCCTGCCGGCTCGGTGTAGGTGATATCCACGTTGAACAGGCTGCGGCTGTCGATTGCGGTGTGTCGCGCCGGATCGCTGGTGGGCTCACCAAACATGTCGTCCCGGTACGACCAATCGACACGAACCATCAGCTCGCCGCCGTTGCTCAATGGCGTGATGTACTGAGGGCTGATGGACGCTGTCCATTTGGGCGTTAATGGCGCTACCGCTACGGGGCTGGGGTCGTCCACGTCGGCATCGATGTAACCCAGGGTGGTGTAGAGGGTGAAGTTCTCGGTCGCTGCCCAGGTGCTTTCCCATTCAAGACCCTTGGAGGTCTGGTCAACAATGAGGTTGACGGTGTTGAAGCCGCCGCCAATGGACTCGCTGACCTGGTAAGGCAAATCACTGTAATCGGTGTAGAAGGCAGCGATGCTCATCTGAAAATTATCCAGCGGAGTGCCTTTGAGGCCGATTTCGTAGTTGGTGGCCGTTACGTTGTCGTTGGCCTCGAAGCAGTTCGGGCGGCTGAGGTTACCCGGCTGGTCTTCGTCCACGCTGCCGAAAAGGCAGTACGGGCGCGGTGGAAACTGGCCGGACTGGTAACCGTTCTGGATGGTGCCGTAGAAATGCATGCGGCTGTTTATATCCCAGGCAACCGCGATTTCCCAACTTGTGTCGTCCCACTTGCGGGAATTGGTCTCATTGAGGAAATTATTGATGTTGACGGAGGCTTCCTTTTTATCCTTGGTATAGCGCGCGCCGCCGGACAGGCGCACGGTGTCAGTGACCTGGAAACCCACGTTGGCGTAAATGGCCTTGCTCTTGGTTTTCTGGCCAAGCCCAAGAACGCCCGCTCCACCCAAGAACCAGTTGGGGTCTTGCAGGTTGGCGCCTTTTTCCTTGAACCAGTACAAGCCGGCAACGAAATCCCAGTTACCAAAATTTCCCGTTAGTTGATATTCCGCCGACTTCTGATCGGCGAAACCGGTTTCGGGGTAGGTGAAGATCGTTGACTCTACGCTATCGTCGTCCAGGCCGGCACCGTACTCGGAGCTGCGATCAGAGTAAATGAACTTGGAGGCCAGCGCGTCTGTCATGTCCCAAATGGCGGTCACTGACCAGCCATCGGCTTCATTGGATACTTCATTGGAAGCCACGACATTGCCGTCGCCGTCGACATAAAAACCGCCATTGTTGTCGTAGGGGTCAGCCGAGACGTCGCTGTTGCGGGCGCCCGATTGGTACAACAGGCCCCCGGGGCACCTCGTCGATCAGCGTGGTGTAGGGCCGCAGTCCGCCTTTGCCCTCGTTCTTGTCATAAGCGGCCAACAGGGAGAAATTGTCGGTGGGCATCCACTTGGCTGCGAAGCGCACCGACCACTCCCTCATTTCACCGACATCCTTGGAGGTATCCAGGTTGACGAAGTCGCCCACGCCATTACGCTTGGTCCAGGAGCCTGTGGCGGAAACGGCAAAGCTCTCGGCCAGGGCTGCATTGTAATAGGCGTCGCCGTAAAGGCGCCCGCGGGTACCGCCGTAGACTTTCACGCGGCCACCGTTTTCGTCACCGGGCTGGCGGGTGATGATGTTGATGGTGCCGCCGATCGAATTGCGCCCATACAGGGTGCCCTGCGGGCCACGCAGTACTTCGATACGCTCGATGTTGGCCAGCGACCAGTTTTGTCCAACCTGGCGGCCAAGATAGACACCGTCCACGTATACGCCCACGCCCGGGTCGGTGGTGATCAGGTGATCCTGCAGGCCAATGCCGCGAATAAAGGCATTAACCGAGGAAGTATGCCCGGCCGAAAAACCGGTGACATTCAGGTTGGGCACGAATTTACCGATGTCGATCAGGTCGGTGATGCCCTGCCTCTCGATCTGGGCCTGGCTGAAGGCCGTAATCGCGATGGGTACTTCGTAGATGCTTTCGGCGCGCTTGGTGGCGGTAACGATGATTTCTTCGATCATGACGTTGTCGTCTTCTTCATTGTCTTGCGCCATCAGCGGCTGATTTGTGCCGAACGACACTGCCGTTGCGACCACGGCCGCAATCGTCCATTTCAGGTTATTCATTATTTCTCCTGGTGTGTTTGGTGGTGGAGTGCTAAGTCCATGCTTTTTTCCAGCATTCAACAGGGAATGATACGCCAAAAACGGCTCGTTTTCACTTGACTATTTTGGCATCTGGCGGTCAAGCAGGTAGGCTTAATGCCACAGCAGATGTAAAGAAGCCAGGCATTGTCTCTATTTCAGGAACTCAAACGTCGAAATGTCTTCAAGGTGGCCGCCGTCTATGTCATTGTCGGCTGGATTTTATTGCAGGTTTCCGACACGTTGGTGCCGGCCTTACACCTGCCGGACTGGTTTCACTCCGGAGTGGCCTTCCTGCTGATCATCGGTTTTCCTATTGCGATAATTCTGGCCTGGGCTTTTGAACTGACCGCGGAGGGCCTGAAGAAAGAAAAAAAGCTCGACCACTCCCCTCTCGCAAGCGAACAAACGGGGGGCACCGAAGAGCCGGCCCAACCATCCCCCGCTGGCGTCCCGGATAGATCAATCGCCGTTCTCCCGTTTGAAAACCGCAGCGCAGACGAGGAAGACGCCGGCTTTTTTGCCGCCGGGGTGCACGATGAGTTATTGACACTGCTGTCGAAAATCAGTGACCTCAAGGTAATTTCGCGGACCTCGGTCGATCACCTCGACCGCACACTCAGCGTCCCTGAAATAGGTACGCTGCTGGATGTTGCAACCGTGCTCGAAGGCCAGGTGCAACGTGCAGGCAACCGCCTGAGAATCACCATGCAGCTGATCAACGCCAGCGAGGAAGATCACCTGTGGGCGACCACCTACGATCGCGAGCTGACGGCTGAAAACGTGTTTGATGTACAAAGCGATATCGCAAGGACTATTGCAGACGCACTCAAAGCCGAACTGTCCAGCAGCGATGAAGCCCTGTTGAGTAAAATTCCAACCCATAACACGGAGGCACTCAACCATTTTCTGCTGGGCCGGCAGCTGCAGGACCGGGCCTCATTCGAATCGTTCAGGCAGGCGGAGCGCTGTTACCGGGATGCAACAAAACTCGACCCGGAATACGTTCGGGCCTGGATCGCAATCGCTGCCAACTCCAGCTGGATGCTGCAAACCGGGCTGATCGGACTTCAGGAATTCATTGCAACGGTAACACCAGCAATTGACAGGGCTCTGGAGCTGGATGACCGGATGCCCGAAGCACACGCACAAAAGGGTGTCCTCAAATGGCAGTCCGGTGATTTCGATGCTGCAGAAGCGGCCTTCGGGCGGGCGCTGGAACTCAACCCCGGTGATTCCGGGACCCTGGCAACCTTTGGAATTTATCTTCGTTCCACCGGCCGCCCGCAGGAAGCGATTCCACTACTGGAACAAGCACTGAGGGGTGATCCTTTATCGACTGAGATTCTTTTCAATCTTGGCAAGGCGGAAATGTACACGGGACGCCCGGAGAAAAGCGTGCAGTACGGCGAGAAAATCCGGCAGGTCGACCCTTCCAGTGTGTATGGCTACACCAGCGCGTTACAGGCCTACTTGTGGCTTGGGCGTTATGACCTGATGTGGCCGTGGGTTATCAAATTCTTTCCACTGGATCCGGAGGATTTCGAAATTTGGGCCCATGTCGCTTATTACGCCCATACGCTCGGCGCCGCCGGGTGGCCTGACCGGTACTTCGGCCACGCGCTCGAACTGGGGCCAAATGAACCTGTCGTTCTCAAGATCCAGGCCATGATGCTGCATCTGGACCAGTTCAGTGAGGCCGTTGAGATTTCGCGGCAGGCACTCAAAGCCGGTTTGGACGATCGCTGGTTTTCCAACCATGTCTTTTTGCGCCTGGTCCGGGATGAAGCGCTGCAGACCCGGAACTATGGCGGCGCTCGTGCATCCTACGGGGACGTTCACCCGGAGTTGTTGCAAGACACTCCAATGATCACCATCGACAACATCTATGCCACGGCGGACCTCGCATTGCTAATGAAAAAAGCCGGCGAAACTGAAACGGCTGACGCGCTCATCCAGGCGGGCCTGGCCTGGTACCAACAAAACCAAACCGCCGCGAAGCACGGCTACCTGACTACGATTGTGGATGTCTCCCTGCTGGCATTGAGCGGAGATGACAAAGCCGCACTGGATGCCCTGCACGAGGCGGTTGATAAGGGCTGGCTGTACGACTGGCGATGGCATATCGATAACAGGAACCTGGATTCCATACGAGGCACCCCCGGCTTCGGAGAAATCGAGACCCGTCTCGAACAGGAATCCTCCCGGCAACTCGCGGCGATACAGGCATTGCCTGATATGGGCGAGTATGATTTGAGATCCCGGTAACGTCACTGGCACATTGAAAACCCTGATCAACCTGTTATCCATCGCCGTCGGCATTTACGTGCTGTTGTTGCTCGCGCTCTACCTGTTGCAAAACAAAATGGTGTTCCTGCCGAATATGCCCGGCCGCGCATTGACGGCATCGCCTGGCGACATGGGGCTTGAATACGAGGACGTGTCACTTGCCACTTCTGATGGTGAGCGCTTGCATGGCTGGTATGTGCCGGCTCCTGACAGCCGCGGTGTTATTGTGTTTTTTCACGGCAACGCCGGCAATATTTCCCACCGCCTGGACAGCGTCGCGATTTTTCACCAACTGGGCCTGGATACACTGATTATCGACTACCGGGGTTATGGCCAGAGTACCGGCAAGACAACGGAACAGGGTACATACCTCGATGCGCAGGCGGCCTGGAGCTACCTGGACGATGAACGCAGGATTCCGGCAAACCGGATCATCGTCTTCGGGCGTTCACTGGGCGGGGCGATTGGAGCCTGGCTGGGTGCCCGGCACACACCTGCGGGGGTGATCATCGAGTCCAGTTTCACCTCGGGGGCCGATATTGCCCACCGGCTTTATCCGTTTGTGCCGACGCGCCTGATCACCCGGCTGCGCTATCCGGTTGCAGAGTACGCCAGCCGCCTTGAATGTCCGGTATTGGTGGTACACAGCCGGGATGATGAAATAATTCCCTTTGACATGGGCCAATCGATCTACGCCGCGGTAACCCAGCGCAAGTCATTTCTCGAATTGCGCGGCGACCATAACAACGGCTTTTTCATCAGCCGGCACGATTATGTCCCGGGCCTGGATGACTTTATTGGCTCTGTGCTTCCTGCGGGCGCGGCACATCGGTAATCTGGTCAAGAACCAAGTCTCGTATTTTCTTGCCCACGCTGTAAGCATAGATCACGTTGGAGTTACAAAAGGCCACTATCGATGTTTGCTGCTCCGGGAAGCGTGCGTAATAACTGGTGAAACCAACCCACGATCCTGAGTGAGATACCTGCTTTAAGCCGCGATAGGTACTGACCCCCTGCCCCCAGGCGTAATCGCCGCTAACGCTGAAGGTCTGTTCCATCTGGCTGACGAGACCGGCTCCCTGATTACCCAGGCGGTTGTGATAAAAGTTCTGATCCCATTGGATAAAATCATCCAGGTTCGTGTAAACCCCGCCATCACCAACCCAGCTGAGGTTGGTCATGTAGATGGTGTAGCTCCCGTCCTCATTGCGTGTATATCCATCGGCACGGTTTTTAACCACATCATTCACTTCGTCATTGAAGAAGGTTTTGTCCATGCCCAGTTTTGAAAAAATATTTGCTTGCGCGTAGGCGCGTAATGTTTGCCCCGATGCAACCTTCACAATCTGTGACAGTAGGAAATAGGCCGTGTTTGAATAGGCATATTCAGTTTCCGGCGGCGCGAACAAAGGAATGGTCTTTGCCCGGTCATAAAACTCCGCAATGGTCAGGTAATCCTGGTTGTGCAAGCGCAAGTCTGTGCCATCCGCAGTTTTCAGCGCCGGCAAGCCTTCCTCGTAATCGGGTATGCCGCTGACATGGTGAATCATCTGGCGGATGGTTACTTTGTGGCCATATTCCGCCAGGTCCGGCAAATAAGTGTGGATGTCTACATCCAGGTCAATCTTTCCATCTTCGGCCAATAAGGCGATCGCCGTGGCGGTGAACTGTTTCGACACTGACCCGGTGCGAAAGATTGACTGGTTTGTGATCGGGATACCGTATTCAAGGTTAGCCATGCCATAACTTTTGCGTAAAGCCCACTTGCCGTCTTCAATGACCCCGATCGCGCAACCCGGGGTTGTATTGTCTATGCCCTTTTCAGTAAATAAAGCACCAACCCCCCGCTCAAGTTCAGCCTGGTCCAGGGACTGTGCCGCACCGACCGGCTGGCTGGCGCAGAAAAAAACCAAACAAATACCCAACAACCTAATGAACATCGTTCTCTCTTCCTTATTTTAAAGGCCTGTTGTCTCAAGCCATAGGTCTTAAGCTAAGCGAGCGTCATCTCATGCGACCCGGTTTCACCGCTGGTGTCCACCCAGTTCACGGTGAAAGTGTCGCCGGGACGCGCTCCCCTGAAGCGAAAATCAAAGTAGGGATTTCTCGAAACAGCGGTACTGCAGTCGGCAAGCAACACGGGGATCCCGTTGTTCGCGAACGTCAGCCGCTGAATATGGCGCCTTGGCACAGTGGCATCTGTATCGGGGTCTTTACGCGACCCGGTCTCCATCGGATGAGCCACCAGGGCCTTTACCCTGGCAATTTCACCCTCGAATTTTACCCGGACTCTGATTTTGCCGGCCATGTGCTTCCTCCAACGATGCTCAGGCGCAGCCGCCGAGTGTGACTCGCACCGTTGTCGACGTACTGAATGTTCCATTGCCGGTGTGAACCACGGCCATGAGCTCAGATGTTTCGGCCATTTTGATGCGGCAGGAAATGTCCGGCAGCGTTCCCTCGGGAAGTTCAAAAGAAACCGCCAGGGGGCGAGGATTGTTCTTCACGACAATACTGATCGATCTCACGTCCGGCAGCGTGGTCGCGACCGAAACGGGCACGACCGTTCCGTCTTCTGCGACCTGCGGCGCAACGAGTGAAATCTCATCGGAGTGCGTGGTTTGGTCAGTTCCAAGCAGCTTGACCATGGCCTCGGTAGCGCCCGTTGAATCAAAAGCCTCCTTCGGCCAGACACTGGCCAGCAATGCCCGGGGCAGGCCCAAAAGCACCAGGATCGCGGCGCTCCCCTTGAGAAATATTCTTCGGTTTTTATTCATTGAAAGGACTGACTGCTACGTCGGTTTTCGACACCAGGTGTGTCATTTTACAATTCTGCTAGACTTTTTATAGTGCGTCTGCAGGGTGAGAAGAACTGACACACCCGGGTAATTGACCAGACACTGAGGAGTTTTGCAATGCAAACATCGAAAAGAATGCTGCTCACCGCGGCTGTAATCATGGTTGGACTACTGCTGGCCTCACCGGGCCGGGCCGGAAAAATAACCCAGGGTGAAATGCTCAGCGCTTCATGCGCAGGATGCCATGGTACCGACGGCCAGAGCCCGGGGGCGATTCCTGATATTTCAAATAAATCGGCCGAATTCATCCGCACTTCAATGGAGGAATTTCGTTCCGGCAGGCGTGAATCCACGGTGATGGGACGGCAGGCCAAGGGGTATTCGGACGAGGAAATTCTGTTGATCGCAGAATACTTTGCAAAGCAGAAATGAGCATCAGGAAAACACAGCCATGAGAAATCTCTCAAGAAGAAAATTTGTTCAAATGATGGGTACGGTTGGTGCCGCATCATCGGTGTTGGGTTGGCCGATGGTTAGCCTGGCAGGTTCAGCCAAGGGCCGTGTGGTGGTAGTGGGCGGCGGATTTGGAGGAGCCAGTTGCGCCAAGTATCTCAGCAGGCTGGCACCGGGGCTCGAGGTGACACTGGTCGAGCGGGATTCACGATTCATTACCTGCCCGTTCAGCAATGCCGTACTGGGCGGGCTGTACGATATCGACTTCATTACCCATGATTACCAGGCGCTTCAAAAAGCACATGGAGTCAAGGTTGTGCACGACAGTGCTACTGAAGTCGACCCCCAGGCCAAAACAGTCAGCCTGGCAGGTGGATCGACACTGCAATACGACCGCCTGGTGGTCTCCCCGGGTATCGACATTCAGTGGGGAGCAATCGACGGTTACGACCAGGCTGCCAGCAATGCCATGCCGCATGCCTGGAAGGCCGGCTCCCAGACCTTGCTGCTGCGCAAGCAGCTGGAAGCCATGCCCGACGGTGGAGTTGTCATTATCGCTGCGCCGCGGAACCCTTTCCGCTGCCCGCCCGGGCCCTACGAGCGGGCCAGCCTGATCGCGCACTACCTGAAACAGGCCAAGCCCAAGTCCAAGATCCTGATTTATGACGCGAAAGACAAGTTCTCCAAGCAGCCCCTGTTTGAGCAGGGTTGGCAAGCACTGTATCCGGGCATGATCGAATGGATCAGCGAATCCGAGGGTGGCGCCATTGAAGGCGTGAATGTCGCAAACATGACCGTGCACCCGACCTTCGGGGATCCTCAGAAAGCGGACGTCATTAACGTGATTCCGCCGCAAAAGGCCGGCTCGATTGCGCATGTCGCCGGACTCACTGACGCAGGAGACTGGTGTCCGGTGAACCAGAGAAGTTTCGAGTCCACCGTGCACCCCGGCATCCACGTGATTGGGGACGCTGCGATCGCCAGCCCGATGCCTAAATCCGGCTTTGCTGCAAGCAGCCAGGGCAAGGTCTGCGCCGCGGCGATTGCCGCCGCCCTGAGTGGACAGGAGATGCCCGATCCTTCATACGTCAATACCTGCTACAGCCTGGTTGGCCCTGAATACGGCATCTCGGTGGCTGCCGTCTACCACATGGGCGAGAGCGGTATCGTCGCCGTTAAGGGTGCAGGCGGCGTCAGCCCGAAAGATGCTACGGAAGCCTTCCGCAAGGAAGAGGCGCGCTACAGCGTTGGGTGGTATCAGAGCATTACCTCCGACATCTGGTCCTGAGTTATCCGGCCGCCTCTGCTCCCGGGTTTGCCAGCCGTCGAGGTGAAGGCAATGTCACTGACCGGGGTTTGCATTTTGCATCTCCAGGAAATTCTGAATCAGGCTGGCAATGAGTTGGCCGTGCTCGAAGCCACCGGCTGGCGAATTTCCGGGCCGGGAGGGGCTGCACATTCGCTTGGGATCAAGCCATCGACTCTGGCCTACCGGATGAAGATTTTCGGTATTAATAAGCGGTAGATGGCCGGATGCCTGGCGGATCACATTGCTGCAGTATCCTGCAATGCTATATTAGCCTCGTCGCTGGACCGGTTGGAGAGATTGATGTTTATTGGGCATTTTGCCGTGGCCTTCGGCGCAAAAAAGCATGCTCCCCGGGTGTCATTGGGAGTTTTATTTCTGGCCTGCCAATTGGCCGACATCATCTGGCCCAACCTGGTTCTCCTTGGCATCGAAAAAGTTGAAGTTGAGCCAGGAATCACGGCGATGACACCGCTGAATTTCCTGTATTACCCCTGGTCACATAGCCTGGTTGCACTGCTTCTTTGGAGTGTGCTTTTTGCACTGCTTTATTTCGTACTGCGCCGTTCCGGTACGCGGGCGGCCCTCGTAATTGCCGCAGTTGCACTAAGCCACTGGGTGCTGGATGTCCTGACCCACAGGCCGGACATGCCGGTCACACTCAATGGCCCAACTCTGCTTGGCGCCGGCCTGTGGAACATTCCTGTGCTCGCGGTTACGCTGGAGCTTGTGATGTTCGCCCTGGGCGTGTGGCTGTACCTGCGCCACACCCGGGCCAGCAACCGCAAAGGCAGCATCGGTTTGTGGTCGCTGGTGTCGTTTTTGCTGCTTGTTTATGTGGCGAGTCTGTTTGGCCCGCCGCCACCGTCGGCAACCGCCGTGGCCTGGTCGGCACAGGCACTTTGGCTGGTTATCATCTGGGGGTTTTGGGTGGACCGTAACAGAACAGTGCGTTAACAATCCATCTTTCAGCCACACATTAAACAAGGAAATCAACATGAGTTTGAAGAGCGAAAAGGCTAAAGAGGCACAGCCGATTGATTCCGAAAGACGCAAGCTGCTGGGGGCTGCGGGGGCCGGAGCGCTGGCAGCGACCTTCGGAGGTGTATTGACCAGCACGTCTGGCCGGGTCCAGGCCCAGGAAGCCAAAACACTGCGCTGGGGCTTTGTCGGAACCGGCGGAATCGCCAATTCCATGGCACCGCGGGTGAAACAGGCTGCCAGTGCCGAACTGGTTGCAGTGTCCAGCCGCAAAATGGAGACAGCGCAGGCATTTGCCGGCAAGCACGGTGTCGACCACGCGTTTGATTCCTGGGCTGACATGTTCGACTGGGATGGCGTGGACGCGATCTACGTTGCCACGCCCACCAGCGTCAGGGAAGAAATTTGCCTGGCCGCAGCCAACGCCGGCAAGCACGTGCTCGGCGAAAAGCCCTTTGCCAACCTGCCCTCCCTGCAGCGGATTACGGCGGCTTGCCAGAGCAACGGGGTTGGCTTCATGGACGGCACGCATTTCCCGCATCACCCAAGGACCGCGCAAATCAAGTCCACCATGTCAGAAAAGGTTGGTTGGCCCTGGTCCGTGGACTCGGCTTTTCAGTTCGGCTTGTCAGACACCGGCAACATTCGCCTGAATCCGCAACTCGAACCCTACGGGGCAATTGGCGATACGGGCTGGTACAACATGCGGGCAGCGGTGGAGTACACCGCCACGGGGATCGAGATCACTTCAGTCGATGCCTATTTGCGCCGGCATGCTGAAACCAACGCCGCGGTCAGCGGCAGCGGCGTCATCGTTTTCAGTGATGGCTCCACCACAACCTGGAACTGCGGGTTTGAATCCGGCGCCGGGGTCATGGATCTGAGGATTTCCGGCGCCGCCGGTGTCATCAAAATGGATGATTTTCTGTCTCAACGCCGCAACGATAATGCAGGCGTCTACGAACTGCTGCAGGGCTGGGGAAATTCCAAGCAGATCGAAGTTCCTTCCAGCATGCCGGGTTCGGCGCTGATGTTCGAGGATTTCGCAGCCATGATCGGAAACCAGGGATTGCTCGAAGACAGCATTATCGCCAGTGAACGGACCCAGCAATGGCTGGATGCGGTATGGCACAGCGCACTGCAGAACGAGGGCGCAACTGGTTGAGGTTGCGGCTCAATTCAATTGCCACTCAATTGAGTTGATCAAGCAACGCCTGAAATTGTGGGAGTTCGCGTAGAGGCTTGAGATCAGCGTCGTGTTCCAGCCAGCCACGGTTGCCGTAGCCGTGCTTGATGGCCCGGCTCAGCAACTTGATCGCTTCATCGAATTCACCCAACTGGGTGTACATGCAGGCCACGTTGTAGATGATCGCGGGCTCATCCTTGTCGGCTTCGAGCGCCCGCCGGGCCCAGTCCCTGGCGCGATCAGGATCGCCCAGCTCCACCAGTGCATAGGCGCCAAATGTCAGGGCCCGGCTATCGTCCGGGTGCAGGTCGACGTGTCCCTCGGCGCATTGCAGGGTCACACGACTGGCTTCGATACACTCGCTCTGGCGGCCGAGCTCAGCGTAGGCCATGGACAGAAATGAAGGCGCCTGGTAGTCGTCCGGCTGTACCCGGCAGGCCTCGTTGAACAGGCGGGCGGCCTTTTCGAACTTACCTTGCGACAGGCAGTCGCGGCCATAAAAATAGTATGGCTCGAACAGGGAAGGGTTCAGCAATATGGCATTTTCAAAAGCCCGTTCTGCTTCATCGTGCTTGCCCCTGATGGCCAGCGCGGTGCCGCGTGCTGCATTGGCCTCGGCGGAGTCGGGATCCAGTGTAATGGCTTTGATGCTGGCTTCGTTGGCCTTGCTGATGTTTTCATCCGAGGCATCCGCCCATTGGTACAACATGGAGTAGGCGTCCGCCATTCCGGCATAGGCCAGGGCAAAGTTCGGGTCCTGTTCGATGGCCTTACGGAACATCCGGATGGCGGTATGAAAATGACGTCGTGTGAACTCATAAGAGTACTGGCGCCCGCGCAGGTAATAGTCGTAGGCCTTGGCATCGGAGGTTGCCACGTATTGCAGCGCACGGCGATCGCGGGGAGTCAGTGTGACTTCCAGCGCGGCCACGATGCTGCGGGCGATATCGTCCTGGATGGCAAATACATCGCGCATCTCGCGGTCGTAAGTCTCGGACCACAGGTGAGAATCTGTGCCCACTTCTATCAGCTGGACCGTGATACGCACGCGGTCGCCGGCCCTGCGCACACTGCCTTCGAGCACAGTGCCCACGCCGAGTTTTTTCGCCACGTCCGGGATATTGATCCTCTCGCCCTTGAACACGAAAGATGAGGTACGCGACGCCACGCGCAATTGCGGCAGTTTCACCAGCAAGTTGAGAATCTCTTCTGCAATACCATCGGAAAAGTATTCGTTCTCCGGATCACCGGACATGTTGACGAAGGGCAGCACCGCAATGGAGCGGAGATCATCCGCGGGTTCTGTGGTTGGAGCGATTTCCGGGGTGGGCACTACTGCTGGGCTTGCCGGGGGCGCAACCTCAGGTGCCACGTTGGCAGGGGACCCGGCAGGCTCGCCCTGATCTTGTGTTTGGCTGTTTGGCGGCGTGCGTTCAATGCCCTCGGGTCCGATATCGAAAGCCCAGGCCAGCCCCACCGCGATGATGAAACCCAATGCCACCAGCAGGATCACCAACGTTGTGGTCCACTCCGGCAGGTTCAGTCCGGGCAATACCGTGGCTGCCACCTCGATGACCACCCAGCCTGCTATGGCATAAATTACCACCACGCGGAAAACACGGCGACGGCTTAGTTCTGCGATGAATTTTTGGATGAGTAACTACTCCCCTCGCAATTCCTGAATTCTGTATTGTGCGAGAAGAATGTACCAGAATTGTCATTCAACGACTGTATTAATGAGATTTTCGGGATGATGCGCGCAGAAATGGCGCCGGCTGAGCCATGCCGGGTACACAGCGCAGAGATCAACGTCAATATGTATTTTTTTCAGGAGCTTATCCGTAGTTACCGCTTGCGCTCTTCGAGCTTCTCCCACTCTTCACTGCTGATATCAATACCCGGAAGCGCCGCCTTTTTGAATGGCCAGGACGAGGGTGTTGGTTTTTAATGTTTTCATCGAGACATTATGCCTTTATCTGGTTTCACCGTATTGATTTGGTATCCTGCTCGCTCCTTTTTGATTCGGATAGCCAAAATCCCATGTTGAAATTACTCCCGGTTGCTCTACTGACCACCTTGTTCCCGGTGCTGGCGGCAGCAGATCTCACATCGCTCATTGATGAACCCACCATTGCTGCGATCGCCGCGGAAACGTCCGGCGTATCCGCCAAGCGCAACCTCGATACCATCACCCTTTATCACCGTACAAGGGCGAGCAGCCAGTTCCGCCAGGCGGCGGAGCACGTGCTGTCTCGATTACAGGACTATGGTTTCGAGGATGCTGAAATCCTTGAATATGCTGCCGACGGTAAAACAATGTTTGGCACGCAGAAATCACGATATGCCTGGGAGGTTGAATTTGCAGAACTGTGGGAACTGGATGGCGAGAACCAGCGGGTGAAACGTCACGGCAGTTGGGAAGCCCTTCCGCTTTCAGTGGCTCAGGACTCGGTATCGGGTAAGGTTACGGCTGCGCTGGTGGACATTGGCAGCGGTACCAATGATGCCGATTACCAGGGCAAGGAGCTTACCGGACGACTGGTGCTGACCAGCAGCCAACCCGAAATGGTGGCGGAACGCGCGGTGGGTGAACTGGGTGCCGCGGGTATTATTTCATATGCCCCCAACCAGAAATCGGCCTGGTGGAAAGAAGACGACCGCCTGGTGCGCTGGGGTCACCTGGATGGTTTCAAGGAGACAAAAACCTTTGCCTTCATGATTTCACTGGGTGTGGCGCGGCAGCTAAGTGCCAGGCTGGCGGCGGGTGAAGAAATAGTGTTCGATGCCGAAGTCCGCGCGTATCTGCGCGAGGGGCGCTATGCCCTGGCAACCGCCGTGATTCCTGGCACCGATCCGGCTGTCGGCTCCGAGGAAATCGTCTTCAGCTGTCACCTGGACCACCCCCGCCCGGGCGCCAACGACAATGCCTCGGGTTGCGTGAGTATTCTCGAGAGCGCCCGCACGCTAAAGCGCCTTATTGACCGGGGTGCATTGCCACCGCCACGTCGCAGTCTGCGCTTCATCTGGCCGGCTGAGATTGAGGGCTCCATCATTTACTTGAGTACGCTGGGCGATACCTCGCACATCAAGGCAAATATCCACCTGGACATGGTTGGCGGCGGGGCCGTGACCAAATCGGTGTTTCGTATTTCCGGCGGGCCGATGAGCCTGCCCACCTTCATCGCCGATGTCGGCCACGAGATCGGCCATTTCGTGAATGACCAGACCGAGCGCTACGCTTCCGGCGAAGACGTGCCGTTTCCGCTGGTTTCGAAGGAGGGCAGTAAGAACCCGCAACTGGCCTTGATGGAGGGGATCGATCTTGGCAGCGACCACCAGGTATTCAACGAGGGCAGTTTCGGCATTCCCGGCATCTACCTGCACGACTGGCCGGACCGCTACATCCACACCAACTTCGACAGCGCGGCCAATATCGACCCGACCAAGCTGAAGCGCGCGGCATTTATCGCGGCATTGCAGGGCTGGTACCTGGCCAATTTTGACGACGGTGACGTGGAACCGGTACTGGCACTGTTGCGGGCCAATGCCCTGGCGCGCGCCCGCGAGCACTTGCTGGAATTACCCGCTTTTAACGTCAATGAAAAAGCGATCTTTCTTGGGGTTCAGTGGGACGTAGAGCGTGACAAGGTTGATAACATAGCCGCTTTTGCGAGCCTGAGTGGGGAACAAACTGAAACGGCTCGCGCTTTTATCGACAATTTAGCTGTTCTGGCGGGAATATCCGGAAACGACCCGACTGACTCGGAGCGCAATGACCGGGTTTATCGCCGCAACCCCAACATCAAGGGGCCGATGCATGCTTTTGGCTACAGCTATATCGAGGAACATCTGCCGGAGGAAGACTATACCGGGCTGAAGCTGTCAGGAGTCCTGGCATACGAGGCGCTTAACCTGGTGGACGGCAAAAGGACCGTGGCTGAAATCCATGACTGGCTACTGGCTCAATGTGGGGCCGAATGTGCAGCAGGGTCCAGCCTGCTTGCCCCCGGGTACGTGGCGGATTACCTTTCCGCACTGAAAAAAATCGGAGTGGTTTTGTAGGAGCGGATTCATCCGCGATCTGTTTTTTACACAATAAAATCGCGGATGAATCCGCTCCTACGGGCAATCAGCGATACTGAAGCAGAGATCTTCTCCGTTCAGGGGGATTTTACCTGTCTTATTGAAGATTCCAGACATTCGGATATTCGCTATGTCCACACCATCTGGGGACACGGTCACCAGCGTGACGTGGTCAATGGCCATATCCTTCCCGCGATTTTGAACACCGCCGGTGGTGGCCAGGCGGATGTAGTCCCGCCCCTGGCGCTGCTCGTGCCGATAGGAGTGCGCGTGCCCGTAGAACACGGTGTAAGGACGTCCGGCCAGCGCGGCCTCAATGCGTGCAAAGTTCTCCTCGTTGGGGCGTTTCCAGGCTCCCTTGTGCATTAATACGAAAGTCCAGCGTACCTGCGGGTTCTGTGCGATGACCCGGTTAAAATAAGCGGATTGCTCTGAGCTGATGCGACCGCTCAGGCGTTCCATACTTTGGCCATACTCAGTCGCGTCAAACGCATCCCAACCCTCTTCCTTGACGACACGGAGCGCTTCGTCACGAATTTTGTTCAGTTCCACCTGGAGCTCCGGCGGGTTGTCTTCGGTGTCCATCACCAGGAACAAAGTGTCTTTATAAACGAAGTGGTAATAACGCCTGCCGTAACGCTCTTCCCATACGTCCCACATGACGGAGGGGTTCACCGGTCTTGCCGGTGATTTTATTCAGTTTTGACTGGCTCTCCTGCCGCGACGATCCGCCTGGTGTTTAGCGAACTCCTCCGGGTCGATGCAGCCGTCTCCGTCCAGGTCGAGATCGCCGAAGGTGGGCATGTTCCTGCCCTTACCCCCGCCACCACCGCGCTGTTCACGCATGGCATTCATGCGGGCTTTTTGCCCGGCAGTCAGTTCGGCCTCGCTCAACATGCCGTCACCATCGGAGTCGAGATCGCTGAACACGGGGACAGTCGCCGCGCCCTTCATGGGTTTACCGGCTTCCGCCATCGTTGCCATGCGCTCCGCGCGAAAGGCCCTAAGCTCATCTTCGCTTACCCATCCATCGCCGTTTTCATCGAAATCTGAAAAAGCCGGGAGACTTTGTTTCTGCTGTGACTCCGCCCTGGCCGCGAAAGGCAGCATGGCGACTGCGATTATTATGGTCATGATGAGAATGGCCTTGAAAGCGATCTGGTCTGGGCTTTTCATTGGGGTGCTCCGGAGAATCAACACGGCATCATCGCGTTACTTTTTCCTGGCTTCATTGATCTGGGGTAACAAAAACCAGCTGTAATGGATTATGCCTTATTCCGTTCCGTATTAGGACCCTGGCGTTTTTACTCGGAGCAACCCCATGTTCGGCAATCTCCTTCCTTTCCTGATGTTCAGCATTCTTTTGGCCGCCGTGCTCAGCAAGCCATTACAGCGAATTCCCTGGTTATCGGTACCCGTTGCGTTGGTGCTGTTCGGTTTTGTTTTATCCGAAATCTGGGTGGCCTTTGGCATGGACACCGGATTGCGCTGGGAGATTCTGCGTGACCTGGTGTTTTACCTGCTGCTGCCCATCCTGATTTTTGAAGCGGCCATAAACGTGGATACCCGTTGGCTGCGGCGCGAGGCTCTGCTGATTGGTTTGCTGTCTATACCCTTACTGCTGGTCGCCGCCTGGCTGGCAGCCGGCATCATTCTGTTCCTGATGGGTGATTCCCTGGGGGGCAGTTGGGCGCTGGCGTTGCTGATCGGCTCGATGGTCTGTGCCACCGACCCGGCCATGATCTCCGAAGTACTGGGCGGGAAAGGCTGCGCCCAGCGTGTTGGACACATCCTGGAGGGAGAAAGCCTGATCAACGATGCCACTACCATCACCCTGTTCGTGATGATTTCCGGCATGTTGCTCATGCCCGGTACCGAGATCACCGGCTGGATGATCGCCGGGCGATTCGCGCTGACCCTGCTGGGTGGCGCCGTGATTGGCGTGGCCCTTGGCTGGCTGTTGGACCTGGTAATCGCCCCGGCCAACGACAAGGTGCTGTCTACTTCGGCTACCCTGGTACTGGCCTTCTCCAGTTTCTGGATCGGCGAACACTTGCTGGGCTTCAGCGGGGTAGTAGCGACGCTGTCGGCCGGCCTGACGGTAGCCTGGCGGCAACGCAGACACCGCTCGGAAGAAGACATCGCTTTCGCGCTGGAGTCCTGGCAGATACTGGGTTTCTGCGCCAATGCGATGTTGTTCTTCGCGGTCGGCATGAGCATCACCCTACAGATGTTCCAGGACCACTGGCTGGCGATGCTGATTGGCGTTGTGGCGGCACTGGTTTCACGCGCCGTGATCGTTTTCATGGGCGTGGGGCCGATCTCACATATTCCCGGGGTGGGAAAGCTCAGTATGTCTGAGCAAAACCTGGTGATGTGGGGCGGTATCCGCGGTGCGGTGGCTATCGCACTCGCGCTGTCCCTGAGCATCGATATTCCATACTGGTACACCATTCAAAGCGCGGTTTACGGCGTGGCGCTGTTCAGCCTGGTGGTGCAGACGCCCCTGTTGCAAAGACTTGCACCGGAGAAGAAGGGCGCCGTTACAGGGAAGGAGCGATCCTATAACCCCGGATAGCTGCTGCGCCTGCTATGCTCGGCTCTATGCCGGGCCACAACCACAGTTTCTGGGATTCCATAGTCCTTGGCGCCGGTGCCGCCGGCCTGATGTTTGCACTGACCGCGGCGCAACGAGGCCGGCGGGTGCTGGTGCTGGAACGCTCCAACAAGGTAGCAAAGAAAATCCTGATGTCGGGGGGAGGGCGTTGCAATTTCACCAATTTGCACGTCAGCCCCGAACGCTTTGCGTCAGCCAACCCTCACTTCTGCAAGAGCGCGCTCAGCCGCTACACGCAGTGGGATTTCATCGAGCTCGTGAAGCGCCACGGGATCGCCTTTTTCGAGAAAAAGACAGTCAACGGACTCAGCGGGCAGCTGTTTTGCCGGCAGTCTTCAAAACAGATTGTCACCATGTTGCTGGCCGAGTGCGAAAAAGCCGGTGTTGTAATCCGCAGCAAATGCGACACCTTGAGCGTGAAGCACAAGGAAGGCTTTCACCTGTCCAGCAACCAGGGTGACTTTTCCGCCGAAACCCTGGTGGTGGCATCAGGCGGCCTGTCCATACCCAGCCTCGGAGGCTCGGGCTTTGGCTACCGGCTCGCGGAGCAATTTGGCCTGCGCTTGCTGCCCACCACTGCCGGCCTGGTACCGTTCACCTTTTCGGACACCAGCAAGGAACGGTTTGCTCGATTATCCGGTGTCTCCTGCGAGGTGGCGATTTCAACTCAACGCGCTTCGTTTCGCGAAGACCTTCTGTTTACCCACCGGGGCCTGAGCGGCCCGGCCGTATTGCAGATTTCCAGTTACTGGAAACCCGGCGAAGCGGTAAAAATCGACCTGTTACCGGATGCGGCAGCCATGGACTTGCTGATGGACTGGAAACGGGGACATCCCCGTTCCCTGCTGCGAACCCAGCTCGCCACGATTCTTCCGGGCAAACTGGTACAGGAACTCGAGGCCCTGTACTGGCAGGAAAACAGCGCGAAATTGCTGGCTGACTGGCCAGACCGGCAGCTTGAGTGCATCGCCGGGCAATTGCAGGCCTGGGAGCTCAAACCCGCTTCGACCGATGGCTACCGTACCGCCGAGGTCACGCTCGGCGGAGTAGATACCCGGGGCCTTTCATCGAAAACCATGGAATCGAACATTCCGGGCCTGTTTTTCATTGGAGAGGTGGTCGATGTCACCGGCCACCTGGGTGGATTCAACTTCCAGTGGGCCTGGTCATCTGGTTTTGCGGCGGGAGAAGGGGTGTAGCAGTGAGCTTATTTGTAACCCGCCGCCTGTAGTTGGAACAGGCGGGCGTAGTGACCATCCAGTTCCATCAGCTCTTCGTGGCTACCGCGCTCGATGATGCGGCCATTTTCTATTACAACAATCTGGCTGGCCATACGCACGGTGGAAAATCGATGTGAAATCAGGATGGCTACGCGGTTTTTCGTGAGTTTTCTGAAATGCTCGAAGATGGTGGCTTCGGCCGCGGCATCCATCGAGGCAGTCGGCTCATCCAGCACCAGTATGTCTGCTTCACTGCGCATAAAGGCGCGTGACAGGGCTATTTTCTGCCACTGCCCGCCAGAGAGTTCCTGGCCACCCTTGAACCACTTGCCCAGTTGGGTTTTGTAACCCTGGGGCAGTTCTCCAATGATTCCATCAGCCATGCCCTTCTTGGCCGCCTCCTGCCAGCGTTCCTCTTCATCGAAATAGCGCACATCACCCACGCCGATGTTTTCTCCAACCAGGAACTGGTAGCGGGAAAAGTCCTGGAAGATCACGCCGATGCGTTGTCGCAGGGCATCTTCCTCCCAACTGTCCAGGTCCACGCCGTCGAGCAGGATACGGCCTGAATCCGGACGATACAGCCGGGTCAGCAGCTTGATCATGGTGGTTTTACCCGAGCCGTTCTCCCCCACCAGGGCCAGTGACTCACCCGGTCGAATATGCAGGTCAATATCCCTCAATGCAGGCTGGCTGGCACCCGGATAGGTGAAAGACACGCCCTGGAAATGGATGCCGTCTTCAGGACTGGGGCCACGATCCGCACTGATGGCAGTCTTTTCCAAGGGCATATGGGCAGGGGTTTCCAGGTATTCGTACAGGGTGGACAGATACAGGTTGTCCTCGTACATACCGCCGATCGCGCTGAGAATGGCAGACACCGCCGACTGTCCCTGGCGGAACAGCATCAGGTACATCGTCATCTGTCCCAGGGTGATACGGCTCATTACGGCTACTGCGGCAATCCAGGCGTATGCGCCGTACAACGCACCGGTACCAATCAACCCCAGCACGAATCCCCAGCCATCGCGCCGGATGGCCAGTGAACGGTCACGCGAATACAGGCGCTCATAAATATCCCGGTAGCGCTGCAGCAACAGCGGACCCAGGCCGAAAAGCTTAACTTCCTTGACGTTGTCCTCACGCGCCAGCACCGTTTCCAGGTAGATCTGCATGCGGGTATCGGGTGAACGCCAGCGGAAAAGGGTGAAAGCCTCACCGGAGAAGCGTGCCTCGGCGATGAAGCTGGGCAGACCGGCGATGATCAACACCACGACCGCCCAGGGTGAAAACTGCACCAGCAGCACACCATAGCTGAGCAGGGATACCAGGTTTTGCGCCAGTCCAAAGGTGCGGTTGACCAATGAAAGCGGCCTGCTTGAAGCCTCCCGCCGGGCCCTGGTGAGCTTATCGTAAAACTCGGAGTCCTCGAACTGGGCCAATTCCAGGGTTATCGCCTTTTCCAGGATCATCACGTTGACCCGTTGGCCAAGCTGTGCGCGCAGCAATGCCTGGCACAGGGAAATTCCGCGCTGGGCGCCGGCCAGGACCGCCACGATCAACGCCTCCAGCGCAACCAGGCTGAACACCGGCATGAACTCGGCGTTGCCTGTTTCCCGGTAGACCTGGGCGGCCGCCACCACCGCGTCGATGATCAAGGCGCCGACAAAGGCCATCCCGGCCGGAAGAACACCAGCCACCAGCGTCAGACTCCCCAGTGCTACCGTCAGCGTGCGACTGGTCGTCCACACCAGGCCCAACGCCCGGCGGCTGTAGCGGAAGACCCCCAGGAAACTGCGGCGCTGCGATTCCGGTGAAGGACCGGGATGATTGAAGAGGGTGGAGTGTGCCATTGGCGTATTACATGGTGGCAGAACAACAGGGGGGCAAGTATGTTGCAGGACGCCGTCATCGTAGGAGCGAATTCATTCGCGAAATAATTTTAGTAGCCCTGGGAGCGAATGAATTCGCGAATGAATTCGCTCCTACATTTGCAGGTAAATATGGCCTTTATTTTGCAAGTGCGCTTTCTCCCTACGCCAGGCAGGAAGGAGTTGTTCCTGCAAGGCATAGAATGCCTCGCCGTGATTGTGCTCACGCAAATGGCAGACCTCGTGTGCTATCACGTAGTCGATACACGACGACGGCGCCTTTACCAAGTGCGGGTTCAGGGTAATCAAGCCTTTCGATGAGCAACTTCCCCAGCTTCGCTTCATTCGGCGCAGGCGCATGGGCGGTGTCTCATCGCCAACCCACGGAGCCGCCTGGCCGAACACGATGAGCCGTTCCGCGAAATGCTTTTGTGCCTGCTGACGGTACCAGTTCTCCAGCCTGCTTTTGGTCCCGGCAGAAGAACAATCCCGGGCCCTCACCTGAATGCTCCCCGCTATAAGATCTACCTTTCCGGCCTTTTGCCCGTGCTGCAGAATTTCCAGCGGGTAGCGCTGGCCCATGAACAGGTGTTCCTCACCATTGATATAGCAATAATCCTGCAGGTCCTGCTGCTGCGCGCGGGCCCGGACCAGAAACCGGGCCACATGATGCGCTCTTTTTTGCAGCGTTTGGTGGATGGCCCGTTGCCTCATTCGCCTTGGAGCCACCACCCGCAAATTTCCTTCGTCATTGATCTCAAGGTGAATTCGCCGCGTGACGGCAGGCCGGTGAATCACCTCGTAATGGATGCACTGGTCGTCAGTGCTGATGGTGTAGCGTTTCATTGAGGCAGTCACTGGCAAGTCGCCTTTCACCCTCTACGCCGACAGTAGTTTCGACTGTCTTGTCTCATTGAAATTGATTTATTTGACCTACATCAAAAGGTCGTTCAAGTAAATGTGCATTATTTATACCTGTTCATCTTCGGGTAAAGGACCATCAACGATTACTCCTTAGCCAATCCGTTGACTGATTTCGGTTGTCTGGCCTTATCCGGAAAATTCAAAATCCTCCGGAAGGATGGTAACAAGAATGAATGGTTCATTGCTCAAAAAACGCAATCCCTTTAACAGCTTACTGATAGCGGCCGCAACCATGGTGCTGTCCACCGTGTGTTGGGCGCAGGATTCCGGGGAACAACTCTTTAATGCCAATTGCAGTGCTTGTCACACTATTGGCGAGGGCAGACTTGTCGGCCCTGATCTTGCAGGAGTGCATGACAAACGGTCACAGCAATGGCTTGAGTCATTTGTGACTTCCGCCAAGTCAATGATTGATAGCGGAGACGCTGAGGCGGTCGCGATTTTTGAAGAATACAACCAGATTCTCATGCCTGACCCACCCATCGCGGGCGAGCAAGTCAGGCAAATCCTGGGTTACCTCAAAAACCAGGGTGCAGGCGCACCTGCTGCCGCTGGTGGCGACGCACTGGCGCAAACTGATCAGGTTGAATTGGCATCACCCAAAGCGGCACCCGAAGACATAAAAAAGGGACAAGCGTTATTCCAGGGTACAACACGATTCGCCAATGGCGGACCAACTTGTAATGCCTGTCATCACGTCAAGAATGATGCGGTTATTGGCGGTGGTATTCTGGCGGCCGAGTTGACCACGGTATTTTCCAAAATGGGTAGCAGTGGTGTTCAGGCAATCCTGGGCCGAGCGCCATTTCCGGTCATGGAGGCTGCTTACAAGAACAATGCACTGACGGACGATGAGATTACGTATCTGGTCGCCTTCTTGCAGGACGCTGATGAACAACATCTCTTTCAGCAACCCAGGGATTACGGGATCGGACTGTTCGCCAGCGGCGCCGTGGGCGCCGGGGTTTTGTTTCTGCTGTTTGGATTCACCTGGCGTAACCGAAAGAGCGGTTCTGTCAACCAGGCGATCTATGACCGGCAAGTCAAGTCAATCTCGGACACGACCAATCGTTAAGCACAAGCCCTGATCGTCAATACACGCACAAAAATGGATAGGTAGTATGAGCTGGATAAAAGATATCATTTCACCGGAAACTCGAAATTGGGAAGAGTTTTATCGAAATCGATTTCAGCATGACAAAATCGTCAGAAGTACCCATGGCGTTAACTGCACGGGCGGTTGCTCCTGGCAGATTCATGTAAAAGACGGGATAGTCGTTTGGGAAACACAGCAACTGGATTACCCGTTGCTGGAAGACACCCTGCCACCTTACGAGCCACGAGGGTGTCAACGAGGCATCTCTTATTCCTGGTATTTATACAGTCCTTTGCGCATCAAGTATCCTCTGATCAGAAGCGCATTGCTTGATGCTTACCGCGAGGAAAAGGAAACAACCGGGGACCCGATGAAGGCGTGGGAATCCCTGCAGGCAAATCCTGAAAAACGCAAGGCCTATCAGAACGCTCGCGGAAAGGGCGGATTCCGTCGCGCCAGTTGGGATGAAGTGTTGGAAATCATGGCGGTTGCCAATATCTACACCGCAAAGAAATACGGGCCTGACAGGGTCATCGGCTTTTCCCCAATCCCGGCAATGTCGATGCTGAGTTATGCGGCCGGCGCGCGATTTCTCCAGTTGCTGGGCGGCGTTTGCCTGAGTTTCTACGACTGGTACTGCGATTTACCCACGGCCTTTCCGGAAATCTGGGGCGAGCAGACCGACGTCTGCGAAAGCGCGGATTGGTTTAACTCCAAAATGATCGCTGATATGGGTGCCTGTCTCAACATGACCCGTACACCGGATTGCCACTTCTTCGCCGAGTCCCGCCATAACGGTACCAAGGCCGTTGTTTTTTCTCCGGATTTCTCCCAGGTATGCAAGTATGCAGACCAGTGGGTGCCGCTGCACGCGGGCAGTGATGGCGCGTTCTGGATGGCTGTTTCGCACGTGATATTGAGTGAATTCCATCACCAGGAAAAGACGCCGTATTTTATCGACTACGTTAAGCAATATACCGACAGTCCGCTCTTGGTAAAGCTTGATAAAGTCGATGGTCATTACCGTCCCGGCCGTTTACTGCGCGCAAACGAGTTATCAGAACACACCGATATGCCCAACGGTGACTGGAAGTTTGTCAGCATCGATACCGCCAGTGGCAGATTCGTAGTCCCGAAGGGATCGGTTGGCCACCGCTGGGATAAGGAACCCGGCAAGTGGAATATGAAACTCGAGGATGCGGTCGACGACAGCTCCTATGATCCGGTTCTTACTTTCCTTGGCGACAACGACAAAGTAGTCCAGACCGAATTCGACGAATGGGGCCTGGATAACAAGGCTCGCAGAGGCGTCCCCGTCAAAAGAGTGCAGACCGCAACAGGCGAGACGGAACTCGTCACGACCGTGTATGACCTGATCATGGCTCAATATGGCGTCAATCGTGGTCTCGACGGGGATTACCCGGAAGATTACAGCGACAAAAACGCCGCCTATACCCCGGCATGGCAGGAAATATTTACCGGGGTCGATGCCAAAACAGTATTGCAGTTCGCCCGGGAATGGGCCAATACGGCCGCCATAACCCAGGGCAAATGCATGATCATCATCGGCGCGGGTATCAACCACTGGTACCACGCCAACCTGATGTATCGCGCCGGGGCTATGGCGTTGATGCTCAGTGGCTGTGTCGGACGAAACGGTGGCGGCCTCAACCACTATGTGGGTCAGGAGAAGCTCGCGCCTATGGACTCCTGGTCTGCTCTCGCCTTTGCCAAGGATTGGCAAAATTCTGCCCGGCTCCAGCAGGCGCCGTTGTGGCACTACATCAACACCTGCCAATACCGCTATGACGGGCAATATTCCAGGTACAACACCGTCCCTGATAACGAAATGACACGCCAGCATACGGCAGACACTATTTTCAAATCGGTCAGAAACGGCTGGATGCCGTACTACCCGCAGTTCAAGCAAAACCCCCTTGACCTTTGTGACCAGGCCATTGAAGAGGGCGCCATGGACGACGAAGGAATCAAGCGATCTGTACTGGAGAAACTAAAATCCAGGGAAGTCGAGTATTCAATCGCTGATCCCGAAGCTGAAGAGAATCATCCCCGGGTCTGGTACATCTGGCGGGGCAACGCCATTGTCGGCAGCATGAAAGGCCATGAATACTGCCTCAAGCATTATCTGGGCACCCATTCAAACCTGATTGCCGAGGACTCACCAGACCACACCAGGGAAGTCAATTGGCGGGATGTAGCGCCTGAAGGGAAGATGGACCTGGTCGTCGATCTGAACTTCCGCATGGATTCCTCGGCACTATATTCCGATATCGTGCTGCCAGCCGCATCGTGGTACGAAAAGGCTGACCTGAACAGCACCGATTTACACTCATTCATTCATCCGCTGTCGGCGGCGGTGGCCCCGGTTTGGGAGTCCAAGACCGACTGGAACATCTTCAGGGACATTGCAAAAACCACCAGTGAAATCGCCAGCAAATATATGGCCGAACCGCGCAAAGACATCGTCTGCGCACCGTTGTCCCACGACACCGCTGATGAAATAACGCAACCACGCGTCAAGGACTGGTTTCACGGCGAAACCGAGGCGGTTCCCGGCAAGACCATGCACAAACTGGCCGTGCAGGAGCGCGACTATACGAAGATCTATGAGAAGTTCATCACCCTGGGCGACAACATCAAGGCCACCGGTCTTGGCGCACATGGCAACCACTATGGTTGTGAAGACGTCTATGACGAAATGGTCGAATCCAATCATTTTCCGGTCAGGAAGATGGATGGAAAGGTTTACCCCTCAATCGAGGAGGATGTTTCCGCCGCCAATGCCGTGCTTCACCTTTCGACCCTGACCAATGGCAAACTGACGGTCCGGGCGTACGAAAACATGGAGAAGAAAACCGGCCTGGAACTGGTTGACCTGGCCAGGGGTAGTGCGGATGTGAAGCTCCGTTACGAAGACCTCCAGGCGCAGCCCAGGCGCTACAACACCTCACCGCTGTGGTCCGGCCTGATGAACGATGGCAGAGCCTATGCGCCCTACACCTATAATTACGACAAATTGGTACCCTGGCGAACCCTGACCGGCCGCCAGCATTTCTATCTCGATCATGATATGTACATCGGCTACGGTGAAAACCTCCCTACCTACAAACCAGCGCCAAAACCCGAGTTGTACGGTGACCTCAAGGAAACCCTGAAAAACGGCGAAGCCCTGGTGCTCAATTACCTGACGCCACACGGCAAATGGCATATCCATTCAACCTATATGGAAAACCTGCGGATGCTGACCCTGTCCCGCGGTTGTGAGCCATGCTGGATGAGTGAGGTCGATGCCGAGAAAGCTGGGCATCAAGGATAACGACTGGGTAGAGGTCTACAACGATCACGGCGTGTACTGCACGCGAGCGGTTGTGAGCGCCAGAATTCCGCGCGGTGTCTGCATTGTTTATCACGTGGCGGAGAGAACAACCGGCATACCCAAGTCACAGATTCGCGGGTAACAAGCGCGCAGGCGGGCATAACAGCGTGACGAGAATTCACCTCAAGCCCAATTTCCTGAGCGGTGGCTACGGCCAGTTCAGCTATCACTTCAATTACTGGGGCCCGATCGCACCGAACAGGGATACGCATGTGACCGTCAAGAAAATGAACAAGGTCGTCTGGTAGTCAATCAATCAACAGAGAAACAAAGATGGATATTCGCTCTCAAATCTCAATGGTGTTTCACCTCGACAAATGTATCGGTTGCCACACTTGTTCAATCGCTTGCAAGAACATCTGGACCGACCGCAAGGGCGCCGAGTACCAATGGTGGAACAATGTCGAAACCAAGCCAGGTACCGGCTACCCGGGAAAGTGGGAAGACCAGGATATCTACAAGGGCGGCTGGGAGAAAAAGGGCAATGGCAGCGGAGACAGCATCCGTCTCAAAGGCGCCGGCAAGAGCAAATTGGGCAATATTTTTCACAACCCCAACTTGCCGGTGATCGATGATTACTATGAGCCATTTACATACAAGTATCTCGATTTGATTGAATCACCCGCCGGTGACGATCAGCCCACTGCCCGCCCCGTTTCTCTGATTACCGGCAAACCCATTGATATCAAAATGGGCCCCAACTGGGATGACGATCTGAGTGGTACGCCGGATTATGCGCGCAACGATCCCAATGTCCAAAAGCTGACCCCGGCTGAACAGGAAGCGATGTTTCAGCTCGAGAAGATGGCTTTCTTCTACCTGCCCCGTATCTGTAATCACTGTCTCAATCCGGCCTGCGTAGCGTCCTGCCCATCCGGCGCCCTGTACAAACGCGGCGAAGACGGAATCGTGCTGGTCAACCAGGAAGTCTGCCGTGGCTGGCGGATGTGTGTCACGGCCTGCCCCTATAAAAAGACCTATTACAATTGGCACACCGGCAAGTCTGAAAAATGCATTCTCTGCTTCCCGCGCATTGAAGCCGGGCTTGCACCCGCCTGCATGCACTCGTGCGTTGGCAGAATCCGCTACCTGGGTGTCATATTGTATGACGCTGACAAGATCGAGCAGGTTGCATCATCCGACGAACAGGACCTGGTCCAGAACCACATGGATATCATGCTCGATCCTTTCGATCCGGAAGTAATCACCGCCGCCAAGGACAATGGTGTCGCAGATTCCACAATCAGGTCAGCCCAGGCCTCTCCGGTCTATAAATTCGTAAAGGAATGGGGCATGGCGCTGCCTCTGCATTCCGAATTCCGGACACTGCCGATGCTGTTTTACGTCCCACCTCTGCTACCGGTCATGGCGTCACTCGGCAAGTCCGATCCGGACCAGCTCGACAAAATGGGCCCGGTCGTTAAGCAATGGAACGACGACTGGCTTTATGACACCAGCACCGAGGACCTCTTTGGCACCATCGATCAGGCCCGCTTCCCGCTGGAGTACATGGCAAGCCTGTTCAGTGCCGGCGATACCGAAATGGTCAAGGCCAGGCTCATGAAATTGATGGCCGTGCGGATATATCGGCGGTGGAAAACCGTCGGCGATATTTCCGAAGAGAAGGCGCAAGATGCGTTGCGCGACGCCGGGCTTGATGCCGAGATGGCAGAAGGCATTTATTACCTGACGGCACTGGCCAAGTTCGACGACCGGTTTGTCATTCCTGCCGCTCACCGTGAACAGGCCATCGAAATGATGGAGTTCACCGGCGACAAGAAGGGCAGCACTGGATTCGGTTTCAAGGAAGGCACTGCACAAAGAGGACTGTAATGCAACGGATTCACTATTCACTGATGGCGGCATTGTTCGAATACCCGAACGCCGATTACCCGCAACGGGTTCAGGATATCAAGAATTTCCTCAATGGGCGCTATATCAAAGCGGCCGCTGAACTGGATCGCTTCCAGGCGCTGCTGCCGGCGCATGACCTGATGACGATGCAAGAGCTCTTTACGCGTTCTTTTGATGTGCAGGCGGCCACCACCCTGGACATTGGCTACGTGCTCTTTGGCGATGATTACAAGCGGGGCGAAATGCTGGCGAACCTGAGTCGTGAACATGCCGAAGCAGGCATTGACTGTGGAACGGAACTGGCGGACTTTCTCCCCAACCTGTTGCGGCTGATGGCGGTGCTGGAAGACGAGGATCTCCTTGGCGACCTGGCCAATTCGGTGATTGCAACCGCACTGCGTGAAATGATTGGTGAATTTGATAGCGATCGTATCGAAAAGAAGAACGTAGCTTTTAAAAAGCACTACAAGACCCTCATCGAGACCCCGGCGGTGGGTTCCGAGGCGGTTACATTGTATCAATTCGCGCTAAAGTCCCTGTATCAGGTTCTGAAGCAGGATTTCGCCCTGGTTGAGTCGGTTCCACTAAAACTCACCAGTGACTTCCTGGCTTCGGTGTCCAGGGAAAACGAAATCGAAGAGCGTGCCCAAACATAGTATTGAGGCCCGCTATTGACGGAGAAGTAAGGTAATGACTTCACTAGACTTTTTCTTTTTTTCTGCATTTCCCTACGTGGCCATCATTGTATTCCTCGTTGGAACGATCTATCGCTACAGGCAAAAGGGATTCCAGGTGACCAGCCTGTCCGCGCAGTTCCTTGAGGGCAAGCAGGGGTTTTGGGGTACCGTGCCATTCCACTGGGGAATACTGATGGTATTTCTCGGCCACCTGGTTGCGTTCGCTTTTCCAAAGATGGTCTTGGCCTGGAATAGTGACCCCGTTCGCCTGATCGCCCATGAGGGCCTGGGTTTTACCTTTGCAGTTGCTCTTGTTGTTGGTCTTATTGCCCTGATTCTCAGGCGCTTGTTTAATCCCAGGCTTAAAGTAGTGACCACCCGCATGGATCTTCTGGTCGAGTTCGTGCTGCTTGCCCAGGTCCTGCTGGGCTGCTGGATAGCTCTGGGCTATCGTTGGGGGTCGTCCTGGTTCGCTGCCGACCTGTCACCCTATCTCTGGTCAATTTTGAAGCTGAACCCGCAGCCTGAAGCTGTTGTGGCGATGCCTCTGGTCATTAAGGCTCATATTGTGGGCGCGTTTTCAATCCTTCTGATTTTCCCATTCACGCGCCTGGTTCATATCATAGTCGCGCCTTTCCATTACCTGTGGCGTCCGTATCAGGTGGTTATCTGGACCTGGGACAAGAAACTTATCCGCAAGGCCAGTACCGCATGGTCCAAGGCGCGCCCACGCAACAACTGAGAATTCACAACAGAGCCTTCCGGCGGGAATGCTGCCCGTAATGCAGAACAGCATGGTGGTCAGCTTGCACTCCGGGAAGCGAAAGCACGTCTAAATTGGGAGCAAAGTTATTGTGGCAAATGTAACCAAGTGGGATGTCGAAGATACAGATTTTTGGGAAAATACCGGTAAGGCGGTTGCCCGGAGAAATCTCTGGATTTCGATCCCCAGTCTGTTGTGCGGATTCGCAGTCTGGCTGTACTGGGGGATCATCACGGTTCAGATGCTCAATCTCGGATTTCCGTTTACCCAGGCCGAACTCTTTACCCTGACGGCCATTGCCGGCCTGAGTGGAGCAACGCTCAGAATCCCCAGTACTTTCTTCATCCGGATCGCCGGCGGGCGCAATACGATCTTCTTTCACAACGGCTCTATTGATGATACCCGCTGCGGGTACCGGCTTTGCCTTGAAAAATCCGGAAACGCCGATGTGGATGTTCCAGTTGCTGGCCTTTGTTGTCGGGTTTTGGCGGTGGGAATTTCGCGTCCTCCATGTCGAATATCAGCTTCTTTTATCCAAAACGGGTGCAGGGCACATCGTTGGGGCTCAATGCCGGACTGGGTAATTTTGGCGTCACCACCATGCAGATACTGATTCCACTCGTAATGACAATCGGCGTATTTGGCGGAGATCCAATGGTGCTGGTCAACAGCAGCGGGACGCTGGTTGGAAAAATTCCCGCCGGCACCGAGACCTATATCCAAAACGCCGGATTCCTCTGGCTGGTTTTCCTGGTGCCACTGGCGTTATTCGGCTGGTTTGGAATGAATAATCTGGTGACCGAGGCGGTGACGCCAAAACCGGGAAATCCCGTTGTGAGCATGGTGAAGATTTCCGTTTTGCTTTTGATTGCGCTGTTCACCGCTTCCGTCGGGCTCTATCTACTGCTTCCCCCACCGACCGGCCTGGGCTTGCTCAGCAAGTGGATTGTCCTGCCGCTGGTCATTGCCGCAACGTTGCTGTTGTTGCGATATCTTACACGGGGTGAACTGCAAGCAAATCTGAAGCGGCAATTCCAGATTTTCGGGGACAAACATACCTGGGCCATGACGGTCATCTACACCATGACCTTTGGATCTTTCATAGGTTATTCCGCCGCGTTCCCGCTCGCCATCAAGGTGATCTTCGGATTTACACACGTTGCCGGTGCCGATGGCGTGCTGGTGCACGACGCCGTCAATCCCAACGGCCCCAGCGCTTTGATGTACGCCTGGATCGGGCCGTTTGTCGGTGCATTGATCCGACCGATTGGGGGCTGGATTTCGGACAAGGCCGGCGGCGCCAAGGTCACCCAGATCGTCTCGATTGTGATGATTGCATCTGCCCTGGGGGTGGCCCATTTCATGGCCGCAGCATACCGTTCGGCAACGCCCGAGGAGTTTTTCTGGCCGTTCTTTGTCCTGTTTGTCATTTTATTTGCTGCGACCGGGGTCGGTAATGGCTCAACATTCAGAACGATCGCGGTTGTTTTCAACCAGGAGCAGGCGGGGCCGGCCCTCGGCTGGACTTCGGCCGTCGCAGCTTACGGCGCTTTTATTATTCCCAAGGTATTCGGCGAACAAATCAAATTGACCACCCCCGAGTATGCGCTTTATGGCTTTGCCATCTTCTATTCCATATGCCTGGTGCTGAACTGGTGGTTTTACCTGCGCCCGAATGCCTACGTGAAAAACCCCTAGATGTTGGCCCCACTTGCAGATGATCTGGCCAGACCGCTGCGGGAGTTGAGGATCTCGGTTATTGACCGTTGCAATTTTCGCTGCACCTACTGCATGCCGAAGGATTCGCTCAATGGCAAAGGCAAATTTCTGACCTGGCGTGAGCGGCTGAGTGATCGGGAAATTGAACAACTGGTGCGTGCCTTTGTAAAGCTGGGTGTGGCCAAAGTCCGAATCACCGGTGGCGAGCCATTATTGCGGCCGGGACTGACGGGGTTGATCGAACGCCTGGCCGGTATTTCTGGCATCAGGGATCTTGCCTTGATTACCAATGGAATTTTGCTGCCACAAATGGCGCAAGACCTCGCCAGCGCCGGACTGGGGCGAATTACCGTCAGCCTGGATAGCCTTGACGAAATTGTCTTTGCCACGATGACGGGGAACCGGGGCAGCGTAGCCCAGGTGCTTGAAGGCATTGAGGCCGCAGGCAATGCCGGTTTCAACAGTTTGAAGATCAATACAGTCGTTCAACGTGGTGTCAATGATCATACCGTCATCGACCTTGTGCGGCACTTTCGCGGCAGCGGACATATTCTACGGCTCATCGAATTCATGGATGTCGGCAACAGCAATCATTGGAGCAGAAGCCGTGTTGTTGCCGGTTCGCAATGGCTGGAGCGCATCAGTAAGCAGTGGCCATTGCGCCAGCTTGCGAACCAAACCCCCGGAGAGACTGCAAATCGCTATGCCTTCGAAGATGGTGCAGGCGAAATTGGCCTGATTAACTCCATAACCCAATCCTTTTGCGGCACATGTTCCCGTGCCCGTGTTACCGCCGATGGCGTATTTCACACCTGCCTTTTTTCCAGTCAGGGAATCCGATTGCGGCCACTCCTCCGCAACGGTAGCGACCCGCTCGCTCTTGAGCAAACCATTCGTGCCGCATGGTCAACACGCCGCGACCAATACAGTAATGATCGCCAGGAACAAGGCAATTCTGCGCCCAGGGTCGAAATGTACCGCGTGGGAGGATAAACCGTTAAATCAGAGTTCTGAAGAAATCTATCAGTCAGCCCTCAATCAGTAAACAGGGAAAAAAAGATGGCGCTCCAAACCCCCGAATACGAATACGACAAGAGAAAACAATATTCCGTCCTCACCATGAACACCCTGGCCTTTACGGTCAATTTCGCAGTGTGGACCATGTTTTCCGTCATTGGGATCAAGATCAAGCAAGAATTGGGTCTGAGTGAAACCGAGTTTGGCCTGCTTATTGCGACCCCCATCCTGACCGGTTCTTTGGTGCGTTTGCCACTGGGCTTTCTCACCGACCGCTTCGGTGGGCGTATCGTTTATTTTACCCAAATGATCCTGGTCGCCGTTGCGACTTACGGACTGCACTTTGCCGATCAACTCTGGCAATACCTGTTGATAGGTCTGTGCATAGGCCTGGCCGGTGGCTCGTTTGCCATTGGCATCGCTTACACCTCCGCCTGGTTCGGCAAAAAGCGGCAAGGTTTTGCGATGGGTATATTCGGCGCCGGCAATGCCGGTGCAGCGTTGAATATTTTCGCCGCGCCGCTGATTATCGTGGCCTTGGGCTGGCGCTCGGTACCCGTGATCTACTCCATCGCCATGTTGGTGATGGCTTTCATATTCTGGTTTTTTACCTATAACGACCCGCAGCTGGAGGACCGCCGGGCGAACCAGAGTTTCCCTTCTTTCGGCGAACAATTCAAGGCGCTCACGGAAACCCGCGTATGGCGGTATGGCCTGGCTTACTACTTTGTTTTTGGGGGATTTGTGGCGCTTTCCCTGTGGCTGCCCAAGTATTACATGACAGAATATGGCCTGGACCTGAAGCAGGCGGCGTTCATCTCCTTGATCTTCGTTCTGCCTTCCGGCTTAATCCGCGCCCTGGGCGGGTGGTTCTCTGATAAATGGGGTGGTGACAACGTTACCTGGTGGGTCTTCTGGGTGAGCATCATATGTCTGTTCTTTTTGGCATATCCGCAAACAACCGTGACCGTTCACAGGATCAGCGAGGATGTCACCTTCAATATCGCCACGAGTGTGGTGCTATTCACCGTGCTGGTATTTATCGTCGGCATTGCCCAGGGTATCGGCAAGGCCAGTGTCTACCGGAGTCTCGCCGACCACTACAGCGGAAACATGGGTCCGGTGGGTGGTTTGGTTGGCGTCATCGGTGGGCTGGGTGGTTTTAGCCTGCCCATCGTATTCGGTATCGCTGTTGACGCGACCGGGGTTCGCAGCACCTCTTTCATGCTGATGTTCGGTGTGCTGGCGGGTGTGATGGTCTGGACATGGATGGCGGCCAGGGGCGAACGTGAGGAGGTCCTGGCCCGGAGGCCGGGTCTGCGTGAACAGATGATCAGTGAAAAGTTGGCCCGGCCACCGGCGGTCGCCCGCCGCTGGTTAACCTACTGGGATCCGGACGACCCCGAGTTCTGGAGGAGGACAGGCCGGGTGATCGCAATGCGCAACCTGCTCTTTTCCATGCCGCCTTTGCTGTTGTCCTTCGCGGTTTGGGTTCTTTGGAGTGTGGTGGTAATCGAACTGCCCCGGATCGGCTTCCAGTTCAGCACCGGCGAACTTTTCTGGCTGGCCGCCGCACCGGGGCTTTCGGGTGCAGCATTCAGACTCCTTTACTCATTCGTCGTACCCATCTTCGGGGGGCGGAACTTCACCATATTCAGCACCCTGACCCTGTTGATCCCGACCTTGTGGATGGCGGTAGCCGTGCAAAATCCCGACACCAGTTATATTGTATTTATCGTCATCGCGCTGCTGTGCGGGCTTGGCGGCGGAAATTTTTCCGCCAGCATGGCCCACATCAGCTTTTTCTTTCCCGAGAAGACACAGGGTACTGCCCTGGGGTGGAACGCAGGGATCGGCAACCTCGGCGTCGGTATCATGCAGGCCGTCGTGCCCCTGGTGATTTTCAGCGGCGCACTGGCCTGGAAGGGCGGGCTTTCACAGACCTACGAGGTGGGCGGAGTGACCAGCCAGGTATGGTTGCAAAACGCCGGATTCATATGGATACCGTTCATATTGCTCGCGGCCATTGCCGCTGCGTTTGGTCAAAACAACTTGCGTGGGGTCCAGGAAACCTACAGCGAACAGACCGCGATCTTTGGGCGTAAACACGCCTGGATTCTGGGTTGTCTTTACACGGGTACTTTCGGCTCCTTCATCGGATTCGCAGCGGCTTTCCCCATCCTTATCGCCGTATTGTTTCCGGAGTCCGGGGCGCTAAAGTGGGCGTTTGCCGGACCGCTGGCGGGTGCCCTGGTTCGACCACTCGGGGGCTGGATATCTGATCGAATTGGCGGCGCCAAGGTCACGTTCTGGAACTTCGCTGTGATGTTCCTGGCAGGAATATGGGTGCTGAGTACTCTGCCTTCAGAGACCGGCGGTAATGATGTTTCCGGATTCTTCATGGCCTTCATGCTGTTGTTCATCACCGCGGGTATCGGTAACGGATCGGTATTCTACATTGTGCCGGCGGTTTTTCGAAAGTTGCATGCGCAACCGGCCGAAGGGAAAGACCAGGCTGCACAAGAAGCCGCGATCAACGCAGGCGATGTCGATGCATCGGTCGCGTTGGGTTTTACCAGTGCTATTGCTGCATTGGGCTTATTCTTCATACCCGCATTCGTCGCCACGTCCATCCAAACCACTGGATCGGCCCACTTGGCCCTGGGTGTGTTTAGCGCATTTTATGCAAGCTGTATGTTGGCGTGTTGGTGGTGGTACTGGCGCAAAGGCGCTGAGGCCAGATGCGACTGATGACCAGTCCAGCAGTCTTGGGCTGAATACCGTAATCGCCGAACGCCGGAACAGGAATTTAAAACAGACTTCCCCCGCCAGCTCCCAGGCTGCTTAGGGGCGCGGCTTTGTTTCAAAAAAAGAGGCCGGATACAAGTCAATATTGTATCCGGCCATACTGTGGAAACGCCTGGCAGATGAATCCGTTTCTACGTATCCATTACTGTCCGCCGGTTGCTCCGGCTACATTACGGCTGAGCGCCGCTTCCAGGTCTGCCGGGGTGGCCGTCCTGGCGCTGTGTGCACCGACAATTTTCTTGTAGTCAAGATTGAGTTTCTCTAACGCCTTGGCAAAAGCCACGGTCGCAGGAACAGCGGGTGGAATGACGCCGTTTGCCGGTTGCGGGAAGTGATCCGCCTCAAAGATGATGCCCTCATCCGGTAAATAGGCGATCAGAATATTCTCCGCGTGCGGTGTTGGGCCGATGTTGTAGAGTTCGATGGACTTGTTGCCATCGGTTAACGTCATGCGGTCTTCGACAAATTCGAGTTTCGCGTCATCATCCCCGGCCGCATTGCGCACCACCGTCTCGTTCTGCTGGAACGTGATGATGGTTGCGTCTTCCCCGGCGTAGGCTGCAGCACCAGGAACATGGTCGCTGTGATGATGGGTAAGAACACCGTACTTGATGGGCTTGTCGGCTATCTCCTTACGCATTTCCTTGATGCTCGCCGGAACCGTTCGCGTGCCGCCGATGGCTACCACGTGGTCTTCCATCTCGACAAACAAGACATAAGTGCCATTGCCGCCAATCAGGAACACACCTTCATCGATTTCCTGGGTGCTGAGCTCATCCGGCGTAACCGCGGCGACCTTCTCCAGGCTGGAAGGCACCTGCAGGTACTCGTCGAGCGGTACGTTCACCTGTGTTTCCGTGATATCGATTATCAGGTTGTCCTGGCCGTTCACAAACAACTTGAACTTCTGGTTGAATGCGATGCCGTCAACCACGGTGTAATCCAGGAAGCTGTACTCGACCTGCCCGAAGGGCGGCAGCACCCGCTCCATGCGCGTGAGCATGTGGGTTTCCTGGTCGATGTAAAGGCCCAAAGCGGGGCCAACTTCCATCACCAGGGTAATCACATCATGCATGCGGCCATCGACTTCAACTTCGCCCAACCAGTTTGAGGTATCACGCCGGGCCTGCAGCTGTCTCATCAGCAGGACCGGGGTCACGCGGACGAAGGGTCCAGACGCGGTGTTGTAATCCGGCTCCGCAACGGGTGCGGCCGTACCGGCTCTGTTATTCAGTTGCCAGCTGTTCTCGCCATTGATGATGGTGGCTCCGTCGAATACATAACCGCCGCCCATACCCTTGTTACGGGTCACGAAAATGTCATTTTCGAGGTCGATGGCGTTGAAGTTTACCTGCTTGCCCTGGTCGTATGGCGGCCCGGGTTTGCGGCTCTGTCCAACTGCAAAATTAACGAAATCAGCTTCGCGTACCAGCGTTTTGAGATTGGTGATGGCTTCGGTTCCGCCATGCGCCTCAATCGCGGCATCAATGACTTCGCCGGCTTTGTTGACCGACTGCAGGGGAAGGGACTCGGCAACGAGGTTACCGCAGGCCAGGCAAAATACCATGGCTGTGAAAATTGGAAGTTTGGTCTTCACGATTTTACTCCTGTGGATTTCAGAAAATTGTATCCGACCCTTTTTTGGCAGTCTCCCGCGATTCGACAGCAAGAAATAAAAATGCGGTAGACGCATCTAATTGACTCTTATCCAGTCTCTAACAGATGTAAAAGCGTTACCCACTTAATGAAGGAGATATGAAAATGTCTGGAGAAATGATTCCCATTGTGCTGTTTGTCGTTATCGGATTTGCGGTACTAGGCTATTTCTACTGGAACCACAAGAATCGCGCCGCCATTATGGATACCGTGCAAAAAGCGATCGATCAGGGCGGTGAATTGTCACCTGAATTGCTCACTCAGCTTGGCGCCACGGGAAATCCCCGGTTCCGGGATATGCGTCGCGGCGTTGTTTTCCTGTCGCTTGGCGTGGCGGGTCTGCTGAGCAGCATGTTTTTCCCTGACCCCGAAGTCGTCAATGGTATTCGCGCCGGTTCGGTGTTCCCTCTAATGCTGGGCGTTGGTTTCCTGCTAGTATTTAGACTGAACAGGGATTAGAGACTGGAAAAAAGAATGAATTCCGACAGGGCGCTGGTGGCGCGAGTCACCAGCACCGATGACCAGGCAGCGTTCCAGCAATTGGTGGAGCGGCACCAGGCCGCGATCCGCGGCTTCCTGCGGCGCCTGCTAAAAGGCGATCACGGCACAGCGGACGACCTGGCGCAGGATACGTTTCTGCTGGCATACCGGAAAATTCATACCCTGAAAACCAGTGGCAGCTTCCGTTCCTGGCTGCATACGATCGCTTACCGGCAGTTTCTGCAGTATACCCGCAAGCACGCACGCCAGCAGGTGATGGCCGAACCCCCGGAACAGGGTCACGATCCCGGCCAGTCTGTAGAAGCGGAAATCCTCACGCAGCGGTTGATGGGTTTTGTGAGTGCAGAGGAGCGAGCCTGCCTGACACTGGCCTACGCGGCAGGGATGAGCCACCCGGAAATCGGCGAAGTCACCAACCTGCCGCTGGGAACGGTGAAATCCCACATTCAAAGAGGCAAACACAAGTTACAACGATGGCTGCAAGATCATGATCATTCCCTTTCCAAAAACAAAACTGAGACCGGCACCGGGCCGGCAGAGGAGGCCTTACGTGCCTGATTCATCATTCGACCACGAGCTTGAAGTTCTACTGGAATACGGCGAGTCACCGCAACCGGGGGCGTTCGTCGTGGATGTGATGCGTGGCGTCAGACGTGAGCGTCGTACCCGCCGGCTGATTCTCTGGGCTTTCGGCCTGGTTGGCGCGTTGTTCGGGCTGGCCGGTGCGGTGATGTTGTCGGGTAGCATTGCGCGCCTGTTTACATTCACCCTGAACATGCCGGCGATGGAAACCATGCAGGCCACCCTGTTTATTGTGGGGGCGGCGGCTTTTTATCTGTGGATCATGAACGACGATTTCAGCCTGGGTAGTTAGCCCATTCGGACGATGAGCGGGCGCGTTAATTAGCATGACCCGGCGTTGCGCTGCACGCAGCTGATAAACAATGCGACTATAATCGCAGGGACCATGCGCCGCTTTTTTCTGATCGCTGTCCTTGTGCTGACCGTGTTACTCATCACGACTGTTGGTATCGGCTGGTATTTGCTTAAGGACGAAGCCTTCCTCAAATCGAAAGCAAGCTACTTTGTTCTCAAATACACCGGGCGGGAACTGACCGTTGATGGCCCGTTACAACTGCGGGTAGGCCGGGAAACAACTCTGGAAGCCAGGGGAGTCCACTTCGCGAATTCTGCCTGGGCGGACCAGCCGGACATGGCAACAGCCGGCCACCTGCTGATTTCCGTCGACGTACCCAGCCTGTTTAGCGAGCAAATCATTTTCCCTGCGCTGGAACTGGAAGACTGCTCTGTTTCATTGTTGAAAAATGATGCCGGTGAAGCAAACTGGACCTTCCGTGCGAAGACTGAAGCCGCGATTGAGCCCGAAGAGAAAAAAGAGCCCCGCAAAAAATTGCCCGTTTGGTTCAAGGATTTGAGCATCCAGAACTGTCGACTGAACATTACCAGCCCGAACCTTGATCACCCCCTGGATATAAAGGCTTCCGATCTCTCAATGCAGCACGGCGATGACAATCGCTGGGTGAGCAAGGGATCGGGCATGGTGAATGAAGCACCGTTATCGCTGGACGGATGGTTCGCTCCATTCAGCGCCATCATCCTGGGCGGTCCGCTGGATCACGAAATCGAATTCAGGCTCGGCGACATCACCTTGCAGAGTTCCGGCTCGGTGCAAGACGCGACCACCTGGACTGGGGCCAATCTCACAGCCCAACTCCAGGGGCCGGACATAGCCTTCATCCTGAATGAGTTCAAATTACCGCTGTTCAGTGAAGGCCCTTTCGACTTCTCGCTTCGCCTCAACACCGAGGGTGAAATGACTCGCGTGGATCTGGATGGTGACCTGGGGAGCATAGATATCAGGGCGCAGGGTGAACTGGATAGACTGATCAAGCCGAGCAAGGGCAATATTAAAATCTCGGGTGAAGGGCCCAACCTGGGAGCGCTTGCTGCAGCTTTTGGCCTGGAGGGCTTGGTGGAAGAGGCTTTCAGTCATCAGGTCCATGCTTCGTTTGAAGGTGATGCCATTCACTTTAAAAAAGCAACCTTGAAAACGTCCAGTGATCACCTGGAAATAGGCGGCCACTTCAATATGGCGCCGGGCCTTGCGGGGACCGAGCTGGATATTCATTTCGAGACCAACGAAGTGGTGCGTTGGAGCGTCGGCCAGGGTGAGCCGGAACAGCCCCTGGGGCCGCTCAGCATCGACGGCAAACTGATCGTTGATACCCAGGGTCTGATTTCCATCCAGGCCAAAGCCTTACAAGAAGAAAACACCCTGGATGTACACGGCGCGCTTGGGTATCTGCCTGATTCATTTCAGCCTGACCTGAATATCACCCTCAAATCTTCCGACCCCAGCGCCCTGGCCGCCATCGCAGGCTGGAAAGGCATGCCGGACGCACCACTTACTGTTCAAGGGAGACTTGGCTACAAGGATCAACGGATTCAACTCGGTAACGTGAGTATCGACCTGGCTGGCAACAAGGCTGATATCGACGGGCACATCAATTTGAAGGACAGATATGCCGGCAGCAAAGTCAGTGTTGCTATCGACATCACTAACGTCGAAGAGCTTGGCCTCCTGTTTGGTAAAGAGGGCTTTCCAAACCAACCTATGCAACTGACCGCCGTGGTGAAGCCCGAAGGTAAGGGCCTGGCGTTCAAGGTCAATGACGGCAACCTTGGAGATATAGCACTCGATTTCGATGGCCACGTCCTGGACCTGGAACAGCTACAGGGGCTGGATGCCAACTTCGATATAAAACTACCCCGGCTGGATGATATTTCGTTCCTGATTCCGGGTACAAAATTGCCCGCTGCACCCTTCTCTGCCCGGGGCCATGTTTCCAAGAAGGATAAAAAGATTCAATTTGACAAAGTGCACCTTGATCTGGCCGGCAACCGGGCTGACATCGAAGGCCAGATAAACCTGGAAAACCGGTATGCGGGGAGCGAGGTACATATTGCCGTTAACATCAGGAACGCACGTGATTTTGGCCGATTATTCGGGAAAGAGGGCCTTCCTGAACAGCCTGTAGAGCTATCTGCCGTGTTGAAGCCCAAGGGAAAAGGCCTGGAATTCAAGCTGAACGATGGCAATTTGGGCGAAATCGAACTCGATCTCGAGGGCCATATCGCGGATCTGGAGCGGCCGGAAGGAGTGGATGCAAATTTTAATGTCAAGCTGCCTATGCTCAGCGATATCTCCTTCCTGCTACCGGGCTGGGACCTGCCAGATGTACCTTTCACGGCCAGCGGCCGCCTGGCCAACCATCGGACCCGGACCCGCCTCGATCAGGTCCGACTGGAACTGGGACAAGTCAAGGCCAGCATCGATGGCAACCTTCTGCCTGATAAGCATTTCCGGCTCTCCATAAAAGCCACCGGTCCCGATGCCTCGAGGCTGGACAGCCTGGCGTCAACGTCACTGCCGCCAGAGCCCTTCTCCCTGGCAGCCGGTCTGGACGGAAGCCCCTCTGAATTCCAGCTCAGCGGGTTAACGGTCAATCTTGGTAAAAGCCAGGTCGGAGGCGATTTGATGATCAGGCTTGGCGACACCAAGCAAGTCAAGGGCAAAATTGACTCCCCCTACCTCGATCTCAGCCATTGGTACAAAGGGGATGAACCCAAGGAAGAGCCGAAGCCGGTAAATCAGCGCGAGTGGATGTTTGACGACACGCCGGTGATGACGTTTGCCGGACACGGTCTGGACATTGGCCTGGATTTGAAGGTAGACGAACTCTTCCTGGGTAACACCACCATCCTGGATATCAAGCTTGGATTGGTATTATCAGATAAGCTGCTGAGACTCGATTCGGTCACTTATAGAGGTACCCAGGGCGGTAGCTTCCTGGGTGAACTCAGTTTGGATGGAGCAGGCGGGGTCCCGAAGCTGCACTTTGAACTCAATGGCAAGGATGTCCGTTTGGGACTGACTGCCTTACCCGACCAGGACCCTTCGACCATTCCACCAATCGAAGTTGAAATGAACCTGGACGGAACGGGTGCTACCCGCCGTGAACTTGCCAGTTCACTGAGTGGGAAATCCCGGATATACGTCGGTTCAGGGCTGGTGGCCAACGCCGGTTTTGACCTGTTGTTTTCCGACTTCCTCACCCAATTGGGTTCAACGATAAATCCACTTTCCAAAGCCAGCGAGTACACGAAGCTTGACTGCGCCGTCATCGCCTCGGTCGCAGAATCCGGGGTGGTTAAAATGTTCCCGGTGATTTACCACACCGAGCAACTTACTATCCTGAGTGATGGCGTGGTCGACCTGAACACAGAAAAAATCGATCTTTCTTTCAACACCAAGCCGCGCACCGGCCTTGGCCTCAGCGCAGGTGTGTTGATCAACCCCCTGATCAAGGTGGGTGGCCGACTCACCACACCAGCCGTTGAAATGGATCCGGAAAACACGATAAAAAGCGGTGGCCTGGCGGTGGCGACCCTGGGGATTTCCGTGCTGGCCAAGTCGGTGTCTGACCGGTTCCTCAGCAGCCCCGACCCCTGCGGCGATGCGCGTAAGGCACTCGAGAAATTAGACAGCGCAGCGAAGTAAATTTTGGCATAATCGCTACACCTGAAACTAATAAATACCCGAAGTTGATCAATGCGCTACAGGATCCGTGGTTTTAGGCTGACAAATTCAACCGACAAATTGAGAAAACCGTCCTGATGCTCCGTACATTCGCTTTACCCACCGTCATCGCGATATTTTCCCTGCTCTGGGTACAGACCGTTACTGCGCAGGCGCCGCAGCACGACCCGGTCTCCTTCAACATTGATGGCGGCATAGTCCTGCAATCCAGCTCGGATCTGAAAGACAGTGAGGGCAGTTTTTCTGTTAATCGCTGGTTTATCGGCGGGGGCGTGACTTACGCCCGGGATTTTCGCAACTCGCTCGGATTGTTCGTGGGTGGCGGTAGTTCCAGCTATGATTTTGACGATCTCACGGTAATCGGCAGCGGTGACCCCTGGAAAGACATTGAAGAATCCCGCCTGTCACTCACTGGACGCTTTGGATTTGGTGACAATGGGTCGATCATCATCATTCCCAGTGCCCGTTACAATGGCGAAGATGATGCAAAAACGAGCGATGGGCGCACCTGGGGGCTGTTCGCAGCAGCCGCCTGGCGGATTAACAAAGACCTGACCATCGGCCCCGGAATCGGAGTGTTCTCAAGACTCGAAGACGGTACCCGGGTCTTTCCCATCCTGGTCATTGACTGGAATATCAGCGAGCGTTGGAACCTCTCCACCGGCCGCGGCCTGGCTTCCTCCCAGGGACCCGGCCTGACCCTGAGCTACGAGCTAAGCGAGACCTGGTCTGTTGGGCTGGCGGCAAGATATGAAAACGTCGAATTCCGCCTGGACCAGGAAGGAACAACACCCGGCGGAGTAGGGCGCGACCAATCCATGCCGCTGGTGGCGATGGCGAACTGGAATCCCAACCCGGTGATCGGCCTGTCGGTATTCGCCGGAATGGAATTCGGCGGCCAACTGAAACTCAAGAATGCCCTGGACGAAGTAGTGGCCCAGAGCGACTACGACCCGGCGCCGGTTTTCGGCGCAACCTTCGAGTTACGTTTTTAGGACGGATGAGCACGGAATTCGCTACCTAATGCACGATAATGCTCTGCCCCGCCTTCGTGGTTTCGGTCTTGGAAGGACGTGCTGGCATGTTCCGTCCCTTCGCCACGGCCGGACGCTCTGCCATGCGTTCGAGCCAGGTCTGCAGGTTGGCCAGCCCCTCGATGTCGATACCGGACCAGCCGTGAGTCGATGCCCAGGGCCAGGTAGCGATATCCGCAATACTGTAGTCGCCGCAGAGGTATTCCCGGCCGGCTAATTGCTTGTCCAGCACGGTCAGCAAGCGCAATCCTTCGTGCTGGTACCGGTGAATTGCAGCCGGAATCTCTTCTTCAAAATAGCGGTAAAACACATTAGCCTGCCCCATCATCGGGCCGATTCCACCCATCTGGAACATCAACCACTGGATTACCCGTGAACGGGCTTTTTCTTCTATCGGTAGTAGCCGGCCCGTCTTCTCGGCCAGGTAAATCAAAATCGCGCCGGACTCGAACACTACGAAATCAGCATTGTCGTGGTCTACGATCACCGGAATGCGCCCGTTCGGGTTCATCGCCAGGAATTCAGGCGTTTTTTGCTCCTGTTTTGCCAGGTCGATACCGTGAACCGTGTAATCCAACCCAAGCTCCTCCAGCATGATGGAAACCTTGTACCCGTTCGGCGTAGGAGATGTGTAAAGCTCGATCATGTTTGTTGGCCTGGTCAGAAACGCTATTATTATCTCAGGGAAACTACCGGAGTACGACCAGCCTGAAATGAAAAGATATGCTTCAGCCAATGAATTCATCGCTCAGCATACCCGGTGGCAGGAAATTCTGACGGCCTTGCGCCGGGTTCTGTTGTCGAGTGGACTCGAAGAAACCATCAAGTGGGGTGTCCCCGTTTACACGCTGGGACAATGTATTGCGTTGCATCCACCAGGTGAATGAACCAGGAATTGTGCTATGTCATTACTAGTTATCCGCGCGGCTGAAATTCGCGAGCTGCTGCCCATGACTGAGTGCATTAAAGTCATGGATCGGGCCATGCGTGCATTTTCATCCGGCACGGTTAGTGCCCCATCCCGAATCATCACCGCGCTGGGTGGCGACAGCGGCTACTTCATCCTGATGCCGGGCGAGATGCAGTCGCCGCCAATTTACGGTGCAAAAATTGTCGGGCTTCATCCGGGAAACCCCGCACAGGGCAGACCGGCCGTACAGGGCTTTGTGACCCTGTTTGATCGCAATTCCGGGGCCCCAATCGCGCTGGTGGATGGCGCAGAAATCACAACGATCCGAACGGCCGCGGCATCTGCTTTGGCCACGCGGGAGCTGGCGCGCCAGGATGCAAGCAGCCACGGGATTTTTGGCGCCGGTGTGCAGGCTGCCAGTCACCTCGATTCAGTGTGCGCAATAAGGGACATCCAGCATGTATGCATCTGGGCCCGGGATCACGAGAAAGCCCGGCAATTTGCGCAACAGCATACCGAGCGGACCGGTATCATGGTTTCTGCGGTTAAAGACCCTGCCGAAGCGGCAGCCTGCGACATCGTCAGCCTCACGACCAATTCGCCGGAACCGGTTCTGCGTGGAGCATGGCTACAAGCCGGCGCGCATCTGAACCTGATCGGCGCGCACGAGCCCCAAGACCGGGAAGCCGATTCAGACGCCGTGGCCAAATCAGGGGTTTACGTCGATTCACGCCGGGGTGCGCTTAAGGAGGCCGGTGATATCCTGATACCGATCTCTGAAGGAAGAATCAGGCAAAAGCACATTATCGGAGAAATCGGCGAAGTACTCCTCGGAAATGCGTCCGGCAGACAGGACGGAAACCAGATCACGCTGTACAAATCGCTGGGATTGGTTGCCCAGGATCTGTTTGCAGCGGAGTACGTGCTCAACAACGCGCGTAAAACCGGCAAAGGGCAGGTTGTCGAATTTCCTTAAGCTGAATTCACAAGCTTTTTGACATATTGATGGGGACGGCTTCGAACGACGCTAGTGGGTTGGACTTGAATCACTGCACCATCTGGTGGCTGATGCCTCCCAGCTTCATCGCATAGACGCCGATGTAAATAATGAGCAAGATCAGGTTGGTGACGACCAGAGCCGCATGGATTTTTGCATTCTCGGTCGCCCGCAGGATAATTGCGATCGTCATCCAGCAAACAGCCAATTTCCATGTTGGCGCCATCGGGTAACCGAAAATGGGCCAGGTGTACATGGACCAGGCCCAGAAGAGCGCCAGAATTGAGTAGTAAGGCTTACGAAAACGCCTGTACTCGGCGCGCAGATCCACCGTGTTGTCATGGAAATCAGGCACCAACATGCTGGTCGCAAGAAATAGCAGGGTGGGGCCAATCAGCAGATATAGATACTGCAGGAAATTGATGCTGCCGATTTCGCGTAAGCCAATAAAAGCCCACCAGATCAGCACATGCGCCAGTAGTTGAAACAGAACAACCAGGGAATAGACCCAGTAATAGTTTATCGTCAGTGACTCGTGCCGACGAATATATTCGCCCATGCCGCCAACGATCTTAACGATGCCAAGACCGTTGATCACGGCTGCAAGTGCGATAATAAATGTGAACACGCTTTGTGAAAGTTCCATATTCATATTGTAACGGCATTGTCGATACTTCGCGCTTGTGAATTGGCCTGATAAATAGGCGCAGCAAAAACCTCGATAAGGTTCGGCTTCTTCCAGGATATGCAAAACTGGAAAGCTCAGTCAGATGCTTGGGTATCGAATTGGATGATGCCTTAATAATTGCTGAGGACACAGAGGAGCCACAGGCGACCCGCCGACCCTGGTTGGGTAAGTCGAGCGAAGCGAGCGGTACCAGAAGGGTCGTGCGCTCATTGCATGCCGTCGAGCGCAGCCGCCTTCCGGCGTAGCCGGGAGCAGGGAAGCGAGACTCCTTGGTCTGATGCTATGCCACGCGATCAGCTGTGTATGACCGCTCTCCACCCGAAACCGGAGATAAGCCTGAACCCACCCGTTATCTCCGCTTTCGACCCAAAGTGGAATTTGCATCTTGAGTGATCTTGACCTGCTAATATCAGTTAAGAACCTTAATTTTCTGTGCAGGAATCAGTTATGGGTAAACGCATACTTCAGGCGGCCGTGGTGACTTTGGCCATTAGCTTGTCTTCAGGGTTGGTTGCAGGGCGGGAGACTATTGCAATTATTGGAACAGGCGATCTGGGCGAGTCCCTGGGTAAGCGTCTTGCTTCTCTCGATTACACCATCGTTTATGGTTCACGAACTCCCCAAAGTGATCGCGTCAAGGCTCTGGTTGCGGCGACTGGCGAACAGGTATCAGCTACCACACAACTAAATGCCGCACAGCTTGGGGATATTGTTTTCTTGCCCATACCGTGGCCCGCCATGGAAACGGTAGCCCAAAGCCTGGGCGACCTTGATGGCAAGATAGTCGTAGACGTTTCGAGCCCGTGGACCCAGGGTGACGACGGCTACCCGGAGACCCGGGTCAAGACTTCCATCGCAGAAATGATCCAGCAATGGAATCCGCGGGCAAAAGTTGTCAAAGGGCTCGGTACGATGGGATCAATGATTATTGACAATCCGGAGGCGGTCGATGGGCCCGTTACAATTCCTTTGGCTTCAGATCACCGAGAGGCCAAGGAACGGATTGCTCAAATCGTCGATGAAATGGGTCTGGACCCGGTTGACTTTGGTCCACTCAGAATGGCCGGTTTGATTGAGGCACTTCAAGTGATCTACATGATTCCTTTGTTGCAACGGCGATCTGAAGAGTGGGAGTTTTTCTTCAGGCGAAACGCAGACTGGGTTTGCAGATGGCAAGATGATTGGACTACCCCTGTTTACGACGCAGGCGATCTTGCCGTGATGCCGGAAAGGCATAACCCGCTCACTCCCTGCCTTCAATGAAGTGCCGCTCCTGGCCGTTAGGCGAACAAACTGGCACTGAAATCAATGCTCATTTGAGTTCCGCTATTGAGCGGAAAGCGGAGCTACGCCTCATCAGAGTGGCAATGGCCGCTTCCGACCCAAAGCGGACATTCTTGGGTCAGAATCGAAGCCTCAATTCCCGTGGGCCGCCGACTACCCTGACCGAATGCCTAGCCGAGATCTCCGGGTATAGATCGGTCCCGGGGCACTCAATTATGGCCCAGATTGCGTGGCGATCTGGCTGAAGACCCGATATGAATGGCCGTTTCTTACTCTGGGAATTCTGGCAATATAGCACTTGAATTACCATACTCTGGAATAGACTGCATGAGAACAACTAGCCTAATTACGTTACTATTGCTGATGATAAGTGGCGTACTATCCGCCCAAAATCAAAGAGATCTTGAAGCGATTCAAACACTCTTTGCCGCATCGGTCAATGAGCAGTGGAAAGGTCCATACGGCTGCTATGCCAAGCAAACTACCGAAGGCAGGTTTTGCAAAAAAGGTGGTGGCTTTCCAGGCGAAAAGGGCGAAACCCTGTTTTTTTCAGCCTTTCGCGACAAAGGCGCACATAAGCTAGCAGGGCTTGATTTTTATATTGCCAATGTTTTCGCGACCAACTATTACTATTTATACGCGAAAAACGTAGTTGGCGATGCAAACAGCACAAGTTTGATATCGACCATGAAAAATTCATGGCCAACGAACAGGCCATGGAAGACGTGCAAAATGTGTTCAAGCACACCATCATGGAACGCTTTTACAACCTCAAATATCCCACCACAAAGATGGCAAAAACCTTTTATGCGCGGGGAACAGCGAGTTCTGAATATGAAGTTTTATATCTGAATCATCTCGCTGAGTATGTAGCGAGGCACATGCACAAACGCAATGAGTATCTATCTCTATATCAGATTCTGAGTCGATACGACTTAAATTCCACCTCCGGCGTGTCTATTAACACACTGAGAAATGAGGTCGATGCTATTTCGCAGAGTATCGAGCCAAAATACAAAAGTAAATTTTCCACTATTCGCAATGGAATCCATAACTCGCTTTCGCGGGATAGCATTACGATCCTGGAGGCCTTTAATCTTAAGTACGAAGGTTCGAAGTTGCGTAAGGCTGATATTGAACGATTGCTGAAATCGCTCAACAGCTATTTTGAAGTAAATGTCGATTTTTTAAAGAAAACGGCAAACAGGCTTGAACCTAATCTGAATAAACAGCAACTCGCAACTATCGCTTCGCTGAAAAACACCCACAACTCCATCAGCCAACTCGAAGCGCTTTCAGAAATTGGGGCTGCACTTATGAAGCGCATGGAAAAAGCAGATTCCTACCCGCTTGAAACAATTCGTTTTATCATCCAGCTCAACCAATATTTGCAGATTGATGTATTGAATAGCGGTGTTGACGCAAATTCTTCGAACTCCGATATTCAATCGCGCATGTTCGTTGCACTCAATTCAGCATTTTCTTCCGGGTTGATCAATAAAGAACAACGCAAAAAGCTCCTCGCAGATATTCGCGATTTTAACGATTCTGTCGAAGGCCGAGATCTTGAACGTTTGCTAGAAATAGCCAATTTTGTGTCAGTTTCCGTCTACTATGCGACTGATAACATCGAGAGAATGTATGGAGAACAACTTGTAGCCTGGAAAAGCATAGATCCCGCTGTGGTCGGCGTGATTGATGATACCTTAAAGGCATCATTGTTGATTGACCTTGCTAAGCTTACCAACGACATCAAATTGGCCGCTGAGGGTACAGCCAGAAAACGCGTTATGTGGGATGGCATCGCCTATGGCTACCTAAAATATATTTCGAAAGACGATATGCTGAGAACCACAGATGTTTACTCCTCGCTTAACACAGAGAGTATTCCGGTGTTTCAATCATTGCCGCTTGACTTGACTGTGGTTGCAGGCGTTATCACCGAACAAGCACAGACCGACCTTGACCATATAAACCTTAAATCGAAACAACGCAATACACCAAACATGGTATTTCCTAATATCATGTCTTCAGAATTTGCGGAACTGGTTCACAGTAACGCGTTGGTTAAAATGAGTTTAAAAGGCGATGATGTCAGAATCAAAGTGGTCGACAGAAAAGAGGCCGAGATACATTGGCAGTCGTCCAGGCCACCTGCCATTGGCAATCTACCAGCGGTTCGCCTGGATGTGAAAAGAGTGTTGGACCACAGCGAGATTGGCGCAAAAGACGCTAATCTGGTGGGCGCTAAGGCTGCGAACTATGCCGAGATTTATAATGTCTTGAAAGACAAGACTGACTATCAAATCGTCCGGCCAGGTTTTGCCATCCCCTTTGCATACTATGATGCGCACATAAAAGACACAGGGATCGACTTATCAATCAAAAACACCATTGAAGAGATTCGTGCAAAGAATGATCCGGTTGAGACAGAAAAACTGCTCGCAGCGCTTCGGGAAAAGCTCATGCAAACGTCCATCAACTCCCGGTTGATCACGGATGTAAAGGCCAAAATCGATACCCACTATCCAACCGAAAGCGTGCGCTTTCGAAGTTCAACCAATTCTGAAGATTTGGCTAATTTCAGTGGTGCGGGGCTGTACACTTCAACCTCATTCAATCCCAACACAAAGGGCAGCAGTATCGAGAAGGCGATTAAAACCGTTTGGGCTTCAGTCTGGAACCGAAGAGCGTTCGACGAGCGTGAGTTTTACGGCATCAACCACGAAACGGTTTTCGCCGCGATTCAATTGAACCCAGGGTTTCCGGAAGAAGAAGGCAACGGCGTAGCAATCTCAAGAAATATCACCGACGTGAAAAGCCAGTCTGGGTTGTCAACAGGGGTCTACTTCAATAATCAGAACGGCGAATACAGTGTTACCAACCCTTCACCAGGCGTAGTGGCGGAAGAAATGATTGTGTTTTTTGATCCAATGACCGCATATAATTTCAGCACAAAATACACCGAACGTGTCTATATCAAACGATCATCAGAAACGAAGGTAAACAAGGACATCGGTATTAGAGAACCTGTGTTCCTGGGTAGTGAACTCGATATGATGGTGAATGTGATACGTACCCTGCATGACCATTTCAAGCAACTCGATGACCCTCAAGATAAGAACGACTTGTTCGCTATAGATCTTGAATACAAGGTGGACGAATTAGGCACGGGCGAGCGAAAAGTTTATTTTAAGCAGGCCCGGCCCTTTAGCAATTCAGAGTAAATGTGGAAGATATGAATGAAAAAATTCATTAATGTTTTTCTATTATCTGTAGCCTGAGAGCTAAGCTCACTTCTTCGTCTCAGCTTTTGGAGGCTTCAAACAGATGCGAACTGTGTTGGTAATAACTTCGCAGTGCTGGCGTACCGTGGTGAGGCCGATCGCGCCTTCGCATGGCTGGACAAGGCGGTTGCCTAAGGTGATCCGGCTCTAGCCTCCAATGCGATGGGAAACGTGTTCAGTAACCTGTACGAAGACCCGCGCTGGCTGCCGTTCCTGGTGAGCATCGGCAGGTCACCCGCACAACTGGCCGCCATCGAGTTTGAGGTGAAACTGTCCGAATAGGACATAGGTGTACCGTCCACATTTTATCCACGCATAGCCGCTTCTGGCCGAAAGCCGAACTTACTAACCTCCAAATTTCAATTGATTTGAGTTCCGCTATGCGGTGGAAAGCGGAACCTGGCTGGCTGGACTGCTGAAGGTCGCTTTCGACCCACAGCGGCCATTTGGCTACCTCCCCAGCGGGTCGTTCAAAGCCAACATTTCATGCCCAAGCAACGCATCAAATTTGCGAGTAGGATGAGTACACAGGGCTAACAAAAGCAATTGGCACGGATGCATCGGGCATGGATGTGACCGTTTTTGACGATATTGGTGCTGTCGCAGACAGGGCACCAGTGTGTGACGCTGGTGACAATCCTGGCTCAGGAGGGTTTGCTGGAAGGTGGCACTTCAAGCTAACAACCTTCTGGGTTCCCGGCTACCCGACCAACACCTCGCGATCACTACCCGTGATTGAAATCATGGAGGCACCTTGTCCCTCACGGTGGGAATCCTCAGAGAGACGAAGACCGGCGAGAAACGCTGTCCGCTGGCTCCGCACGACGTGCGCTGGCTCGTCGAGCATGGGGTCAAGGTGATGGCGGAGTCCAGCCCGCAGCGCATCTTCACCGATGACGAGCTCGCGAGCGCTGGTGCGTCCGTCGTGAGCCGTGCCGACGGGGCGGACCTCCTGCTGGGCATCAAGGAACCGCGGATCGATGATCTGATTCCAGGAAAGATCTACGCGGTCTTCTCGCACACCATCAAGGGACAGTCGCACAACATGCTGTTGCTGTCGGCCATCCTGGACCGCAAGATCACGTTGCTCGACTACGAGTGCATCGTGGACCGCCACGGTGGGCGTCTTGTCTACTTCGGCAGATTCGCGGGGATCTGCGGGATGGTGAACGGCCTCCATTACCTGGGGGCAAAGCTCCAGGCGCGCGGTTATCCCACGGTGCTCACGGGTATTCGCCCTGCCCACACATACAATTCGATTGCGCAGGCGCGGACCGACGTCGAAACGCTCTGCGAGACTATTGAGCGCGTTGGATTGCCCGAGCCCATGGTGCCGTTCATCGTGGGCATCACCGGCCACGGGCACGTCTCGCAGGGGGCCCAGGAGGTTCTAGACTGGCTCAATCCCATCGAGATCCACCCCAGGGACATCGCCGCCTTCGTCCGTCATGAGAAGACGATGACGCACCGCATATTCAAGATCGTCTTTCTCCGGGAAGAGAAGCTGCGGGCCAGGGACGGCAAGGGGTTCTACTTCGAAGAGTACATTGAGGACCCCGATCGATTCGAATCGAATCTCGATATCTATCTCCCTTACCTGACCATGCTGGTTCACACGAGCTACTGGGACGAACGGTACCCTCGTCTCGTGACCCGGGCAATGCTCCGCGACCTCATTGATTCCACCAGGCGGCTGCGTCTCCAGTTCATCGCCGATCTCTCATGTGATCTGAAGGGCTCGATCGAGATCACCGAGCGCGTGGCGACCATCGATCGGCCGACATTCACCTACGACCCCCGCACGGACCTCTTCGTGGATGGCCACGAGGCCGACGGAATCACCATATTGGCGATAGACAATCTGCCGGCGGAACTGCCCCACGAATCCTCAGTCGGGTTCAGCGGCCAGATCCGCAACTATGTCTATCAACTGGCCACTCACGGTCTCGCGGAGGGCGATGAGTGGTTCGCCCTGCCGGCCGAGCTGCGTGGCGCCCTGATCACGCACCGTGGCCGGCTCACAAGCCGTTTTGCTCACCTCGAGCGCTACCTCGGCACGATCTCTTTAGCCACCGCCGACCCGAGTTGAGCGTGAATCCTCGTGGGCCTTGCCGCCTACTTTTCAGGAGAATACGAGCACGGCCTGTCCCTGATTGCCAAGGGGGTGGAAAACGGTTATTTCATTCTCCCGAATGAAACCTACCTGCAATTACTCTATGACGATCCGGGCTTCGCCCCGATCATGGCGGTCCAGGAAGCCCGCCAGCTTCGCGAGCGCAACCGGTTCCTTGCCATCGTCTGCACCGATAATCCATATGCGGCGGTATGGCAACCTGCCGAGGGAACCTGTGAACGGTTTGCTGTAGAAGGCGGGAACTGACTCGTCGCAATCTCCGTATATGGACTCCTCCTCATTGCAAGCAATCTGTTTTGGCAGACATGGCACGCTTCTGGCCGAACTGAGAACTAAGCCCCCTTGGTTTTCCTGCTCAGGGGAGTTCTGCTAATTGCTCAACAGCGGAAGTTATTCACGTAACGGTGATAATGACTGCTACTGAGCCGAAACAGCACTGGATAATAATTTCAGTGTTTCGGCGTGTACTGCTTGGCCTCTTCACGATTCAACTGAAACACTCTGATGGTCCAGTGCGCTTCCTCCGCATCGACTCTGAAACGGAATACGCCACTCTCGCTCATGAGTCGTAAGCCATCTCCCTCCCGCGTGGTCTGCAACACGCTGCCGGCATGCGAGTCTGTTTTAACGTTAATCAACGTCACCGAGATGTTCATCTTGCGGGGGTTATGGCTATTAACGCTCCAATCGATCAGCCAGGGATTGTTTGCCTGGAAGTCAGCAGTGTATAGGCTGCGGCTGCCTGAAAATTCACGCACCAATTTCTCCGCGAGGGCCGAGGGGCTGGTGCTCATCAGAGTAGTAAACAGCACGAATGTAAGGATTCGATCTATCATTGATCTTTCCTCGATCAAATACACCCTCCATTGCATTATACCGCCGGAGTAAATGGGGGTCAGAGCCTTTGTCGAAGTTTAAGCATGCGACCGCTATTGGCCGAAAGCGGAAGTCATTCACATGAACTGGCTATCTCTGCTTCCGACCCGAAGCGGTAGTCAGCAAGAGACGATGTCTGCTCGTATAATGTTGGTTGCAACTGGGCAATTCCATAACTCAAAAGGGCAACACATGAAACGACCGACGATAAGAACAGCTGCCGAAGCAGCGGGAATTGTTACGCTTCTCGCATCATTAGTATTTCTTGCGATGGAGATCAACCAGTCAAACAAGATCGCTATTGCATCGGTCCAATACGATATTCTCTCTGATTTTAATGAGTATCACCGTCAGGTTTTAGCAGACCCCGAAGTAGCGGAGTTCATATCGAAACTTGAATATGCAAACGACACGGCCTTGAGCCCTGCAGAGAATACGCGGGCGCACGCATTCGTAACTATTTTCATCAATCTTTGGTTTGCAATCCAAACTGCACACGACAATGGACAACTTACCGACGGCGATTTTCAGGTATATCTGGAGGATGCTCGGCATGCGATGCACCGCTACCCCCGCGCTGTTCCGTACTTCAAAGCAAGTATCGAATCCGCACCTAGTCTTCGTGACGTGGAGATTTTCCAACCGATATTTGAGGCAAATGAATCACCAAGCCAGTAATTAGGCAACTTCAAGACAGTGTCAGGACAACTTATGTACGACAAGGGAACTGTCGCTTTTGGCCGAAAGCCGAACAAACTGGCACTGAAATCAATACTCATTTGAGTTCCGCTATCGAGCGGGAAGCGGAACCTGCCTGACTGGACTGCTGAAGGTCGCTTGCGCCCCATTGCGGAACTAATCGACAGTCAGTTATCTAATAAATCATGAATTTGTTGGCTTAAAGCTAGCCAGCGATTACTCTAATAAGCAACAGCGGCCAATCAGTAGCCAGCCCTTGCAAATATTCAAAGAACTTCAACGCCGAAATGTCGTCAGAGTTGCCATCGGGTACATCGTGTCTACATGGTTACTGATGCAGGTGGCAGACTTGGTGTTGGAGAATATCGGCGCACCCGAATGGGTTATGCAGACCATCATGCTGGTGCTGGCCCTGGGTTTCCCGGTGGTGCTGTTTTTCTCCTGGGCATACGAGGTAACGCCCGAAGGCATTAAGCGCGAATCCGAGATCGACCACAGCCAATCCATCACGTACGTTACCGGCCGCAAGCTGGATCGTGCAATCGTGGTCGTACTGGTGATTGCGCTGGCCTATTTTGCCTACGACAAATTGGTGCTTTCCACAGCGCGTGACGCCGCCCTGGTCGAGGCCACAACGCAAGCAGTGACGGAACAGGTTGCAACCGAGCAAGAAGAAGCGGCGGAGCCTGACAAATCCATCGCGGTACTGCCGTTCGTTAATATGAGTTCTGATGAAGAACAGGAATATTTCTCTGATGGCATCTCAGAAGAAATCCTGAATTTGCTTACTAAAATTAAAGGATTGAAGGTGATTGGTCGTACCTCATCCTTTGCTTTTAAAGGTAAGAATGATGACCTGCGAGTTATCGGCAAGGCACTCGATGTAAGAACAGTTTTGGAAGGCTCAGTTCGTAAGTCAGATGATCGGGTAAGGATTACCGCCCAGTTAATCGATGTAAGCAGTGGCGCACATATTTGGTCAGAAACTTACGATCGTACTCTTACGGATATCTTTGAAGTACAAGATAGTGTGGCATCAGAGATCATCGATGCTCTGCAGATCCATGTTGGTGTAGTTCCAAAGCGGGGACGCCCAACCGAGAATACAGAAGCCTACTCGCTTTATTTGAGAGCAAAATCTGCTATGAGTAGATCGAATACACTTGCAGCTGAAAAATACCTTTTAAATGCCTTAAAACTCGATCCGGAATTTGCAGAAGCTCATGAATCTCTTGCTTATGTTTATTGGAATTTGTGGGGTCATCAAATGGATGGCTCTATTGCTAAAATGAAAACACATGAAGCAGCTTTAAAGGCACTCGCCATTAACCCAAATTTGAAACTGGCAAAATATTTTTCAACTTCAGGCTCAAATGATATTGAAGCATCCCTGAGGCAAATAGAGATGCTGGAGCAAATCATTCAGGAGAATCCAGGTCATATCCTAGCAATTGAAATTCTGATATATGAGTTAATGTATTCAGGTTATTTTCGAGAAGCTCTTGAACTGGCTGAATATTATATTGAACTGGAACCTTTATTACCCGCTGCACACGAGCAATTATTCCACGCACTCATAGCCTCTGGACATAATGATGAAGCGCTTGTTTCATTAAAACTTGTAGACCAATTGGGTTCAGTTTTTAGTAAGTCGCTCCTTGGTTTTTTCTATTTGGGTGAAAAACAATATGAACTCAGCAAAACCTACTTTGAAGCACACTATCAAAAAATAGGGTTGCCTACAGATTGGTTAGAAGGGTTGTATGCAGGTGCCAGTGATTCGAAATCAGGTCGAGCATATTTAGATCAACTACTGCCTCAGGTTATGGCCACAACTCCAGAAAAATCCAGAATCTTGGTGCAACTAGAGCTGGATTTTCTGTATTTGAAATTTGGTTATCTGGATCGGTATTTCGAACTGATTCGTAAACGACGGAGTGCTGGATTAGTACAAGGTGACGGAAATATACTAATCTGGAGTGGTACTAAAGAGAGAGATTCAGGTTTTACTTCTGATCCTGAATATCTCAAAATTGCTGAAGAAACAGGATTGATAGCACTGTGGGAAAAACGCGGCCCTCCTGATTTTTGCAAGAAGTCTGGTGGCGAATGGCAGTGTGAGTGAATGACCGTTGTGTGACGAACTGCGACATTGACAGGCGTGAGCAATAATGAAGATTCCATGAAATTAAGGGGAACTCATTATGAAATATTTATCATACAATCCAACCTTTACAACTTCGAAATATCGCCCTTGCGTAGAACTAGATCGGGCGTTGCCTATCGGTGAGAATTGCAAGGCCTTTATTCGTAGCTACGCGATGTTCGCTTCGGGTCAAAAGTAGAAGTTGATTTCAGTCTGGCCGAAGGTGGTCTCAATGTCCGCTTCTGGCCGAAAGCAGAGATCGCTATCGATGAAATCCAGGTAGGTTTAAGTTCCGCTTTCTGGGCATTAGCGGATAAGCCATTGTGCCAATTTTGTGCCACATTATCTGGCGTTTAAACGAGTTTACTGGCACATTTGGTATTGGACAAACACCGCAAGGGCAGGCAATGAAGGTAGTGCGGTTTTGCCGAAGGCAAAGAAGCGCTGCCAGAATGCACGGCCCTACTCGGGTGGTCTATACTCCACTGACTTTTTACGCTGAGCTGGTCTGTTTTCATGAATGCCGATATCCATTATGCAAAAAGCAAGGATGGGCAATATGTAGCCTATGAGGTGACCGGCAGCGGCGACCTGGACATTGTTTTCATCCCCGACTGGGTAACCAATCTCGAAGTTCAGCGAGAGGAGCCGGCCGTGGCGAGGTTTCTGGATCGACTCGCCTCATTCGGACGCTTGATCTGTTTCGACAAGCGTGGCAGTGGCCTGTCCGATCCGGTACCTTTTGGCGCCAGTCCGACACCCGAGGAGTGGATGGACGATGTGCGAACGGTTCTTGACGATATTGGGTCACGACATGCAGTGATGTTCGGCCATGGCGAAGGGGCACCCATGGCGATTCTATTCGCGGCGACTCATCCCGGCCGGACCACCGCGCTGGTACTGGCTGACGGCTACTCACGGCGCTGCCGAGCAGAGGATTATCCCTGTGGTATGCCGCTGGAAATTGTACCCAAATATATTGACTACATCATCGGCTTATGGGGGTCCGGTAAATCAGTTCTGGATGCGGCGCCGAGTGAGGCCCACAATTCCGCCGCTCTCGAGTTGCGCGGAAGGCTGGAACGCCTGGCCATGAGCCCGGGGTCCTTTGCTGCCATGTACCCCCCCACTTATGAACGCGACGTGCGCCCGGCACTGGCAACCATAAGAGTGCCTACACTGGTTCTTCATCGTTCTGACAATCCCTACATCCGGGTCGGCAATGGCCGCTACCTCGCTGACCACATCAAGGATGCCATTTTCGTAGAGTTGGACGGCGGTGATCATTATTACCATGCTGGTGACAGTGCCGCGATGCTCGATGAAGTGCAGAAATTTCTGACCGGAACCACGGAAACGCCGGATCATGACCGCATCCTGGCCACTGTGCTGTTCACAGACATTGTCGATGCGACAGAGTTGGCGGAACGCCTCGGTGACAAGGAATGGCATTGGCTGCTCGACCGACACCACGCCCTTATCCGGCAGGAACTGGCGCGCTTTCATGGTCAGGAAATCGATACAGCCGGTGATGGTTTCTTTGCCACATTTGATGGCCCGGCCCGGGGCGTACGGTGCGCGCTGGCCATTCGCGACGTGGTCAGGTCGCTCAACATCGAAATTCGTGCCGGGCTGCATACCGGCGAATGTGAATTGATGGGTGATAAGGTCGGCGGCATAGCGGTGCATATTGGCGCACGCATCATGGGTCTTACGCGACCAGGCAAGGTGCTGGTTTCCAGAACAGTCAAAGACCTCGTGGTCGGCTCAGGACTGGAGTTCGCCAGGGCAGGCAAGTTCCCGCTCAAAGGCGTCGCCGGAAAGTGGGAACTGTATTCGGCAAGCTGAATCAAAATACCTTCCCAAAGCCCCCTCCCAAAGTACCTTCTCAACTAATGAGAAGACAAGCCTTATGATAGCTCCATGACAAATTCCGGGTCCCATCTCACCAGCCAGATTATTGACCACGATTCCCTGTTCGAACGCCTGCAGGCAGGGTTTGCAATGTGAAGACTTTGCGACCTTGCTGTAGCCCCATGGCAATGCGGTATGTAATGGAGTGGTCGAGCAGATGATGCGAAGGATCGTCATCAGGAGCATCTACAGCTTGTGCGGTGAGGTAACTGTCGCCGGTATCGCGCTCCAACAGTCCCCTGCGCTCCAGAATACTAAGCAAATTTAGTCCGCTTCTGGCCGAAAGGCGAACAAACTTGCACTGAAATCTAAGCTCGTTTGAGTTCCGCTCTCAAGCGCATAGCGGAAGTTAGCCTAGTCAGGGTGGTTATAGCTGCTTCCGACCCGAAGGAGCCCTGTGAGGACTCGTCAATTACTGCCTTCAACTGGCCCACTTCAACCCAAAGGAGTACGCTTTGCGGGGTAGTCTGGATGGGGAATTGCTTCGATGTCCTTTTTCGAAGAGCTCAAACGACGTAACGTCTTTCGAGTAGGTGCCGCCTATGTCGTCGTTGCGTGGCTCATTATGCAAGTGACTGACGTCGTCCTGAACAACATTGAGATGCCAGCATGGATATTTCACCTCATCCTACTGTTGCTCGCGATTGGCTTCCCAGTGACCTTGCTTCTCGCCTGGGCATATGAACTAACACCAGATGGCATCAAGAAGGAGACGGATATTGCCGCATCGGCATCTGTTGCCAGGCAAACCGGCCACAAGCTGAATTATGTGATTATCGGTGCACTGGTTGTAGCGGTCATTTATCTTGCCGTGTTCAGGGACTGGATAGATGTTGACGGGCAAGTTTCACTACAAACGCTGATCGCCCGTCCCGCAGTGATTGTGCTTCCCTTTGAAAATACCAGTGGCGACGAAAATCAGGATTATCTAGCTTTTGGACTTACCGATGAGCTGATCGCAGGTCTGCAACACACCAGAGATTTTCCAGTAGTTTCCCGCAATGCTTCATTGGAATACCGTGATTCCGATTTGAGTGCGAACGAATATGCTAATAGCCTGGGTGCTTCCTACCGGGTTGAGGGCAGCGTCAGTTCCGATTCAGACGGAATTCGGGTTTTGGCCACTCTGTCCGGTGCAGGGGACAACCAGGTTTGGGCAGAACGCTTTCAACGTGTTGCTGGACAGGTTGAATTATTTGAAGTAGCCGATGAGTTGGTTGCGAAAATCGCCGGCGCGATTCTGCAATCCGAGGTTCGGCGTGTACAGCGTACAGACCGCCCGCCCGCAGATGCGTGGGAGCATTATGTCAGGGGCCTTAGCGTCGTCCTGGCCTTTGATCCTGATAAGTACGAAAATGCCCGACTTCATCTTGACCAGGCAGTTGAGATCGCACCCAATCTGGCCGAGGCTTGGTGGGCCATCGGTGAGCTTGAGATCAACAACTACCTGTCTCAACCTCTGCTGAAAGAGACCGATCTCGAACCTTTGTACACTATCATCAGCTACTTTCGGAAATCGCACGAACTCAGCCCGTTTCACGCAGCAGCCTGCGGTTGTCTGGGTTATATGCTGACGTCTGTTGGGCAGCAAGATGAAGCCCTTGCAGTTTACAAACAGGCACTAGAGGCTAATCCACTGTCGGCCCGCCTGCGTGTTGACTACTCCCTTTACCTGCTTTGGGATGGCCGCTACGAGGGAGCAATCGAAAATGCCAACCTCGCATTGAAGCTTGGAGCATTCAGCATAGACCGCGCCTTTGTGTGGCTTATCCGTTCAAACGTCGCACTGGCTCAAGACAACCCGACCGAAGCACTGGAGGCGGTTAATCGTGCAATTTTTATTAGTAAAGACCCATTTACCATGCCGACGGCGGTCGCATTGCTGTACGTCCTGGGCAAACAGACAGACGCAAAACGTTTGTTGGATGAAATGCAGCAGTCTTTTCCTGGCATATCACCACAGAACCCCCTTTTGTATGTCATGCTGAAGCCCATAGACGACATACTTGCACTGCAACGAGAGCGCGGTGAAGTAAATGGCCCAGCCGATGTAAATGAGATTTATCGTTTACTAAATAAAATTGAACCATAGCTCTTATCAGCAATTAATTTCAGCTGCGGGAAATAATCCGATGGATGCTTGTGGCCGACTGCTGCTATATACGGCTCTGAGTTTCATGCTCAAACAATGGCTGCTTTCTGGCCAGGACCGGAACCTGCATCCATAGATAGGGCTTTAGCTGCTTTCGACCCAACTCGGAACAAATCAGCAACCTAGTCCTAATCTCGGTTAGCGGCCAAAAGCTGTCTTTGGTGTCCACGACAAAACTATTTAAGAGGGCGTGTTATAACACCATTCATAATGGGCGGGGAAATCCATGAGTACTGAAGTCACAATCTTTGCCGGTGTTGCCGTTTACCTGGTGATTATGCTGTTCATTGGGGCATATGCCGCGAAGCGTGCCCATTCCTCGGTGGACTTCATGGTGGCCGGCAGACGTATGCCAGTCTGGATATGTGCAGCCACCCTGATGGCCACGTGGTTTGGGGGCAGCGCCATGATGGGGTCTTCCGGCGCGGCCTACGAGGGCGGGTTCCTGCGGATCATCGCCGACCCATTCGGCGGGGCCCTGGCACTATTTGTTGTCGGAGTCTTTTTTGCCCGCATTTTTCGCCGGTTGCGCCTAGTCACCTTTATCGAGTTTTTTGAGAACCGCTTTGGCATAACCGCGGCAACCATTGCCGCAATCGCTTCCATTGCTTCCAGTATCGGTTGGACTGCAGGTACTCTGGTGGCCTTCGGTTACGTATTCGAGACCCTGACCGGCGTTCCACTGGTCTGGGGGATTCTTAGCGGGGCGGTCATTATTTTTGTCTACACGTCTGTCGGTGGTATGTGGGCCGTCGCCGTAACGGATTTTGTGCAAATCCTGATCATCGCCATCGGACTGGTCGTTTTGCTGGTAATCGTTCTGATCGATGTGGGCGGATGGGGAGCCATTGCACCGCGTTTACCGGAACATACCTTTCGCATGATCCCGCTGGAAAACAGCGGGGAAATCTGGCTCAACTATTTCCGTGTCTGGCTGATATTCGGACTGGCTGACATCACTTCGCAATCGTTGCTGCAACGATCATTTTCCGCGAAGAGTGAACACGTGGCGCAAAACTCGTTCTACCTCGCCGGTTTCGGCTACCTGACCCTGGGCCTGATCCCGGTCATGTTGGGCATCATCGCCAGCGTTACTCTGCCCGGTTTGGAAGATCCCGAGACGGTAATTCCCACATTGGCCCTGAATCATTTACACCCCGTGGCCATCGCACTGTTCGTAGGCGCACTGTTGGCTGCAATTATGAGTACCTGTGACAGCGCGCTGTTGGCGGCGGCCAGCATCTTCAGTACCAATTTGTTGCCATTGTTCAAGCCGCGGCCCACCGACAAACTACGACTGCTGGCCACACGTGTGGCGATACCGATATTCGGCTCAATTGCCATTTACGTTGCCCTGAAAGTGCAGGTTATCTTTAACCTGATCTTGGATGCCAATTCCGTAATCTTGGTCAGTGTAGTCATTCCGTTTATCGCGGGTGTGTACTGGAAAAGCGCCAACCGCACCGGCACCCTGGCGGCCATGGCCGCGGGCTTCCTAACCTGGTTGCTGGCCGTAATTTTCATGCCAAACCTGGCTGGCGATATGCTGGGTCTTATCGCCTGCCTGGTGACAATACTGGTGGTTACCCCCCTTACCCAGCGATTCGATCCACCACAACTATTGCTGGATGAAGACGGTGAAGTGGTGGAGATGAAAGACTTCCTGGGTACGCTGCCGTTGTTCAGGGTAGCCAAGTAAATTAGGGGGTCAGAGTAAAAATTCGGAGTAAAAATAAGTTAATTAAAAGTCCGCTTCTGGCCGAAAGCAGAGATTACTAATGCTGAAATTCAGGCTCATTTGGGTTCCGCTTTAGAGCGCAAAGCAGCAATCAGACAACCTGGCGTGCTTATCTCGGCTTACGACCCAAATGAGATATGCGCCTAGCGTCGTCGGCTATACTACCAGGATAAGGCTGCATGGCCATGAACGTTTCTCTGGCCGTCCGTGGAGCCCATCGCCGCGCACCGCAGAATTCGAGGGCTCCGCACACCAGACAGGGTAAACCTGTTCGCGTACATCGAGAAGTTGTGGCTGGAGGAGGAACAGCAGTGAGAGCCAAGAAAAGATGGTCCTCCGGATGAAAAACCGTCTTTTGATTTTTGCCTGTCTTTGCCTCATTGTCCTTGATGGAGCAGGCTGTGGAGAAGGCAAAGATCGCGGCTATTCACGCGAATCCACCCTCGTTGTCCTCAATCCCGGCGATGAGCGTGCCCTGGGCCCTTACTGGGATATGTCGGGCCAGTTTCTCCTGTTTTTACCCCTCGCCGTCAGGGATGAATACGGCCAGCTGAAGGGCAAGCTGGCGCAGCGCTGGGAGCATTCGGCGGACTACCGTGTGTGGACTTACTACCTGCGACGCGATGTCCGCTGGCATGATGGGGTGCCGGTAACAGCCCACGACGTCAAATTCACCATGGACTTGCGGGCTCACCCCCGGATTCTTGTGGTCAGCCCCGGTTTCTTCAAGTCCATCACCGTCCTCGACGATTACACGATCAGGGTCGTCTACGCGAAGCCCAAATTCAACATCAATGATTGGGACACCTACTACCCGAAGCATCTGCTGGAGCACCTCAATCCCGAGAACTTTGGTCATTGGGAGTTCTGGAAGCACCCGGTCGGCAACGGCCCCTATCGGTACGTCCGCCATGTGCCGAAAACCATGATTGAGTTGGAGGCCAATCCCGACTACTTTCGGGGCAAGCCCCGAATCGAAAGGGTGATCCTGAAATTCGGAGGCAGCCGAGCTCTGGTCGAACTCTTGAGCGGAAACGTCGGTGCGGTATCTTTCATAAACCGGGTGGAAGTGCCGAAGTTGGCGAGTGATCCGCGATTTCAGGTCTATCATGAGACGGAGCCAGGCTGGCTCCTGGCGATCTATTGGAACCACCGCAACACTCTTTTCACAGACCGTAACGTACGTGCGGCACTGGCGCAGGCTGTCAACCGCCGCGAGTTGCTACAGGCCCTTTACCTGCCGGAAGATCTGCCCATCTTCGATGTGATTTTCACCGATCGCCAGTTCCAGCAGGGGGAACTTCCCGCACCCCTTCCTTATGACCCCCAGAGAGCGCGGTGGCTGCTCGAAAGGGCCGGTTGGCTCGACATGGATGGCGACGGTGTGCTGGAGAGAGAAGGGAAAGAGTTCCGCTTTACCGCCATTGTCCCCGCGAGCGGGGGCTATGAAGGAAATGCCCTGCCACAGGCGGCGGTGTACGTGCAGGAGCAACTGAGCAAGGTCGGAATCCAGATGCAGGTGCGTGCTATGGAGGCCTCTATCGTTTGGCAACGAGTGCGCGAAGGGGAATTTGAAGCAGCCTTCACTCGCTTTTCCAACGTGACTGACGGCCATCTAAAGTGGTTCGGAAATCCTTCTCCCATTGGCTACAACGATCCCGTGGTCTCCGGACTTCTCCAGGAAGCCGGCGAGGCTGCCGATCCTGACCGCAAGGACGCCATCTACCGGGAACTGATGGATATATTTCGTGCCGACATGCCCCTCACCTTCCTTCATCCTCAGGTCTACACATACGTGGCCCACCGTCGGATCCGCGGACTCAGCACGCCCTTCCGGGGCGACCCAGTCCGCTATCTGGAGTACCTGTGGATTGAGGAGGAAAACTGATAGTCCGTTACATTTTAAAGCGGCTTGCTCAGTATCGCTGGGACTCGTCTTCGATCCACAGCTGCCCCGTAGACCACAGTGCGTTCGCCCGAAACGGCGAGCTCATCCCCTTGACCCGCCGGTGGACAGCATAGGCTTCGACACCGAAGATCAGAAAAGTGAACGGCTGGTCTTGCTGAACTATGGGTGCCAATTCCTGGTAGATCGCACTGAGCGCCTCCTCGTCCCTGGCTTCCTGTGCGGCATTGATCAGACGAATGACTTCCGGATTGTGGTAACCGATCTTGGAATTCTCTCCCAGCATCACGCCCAGCCCCATGTCGTCGTCATCAGGGGAAACCCAGACATATGCCAGTGAAACCTCGAAGTTCTGGGTATCGTACGTGCGCTCCCAGTGCGCACCCCGGTCCAGCGTCAGAATTTCAACATGAATCCCAACCCGGTTCAGCTGCTGCTGCACATAGACAGCCAGCGACATCTGTCGTTCGGGGATGATCATCTCGAAGCGAAGCTCCCGGCCCTCCCGCTGTCGCACGCCGTCGCCGCCCACGTCCCGCCAGCCCGCCTCCTCCAGCAGGCGCTGTGCCAATTCCGGATCGTATGCCAGTGGCTCAGGCAAATCGCGGTTCCAGTATTGGGTTTCGGTGAAAGGAGCGTCCACCACGGTCAGTTCCTCCCACATGTTCAGGAAGAGCCGAAGCTCGTTTCGATTGATTGCATGGGCCATGGCGCGCCGGACTCGCGGATCGAAAAACAGCGGGTTGCGATGGTTCCAGATAAGCGAGACCAATGCGCTGATGTCGTCCCAGGACTCGTAATAGACCCTGAAGCGTGGATCGTCTTTGATCAGCCTCACGGCGGCGGGATTTTCCAGGTGTATGGTGTCGACTTTCCCGGCCAACAGGTCGACGAGCGATGCGGGTGCGAACTTGATCACCACACGATCGATTTTCGGTTTACCCGGATAGAAGTCCGCATTGGCCTCGAACTCCATCATCGTTTTCGGAGTATGTCGCAGGTAGCGGAACGGGCCGTTGCCCACCGGGTGCTTCCAGAACTCCCATTCGTTGATCTTCGCGGGGTCGAGGTTTTCAAGCAGATGCTTCGGGTAAAAGACCTGCCAGGGACCGGGGTACCAGTAGTAGTGCCAGACGGAGCCCGGCGCATAGGTCAGGATGAAATTGGTGTCGTCCAGCACTTCAACTGATTCTATCTGGGACAAGCCCGTGTTGAACGTCGAGGTGCGCACTTCGGGGCGCGCGAAGAGATCGACCGTGAACTTGACATCGTGGGCAGTGACCGGCATACCGTCGTGCCAGCGCACGTCCGGCCTCAGGCGAATCGCCCACTGACGTGAGCCGGGGGTGTGTTCCCAGCTCTCGGCTAGCCGACCTTCCAGCTCGCCCCGCTCATTGGGGGTTGCCAACGGCAGGAAAACCAGGAAGGAGGCAGAACCCCGGCGCGCAGGACTCAGCAGGCTGGATTCGTCGCGCGGAACAGAGATGGTGAGCGTCGACAGTTTCGCTGCAGTGGGGTCGCGATCACGATCGCATGAAGCGGTGACAGTGACAACGAGAACAACTACCAGCCACAGAACTTGATGGTTCATGGTGTGTTCTCCTCTAGCGCAGGTGACACGCCACGGTGTGGTTTGCGGCCTTTTCTTCGAGCGGCGGTTTCGCCTGTCGGCAAATATCCTGCACCTCACGGCAACGGGACGCAAACGGACATCCAACGATGTGCTCGGTTGGCGAAGGAGGCTCCCCGGTCAATCGAATTCTTGTGCACGTGGCCCCCGGGACGGGTACCGGCACCGCAGAGAGCAGAGCCTGGGTGTAGGGGTGCTGAGGACTGTCCATCAGGCGCGCGGTCCGCGCCTGCTCCACGATCCTGCCACGGTACATAACGGCGACACGATCGGCGATTCGCTCCACCACGCTCAAGTCATGCGAGATGAAGAGTATCGCCATACTCTCCCGGCGCTTCAGCTCGAGAAAGATCTTCAGGACCTGCGCCTGCACCGATACGTCGAGCGCCGAAACCGGCTCGTCAGCGATGATCAGTTCGGGCTCCAGTGCCAGTGACCGGGCGATAGAGATGCGCTGGCGCTGACCTCCGCTCATCTCGTGCGGATAGCGGTGCATGAAGTAAGGCTCCAGCCCCACCTCGCCGAGCAGCGCGGCCACGCGGTCTTCGATTTCGTTCCTGGCAGCCATGCGATGAAGGCGAAGCGGCTCGGCGATAATCTGTTTGATCTGCATCCTCGGACTGAGCGCGGCGTAGGGGTTTTGAAAAATAATTTGCATGCGTCGACGAATCGACTGCCGTTCACCACCCCTGGTTGCAAGGACGTCAATCCCATCAAAACAGACCCTGCCCGAAGTCGGCTCGACAAGATTCAGAATTGATCTGGCAAGGCTCGACTTGCCGCAGCCGGATTCGCCGACCAGGCCCAACACTTCACCGCGATGGAGAAGCAGGTCGACGCCATCAACCGCCCGCACCCAACTGCGCTCCCCGAACCAGCGGCCTCCGAAGGGGAAGTGCGTCTTGAGGTCAGAAACCGTCAGAAGCTCAGATTCGCGCCGGTTCATCGTTCAGCCACCTCGCCCAGAGTCAACTTTGTAGCACGCGCACAGGCGCCGCTGCGATACGATCTCGAGCGGCGGGAACTGCGACCGACACGATTGATCGCCAATGGGGCACCTGGGATGGAAGGTGCAACCTGAAGGCAGCTGCAGAAAGTCCGGCACCGACCCCGGGATTCCGCTCAGCGGCTCATTACCCCGTTTGCCCAGCGTTGGAACGGAAGCGAGGAGGCCCTTCGAATAAGGGTGCAGCGGTTGGGAAAAAAGATCGCTCGTACTCGCCTCCTCCAGGATCTTGCCCGTATACATCACGAGCACTCTTTGCGCAGTGCTCGCCACCACCGCCAGGTCATGACTGATCATCAGGATCGCCATGCCATACTTGTCCTGCAGGTGTTGGAGAAGGTCGAGAATCTCCGCCTGGACGGTCACATCCAGCGCTGTCGTGGGCTCGTCGGCGATCAGTAGCTTCGGCCGGGTCGCGGTAGCCATTGCGATCACCGCCCGCTGTGCCATCCCGCCCGAGAGTTCGAAGGGATAGGCCTTGGCGCGCATCTCGGGCTCGGGAATGCCGGTATCGCCGAGCATGCGGATCGCCTCCACCTCTGCCTCTTGCCGATTCATGCCACGATGTTCCCGCAACACCTCGCCAATTTGATAGCCCACCGTAAAGACGGGGTTGAGGGCTGCTCCCGGCTCCTGATACACCACCCCTATCTTCCGCCCGCGGATCTCCCGCAACTGATCCGGCGTGGCCTGCTGAACGTCCTGGCCATCGATCAGCACGCGGCCCCCCACGATTCGCCCCGGTGGAGGTACCAGGTTGATGATCGACAGCGCAACGATTGTTTTTCCGCATCCGGATTCGCCGACGATCGTGACGGTTTCGCCCTCATCGAGGGTGAAAGACACGTCGGCCACGGCTTTCAACTCACCTTCGTCGAGGAAAAAGGAGGTGCTTAGATTGTTAACTTGCAGCAACATTATTGGCTTGACGGAGCACTAGACGTACTTGCGCATCAGTGTTTTCGGATCAAGCGCATCCCGGAGTCCGTCGGCGAGCAAGTTCAAGCTGACAATGGTGAGGGCGAGCAGTACGCCGGGAAAAAAGGCCACCCACCAGGCTACGAGTAACGCATCCTGCCCGGCGCTGATCATATTGCCCCAGGACGGTGTTGGTGGCCTGATACCGATGCCGAGGAACGAGAGTCCGGCCTCGGCCGCAATCATGCCGCCCACCATCAGCGCCGCGCTCACCAGCACCGGCGCCATGGCATTGGGGATCAAGTGCCGAAAGATGATCAAACGATCAGGCAGTCCGATGGCACGCGAGCCCTGAATAAACTCGCGTTCCTTGAGCGACAGCACCTCGCCGCGAATGAATCGTGCTGTGCCCGTCCATGAAGTGAGGCCCAAGATGATCACCAGGAACGTGATGTTCGCTTCAAAGATGCCGACCAACATCAACATCAGGAAGAAGGTAGGAAACGCGATGATCACATCGACAATTCGCATCAGCGCGTTGTCGATGAACCCGCCGAAGTAGCCTGCTGCCGCACCGTAGACCGTCCCGATCGTAATGGCGATCAAGACAGCGAGCAGCCCGACGGACAATGAAACCGCAGCGCCATAGAGTGCCCGGCTGAAAAGGTCGCGGCCGAATTCATCGGTGCCGAAGAAGTGCGCCGCCGAAGGTGCAAGGTAGCGGGTTTCGAGCACGTCTTTGATCGCCGACGGGTCATGTGTCGCCAGGATCGGGGCCAGCGCCGCGACGACGTAAAGGAATACAATTACATACAGAGCCGCCACCGCCAACTGGTTCCCCGCAAACCGTCGATGTGCAACTTGCAATGGACTCTTGCCCATGAACTCACTCTTGGCCGCACCAAGTTGTCGCCAAGTGCCAAATACCGAAAACAGGATGCTGGCCAGCAACGAGACCACCAGGAAACGCGCTGACAACCAGGGTCCGAGGCTGGCGCTCGACAGCGCGTCCAGGAAAGGTGCCCAGCGCAGTGCGAGGACCAGCAGGAGCCCGGACGCGAAAACGAGTGCATGGAGTCCTTGCCGTCGTTTTCCCAGCAGCAGGTGACCGAGGCCTGGGAACAGTGAGGCCGCGAGAACCAATCTCGCACTGGGCTGGCTGTTACTTTTCATAGGAGACTCTCGGATCAACTAGGGCATAGGTCACATCGGCAAGCAGGTTGCCCAGTATCACCAGTGCGGCCGCGATCATGCTGGTCGCGAGGATGACCGGATAATCGCGTCCACTCACCGCTTCCACCGCCAGCAGCCCCATTCCCGGCCAGGCAAACACCTTCTCAATGAGTACGGCGCCACCCAGCAGGAAGGGCAGCGCCAGCCCGTAGATGGTGAGAATCGGGATCAAGGCGTTGCGCAGAGCGTGTTTGAAGATCACGGTTCGCTCCCTGAGCCCCCTTGCGCGCGCGGCGAAAACGTAGTCTTCGCTCAATACCTCGAGGAGGCGATTGCGCATGTAGCGTGCGGTCCCTGCTGCCGATGCGACCCCCAGCACGAAGACGGGCAGCGCAAGATGCCAGAGGCGATCCAGAATCTTGCCGGACCAGGACAACAGCTCGTAGTCGAGTGAGCGTGTTTGAGAAGTGGGAAACCAACCCAGGTTGACCGATAACAAGAGCACCAGCATCAACGCGAGCCAGAACCCTGGAATTGAATAGAGGATGAGCGACCCCACTGTCACTACTTTGTCGACAAGGGAATATTGTTTCACCGCAGACAGGATGCCGAGCGAGATGCCGAATATGGCATCAAACAGTAGTGCCAGAGCGGCGAGTTGCAGGGTATAGGGGACGCGCTCCCGGATAAGGCTCGAAACCGGGCGCCGATAACGGAACGATTCGCCGAGATCTCCCGTCGCCAGGTTGCCCAGCCACTTCGCGTATTGGACATAAATTGGCTGATCGAGTCCGTACTTTTTCCGGATGAGTTCGATCGCTTCAGGATCCAATTGCCGGTGCAGGCGCGGTTCAAGATACATATCCATTGGATCGCCAGGCGCCAGTTGCACGATGAAGAAGGTGATCGTGGCGATGCCCAGCAGCAGGGGAATGGCTTGCAGCAGGCGTTTTATGATGTAGCGGCCCATCAGTTTGTATCGTCCAGCCAGAGGTTTTCCATGTACCATACAGGATCGCCCCGAAACGGGCTGGCGAGCCCACGAATCCGGCGGTGGACGACTTGCGTCGTGGTGACGGGATAAAGGATGGTGAGTGGCGCGTCCTCCCTGAAGATCGGCCATAACGAATTGAACAGCATATCCTTGGCGCGAGGGTCTCCGGTTTCGACGATGGCCTCAAGCAGTTCGGCGACACGAGGATTCTCATAGCCCAGGTAGGACCCATCACCAAAGAAGCTGAGATGACCGCGGACTCCACCGACACTCATTAAATGCCCGAAAACAGCCGCCTCGAAATTCCCACTGCGGACCCGTCGGAACAGTGTGGCCCAGTCGGCGACGGATAGAATATCTGCCTTGACGCCAACCCGCTTGAACTGGTGCTGGACATAGATACCCACGCGCTCGCCATCCTTGCCGCTGACCAGCAACGTGAAACCCAGCACTTTCCCCTCGCGTTCACGAACACCGTCGCCATCCGCATCACGCCAGCCAGCTTCGTCCAGCAGGGCCTCGGCTTGCATGCGGTCGTGTGGATGTGGCGCAGGCAAGCCGTTCCATTGACGGTCGCTGAAAATCACATCAAAAAGCGGCAACTCTGCGGCGAGATTGAGGACCTCCAGCAACTCGCGCCGATTGATCGCCAGGGTCAGGGCACGCCGGACCCGTGCGTCTTCGAATAATGCCGACCGGTGGTTCCAGTAAATCGATTGTGCGTCGACGCCGTACTGGTAGTAGACCTCGAATCGCGGATCGGTGGCTATTTTCGGTAAGTCCATCGGGCTGATGGAGGTGAGGACATCCACGTTTCCTGCCAGTAACTCGGTCAGGTTAGGTTCACCGAATTTCAGTATCACCCGTTCGATGGCCGGCTTGCCACGAAAGTAGTCGGGGTTGGCTTCCAGCTCCATCATCGTCTTCGGGACATACCGGACGAATCGGTATGGGCCGTTACCAACGGGCTCTGCCCAAAATTCCCATTCGTAGAACCTGGTGGGATCGAGCGTCTCCAGGAGATGTTTTGGATAGAAAACCTGGTAGTCTGACAACGGTGAACTCAGCGTAGACCGAAAGACCAATGCCGAGTCATTGAGCACGGTAATGTCAACCGTCCCGGGTGGGATGTAACCGACGTCCTTCCGGCTCAGTAGCTCGATCGTGAAGGCGATGTCGTCGGCAGTGACCGCTACCCCATCATGCCATCGCACATCGGTGTTAAGGTGCACGGTCCAGTTGCGGTGGTCCTCCGATGGCTCCCAGCTACGGGCCAGCCTGCCTTCAAGCTCGCCGGCCGCATTGCGTGTGACCAGGGGTAGAAAGACCAGAAACTTGGCAGGCGCGTCGTAGTTCGGGCCGGCGGCGCCTTCGTCAGCAGCGTATTGGACAGTAACGGTGCTGTCTGGTTGCCGCTCTGGCTCCGGCACGAGCTGATAACCATCCCGACCAGCGCGATGCTGCAGACCAACAATCGATGTGGGCACGAGATTTGGCGTAGGTGCTCAGTTGTCATTCTCGATCCACAACTCCGCCATATGGGTGTCAGGCTGCGCCCGGAAAGGGGTGCTCAGGCCGTGGATTCGTCGGTGGACGAACCACTCGTTGGACCATGGGATGAGGCGCGTGACCGGCATGTCAACACGGAAGAATTCCGTCAGCTGTCGATACAGCCGGTCCTGCTCCTCCGGGTCGGCCGTAGTCTGGAGACGCTCGATGACCTCGAACGCCTCCGGGTTGTAGTAACCGGTGGGGTTCCCCCTTCCGAAATCCCTGTGCTGTGGTGAAACTCCCGACTGCACGACCATGAACAGGGCCTCGAAATCGCCACTCTTGAGCATCTCCCACATGGCGGCAGGCTCACCGGCCTGGAGCTCCATGTGCACGCCCACCTGGCGGAAGGACTCCTGAGCGTAAATGGCGAGTTGGCGACCGCCGCCTGCGCCCCACACGATAGCAGTGAAGTGAAACGTCCGCCCGTCCTTTTCCCGCACCCCGTCGCCGTTCCGGTCCACCCAACCGGCAGCCTTCAGCAAGGTACGCGCCTGATCCGCATCATAGGGAAGGGGATCAGGCCATTCGCCTCGTCGGAACTGGCGCCCGGTAAGGACCCCATCAGTGATCGGCAGTTCCTCCGGCAAATTCAGCAGGGAGAGCAGCTCGCGGCGATCGATGGCCAGGGTGAGGGCCTGTCGGACCCGGGCGTCAGAGAACAACGGGTGATCCATTTGCCAGTAGATTCCCCGGGCGCCGGCGCTGCCCTTCACATAGAGGCGGAAGCGGGGATCGTCTGCGATCTTGGGGATTTGCGTGAGATCAGCCCTCGCCATATCCACGTTTCCCGCCAGCAGTTCGGTGAGCCCCGCGTCGCCCACGAACTTCAGGATCAGCCGATTGATGCGAGGCTTTGGTCCGAAGTAATCGGGGTTCACCTCGAACTCCATCATGGTCTGGGGCTCGTAGCGTACGAAGCGAAAGGGACCATTTCCCACGGGTTGCGTCCAGAAGTCCCATTGCCAGTAGCGCTTCGGTTCCAACTGCTTCAGCAGGTGACTGGGAAAGTAGGTGATGTCGTCCATATATCCGGGGTTGCCGGCCCGGATACGCACTGTATGGTCGTCCACTACGGTGGCCTCGATACCCGCGTATTCGGCAACCTCCGGGTGGCAGAGGAGATCCAGGGTGAACTTGACGTCGTGCGCGGTGACCGGGACCCCGTCATCCCACGTGACGTCGGTACGCAGGTGATAGGTGTATTCCCGGTGGTCGGGCGAGTGCTCCCAGCTCTGAGCCAGAAGGCCTTCCAACTCCCCGCTCTCGTTCTGCTTCGCGAGGGTGAGGAAAGTCAGCAGGTCGAGGTCCCAGTTATCCGGCTTGACAGCCTCGACGTCCGGTACCGCCATCACCACCGTCGAGCCGCGGGAATAGGCCGGGTCCTCGCTCCCGGTGCAGGCGAGGAGGCTCAGTACAGCGAGTTGGGTCAACGTGAGTCTCGCTAAGCAACGGGGGATCTGTCTCCAGTCCACCGTCAGTCCTCCAGCCACAGCTCGTCCATGTGCCAGACCGGGTCCACCCGCCAGGGACTGCGGAGCCCCTGAAGGCGGCGATGGGTGAAGACGACGTTGACACGGGGTCCGAGAAACGTGAGCGGCATATCGGTCTGCAGGATTTCGGTAAGGCGTGTATAGATTCTGTCCCTGGCCGCGGGATCCGCCGTCTCCACTGCCTGGCCTATGAGCTCAACTACCTCGGTATTTTCGTAGCCAAGTGGTGCGCCCTGACCCAGGCGGAGGGCGGCAAGCGAGCCAGGGTTATTGTCGTATTGCCCGAAGGCAGCCTCGAATTCACCCGTTCGCCGCCTTTCCCGGACACTTCCTCCATCCAGCGGTTCCAGGTCCATGCGCACGCCGACCTGCCGCAACTGCTGCTGTACCAGGATGGCCATTTCTTCACTGCTCTCAGAGGCCAACAAGGCGGTGAAGTGAAAAAGCATTCCATCCCGTTCTCGGACTCCATCGCCATCGGCATCCAGCCAGCCAGCTTGGTCGAGCAATACCTGCGCCCGTGCAGGATCGAAGGGGAGCGGCTCGGGCAGCTCGTCCATCAAGAGTTGGCGATGCGTGAAGGGACCATCGACGATGGGAATGGTCTCCGGCAGGTTCAGCGCCTGCAGAAGCTCGCTCCGGTTGATGGCCAACGTGAGTGCTTTACGAACGCCCGGATCCTCGAATAGCACGTAGTCGTTGCGCCAGTAAATGGCATAGCCCCGGTAGGCCTCCGGAGAGTAGTAAACCCGGAATCGATCATCCGCGGCAAACTTCGGGATCTGGGCGGGATTGGTCCAGGTCACGGCATCCACGTTCTCGCTCATTAACTCGGCGATGCCGGCCCCCTCGGCGAACTTCAGGACTACTCGCCGGATGCTCGGCTCGCCCAGGAAGAAGTCAGGGTTGGCGGCGAATTCGATCATCGTTTGAGGCTCGTGGCGAACGAATCGATAGGGCCCGTTGCCCACCGGATGGGTCCAGAAATTCCACTCGTTGAACTCCTTGGGATCGAGTGCTTCCAGGATGTGCTTTGGGTAGTAAGTCAGGTACGACATGATCGACTCGTCGGCCGAGGTCGTGTAGCGGATCCTCACTGTCGAGTCGTCAACAACCGTCGCGGACTCGACAAAATAAGTGTAGTAGTGGGATGCGCGCTTCCAGAGATCGACAGAGAACGCGATGTCGTGAGCGCTGACCGGCACGCCGTCGTGCCACTGGACACCGGGCCGAAGGTGGTAGGTCCACTCACGGTAGTCGGCAGAGTGCTCCCAACTCTGCGCGAGCCGCCCCTCGAGCCCACCCGTTTCGTTGACAGCCGTCAGGGAAAGAAAGGTCAGGAATTTTGCAGGCGAGTCTTGGTCCGGATACAGGTGACGTTCGCCGTAGATGATCGTTACGGTCTCTCGGCGCAACTCATCGCGATCGCCGGAGGGACTGCACCCGGCGACGACCAGAATGAAAAGTGCCAAGTAGTGCGTACGTTGTGTGAATAGGTTGAATGACATGACGGGTTGCAGGGGCGCTACAGTTTGCTGAAGCGCAGCCTTCTGACTGTTGCAGTGCTCAGCGTAAATCCGGTAATTTCGTTTTCTCCGTTGCGCATGAATCTCAGCATCACTGGGTCACCGGAAACAGAAACCGCAAAAGCATCCGCAAAAACTGGTGAGAGCAGTACGTCATTCGAGGATGTCATGTTCCAGATTGGCCATGCCGTATCCCTGTTTATAAATCAGTTGGCCATCCTTCACGATTTCCAAAGCGCACCCCGGTGAGTCCGGTTTGTTCCATTGCGCGAATAATTGATCAACTTTATCTGTAACGGATTCGGCCCCGGCCGAAATTGAGAAGAAACACGCTATCTTCCCCCTGACTATAAGTATAGTAGGTGACTTTGTTTTGTCTATTCCAAGCAACGACTAGTTGATGACGGTGTGTAGATAACCGGCTTGCACTGAACAACCGAGAATCAACACCCATAAAAGGCCGGGTTGCAACCATCAGCGTGAATATGGGTAAATTAACGCTATTACGCACCCATTTGCGGCCATAAAGTGAGTACTAGAATGGCAGAAGTGAAGAAGAAGGTAGTAACTATCGTCGGTGGCGGGAGCAGCGCGCACGTGCTGATTCCCTTTCTCTCGGGCGCCGGTCTCGAGGTCAACATCCTGACCCGCAAACCCGGCGAGTGGTCCAAGGAGATCGAGCTCCAGCTGCATTCTATCCACAGTGAGGTGCTGGAGACATTCAACGGCTACCTGACCGAGATCAGCGACGATCCAGCCCAGGTCATCCCGAAGGCTGACTACATCATCATGTGTATGCCCGTGTGCAAGTACCGTATGGCCCTCCACCACCTGGCCCCCCATGTGAATCGGAGAGAGGAGGTGTTCATCGGCACCATTTACGGGCAGGCGGGATTCAACTGGATGGTGGACGAGATCAAAAAGGAGTTCAGGCTGGACAAGGTGGCCACCTTTGCTGTGGGGCTGATCCCCTGGGTCTGTCGTTTCATCGAGTATGGGAAAGTGGGGGTGACCTACGGCTGTAAGGCGGTCAACGTGGTGGCGGTCTCTCCGCCAGAGCGCTTCGAGGACCTGAACGAGGAGTTGCTCAAGAACATCTGCGAGCGGTGGCTCAACAAGGGCGCCTTCGTACAGTCCGAAAACTTCCTGTCGCTCACCCTGTCGGTGGACAACCAGATCATCCACCCCTCTCGCTGCTACCAGCTGTTTCTCAACCACGGAGGCAAGTGGGCTACCAAGGAGGACATCCCCTACTTTTACAGGGACTTCGACGAGCCCTCTGCCGACCAATTGCGCGATCTGGACGCCGACTACTCCAAGGTCCGCGAAGCAATCAAGACCAGGTACCCAGAGAGGAACTTCAGGTACATGCTGGACTACCTGGCGCTCGAGCGCCTCTCCTACCAATCGGAGAACTCGGACATCCGCGAGTCCTTCGCCACCTCGGCCACGTTGGGAGCCATCAAGCCGCCGACTTTGCAGCAGGAAGATGGCAGCTGGGCCATCGACACCAACCACCGCTTCTTCACCGACGACATCGGCTATGGCCTGTGCATCACCAAGTGGATGGCAGACCAGCTAGGCTTGACCGTGCCCACCATCGACCGCATCATCGATTGGGTCCAGGTGCTCCGTAACGAGAAGCTGATCGAGGGGGACAAGCTACTGCTCGACAGCGAGGACATCACAACCAGGTTCAAGTCGGGCATCCCCCCGGTCTACGGTATGCAAACCATCGATGAGGTGGTGGACTGACGCCCAACTGTACCCCTGCGGCGGGCGACCACGATGGCTCGCTACCCAGAGCGCAATACGAATGCAGTTAGCGGTCAATGCGCCGACGAAATCTACGTCGCACTGCGAAATATCGAACTTGTTGCGCTTGAAGACCCAGAACTGATGATGATTATTGTCCGTAGCGCCAACAGCCCAGACAGCTTGTCCGAAATTGAAAGAGAGAGATTCAGGATATACATAAACATGTTTCTAGACCTTTGGGAACAGATGATCGCCCGACAGGCTGTCGGATTGATCCAGGATTGAAATCAATCGTGCTTTGTCGCTTTCTGACGCATCGCGGCACGTTTTCCAGCGAAAGCTGTAATCAAACTATTTCCTACGATGTTGTTCTCTCGCTTGATGGATATTTCACTCGAGACAAGGGCCAAATTAAATGGAACTGCCATCAGGTGAGAGGCGAGAGGCGGCATATGCCCGACGGTTGCCGGGATGGGCACCTGCGCTGAACAAACCTGTTACAGCTCGCAGTGAAATGACTGGTGCAAGAGGTTAATACGGGCTTGCTTAAACTGCGAAATCTCCCCGAGCCCGGAGGGATCATAAATTCGAATTTCCAGCCTGATGTCGCTCAGCACTTTTACCAGGGCTTGTGCTCGTAGTTCACAGCAGGAACTAAGTGATGGATTCCCGGAGTCCTTGGCTTGAGATTCATTTCAGCTCCTGCCAGGTTTTCTACTGTTTGACACGTCATTGTTGGCATAGGCAAGGCAAGCAGATACCCTAAATGGCAATAGCGGTCACTCAGAAATCAACCATTGTCTTTTATTGAAGAACTAAAACGCCGTAACGTGTTCAAGGTTGGCATCGCCTATGCGGTGACCATCTGGATCCTGTTGCAACTGACCGACGTGGTTTCGGAGATCCTCGCCCTGCCCGAATGGGCGCCGAAACTGATACTGCTGATCCTGGTTGTGGGCTTTGTTCCAGCCCTCATCTTTGCCTGGGCGTTTGAGATGACACCGGAAGGCATCAAACTCGAAAAGGATGTCACGCGTGAAAAGTCGGTCACGAAGGGTACCGGCCGCAAGCTGGATTACGCCATCATCATCCTGCTGGGCCTGTCGCTGGCCTACTTCATTTGGGAGTCCCGCTTCGAACAAAAGACCGATGAGTATGAAATGGCCAGCCAAAGAGCTGCGGAGCAAGCAACTGAGCCCGAACCATTCGTACCGGTACGCGAAGTCAGCGAGGAGTTCGCGGCAATAAACGAAAACTCGATCGCCGTGTTGCCCTTTACTAACCGCAGCGCTGATGAAAACGACGTCTATTTCACCGATGGCATCCACGACGACCTCTTGACGCAGCTTTCAAAGATCGACGCCTTTAGTGTTATCTCACGAACCTCGGTGATGGAGTACCGCGATACAACCAAGAACCTGAAAGAGATCGCCAGGGACCTCAGCGTGGCCAATGTGATGGAAGGCTCCGTGCAACGAGTCGGCAACAGGGTGCGCATCAATGTTCAATTAATTGACGCTGAAACCGACGAGCACCTGTGGGCAGAAATCTATGATCGTGAACTGACCACGGAAAACCTGTTCGAGATCCAATCGGAAATTGCGCAGAACATCGCAGACGCCCTGAAGGCCACCTTGACTGATACTGAAGTTGCCATCTTGGGCAAGGCGCCAACTGAAAGCGTCGAAGCCTATGAACTTTACATGCAGGCAAATCGGCTCGCGCTGGGCGAAACCATGATCGCTTACCAGACTGCCATGGAATTATACAAAGAGGCGCTGAATATTGATCCGGAGTTCGCCCTGGCCTGGATTGGCCTGGCTAAGGCAAACATAATCTATTACTGGAGTTCTGTCGGCGACCCGATCGACCGCGACAAAGCACGCCAGGCCATTGAAAAGGCCAGGGCAATTAATTCCAGTTTCGCCGAATTATTCATGGTAGAAGGCTTTTACTGGTACTGGGGCCACCTGGACTATGAGCGTGCGCTCTATCACCTGGGAAAAGCTATCCAGCAAATGCCTGGCAATGACGAGGCCCATATGGGGTATGCATACGTTTCACGTCGGATCGGACATTGGGAACAGGCAATCAAATCAATGCGGCTGGCACTGCGCGTGAATCCTCGCGTGGCCTTCAACTGGATAGAATTGGGTGCAACTTATAATTACCTGCACCGGTATCCGGAAGCCCGCCGTGCATACGAGGAGGCGCTGCGAATTTCGCCGGATGCCTTCTGGTCCAAGACCTCCCTGGGGTATTTTGAAATTCTCGAATCCGGTAATGTGAAGGCCGCCATCAAGCTGACCGCCGGTGCTCAACATACCAATGAAGTCTTTTTTATCGACGTATATCTCTTAACACGTATTTTTGCCGGGCGTTATGAAGAAGCGCTGGAAGTTACCCGCAAATTATCCGACGACATGGAAATTCAACTTCAAGCCATTTCGCTCAGGGAAGACCGGGCCGCACAAATACTTCTTTTCATGGGCCGCGAGGAAGAGGCCGCTACTGCGGCCAGAGCCGGCCTGTTCCGCCTGAAAGTATTAAGCAACGAATTGGGCGATGACTACCGGATTGATCTGGCCGAAGCCAGGTTAAATGCTTTGCAGGGCGCCAGCCCGGTTGAGATCAGGGCCGCCATTGCTAAGGCGATTTCTTCGAGCCCGGCGGATGCTATCTTGGAATTTTACAATCAGTATGAGCATGCCCGGATTTACGCCATTGCCGGCATGACAAGTGATAGCATCGCCAGTCTGGAGCCCCTGTTTTCTCCCCCCAGCGGGATATCGGTCCCATGGGTCGAGCTTGATCCGGTATTCAATGGCATCCGCGAAGAACCCGAATTCATGGCGATGATGGAGCGGCACCGGTGAATTTCCGCCTGACGCTCCTTGAGCTTTGCATGCGCCCTGGCCTGCGTGTCATATCAGTATGGAGGTACCCATGAGTGTCCTGGGAGAATTAAAACAACGCAACGTGTACCGCGTTGGAATGGCTTATATCGTCACCGCCTGGGTATTCGTCCAGGTGATGGATATCGTTTTACTGAACTTCGATGCCGCCGAATGGGTAATGAAACTGCTGGTGTTCTTTTGCTTTATGGGATTCCCTTTTGCTTTGTGGTTTTCATGGACCTTCGAGATGACGGCCAACGGTCTGAGAAAGGAAGTCCATATTGACCGCGATCTTGAGCCCCCCCCGGACAAGGGCAAAAGACTGGACTTTTTTATCATGGCCATGCTTGCGGTCGTCGTTGGCCTGGTATCGCTCGAACGATTCATGCCGAAGCCGCCGGAATTGGTGGTGCAAGAAATACAGGCGGTCATTGAGCCTGAACCAGAGCCAGTTCCCACCGGACCGATCCTGAAAAACTCCATCGCTGTGTTGCCGTTCGTTAATATGAGCGCGGAGCCCAATCAGGAATATTTCTCTGACGGTCTTTCGGAAGAACTGCTTATAGTGCTGACCAAAGTGGATGGCCTGAACGTGGCTTCAAGAACCTCGTCCTTCGCCTTCAAGGGAGATGGGCGCAGTATCCAGCAGATTGCGCGTGCCTTGCGCGTGGCCAATATTCTTGAAGGCAGCGTTCGCAAGATGGGAGGCCGCCTGCGCATTACTGCCCAGCTGATAGACGCCAGTACCGATGTGCACCTGTGGTCGGACAGCTACGACCGCGAGATGACCGACATTTTCCAGATCCAGGACGAAATTGCCAACGCCATTGTATCCGCGCTGAGAATCGAATTAGGTGTTGGTCTCGCAACGGTCAGCGTGACATCCGCCACCAGCAGTCTCGATGCCTATGACATGTACCTTCGCGCACGTGAAATGTTCATCGCCCGCGAAAACCTGCCAACCAGCTGGACCTTGCTGGAACAGGCCACACACATGGATCCGCAATTCGCGCGTGCCTGGGAGGCATTGGCCGCGGTACGTTCCGTTGCAAACTCCTGGTTTCCAGGCTCCGTTGAAGATCACGATCATCTGGCACTGGCCGCGGCACGCAGGGCACTTGAACTGGACCCGGGCCTGTCTATGCCGCACGCGGTGATCGGCATGAAATTCCAGGTCACTGGCGAGGGTTATTCCGGCGCAATGAGCGATCTGGATAAAGCCATCGAAAACGATCCGAAAAACGCCACTGCCTGGCTGTGGCGGGGCATCACGCTGAAAGATATGGGCTATCACGAACAGGCCCTGGGTGACTTTGAGCAATGCCTGACCATTGACCCGGGCTATTTGAACTGCAAACAGTACCTGGCTGAAACCCTGTTGGGCATGGGGCGCGTTGAACAGGCAGTCCGCGAATTTGAGTCCACCCTTGAAGACAACTACCATTCCACGTCAGATGCCTTCGTTTCCTACTATGTGCATAGCGGGCAAAAGAAAATGGCCTACCTGGTTGCAGCACTTGGTATCCGTAACCAGTTTGCGCCGGTCAAGGACTGGATCGACGCGATTGAGAACCCGAATGAGGACCACTCAGCCCGGGTGGCCCGGTTTGAGAAATGGGGAGAAACCTACAACCTGGGTATTTGCGACATGGTCATCGTTGCGGTTGCTCTGAAACAGGAGCAATGCTTCCCGATAATAGACAATGCCAAGTTGATGTGGCAGCCCGACTCTTCCTGGTACCGCAAAACGCCGACATTCAAGGAATACGTGAATACAAACCTGATGGCCTACTGGCAGGAAAACGGTTTTCCATCACAATGCCGGCCGCTCGAGGATGGGGACTTCGAGTGTGATTGAATTCAAACGCCTCACCGGGGCGGCGGCAGGAGCCCGCCCTTGAGTTTTTTTGCTGAATTAAAACGCCGCAATGTCATCAAGGTGGCGATCGCCTACGTGGTGGTGGCCTGGCTGGTGATGCAGTTTTCCGATGTTATTATCAACAACATCGAGGCACCGGGCTGGGTGTTCCAGGCCATCATGCTGGTACTTGGAATCGGATTCGCGCTAGCCCTGTTTTTTGCCTGGGCGTTTGAGATGACATCGGAAGGCATCAAGCGCGAGCACGAAGTAGATCGCAGCCAGTCGATCACGCAGCAAACAAGCAGAAAGCTGGATTTTCTGATCATTGGCGTCATGGGCGTTGCGCTGGCGTATTTTATCTGGGAGTCACGTTTTTCCGAGTCTGCCGGACCAGCCACTTCTGAACCCGCAGGTGTCTCTCAGAACGCGGATCTTGCAAGTGATGAGCCTGCTGATAGATCCAATGAACACTCCATCGCCGTGCTGCCTTTCGTCAACATGAGCGACGATCAGCAGAATGAATACTTCTCCGACGGAATCTCCGAGGAACTGTTGAACGTGCTGGTGCGCGTCGAGGGCTTGCGTGTGCCTTCGCGTACTTCCTCGTTCAGCTTTAAGGACAGCGACAAAAAACTGTCCGAGATCGCCCGTGAACTGCAGGTGGACCACGTACTCGAGGGCAGCGTGCGTAAATCCGGTGACCGCATCCGCGTTACAGCGCAGCTGATAGACGTCAAAACAGACACCCACCTGTGGTCGGACAGCTACACGCGTAAACTGGACGACATTTTCGCCGTACAGGACGAAATCGCCCAGGCCATCGTAGCCGCCCTGAAACTTACCCTGACCGGCGAGCAGGAACAGGACCTGACCCGCCGTTCCACCACAAATGTTGAGGCCTACAACAAGTACCTGCTGGGGCGTCACCTGTGGAATTCCAGGTCACGCAAGGGGTTGATGGATTCCGTCACACCGTTACTCGAGGCCGTGGAGATCGATCCATCGTTCACAGATGCCTTGGCAGCACTGGCCGATGCCTATGTGCTCATCCCCGAATACACGGACGGCCCAATAGACAAATACATTCCCCTGGCCCGGGAAGCTGTCGCGCGAACGCTGCAAATGAATCCCGACTCGGCGCGCGGCCTGACAACTTCGGGTTATATCAAGTACCTGTATGAGTACGACTTACCGGGCGCACGTGCCGACTTCCTCAGGGCCATTGAAATCGAACCTGGATACGCGACCGCACATCATTGGTACGGTGAAGCACTGGCCGTCGAAAGACATACCGATGAAGCCCTGGAACAATTCCGGATCGCCGCCGAACTCGATCCGCTGGCGCCCATCATGTGGCATGTCGCCGGCTGGATTTCATACATGGCGGGGCGGCTTGAAGAATCGGCCGCCTATTACCAGAAAGGACTGGAGATCAACCCGCATTTCGAAGCTGCCCATGGCAATCTCGCTGTTGTCTATGCCAGGCTGGGTCAATACGATCGGGCCAGGGGTAAATCCCGCTTGTTCAGCGAAATGTCCGGTGAGGATACATCGGTACAACTCACGGTGTTCGCTGCCATGGAGGACCCGTCGCTCAAACCGGCAGCAATGGAAGCCCTGGATGGATACACAAATGTGAATGGCACTATGGAGAAGGCGCAATTCTACATGATGCTTGACGAACCGGACCTGGCGTTGGATGTGCTGGAAGCGAGTTTTGCTGAGGGCGATTCCTACGCCATCTACGCCAACCAGATGGTCATTTACGACCCCCTGCGCGACAATCCACGCTTCCAGGCGCATTTGGCAAAAATGAACCTTTGGCCATGAGCTTATTTGCGGAACTCATGTGCCTGGCCGCCACTCGGATGATTCCTACATACTTCAGGCTGGGATGTTTATCTCGGCTTTCGACCCAAAGCAACCCTTGATCTGCAACCCAGGATGATAACCCTCCACCCTCGAAAATGAGTGGCTTGAATACTTACTATACTCTTTCATCTTATCGATGCTCAGGAGGCTTCCTATGGGAAAGATAGATCAGTCCAAACTCCCCCGAAAAACTGGCTCGGGCTACCCCGAGCCTTATGCCAGCATGATGAACAAACGGTCTTATCTGCAGCTTGGCGACGCCGGGGGGTTGACCCAGTTCGGGGTGAACATCACGGTCCTCGAACCCGGCGGAATGTCCTCGATGCGGCACTGGCACATGAATGAGGACGAGTTCGTCATGGTGACAGAGGGTGAGGTCGTCATGGTTACCGATGAAGGCGAAATATTGATGGGTGTGGGCGACTGCGCTTCCTTTCCAGCGGGCGTGGAAAACGGTCACCATTTCCTCAACAAAAGCTACGCTGAGGCAAGGTTCCTGGTGATCGGAACGCGCGCCGCACTAGAGACTGTGTATTATTCGGATGTTGACATGATGGTCGTTGATGTCGACGGCGCTGGCGTCTTTACTCGCAAGAACGGCAGCCCGATGCCGGAGCCGGAATGAGAACGTTTCGAAATTATCGATAGAAGGAATCATGATGGAACATAGCAGTAGCCGCCCCTTAAAACTGGGCCTTATACTGCCGGAGTCGGAAGGGGACCTCGGTGGCAGGACACCTCGCTGGAACGACTACGTGGAGATGGCGGGCCTTGCCGAAGACATCGGCCTCGATTCCATCTGGTTCGTCGACCACCTACTGTATCGAGGTGAGGCGACGCAACTCCGACAACAGGGCGTCTGGGAATGCTGGTCAATCCTGGCCGCGCTGGCCGCAGTTACCAACCGGGTGGAGATCGGCTCACTGGTCACCCCCACTACCTTTCGCAATCCGGCCATTTTCGCCAAGCAGGTCGACGTGGTGGAGGAGATCTCGGGCGGCCGCGTCATCCTGGGTCTGGGGGCTGGCTGGCACAACGAGGAATACCAGGCTTTCGGCGTTCCGTTCAAAATGCTCGTGTCCCGTTTCGAGGAGGCATTCCATATCATCCGGTCACTCCTGCAGGAGGGATTTGTGAATTTCGAAGGTAAGTACTACTCGGCCCGTGATTGCGAACTGGCCCCCCGGGGACCCAGGCCAAAGGGCCCGCCACTGATGATCGGCTCCAGCGGACCGCGCATGCTTGGCATCACGCTGCCCTGGGTGGACAGCTGGAATACCTGGTTGTGTGACGAACGCAATTCGCCAGACGAAATTCCCCCACTGCGCAAACTGGTCGACGCGCGGTGCCGCGATGTGGGGCGCGATCCCGCCACCTTGGGGCGCAGCTGTTCCATTGCCATCGATCCGACCGGAAAGCGCTATATCCCTTCCAATCTCGATGCGGATCTCCAGGCCTTGAGCGGCCCGCCAGAGGTGGTCGCGCAGGCCATCCGGTCGTTTGCCGATGAAGGTATCGATCACATCCAGGTCTACATGGTGCCGAGCACCATCGAGAGCGTGGAATGGCTGGCAAAGGTGATCGAGATTCTCGATCAGTGAACTTCAGGCACATTCCTTCTACGGAAAATTGAGATCAGAGTTAAAACTCTTGTTCCAGGTACGATTGGGGTGCCAAATGTAGGGTTTCTGAGGCGCATCGCTCAGCCGTCGGAATCATCCTCCCCGTCGGAGTCCTTATCCCCGCTGGCCCGCTCAGAAGAATTGCTCTTGCTTGATTTGACCGTCGTTGCCTCCTCGGGTTTATAGGCTTTACCGAACTTTTTTCTTAGCTTTGGATCTACCAAATCACCCTCTTGAATCGTGCGCTTATCAAGATCACAAGGCGTAAATACCGGATCACCTGTTGGTTCCCCGGTTTCTTCATCGAGAAGGAAGAAGCAAGGTCTGTGAGGTGGTAATAGTTCAAGCTTTTTACGATCAACTGCAAAACTTGTGCTGGCACCCAGTGTTAGCAAGAGGACTAAAGAAGCACTAATAAATCTGAAAGTCATGGTAATTACTCCGTATTCATCGGCACCCGAGTTCGCCCCGAAGATGAACAACCCAGCGCATATATCTGAATGATGTGAGAAGTTAGACGCGAGGACTTATTAATGTCCTTTTACATGAATATCACACCTATTCAGTATAAGGCACTTATGGCGGTGACACAGGGAATCCAGTCAAAATAGCAAAATGAAGCCGGGTACATCTAATAATCGAAGAGCAGCTCCCGGCCATTCG
>PVMK01147187.1_pt1 | contig 96503 bp, 87 predicted proteins | sample 1853481 | NCBI WGS metagenome assembly PVMK01 (sample SAMN08533507, study PRJNA380276) | Marine sediment metagenome, whole genome shotgun sequencing project.
GAGCGGACGAGCCGCGAGGTATGGGCCAGGCCCATCGCTGGACCTGGTATCTGAATGATGAGCGACAGGACTGGAGCGGCGAACCTGAAGAGGTCGTCAACCTGATGGCCGACTCGCTCGCATTACAGTTTGCGTTTAGAGGCAACGAGCCACTGGACAGCATCCGCCTGAGCATTTCCGGCATCAATTCGGTTGTCGCGTACGGGGAGGTGCAGCGCCTGGTGGAAAACCTGTCGGCTATTGACAAACATGTGGTGCGGTCCGTTGACGGCGACAGGATAACCTACGAAGTGCAGGTTCAGGGAGGCGTTGAGCGTCTGCAGCGTGCGCTGGCGCAGAGTCGTGTCCTTGAGCCCATTGCGGTGAACGACGGCGGCCTGGACAGCAGGTTCGATCAATCGAGCACGGGCTCTTTTGAATATGACGGTCGATCCTCTGTTGCGCCCATGTCGCTCGAATTTTTGTATCGTTCAAACTAGTACTCCGTCAAGGTGATATTCACGGATTCAGCGAGTTGTGAAGCAGTTGCACCCGAGGGCATTAAAAAGCGCCAGGCGCGTCTCGAAGGTCAATGGCGCGTCCTTGCCAAGAGGCGCAACGCCGCGGGCGACTGCTTCACGACTCGCCCGAAGGGAGCCACCCGGACGATTCAATACGGCGTTGCAGCGCTTGAAAAGGACTAGCCGAGCCGAGTCGTGTCCTGTGCTGCGCCGAATGATGGACGCGAATACCAAACCCCTGCACACTGCGCCTTGTCTTGAATCGTCCGGGTGGCTCTGAATCCGTGAATATCACCTTGACGGAGTACTAGTACCTGGTCGGGATCGCATGTCATTACGCTGGCTGCCAAACGCAATATCTTTGCTGCGCATCGCGCTGATAGCGCCGATCCTCGTTTTGATCATCAAAGATCAATACGGTTTCGCGTTGGTCTTATTTTGGGTTGCAGGGTTTTCTGACGGCCTGGATGGCTACCTGGCCGTACGCTTTAACTGGCATACCCGACTCGGTGCGCTGCTTGATCCGATCGCAGACAAGCTTCTGGTCGCAGGAACATTTATTACGCTCGCGTATGTTGAACAGATTCCTGTCTGGATGGCGGTGCTGGTTATTTTTCGGGATGTCGTCATCATTGGCGGCGCAACTGTCTATAACTTCCTGATTCGTCCGGTTGAAGGCGAACCAACCAGGATCAGCAAGCTCAATACTGCGCTGGAACTGTTGTTTATACTTTTTGTAATGAGCCGTGCCGGATTTGGCTGGCCCGACAAAATTACGATCACTGTGCTGGGCGCGTCCGTCGTCGTTACTGTCGTAATCAGCGGGCTGGATTACGTGATGAAGTGGGCGCACCGGGCAACGCACGCGGAGCAGAATACTGATGGCCAGTAACCTGGGCACCAACCTGCGTACCAACTGGATGATCGCTATTGCGCTTATCGGCTGGTTAATGTGGTTGCTGGCTCCGGTGCTCACCCCCTTCATTGCCGCGGCGCTGCTCGCCTACATCGCGGATCCCATGGCAGATCGACTACAGCGCCTGAAAATTCCACGCACGATCGCAGTCGTGCTGGTTTTTCTGCTGACGTTTATTGGCTTAGGTTTGCTCGTGTTGCTGATCCTGCCCCTGGTACAAAAGCAGGTTTCCGCCTTGCTCGCCGCATTGCCGGGAATCATCGCCGAGGCTGAGCAGGTCTGGTTTCCCCGGGTTACAGAATTCCTCGGTGTCGAGTCCGGTGAGGATATCGGTTTTGGCGCATTCATTGCTCGTTACAGCGATATGGCTGGCAGTTGGGCATCGACGATTTTTCTGTCATTGACGCATTCTGGCGGGGCTCTGGCAGCTGCCGTGATCAGCCTGTTCCTGATCCCGATTCTGACTTTCTACATGTTGCGCGATTGGGACGCCATCCTGACGAGGCTGGGTGCCCTGATTCCTTCCCGGCAGCACGACACTGTATTCAGACTCGCTCGTGAAACTGATGATGTGCTCGGTGCATTCCTGCGTGGGCAGATTATGGTGATGATCGCTCTTGGCGCCATCTATACGCTTGGCTTGACTCTTGTCGGCCTGGAATTCGCGCTGGCGATCGGTGTGGTGGCTGGCCTGGTCAGCTTTGTTCCCTACCTGGGATTTGTATTTGGCATCGCACTGGCCGGCCTGACTGTTGCCACAGAACCCGAACCAATGTGGCGCCTCCTGGGTGTGCTCGTTACATTTGCCGGCGCGCAAATGATCGAGGGGTCATTTCTCACGCCCAAGCTGGTCGGTGATCGTATTGGCTTGCATCCGGTCATTGTCATTTTTTCCATTGCTGCGGGTGGCCAGCTTTTCGGCTTCTTCGGTATCTTGCTGGCATTACCGGCTGCCGCCGTATTGTCAGTTCTGGTTCGCTTCGCTTACCGGGAGTACCTGGCCGAACATCCGGAATTACCGGTGCCGGAAATGGCAAGCGAGCCGAATGCTGATGGAGATTCCGCGTCTTGAGCCAGCTGGCCCTGCCACTGAAACTCCAGGACCATGCCGTATTCGAGAGTTTCTGGCCCGCGGGTAACGAGGCGCTGGTCGCTTTTCTGAGCGCAATTGCGACAACCGGGGATGGACCCGGCGGATGGCTCTGGGGCGCTGCGGCAAGTGGTAAAACGCACCTTCTGCAGGCCACTTGTGAAACCCCGGGAGATCGTGCGGTCTTCCTGCCATTGCGTGACTTTGTCGATGTCGGTCCCGCGATCCTGGAAGGACTTGCCAGTCGACAATTCATTTGTCTCGACGATGTCGACGTAGTCGCGGGCGACGCGGATTGGGAGCTCGGGCTGTTCAATTTGTACAACCAGGTCAGCGACGCAGACGGTGTGCTCGTTGTTTCAGCAATTGCAACGCCGCGCGCGTGTAATTTCTCACTTGCCGATCTTGCCAGTCGATTTTCACGTCTGCCCGCATTTCATGTGCACGCATTGGACGAGGATGAGTTGATCAGCGCATTGCAGCTACGGGCACGTCATCGTGGTCTTGATTTACCGCTGGAGACTGCCAGCTTTCTGTTGACTCGCATGAAGCGTGACATGGCCAGCCTGTACGCGATGCTTGATAAGCTGGACACGGCAGCATTGAAAGCGAAGCGACGGCTGACCGTGCCTTTTGTAAAAGAGGTGCTGGAGCAAACGGTGTGAGTTTTGCCGAAATATTCGCGGCGTCACAATTCTCGTGCATCTCTATATCCTGCTATTGAACTCAATTGTTGAGACAGCCGCTCCTACAGACTTGTAGCAAACTGTAGGAGCGGCTGTCTCAATGGATGTGCTTATGTAGCAGTGCACAGGGAGATACGAAAGCGAAGATGCCGCGAATAGGGATGACTTACGCCACAAATTCTCCCACACGCCGCCCAATGCCAGCGTACGAGCAGATTCAGCTAAGCTTCAACGCAATTTCGGCGACCCGGCGGCCAAGCGCCTGTGCAAGCTGTTTTTCCTCACTGGCAAGCTGATCCGTTTCCCGGTTCCATGTGACGTGAGTTGCACCATACGGAGACCCGCCTGTCGTTGTGGTGGAAAGCGCTTCTTCCGCATACGGTATGCCAACGATCAGCATGCCATGATGGATTAGTGGCTGCATCATGGAGACCAGCGCCGTTTCCTGACCGCCATGCAGACTCCCGGTTGACGTGAATACGCCGGCCGGCTTACCGGCAAGTGCACCAGCGAGCCATGCACCGACGGTACCATCGAGAAAATACTTTAGCGGTGCGGCCATGTTGCCAAAATGTGCCGGGCTGCCCATGACCAATCCGTCACACTCCTGCAGATCATCAATCGTGACGTAGGGTGGACCGTCATCCGGTACAGCATCCTCGGTCGCTTCAGTGGTTGCCGAAACCACGGGTACCGTTCGCAATCTCGCTGCCGCACCACCGACAGAATCGATTCCGCTACAGACTTCCCTGGCCAGCGCCGCAACGCTTCCGGTACGCGAATAGTAAAGAACGAGTATTTCCGTCACTTTTGTATGATCTCAAATACGTTTTCCGGCGGCCGGCCAACTACGGCCCGCTGGCCATTCTCGTCCACGACGATCGGGCGTTGTAATACGCCTGGATGTTCATGCAACCAGGCCGCCAATGCAGCATCGTCGTCGAGTGGTACGGTTGCGGCAGCGTCTTTGAAATCGTCCCCGGATTTACGCAACAGGTCAGCTAAAGGCACTTTGAGCGTCTCAGCAAGCCGCAACAGCGTTTGCGCATCGGGTGGCTGGGTAAGGTACTCGACGATTCTGGGCTCGATGCCTTCTGCTTGAATTAATTCAAGGGTTTTCCGTGACTTGGAGCAGCCAGGGTTGTGATAAATCGTAATATTCATGGATTTTTTCGACTTCCGTCCAGGTTTGCGAGTCTCGCAACTTTAGCAAGCGCAACAAGCTACGTCAGTTCTTTGGCCGTTGCTTGACTATATGCATCGGCACTTGCTAATTTGCTCTGGTGCGCTCATTTGAAGCAGGAAAAATAGCCGACCAGCGATTTGCTGGGACTTGGTACGGCCTGGTTGCCGTCTTGCTGCTTACTATTGCCGGCTGCGTCACGGGTCCGCCGGTTCAGGAAATGAGTGACGCGCGGCAGGCCATTGCCGTTGCAAAAGAAGCTGGTGCAGCCGAGCTGGCGAGTGCGGAACTCAGCGAAGCTGAGGCATATCTTGAAAGCGCACAAAAGAAACTCTCGGAACGTTCTTACTCGCCCGCACGTCGGGATGCATTACTCGCCAAAGACAAGGCACTGGATGCGCTGGCTCGTGCAGAAAGCATCGACGACGATCAAACCTGACGTCTCCGGTACCTCAAGCCGCTATAAAATGTGCCGCCAGTTCAAAGTGAATGGCCGGGTGCAAGGCGTATTTTTTCGCGCCAGCACCAGAGATGTGGCCGCTTCACTGAACCTCACAGGACACGCAATCAATTTGCAGGATGGTGCCGTAGACGTCCTTGCCTGCGGTGCGGCTGACGCTATTGATCAGTTGCTGGAGTGGCTGCAGCACGGGCCGCCGATGGCAGCGGTTGCCAGTGTTGAAGAGATTGCTGTCAGCTGCACAAATCCGGATCGATTTACGATTATGTAGCCACAATCAGGCTCGAAACCACTTGAGCCGCAGCTTGTCGAGTACCTTGTTTGGATATTTTCGTTTGCCAAGACTGCCGTTGTAACGACCAAGCGCTCGATTGAGATCATCCTTCTCAATTTCCATATAGTACTTGAGGATAGTGCAGCCGAAGCGCAGGTTGGTCTCGATATGCATCAGGTTGTCGCCGGACCGGCCGATCTCGTTCAGCCAGAATGGCATGATCTGCATCAGTCCGCGTGCGCCTGCAACGGAAATAGCAAAGCGATCAAAGTTGCTCTCAACATCAATCACCGCCAGGACCAGCTCTGGTGGCAGATCGGCACGGGTGGCCTCGTAATGGACGTTGCGTAATATCTCGATACGTTCCTGCGGGTCCGCAACCTGTCGCTGGAGTCGTGCCGACATGTCCGTTAGCCAGACCTGTGCATCGAAGCGGTCGTCGAAGCTGTCCGTTTCGCTGGCCGCCTGTCGCAGGAGTTTGATCAACGCCGGATCAGGATTCTCCTGCGTCGCTGCGGGGAACGCCAGGGCGAGCAAAAATACGGTCACTGTCAGTGCAACGGGTCGCATAAGACTCCCGGTAATAGCCGAACTTTGGCAGGTCCGCTTAGCTTACTTTTGACGTCTGCAGCATGTTGAGAGCGGCGTCACGCTTCATCATACGCGAGTCGTCATCGCGCCTGTGGCGGTACTCCAGCTCGCCGGCGTCCAGTCCGCGTTCACTGATAACCAGCCTGTGCGGAACGCCGATCAATTCGGCATCCGCAAACTTGACGCCAGGACGTACGTCGCGGTCGTCAAATAATACCTCGATGCCCTGACCTTCGAGTTCGGCGTAGAGTGCTTCGGCCGCCTCGCGCAGGCGTTCGGAGCGGTGCATATTGATTGGGATCAGGACAACGTCGAACGGCGCCAGCGGCTCAGGCCAGATAATGCCATTCTCATCGTTATTCTGTTCGATTGCAGCACCGACTATTCGAGTGACGCCAATGCCATAACAACCCATGGCCATCGCAATGTCTTTTCCATTCTGATCCTGGATTGTCGCCTTCATCGCCTCGCTGTACATCGTGCCGAGCTGGAATATATGGCCCACTTCAATGCCGCGATCAATTTTCAACGTTCCCTTGCCGTTTGGGGTTGGATCACCTGCAACAACGTTTCTGATATCGTGCGTTTCCGGCAGATCCAGGTCGCGACCAAAATTTACGCCGGTGTAATGCATCTCAGATTCGTTGGCGCCGCAAACAAAATCAGACATCAGCCGGGTTGCATGATCAAAGTAGACCGGAATGTCGAGCCCGATCGGACCGGCATAGCCGGGTTCGCAGCCAGTTACTTTGCGTATGGTCGCCGGGTCTGACATGGTCAGCGGCGATGCTACGCCCGGAATCTTCTCAGCTTTGATCGCGTTCAGCTCATGGTCGCCACGCAGTGCCAGAGCAACCGGTCCGGACTCGCCGTCTACGATCAGAGTTTTCAGCGTCTGCTTCGCTGTCACTTTCAGCAATTGTGCCAGGTCATCGATAGTTTTGGTGTCGGGTGTATGCACCTTCTCGAGATCCTGTGACGCTGCGTCCGGATTACCCTCGAGCGGTGATATCTCAGCTGCCTCTACGTTGGCGGCATAGTCATCGTCTTCGCTCCACGCGATCGCATCTTCACCGGAGTCGGCGATGACATGAAATTCCTGTGAGCGTGAGCCGCCGATTTCGCCACTGTCTGCATTGACTACGCGAAATTTAAGGCCGAGCCGTTCGAATATCGCCGTATAAGCCGCGTGCATGGCCTGGTAGCCTTCCTCGAGTGACTCCATGTCGACGTGAAATGAATACGCATCTTTCATGATGAATTCACGGGCGCGCATGACGCCGAATCGCGGCCGGATTTCATCGCGAAACTTGGTCTGGATCTGGTAAAAATTAATTGGTAATTGTTTGTAGCTGCGCAGCTCCCGTCTCGCGATGTCGGTAATGACTTCCTCATGAGTCGGGCCGAAACAGAACTCGCGTTCATGCCGGTCACGCATGCGTAGCAGCAGGTGGCCATACTTATCCCAGCGGCCCGATTCCTGCCATAGTTCTGCGGGCTGTACGGCCGGCATGAGCAACTCCAGGGCGCCGGCGCGATTCATTTCCTCACGGACAATATTTTCGACTTTGCGCAGAACGCGAAGCCCAAGCGGCATCCAGGTGAATAACCCGGAGGCGAGGCGCCGTATGAGACCTGCCCGCAGCATCAACTGGTGGCTGAGAATTTCGGCCTCCGCAGGAGTTTCTTTTAAAGTTGTTAGTCCAAACTTGCTAAAACGCATGTATATTCTGATCCGGTTATTGTTGGCGAGCGTATTCTACACGAGTGTCCGGGTTTTCGACCTACTGAAATGGCAGCAAAAAATTGACTATCTTGAACAAGATGCAGGCGGGGCAGGTTGAAAGGCAAACATAATCCATTTGCCGCCAGAGAAGGAATTCCATTTCTGATTGCTTCAGGGGTTGCCATAGTTGTCGCATTTAAGTTGGGCAATTACTTCTACGCAATTGGCCCGGCCCTTGTTTTTTTCTACCTGGTGTTGGTATTTCGCGATCCGATACGTGAAATTCCGGCGGTACCGCTTGGGGTTGTGAGTCCGGTAGACGGTACTGTGATTGGAATCGGGCTTACCGACAAAAGCGTGCTGAATGGTGAGGCGCACAAGATAATCATCCGGGTAGACAGTCTCGGCACCTACACGGCACGCTGCCCGGTCGAGGGCAAAATCATGGATTTTCGCGTCGAACTCTCAAAATCGGTCGCGCCTGGCGGCGCACGCGGGCTGTGGGTGCGGACCGACGAAGATGACGATGTCATATTGCAATTTCACGGTCACCGGTTCGGCCTGGCGCCGCTTGCCTTTCTCGGCTACGGCGAGCGCGTGGGGCAGGGACAACGATGCGCGTATTTGCGTTTGACCCGCTTTGCCGAAGTACAATTGCCAATCAATGGTCGGGTCCTGGTCAGCGAAGGTCAACGGGTCTCAGCGGGCAGTGACGTGCTCGCAAAACTGCCACATCCATAAGGCCGCAAAAGTATGTCAGCAGAAGCGCGCCGCCGTGCCTACCTCGAAGCTCTGGATATAGACGTCTGGACGCCGCGTGGTGCGGACCCGGCAGGTGCCATGGAAGAAGTTGCGGTGGCGCCGCAAGCTCTCGCAACAGACTGGGACGGTTTGCGACAACAGGTAGCTGCCTGCACATTGTGCTCCTTGCATAAGTCCCGCACGCAGACGGTATTTGGCGTCGGTAATCAATCGGCCGACTGGATGATCGTCGGCGAAGCACCCGGCGCCGAAGAAGACCGGCGTGGGGAACCCTTCGTTGGTCGCGCCGGCAAACTGCTCGACGAAATGTTGCGCGCCGTGGGATTGCAACGAGATGCTGTTTTCATCGCCAATATTCTGAAATGTCGCCCACCGAACAACCGTAATCCACTGGCCGAGGAGGCGTCTTCGTGTCGGGCGTATCTCGAGCGGCAGATTCAACTCGCTGCGCCGAAACTGATACTCGCGGTGGGTCGGGTGGCTGCGCAGCATTTACTCGGCAGCGATGCCCCGGTGGGACGGTTGCGTGGCCAAAAACACTACCTTGACGGTGGACAGCTGCCCGTGGTGGTGACGTATCATCCTGCGTATCTGCTGCGTAGCCCGACGCAGAAACGCAAGGTCTGGCAAGACCTGTGCATGGCAAGGCAGATAATGGAACAGTCCGATCAATGATAATGCCGATCGCAGAACCACCGTCTAATATCAGGGTGATGGTCCACGAAGACCTCAAGCAAACATCTGATATTGAACGTCGCAGTTACGACTTTCCGTGGAGTCACGGGGTCTTTCGTGACTGCCTGCTCGCCGGATACAACTGCATCGTAATCGAGCGGGCAGATACCGTTGTGGGTTACGCGATTTTGTCGATCGCGGCGGGTGAGGCACACATACTCAATCTTTGCATCGAGTCTGCGCATCGCCACCTGCACTACGGCGAGCGCCTGCTGGATGAAATTCTGCTGCGGGCAAGAGGGGCGGAGGTAAACGAGATTTTTCTCGAGGTGCGGCCATCGAATATAGCTGCCCTTGCGCTGTACAAGAAAAAGGGCTTTCACGAAATCACGCAGCGACCGGCGTATTACCAGGCAAAAGGCGGCCGTGAAGATGCTGCGGTTCTGTGCAAGGTTCTCAATAAGAGAGATTAGGTAATCGTTGCAGTTGCAGTGGTTTCTGACCGGTGCTTTTATGATGCGATGCCTTATGTCATAGCTGGCATTCGCGGCTAAAGCCGCTCCTACAGAAAGTGCCAATTAGATTGATCTTTCCAGGTTTGGAATAATGCGTGGGAGCGGCTGTCTCACCGGATGGCATTCGTCTCAGCCCACCGTTGTGTGCGGGGGCGAAGACGCCGCGAATGATTCAGACTACGAGCTTCACGGAATTGGGATAGCTCCTCGCCGAAATGGCATATTGACGAAGCACTGGCTGGGATCACCACGAGCCGCTACACTGCGGGCCATTTTATGGTTAGACCAGAATTCGATGTCAATCATCCAGCAAGCAGTCAGCAGGCGATGTTCGTCCGAGTCGTTGTCAACGATCCAGCAAGAGGTTGGGCGGCGGCGAACCTTCGCCATTATTTCGCATCCGGATGCGGGAAAAACGACGCTCACCGAGAAGCTGCTGCTTTTTGGTGGCGCCATCAATATGGCTGGAACTGTCAAAGGGCGAAAAGCCAGCCGCCATGCCACCTCCGACTGGATGGCCCTGGAGCAACAACGCGGTATTTCCATTACCTCGTCGGTCATGCAATTTCCGTATCGGGATCGCATCATCAACCTGCTCGATACTCCGGGCCATGAGGATTTCTCGGAAGACACTTACAGAACCCTGACGGCGGTGGATTCGGCGCTGATGGTGATCGATTGCGCCAAGGGTGTGGAGAAGAGAACGATCAAGCTGATGGACGTTTGCCGCTTGCGCGACACACCGATAATGACTTTTATCAACAAGCTTGATCGCGATGGCAGGGAGCCGGTCGAGCTGCTCGATGAGATCGAATCGACGCTGAAAATTCAGTGTTCACCTGTCACCTGGCCTATTGGCATGGGGCGGGAGCTCAAAGGCGTCTATCACCTGCTGCAGGATCGAATCTATCTTTACTCGGCCGCTGGCAGAGAAAAACTATCGACGATAGAAGCCATTGACGGCCTGGATTCAGCGGCGGCGGAAGAAGTGCTCGGTGACGATTTCGGGAGGTTTCGCGACGAGGTCGAACTGGTACGCGGAGCCTGCCCCGAGTTGTCCATCGAAGATTACCTGGCGGCGAAACAATCTCCTGTATTTTTCGGTTCGGCAATTTCAAATTTCGGTGTGCAGGAATTACTCGACTCTTTCGTAGAGTTTGCGCCGCCACCGGGACCACGTGAGAGTGAGACTCGCACGGTCAAGCCGGATGAGGATGATCTGACCGGGTTTGTGTTCAAGATCCAGGCAAATATGGACCCCGGCCACCGCGACCGAATTGCATTCATGCGCATTTGTTCTGGCGAATATAAAAAGGGCATGCGACTCAAACATGTTCGCAGCGGCAAAGAAATGAAAATTGCCGACGCGATCACGTTTATGGCCGCAGATCGCCAACATGCTGAAACAGCCTACGCCGGGGACATACTCGGGATTGCACAACCATGGCACGATCAATATTGGCGACAGCTTTACGCAAGGCGAAGAGTTGCGCTTTTCAGGCATACCGAGCTTCGCACCTGAAATCTTCCAGCGCGCAATACTGAAGGACCCGTTAAAACTCAAGGCACTCAAGAAAGGACTCGCGCAGCTCTGTGAAGAGGGCGCAACTCAGTTGTTCAAGCCAATGCGGAATAACGACCTTATCCTTGGCGCTGTCGGTCCGTTGCAATTTGAAGTGGTTGCGCACCGCCTTAAAGATGAGTACAAGGTTGAGTGTCAGTTTGAGTCAATCAATGTAGCGACCGCTCGCTGGGTCGAGACGGATGATGATAAGAAATTGCAGGAATTTCAGCGCAAAGCACATGATAATCTGGCGCTGGATCACAACGATCGGCTGGTTTACATAGCGCCAAGCAAGGTAAATTTGAATCTCACCATGGAGCGCTGGCCAGATATACGCTTCATGGAAACCCGGGAATATTGACAGCAACTTTCCTGAAAACGGGACGCATATGTCTAAACCCAGATTTCTGAACAAACAAGTAGTGGCCTGGGCGCTCTACGATTGGGGAAATTCTGCGTTCGCGTTGAGCGTGCTCGCCGTACTGTTTCCTTTGTTTCTCGGATCTTACTGGAGTGCGGGTGATCCGGGAGCGGTGGTTACATCACGCCTGACCTGGGCGACCGCGATTGCCAGCGTCGTTGTGTCGTTACTTGCGCCGGTCATTGGTGCAATTGCAGACAGCGGCGGATACCGCAAACGCTTTCTTTTTTCGCTGGCAATCCTTGGTGCAGTCAGTACGGCTGCCTTGAGTCTGGTGGATATGGGAGGCTGGGTCTGGGCGTTGGTCATATTCGTGCTGGCGTCAGTTGGTTACTACAGCGCCAACGTTTTCTATGATTCACTACTGGTCGATGTCAGCAAACCACGTTACTACAGCCTTGTGTCGTCACTTGGTCTGTCGCTTGGCTATTTCGGCGGTGCGTCCCTGCTTACATTGCATGTCTGGATGTTGTCCTCGCCGCAGACATTCGGCTTTGCCGACGTCAATGCAGTTGTTAAGTTTGCATTCGTATCCGTTGGCGTCTGGTGGCTGATTTTTCTACTGCCGCTGATGCTGGTTGTGCGAGAGACAAAATCTGTGCCAGCGGAGAAAGGCGATACGGTGCGCGCGGCGTATCGGGCGTTAAAGGAGACGTTCCTGAAGATCCGTGCATTCCGAAACGTTTTTCTGTTTCTGGTGGCTTACTGGTTTTATATAGGCGGGTTGTTCACCGTCATCTTTATGGCGGTCAATTTCGGACAACGTCTTGGATTCAGCGCGCAGGATCTGGTCAAGGCATTACTGATTACCAATTTCGTAGGCTTTCCGGCGACGCTGGCTTACGGATTTATCGGCCACCATTTTGGGCCGAAGAATTCAATTTTCCTGGGCCTTACAGTTTATATAGGCGTTGTGTGTTGGGCCGTATTCCTGGTCGACGTTAGCCAGTTTTATGCCATGTCGATTACGATTGGCATGGTGCAAGGCGGCGTGCAGGGTATGAGCAGGTCGTTGTTCGCAGGTTTGATTCCAGCTCATCAGTCAGGCGAATTTTTTGGCTTTTACAACATGCTTACCAAGTTTGCGCATGTTCTCGGGCCGGTTCTCGTCGGCATTGTGGCGTACTTCAGTGATGAGCCAAAGTATATTCTTGTCGCCGTGTTACCCATGTTCGTGATTGGTGCGCTTTTGCTGACACGAGTTGATGGTTCACTTACGGATAACGACGCAGAAGCTAAACTCGGCGGGCAAATTGTGTGATCGCAGCCTGTAATTCCTGAATCGCTGCCAGGTCAGGCGGCCCGTAGCGGGCATCAAGATAGCGATCGGTAATCTGTTCTGCATCTTGCGCGATGTCAACGCGCTGTTGCGAAACCCGATGTGCATAAGCCAGCGGCGTTTCACCGCGCTGCAGTACCACGCCAGCTTTGTGCGTAAATTTTTGGTACAAAACGGCGGCCTGATCCTTGCGGGGTGGGCGATAGCGGATCATCAACAGAACACTGATCATGGCGATCAGGGCGATCACTATGGCGACCAGCGTTAGCATCATTTGTCGCCAGTCGGGGTCATCCATACCAAGCCATTGCATGAATTTACTTTGATTGTCCGGGCCATAACCGAGAATCCACTCGTTCCATTTTGCGTTCATCGCATCCCAGGTCAGCGCTATCTGGTAGAGCAACTCTGATGGCGCGTTCAGGCCCCAACTCGCACCAATGCCATCGAACATCGCGCCGCTGCGCCCCACGTCTATGCGCTCTGGTGCAACGGCAGCGGTCGGGTCGACCCGATACCAGCCAAGCTCGGGCAACCAGACTTCATTCCAGGCATGTGCATCTGCCTGGCGGACAATCAGGTATTGGCCGAGCGGGTTGATTTCGCCGCCCTGGTAGCCGAGCACTACGCGGGACGGAATGCCAACGGCACGCATCATCACTGCAAATGCAGAGGCATAGTGTTCGCAAAATCCCTGGCGCGTATCGAATATGAATCGATCAACCGGGTTGCTGCCAAGCGCTGGTGGCTCCAGCGTGTAATAAAATTCCTCGGTATTGAATTTTTTCAGCACTTGCGTGATGTAGGCTTCGTCGGAGCCAGCCGCCTGGCGCATATTGTTCGACAACTCGGCAACTCGTGGATTGCTGTTTTCTGGCAAGTCTGTGTACCAGGTTCTGGAGAATGTGGAGAGATTATCGTTGAGTCGGTAATTTGTGTGTGAGACAACCCGGTACGAAATTCGTTGGTCGATTGGCTGCATGCGTGCGAGCTGTTGCTGTCGTGCCATGAATGTCTGGCCGAGACTCCACTCAAGCGGCACATCCAAAGCAAATACCCAGTGCTGTCGCGTCGCCTCCATCGTGACCTGGTAACTTACAGGCGTGCCAAGATATTCAATGTCACGCTGTGACTGCGAACCCAGAGATGGTTCGTTGCCGGACCAGGTGCGGCCATTGAACCTGTGCAATACCAGGCCACGCCAATAGCGATCCTGTGGTGGCGGTATGTCGTCGTCGAAACGTACACGAAAAGCGACTGCATCCGAAAGTGACAGCGAGCTGATATCACCCGGACTCATTGTGTCGCTGAGTCCTGATGTTCCACTACTGGTATCTATCGGCACCGCCCAGAAAGGTGTCGCAATTCGTGGAAAGAAGATCCACATGGCTATTGTCAACGGAGCGGCATAAAGCATGAGTCGGGTAGCGGTTCTGAAATTGACGCCAATGTTGACCGTGCGGCTGTTCGACATACGCAGCCAGGCCATCATCGTGAATACAACGCCGGCGATCAGGTATGGCAGGGACCAGATGTATTGCTCCCGCAATAACGAGGACATGATCAGGAAAATCGAAATGAACAGGAGGACAAACTGATCGCGTCGTTGCCGAGTTTCCATCAGTTTGAGCGCCGCCATTACCGCGAGCAATGCCGAACCCGGGCCAACACCGCTGACGGATTCATACGAGATGAGGACGCCGATAAAGCAACCCAATGACAATACGATGCGTAGCCAGGCCGGCGGCAACCGCCAGCGCCGAATTTCAACCTGCCAGCGCCATACCGAGCAACAGAGAAAGGCCGCGGTAACCCACAGTGGCAAGTACTGTATGTGCGGAATAACCGAGAAGGCCAGCGCGGAAATTGTCCACGGCAAGCTGGACAGCAATGATCCGTCAGTTCCGGAACGCTTGCTCATCCTTTGGCACCTGCAGATTTTGACTCGTCCTGTTTGATATTGAATAACGCCAGCGCCTCCATGCATCGGTGCCGGTGTGCGTCTCCGTGTGCCGGTTGGAATTCGGCGCCAGGCAGACGTAATCCGTAATCTCGCTGCGTACGGTCCGCATCGATGACCCAGCGCGTCAGGACAGACAGGCGCTCCTCTATATCGTTGCCGGATACATGGGCAAAGTCGAACCACTGACTGCTGGTATCTGCACCGGAAAACTGCTTGGTCAGCAGGTCGCCCGTTCTTGCATAGGCTTTCCACGCCACCTTACGCGGCGAATCACCGACGTTGTATTTTTGCAGTCCGGCGAAATCTTCCTCGCCACGTGCGTCATGTTGCCGATGGCCGTGTGCTGCCTGTGTCGGCGGCGGTTCGGGAACTACGGCCGCAGGCTTGGGGTAGACCAGTCCGTGCAAATCCATATGTAGCCAGGCCCAGGCACGGAATAATTCAAATGGGAACAATGTCCGTACACCAAAACGATCCAGGCGAATCCGGCCGCGTTGTTGTGTTGGCACCTCAAGATGAAAAACGCGACTCTCACCCGCAGCCAGGTCATCAATCTCACTGACGATGCCGCCAATATATAGCTGCAGATGCGGCCGGTGGTTTTTTGAATGATTCGTAATCGCGAACTGGAACTCAGCAGCCTGGCCGGCAAAAACCGGCTCGACACCGGCAAAAGAAAGCTCAAGGCCGACGAGATTTCGCTGGCACTGATGCATCGAAACGAAACCCAGGCTGGTTAGCAGAAACGTCAGTACGAACGACAGGTTGTTGTTGTAATTCATCGAGCCCAGCAACATTGTGAATGACATCAACGCGAATACCAGGCCAACTGCGGTCGGCAGGATGTAAATTCTTCTGGATTCCAGGGTTGCTGCGAGGGAATCGGTTCCCTGGCGCTGTCTTGCCCAGCGCGAGACTCGCGCCCCGACTACCTGGCGATAGTAGGAGGACCTAAGGTATTGCCACGTTGTCGAGGACATGGCGACTGAGTTCTCCCGGCGTTCGATACGCCGAACTGCTGGCGGGTTTCAGGCGATGACCGGCGACAGGAGCAAACACGGCCTGCACGTCATCGGGAAACACGCCGGAGTGATGTTCCATGAACGCGTGCGCCCGTGCAGCAGCCACGAGTGCAAGCGCCCCGCGGGGCGACAACCCGGTTTCAATATCCGGTGACTCACGGGTGAAGCGAATCAACGCCTGGATGTAATCAACCAATGGCTCTGACATATGCACTTTGGCTGCAGATTTTTGCAGGTCGAGCAGTGCCTCTGGATGCAGAGATGGAGTGATGTCGTTGAGCAATTCCCGGCGGTCGATACCGGTAATCAATTTACGTTCATTTTCTTCGTTTGGATAGCCAAGCTCCAGCCGCATCAGGAAGCGGTCCAGCTGCGACTCCGGCAACTGAAACGTACCGATCTGGTCTGACGGATTCTGCGTCGCTACCACAAAATACGGATCCGGCAATTCATGTGTCTTGCCGTCGACCGTAACCTGGCGTTCTTCCATAGCCTCCAGGAGCGCGCTCTGTGCTTTGGGTGTTGCACGGTTAACTTCATCGGCAAGCACAAGTTGCGAAAATATGGGGCCGGGCTGGAAGACGAACACGCCTTCCTGCTGCCTGAACACGGAAACACCGACGATATCTGCGGGCAGTAAGTCGCTGGTAAATTGAATGCGCTGGAAGCTCAAGCCCAGTACGCGAGCAAGGGATTGCGCGAGTATCGTCTTACCGAGACCAGGAAGATCTTCTATTAAAAGGTGGCCGCGTGCCAACAGGCAGGACAGTGCAAGCGAGATTTCTGCATCTTTGCCCAATATGATACTTGCAAGCGAGCGCCGTGCCGTATCAATAACAGCCTTTTGTTGGTCCGTACCCAGTGGCAGCTGTTCGAGCGTGCTTCCGCGCTGCATGCGTTACTCCTGTCAACTTGGTGCAAATTTGAAATACAGCCCAATACTCGCGGATAGTCTGCCTTATTGCACCCGGTGCCGGTCAGGATTGTGACCTGGCCCGCAAAAACCTAAGGTTCCAGCGTATCCAGACGTTCCAGTTGCTCGTCCAGCTGTGAAATCTGGCGTTCGAACTCCGCTACCCGCTGCTTTTCCTGTGTGACCACATCGGCAGGCGCGTTGTTCACAAATTTCTCGTTGCCGAGTTTTCCCTTACTGCGCGCAAGGTCAGTGGCAATGCGTTCGCGCTGCTTGTTGAGGCGCGTTTTTTCGGCATCTTTGTCGATTATTCCGGCCAGCGGCACAAGAAGCCGCATATTGCCGAGCAATGCTGTCGCCGATGCTGGCGGCTCCTCCGTGGTGTCGAGTGTCCGGACAGATTCAACGCGACCAACGCGTCGCAACAAGAGTGCATTTCGCTCCGCAAACAAGCGGTCATTGTCACTGGCATCCACCAACAATACCGGCAGTGACTTGCCCGGCGATATGTCCATTTCTCCACGAATCTGCCGAATTCCGAGAATGAATTTTTTCACCCACTCGAGTTCGGCTTCGGCATTATCGTCCTGCTGTTTGCTGCTCGCTTCAGGATAGCGCTGCAACATTACAGTGTCGCCTTTGACGCCGGCTCGTGGCGCGACCTGCGCCCAGATTTCATCCGTTACAAACGGCATCAGCGGATGCAGTAGTCGTAACAAGGTCTCGAGAACTTCAATCAGCGTCTGCCGCGTACCGCGTTTTTGCGCCGCAGTAGCGTCTTCCGATTGCAAAACAGGCTTGGACAATTCCAGGTACCAATCGCAGAATTCGTGCCAGGTGAATTCGTAGACAGTCTGTGCGGCAAGGTCGAGGCGGTAATTGCCAAAGTGTTCATGCATTGACGCCGTTGCCTGGTTCAGCCGCGAACGAATCCAGCGATCGGCGGTACTGAACTCAGCATCGCCAGCGTCGAGATCTTCTGTGTTCATCAGCACATAGCGCGATGCGTTCCAGAGCTTGTTGCAAAAATTCTTGTAGCCCTCAATGCGTCCCAGATCGAAGCGAATATCGCGTCCGGTGGTTGCCAGCGAGGCAAATGTGAAGCGCAGTGCATCTGCGCCGTATTCATCGATACCATCCGGGAACTGACGTCTGGTCGCTTTTTCGATTTTCGGTGTCAGGTGCGTTTGCATCAAACCGGTCGTTCGCTTGGCCAGCAACGTATCGAGCTCAACGCCGTCGATCAGGTCCAGTGGATCCAGAACATTGCCTTTGGACTTGGACATCTTCTGGCCGTCAGGATCGCGGATCAGTCCGTGGATATAAACTTCATGGAACGGAACATCGCCCATGAATTTCAGGCCCATCATGATCATTCGCGCAACCCAGAAGAAAATGATGTCGAAACCGGTGACCAGAACGTTGCCCGGGTAAAAGGTTTCGAGTGACTCTGTTTTCTGTGGCCAGCCCTGCGTACTAAATGGCCACAATGCTGATGAAAACCAGGTATCGAGAACATCTTCGTCCTGGCGTAGCGCGAGCGTGTCATCAAGGCCGTTCTTTTCCCGGGCTTCGTCTTCACTACGGCCGACATAGATATTGCCTGCCTCGTCATACCATGCAGGAATGCGATGGCCCCACCAGAGTTGCCGGCTGATGCACCAGTCCTGGATGTTGTTCATCCACTCGAAGTAGGTCTTCGACCAGTTTTCCGGTACAAATTTAATCCTGCCGCTTTCAACTGCCTTGATCGCGGGTTCCGCCAGCGGTTTGATGTCGACGTACCACTGGTCAGTCAGGTATGGCTCGACAACGGCGTCGCTGCGATCGCCACGCGGTAACTTCTGCAGGTAATCCTCAACCTTTTCCAGCAGTCCGAGCGCGTCCAGGTCCTTGACAATTTCCTTGCGGGCGACGAAACGATCGAGGCCCCGATACTTTTCAGGTGCGGAGTCATTGATAGCGGCGTTATCGTCGAGGATGTTGTACTCGGCCAGGTCGTGCCGCTTGCCGATTTCGTAGTCATTGAAGTCATGTGCGGGCGTAATCTTTACGCAACCGGTGCCAAATTCGGGATCTACGTAATCATCTGCAATGATCGGGATACGTCTGTCGACCAGCGGCAGAATAATTTCCTGACCGACGAGTTCCTGGTAACGCTCGTCCTCCGGGTGGACTGCAACGGCGCTGTCGCCGAGCATTGTCTCCGGACGCGTTGTGGCGACGACCAGGTGTCCGTCACCGGAGGCCAGCGGATAACGAAAGTGCCACAGGTGACCGGGTTCTTCTTTTTGCAGCACTTCGAGGTCAGACAGCGCGGTGTGCAATACCGGGTCCCAGTTGACGAGACGTTTGCCGCGGTAAATGAGGCCCTCGTCATAGAGGCTGACAAACACTTCCATGACTGCGGCCGACAGATCGTCGTCCATCGTGAAACGATCACGACTCCAGTCAAGCGACGAACCCATACGCCGCAGCTGGTTGAAGATTTGCCCGCCGGATTCCTGCTTCCACTGCCAGACGCGCTCCACAAATTTCTCGCGGCCGAGTTCTTTACGCGAGGTACCCTCGGCATTCAGTTTGCGCTCGACCACCATCTGGGTCGCAATGCCGGCATGGTCCATGCCAGGTTGCCACAGCGTATTTTTCCCCCGCATCCTGTTATAGCGAATCAGGGTATCCATGATGGTGTCCTGGAACGCATGCCCCATGTGCAGCGTACCAGTGACATTGGGTGGTGGAATGACTATGCAGTACGGCTCGCCGCTGCCGCTCGGCGCAAACCAGTTATTCTTTTCCCAGCGCTCATACTGGCGCTGCTCTATATCTTTGGGGTGGTAGGACTTATCCATGATAAAACCGGCGGGTGGGATTCAACTGGGTGAGGGCAGGAGTGCGGCGTCGCTCACAACTTATGGCTGTCGAGTTTGTGCCCCGCGTTTCTATACTCGACAAAGTGTTGGCGACTGCGATTTTTGCTTTCATCGTCGGAGGTTACAATTTCTGCGACTCGCGGAAAAGCGCCGCTGGCCTCAGGGATGCTGTTAGTCAGATTGATTAACAAATCGCAATCAGCATCTGACGGGGTATTGCTGCCAATTGTTACTGGTGACGCAGGTTTACCGGCAGAGGTGTCCAGGACCTCATGTGGTACAAAACTGCCGTCACGAAAGGTCCACAGCAGCTCATCAAGCTGTGCGGCGCTCTGCTGATCGGCTACCTGTATGTGGACCGTGTTATTCAATCGATACGCCTTTTCCGCAAGTCGGCAGGCAAAACGCTGCCGGTTTGTTTCTCCGCTTGCTTTGAGTACGTAAAAATCGACCTGTGACATGATCAGGGCAGGGCGCGGGCGCGCTCAAGGATGAACTCGGTAAGTAGTGGTACCGGCCTTCCTGTACTGCCTTTTTTGCCGCCAGAACGCCAGGCCGTGCCGGCAATGTCCATATGTGCCCAGTTCATTCCGTCAGTAAATTTGCTGAGGAAACAGGCCGCCGTAACCGAGCCGCCATCGCGTCCGCCAACATTGGCGAAGTCCGCGAAATTGCTTTTCAATTGCCGCTCGTACTCAACGGCCATCGGCATGCGCCACGCGCGGTCGCCGGCTGCAATTCCGGCATCCGTAATCGCATTCGCCAGCTTGTCACTGTGACTCATTACCGCCGTCCGGTGATGGCCGAGTGCGACGACACAGGCGCCTGTCAGGGTAGCAACATCGATTAACACTTCCGGTTTGAAGCGGCGCGCGTAGGTCAGCGCGTCACAGAGGATCAGTCGACCTTCAGCATCGGTGTTCAACACCTCAATGGTTTTACCGGACATGCTGGTAACGATATCGCCAGGTCGGGTTGCCCGTGAGCCAGGCAGGTTTTCACAGGTTGGTACAACGATGTTCAGGTTGATGGGCAATTTGAGTTTTGCGACGACCATCATTGTCGCTATGACAGATGCGGCGCCGCACATGTCGTATTTCATTTCATCCATACCGGGCCCGGGCTTTAATGAAATGCCGCCGGTGTCGAATGTGATGCCCTTGCCGACCAAAACGACCGGTTTGTCACGACCGGCACCTTTGTATTGCATGACAATCAGTTTCGCCGGCAAGACGGTGCCGCTGGTTACAGACAAAAAGGAGTGCATCCCAAGGCGCTTGATCTCCGCTTCCCCCAGAATTTTCGTTTGCACACTCTTATATTGCCGGGAGATTTTCTGTGCACTTCGCGCGAGGTAGGCAGGCGTGCAGATATTTGGCGGCAAGTTACCAAGATCCCGCGCCAGCGTCATTCCAGTGACAATTGCATGTGCATGCTCAGCGCCGCGCATTGCTTTGCCAGCATCAGCACGGCTGCCGACCGCGAGTCCGATTTTCTTCAGTGAATTGGTCGACTTCTGGCGGCCGCTTTTCATTTCGGTAAACGTGTAAAGACAATTGCCAACTGTTTCAACAGTGTGACGCGCCAGGTAATAAGCGCTGGTTCCGGCAACATCTTCAAGCGGCAGGTAGCTGACAAGGTCGCTGATCTTGCTGCCTTTGATTGCTGCAGCAACTGTTTCATTTGCTTGTCGGAACTCGTCAACACCAAACGCTGCTGATTTTCCAAGGCCAACAACAAGGACTCGTCGCGCACGAATGCCCGGCACTGAAGTCAACATCAGGCTGCTGCCTGACAAACCGGATATGTCACCGTCTTTTACGAGTTTTCGAATAGTTCCTTTACTTGCCGTATCGATATCGGCAGCGCCATGGTCCGCCTTACCGCCGGCATAAACGCCGACAACAATACAGTTACCTGCGCGGCGTGACGCCGCACTCGTGGTCGTGAAGAAATTCATAGGCGATTGTTCCTTGATCAACCTCAACTTACCTGCATTCGTCTGCGTTGCGGCGGCGATTGCGCCGCAACTGAATTCCTGCAGGAGACTCCGGTCTTTTTAGTTGTTTGGCGCCCCGCAAGGTCATGTGACCCAAGGGCTGTCCCGGACAAAATAAAAGCGGTAGTCTAACTGATCCGACCGAACATAGGGCAGTCCCACTTGTCCAAAAGCCAGGAAAATCACTGAATTAGCAATGTTTCGTATTCTCGATCGCTACATTTTTAAAGAGATCGCCCAGTCCTGGCTGGGTGTGACGACAGTGCTGCTGTTTATCCTGCTGACCAACCAGTTTGCCCGTGTTCTGGGTGATGTAGCCAAAGACAAACTACCCAAAGATGCCATATTTCAAATTATCGGCCTGACAGCGCTGCAGTACCTGACGATCCTGGTGCCGATCGCTCTGTTTCTGTCGATCATGCTGGCGCTGGGTCGCCTTTATCGGGACAGCGAAATGCCGGCAATGATGGCCTGCGGCGTGGGTAACATCGATATTTATCGCCCCTTGTCCTGGTTGCTGATTCCACTGGCGCTGGCTGTGGGTTGGCTGGCGATGGATGTTGGACCCAAAGCGCTGACCGAAATCGAGCGCATCGGCATGGAGGCAAGGCGGCAGGCAGATCTCTCAAGCATCGAACCTGGCCGGTTTACCAGCGGCAGAGAGGGCAATGCGGTGGTGTACGCGGAGCGCGTCGTCGGGCCCGGTGCCGTGGAGAATGTTTTCGTGCAACGCCGTTCTGATGACGGTGAAATAGAGGTTGTGGTCGCGGAACGTGGCGAACAGAGAGACACAGATGACCCGAACCTGCGCTTTTTTGTATTGCACGACGGACGTCGTTACAAGGGCGTTCCGGGCACCGCCAATTTCAGCGTCGTGGAATTCGCTGAATACGGGATTCCGTATCGCTTGCCGGCCATGAAGGATTCAAAGCTCAGACCGCGAGCAATGCATACATCGGATCTCATTTCATCCTCGCAGCCTGAATTGATCGCGGAACTGCATTGGCGTATTGGTATTCCCCTGGCGACTGTGGTGCTGGCGATTCTTGCCGTGCCGTTGAGCCGCAGTCAGCCACGCCAGGGGCGCTACGGGCGACTGGCTATCGGACTGCTCGTTTTTATCATCTATTTCAATCTGTTGAGCGCCGGCAAAGCATGGCTTGAGCAAGGCACAGTGCCACCGGTTGCCGGCCTTTGGTGGGTGCATGCGTTAATGCTAAGCGTGGGTCTGGGCATGCTTGCCCTGCAAAACGGTCTTCATCGTCGAATAATTTCGTTTCGGTTTCTGCGATGAGCATCCTTACCGGTTATCTGATGCGTTCCATTCTGGCCAGCACGATGCTTGTGCTGTTGGTTTTCCTGGCGCTCGCAGGCTTGTTCGAATTTATTGGTCAGCTGGGGTCAACGCAGGGCACGTTTGGTATACCGCAGGCATTGTTATTTGCTGCGCTACGCATGCCGCAACTCGCGTTCGAGATGCTGCCAATTGCGGCATTAATTGGCGCGTTGTTGGGTCTGGGTGGGCTCGCGAATAACAGTGAGCTGGTCGTTATGCGTACGGCTGGCCTGTCGATTGCCCGGCTGGCAGGAATGGTAGCGATCGCCGGCCTGGTCCTGACGATTTTCACCGGCCTTGTTGGTGAGTTCATTGGGCCACCGCTGGACTATTTCGCAAGCACGATGCGCGACGAAGCCCGCTACGAAATGGAAGACAGAGATATTGGCAACGCGGCCTGGGTGAAGGACGGAGCATCGATCCTGCACCTGGAAAGAATTAACGCAGAATTCGAATTTGGCGCACTCTATTTATATCGTTTCAATGACGACAAATCCCTCAAGTCGATTGCAAAAGCTGAAAATGCGGGGATCGACGACTCCGATAACTGGATTCTTGAAAATTTTCGTGAAACACGTTTTGAGGACGATGGTGTACAGGTTGTTGAGTCTGCATTGGCGGTTGAGTCGTTTAATGTGGATGGCGATTTGCTCGGCATCACGCTGGTTAAGCCGGTAAGCCTTTCAGCACGTGGGCTCATGAGTTACATAAATTATCTAAAAGAGAACGGGCTCGCTGCCGAACGCTACGAGACTGAATTCTGGTCGAGAATTTCCAAGACTGCCACGGTAATGGTCATGCCGGTTCTCGCGCTCGCCTTTGTTTTCGGCTCATTGCGCTCTGCCGGGTCCGGTGGTCGATTGATGATCGGCGTCCTGATCGGGTTGGCTTATTTTCTGGCCAGCGAAATGCTGGCGAATTCCGGACAGGTTTTTGATCTGAACCCGGCTATTGTCACCTGGGTGCCGTCTTTGGCGTTGGTAATGGTGACCGTTTTCGCGTTAAGCAGGGTGAAGTGACGGGTTAATCTGTTTGTGGTCGGGGTTTGTGGTCGCGGATTTTGGGTGTTGGTGTCAGGGCAGAAAATTCGCGGCTGTCTCAACTGATGTGCTTGTGTAGCAGTGCACAGGCAGGTACGACAGCAAAGACGCCGCGAATTCCCAACCCACTACTCGGTCTTCGGGTAATGCCGCAACCGCGTCCCCGAAATTCGGTCATGCCAGGTCAGCCGATCTGCATCCCACAATTGCCACCAGAATCCCAGTCCAACTGGCAACCAGGACAAAATCGCCGCAAAGAAACGCAGACTCGCCGCAGCGTAGGATGGTTTCTTACCGTCGGCAGTTTCAATTCGCAATCGCCACGACTGCATGCCAAGCGTGCGTCCGTAACCAGACCAGAAGCCAACAAAAAACACGTATACGACGAGCAACAAGGTAATTTGGTGCAGCCTTGTTGCTGGTTCTACGGATTCACCGCTGCGCATACCGATGAACGGCAGCGTGGCAAGAAATAATAACGCCAGCACGAGCAAGCTGTCATATAAAATAGCGCCAAAGCGGCGGCGTAAACTTGTATTAGTCATTGTTGGACTACTAAAGCGAGTCGATGAAAGCGGCCATTCTACGACGAGTTGGCTCGTCCGGCATACCACCAAATCCAGCGCCGAGATTATCGGCCATATGATGCAGTTTGCTCGTTGCCGGAATGGTGCAGGTAACTGCCGGGTGGCTGACGATGTACTTTAAAAAGAACTGACCCCATGATGCGGCGAAATCGCTTGCCCAATCCGGCAGTTCGAGACCCGCAACAGCACGAAATAGCCGCCCTTCAACAAAGGGGCGGTTAATCAAAACTGCGATTCCAAGGTCATGAGCGGCGGGCAGCATGCGTTTGTCCGCATCCCGCTCGCCGAGAGAATAATTAATCTGGACAAACTGTGGCTTGTATTTACGCATGGCATCTTCAATCTCATCAAGCTCACTTGATCGATAGTCTGTTATGCCGCTGTAGCGAATAAGATTGTCCTGTTGCTTTTCCCGTATTGTGCCCATGTGCACATCCAGGTCGCGAAGATTGTGGACTTGCATGAGATCAATAACGTCAGTTTTCATCAGTTCCGCTGATCGTCGCATCTGACTTTCGCCGGCGGCTTTGCCATTAGTCCACACCTTGGTGGCAAGAAAGACCTGGTCCCGATTCCTGCCCGCCTGCAGCACGTCGCCGACGACTTTTTCGGCGCGCGCATACATTGGTGACGAGTCGACGAGTCGGCCACCCTTTTCTACCAGCAATTCGATGATTGATTGTCGTAGTGCAAGTTCTTCGGCAGAGCCTGCGACGTCGAAGACCTGCCAGGTTCCAAGCCCTATGACAGGCAGTGATTCGCCGCTGGCAGGAATGGGTCGGGTTAGCATGGCAGTAGACCTTGCAAACAACGGGCCCGGCGCGATTCCCAGCGCGATGGCTGCTTTGAGTGTTGCACGACGACTCCAAAATTGGTGGCTCATGCAGCGGCGCTCTCTGACGATGCCGCATCACGACGTTTATATTCGCCGCCTATCCAGATTGCGAGCCAGGTCCAGATGAGCGCGATGGGTACACAGACGAGTGCTACTCCACTCAGCCCAATGCCACTAATGAAGCGGATAGTCCAGGTTGAAATAACATCGCCACCCCGATATATCGCGGTTTCTATGAAATTCTTCGCTTTATACTTCGCTTCTGGCGACACGACCGAGTAAAGCATGTCACTTGTCGGTTTGGTCAGGCCAAACGTTATTGATCGTCGCAGGACCTGTAACCCGGCAATAACCAGAAACACCGGATTGACTGCGAGGAGGGTGAAACCGATCACGGAGACGATTGGCAACAACGCGAGCGTCCCGCCGATTCCGAGTTTTCGTACCGAGTGCTTGACAATTAAGAGCTGCCCGATGAACGACATCGCATTTATCATCGCATCCATTATTGCGAATACCTGCGTCCGCTTGTCGGTGCCCTCGAAAGTGACGCTAACCATTTCGGCCATGTACATGTAGGTCGCGCCACCCAGAAACGTCGCACAGACCAGGGCGACTGCAATGGCAGAAAAATATCTTTTCGTCAGAACGAATTTAACGCCCGCCCATGCGCTTCCTCCGATAGCTTTCTTCTCAGTATCGGTGCTTGCAGCCTCTTCGCCAGAATCGGATTGCTGCTGTCGTACCCATCCGCGGAGGCGATAGACGCAAAATACAGCGAACAGCAACAGGAGCGCGGATAGTGGCAACATGTTTCGAAAACCGATCTGCACAACCACAATGCTGGTCACAATCGGTCCGATCAATGCCCCGGCACTACCGCCGGCTGTTATGACGCCGAATAGCCTGCGACTCTGCTTTTTCGAGTAGATATCGGCCATGAAGCTCCAGAAGACTGAAACTACGAACAGGTTGAAAACACTGAGCCAGATAAAAAAGGCCCGGCCGATCCAGATTTCACTCAGTTCATTATTATGTGCGTAGCTGAAAACAGCATAGAAGATCAGGATATTTGCGACGAAGAAGTAATAGATCCACGGCAGAAAAACCCGCCGTGGATATTTCGATGTGATCCAGCCGAATACTGGTGTCGCGAGTAACATCAGTACGAAGGTGCCGGTAAAAAGCCAGGGTATGTTTTGCACGCCACTGACGATCGCCATGGCATCACGTACCGAGCGCAGCATGTAATATGCCGAAAGGATGCAAAAGAAATAGATAAACGACCAGGCGACCGCAATCATTTCATCCGGCTCGATGCCGAGCACACGAATTATGTAGGGAACGGGTCTAGCCGGCGTGTTCGCTCGCTTCTCTGTCAATGCCGTTCCCTGTTTCTGATCACTAACACCCGCACATAGTCAGTGTCGATTATTGTACTATCGGGTGAGCCAGTGGACCTGTATGAATTCGCTATAAGCGATAGGCCCATAGAACGGCATCATACAGCCACATAATAAAAAAGGAGAGGAACGTGGAATTAATTGCAATCGTTACTGCGCTCGCTTTGCTGCAGACATTTGTGTTCGCTTTTCAGGTCGGCCAGGCGCGCGTCAAGCATACGGTAAATGCCCCGGCGACATCCGGCAATGATGAATTCGACCGCGCTTTTCGTATCCACCAGAACACCATCGAACAAATGGTTATTTTTGTGCCGTCTCTGTGGATGTTCGGCCACTACGTCGACCCGCGTATTGGTGCGGGAGTCGGCATGGTGTTTATTATCGCCAGGTTAATCTACCGCAACGCCTATCGTGGCGATCCGAAGAGTCGTGGCACCGGCTTTAGCATTGGCGCGCTGTCGATGATGATCCTCCTGGTTGGTGGCCTGATTGGCGCCGTAATGTCGTTGTTGTAATTGTTTCGTAGTTCAGCGTATTAACAGTGCCAAGCCTTGCAACTTTTATCGATTTGCATAATCACACGCATTCACTGGGATTGTATTGCATCGCGTGTAATCGATGGGGTGAAGCTGATCTGAACTGGCTTATTGAGACCGGTCAAGGTCACAGGCAACTGACAGAGACAAAATTCAGGTGCAGGAAATGCGGCGGGGTGGTAGAGAAGCAGCTGCGGCCGCCGGTGCCTGAGATTGGTAGTGCCAAAGCCTACATTTGAGTCAGCGGAAAGTCAGCGGGGGACTGTATGTGCAAAAAGGCATATTATTTGTGCTGTTTAACGCAGGTCTTTATCTTAAGCGCTTTATTGTCGGCATGGCCGGCTGCTGCACAACGTAGTTTCGATACTGACATTCTTGCAGATACGTTCGGTTTTGATGCAGACACCAAAAAGTCAGTTGCCCTGGTCGATCTGCACCAGGGTTGTCCGGCCAGGGACTGCATCTCATCAATAGACAACCCGCAATATATTGCTGCTGCTGATGCCACTCACGTAGCGGATGATGACATCGTCCTTGCTTTGTCGTGGAATGGCGAGCATCGGGCATATCCTGCACGAATTCTTGACCACCACGAGATCGTCAATGACGTCATTGGTGGTACGCCGCTTGCGATCACCTGGTGCCCATTGTGTGGGTCTGCGGTTGGCGTTAAGCGTGATGTGGCAGGACAGATAACCGAATTTGGCGTATCGGGGATGCTCTATGAGAGCAACCTTGTTTTCTACGATCGCGCCACGGATACATTGTGGGACCAGGTCAGCGCTAAGGGTATTGTTGGTCCGCTCACAGATACTCCGCTGGAACTTGTTCCAATCACCATGACTCGCTGGTCACGATGGAAGGACGCTCATCCGGACACGCTCGTGTTGTCAACGGACACCGGGTTTGATGAAGACTATTCGCAGGACTACTACGCAAAATATCGCGAGGAGGACCGACTCTTCATGCCGGTCAGTGCGAGCAGCGATGCCGTGCACGCCAAAACCGTAATCTATGGCTTCGAAGTTGACGGAAAGTCCGTGGCTTTTACCGAGAATTTTCTTGAGCAGCATCCGCAGCATGAGTACAGAATGAGCGAGGGCTCATTTAGGATCTCCATTGCGGCTGACGGCGCGGTTCAAATGGTTGATAATCAATCGGATGCCAAATATATGCCGGTTCGGCTTTTCTGGTTTTCATGGTTTACCTTTCATCCCGATACTGACCTGGTCAAATAAGAGTATGAAATCAAGATTCCCTTTAGCGTTCATTTTTTGTGGCTTGATCGCCTCTGATATGTCTTCTGCACAGGTGCATGTTATATCGCCGACATTTCCTGTGGAGCCTTACCTGTTCGTTGATGAGCCGTTCGGCGGTTGTGAAGGAATTTCCTTCAATGGCGAAGGACGACTGTTTGCAACGTGTAACCGGGCGCTGTGGGAGATCGGCCTCGATCAAAGTACCAGGCAGGTCGCTGAGTTATTTTCCAATCTCGGCACTGCTGCAATCGGTGAGCGCGATATTTTGGTCGCCGATTTCGGTCCAACCAACGCATTCAGGCATGAGCGAAATTCCGACGGCATTATCTGGCGAGTAACACCCGAGGGCGAAAAAGAGGAAGTTTCGACCGGCATTGGTGACCCGAATTTCATCGTTATACTGGAGAATGGGTCATACCTGGTTTCAGACGATGCAACAGCAGATATCTACCTGGTCGGTGAAGACGGAGTACCAAAGCTATTTAGCACCGCGGTGAATCATCCGAACGGCCTGGCACTTTCTGCAGACGGCAGCACACTTTACGTGGCACAGATATTTTCGAGTATTCGACCGGTAGTGGCTGACGATGCCATTTGGGCGATAGCGCTCAGTGACGGTAAACCGACCAGAGATGCGAAGTTGGTAGTACGCGCTGGCCCAAATGCCGCGGTCGACGGGTTGGCAATGGATATCGAGGGTCGTGTCTATATCGCTGCTAACGGGGCCGGACAGTTGTGGCGATATGACCCTGCTAATGAGGAAATGCTGCTGCTTGCCAGCGGTATGTTCGGTCTTGCCAGCCTCGCATTCGGCGAAGGCGATTTTGACCGTCATTCGATATATGCGTCGGCGACCAATGCGGGCGGCAGAGGTGGAAAGATCTGGCGTATTCCGGTTGGCACGAGGGGTGCACGACTGTATCGATAATGCGGCCGGTCGTCGTTGGAAACTGCATTCCCTGATACACTTGATCGTGCCTTTTAATATCGGGGACGATAACAATTAAAATTGGGGGTAGATCAATTGAACCTGTATGCAATTTTACGGCGCGATGGTTTTACTGATGGTCCAACGCTGGAGGCAGCTGCCGCTCGTTCTACGAAAGTCGGAGACGAAATGCCGGATGACATTCGCTGGATCCGTTCCTATGTGCTTGATGAAAGCAGTGGGGCACTCGGCACGGTTTGTATCTATCAGGCCAGCAGTGAAGATGCCATTCGCAAACATGCAAAAGCTGCGGACCTCGCCGTGACTGAGATCATTCCAATTGCGGATACGGTTATCGTCAGGCCCGACCCGGAGTAGTTTTTAGTTTCCTATCGATTGCGAATGATATTGACATGCGGTGTGCTTTTAGTGCCGTGTGTAGTTGCGGCTCAGAAAGTACCCGGTCGCATTGAGCTGACCCCGTATGGTGCCTATAGCCTTGGTGGCACTTTCACCGACCTCGAGTCTGATGCTGAGGCCGAGCTACAGGACTCGGGTAATTTCGGCTTGCTGCTAAACATTCGTCAGGCGGCTAATACGCAATGGGAAGTTATCTACTCGCAGCAAAGTACCGATACTGAGGTCACGGGACTGCCAACCGCCGACGAGATACACGAGACGACGGTGCACTACTTGCAAGGAGGCGGTACCTACCAGGGTGATGGTGATAAAGTGCGCCCGTATCTTGCTGCGACCATTGGTGTCACATACTTCGATGTTGCTACCGACGGTTATGACAGTGAGACGTTTTTTTCCTTTTCTATCGGCACCGGACTGCAAATCTGGCCGAACAATCGACTCGGTATGCGACTTGAGGCGCGCGCATTTGGAACACTCGTAAGATCCGACTCCGACCTGTTTTGTATAAGCGATCCAGGCAACGGTACGGCTGGCTGTGCAATCAGTGTCGCCGGGGAAGTCCTGTGGCAATTTCAGGCAATGGCAGGTGTGGTGTTTCGATTTTGATTTAACGCCAGGCCGTATTTCCCAAAAGCTGGAAAATAGCGTTATACTGCATGTTCTGGACTAAGTTTCGTAATTAGATCAGTGATATGCAGGGGTTTTCAAGAAAGTCTCGTAAGTCAGGATTCGGTCGTCTATGGCCGGCATATATGCTGCTGGGCCTGCTCTGGCTGGGCGCCAACAACGTTCGTAACAACAGAACCCCCGTGAACCCCGAGAATATCTGTTCCGTCTTTGAAGACAAGAGCGGCTGGTACAGGGCGGCCAAAAAGTCGGAAGAGCGCTGGGGCACGCCCAAACACGTACAGATGTCGATCATGCGCCAGGAATCTTCATTCCGTTTCAACGCCAAACCGCCACGGACGAAATTATTGGGCGTCATCCCCTGGAAGCGAATGTCCAACGCCTATGGCTATGCGCAGGCGCTCGACAGCACCTGGGTGCGATATCAAAAAGAAACCGGGCGAGAATCCGCAGATCGCGATGATTTTGAAGATGCCATCGACTTCGTCGGTTGGTACACGCACATGTCGAGCCAGTCCGAAGGGATTTCCAAATGGGATCCGTACAACCAGTACCTCGCATATCACGAAGGTCAGGCCGGCTGGCGTCACAAGTCCTATGAGAAAAAAGCCTGGCTCAAAAATACCGCTAAGCGAGTAGATGTCCGCGCACAGGAATGGTGGTCGCAGTTACAAAGCTGCGAGGACGATCTGAACAGCGGCTGGTGGGTATTCGGCGGGTAGCCGCAGTTTTCGCTACTTGTTACTGGCAGCTCTTGCCTGCAGCAACACCGGAAGTCTGAAATTCAAGGAAAGTCAACGTTGCGTAAGTCGCGATGCCGGGAACACCCTGGTAAATCGTAACATCAGCCGTTGCCTGTTCGACAATGGCTTTGTAATTCTGCCCGGGTTCAAGGCTGGCCGCATCGACAACATATTGTGAGTCCCTGTAGGTGAGGAAGGCGCCTCCCTGGTAAGGGCGGCCACTGTGCGCAATGTTGTTGCCGAAACAATCGAAGACCAGGACGAAAACGAGATCGTCCAGATCGCTGGACGCAACACTGGTATTGCCTGGCATTGCTTCCCAGCCCAGGGATAAATCGCTGTCCGGATCAATTTCACCAGGCAACGCAAGAGCACCACTTTGACTCAGCATTATTGCCGCCGGCAGCGGCATCTGCTCAATCGTGGCCCTCTTCTGCAAACTGATAGGTTGCCTGTCCATGCGACCGCTTTGCGTTTGATAGGAGAAATAGTATTCGCCGTCCGGGTGTAACCGATGCAATTCTTCAGGATTCAGTACGCGTGCGCCGTGAGCCAGGAAGGCGTTTCCCTCCGCATTGAATTCCAGAACCTGCGATTCGTCACTCGCGCTTGTCAGCGTTCCGGAGATAATCTCGCGACCTGCTTTGGGCATGATCTCGGCTACAAAATGGTAGTTTCGCAGCGCAATGTCTCCGGCGGGAGACTGGTCATAGAGCGCCATTTTTCCCAGTACCAGGAACAGAACGTCAGCCGCGACTGCATGGTCAGCAATTTGTTCTTCTTTAGTAGTGGTTTCGTGCTGCGAATCCCCGGTTGTATCTGACTTGCCGCAGGCTGTGAGCCCTAACAACAGGAATACCAATGCGAATGTCGGGTGTCGGTTGGCTGCCATGTAAATTAGTGTACACGGTAGAAAACCGTTTAGTTGCCCCCGGAGCAGACGGTAATTGAATTGATTGCATGCAGGAAAAGGGTTTACGATGAATTTGTGAAAGTAGAGGAATTTCGATGAGAAATATTTTAGTAATCAGCATTGCCTGCGTTGCATTTATCGCCTGTAGCCACCAGGAAACCCAGTCGAAGAGCGTTGACGATTACAAGGCTGCGGCACTCGCGGTTGCGGGGTCCACCGATGTGGCGACAGCCATGAAAATCATCGGTGATGACGACGTCGTTTTTGTTGATGTCCGCGAGGCGGCGGAGGTAACCAGGAACGGAAAAATCGCAGGTGCCGTTCATGTCCCTCGTGGCGTCCTGGAATTCCAGATAGATCCGGCGAGCTCTATGCACAATGATGTATTCAGTTCCGGAAAGAAAATCATTTTTTACTGTGCATCCGGCGGACGCTCGATGCTGGCGGCCGGTGTTGCCGCAGAAATGGGGCTGTCAGAGCCCGTATTTCTTGAAGGTGGATTCAAAGCCTGGGAGAAGGCGGGTGGGGCGATTGATCACCAGGTTCAAGCGGGCAATTGAATAACGGCGCTTGATCGCATAATGCCGAAACGTAGTTCAAAGATGAGGACACTCATTGTTTTCATACCGCACCTTCGAAGCGAAGGATGGAGGTCCTCGTTTTCGCTGTTCCGGGCCGCTGTGCGACTATAGGCAAAATGTCAGGTGTCCCAATTTTCGTTGAAACAGGCCGCTAAAAGGAATCCGACAATGCACTACATGCATCGATCCGCACTAATCGTCACGATTACCACCGTATTTCTTAGCGGCGTTTCGACTGCAGCGTCGCAACAGTTCGAAGTCGACCACTCAAAAATACTCGCCGAACATAAGCGCATTATTGATGCTCATTTAATGAGAGACGTTGAAGGCATGCTTGAAGGTGCGACGGATGATTACGTACTGGTAAATCGGGGAGAGGTGACCTATCCGACAGTCGACGCGCGGAGACAAAGATTTGCGCACTATTTCAAGATCACTGTGTTCAGCGAATACAAAGACCTGATCCCACCAATCATTCATATCTCGAATGATGGAACTGCAGCCTGGCTAATCGCGCAGGTTGAAGTATCTGGAATTCAAGAATTGCCCGAAGGAGATCAACCTCTGCATTTTGTTAGTGCATGGATTGAGCTATACGAGAAACGGGACGGTGAATGGGTACAAACCGGCAATGTATCCAATTTCAAAGAATAGGGGATTGCACGTCCAGGTATTTTGCTTCGCGAGCGCGGAAGCTGCTACTGATTAGCCTCGACTGCACCGGGGCCGATGCTACCGGCCGCCGGCCTGCGTGGATCCGAGGCGCCGCGAAACTCATCGTCACGCCAAATAACCGACTGCAGACTGCCCATAGCTGGTGATGCCTGGATGTCGTGACCACGGCTCCGCAAGATCGCAATCGTGTCCGGACTGAATCCCGACTCCAGCAGCAGCTGATCCGGTAACCATTGGTGATGCATTCGCGGCACGCTGGCCGCGTCGGCGATATTCATCCCGTGATCGATCACGTTGACTATCATCTGCGTGACGCTGGTAATGATGCGATTGCCCCCGGGGCTGCCCGTTGCAAGCCACGGCCGACCGTCCTTGAGTATGATCGTAGGTGTCATCAGACTTAAGGGCCGCTTGCCCGGCACAATGTCGTTCGCATCGCCGGTGGCAAGACTGGCGGCATCATTCGCTACACCCGGACTGGCAGCGAAATCATCCATTTCATTATTCAGCAGGAAGCCTGCGCCCGGTACGCTAACCCCGGATCCGTAGCTGTAATTCAGTGTATAGGTATTCGAAACAGCATTGCCGTGGCTGTCCATTACCGAGAAGTGCGTGGTATTCCTGCTTACGGCCGCCGGCGCAACGCCGGGTGAGATTTCGGCTGATGGCGTGGCGTGCTGCATATTGATTCGCTGCACGAGTTCCTCCGCGTAGGCCTTGCTCGTCAGCCACTCGATCGGTACGTCATAGAAGTCCATATCGCCGAGATGTTCGCTGCGATCAGCGTAGGCAAGCTTGAAGACCTCGGCCAGCAAATGCACATTGTCCGCGCTAGCGGCTCCGTATTGAGCTACTGGAAACTGCTCCAGCATGTTCAGAATCTGGATGACATGCACACCGCCCGAGCTTGCCGGCGGCATCGAGACACGTCGAAACCACGGTACGTTCCCGTGACCGGTTCGCGTATTACAGGTCGATAGCTCGCCAGCGCCTCGGCATCGATTAATCCCACCGTGCGCTGCCATGTCCGCGACGATTTCTGTCGGCAATTTCACCGGTGTAAAACGCATCTTTCCCCTCATCGGCGATCTGCTGCAGCGTATTGGCCAGGTCCGACTGCACCAGCCTGTCGCCAGGCTTATAGGTCTCCCCGTCGGACTTGTAGAAGTAGGCGCAGGTCGCATCGTTCGCACACAGAGCTTCCTGACGTGAGGCCAGTATCACTGACAAGTCATGGCTGACGACGATGCCGTCGCGCGCCATTCGAATCGCCGGCTGCAGCAGAGTCTTCCATGGCAGGCTGCCGTATTTCTCGTGTGCAAGAGCCAGGCCGGCCACGGTTCCAGGTACCCCGGATGCCAGGTGGCCGAACTTGGACAAGCGCGGATCGACATCGCCGTTCGCATCGAGAAACATGTCACGTGTTGCGCGAGGCGGAGCAACTTCGCGATAGTCGATAGCGATGGTTTTCTTTTCGGCGGCAATATACGCCAGCATGAAACCGCCACCGCCAATATTACCGGCCCTCGGCAACTGTACTGCCAGTGCAAAACCAACCGCAACGGACGCGTCCACGGCATTACCACCTGACGCCAGAATTTCGGCGCCGACGCGGCTTGCCGCCGCGACCTGCGAAGCGACCATTCCCGAAGCGTCATGTACGGGATGGTGTCGATTGTTGTAACGAAAGATCGCCGTATCCGCAGATCCAGCCAATACGGGGGCTGGTTGCTGACTCTGGCAGGCAACCAGGACGAGGATCAGCGATTTGAACAGAATCACCCTCGTGGTTTTTATCAAACGCGGGTGAATTGCTGAGGTATTCATAGGCGATGAATTGCGGGTGTCCGCAGATGACTGATGGGAACGTCAATCAATTATAGCGAAAGGCGGCTTCTTGTCACCGAGGCTCGGCCAGCGAGGAAAAGGTGCAGGAAAAGGTGCCGGATTTATTTGAATAAATGTCCTGAGGAGGCCCGTGTATACAGTAAATAAATCCGGCACCTTTTCTCCGGTCTTGGTCTTGGCCGGGAGTGCGAAGGGGATTGACTCAGATCGCCTTGGGGCGATCTTCGGGCCTGCGGCCCGCCATCGTGAACGATGGCGTCTAAAACGCTGGCGCGTTTTATCGAACGTGGGTTCGAATCTCAACTAGGGAGTACCACATACAAGAAAGGCCCACCATCGGTGGGCCTTTCTTGTATGTGGTACTCCCTAGGGGATTCGAACCCCTGTTACCGCCGTGAGAGGGCGACGTCCTGAACCACTAGACGAAGGGAGCTAGGTGTCTGTTTTTCTGCCCCCGGACGTTCGGGGGCTGCTATTATACGGCCGCATATTCAATGCTCAAGCGGAATTTCTATTGAAAAACAAACGGGTCCCAAAAAAAGCCGAACCCACCATCATTCCACGTCCCGACCATACGGTATCCCGGGACGAGATTTCCAAAAACGCGCTCAAGGTACTGTACCGGCTGCGTAAATCCGGATTCCAGGCGTTTCTTGTCGGTGGCGGCGTGCGTGACGTGCTATTGGGCCTGCATCCCAAGGATTTCGATATTGCGACGGATGCGCATCCTGAAGAGGTTCGGTCATTGTTTGCCAATGGCCGGCTGATCGGTCGGCGTTTTCGTCTTGCGCATGTGCGTTTCGGCAGGGACGTGATTGAGGTTGCTACCTTCAGGGCAGCCACTGATGGCAGTGAAAAGGACGTTGACGTCTCGCATGATCATGAGGGACGAATCTTGCGTGACAACGTCTATGGTTCTATCGATGAGGACGTCTGGCGACGCGATTTCACCTGCAACGCGTTGTATTACAACATCGCCGACTTCAGTATCTGGGACTACGTCGGTGGGCTCGAAGACATCAAACGACGTCGATTGGTCCTGATCGGTGATCCGGACAAACGTTTGCGCGAGGATCCGGTCAGGATGCTGCGGGCGGTGCGATTCGCGGCCAAGCTCGATTTCACGATTGATAAAAGTGTCGAAGACTCGATGCACGGGCACCAGGATCTGTTGAAGAACGTCCCTGCCGCGCGTTTGTTCGATGAGTTTCTGAAGCTCTTTCAGGCAGGATTTGCACACGAGACGTTTACGCTGCTGCGAAATTACGGACTCTTCGGGCAGTTGTTCGTGCAATCCGACAAGGCGCTCGAGCAAAACGAAAAGTTTCTTGAGTTTGTGCAGGCGGCTCTGGTTAATACGGATCGCCGGGTTGCCGCCGGCAAGTCTATTACGCCGATGTTCCTGATTGGTGTCTTCTTATGGGAGCCCGTTCGGCGCAGGGCCGAGGAGCTGCGCTCCAGCGAGAAAATGTCAGTAGCGCAGTCTCTTAATATTGCCGCTTATGAAATTGCCGGTATGCAGCAATCCAGAATTTCGATTCCAAAGCGCTTCACCGCACCAATGCGCGAAATGCTCGCCATGCAACCGAGATTCGACGTGCGAACCGGTCGCCGCGCGCTCAAATTGCTGGAACACAAACGATTTCGCGCCGCCTATGACTTCATGATGTTGCGCGCGGAATGCGGCGACTTTGACCGCGACGCTGCAACTTTCTGGACTGATGTACAAAAACAGGATGACGTGCAGCGGGCGACAAGTTTTGCTCTCGATGGCAAGCCTGCCTCCAGGAGGCGCAAGCGACCACGGCGGCGCAGGAATCCGGCAGCCGGGAAGTCGTGAGCACAGCGCACTGGTGGCCGGCATATATTGGAATTGGTAGCAACCTCGAATCACCGGCGGAGCAGGTAAGGCAAGCTATTGGTGCCCTGCGGCAACTGCCGGATAGCCTTCTCGTTCACGAGTCGGGACTTTATCGCTCGGCGCCAATGGGCCCGCAAGACCAGCCGGATTTTATTAATGCGGTTGTATCGTTATTGACGCAGCTGGATGCCGCCAAATTGTTGTCCGGCTTACACGATATTGAGGAAAAACACGGCAGGGAGCGTAATGCAGAGCAATGGGGCCCACGAACACTGGACCTGGATCTGCTGGCATTTGGCAACCAGATCTCCGATTCGGAAAAATTGAAGCTGCCGCACCCGCGCATTGCAGAGCGAAATTTTGTATTGTTGCCCTGGAATGAAATTACGCCACAATATCGGGTGCCGGGTCTTGCGAGTGTTGCCGATCTGGCCGCAAAAGTGTCCACAACTGAACCAGGAATCGAAAGATTGCATTGAAACCTCAAAGTGACTGTCGAAGCGATCAGAAGTGAGCCGAACGAGCCGCGATACATAGTTGTCGAGGGTCCGATTGGTGTGGGTAAAACCAGCCTTGCTAAACGTTTGGCGAAAAGCTTCTCTGCCGACCTCGTGCTGGAGCACGTTGAGGAAAATCCTTTTCTTGAACAGTTTTATAAATCTGGCAAGACAATTGCACTACCAGCGCAATTGTTTTTTCTGTTTCAGCGCGCAAAACAACTGGATGGCTTGCGCCAGTCGGATATGTTTGCGCCGGTACGCGTTGCCGATTTTCACATAGCCAAAGATCATTTGTTTGCTGGCATAAACCTGAGCAAGGAAGAAATGGATCTTTACGAGGCGATCTACGAAAAAATGGATATCGAGGCGCCGGTGCCGGACCTGGTGATATATTTACAGGCGTCCGTCGATGCGTTGATGTCGAGAATTGCGCGACGCGGCATTGAGTATGAACGATCGCTCGATCGCAACTACCTGGAAAAGGTAGCCGATGCTTATGCACGATTTTTCTATGATTACGATGAGGCGCCACTTTTGATCGTGAATGCGTCGTCCATCGATCCTGTGCGTAACGATGCAGACTATGATGCCTTGTTCGAGCAGGTGCTAACCACCACCGGCGGGCGAAAATTTTTCAACCCTGCTGCTGCGATGGCTTTCGCCTGATCTCATCAATACGTTTTTAACGAAGTAAGAGATATTTGAATGTATACACAGCTTGAACAGCGTGGAATGGCCGAGCCGCCGGTCAATGTAGCGACGCTCGCGAAGATGAAAGCGGAAGGGGAGCCCATTGCCTGCCTGACAGCGTACGACGCGAGCTACGGCGCATTGGTTGATGCAGCTGGCGTAGATCTGGTGCTGGTCGGTGACTCACTGGGTATGGTGATTCAGGGTCACGATACGACCGTGCCGGTAACTGTTAGCGATATCATTTATCACACGAAAACTGTTGCCCGCGGTGTGCGGCGCGCGTTTCTCGTGTCCGACATGCCATTTATGAGCTATACGAATCCAGGTCAGGCGTTGCAGAACGCGGTGCAAATGATGCAGGAAGGCGGTGCCATGATGATCAAACTCGAAGGCGGAGATGGTCAGCTGGAAATCGTTGAGCATCTTGCACGTCATGATATTCCCGTTTGCGCGCATCTTGGTCTGAAACCACAGTCCGTGCACAAGATTGGTGGTTTTAAAGTACAGGGGCGGGATGCAAAACAGGCGAGTAAGATGATCGATACCGCAAAGCGCCTGCAGGATAGTGGCGCGGACCTCGTCTTGCTTGAATGTGTGCCGAATGAACTGGGTGAAAAAATCCGCGGCACGATAGAAGTGCCGGTAATTGGTATTGGCGCCGGGCCGAATGTTGATGGCCAGATCCTGGTGTTATACGACATTCTTGATATTACGCAGGGCAGAACGCCGAAGTTCGTCAGAAACTTCATGTCTGGTAACGACTCCCCATTAGCCGCGATTCAAAGCTATGTGAAATCTGTGAAGGAGCGCGAATATCCGGCCCCCGAGCATTGCTTTTCCTGAGTGAAGAACTTTATATTCGGCGTTGCTAAACCAGGGATAACGTACGCGTGCAGATAACTGAGACAAGTGAATCACTGCGGGAGCAACTCGCGGACTGGCGACAGTCCGGCGAACATATCGCGTTGGTGCCTACCATGGGCAACCTGCATGATGGCCACCTGAGCCTTGTTGATATCGCGCGGCAGCATGCGGAGCGCGTTGTTGTTTCAATTTTCGTCAATCCGACGCAGTTCGGAGGCGGTGAGGACTTCGCTACCTATCCCAATACGCTGGAGTTGGACAAGCGCAGGCTGAAGCGGGCGAATGTGGATCTGTTGTTTGTGCCAAATATAGAAACGATGTATCCGTTCGGTGTAGACAACGCAACATCGGTAACCGTTCCCGTGTTGACTGATGAGCTCTGTGGTTCCTTTCGGCCAGGACATTTCGATGGCGTGACCTCGGTGGTTAGCCGTTTATTTAGCCTGGTGCAGCCGGACGTTGCTATTTTTGGTGAAAAAGATTTTCAGCAATTGATGGTAATACGGAGACTCGTCAAAGATATGAGTTTGCCTGTTGAAATAATTGCCGGTCCAACCCGGCGTGAGGAAGACGAGTTGGCGCTGAGTTCCAGGAACCAGTTTTTGACGGAAGAACAGCGAGCGATAGCGCCACAGCTTTATGCAACTCTGAAAAAGATAGGCGAAGGTCTGCAATCCGGTAAGAGAAATTTCACGAAAATGGAACAGCAGGCGATGAATGATCTTGAGGCGCTTGGGTTCAAGCCGGACTATATCAGCATTCGGCGGGCAGAAAATCTTGGTAAGCCGGATCGTGACACTGATGAACTCGTGGTGCTTGTAGCAGCGCATCTTGGCAAGTCGCGGCTAATTGATAATCTTGTTGTGCATATCTGAGCGCAGCAATTGCCCGACTGATCTGACAATCATGACTGGTCCGCAATTTAGTGTTTTGTGCCAGAAAAATCGCGGCAAGATGCCGCTCCCACGACGACGACCCACACATAACTCGTGGGAGCGGCATCTTGCCGCGATAGCTTTTAGTTAGAAACCCTGTTTCGACCGGCGTGTTTGGCGCGGTAAAGTGCCTGATCGGCAGCTTTTAGTAATGTTTCAAACGAGCCGTTTTCCTCCAGCTCGGCAACGCCCATCGAGATCTCAACAGGAATTTGTATCAATGAGTCATCACTCGACTCCGTGTCGCCCGAAACCGATTGCCTGACCCGGTCCGCGATCGCCATCGCCTCTGGCTCACTTATGGCAGGTAGTAACACCGCAAATTCGTCACCGCCAAAACGCACCAGCAGGTCTCGCGGGCGAAACTGATTTTGCAGAATCTTTGCGACCGCAGACAGAACACGATCGCCGGCAACGTGTCCAAACTTATCGTTGAAAGACTTGAAACGATCAACGTCGATCATAACGAGGGCGACTGGCTGACCGTTCTGCACGCAGCGTTTTATCTCACGTGGAAATATTTCCTGCATTGCGTGCCTGTTGCTGAGGCTGGTTAGTGCATCGGTCTTTGCATGTTTTTCATATTTTTTCCAGTCGCCAATGCTGGCGGCAATGAAATGATTGTGACTTCGCACACGTTCGGACAAAACAACCAGGAGGTTTTTGGAAAATTCATGTGAAACGTCGACCATGTCCCACAACACGTCTTTATGGATTACCATCAGATGGGTTGCTTCCGTTGCGATAACGTATGCGGACGGATCGCGATCTTCGATAATCGACATTTCACCGGCGCATTCACCGGCCTCCATCGTGGCGACGACGGGCGAATCAGGTGACCCCACGCGCACAGTCAGGCTTCCCGAGAGCACGACATAGACGTTTTCATTCTTCTTGCCAGGTGAAAGAAGTAGTTCGCCTGGATCGAGGTCGCAGCGATCACATTTCTGCAACAGCGTCTGCACGTCGTCCGGGCTGACATTCTGAAATAATTGCAATCCGGAAAGCAGGGATTTCTTGTAATCCGAGTTCGTGATTTCTGGTTGGCCTGACATTAACTTCCCTATGCGATGCCTTTTGGCGATGTTCCTGAAGCGGGTAAAGCGAATCAGATTCAGGATTAGTGCCCGAGCGCTACTGCTATGGTGCTAATTCTCGATTTTTACGCCAATTTACGCGCGATGACAGTGATGGCTGTCTAAAAACTAGCAAACAGCTGTCTTATCTACCGCTTGCACAAGAAACGGCAACTTCATTTTCCAGTTGGTCCAGATAATGCTTCTCGTGACGCATCGAATTGTGCCCTGTCTTCTGCAGAGGGTTGCGGGTATTTCAGGCCGATTCCGTTGAGCGCTGCAACGATAATTTCAGCGACGCAGGCGCGCATATAAGGTTTGTTATCTGCTGGTATCGCATACCACGGTGCCCATGATCGCGAGGTCGCGTTCAGTGCATCTTCAAAGGCCCGCATATAGTCGTCCCAGAAACCTCGTTCCTTTAGATCCCCGGGATTGAATTTCCATTGCTTCTCTTTGCTATTCAGGCGGTCGAGGAATCGTTCCTTTTGTTTGTCTTTTGAAACATTGAGCCAGAATTTGACGATCATCGTGCCATTCCTGGCCAGGTGCTTTTCCTGATCGCGAATGGACTCGTAACGATCCTCCCAGATTGTTTCCCTGTTCACCGTTGCCGGCAGTTGCTGCTCATCCAGAATCTCGGGGTGCACGCGGACGACGAGGACTTCTTCGTACTGACTGCGATTGAAGATGCCAATACGACCTCGCTCCGGCATTGCACGGGATGTTCGCCACAGGAAGTCGTGGTCAAGCTCGAGGCTCGATGGTCTTTTGAAGCTGTATACCTGGCAGCCGGCAGGGTTTATGCCCTCCATCACGGCGCGTACGGTACTGTCCTTACCCGCCGCATCCATGCCCTGAAAAATCAACAGCAGTGCATGGCGATCACCGGCATAAAGCGCCTTTTGCAAATCATCGAGCTTTTTTATCGACTTCTTAAGACGTTTCTTATTATTCCATTTCTGCTTCGCCCCGGGTTTTGTCGCGGCATCGGCAATGCGAAAGGTACCGTCGAACGGAACAAGGAAGTCGGATTTGGGTGCTTTGAACATGAGGTTTAAGAGTCCTTGCAGTTATTCGCTGTTCGATTCGCCGGATTGCTGAGCCAGCGCCCACTGTACGTGATCATTGACCAATTGTGAGTCCGTATTTCGTTTAGCCAGCAATGCGTCCACGACGTGCGCACTTTTTTCGGCATTGCCAAGAGCAACGGCAATATTTCGCAGCCATTGGTCGTAACCGATTCTGCGTATCGCACTTCCTTCGGTTTTTTCAAGCCACTCTGTTTCGCTCCAGGAAAACAGTTCCACCAGTTCCTGGTCATCGAGATCGTGGCGTGGCGCGAAGTCTTTTTCGGCCGTTTGCGTCGCAAACTTGTTCCATGGACAAAACAGCTGGCAGTCATCGCAACCATAAATTCGGTTACCGATAAGTTTGCGGTGCTGTAACGGAATTTCGCCTTTCAGTTCGATCGTCAGGTAGGAAATGCAACGACGCGCATCCACCTGGTACGGTGCGACGATCGCATCGGTCGGGCACATATCCATGCAAGCCCGGCATGTTCCGCAATGTGATGTTTCGGCTGGATCTGCCGGCAGCGCAATATCGATATACAACTCGCCCAGGAAAAACCAGGACCCGGCATCACGATTGATCAGGTTCGTGTGTTTGCCTATCCAGCCGAGACCCGCTTTTTCTGCCAGTGCTTTTTCGAGGACCGGCGCACTGTCAACGAATACACGGTGACCTAGTGGACCAATCTTCTCTTCAATGCGTTTTGCGAGCGTCCGCAGTCGACTGCGCATGACCTTGTGGTAGTCACGACCCAGCGCGTAACGTGAAACATAGCCTTTGCTGGGGTGATCCAGCAGGTCTGTCGCAATTTGCTGGTCTTGCGGGAAATAATCCATGCGGACCGAGATGACACTGATCGTGCCAGGTACCAGCAACTCAGGTCGGCTACGTTTCAATCCATGGCGCGACATGTAGCCCATCTCGCCCTGGTAGTCATTTTCCAGCCAGTCCGTGAGACGCTGCTCGGCCTGGCTCAGATCGATGTCGCTGATGCCGACCTGCTGGAAACCGAGTTCGTCGCCCCAATGACGAATATCATCCGCCAATTGTTGCTGGTCCGGTTTATCTTTCTGAATGACTTCGTCCAAAAATTGGTTCCTTCTGATCTGTCAGTATAATTGCATCTATTAGTCAACCGTCGACCAGAGTCGTTAAAAAATCATGAGTTTGCCTGCCGAAATTTACGCCGTAGCCGATGTTCGCAAGATCGATCACGCTGCAATCAATGATGCTGGTATCAGTGGCTATGCATTGATGACCCGGGCAGCGCAGGCCGCGCTTGATGCAGCCCGGGCCGAATTTCCGCAAGCGAAACGCTGGCAGATCGTCTGTGGCAGCGGCAACAACGGCGGTGACGGTTACGTTCTCGCACGGCTGGCGGCCCTGCAGGGGATCGGCGTGTCTGTGCTGATTCTGGCCGATCCGGAATCCCTGGGTGGCGATGCGGCTACAGCATGCGTGGATTTCGCTGCAGAAGGTGGCGTTCTCGCCAATTTCGAGGGAATGCTGGACGATGAAGCCGAACTGCTGGTTGATGCGCTGCTTGGCAGCGGTATAGAGAGAGACGTTACCGGTCGGTACGCAGAAGTGGTGGAGGCGATGAATGTGCACCCGGCGCCGGTGCTTGCACTCGACATACCTTCGGGTCTCAATGCCGACTCGGGTGCCGTGATGGGTGTTGCGGTTCGTGCGGATCTCACCGTCACCTTCGTCGGTTTGAAAGGGGGCTTGTTCCTCGATGCAGGACCGGAATATACAGGTCGCTTGCTTTTCGCCGGACTGGACATCCCGGCAGCGTGCTACGCCGGAAAGTTCGCAGTGATGCGTCGCATTGGCAGCGATCTTGTGCGCTCGGCACTGCCAGCGCGAAAACGCAATTCACACAAAGGCGATTTCGGTCACGTGCTGGTGGTTGGTGGCGGGCCGGGAATGCCTGGCGCTGTCAGGCTTTGCGGGGAAGCGGCCCTGCGTAGCGGTGCTGGTTTGGTCAGCGTCGCTACACACCCCGCGCATGCCGCATCTATACCCGCCAATCGGCCCGAACTGATGTGCATCGGCGCTGAAACAGCGAAAGACTTAGCGCCGTTGCTGGAGCGGGCTACTGTTGTGGCGTTAGGTCCGGGACTCGGTACCAGTGACTGGTCACAGGCGTTGTTTGATGCAGTCCTGCAGTCTGGCTTGCCATTAGTCGTTGATGCGGATGCCCTGACGTTGCTGGCGGCAATGGATGAACGCAGGGACGACTGGATTCTGACGCCCCATCCCGGTGAGGCCGCGCGTCTGCTCGATAGCACCAGCAGTGACATCCAGGCGGATCGAAGTGGCTCGCTGGCGAAGCTCAGGCAAAAATATGGCGGCACGGTGGTCCTCAAAGGCTCCGGCTCACTGGTTTCGTCGCATGATGGTCCTGACTGGCTCTGTATTGCGGGAAATCCGGGCATGGCGAGTCCCGGTATGGGTGATGTACTTACCGGCATCGCTGTCGCCATGCGCGCGCAAGGGCTGGCGCCGGAACGTGCGGCGGTTGCCGCGGTCGAGATTCATGCACAAGCCGGCGATGCGGCGGCGGTGGCCGGGCAGCGCGGGCTGCTGGCCTCAGATCTGCTGCAGGAGCTAAGGGCTTGGGTCAACGGCTGAAGTTTAAGGTCACGCTGCCGGACCCGGCTGCCACCGAGCAATTCGCGCAGCAGCTGGCAGCGGCATTGCCCGCGGATGCCGCCGGCTGGGTGGTTCTTTTGCAGGGAGAGCTTGGCGCCGGCAAATCAAGCATAGCCAGGGCGATGCTGCATGCGCTGGGCCATACAGGCACTGTTCCCAGTCCGACCTATACGCTTGTTGAGCCCTACACGTTGTCGCATTATTCCGTGTATCACGTTGATTTGTATAGAATTGCTACGGGAGATGAGCTTGAATTTCTCGGCTGGTCAGATCTGCACGATGGATTGATGCTAATCGAATGGCCTGAGCGAGTCGCGGGGCTGGAACAGGATGCGGATATCAAAGTCGCCTTAAGCTACTCAGGGGATGGCAGAGAGCTTGAATTATCTGCACTCAGTGACCGCGGGCAGGTCATTCTGTCCGCTATCGATCCGGGTTCTGCTCTTTCTTAAGTATTTCTCCTATCTCCATAATTTTGCACAAAAATATTGGCATTTTCGTCAGGCTTTGTATACTCACAAGACATAATCAGATGGCGCAGGAAACCCCGTACGAATGAGCCTCAGGCAACGACTGATACTGACCGCACTTGGCATGCTGGCGGCCCCGCTGGCATATGCTGGTTCGACGGTGCAGGACATCCGTATCTGGTCTGAGGACGGTCGCACCCGTATCGTGCTGGATCTCAGCCGACCGGCCCAACACACCATTTTTACGCTGCGTGGCCCCGACCGACTGGTTGTTGACCTGAAGGACAGCCGCCTTGCGGATGCACTGAAAAACCTGCCAACAGGCGGGTCCATCTCCTCAATTCGTACCGGCGTACGCTCAAACGGACAGCTGCGCGTAGTGCTTGATCTGAATCAGGCGGTGCGTTCGCGAAGTTTTACGGCGGGACCGAATGACAAATACGGCGATCGCCTGGTCATCGATTTACAACGACAAGGCAACATTCGTACCGTGAAACGTGCCTCGGAAGAGCGCGTTGCGGGTCGGGATATCGTCATTGCTGTCGACCCCGGGCATGGTGGCCATGATCCGGGTGCTATCGGGCGTGCGAAAACCCGCGAAAAAGACGTGGCACTGGCGCTCGGCAAGCTACTCGCCAAACGCATCAATGAAGAACCCGGAATGAAGGCGATCCTGGTGCGCAGCGGGGATTACTATGTCGATCACCGCGAGCGCATGGAAATCGCCCGGCGGCAAAAGGCAGACCTGTTTGTTTCGATCCATGCCGACGCCGTCGATGACAGGCGGGCCAAAGGCGCATCGGTCTACGTACTGTCATTAAAGGGTGCCAGTGACGAGGCCTCCAGACGCCTTGCGCAGAGAGAAAATGCTTCTGATCTCGTCGGTGGCGTGTCATTGGCAGGCAAAGATCCCGTACTGGCATCGGTATTGCTGGATTTGTCGCAAAACGCTGCTTTGAGCGCGAGCCTTGATGTGGGTGGTGAAGTGATTCGGCAACTGGCGCGGGTTGGGCAGGTACATAAAGGCAAAGTGCAGCAAGCCGGATTCCTTGTTCTCAAGTCTCCCGATGTGCCCTCGATCCTGGTAGAGACCGCTTATATCTCGAATCCCGATGAAGAAAAGAAACTGCGCAGCAGGTCGCACCATAACAAGCTGACGCAGGCGATTCTGGCTGGTATACGCAATTACTTTTATCAGAACCCACCACCCAATACGCAGCTGGCACTCAATCAAAAGGGTGGCAAAAGGCAGCAGGTGAGTCATGTGATTTCGCGCGGCGATACGCTGAGCGAAATTGCCGAACGCTACGACGTGAGCATGTCAGCGCTGCGGGCAGCCAACAAACTTTCCAGCGATCGCGTGAAAGTGGGGCAGAAACTGAGAATCCCGATATACGCGGGTACCTGAATAATCCATCCGCAAGCCCAATATTTGTAGCAACGTCACGTAGGAGCCCGCCGTACGATAGATGCGTTTCCTCAATTCCGGAGAATATCGATCTATCGGCACGGGCGACAAACATTTACGGGCATGTTGAAAACATGCCCGTAAATGTTTGCAAAACACCAACCCGGCAAACCCGCTCAAAAGAACTACCCCAGAGTATGTAGTGCAGCCACATTATCGGGGATTTTGTTGGACTTTGGCGCGGACCGCACCCAAAGTGCCATAAATCAGTTCATCTCACTCGCCCGTCAGGACGGGCTCCTACGGTTGTATATTGCTACACATTCCACCCCACATTTGAAAGAATGGCGGATTGGTCAACCCACTACTGCCCACGCCATGCCCATCCAACAATTACCCGGCCACCTGGTCAATCAAATCGCTGCCGGCGAGGTGGTTGAGCGGCCTGCGTCCGTGGTCAAGGAACTGGTTGAAAACAGTCTCGATTCCGGAGCCCGGGCCATCACCATCGATATCGTGGCCGGTGGACAGAAACTTGTCCGTGTTCGCGATGACGGTTCGGGCATAGCAAAAGACGAGATTCACCTCGCACTGTCGCGGCATGCGACCAGCAAAATCACCAGCCTGGACGATCTGCAAGCGGTTGCATCGCTGGGCTTTCGTGGCGAGGCCTTGCCAAGTATTGCGTCCGTTGCACACCTGACCCTCAGTTCGCGGCGTGCCGATTCTGCATGGCAGGTTACGGCCGACAACGGCGTGATCAGCGATCCGGTGCCTGTCGCGCATCCGGTCGGGACAACCATCGAGGTGCTGGACCTGTTTTACAACACGCCGGCACGCAAGAAATTTCTGCGTACAGAGCGTACCGAATTCAATCACATCGAAAAGTGGATACGCCGTCTTGCGCTTGCGCGGCCGGACGTTGCTTTCACAATGACGCACAATCGTCGTCCTGTTCTGCAGCTCACCGCTGCTACCGATGATGATGCGAGGCTCGCGCGAATCAGCAAGATCTGTGGCGAAGCATTCGCATCACAGGCGTTGTTCATTAACAGAGAAACTGATGCGATCGCCTTGTCGGGCTGGATCGGCTTGCCAACTTACAATCGTAGCCAGGCCGACATGCAATACTGGTTCGTCAATGGTCGCAGCATTACCGACAAAACACTGGCGCATGCTGTGCGGCACGCATACCGGGATGTGCTTTTTCATGGCCGATATCCGGCTTATGTTTTACACCTGACGATGGACCCGAAGATCGTCGACGCCAATGCACATCCGGCCAAGCACGAAGTGCGCTTCAGGGATGCGCGCAGCGTGCACGGTGTCGTCTCGCAGGCAATAGAATTTGCGTTGCGCGACACCAGGCCTGGCGGGCATCAACTCCGGCCATTGCAAACAACCGTGATCGGCAGTCGACTGATTCAGCAATCGTCAATGCCTCTGAGCACCAGCGGCGGCATGACATCAGCAGTCGCCGAAGCGATGAGCGGTTACCAGGCGCTCACAGAAATTCCGATGACAGAACGTGCGCTGCCTGAATCAGCCGATGTCCCGCCACTTGGTTTTGCCGTTGCACAACTCGGCGGCATCTACATCCTCGCCGAAAATGCGGACGGACTCGTTGTTATCGATATGCATGCCGCCCACGAGCGAATTGTCTACGAGAAACTGAAAGCGTCGTTTGCTGACAGCAAAATCGTGCGTCAACCGTTGCTTGTGCCGATGCCCGTGTCGGTCTCCGAGGCTGAGGCAGCACGTGCCGAAGAGTCCGCAGCGTTATTCGCGCGGGTAGGCATGACAGTCGATCGCAGCGGCCCAACCAGTTTGCTTATCCGGGAAATCCCGGCCCTGCTCAAACAAGGGGATGCCGAGGCGTTGTTGCGGGACATGCTCTCGGATCTGCAGGAAGCGGACGTCAGCAACCAGATCGAGGATACTTGTGACGAAATTCTTGCAACGATGGCTTGCCACGGTTCCATTCGCGCGAACCGTTCTCTGACCATCCCGGAAATGAACGCGCTGTTACGCGAAATGGAGACGACCGAACGCGCCGATCAATGCAATCACGGACGACCGACCTGGACCACTATCAGCCTCGCTGATCTCGATCGGCTCTTCCTGCGCGGACAATAGTGCCAATTCAATCTGTCTTCTGCCTGATGGGGCCGACGGCCTCAGGTAAAACCGAATTTGCCCTGCAGCTTGCCGGGTCTTTACCGGTTGATGTCATCAGCGTCGATTCAGCGCTCGTCTATCGCGGCATGGATATCGGTACTGCAAAACCGGACAGCGCCACTCTGCAACGCGTTCCGCACCGTCTCATTGATATCCGTGATCCGGTCGAAACTTATTCCGCTGGCGAATTCGTGCGCGACGCCAGTCGCGAGATAGATTCCATCCTGGCAGCGGGACGGGTGCCACTGTTGGTAGGCGGCACAATGATGTACTTCCGCTCATTAATACACGGCATTGCAAATCTGCCGCAGGCGGACGCTGCAATACGGGCAGCGATCGACGATGAAGCAGCCGCAAGGGGCTGGCCGGTGATGCATCAACAACTTGCAGAGATCGACCCGGTCGCCGCGGCGCGCATTAATGCCAACGATAGTCAAAGAATTCAGCGTGCACTGGAGGTACATCGGATCAGCGGCAAAACGCTGACTGAATGGCAGGCAAGTGCGCCAGCGAAGCAAAACGACTACGCATTTATCAAGGTTGGCCTGGTTAGCGATTCGCGGGCACTACTGCACGAGCGCATTGCAGAACGGTTGCAGAAAATGCTCGATGGCGGCTTTATCGACGAAGTGCGGGCGCTGATGAAAACGCCGGATTTGACCCCGGACCACCCGTCAATGCGGGCTGTAGGCTATCGTCAGTTCTGGTCACATCTTGCGGGTAATGTCGACCTGCAGGAGGCGACAGAGAAAACCCTGGCAGCCACCCGGCAACTCGCCAAGCGGCAGCTGACCTGGCTACGCAGCGAAACCAGCCTCATTGTGGTCGACCCGCTCGCAGAGAATGTGTCCGCCACAATATTGACCAAATTCCGCGCCTAAACCAGGGACGGAGCACTTTTTCCCCTGGGGACGGAGCACGTGCTCCGTCCCCAGGGGAAAAAGTGCTCCGTCCCCGTAATAGCGCTTGCAAAAGATGGCGGAGACCACATAAATACTGGCAAAGCCAATGTTAGCTTATGTTAGACTTTTTGTTCGCTCTGGGCGGTCAGGCATGAGGGCAACCGGTGCCACCGGCATACCTTGACCAAATTTTAGAAAAACAAGTAATAAAAAGAATAAGGAGACCCAAATGGCTAAAGGGCAATCACTGCAGGACCCGTTCCTGAATATCTTACGCAAGGAAAAAGTTCCCGTTTCCATTTACCTGGTAAATGGCATCAAGCTGCAGGGGCAGGTCGATTCCTTCGACCAATTTGTTGTGCTGTTGAAGAACAGTGTCAATCAGATGGTCTATAAACACGCTATTTCGACAATTGTGCCGGCGCGCAACGTGCGGTTACCGTTGCCGGACGATGAAGCAGGTGATTCTGACGATTAAGGACATCTTGCCGGAGGTCGCTATTGTTTGAGCGACCACAGAGCGGTGAACGCACCGTACTGATTCATGCAACGCCCGGCGGCGTACCGGAACTCAATGAACGCGAGGAATTTGCCGAGCTGGCAGTGTCAGCAGGAGCTGTCATTGTGAGCGAAATATTAATTTCGCGGCGTCGTCCGGACTCTCGCTATTTTATTGGCAAAGGCAAGCTGGCCGACCTCGAGCAATGTATTAAAGAGAATGAAGCCGAGCTCGTCATCTGCAGTGCAAGCTTGAGCCCCAGCCAGGAGCGCAATCTCGAGAAATTTTTAAAATGCCGCGTACTCGACCGGGCCGGGCTCATTCTGGATATATTTGCGCAGAGGGCGCGCAGTTTTGAGGGCAAACTTCAGGTCGAGCTGGCGCAACTCAGGCATCTTTCGACCCGACTGGTCCGTGGCTGGACTCACCTTGAGAGGCAAAAGGGTGGTATTGGCCTACGGGGACCGGGTGAAACACAGCTTGAAACTGACCGCCGACTGATCGGCAATCGAATTCGCCAGCTAAAGGGCAGGCTCGACCAGGTTGACCGGCGCCGTGCAATGAACCGGCAAAACCGGGTTCGGGCTGAGATTCCAACCGTAGCGCTGGTCGGCTATACCAATGCGGGCAAGTCGACACTGTTCAATGCTTTGACCGGTGCCGACGTTTACGTCGAGGACAAGCTGTTTGCGACCCTGGATCCGACCGTGCGCCGGCTGGAACTGCCGGGTGGCGGCGCGGTCATAGTTGCGGATACGGTCGGATTTGTCCGCGACTTGCCACATGAACTGATTGCGGCATTTCGCTCAACATTGCAGGAGGCCAGGGAGGCGGACCTGATTTTGCACCTTATTGATGCCAGCGATCCGAACCGCTGGCAGCGAATCCGGCAGGTTAACGCTGTGCTGAAAGAGCTTGATGCCGACCGGGTGCCGCAAATAAGGGTGTACAATAAAATAGATAAGCTGGACCGGCAGCCGCGCCTGACCAATAATCGCAATGGTGAGGGGCGTGCGGTCTGGCTGTCGGCCGTAAGCGGAGAGGGAGTTTCCCTGTTACTGGAGTCTATCGGGAAACGGCTGCGGCGAAAAAAGATACACGGTGTAATTCGACTCCAACCCAGCCAGGGTCGTCTACGTGCATTACTCTTTGAAATGGGCGCCATATTGCAGGAGAAACCTGCTGATGATGGCGGCTGGATAATGGAGCTGGAAATGGTCGAGCGGGAATTTCGCAGGTTTGTAAAACGCGAAAAATTGCCGCTCGGAATTTTGGAAGATTCGCAGGCAGAAGATTCTGCGGATCTGGCATTGCAGAGATAGATAAAGACTATGGCGTGGAACGATTCTGGTAACGGCAAGAAGGACCCCTGGGACAAAGAGGGTGGCGAGCAAAACGATCTGGACAAAATTGTCCGGAACTGGCAACGAAAATTAAGCAGCATCATCGGCGGCGGCGGAGGTGGTGGTAGTGCAGCAGCACCGGGATCAGCCGGTAGCTATGTGCTGATCATCCTGATGCTGATCGCCTGGGGCCTGACCGGTTTGTACCGCATCGATGAGGCGGAGCGGGGTATCGAGCAACGTTTTGGCGCTTATACGAATACTACCTTGCCGGGTTTGCACTGGCATTTTCCATATCCCATCGAAACAGTTGATGTAGTTAATGTATCTGCTGTTGAGAATTTTCCCTTTCGCACGGAAATGCTTACTGCCGACAGGCAGTACGTATTTATTCAGATGGTCGTCCAGTTCCGTCGCACCGATCCGTTTTTGTACAGCTTCCGCGTCGTTGAACCCGAGTTGACATTGCAGGACGTTACGGAGGGAGCGCTGCGAGAGGTTGTTGGTACGGCATCGCTGGAGGCGCTGGTCACCGTCGAGCGCGATCAGATCGCACCGAGGACGCTGGCGATTCTGCAGTCCACGCTTGACAGCTATGAAGCCGGGTTCACAGTGACATCGATCAACCTGGAAAAACTCGATTATCCACAGGCAGTACAGGCGGCGGTGGATGATACGCAAAAAGCATTGAACGACAGTGAAAGATATATTCTCGAAGCGGATACCTACGCCAAGGATATTATTCCGCGAGCCCGCGGCTCGGCAGCCCGTGTAAGACAGGATGCCGAAGCTTACCGTGCTCGCGTAATCAGGGACGCGGAAGGTGAAGCTTCAAGATTTACAGCATTGCTCACGGAGTATCAGCGGGCGCCGCGTGTTACGCGCGACCGCTTGTATATCGAAGCGATTGAAGAGGTTTATGCGAAGTCCAACAAGGTCCTGATCGACTCGGAGGGTAGTGGCAATCTTTTGTACCTGCCGATCGATAAGCTGATCGGCGGCGACACACGTGGCGTGCCTGGCAGCGAGGCCAGTCGCGCTTCGGATGCGCAGACACCGGAGGTCCTGGCCCGCCCCGAACGAACCTCGGATGAAGCACGTGACAGGAGGACCCGCCAATGACTAACGCAAGATTTGTTGCCCTGGTCTTACTTGGCCTGGCTTTTGTGGGTATTGGTCTTTCAGCTTTCACCGTCAATGAGCGGGAGCTGGCGATCAAGTTACAGGTTGGTGAGGTTGTTCAGTCGAGCTACGAACCTGGGCTGCACTGGAAGATTCCAGTAATCCAGACAATTCAAAAGTTTCCGAAACGAATACTGACGATAAGCGACAGGCCGGAACGAATTTTTACGTCGGAACGACTTGCTTTGCAGGTCGACTTCTTCGTGAAATGGCGAATTATTGATACTGTGCAGTTTTATACTTCGACCGGTGGCTCGCTAAGTATTGCAAATGATCGTCTGTCCGAAATTATCAAAAATGCAATCGTTACTGAATTTGGCAAGCGTTCGGTGCAGGAAGCTATATCGGTAGAGCGTGCAGAGTTGATGCGCGATATGTTGCGATCATCTTCGGCAATTGCGAATGACTTAGGTGTTGAGCTGGTTGATGTGCGTGTCAAGCAGGTCGAGTTTCCCGATGACGTTCGCAATGCGGTCTATCAGCAAATGCGTGAGGAACGTGCGCGGGTTGCTGCACAAAGGCGTGCTGAAGGTCGCCAGACGGCAGAGGAAATGACCTCCACTGCGGACAAAGAGCGGACGATAATACTCGCGGATGCATATCGTGACGGGCAAGTGCTTCGTGGTGAGGGCGATGCGTTGTCTGCCGATATTTACGCGACGGCGTATACCGAGGACGCGGAGTTTTACGCTTTCTACCGGAGTATCGATGCGTATCGGAAGTCCATGGGCAAGTCCGGCGACATTCTTGTTATTAGTCCGGACAACGAGTTCTTCCGCTATCTCAATCAATCCAGTGGCGAACAGAAGTAACTCGCATATTAAATTAGGCAGAGAAGAATACCGACCTGGTGAAGGGCGGCGTATTTCTTGTGAGTGACAGAAATGTGGCAGGACCTGTTAACGGCGTTCGCGCTGTACCTGATCATCGAGGGAATGATCCCTTTCGTCGGACCGGATTTGTTTCGTCGAACAGTCGCACGCATCGCACAGCTTGATGATAATCACTTGAGAGTATCCGGACTGACAGTCATGGCAGCCGGTCTTGTGCTGCTCTTCATCGTTAGATGAAGCAGGTAACGATGAATTCGGGGAATTCAGCATGGGAAAAAATGTAGTCGTAATAGGCACGCAGTGGGGCGACGAAGGTAAGGGGAAAATCGTCGATTTGCTGACCGAAAAGGCCGCCGCAGTAGCCCGCTTTCAGGGTGGCCACAATGCTGGACATACTCTCGTTATAGACGGTAAGAAAACCGTGCTGCACCTCATTCCATCCGGCATATTGCGTGACGGCGTAAGTTGCCTGATTGGCAACGGAGTCGTTCTGTCGCTGCCGGCACTTATCGAAGAAGCAAAAGAACTTATCGCGAGCGGGGTGCCGGTATTTGATCGTCTTAAGATCAGTCCCGGCTGCCCGTTGATTCTGCCATCACATGTGGCACTTGATGTCGCCCGGGAAAAAGCGCGCGGGGCATCCGCCATTGGCACTACCGGACGCGGCATCGGCCCGGCATACGAAGACAAGGTCGCTCGACGGGCATTAAGAGTTTCAGATCTTTTCGAGCGTGAGAAATTTGCAGAGAAACTTGGCGAGATTCTCGATTACCACAATTTCCTCCTGGAGAAATATTTCGCAACGGATCCTGTCGATTTTTCCATGGCGCTGGATGAGGCCATGCAAGCCGCCGAGACAGTCATACCGGTAACGGCAGACGTGACGCAAATTCTCCAGGACCTGATGGACGATGGCAAAAGTATATTGTTCGAAGGGGCGCAGGGAACGTTCCTGGATATCGATCATGGTACGTATCCGTTTGTCACATCATCGAATACGGTCGCTGCGGCGGCCAGCAGCGGTACAGGCGTAGGCCCACGCAACCTCGACTACGTGCTTGGAATAGTCAAGGCCTACACAACGCGTGTCGGCGCCGGCCCGTTTCCGACAGAGTTGTTCGACGACATGGGTGAGCACCTGGGTCGGGTTGGTGCTGAATTTGGCGCGACGACTGGCCGGCCAAGACGCTGTGGATGGTTTGACGCAGTGGCGCTGCGTCGCTCGATAATAAACAGTAGCGTGTCAGGTCTGTGCGTGACCAAGCTCGATGTGCTGGACGGGTTGGAAACGGTAAAAGTTTGCGTGGCCTACGAACTCGACGGTGAACGAATTGCGGGTCTGCCACTTGTTATTGATCGCTTTGCAGATTGCAAACCGGTTTATGAAGACATGCAGGGCTGGACGGAATCTACCGTTGGCGCGACATCCTACGCAGCGCTGCCTGAAAATGCACAGATTTATCTGCAAAGAATCGAAGAGTTGGTTGGCATTCCTGTAGACATAATTTCCACCGGCCCGGATCGTGAACAGACGATCATTAAGCGACACCCTTTCGACTGATTCTCCGATCGGGGGTGCGCTGTAATCAAGATTCAGGCAACTCACTGTTTTTGGCGACCCAGCAGGTTGCTTTCTGACGTCTGGTGGTGTGGTTTTGAAAACAGGTAAGGCATTACTATTCAAAGCGGGTTCGGGCGCACTTCAGGATGTTCGTAAACGTGGCTTTTCGGTGGAGCGCATCGGGACGATTGCAGGCGCGTCTGGCGGCGCGAAATGGCTGATTCTCAGTCAGCTCGACAGGGTTATCATCGAGCGGGTATTGCCACACTTGTCGGGGCCGGTGCACTTGCTCGGGTCGTCAATCGGCGCCTGGCGATTCGCCTGCTATGCGCAATCGACACCGCTGCAGGCCCTGAATCAATTCGAAACCGGTTATCTCGATCAGGAATACAGCGAGAAGCCGGACGCCGAAGAGATTACCGAAAAGAGCCGCGAAATTCTGCAGAGCATGCTGGGCGGTAATCGCGCCCGAGAAATACTGAATCACCCGGTGTTGCGCCTGAACATCATGACAGTACGCAGTCGGTTCTTAACTGCGAGTGAAAGGCGACCGCTTCTTGCTGCAGGACTGATGCTGGCGGCAACGGCGAATATTGCCAGTCGGCGTACGCTGGGTGCATTTTTTGAACGCGGACTGTTTTACGATCCACGCGACTTGCCGCCGTTTTATAACGCGCCTGGGTTTCCATTGCATCGCATAGAACTGACGGAAAAAAATCTTGTCGATGCGGTGCTTGCGTCCGGAGCGATTCCTCTGGTCCTTAAAGGCGTTCGTAACATTGATGGTGCACCTCTCGGAATTTATCGGGATGGCGGTATTATTGATTACCACCTCGATCTGCCGTTGAGTGATCCTGATCGTCTGACACTCTTCCCGCATTTTTTCGGACACATTACGCCCGGGTGGTTTGATAAGAAGTTATCCTGGCGTAAACCTGCAAATGCACATACCGATCGCACGATATTGATTTGCCCTTCACCCGAGTTCATTGCGCGATTGCCAAACAAAAAGGTACCCGACCGAACGGACTTTGTGTCGATGTCGCCTGAGTTACGCAGAAAAGTATGGCGTAGCGTTGTTTCAGCCTGTGAAGAACTTGCAGAGGAATTAAATGACGTGCTCGAGAAGGATCAGCTTCCGGCGCGGCTTGAGCCTTTGTGATAATCTTCGCGGACAAAAAACGAGGACGAATAAATTGAATAATAAACGTCGTCGGGCCGCAAGCGCGGTTCAGTTGTCAAATGGTGTGCACGTATCTGTCGCATACCGATGTGGAGACGAGCGATGAGCGGTGCGGCTGCTGTATCGCCTGTTACTGGCAGGGCTTATCCGGAACTGACCTGGACGGCGGTTATCGTCGGCTGGATTCTCGGTGTCATTATCGCCATCTCGATTGGCTATGCGGCGCTGATCCTGGGTTTTTCTATCGAAGGCTCTGAGCTTGCTGCAATCCTGGGCTTCGGTATTTTGCGTGGCGTACTGCGGCGCAAGAGCATCATCGAAAATAATATCGTGCAGACAATTGCCAGTGGCGTGAATGGTGCGTCGTCTGGAATGATGTTCTCGGTGCCTGCAATCTTCATTCTTGGTTATGGCGATCAGTTTGATCCGGTGATCATGACCTTCGGCTGTATCGCGGGCGCTTTTCTTGGCATTGCGTTTATTATCCCGCTGCGTAAACACATGATTGACTTTGAGCGACTCACCTATCCGGGCGGTGTTGCTGTCGCGACGATTCTGAAGTCGCCGGGAGCCGGTGTCCACAAAGCTGTAATTTTGTTGTCAGCCGCCGCGGTAAGTGCGGGTGTGCACCTTGTTTCAAAAATGACCGGATTCGAGAACTGGGATCTCGGCGTCTTAATCGGCTTGCCGCCGTATATGAACGGAATCTGGTACCTGTCGTTGTTGACGGTCGGCGTCGGTTTCATCGCCGGTCGTGGTGGCGTCGCATTTATTATCGGTGGTTTCGTCGCCTACTGGTTTCTGTCGCCAATGTTGGCTGCGACTGGCGGATTTCCACTGGACGCTGTCGGTGAAATGATCAGCGATCCAAATCAGCTGCGATTGCTGTTATACCGCCCGCTTGGTATCGGCATGTTGATCGGTGGCGCGATGATGGGTGTCGCATTGGCACTGCCGCTGATTATCAGCACAATCAGTTCGATGCAAAGCGCGGCGAAACTTGAGTCTGGATTGTCGAAAGACGAAATGCCGATAAAGTTTCTGTATTTCGCGATCGTCGGTGCGGCCGTTGTTCTCGCCATTATCGCCATTACGTCTGTAGAGGCAGTAGGCATTGCTCGTGGTATCGGCATGGCATTGCTGGGCACCGTCTGGATATGGATGTCCGGGATCATTCTGTCTGAAGCGATAGGTCGCACCAACTGGTCGCCGCTTTCCGGAATGACACTGATAGGCATCACGTTACTCATTATTACGACTGCGGGACTGGAACGTGGTGATTCGATCGTCGCGGCGATAATGGTCGGTGCAGCGACTTGTGTTGCCATGTCGCAGGCAACTGACCTGATGCTTGATCTGAAAACGGGTTACCTGGTGGGCGCAACGCCACGAATGCAGCAGATGGGGCAGTTCATCGGTGCCTGGCTTGGGCCCATTGTCATTATCGTCCTGATTTTTGTTCTGGATGAGGCTATGACGCTTGGTAGTACCGCGTTACCCGCACCCCAGGGGCAGGCGCTTGCCAGTATGGTAGAGGGCATTTTGGGTGGCAACGTGCCGGTAGAGAAATATGCCGCAGGGGCCGCGCTGGGTGGAATACTGTCGGCGGTTATTGGTGGCCTGGGAATTACTGTTGGACTTGGATTTTATTTGCCGTTCAATATTATTTTGACGTACTCGTTAGGTACGCTGGGTCGGGAACTCGCAGATCGAATTAAAGGCGAATCCTGGAGTGAAAGCGTCGGCATACCGATCGCTGCAGGCCTGATCGTCGGTGAAGCGCTGGTCGGCGTTGGTCATGCAATAAATATCGTAGTCTCGGCTGCCTAGAAGGGAAAAGTTATGGTGAAGAAAATAGGCTTCCTGTTACTCATCAGTGGATTTCTGGCCGCTGCATATTCGACGGCACTGGATACCGAATCCGTCAACTGGACGATGTACGCAGTTGCTGCATTCGCTGCAATCGCCGGTGTCCTGATCATCAAAAGGCACGAGCGCGGCACGGCGAAATCGGCAACCGTGCTGTCAGCGAATCGTGCTGAACTTTCTGATTCTCTGGAAAAGATTGTGGGCAATCTCGAAGATATGAAGGGTGCGGGCGATGCGATTGCGACGGATTCGTTGCGTGACGAAATTGATGCTCGCCTGCGTGACGATTTGCGCCGCTTTGCCGATGCCAGGGAGACGTTGATTCATTTGTTCGGTCTCCAGGTGTACGCCAACCTTATGAGCAGCTTCGCGGCCGGCGAGCGCTATATCAACCGGGTTTGGTCTGCATCGGCAGATGGCTACGATGCTGAAGCCCGGACCTATCTCGGAAAAGCTGCGACACAATTTCGTGATGCACAGGCACAACTGCAGGCAGCGACCGCTTGATGGAAATATCGTGAGAATATGTAATCTGCACCAATAGCAGGTGTAAGTCGCTGTTATTTAACAATAAAAAGAATCCGGGGCCAGCGTATCCAGTGCTGAAATCCGGTATAGTGAATGCATACAGATGGATGGACGCTTATGACAACGGACAATACGAATGCGGCCGAAATAACAGCGCCTTCCTGGTGGCTGGCATTGCTGGAAGCGCCGCGTGCGCTGACCGAGGCAAGCTCGTTGATTCCGGCACATTCGCTGTTGAAAAACCTGGCAGCAGGCGATGGGCACGCCGTCATGACCCTGCCTGGTTTTCTGGCATCAGATCGTTCAACCCGAACCTTACGTCGGTATATGCGCAACTGGGGTTACGACGCTCATCGGTGGGAGCAGGGCCGGAATCTGGGCCCGTCCCGAATAAATGATGTAGAGGGACTACTCGACGCGAGGTTAGAAGATATTTTTCAGCAATCTGGCGGCAAAGTCACGTTGGTCGGCTGGAGCCTTGGTGGACTGTTTGCCCGGGAAATGGCACGTCGTAATCCGCAGTTCGTGCGCTCTGTTATCACGCTTGGCAGCCCCCTGGGGAATCCACGAGCGACGAATGCATGGCGATTGTACGAAATAGTGTCGGGAATCAAGATAGACGATGAAATGATTCGCCAACGCGTGGAAAAATTGCGTGCACCGACTATTGATGTACCGATAACGGCGATTTATAGTAAAACAGACGCAGTTGTCGCATGGCAAATCGCGAAGTTACCACCGGGCGACAAGGTGGAGAACATCGGTATCGCCACCAGTCATTTGGGAATGGGGTTCAACCCCGCAGTGCTGTATGCCATCGCTGACCGATTGCGCCAGGCAGATGAAGATTGGCGGCCATTCGAAATCAGCGGATTGCGCAATATCTTTTATCATTGATTTTTAGTTATTTCGTATTTTTGGGCCCGGTTTAGCATTCGGGTTCAGCAGAGAATTTTCTATGCAACAGCTGTCCGGACTCGATGCATCGTTTTTGTACCTTGAGACAGGCACGACGCCGATGCATATCGGCAGTCTCGCCATTTATGATCAAAGTACTGCGCCAGGCGGTCAGGTTGCATTTAAAGACATTCTGCAGTTTTTTGAAAAACGCCTGCACAAGGCGCGTGCGTTCCGGCAAAGAATTGCCCGGGTTCCATTAAGTCTGGACCATCCTTACTGGATTGAAGATCCTGACTTTGACCTGGAGTTTCATGTTCGCCACATCGCCTTGCCAAACCCTGGGGACTGGCGGCAATTGTGTATCCAGACAGCAAGACTGCACGCCCGACCGCTGGATAGATCCAAACCGCTGTGGGAAGCCTATGTGATCGAAGGGCTGGACAATGTAGAAGGCGTTCCCGAGGGCAGTTTTGCGCTGCTGACCAAGATTCACCATGCGGCAATTGACGGAGTATCCGGCGCCGAAATTGCGGCGGCAATTCATGACCTGAGTCCCGATGCAGAAGTGGCTGAGCCGGATTACAAGTGGGAGCCGGAGCGAATTCCGACGGGCATTGAGCTGCTCAGCAAGACAGTGATCAACAGTGCAGCCGCGCCACTGAAGTTCGGCAAGCTCCTGTATCGTTCTGCGCCGGCACTGGCAAAAGTTGTTGCCGGAATTTCAAGTCGCCAGCTCAAAGTGCCATTGCGTGTGCCGCGTACGCGATTTAACGGCAAAGTGTCTGCACATCGGGTTTTCGACGGCCGGTCATTCGACCTGAATGAGGTCAAGGCGATCAAGAATTCGCAGCCTGGCACCACGGTGAATGATGTCATAGTCAGTGTCTGCGGCGGCGCACTGCGCAAGTATCTTGAAGCGCGCCATGAACTGCCGGATGAGTCCCTGGTTGCGATGGTGCCAATATCTGTTCGCCCCGATGAAAAACGGGCATCCGCAGGCAACCTGGTATCGGCTATGAGCCTTCCGGTCTGTAGTGATGTTGCAGATCCGCTGGATCGTCTTCTGGCTGTCAGCCGGGAAAGTGCGCAGGCGAAGAAGCTGGCTTACACAATGGGTCCGGAACTGGCTGCAAGTGCGGCAGAATTCCTGCCCTCGACGGTGTCCGGTTTGCTGGCACGCACCTACGGTGCATCAGGGCTGGTTAATCGCATTCCACCGCTGGTCAATACGGTCATCACCAACATACCCGGCGTCAATGTGCCGTTATATTCAATGGGTTCGAAAATGGTGGCGAGCTACGGCCTGGGTCCGGTCTATCATGGCGTAGGGTTATTTCAACCGGTGTTCAGTTACAACAACACAATTACGATCAGTGCGATCGCCGACAGGAATATGATGCCGGACCCGGCGTTCTATATCGAATGCCTGCAGACTGCGTACGACGAACTGAAGGCGGCAACGATTGACAAAGTGCTACCGGCAAAGAAGAAAAAACGGGCTAAGAAAAAGGCGACGAAAAAGGTAGCACCGCAAAAAGCGGGTAACGGGGCAGCACAAACTGATGCCAACGTAGCGCAATAAAGATCCTGGCCAGATTCTCTACTGGACCGATAGAACAAATAACCCGTTAGTTCGGTCACCGACAATTATGTTCCCGGACGGCAAATAGGGGTATACGCTCCATGCGCCCGAGAAATCCGTGGCATCACTCGCCGGATACGTATCGAAAAATGCGACCTCCATTAGCTCCTGGTTGGACAAATCAGCAAACTCCAGAATGCGTAAGCCGGAAGTGTAGTTAGCCTGGAATACACGGTTGCCGAGTACATAAAGGTTATGATCGATGGAGACGGTGGCGGCTTCATATGCGAAGACGTACACCGGAGCATCCAGGTCTGATACGTCAAACACATGCGTCCTTGTGGGAACGGCGAAATTAGACTCATCCAATTCATCGCCTACCAATAAAAATCGATGATCCTCAGTTAGCCAACCCTGGTGAGCGAAGCCGATTTCCGGATATACATCTGCCCAGATACGCAGTGGTGACGACTTGTCCGTGACGTCGACGATTTCCACACCATCACTGACCGATTAAAACTGACACAGATCTCGCGACCCGAATGATCGGCGTCGGGGCCCTGATAGACGACACATTGCGAATCATGAGTATCTGACAATGTATAACATCCCGCAAAAAGCGGATTGTTGGGCGTTGTAATGTCGATGAAATGCAAGCCCCGGCGCAAGTATTCGTGCCGACCGCGTAGGCGAATCCCGTGTCCTCGTTTATTACAATGTTATGTGCGTTTCAAAATCACCGTAAACAACATCGGCTGTAAAATTCTGCGCGCGCCGCCAGGCCCCGCAAACGCGTCAGATCAAAGACCTGCATTCCGTGCGCACCGGCATTGTCCGCAACGATATATGCATGATCCTGATAGACCTTGATATCACGCCAGATGGATTCCACAGTTTGCGTGGGCAGGTTGCCAAGGAAGACCGGAGCCGTCGGAGTGGTGATATCAACGAAGGCCACTCCAGTCGTCATGCCCACCAGGGCATACTCATTGCCAGATTGCGTATCACGCCAGCCCCAGATGTCGTTGCCCGCAGTGCCACCCATTGCTGCCAGTGGCAACTGACTGTTGAGAGAAACCCCGGAGCATGAAAATCCCGCGGCACTGCCGTTTACACAATCTACCGCGCTGGGCGGCGGTGGCGGTGGCGGTGGCGGCGGAGGTGGTGTTGGCGCGGTACTGTTGCTGTCACTGCATGCGCTACAAAATGCCGTCACGCTCAAAATACAAAGAAATCTTGCGAATGCTTTCATGCTACTGGTCCTGTTATGGCGCTACGCTGTTACCGGATATTGACTAAATTAGCGGCAGATTGTTCGATCAAATGTTGCCATTCACCGCTCACTTAGTCATTTTTTTGCCAAAGCGCGTACAGCGCTCGGTCAACAGTTTCTGTATTGAATCGACATCCTCGTTCATCAAGTAGTCTTTTTGCTCTTTCCAGCCACTGAGCATCGCCAGGTTGCGCTCGTTCACGATCAGGTAATCGTCACTCACCTGGGAATCAATCTCCCAGCCAGGAACAGTAATTACTGACCGAACCCGAACTTCATGACCGACCAATTTGCGCAATTCACGGGCGAGTTGAGCGGATTTCTCACCACTTCTGGACACAGGCATTGAAAGTTTTCCTGGCGCAAATGTCAGCACATCACCCTGCAGGCGAGCGCGATTGTCTTTACCAGGTTTCCTCGCAATTACGCTGATCGCATAGATTCCATGCAACCCGACAACAACATTGTCGATAATTCCGGCCTGACAAGGTACGTCATGAAAGACGCGATTCTGGTTCGCAGTCAGTTTTTGCAGTGCGTGCCCGGTCGCCATATTGGCGTCCAGGACGAACGAAAGGCGTCGTCGCGCGATTATTATCTGGAACAGGCGGAATGCTGTGTAGCCGGCTGCAATAACGCACAGGACCAGGGTAACGATCAATTGCCATTGTGGCAGTTGATCGAATATGCCGTTTGGCGGCAACAAATAGGAAACACTGAAGATCACCGTGAATACCAGCGCAGAGGTCAGGTAGACCGCTTGCTCACGACTGAGGCGCTCCAGATCATCACGGAATCGCTGCGCTGCCTCACGCATGATGCTTTTAGGAAATCTGCTGGTGGCTGATGAGTGTGCAAATGCCTGCCACGATTTGACGATGAGCAAAAACACAATCGTGCTCGCCAGCGCAATTGTCACCGCTCCACTCAATGCAATCAGGTTCATTCGTCAGGGCCCACGCTGGCGACTCTCGGATAAATACAATTTAGCTGCTGTGACCACTCAATCACTGTGACGCAGGTCACAATGAATACCTTTTGAATGCACTGAAAGCAGCGGCCTGCGGCCTCTGGGCCGTGTTACGTGAAGCGGGTCACAGCCGCCCGCCTTATGTCCTTGTTACGGTCAGAGCAGATATCGATCAAAATACTGATGGAGCCAACAATGAATAGCAGATGGGCAGGAATTCTGACAATCATCGCGCTGCTTGGAGCAAGCGGCTGCGCGAGCATGAGTGCTGACGAATGTGCCGTTAGCGACTGGCATACCATCGGCTATGAAGACGGCGCCAGAGGGTATTCTGCCGATCAAATAGGCAGACATCGGAAAGCATGCGCCAAACACGGTGTTGCTCCTGATTTCGAGTCCTATCAGGCCGGTCGGAAAGACGGTTTGCGCCAGTTCTGCCAGCCCTCACGCGGGTTTAATCTTGGCGCCAGCGGTGGACGCTACAATGGCGTTTGTCCGTCAGATATGGAATTCGACTTTGTTGAGGCATTCAACTCCGGCCACCAGCTTTATAACCTTCGCGCCAGCGTGAATTCGGCGACTCACCAAATCAATGCGAAGGAAAGTGAGCTTGAGCACACGAAAGATGATATCCGTACCGCTGAATCCGTATTGATCGCGAAAGAGACAACGATGCAGGACAGGGTGCTGCTGCTGGCTGATCTGAAGGATATGTCTGAACGAATCGGACAGCTTGAGGCAGAGATTGTCGACCTGATCGAAGAACGTGCAATTTCAGAGCAGCAATTGGCTTCTTACCAGGCGGTACTTGCTGACACCGGATACTAGAGAACAAAAGTTCGCAAAAAAGGGCCGCAGGCAAACGCTTGCGGTCCTTTTTCTTTGAGCGAAGCATAATGATCCGGATTACTTGCTCTAACAAGATTGTGGGAGCGGCATCCTGCCGCTCCTACGTACTTTCCGGGCAACTAATCGTCGCGACGATCGCCATACTTGCGTTGTTCCTGCCTGAATTTTCCAGTATTGCCACCGCCAAAACCCTGCACATAGGGGTTGCGCCGGTCATCTGCTTTGCGCCGGTCTTTGTGGTGAATGAAACGACACTTACATTCGAGAACGTCGCAATCTGGCAATGGAATCCGTGGTGCTGTGCCGGAAAGGAAGCGGCGTCCTTCCATGCTTTTCGCGGCTGCACATGCGTTTTGGGCGAAGTAGAGCGAGACTGCGTGAAACTGGGTGCCTGACGTGTCATTTTCGCGTTGCGGCACTTCAGGTCGACGATTGCTGGTCGTGCCTCTTCTGCGCATAACGAAAAGTAATGCGAGCAGCAAAACAATTGCGATGCCGCTCAGGAAAACGTCCATTAGTGATCCCCGATCTTATGTCTAATCCGCCGCTGCTACTGTAGCCCGGACTAAAGCATTTCGCACGTGAAATGTCGTCGGATATGGCATTTCTGAGCAAGTGGACTATGAATGCATAGCGCACACCCGGTCCAATAACAGATGCCGGAAAATGCCTACAGTGCTTCATCAACCAGAATCTCCAGCAGGCGGGCTTGCAGCGTAATGTCCACCTCCTGATTGATCTCCTTCGACCTGGCCAGGTCCGGAATAAATACACGGTCCAGCAATTCGTTGACGGCAGCTTCGTGGGATGTGCTGAGATTCAGCTCTTTGTTTATCTTCAGGCTCAACTTATCGAAATTCGCGCTGCCAACACATGCCCAGCCATCGATCACGGCCGCTTTGACATGACTCATGCCGGGGAACAGGTACACCCGAATGCCGTTTTTCAACATCTTGTTGATAGCGACCTGGTTGCTGGCATTCAATGCGCCATGGTTACCGGCTTCGGGCAAAATAACCCGTACGTCGACGCCACGGCGGCGCGCTTTAGCCAGTTCGTAGAGCATCGAATCGTCTGAGAAGTAAGCATTTTCGATCAGTATGTAACGCTTCGCGCGGCGGATTGCCTCGATTTGGGCGCGATAGATTTGTGAATCGAAATTGCGCGTATACAGTGCACGAATCGGGTAGCCTTCATCATCCGCATGCGTCTTTTTGCCTTTGAGAAAGGCGAAGAAATTGGCCACGTCACCGAGAAAGCCTGCCTTGGCCCATGCTTTGTCGGTGTCGTACTGCAATTGATCTACAATCGGGCCGGTAACCTCCATCATGATGTCGTGCCACTCGTAACGGTATTCCCGTCCGATGTTCATGCCGCCAACGAAAGCGAGTTTTTTGTCAATGATCGTGGTCTTCGTGTGATCGCCGGTTAGCCATGGATTCGATTTTGTCCGCATACGGATTTTTGAATCCCGTTCGATATAGCGCTCCATCGATAGTGGCACTTCGAAATCGTCCGGCATCGAGGCGGAGTCCGCCTGCATGGCCATCAGGTTGCCGAGTCCATCTACAAGGACACGAACATCTACATTCTTTGATTTGTCCTTAAGTTTGTCCGCAACCGATACGGCATAGTCATCGTTGTCGAATATGTAGGTGCGAATATCGATCGACTCGTTGGCGGAGTCGATCGCTTCGAGCAGGCGGTTGAAATACTCTTCACCATCTACCAGAAAACTGATCTTTCCTTTCGAAGTTTTTGCGCCACTGATTTTGTCCAGGTCTTTTTCCCACTGTTCCAGATCCATCCCGTCCTCGTAGCTGACTTCCGGTATAGGTGTCGCTTCGAGAGACGGAAACTGTGCAGCACCTATAGCGACTCTCCGCAGAAGCCCACCGGTTGACTTCAGTGCATATGATGACAATGACAGAATGTTTGAGATCGGTCGGTTGATCGGGTCGACACGAAATGATCGGGTCAGCAATACACCAGCCTGCGCAAACGCGGCAGTTCGGCGAGCGGCGTTGCGGCGGGCGTTGCGGCTAATTTCAAGCGGACCGGTGACGCTGATCTGTGCGCTGATGGCTTCCTGATCGAACGCCTCGTCAAATTCGATTTGCTTGCGACTGGCACATCCGCTTATGAGAATCAGCACAAAAGCTGCTGCTATTGCACGATTGAGTACTTCGCGGTAATGGTTATTTTCTTTTGCCTGCCATGAAGTTTTCATGATCACTCCCCGGTTCTGCATCTGTTGGCGGCTTGCACCGCTTCTCTGAGATTCGAACTTAACGGGCAGTGCCGCACACTAAATGAGCAAAAGGGAATGTTTCAGGCAGGGTTTTCTGAGGATGTGGTGAGGAACACCTGATGGAGAGAAATCAGATTGAAATTCAATAAGATAGCGGTAGTACGGTTAACGTGCTGGTGCTCCGTATGCTGCGAATCCGGGTTAATCTGGCGGTGTTTTGCTGCTTAACTGAATGCTAAATGCACGATGCTGCAGTATTTTTTCGCGGTCATAGAGCAATGGAAATGACTCTTCCTCCGCCCAACCCTTGAGTAAATTGTCGTAGAACGGGGATCGTGGATCGCCCGATTGTCCGGGCGCGTTGGTCATTCTGGCGGCATCCCAGTTACCGACATCAATGACCTGGCGGTACGAAGCTCCGGCACGAACGAGGAGATCATTCGGGCTAAAGCCTGTGTTGTTGGTTGTATTGCCGCTGCCGCCCCTGGGATAGGCAGGATAGGTCATTTGTGCAGCCAGATCGGTATCGGCCAGTTGCAATAATGGGTGCTCGAAGTGAATTTTGTGCAGGTCTCCCCAGCGCCAATTTTCCGCATCATCGCCCAGCGCATGCACGATTTCAGCATATGCTGATGTTAACGATGTGGCTATTGCGTCTCGCGCACGATCTTCGTTCATCAGGCGCAATACGCCAGGAGACCCCAACGGTGCAACCAGTACCGGATCACTTGGCAGCAATACTTGTGCAAGTAACGGGCGCAGATGGCGGTAGTACCAGACGGCATAAAGTGCTCCCGTGGCGGAATCAACTGCAAGGTCACCATCCCAATTGCGTAGCAAGACAGCAGCAGGTGTTGTTATTTCGGCCGGGATTCTACGTATAGCTTCGAGCGCCAGCAACGAGACGTAATCGCGCTGCAATGCGTTTGAATCATCAAGCGTGTGTGCCTCCTGTTTTCCCAGCACTTGCCACAACCGGTCATAGCGCCAGCCGGCATTCCATTCGAAGCCAGCGCGATATTCGTCGATCGGATAATCGTCAGGCAGGTTCATTGAGTTCGCAGTGCCGGTAAAGCCACGCTCAGGATTGTATTCAACCGGCAACACGTCCATGTCATGAAACCCGGCCCACTCGTAGCTGCCATCACCCGGTACCGGCAGCAGACCATCCCAATTTCTGCGGCGTGGAAACAGCCCTGCCGGTTTGTAGCCGATATTACCGTCGATATCGGCATACACCTGATTTTCAGATGGTGCGCCCCAGCGATTAAGGGCAGCAACAAACTCGCGCCAGTTCGATGCGCGCATGTACTCGACGCTACCGAAGTAGGGCGCCATGCCCGGCTCAAACCACGCAGCCCGGACTACAAAAGCGCGACTATTGGTCTCGTGGACGACAGGTCCATGCCGTGTAAATTTCAACTCGACATCGACATCCGGCTGTCCCTTTACGGAAACTGTCTCGGTAATTGTTGTAAATGCTTCGAGGCCGTCGCCATAGCGATACTTGCCATCTTCTTTTTCGTAGACGTATAAATCTTCCTGATCAATCGGAAATATCGTCAGTCCAAATGCTATCCGGTCATTGTGGCCGATAGATATTCCAGGTAATGCCGGTTCGCCTGCACCAATTACATTCAAACCGGGTGCGACGAGGTGTGCGATATAACGCAGGGACGGTACGGCGTGTGTCCGATGCGGGTCATCCGCAAGAATCGGTCGACCGGTTTTCGTCCGTGACGGCGCAACTACCCAGTTGTTGCTGCCGATACTGCGGTCCCTGGAATTCGTAATCGCTTTATTCAGCGCCAGTGACGCACTGCCAAACGTGACCGACGCTTTTGCCAGGTGGTAGGTGTCCAGAACGTTCGCCGGGATTGTGCAGGGATCCAGTCCGTCCGGAACTTTCGTCGTCCACTCCGGTTCAAGCTGCTGCCAGTACGTCGCGGTGTCGAGATCTGCGGCACAAACAATTTGCGCTCGCCTTACTTCTCTGTCCACATTGCCCCACAAGCCGTGGCCGCGAATGCGCACGACATCTGCAGCGTTCCAGCGGGCAGGCTTGTAATCCAGAAGCGTAAATTCCGGCGGAAGCAGATCCGGGTGCTCGTCAAGCTGGTCGATATACGCGTTAATACCCGCAGTAAACGCCTGGGCAACGCGTTTGGCGTCCGAGCCATAGGCAAGCCATTCGCGATACATGTCGCCACGATATAGAAAAAGCCTGGTTGCCCGATCCTGCAGAATGTACTCCTCGCCCAGAATCTCAGACAATTGTCCAAGACCGCGGCGACGCCAGATATCGATCTGCCAGAGGCGATCCCGCGCCGCATTAAAGCCCTGAACGAAAAACGCGTCGTAATGCGTGTTGGCGTAGATGTGCGGTACGCCCCATTCGTCGACAATTATTTCGGCAGGTTTTTCCAGGCCGGCAACGACGTAAGTTGCATCATCAGCGAGCACAAACTGGCCGTGCAGGAACATCGCAAGCGCGAATGTGACCAGGTATTTCATTAATTGTCTCCCAACACCGCGCGACTCCGGTTCCAGCAACAATACATCTAATCAGCCGAACAACGTCAGCAGATCTTTCGACGTTTCCAGCAGGTGATCCGGCTGTGCCTCTTGTAACTCCATACGACTGCCGAAGCCCCACATTACCCCAACGGATGCGATTCCATTACTCTTTGCAGCGCTGATGTCCACCTCGCGATCGCCGATCATGATGGCAGAATCAGGTTGCAACCCGTTGGCCACGAGTCGTCTGAGTTGATCTACCTTATGCACTCCAACGTCACCACCATCAATGAAAGAAAAATGTTCAAGCAGCTGGAACATCTCGACAATTTTCGTCGCGTAATCCGCGCGCTTCGATGTGCAGACGCCGAGTTCATAGCCATGCGCTGAAAGTGCAGCGATTGTCTTTGGGATCTGCTCGTATAAAACGTTTTCCATATAGCCAACTGCTGCATAACGCTCGCGATACTTTTCAACCAGCTCTAACATGCGTGACTGTGAAATATCGCCAAGCAGGTGCTCAAAGATCTGTGTGAGTGGCGGGCCAATCATTGGTCTCACGTCTTCGACGTCGACAGCATCGTAGGAGTACGCTTCGAGCGCAAAATTGATACTGCTGTAGATGCCGACCAGTGGATCGCTGATCGTGCCATCGAGATCGAATATGATCGTTTTGAATTTCACAGGGCAGGCTGCTGTCCTGAAACAGGCTAGCTGAACAATTCGTTCTTGCGGGCATACTGCCAGCTAAGAAAACTGAGAACCAAAAAGTCCGCTCCGTAAACATAGATAAACGCATCGCCCAGTATTTCCCGCGGAGCAGCTGCCCAAAAAAGTGCAAAAAAAGCGTGGCAGGCGGCAATAGCGAATATCCAGAATAAGGTGTGCCTGGCCCAGCGCTGACCCTGCATTCCAAAACGTGCGAGATTCCCAAAAAAGACAGCCAGGACGAGAATCATTGTCGGAATGATGAAGTGCTTGCCGATAATAAAAGTCTGCAGCACGCCAAGCAGAGCGCCAATGGTTATGAACACGGCGAGCAACTCAAGTGAATGTTTCAGCGAAAAGAGTCTTTTCATGTATGGCTCCAATTACCGTTGCTACTGATGCTGCGGTGGTGTGCCGTAAGGATAATAGTCAGTGAGCGTGACATTTTCATACGGCAGTGCGTCGAGATGAATCGTGCCAATGAATGGACCTGGTGCGTCCACAATAATAATCGTTTGAGCAAAACCGGTCTCATCGAAGCCGCGCCTGAAATGCACCCGTGATTTGACGACGAAAGTATCAAAGTTGTCCAGGCGAAGCGGTCCGAAGGCGAGCTCTTCCGTCCAGATTACCTGCTTCAGGGCCGGCGTGATGATGAGCGAGTTGCGATCGCCAAAATCAACAACTGCTACCGTGTCAAAGCTGAATCCTTTTCCAAGGTAGGTCAGGGTGCCGTCGATTTGTACCGGCGAGCCGCTTGCAGGTCCTGCAAAGCCGCCGACCTCCATGCTGAAGCGGTCACCAACCTGCGCATTACCCTGTAGCAACGTTTCCAGGACTCGTTCATCGCGAACGGTAGCAATCAGGACACCGCTTAAGGATTGGTCGACGACTTCGCGGAGTACGTGGGTCGCATCTCCACTCCGATCGCTGTAGTCCGCAAGTACAATCGGTGTCTTGCCGGCAGCAAATGCATCCGCCACATTGCTGGCCGCAGTATCCGGTTGCGCGAATTCCTCGCCAAACAGGTCTTCTCTTACCCGCCAGATATAGTCGGACATGTCGTCGGCGATTTTGTCAGCGAGTTCCTGGTTGTCATTGGTCATTACATGCACTGTCGCACCAACGTCCGGCACATCTGCCCACGGGAAAGCCGTAAAAGACACTGACGAAAACATCCTCTTCGCGTGCTTCCCAGCGGCGCGCACGCTCCATAATATTCATTGCCGGCGATTTCCCGGTCCATTGCAGTACCGTCGGTGTGATTACCCCCGGCTTGCGCGTTGCAGTGGTCGACTTGTACATTCCTCGGGCCATGCGCACGAGCGATCGTGCTGAACGTGCGCCCTGAATGGCAGAGTCGTAATGCGGATAACGTTTGGTAACGAAGGCCATGTCGGCCCAGCGCAGGAACTCCTTGTCTTCGTTGCCGTGCAAATCGAAAGATCCGACGATAGGCACATCCGGACCAACAATTTCACGAAATCGTTTTGCGATTTCCGCTTCGGGGCGCGGAATATTGCGCACTGCCATTGCGCCGTGCAGAGCGAGGTAAACACCGTCGACCGGCATGGCTTCACGCAGGTCTTCAAGCATGCGATCCATGAAATGGTTGAACGCATTCTCGGTGCTCCAGCTGGCGGATGAGCCGCCGAATACGCCGGCAGGGGATTCAAGGCCGATCAGTTCTACATCCTTGTATTCCCTGGCAGCGGCAACAAAACCGCGCACGTAGGAGCCGGCAGAAAGAACCTCGTCGCCAACATATGGCTCACGAATTTTGGTCCAGCGTTCAATGTCGCTGTCGCCACCGGGGCAAAACGTGCAGGTCTCGTGGGCAAAGGTCATTACTGCAAAGCGCAGTTTTTCTTCTTTCTGTGGCGTGGCACGTTCGGGCGTGCATGCTGACAAAGTCCAAACTATTGTCAAAAGCGCCGCCATGTAAGTCTTCATTGATATATTCCCCGATGTCGTGATCTGCCTGGAGTGCGCTGGTTATCTTACCAACCTCATTACACGAAAGCCGCATGCACAGTGCATTGTGCTGTAATGGATGTTGCGCCTGATAGTTCCGCCGTATAAATAGAGCGGCGCTAAAGCGTGTAGGCTCTGGAGTTCTGATCGAGCGGTGAATATCAGTGGGGAGAGGCAGATGTCAGCATGGCAGGAGAAGGGTATGAGATTTCTGATCTTATGCTGCGTAATGGCATTGCCATTTTCAGCACCGGTCTATGCGCAGGAAGAAGAACTGCCGACACTCAAGCTCGACCGGATACCATCATCACCCGCTTTCAGCGGGCAGACGCGGGCGCCTGCTGCGAACCCTTCTACTTATATAGTTGAAACAGTTGCTTTCGGGGCTCTCGTCTCCCTGGGCGATGGCATTCCTGCCCGATGGCGAAATTCTTATCAGTGAGTACACGGGCGCCATGCGAATCGTGGCTGGTGGTGGCGTAATATCGCGGCCGCTGACGGGCTTGCCGGAGCTTTCCCATGAAGGGTGGGCGGGCCTTTTTGATGTTGCGCTGGACCCCGACTTCGAACGTAATCAATTTGTCTATTTTTCCTACACGGCGAAGTCCGGCGATGCGGACTCACCGAATATCCCGCGAGTCGCTCGCGGCCGGCTCGTCAGGGATCAACTCCATCTTACCGATGTTGAAGTTCTGATTGACGGCGATGCCTGGCAGGAACTGCACTTCGCGCCGGATGGAAAATTGCTCGTGTCGGGCACCTCTGTCGACCCCGATGCTGACGCCCAGGATTTGGGTAGTACCAGCGGCAAGATACTGCGAATCAACACCGATGGGTCGATACCGAGTGACAATCCCTGGACCGATACACCGAATGTGCGTGCGGAAATATACAGCTACGGACACAGGGATATATCCGGTTTTGCCACTCACCCGAAAACCGGCGACATCTGGATCTCTGAACATGGTCCACGTGGCGGCGATGAGATCAACATCATTCATGCAGGCGCAAATTATGGCTGGAAGGTTATCTCTTACGGCACAGCCTATACGGGAGCCCCGATTGGTGACGGTCACCCAGCGCAAGATGGAATGCAGCAACCCGTCTATTTCTGGCGACCATCCATCGCACCTTCGGGATTGAGTTTTTATTCCGGCGATATGTTTCCTGAGTGGCAGGACAGTGTTTTTGTCACTTCATTGTCCGGGCAACACATCAGCAGGCTGGAGCTCGATGGTGAGCGGGTGATCGCCGAGGAACGTTTGCTCGTCAAGAGGGGGCAACGTATTCGCGAGTTGCGCGTGGGTTCAGATGGTGCCCTGTATGTACTGACGAACGAGGAAGGCGATGCACCGAAAGGAACCGCGGAGTTATTGAGAATATCCAAATAGAAGGCTGATGAAGTGATTGCAGGCTTTCCGACAGAGTTTTTGCCCGCAACCATACCCCCGGGTCGTGCCGGCAACGCCTTATATGTGTGGTTTCTACGTATTATTAGTGCCAGCGAATCGACCTAATCTGCTCTGTAGTACGGAGTATTAAATATGAATAGACAGTCAACTTCGCTGAGCGAATACCCTGTATGGGATCGAACGACTCGCTGGTTCCACTGGATAAATTTCATCTGTGTAATTGGGCTGCTTTTTCTCGGCACCGTTATTCTGAACGCGGGCGATATTGGCGCCTCGAACGACGGTAAGATATTGCTTAAGTCGACGCATGTGATTGTTGGCTACGTCTTCACATTGAACCTCCTCTGGCGTCTCGTTTGGGGTTTTATTGGCGGACCGTATTCTCGTTGGAAAGCGGTGCTGCCGATTGGCCGTGGATACATGCAGGCATTATCGAGCCAATTGCGCGATATCAAGAGTGGCAATGGCAAACCTCAGGCAGGTCATAGCCCGCTGGGTCGCCTGGCCGTGACGGTGATTTTTCTTTTTCTGCTGGCACAAGGCGTCACCGGCCTGGTCCTGGCAGGTACAGATGTTTACATGCCGCCATTCGGCAATTACTTCGCCGAATGGGTTGCTGGTCCGGATATGGACCCACAAGCAGTCCGACCGTACGCGCCGGAAACGGTCAATGAGCAGTCGTACGACGAGATGCGTGCATTCAGGAAACCGTTCATAAGCACGCACGCCACCAACTATTATTTCCTGTTGGCCTTGATTTTGCTGCATATCGGCGCAGTCATTGTGGCGGAAATACGCGAAGGTGGATCGATAATATCGGCGATGTTCACCGGCAAAAAAACACTGGAGAAGAAACCAGAATAAGCAAGCGGTTTACTACACCGGGCTACCATTTGCTAAATGTTATGATGGCGGCATCCGGAAACCGAGTCTTGCAATGAAGCCAACTTATTTAGCCACCCTTGTAGTTTTTTTGCTGTTATCCGGCGTTTCGCTGTCTGCAGACCTGCGACCATTCGACAGAATGGATGTATTTGAACTTGAGTGGGTATCGAATCCGCAAATATCGCCAGACGGTAAACGTATTGTTTACGTTCGCAATAGCATGGACATCATGGCGGACGGCAAATCGGCGCGGTTGTGGCTTGTCGATGCTGATGGCTCGAATAATATTCCGCTGACTGGTGACGACATTGATGAATCGAGCGCCGCGTGGTCGCCGGACGGAAGCCGGATTGCGTTTACGAGCAGCACGGACAATGGCTCGGAAGTATTCCTGTACTGGGTCGCAAGTGGAAAAAGCACGCGCCTGACGCAGCTCGATCGATCACCATCCGGGCTGAACTGGTCGCCAGATGGCAGGCAGATTGCTTTCTCCATGCTGGTTGCGGAAGAACCGCCGGTGCTGGTTACTGCTCCGGCCAAGCCAAAGGATGCTGAATGGGCAGACGCACCCAGGGTAACAACCCGGGTCATGCATGAACGAGACGGCGCTGGATTCATCGAGCCGGGTTACAAGCACTATTTCGTGATATCGGAATTGGGCGGGACAGCTCGCCAGATTACCTCGGGTAATTATCAACACCGCGGCACGCCGCAATGGTCAGGCGATGGCAAGTCGCTGATCTTTTCCGCCAACAGAAACGATGACTGGGAACTCAATTTCGTCAATTCAGAAATCTATAGCGTGTCGCTTGAATCAGGAGAAACAGTCGCGCTTACCGATAGAAATGGCCCGGACGAGGAACCAAGAGTTTCGCCCGACGGCAAGAAAATTGCGTATTGGGGTTTTGAAGACAAGATACAAACCTACCAGGTCACGCAGTTGCACGTGATGAACCTCGACGGTTCCGACAAGAGAGTGTTGACTGCAGATCTGGATCGAAGCGTGAGCGGCATCGCGTGGGATCGCGGCAGCGACGGAGTGTATTTTCAGTACAACGATCACGGCGACACCAGGATCGGCTATACAACCTTATCCGGCAAGACACGGGTTGTTGTCTCGGGTGTTGGCGGCGAGTCGGTTGCCAGGCCATACAGCGGCGGATCGTTTTCAGTATCGTCAAACAACAAGGTCGCATTCACACACGGCACACCCTACAACCCGGCGGACCTCGCTGTGCTTGCTGGCCGTGGTGACCCGGATGTAATCACATCGCTGAATTCGGACTTGCTGGATTATCGCGACCTCGGCCAGGTTGAGGAGATCTGGTACACATCGACTGTCGATGGCAGGGATATCCAGGGTTGGGTTATAACGCCGCCTGGTTATGATGAATCGAAAACGTATCCGCTGTTGGTTGAGAATCATGGTGGACCAACTGCAAATTACGGTCCATGGTTCTCGCCCGAATTGCAGTTGTTTGCAGCCGCAGGCTATGTCGTGTTTTACCCGAATCCACGGGGCAGTACGAGCTATGGCGAGGAGTTCGGCAATCTTCTGTTCGAGAACTACCCGGGCGATGATTACCAGGATGTCATGGACGGTGTCGATGTCCTGATTGAATCAGGAATGACGACTGAAGACCAATTGTATGTCACTGGTGGAAGTGCCGGCGGCATCATGACTGCCTGGATCATCGGCAAGAACAATCGATTTCGCTCTGCCGCCGTCGTCAAGCCGGTAATGAACTGGATTAGCAAAACATTGGTCGCCGACAACTATTTTATGTACGCAAACTATCGTTATCCGGGCCAACCATGGGAGAGTATCGAGACCTACATGAAGTTCTCACCCATTTCGTTGGTCGGAAACATCGATACGCCAACACTCGTAATGGTCGGTACTGCAGATCTGCGTACCCCTTTGTCAGAGGCGAAGCAGCTTTATCACGCATTGAAGATTCGCGGTATCGACACGGCACTGGTTGAGGTGCCGGATGCATTTCATTTTATTGCCAATCGGCCAAGCCAGTTGATTACCAAGGTAGATCATATTCTCGCGTGGTTTGCAAAATATCAGAATGACCCGTAGTGACCAGCATCGCTTTTCAGGCGGGTAAAGAAAAAGGGCGCCAATGCGGCGCCCTTTTTTTTGTATTGCGAAATCCAGCTACCAGATTTTCACACGTTCTTCCGGCGGCAGGTACAAAGCATCGCCTTCCTCTACATTAAATGCTTCGTACCACTCCGGCACATTGCGAACCGGACCGTTGGCGCGATAAATGGCTGGCGAGTGCGGATCGACTGCGATCTGCACGCGCAGTGCTTCGTCGCGCGACTTGCTACGCCACACCTGGGAGAAGCCAAGGAATACGCGTTGGACGCCCGTAAAGCCATCTATGACAGGCGCTTGTTCGCTGTTCAGTGACATCTCATAGGCGAGCAGGCCAATGGTAATGCCGCCTAAATCACCGATATTTTCACCCAGTGTGAATTCACCATTAACGTGCAGATCATCGAACGGAGCGAAGGCGTTGTACTGTGCGACAAGCGCACCGGTGCGTTTCTCAAATTCAGCCCGATCTTCATCGGTCCACCAGTTGCGCAATGCGCCATCACCATCGAACGTACTGCCCTGGTCGTCGAATCCGTGGCCGACTTCGTGACCGATTACGGCACCAATAGCTCCGTAATTCACGGCGTCATCAGCAGCGAGGTCAAAGAACGGTGGCTGCAAAATCGCTGCGGGAAAGACGATTTGATTCAGGGCAGGGCTGTAGTATGCATTGACAGTCTGCGGCGTCATTCCCCATTCGCCACGATCGACCGGTCCATCGTGACGGTCGATCTGGCGCTGATGCTCCGCCAGTGCGGCCCGTTTGAGGTTGCCGTAAAGATCATCGGCCTCAATGTCGAGCGCCGAATAATCACGCCACTCGTCCGGGTAACCGATTTTCGGCGAAAATTTCGACAACTTCCTGAGCGCTTCAACCTTGGTTTCCTCGCCCATCCAATCGAGTTCTTTAATGCTTTTCTCGTAAGCGAGAACCAGATTGCCGACGAGTTCTTCCATACGCTTCTTGGCCTCTGGAGGAAAGTGCTTGCTCACATAGACCTTGCCGACAACTTCGCCGAGCGAACCGTTAACCGCGTTAACGCCGCGACGCCACATGGGCGGCTGTTCCTCGGTACCGGACAGCGTTTTGCCATAGAAGTCGAAGTTTTGTTTGTCGAGTTCGTCGTTGAGGATCCCGGCATCGTTGTTGATTACATTCCATGTTAAATAGGTTTTCCAGGTGTCGAGATCTGTGTCCTGAATGATGCCATCCAGGGCACTGAGGTAGTCGATCATGTAGAGAACGAGGCTATCCAGTTCGCCTACGCCAACTTCGCCCAACCAGGCATCCCAGTTGAACTGCGGCATTACATCGCCCCAATTCTCTTTGGCAAACGTCTGGTAGTTTTCCGCCCGGTTGCGCTGGTCTTCTTTTGTCATGTTTTGCTCGGCCAGTCGCGTTTCGAACGCCATGACAGTTTGGGCGGCTGCAGCGCCATCAGGTAGTCCGACCAGGTCGAAGATCTTCTCTACGTGCTTGACGTACGCTGCACGCAGTTCTTCTGATTTGTCGTCGTCCTTGGTGTAGTACTCACGATCAGGCAATCCGAGGCCGCCCTGGGTGACGACCATCGAGTATTTGTCGGCATCGTTCCAGTCCACCAATTGACCGATATCAATGGGCATGCTTGCGCCGCGTTTATTGGCAGCTGCCATGAATACAGTCAGGTCATCGTAGTTTGCGATGGCATCAATCTGCTCGAAAGTGCCAGCCAATGGAGTAACGCCGAGTTTGTTACGACTCTCCATGTCCATGAAAGATTTGTAAAGATCGCCAACTTTCTGCTCGTCGGTACCTTTTGCGAAATCACCGGTCGCAGATTCCTCGATGATCACCTTGACGTCTTCCTGTGCCTCATCACGCAGTATGATGAAACCACCGTAGTTAGATTTGTCTGCCGGTATTTCTGTTTCTTTGATCCAGGTCCCGTTCATGAAGGCGAAAAAATCGTCACCGGGTTTAACGGCCTTATCCATCGCCGCGAGGTCCAGGCCTGAACCCAAAACCGCTGGCGGGGGAGTTTGTTCTGCAATCGGTTCCGCTTCCTGTTGCCCGCATGCGGACAGTACTAACAGTGCGACAGCACCGCTTATTAGTTTCTTCATAGGTCTCTCTCCGGCACGACACGGGAACAGGCGTGGTCGCGCTCTTTCTGATTGGCTGTTAATTAATTGGCCGGTCGTCGGGCATAGCCCTTTGCTGGCGATATTTTGTGGACCGCAATAATACACGTTTGTTGCATTGATATAGGTCGCTCTAAATGTGATGTTTAATTTAACTAGTATCAGTAACTGGTTGATATTAAATATAATAACCGATCAAGATGTTTCATACGCTTGCCCTGGAATTTCTGGCCTGAAAGACAAAGTTGGCTTTTCTGCGAGCACGGCAGTGTCTTAAGGAAATGAAGGGGTTAACAATCGGTGGGCAGTAACCATGTGATATCTGTGGGGATCGTCGCCATACCAAAAGTCGGACCGGTTTGACCCTAAATTACACTAAAGATGGATTTCTGCATGAGGTGGAGCTTTGTTCCTGGAAATATCTGGCGTGGGGGCAACGCCCAGGATGCTTACTGCAAGCATCATGCATCGATTATTTTGGCATCAACGAGATTTGCAGGTACGCTTGCCGGGTGTAACAGATAAAAGAAGCCAATCCTTGTCATTATTCGACGAACTCAAACGCCGTAACGTCTTCAAGGTCACAGTCGCCTATATCATAGTTGCCTGGCTCCTGTTACAGATCTCCGATACATTGGTTCCCGCGTTGTACCTGCCCGGGTGGTTCCATTCCGGCGTTGCCTTCGTGCTGATCCTGGGCTTCCCGGTCGCCATTATCATGGCATGGGCTTTTGAGCTGACCCCCGAAGGCCTGAAGAGAGAGAAAGACATAGACCGCAGCGAACCGATCGCCGAACCAGCGCGGCGAAAGTTGAACAACACGGTTTTTGCCGTGCTAACGGTCGCGATCGGCATTCTCGGCGCAATGGTTTGGTTTGGGCAAAATAGTGCGCCACCAGACACTGTTTCTGCCGCCGGCAAATCGATCGCAGTATTGCCATTCGACAATCGTAGTGCGGATACAGAAGACTCAGAGTTTTTTGCAGCCGGTGTGCACGATGAGTTGCTGACGTTGCTGTCGAAACTCGGCGATCTCAGAGTGATATCGCGTACTTCAGTCGAACGCCTTGACAGCAATCTCAGTATTCCCGAGATCGGCTCGTTACTGGGCGTTGCAATGGTGATGGAGGGTCAGGTGCAGCGTGCGGGAAATCGCCTGCGTATCAATGTACAACTTATCAGCACGGAGAAAGAAGACCATATTTGGGCGAATACCTACGATCGCGAATTGACAGCCAGGAATGTATTCGCTGTTCAGAGTGACATAGCAAGAATGATCGCAGATGCAATGCAGACGCGATTATCCAGCGATGATGAGGCGTTACTGTCCGACGTGCCGACCGAAAGTACCGCCGCACTAAACGCTTATATGCTTGGCCAACAGAACCTGAATCAAAGTGGAGAGGATTCGCTCAGAAGGGCAGAAGGCTATTTCGAGAAAGCGACAGTGCTGGACCCGGACTACGCACAGGCGTGGGTAGGCCTCGCCAGCGCCCGCAGCGACAGGTTCGCGTATGGAATGATTGATGCGGAGGAATACATCGCGACATCCACATTTCCAGTCACAAGAGCATTGCAACTCGATGATCGGTTGCCTGATGCGCACGCGCAGCTGGCCAACCTGCGCTGGCGTTCCGGAGATCTTGCGGGCGCAGAATCGTCATTCGAGAAGGCATTGGAACTGGGTCCCGGCGACCCGAGGAGTCTGGAGGAGTATGGGGAATATCTTCGAATTACCGGCCAGCCACTCAAAGCCATACCGATATTGGAACGTGCGCTGACGAAAAATCCTTTGTCAATTCGGGCACTGGTTGCGCTTGGAAAGTCGGAAATGTACGTAGGGCGTCCCGAGCAATATGTGCTGCGTAGCGAGCAAATTCTAGAAATCGACCCATCCAGTGTGGTCGGGTACATTGGTCTCCTGCAAGCCTACGTGTGGATGGGAAAGTACGATTTGGCCTGGCCGTGGATAATCAATGCGCTGAAAGCGGGCCCCGAAGATTTTGAAATGTGGTCGCATATGGGCTTGTACGCTGAGATGATCGGTGCGCCGGAGATGGCGGATCGCTCAATGGATCGGGCCCTCGGACTCGGCCGCATGGAACCGACGGTACTCAAGGTCCGCGCAATGGTGTTCTCAATGCGTGGCAGGCACGATGCAGCGCTGTTGATTGCGCAAAAGGCTCTTGATGCAGATCTGGATGATCGGTGGTTTTCCAGGCGGGTTTTTCTGCGCGTGGTTCGTGACGAAGCATTGCGCACCGGCAATTATCAAAACGCGCTTACCCGTTACCGGATTAGCTACCCGGAACTGTTCCGCGACAGACCTGGGATTACAGTGGACAACGTCAAGGCCGCCGCCGACCTGGCTTTGCTGCTGCAACGCTCTGGAGAATCGGGGCTGGCGGATGCACTAATCGATGCCGGCCTTGCCTGGTATCAGGATACGCAAGATCCGATCGTACACGGCTTTGTCACCACCATTGCAGACATCGAATTCCTCGCGCTGAAAGGGGACAAAGGTGCAGCTCTGGATGCACTGCAAGCTGCCGCTGATGCGGGTTGGGGCCAGGCCTGGCGATGGAATACCAGTAACGAGACTTTGGCATCCCTTAGAGATGAGCCCGCATTTCAAGCGATTATCGCGCAGCTTGAGAACAACATGGCGAAGCAGTTGGAAGCAATCGAACAATTTCCCAACATGCGTGACTTCGACCTGCTCTTTACGCCACACGACTGACAGCGCAGGCTCCGCCGCCCAGAAACTTCCTGGCATTAACAGTCAGCCGCATAGAATAAATGGTGCCCAGAAGAGGACTTGAACCTCCACCTACTTACGTAGACCAGCACCTGAAGCTACGTATCGCGTGGGTAACCCCGCCCATACTGCGGAAAATCAATGGGTTAACAATCGGTGGGCAGTAACCATGTGATATCTGTGGGGATCGTCGCCATACCAAAAGTCGGACCGGTTTGACTCTAAATCACCCGAAAGCGGTGTGTTTCTGTAGCGCAATCACCGCCTGGAATCAGCGTAACGTCAACCGCCAACAGCGGCACTTTTTTTGTCGGTGACCACGGCCGATCAAGCTCCCGTTGATCAGTCGGACCGGAAAATCTCTCTCGGAGCCTCGTGATACTATCGAGACGCATTCGCATTTGGCATCCATCTGAAAACCTGAGGGGCAAGACATGCGTTGGTCAATAACAATAATAATTGCACTGGTAATACCGCTTGTGGCCTGTCAGCCGCAGCCCGCCGGCACAGCATCCGGCAACGCACAGCAAGCAGATACAGGAGGGTCCGCTGCCGGTGATTTCGGGCCGCCACAGGGTGAACCCATCCAGGCTGTCCTCACTTCGGCGCCGCAGGTTCCGCCCCCTGTAGATCGTGACTTCCCGGCGAAAGTGATCGTTGACATGGAAGTCCGCGAACTGGACATGGAAATCTCCGAAGGTGTCACCTATACATTTTGGACCTTCGGCGGATCAGTACCCGGTAACTTTATTCGTATTCGGCAAGGCGACACGGTCGAGTTTCACCTCAAAAATCATCCTGATTCCAAGATGCCGCATAATATCGATCTGCATGCAGTTACCGGGCCGGGCGGCGGCGCATCGTCCAGTTTTACGGCGCCGGGACACGAAGCCGTTTTCAGTTTCAAAGCTCTGAACCAGGGTCTTTTCGTTTATCACTGTGCGACCGCTCCCGTTGGCATGCATATAGCCAATGGAATGTACGGCCTGATCCTCGTCGAGCCACCTGGGGGTCTGCCGCCGGTCGACAAAGAGTTTTACGTCATGCAAGGCGAGTTCTACACCGTCGGCAAATATCGAGAAAAAGGCCACCAGCCGTTCGACATGCAAAAGGCTATCGAAGAGAACGCGACCTACGTTCTGTTTAACGGCTCTGAGGGCGCGATGGTTGGTGAGAACGCAATCAAGGCCAGTGTTGGTGATACCGTTCGGCTATTCGTCGGCAACGGCGGGCCAAACCTCGTATCAAGTTTTCACGTCATCGGTGAAATCTTCGACAAAGTGTTTCAGGAAGGCGGAACCCGGTATCAGGAAAATGTGCAGACCACACTGGTTCCCGCCGGGGGCTCTGCGATTACAGAGTTCCGCGTTGAAGTTCCTGGCACTTTAATCATTGTCGACCATTCGATTTTCAGAGCGTTCAACAAGGGCGCCCTTGGGATGCTCAAAGTCGACGGTGACGATAACTTGTTGGTTTACTCTGGTAAGGAAGTCGATAATGTGTACCTTGGCGACAAAGTTATGGCTGAAGAATTATCGATTGTCAGCGATGTCACTCAGGCAGAAATTACCGGATCAGCGACAAAGCAGCAAAAAATTGACGCGGGCCGGGTCCTGTACAACGGAACGTGTTCGGTATGTCACCAGCAAAACGGAGAAGGACTTGAAGGCGTCTTTCCACCCCTTGCAAATTCAGACTACCTGATGGCAGACGCACGCCGTGCGACCGAGATTGTGCTTAATGGCTTGACCGGTCCGGTTACGGTCAATGGCAGCGCTTACGATTCCGTCATGCCGCCAATGAGTCAGTTGAATGATGATGAAATTGCCAACATCCTGACCTTCGCGCTCAATAACTGGGGTAACGAAGGTGATGCGGTTAGTTCCGACGAAGTCGCGGAGATTCGTGCAACGACGGAACGGCCGCAAGGGGCGGCGCACTAGAAACGATGCGTGCCTACTTCAAGTTCTGCGCTTTTGTGGCCCTGTTCGCAGGGCTTGAGCAGCACTCAGAGGCCAGTGATTTCGTTCACATTCCGGGAGGCGAAATCGCATCGGTTATTCCAGAAGCGGAAGGTGACAATCTTGTGACAGTTGCCGATTTTCTCTACCAGGAGACACCGGTTACCAATGCGGAGTATCTCCGATTCGTACTGCATCATCCGCAATGGCAGCGTGGCAACGCGGTATCGCTGTTCGTCGATGATCAGTATCTCTCGAAATGGGCGGGGCCGATCTCATTAGGGCAAGAATCCGCTCCACAACAGCCGGTGACACAAGTGAGCTGGTTTGCAGCAAATGCGTTTTGCGAGTCGCAAAATGCTCGGTTGCCAAGCTGGTACGAGTGGGAATACGTGGCCGCCGCCAATGACAATCTGGCCGATGCCAGGGCGCTTCCAGAGTGGCGCCAGACAATCTTGTCATGGTATTCACAGGTTGGCGGCGATCCGATTGTAGATGTTCGCAGTAGACCCGCGAACTATTACCAGGTCTTCGATACCCACGGGCTGATCTGGGAATGGGTCGATGATTTTAATGCGTTCCTCGTCAGTGGAGACAACCGCGAACAAGGTGGTGCCGATCAATTACAGTTTTGCGGTGCTGGTGCAATAAGCATGGAAGAGAAAGACAATTATGCTGTATTGATGCGCGTTGCAATGCTCAGCGCACTTGAGGCTCGCTACACGACACGAAATTTGGGTTTTCGTTGCGCTCGAAAGAGCGGGATCAGCCAGTGATCGCCAGCAAGTGGATTGCAGGACTCGCTTTGTTTGTGGCGTTGAGCATGCCGGTTGTGCGGTCGTCAGATGGAAATTCATTGCCGCCGAATTCTGTTTACCACCTGCAGGTTTCTGTTGAGGATCAGTTCGGAGAGATCACGCGGCTGGATAGGTACAGGGGAAAGCCTGTTCTGATTACAATGTTTTACGCCAGTTGTCCCCACGTATGCCCGATGCTCATCAGCACAATTAAGCTAACGGAATCCAGGCTCACGGCCGAAGAGCGCGTCGACCTTCGCGTATTGACCATTAGTATCGATCCGGAACGCGATACGCCTGAGAAATTGCGTGAAACGCTGGAGCGCCACGCCGTTGACAGCGATCGATGGTCGATGGTGAGACCGGAGCCCCACGACTTGCGTGCGATTGCAGGTGTTTTCGGCGTCAGGTACAAACAATTGCCCGACGGCGAGTTTAACCACACGACCCGGATTATTCTGCTTGATCGCGAGGGAACACAGATCGCCAGCACAGAGCAGTTAGGTCGGCTCGATGCGAAGTTTCTGGAAGCGATAAAATCAATCCTATGAGGACTTCGAAATTCTCTGAGCCAGTCTTGGGCGAACCGCGATTCAGAATGTAATGCAGTATTTGCCTGGAGCGGCGAAGCGTGCGCATAGTATGTGCAAGGCAATTTGACTGCTGCCCAGAAGAGGACTTGAACTGCAATCGGCCTGCACAGGCAGGTTGATGTAGTTGATAGGTGCCGATTGATCTTTAGTGGTCGCGATGGAAAATTCGTGCCACGTTTAGTGGTGCCTTCGGTTTCGATCGTGGCTGGTCATTGTCGTGCTATTGATATAGCACTAAAGATAAATCCTCACCGACCATCTGCGCGCTTGCGCAGAGAGCGGGAGGATTTGGTGCCCAGAAGAGGACTTGAACCTCCACCTACTTACGTAGACCAGCACCTGAAGCTACGTATCGCGTGGGTAAGCCCGCCCATACTGCGGGAAATCAATGAGTTAACAACCGGTGGGCAGTAACCATGTGATAACTGTGGGGATAGTGGCGATACCGAAAGTCGTACCGGTTTGACCCTAAATAGAACCATTTCAGTGCGTTGCTGTGGCGCATTCACCGCCAACACTCGTCGTAACGTCTACTATCCCGCTCATAACGTCAACCCGTGCCATGAATGGCTGAAAGGTGTCTGCCAAATCAGGGCCGATTCAGAAACTTGCCGACCTGAGCAGACAATATTATTCGGCGTGTCTGAATCTAGTTTAGTATGCGCCAGAGTCCTAGCTAAAGCCGATATGATATTTCGTAGTTTGGAATTGCATAAAGCTGCAGGAGATAATCGTCATGACCGAAAAGCTGGATAAAATTCAGGATCCGTCCCGCCGCAAGTTTTTGGAAAATGCGGGCATCGCTTCAATGGCGATCGGTACTGGAGCATTGGCAGCTGTATCTACCACGGCTTGCACGAGCGACGAAAGTGGAGTGCAGATTACACGTCAAGATGAACCGCAATCTGCCGCTCGCACAGCAAACATGTCCGGCGGACCATACAATATTTTGTTCATCCTGACGGATCAGGAACGCTACTTTGATCCGTCGAGCTTGCCAGCAAACTATCGCTTGCCTGGGCGCGAACGTATGCGACGCGAAGGCATTTCATTTATGAATCACCAGATTGCAACATCGGTTTGCAGTTCGTCGCGATCAGTAATCTATACCGGGCAGCATATCCAGCACACGGGCGTGTTCGACAATCTGGGACTCCCCTGGTCGAAGGAGTTGTCACCGGAAATGTCGACGATAGGGAATTACCTGAATGATGCGGGCTATCACGCTTCGTACCTCGGAAAGTGTCATTTTGTCGATGCGTTGGAAGAGATCGAAGTCAAGCAAGCTCCAGTAGTTAACCTGGATGAATTGAACAAAATCATGCAGGAGTACGGCTTTAACGATTATGTTGGCGTTGGCGATATTATCGGCATGACGAAGGGCGGGTACAAAACAGACGAGTTCACTACGTCAACGGCGATTCGCTGGTTGCGCGATGAGCCTCTGCAATTAGCCGAGCAAGGCAAACCCTGGTATCTCGCGCTCAATCTTGTCAATCCGCACGACGTCATGTTCTATAACACGGACGCGCGAGGCGAAACCGCGATTCAAAAAAGTGGATCACTCCTGGATCTTAATCGGGAGCCGCCGCACGCGCTGTATCAGAAGAAATGGGACATGCCGCTGTCGGCCAGCCGTAACGAACAGTTCGAACAGGATGGCCGCCCACGTGCACATTACGATTACCAGAATGCCCGTCGCACTCTGGTCGGGCAGTTTCCGAACGAGGATTCGCGATGGAAGCGACTGCAGGACTACTATCTCAATTGCATTGCAGACTGCGACCAACATGTCGACAGAATTCTGCAGGAGCTCGATGACCTGGGACTTGCGGAGAATACCATCGTGGTAATGACCTCAGACCACGGTGAGCTGGCCGGCGCCCACGGCATGCACGGGAAAGGGGCGACTACGTATGCGGAACAACTGCACGTGCCATTATGGATTCGGCACCCGGCGCACGCTGCCAATGCGGGCCAGGAGTGCAAGTCTCTGACATCGCATCTTGACATTACACCGACGATACTCGGCATGGCTGGCGTTTCCGCTGAAACGCTGAAACAAAAGGTGCCTGCTTTGAAGGGCAAAGACATAAGCGGCTTATTGGCATCACCAACCACGGCGGAACTCAACAGCATTCGAAGTAGCGCCTTGTACAACTACAACATGTGGTTGTACATCGATGCCGACTTCATGGGCGAAATCTACAAGGCCAAGTCAACCGGGCAGGATCCGGCAACGCTCAACATTAAACCGGATCTCACTAAACGCGGCGCGATTCGCAGCGTCACGGACGGCCGCTATCGATTCAGTCGTTATTTCTCCCCGCTACAACACAATCTGCCGGTCACGGTGGAGGAAATTCGAGCGCTCAACGATGTTGAACTCTACGATCTCGAAGCAGATCCATCTGAAATGAAGAATCTGGCTGTTGACGTCAATGCAAATGGTGACTTAATGCTCGCGATGAACCAGAAACTGGCCAACTCAATTGAATACGAGGTCGGAAGTGATGAAGGGGAATTCCTGCCCGACAACAAGAACGGTTGGGCGATTACAAAAATCGATCCCTAAAGCCCAGCCAGGCCCTAAGGTGTTGCTTTGGGGAAGTTGCGCTGCCGGGTATGAGACCGGAAGGTCAAATTTCTATTGCGAATAAAAAAAGGCTCCCCGACAAAGGGAGCCCTATTATATTGGTGCCCAGAAGAGGACTTGAACCTCTACCTACTTACGTAAACCAGCACCTGAAGCTACGTATCGCGTGGGTAACCCCGCCCATACTGCGGAAAATCAATGGGTTAACAATTGGTGGGCAGTAACCATGTGATATCTGTGGGGATCGTCGCCATACCAAAGGTCGGACCGGTTTGGCCCTTACATTCGGCGCATTCCGTGTAATTCTACGGCAATTCAATTAGGTAGCAGACAGCGTTAGCCTTTCTGGCGCACATTCGAAAAACAGTTTGCGCCGCGAAGAAACCCGGCAAGCGAACATTGTATGGTTTCGATTACATCTCAAACAAATAGGTAGCTTTCACAATGATTTGATCCTGGGAAAAGCGCTCTGCTGGAGAGAACCCACTATCGTCATTCTTATTGTAGACAACATACAGGTAGGAAAGTGGCCGATACTCCCAGGACAGACGGAAATTCCAGGCACTTCGGTCCGACAGGCTGTCCCATTGGTAGAAACCGGTAATTTGCAATTGCGGATTTAACGCGAGGCGCGCATTAACTCGATACAAGCGCGTGGTTTTGTCTTCGGCAGCGATACCGAGATCAGCAATCTGGTTCACCTGCAGGTCAGCAGACAATTCGATCTTTGCTGATGGAGCGAATCGACCGGCCACGGTGTAGCTCGTGAGGCGGCCGTCGAAGTAGCCGCCGGTTTCGGCGCTTGCATCGGCTGAAAATATTCTCGACTGATCTGTTCTTGCGGACATACGGTATCGGGTGTAATCGTATTCGCCCGGGGCGATTTCGATGCCCGCTGGCGAAAACGGTTCCTCCAATCGCTGCCTGTTCGGTTCGATCACCATGTCTATCAGGGCACCTGACTGAAAGCGCAAGCGGAACGGGCGAATTGGCGCATAGGCGAAAAGTAATTCGCCATCGTCCGAACTGCGGAAAATAAAAGCAGAAACGCCAGGATTAAAACTACGAATGGAGGCCGGCAATCTGGCGGACCGAAAGTCGAAATTCGCGATCAGGCTGTTCATCACGTAATTGGTGTCGAGAAGTTCGAGACCAATGCCCGGGTTGTAGTCCTTGCTGTAGTAGTGAAGTGAACTCAGGGTCAGGCGATTGCTACTGTACGATACCCATAGTTGGCCGCCGAGACCGTCGCCGGTCGTATCGTCATCGGAGGCAGACACCATCCCCTGGATGCCGAATGACTGGGTCGGCTGCCACAATCCGTCAACGGTATACGTAGCATTGCGGTGTTCGCCGAGTGCCTGCCCACCATTGGAGATGGCATCGTCACGACGATAGGTCAGCATTCCACCGAGGCGGCTTTGCCCCGCGATATTGCGGGAATAGCGCGCTACGGCGAAATTCGAGGCAGGGCTCGTATCCAGTGCTCGCTGTCGCATTGCCAGGAGGCCGAGCTGTTGCGTTGATGATCGGCTGGTCAATCGCAAGCCACCATCGAGCGGAATAGGGCCGCCGAATTCATCCAGCCCGATACGACGGCTAAAAAACGGACTTAGCCATTCGGTGACACTGGCGGTGAATATGTTGGCGTTCTCAAGGAAAAACTGTCGGCGTTCGGGAAAAAACACGCTGAAGCGATCGAGATTGATCACTTGCTGATCGACATCGGCCTGAGCAAAGTCGGTGTTGACGGTAAGGTCGAGCACTGTGCTTGGTGTAATGGCCCATTTCAGTTCCCCACCAACCTCAGTATCGACTGTGTCTGGTGTATTCGTTTCAGTTAGTCGCTGACTGAGCGCGTAGGGATTTAGTTGTACGTTTGCTTTTCGTCGCGGCGTCGTGAATCCACGGAGCTCACCCGCATAGGCCATTCGATGAATTGAGAATGCACGTGGTACTGCCGGGATACTCGTTTCCTCGTTCAGACTGCGCACATTGCGCGCGAAAATTACGCCCAGGCGATCTGCACCGGACGGATAGCGAAGATTGCGCCACGGGATTGCAATCTCGGCGACCCAACGGTCTTCGTGGATACGCGTCCGTACCGACCAGCGAGCATCCCAGTTGAGATTGGCCTCTGAACCGTCGATTACTTCCAAATCTCGCTGATTGCCAAAGGGTGTAGTTTGAAAGACCACGGCGTTTCGCTGGTCAATAAAACCGTCGATCGCTATGCCGAACAGGTCATTTTCGTCGAACGAGAAGTCGCGTTGCAGATTCTGCACGCGAATTTCGTCTCGCGGCTGGTAGCAGATTGCCGCGATATACAGAGCCTTCTCGTCGTAGGCCACATGAACCTCTGTAGAGTAGGTCGTGGCGGCCTGTTGAAGCGGCTCTTTCTGCACGAAATCGACGATTGCGCTCGTCTGCTGCCAGATCAGTTCGTCAAGATCACCATCGATGGTAATTGGTCCCTCGGAACGGGTGGCCTGAAACGCTGGTCGCTCCGCGGGCGGACTAAACACGTTTTGTCCGTGACCAATCGTCGGCAGAAAGAGCGTGGCTAGAATGGCAAATTTGGTACGGTAATGCATTGCGATAATCCTGCTAATTCAACAGGTGTGACGATAGGTCCGGGTCGGGCGTAAGGATTGTCAGTCAGGGTGGTTTTTTGTCACGAGTTGTCGCAATTGGGGGCATTGACACAATTTGCGACAGTTTTTGTCGCGACCATGTACTAGAGTTCCGATATGACTGGCCAATCTGATCACATAGTGGTGGTGGACGACGACGATGATATTCGCCTGTCGCTCGCCAAGTATCTCCAGAAGCACGGATTTCGTGTCAGCGTTGCAGCGAATAGCGATGAGTTGAGCAGGATACTGGCGACGGCGCGTGTCGATCTGCTGGTGCTGGATATCATGCTGCCGGGTGACGATGGCTTGAGTATTTGTAAGCGCGTACAGGAGACCCGGCAACTGCCGATCATTTTCCTGACAGCATTAACAGAAGACATTGATCGGATCGTTGGGTTGGAGTTAGGTGCCGACGATTATGTGACCAAACCATTCAATCCGCGTGAGTTGCTCGCGCGAATCAAGTCCGTGATACGACGCAGCCGGATGCTTCCCAGCAAACCTCGACAGGCAAAGGGAGCAGTCCATTTTGATCGATGGCGGTTCGATATCTCACGCAAGGAAATCATCGGGCCGGATGGTGTCGCCATTCGTCTTAGTTCGGGGGAGCATCTGGTCTTGTTGTCGCTGATCGAGCATGCCGGTACCACGCTAAGCCGGGATCAGTTACTGGACCTGACGAAGGGCCGCGAGGCTCAACTATTTGATCGAAGTATCGATAATGTAATCAGTCGTTTACGTCGTAAAATTGAAGTTGATCCTGCGCATCCTGAAATCATTCAAACGCAATGGGGTAATGGCTATGTGTTCATGGCCGATCTCGAAACAGCATCATGAAACCACTGTCACGATTCCTGCCTAAAACTATCGAAGGCCAGATGATCGCCGTGCTGGCGATTTCGATATTCCTTTTGCTCAGCGTACTTATCTCCTTTGATTTTATGGAACGCCGATCGCCTATCGAATGGGCCGAGTCCGGTGCGACATTGAATCGATTGGTGCGGATGCAAACGGTGCTGGAAAGCGTCAGCACCGAACGACGTGGCGGTTTGTTGCAATCGCTATCTGGCTGCCATGACGGCTACACACTGACGCCGAAGCGATTCGAACCCATCGACGTCAACGACCGGACGGCTGATTTGCAGGATCGTCTTGCACGGCAACTGGCTGTCAACGTACAACGCGTGACAGTAGGTTATGCAGAGTTGACGCGCGACGACTTTTCCTACGGCGATTGCACGGAATCGGAAATCAGCCTACCGATGACTGCGATTGTCATCAGCACGCAACTGCAGTCCGGCAATTGGTTAAACGCTGAAGTGCACCCGCATGAATGGCATCTGCATGACCTCATTGCGCGGATTCTGCGCTACAGTTTGGCGCTGATTTTTGTCGGCATCTTCGCGTATTTCCAGATTCGCAGGCTCAGCAAGCCGCTGAACAATTTGACCGATGCGGCGAAGCAGTTCGCCGATGGCCTCAAAGTGTCACCAGTTGATGAAAGTGGCCCGCCAGACCTAAGGCGGGCGATCCAGTCATTCAATGCCATGCAACAACAGGTTGCCAGTGACGTGAAAAAACGTTCCGATACCCTGGCCGCGATCAGCCACGACCTGCGCACGCCGCTCACGGCGCTGCGAATCAGAGGGGAATTAGTCGACGACGAGGAGACGCGGACAGATCTGGTCTCCAGCATCGACAAGATGGAGAAAATTATTGCCTCCGCACTTGAGTATCTGCGTGGTGAGTCCCGGTCGGAGCCGCATAGGGAAATCGATTTGAGTGCGCTGTTGGCGAGCGAGTGCAATGACTTCGAGGAAGCGGGTCAGCAAGCCGAGTTTGTTGGTGAGACAGCTGTGCACTACAGCTGTCGTCCGGATGCACTCGCGCGCGCTGTGCGCAACCTGATTGAAAATGCGAACAAGTATGGTGATGGCGCCAGGGTCGACCTGCGGACTGGCCCTGAGTCTCTGGTTATTTCTGTGTCAGATACCGGACCCGGCATCCCTGCTCACGAGGTCGATGTGGCGCTGGAGCCGTTTCGCCGCCTGTCCAAGGCGCGAGAAAGTCACCAGGGCGGATTCGGTCTTGGACTCGCGATTGTTGAGGCAGTCGTCAAAGGGCATGATGGCGAACTGATCCTGACAGGAAACTCCCCATCAGGTCTTGTCGCGACGATTCGTTTACCGGCGATTATCTCTGACTCTTAAACGACAACGGCCCGCTGGGATAACTCTGATCGATTCTCTCGCCACTAATGTTTCTACTTCAGTAGCGTAGCCCTGCAGTAATAAGGTGCGTCGTTGACAAGGGGGAGCTGCAAGGATCCGACTGGCAACCTGGAGGCCGTCCTGTGCTGTCGTTTCTGATCATTGTGGTGCTATAGACATAGCACTAAAGATAAATCCTCACCGACCATCTGCGAGCATGCGCAGAGAGCGGGAGGATTTGGTGCCCAGAAGAGGACTTGAACCGTGCTTGGAGATTCGCAGGTCGATTAGGTTGTTACATATATAAGAGCTTTAGTGGTGTAGCCGCAAGATTCGGAAGGTCGTTATTGACGAGGGGAGGCCACGGAGAAGAATTGGCCACCCTGGAGGCCGTTCTCTTCTGGGCGCCAAAAAAAAGGGCTCCCGTTCAGGGAGCCCTGTTCTTTTTTTGGTGCCCAGAAGAGGACTTGAACCTCCACCTACTTACGTAGACCAGCACCTGAAGCTACGTATTGCGTGGGCAACCCCGCCCACTGTGCAGGAAATCAAGGGGTTCATATTCGGTGGGCAGTAACGATGTGATATCCGTGGGGATAGTAGCCATACCAAAAGTCGTACCGGTATGACCCTACATCACACCATTTCAGTGCGTTACTGCGGTGCATTCATTGCCTAGATTCAGAGCAACGTCGACTATCGCAGTGATTTTGACAACAGCGGGTTGCCTACAAGGCCCTTGTCAGCGGTAAGAATATTGTCGCCGACTTCCCATCCTGTTTGATTCCAAGCCGGGACTTCTACAGAAAGCAGACTATCGAATCTGGTTCGTAGAGCACTGCCTCCCGAATGCAGATATTGGGTATTAAGTGATTATTTAGTCTGGTCAATAACATTAGTATGGTGCTCAATTGGTCATTGCCAGCCGCTGGTGATCCAGAATTGCCCGGATTTTTTTTCGTTAGACTACCTCCAGACGACGAAATTTTTCAGGAGAACGGAACGATGAAGGGCAGCAACGAGATGACCGTCAAGACATGTATCATTGTTTTAGCGACTACCTTGGCAGTCGTTGCCCTCAGTGCATGTGAGCGTCAACAAGCGGCAAGCCCGTTGCCGATACCTCGAGTCGCGGCGCCCGACAAGCAGGCGCCAAATACTGACGCCATGATCTGGCGCTTCATTGGGCCCATGACCGGTACACGGGGTTCGGTGGTTCTGGGTCATCCGATTGATAAAAACGTTTTCTACCACGGAGCTTCCGGGGGGCTGTGGAAGACGCCGGACGCCGGACAGACATGGATCCCGGTTGGTGACGGCCAGTTCGGTACCAGTTCCGTGGGCGCCATGGATATCTCGTTGTCCAACCCCGAAATCATGTATGTCGGCATGGGTGAGCCGCAGATGCGCAACAACGTCAGTTGGGGTGATGGTGTCTACAAATCTGTGGATGGCGGTGAGACCTGGACGCACCTGGGGCTGGAAGAGACCCACCATATTTCGCAGATCAGGATTCACCCGACCGACCCGAATACGGTCTACGTGGCAGCTTTTGGCCATGCCTTTGGTCCCAACCCCGAGCGCGGAGTGTATCGGACCACGGACGGTGGCCAGAGCTGGGAGCAGGTGCTGTTCAAGAGCGAAAGCGCCGGGGTCATCGATCTGGTTCTCAATCCCACCAACCCGGACGAACTGTTTGCCTCGATCTGGGAGTTTGAGCGCAAGGCCTGGGGGCCCAAGACCGGCGGTGCACAAAGTGGTCTCTGGAAGTCTGCCGATGGGGGCGACACCTGGACTGAAATTACCTATAACAATGGTCTGCCAGAAGGACGCCACGGGCGCATTGGGATTACGATGTCCGCTGCGGATGGGAAACGTGTGTATGCCCTGATCGATTCGGAAACTCGCGCCGGCCTCTATCGATCGGATGACCTGGGAGAGAACTGGACATTCGTTTCTGACTATTTCCAAATCATCGGTCGGCCCTTCTACTACAGTCACATCTATGCGAATCCATCCAATGCCGACGAGCTGTGGAGTCCGAACAACCGACTCTTCTCGTCCAGAGACGGCGGCAAAAACTGGGTGGTCGAGCCCGGCATCAAGGACGATTTCCACGACATCTGGATTGATCCCAGAGACGCCAATCGAATGATCGTGACCTGCGACGGCGGGGCAGAGGTGACATTGACAGGCGGGCTGAGTTGGTCGACGCAATTTCACCCAGAAGACTTCACAGGTCTACCGTGTCTCGACCGACAACGCATTCCCCTACAACGTGTACGGGAATGCGCAGGACCTGGTCGCCTACAAGTTGCCCAGCGCTTCCCGCTGGGGCGGGATCTCCGCATACGACACCACAGTGGTGGGCAACGGCGAGAATGGTGACATACTTTGTCGACCCGGACGATCAAAACATAGTCTTTAGTATGTCCTCTGGCTCCCTAATGGGTGGCGGCGCTCCGTTCACGCGTAACAATCTGAAGACGGGTCAGAACGAGGTGCGTAACATCTTGCCGGAGCCAATCTTCGGGCTCAACGCATCTGACATGCGGTACCGGTTTCAGTGGGACACGCCCTTCCTGATTTCCAGGTACGACCACGACACTATCTATTCAGCAGGCAATGTCGTATTCAAATCGACGGATGAAGGTCTGACCTGGGAAGCGATCAGCGGTGACCTCACCCGCGACCTGAAAGAACAGCAGATGATAACCGGCACTCCGTGGCTACCGGAGTACTTTGGCCAGGAAGTCTACAGCACCATCAACCGACTGGCCGAATCTCCGCTTCAAGAAGGCTTGCTTTGGGCCGGTTCGGACGACGGTCTCATCCACCTCACCCGGGACGGCGGTGACACCTGGGAGAATGTAAGCATTCCCGACCTGCCCGAATTTGCACATACTCGGGAGCTCGAGGCGTCTCCGCATGATGCGGCGACACTGTACGTCGCCATCTCCCGCTTCAATACCACCGACGACTACGCGCCGTACCTGTTCAAGACCACGGATTTCGGCAAAACCTGGATGGACCTGAGTGGCTCATTTCCTCAGGACCAGACCATCCACACGATTCGCGAGGACCCAGTTCGCAAGGGTCTTTTGTACGTGGGTACGGAAACGGGAGTGTTCGCCTCGACGGATGACGGTGCGCACTGGCATTCCATCGGCCTGAAGATGCCGCACGTTCCGGTGGTGGCCATGACGATCAAAGATAACGACCTGGTCGTCGCGACCAACGGCCGTGGGTTCTGGATCCTGGACGACGTAACTCCTTTGCGCGAGCATTCGGGCGACCTGGTCGGGAAAGCCGCACACCTGTATGACGTGTCGGATCACACCCGCTTCGGCTACAGCTGGTGGATGAACTACGCGCCCGGCGGCGACCCGGGTGGGATGAAGAAGTACTTTGTGCAAAACCAGCGGCCGGGTCTCACCTATTACGAACTCGGTGTGGTTAACGGCGAGAAGAAGCGCAAGTTTGTCGATGCCGGTGACGCCAAGCCACTGGGGCCCCATGATTTATTTCCGGCTTAGCGAAGGTGTTGAGGACGTCAGCATCACCATCCTGGACTCCAATGGCGACGAGATCGTCACCACCACGAAAGATGCGCTGACCTTGAAATATGCGGAAAAGGGCGATGACTCGTTCGATGCTGGCCTGAACCGCTTTGTCTGGGATATGCGGTATCCGCTGCCCAGTGCCATTCCGGGTCGACCGCCGACCGCCATTCAACCGATCGCGAAGCCCGGAATATACCAGGCACGGCTGACGGTGGACGGGGTGAGTGAAACTCGGAAGTTCATGCTGTTTATGAATCCCAACGAGCCCTACACCCAAGAGCAGGCGGACGAGCGATTTACGTTCTGGATGGAACTCTACGGAAACGTCGAAACCAGCTCACAGAACGTCCTTGCCGCGCTCAAACTCAAGGAAGAGGTGGCCGAGCGCGTTCAGGCAATGAAGGATGCGAGCGCTGGCGCTGGCAAGATCGAGGCTGCAGAGCAACAGTCTGCGGTGATTGCCGAGGTGGTCGACAAGTACGAGGCGACTTTCGTCTCGACCGGACGCACGTTGGCAGAAATCATCAACCTGCCGGCCAAGATCTTCACCAGGATGGCCTGGTTGCACAACATGATGGAAGTGACCGAAGGTCCGGTCACGGCTTCCATGATGGATGTCTACGGTCAGCTTAATGATTTGCGGGACGTCGCCGATGCTGAGTACCAGGACAAGATCACCGAGGCCCTGGCAAAGTTCGAGGCGGCTACCAACTAGAAGATCGAAGAAGAAGTTCTCGTTCCAGATTAGAAGGGGATGGACGAGCGGGCAACTATCCGCGCGAGCGGCAGAGCCCATTCGACTTGAGCGAAAATGACTATCGTCTAAGTAGGAGACTGTATCCTGTTGGCGGCTCTATGCCGTACTCAGGCAGGTGCTTCGTCAGACAAATCAATTGACTAAAGCGAAGCCCGCGGAAATTTGCGGGAGTTTTGCGTGATTGCGTCCTGCATCGTTATGCTCTGTGGTGCAGATTAGGCAACGGGCGCCCTCACGGCACTCTTATTAAACAACAAGTTAAAGTTCAGTAATCCATCTACCAACCGAGCGGTCGGGAGTTCGAATCTCTCCGGGCG
>PVMK01180422.1_pt1 | contig 96456 bp, 94 predicted proteins | sample 1853481 | NCBI WGS metagenome assembly PVMK01 (sample SAMN08533507, study PRJNA380276) | Marine sediment metagenome, whole genome shotgun sequencing project.
GACTCGATGCTTGATAACTGCCTTGAATCGTGAATCCAGACCATCACATGAAGGGTGTTGATTGGGGTATCAAATCATCTATCCGAAACCTTTGATACCTGCTATGTATATGGAATCGGAAAAGCAATATTGAAGGTTGTGATACCATATTCCAAAAGTTGAACTGTCCAGGGGTGTATTGACCAGCTTACCTAAACCCGCCCAAGAACTGCTTTTAAGACCTGAGATACCATCCTTTCTGGTGAAGATATCACCCATCTCAAAAACCTGTGATATGTCTGAGTGTGCCACGAGCGCACTTTAAATATATAGAGTGTGCGTAACTACGCAAAAGATGAGGGTAGGCCCCTCGGAACCGGCTTGCAGGAGCAGGTTTCAAACCGCCTTAAGCTGCGCTGGTAAAGAGCCAGGGTGGTGAGCATTAAGGAAGAGGTCCCGTTAGACGGGATCAGGTGAGGATCAAGGAGATGAGCAACCGCGAACCATTGATGAGGTGTCGAAATATCAGGGATGGCGTCAAAACTGGGGTGCTCAGACAACCCCAGGATAAGTCCAGAGGGAGCCTGTTTATTGTCTGGGCGGCGTCCGGCATAGAGATGGCATGAACTTGATCCAGGTTTTTGTGTGGAACGTGGGAACCTGTCGTCTCGATGTTAAGGGAGCAACGCAAGTGGAGGCCCCACAAGTGTAAGAGTACCGATGCGAGACACGGGGGCGGAACGCATTCATAAGATTCTCTTCGATAAAAATCGCTTTGTATGACGTTTAAAGCGATCCAAGTTTCCGGCATCGAGATAGTGTCGAATAATCAAACCTAACCTGAGCGTTTCAAATTGCAATCGCTATGCGATATTTTCGGGTTTGGCTGAAGACACTGTCGGCGCTTCCTCGAAGGAACGAAATCAGGCAGCTATTGTCTGTTTGTTTGTCGGAATCTTGCTTAAAATCAATTCCTTTAAATCCAGCTTGTGGGTGGCATTATCAATATCAATGCCGACAAGGTTTCCACTTGAGTCGTAATCAAGCACAACTCCGGGGGAAACTTCTTTGCTTTCGGCGCTCTGTTTTGCTGAAAAATCAATATACATTGAATCTGTTTCCGGGTAGTAAGCTATTTTCATGGTTTAAATCCTCTATCTGGAAAAGCATTATGTATGGTCGTCTGGTCATCAAGCGTCACCACTCGTAAAAAGCGTCCATCGAGTTCCTCAATAGGTGCCCAGTAACGATATCGGTTATGTTCCTGTCTTTCGAATTTCACAGGATTTTCAAGAACTCTAATACACCACTCTTTTCGAATATAAGAACGCTTTCTTAAGACCTCTTTCTCAAAATATTCAGTGAATTTGTAATCCTTCATTTACAATACTATATCTTTGAAGAATGATAAAGTAAACGTTTTCTCCGCGCTCATGGCTAAAGGATACTTAATCGTTGGAATTTGAAGGACGTTTTTTGTTTTAATCCTTATATTGAATCTGTTTCCGGGTCCTTAATCATCAAAGAGCTTGAGCTGCTGCTCGTCGGTGTTGCGGCTTTCTTTTTTCGACGATGCATCGCTTTTCTTCTGTTTAGGGCGATTAGGCGATGTCTTGGTCTTGGGTGACGCATTCGGTTCTGCCGAATCAAAAGTAATCTTTTGATCGCGCAATAAAGATGCCGGGAGGATGAAGCCTTCGGGCGTTTCGTAGAAGGTGAACATCTCGGCAATCTCAGGATTGGAAAATTCGGGATCGCCGATCCACACATCACAGGTTTTCAGGATTTGGCCGGCCTTGTTGCCCACCGTAGATTTTTTGGTGCCGAAAAAGTCACAAATCTCGTCTGCCGTGAGATAAACTTGATTGGTCGGGTCGAATAGGAAATTAATTCGCGCTATGGCATACACAATGGCTGCCGCCCAGATCTCCTGCCTTCCCCGTTGAATGGAGAGCTTGCGCATACGGCCGATCTTTTCGCACAGTTTAAGGGCCAGATCCGTGTACATATCGTTGAGCTTCTTTTGACCAAAGGCTCGAATCATCTCTTTAATCGCGGCTACCTGCCGGGCTTTGTCTCCCGAGTGCGCCTTTTGGGGCTTTTTTTTCAAACTTTTTTCCAGCCTCAACTCACGCCGAACCTTGTTTATCGCGTTGACACCGGCCTCGCTCATGTGGGGATCGGCTGCCATATGAAGCTCGGCATCGAGCAACAGGGCCATGACGCTTTCCCGTCCGTCCGTTGTTTTGACAGCCTGCCGTGGTGTCTCGCCGTCCAGAGCAGGGATGTTTTGATCGACCCATCCTTGCCAATGAACCGCCAGCATTTCGCCGACCTGACGACGCACTTCCGGATCTTGCATCAGCGCATTTTGATCCTGCGCATCCGTCTTGCTATCAGGCCCTGCCGCTTTCCTTTCGGCGGAAAGGGCTTCTATCGATCGGATCTTGGTGGTTTTGTAAATTGCGGCTTTGCCCATTAACCGCTCAATCTTTTCACGAGCAACCTCGGCCCTTTGGGCGGAATTAACTTCAACTGTAAGCGTATTTCCATCGATAACCAGGTGGCCCAACAAGGTATTTTCCAACGCATCACTCTTTTTATGGCCTTTACGGGACCACGGAATTTCCACGCGCAGAATGTGCCCCTTGACATCCAACTTCGCCTCGGAACGCAGTCGGTCGGCGGTATCGGTGACGCACAGGGTATGGAGACGCTCAAAGGCCAGCTCGGATGATTCGATCTTGTAATATAGAGTGTGAAAGATCAGCGGATCCCCGTCGGTATTAAATAATTCGGCAGGACGCCGCAGGGTCTCGACAAGGTCAAAATAGATTTCTCGGATCTCACAATCATACTCATCCAATATATCGGTTGTAATGCCTCGTTTGCCTTGTTTCAGCCATTTTCGAAATTGAATCAACTCCGGCTTTAGCCTTGGTGGTATCCAAAACTTACCGGAGCTTATCAGCATGCCCACGTGGTCAATCTTGATCACTTGACCGAAGAGAATATTCCCCGGATGGGTAGATTCCGATCCGGACCGCTCCAAAACGTCGATCTGATCTCCGGTAAAAATATCCTTTAACAAAAAACCTTTGCCCGGCCGGCAGTCGACCACTTCAAAAAAACTGAAATGTCGGCGGGAATGGGCAGTAATCAGCTTCTGTTCCATGGAATCGAGCCGGTCTTTTTGCGTTGCAGCGTAACACTCCGCAATGGTTTGGTCGACCGGCCAATTCAGATCAAACGGTGTATCTTCGGGATCGTTAATCCAGTTAAACAAAAACCAAGGCCAGAAAAGCTGCTGGTGCTGCTCGATGAAGTCTTCCTCCGGAGGCTCATCGGGCCAGACCGAAAATTCAGCCATGGCTACTGCCACAGCCGTCTCTTCAAAGAATTCGGCAGCGTAATTCATCAGCCGATCTACCAGCCGATTGTGGGTTTCACTAAGCCGCCTGTAGAGTAGGTCCACCGGCGCGGGAGTTGCGCCCAGACAACACTTTTTGTATTTTTTGCCGCTGCCACACGGGCAGGGAGCATTGCGTCCATGCTTCATTGATATAGCCTCTTTCATGTTTACTGGACGGTCATATAATTAGGGTCTCATCCTTTCTGATGCTTTTTGCCATCAATATCCCTGGCTAACTTTCACTTGCCGGGGAAGTTCAGACGGCGGCGGTTCGTCTCACTCCGGCAAAGCGCAGGTGGGATCTTCCATCTTGGCTTTGCGGGTTTCCACATAATGGGCGACAGACAGGGCCGCCATGCAGCCGTCGGCTGCCGCCAGCACGATCTGGCGGGCAAACCTTTCCCGCAGATCACCGACCACGTAAATGCCGTCTATGTTGGTGGCGCACTGATCATTGGTGATCACAAATCCTTCCGGGGACATGCGAATACCGGTAGGCACCAACTGATTGTTGGGATCAAAGCCGATGAATATAAAGACACCGTCGATGGACATGTCGCGCTTTTCACCGGTCCGGGTGTCCTTGAGAGTGACGGCGTTAACCCCGTCGGCGTCTGCCTTGATTTCCGTGGGAACGGTGTTCCACAGAACCTCCATCTTGCACTCTGCCTCGACGCGCTTTTGCAGGATCATGCTGGCACGCAGTGCGTCCCGGCGATGGACCAGGTATACCTTGGCGGCCAATTTGGACAGATAAAGCCCTTCTTCGCAGGCGGCGTCGCCTCCTCCAACGACCACGACATTTTTGCCTCTGAAAAAAAAGCCGTCACACACAGCGCAATAGGATACCCCCTGGCCGTAGTATTTCCCTTCGCCGGGGATGTTCAACATGCGGGGGCGACCGCCCGTGGCCAGAATCACGGTATGGGTTTGGATCAACCGTCCGCCGCCGGTATATACCTTATGAAATTCGAGGCCCGGCTCGATGACCGTTGCTTCGTTGTTGAGTTCCTCGATGCCGTAAATACGGGCATGCTCGACAAACTTTGTGGCCAGCTCGCTACCGCTGATATTAGCAAATCCGGGGTAGTTTTCCACTTCGTCGGAGAGGTTGAGCTGGCCGCCGGGCACCCCTTTTTCGATGAGCACGGTTTTTAAGGCAGCCCGCATGGCATAGATAGCGGCTGAAAGGCCGCCGGGTCCTCCTCCGATAATGGTCAGATCATAAAGTTCAGGTTGTGACATGATATGTCTCCTGTTGGACGAAAATATCCGAGTAAAATCAAAAATATGCATACAAAATTATCCTCGTAGGGTCAAGAAATTTTTGAATGCGGGTTGCGAGTTACGAGTTTCGGGTTACGAGTTCCGAGGCTGCGGAGAGTAATATTTTGAAAACATTCGATGCCCTGGATGGGTTGGGCCGGCCGATCGCCCATATCTCTGACAAAGATGAAAAGAAGGTTCGCTTTTGTTGGGGCGACTCAAACAAATCTCGCAGCATGGAGATTTTTCGTTTTCGTTGCATAATATAGCTTTCCAAAAAAAAACCAAACTGTTAAATGAGTTAGACGTATGCGAATCGTTCTTGTCAACCCGAATCTTATGAAACCGCCGGTGACGCCGGTATCTTTAGATTATCTTGGCACTGCATGCCGTCATGCCGGATTAGACGTCGATTTGGTGGATTGTGCCATTGAGGCGGATTGGCGGACAAAACTCTCTGAAGTTTTGACAGAAAAACCGATTCTCGTGGGTGTTACGCTCCGAAACATAGATGATTCCTATTTCGCAAGTCAGGATTTTTCTCTGCTTCGAGCCATGCCGGTTCTTGAAACAATTAAACGTTCAACCAACGCACCGATTTGTCTTGGCGGCGTCGGTTTTTCCATTTTTCCCTCTGAAGTCATGAAATTCTGCGATGTGTCTTATGGTATATGTGGAGACGGAGAGGAGAGTCTCGTTAAACTGGCAGCGGCACTTAGAGACAACATTGAATTGGATACGGTGCCGGGACTGGTTTGGATGGACAACGGCAACTTTAAACACAATGCTATCTTACCGGTTTCAATTGAAAAAACAGATTTAGCCTCCAGGTCTTTGGTTAACAATCAATATTATTTTAAAAACGGCGGCCAGGTCGGGTTCGAGACTAAACGCGGCTGTTCCTTGAAGTGCATCTATTGTCCGGAACCATTTGTCAAAGGTAAAACTGTAAGAATGCGTCCGCCGCAAAATGTGGTGGCGGAATTGACCGAGCTTTATCACTGTGGAATCAAAGTATTTCATACGTGTGACTGCGAGTTTAATTGGCCCTATTCCCATGCTGTTCAGGTATCTATGGCCATTATCGATTCAGGACTGGGAAGTAAAATTAAATGGTATGCCTACTGTTCTCCCGAGTCTTTTACTGAAGAATTGGCGCATTTAATGCGTAACGCCGGATGTGTCGGAATCGATTTCGGTGCCGACCATGGGGATGATAACATGCTGCGCCGTCTGGGCCATAATTACAGCCCGGATGATTTGAAGCGGATTCGAGAAATTTGTCTCAAAAATAACATCATTTGCATGTTCGACTTAATCCTCGGATCTCCAGGTGAAACAAGAAAATCGATTGAAACAGCTATTCATCTGATGAAAATGATCAAACCGGACCGTGTGGGGATCAGTCTTGGTATAAGACTTTATCCAATGACGCAACTGGGGCGGCAAATCTTAAAAACGTCCAAAGGAATGTTATCAAAAAATCCCAGTCTTTTCGGAGCTCTGGAAAACAATGAATCTTTTCTTCGCCCGATTTATTACTGTGATATCAGTTTGGGTGAAGATGTGGAAGATTGGCTGCATGGTCTTGTGGGTGATGATCCGAGATTTCTTCTCGGCCGACGGACCGAGGCAAATCCGGATTACAATTATAATGACAATCCGGAACTGATCGAAGCGATCAAATCCGGGCACCGCGGCGCATATTGGGACATTCTCCGAAGGGTATCCGAGGGAATTCCTCCTTTATTATAGAATAGACCCTGGAAGCCATTTCAAAACCTCAATCCAAAGAATGGAAGGTTTTGAAATATCTTCTATCGTTGTAAATGTCGAGGATGCTGCAAATCCCCCCGAAACATACATAAATCATTTACCCCAATATGCGCAGCATGCAGGGGATATTGTTTTTTTTACTTGACAAGCACGAACGGTCGTTTTATTTTGTTGGCATGGCAAAAGGAGAAAATACTAAACTTATTGTTTTAGAAGCCGGTCTGGATATGGCAAGCCAATTGGGCCTTGAGTGCGTGACCATCGGAAACCTTGCCAAAACAACAAATTTGTCCAAAAGCGGGTTGTTTGCGCATTTCCAGTCCAAGGAGAATCTTCAGGTCGAGATACTCAATTTTGCGGCGCAGCTTTTTTCAGAAGGTGTGATTTTCCCGGCACTGAAAATCAAAGCCGGCATTCCGAGAATCCGGGCTTTGGTCGACAACTGGATTCAATGGACTTCAGAATTGACAGGGGGCTGCATTTTTGTTTCTGCCAGTGCGGATTTCAGTGACCGTCCTGGAAGGGTTCGGGAGGTTCTTCTGCATCAACAGGAAGAATGGATCAATTGTCTTCGGCGTATCGCCCGATCGGCCGTTGAGGCGGGTGATTTCAGGCAAGATATAGACGATGACCAGTTTGCCTTTGACCTCTACTCTCTTCTCCTCGGTTTCCATCTGTATTATAAACTGCTCGACGACGCTGAAACGAAAAAACATGAGGAAACCGCACTCATCCGCCTGCTAAATAGTTATAAAAAATAAGGAAATCATATGTCAAAAAAGATTGTTAAAATGAAAACATCAAGCACGAACGTTCGTTATATTAAGGCCAAGCAAAGGGCCACGCACTTTCTATTGACGGCATTGTGGCATATTGCACCCAAGACGACGAAAAACATCCTGCTCAAACGGTTTTTTAAACCATCGGCCTATGCGCTGACACCTTTGGAGCGAGAATACCTCGAAAAAGGGACGCCGTTTCGTATTCATGTCCATGACCAAGCAATTCGATGCTGGAAATGGGGACGCGGACCCGGTGTTCTCTTTGTCCACGGGTGGAACGGCCGCGGTGTAAATTTCGTCTATTTTTTCGAGGCGCTTATTAACGCCGGATACTCGGTGGTCACTTATGATGCGCCCGCCCATGGATACTCGGACGGACTGGCCACCAACTATTTTGAACTCTCCGATGCCGTAAGATCTCTTTTGGATCCGTCACGGGGCCTGGGTATTCAGGGTGTTATCGCACATTCTATCGGTGCATCTGCGGTGATCAATTGCATTTCAAAAGATACACCGTCCATTGATGTCGCCCTGATCGCGCCTGCCCTTAAACTCAAAGAGATTTTGTTCAATTCTTTCAATCAGCACGGCATACCCGAAATCGTATATCAAGACCTGGTTGCCGAGATGGAAGCATACTATGGGTACGATGTGCATCAAGACAACCCTTATGTGCTTGCAAAAACCATCTCCTCGAAGATGCTGATCGTTCACGACAAGGATGACAGAACCATCCCGTATCTGGATTCTAAGACCCTTGCTGGAAAAACAGACCATGTTGCCCTTCATACCACCCAAGGTTTGGGGCACAAACGGATTTTGAGAGATAAGAAGGTCGTAGACTTCATCACAACATATATTTATAACGGACAAATCCAGCGTGATGAACAAGGGACAAACCTTTTCTTCAAGGAGGGAAAATAATGAAAGACATTCAAAGCATTATAGAAGAATATCGAAATGCAGACTTCGAAACGCGCCAATATTTGTTTCTGTCACATCGGTCGCTTCGAAAGGAATTTTTAGAAATCGAACAACAGGACGCGGCTGTCCAATATTCAGCAGCGCCCGTCAAAAATAGATGCTGCATACGCGGATGCTGGGGGCAAAGCTGGATGGGTGCTTAACAATAACATCAGCGGCATCGGACTATGGAAAAAATGGGCTTCGTCCTTGATGCCCCGGGTCACTCGATACCGGGATCTACGTTTCACCGGGACAAAGCATCCTCGACTTTTACGAATACGGATCGGGGAAAAAGATGTCAAAATTATAATCTTGTGATATACATTTTTTAATGGGTTGTCAGGTCGACTTCCACGGATTTTTTGTAACTTTCGCAACCGCACAAACAGAGGCATACATGGAATATAATTTTCTTGTGGACACCTATGAGACCGAACGGATCAAGACCCTCAGCGTTTGGAGTATGTTCGAGGATGGTGATCTTTTCATCCGTCCTCACCCGTTGGACCGAAAAGATCGGAATCCTCTGGAGCACATGATCCATCAGTGCATGAGTGAAGACAAATGGTTCTGCAATATGTTCGGAATCGATGTAGGGGCGCAGCCGCTGCCCGAAAAGGAAACGCGCCTTGAATTCATTAAGCGGTATGCCGAGGATTCCGAAAAACGACTGGAAATGCTGAAAGAAAAGGACAAATCTTGGTGGGAGCAAAAAGTTGCTTTTTTCGATGCTCTTCGGACGAGAACCTGGATTATGCTGAGAAGGATCGCCCATACGGCCCAGCATCGGGGAGAGCAGGCGTCTCTGCTCAGGATGCTGGGAAGAGCGGTTCACAGTATCTACGGACCGTCTGCCGATACGGGGGGATTGCCCCAAAATAGTGCATTGACCATCTATGCATATCCGGACATTCCGTCTCTGATTCAAGGCGAATCCAAAGGCGGCTTGAAAGCTCCCCTGCCGGGTCCGGGAAGTGTACCTTCCACCGAACGCCCGGATCTTTAGGAATGGATTTGATGATTTTCTATTGAAAAAATCAAGCAAGTATTGCAAAAGTATCTGTTGAAGCGCATCATGTCCACCCTGTGAAGCGGTTAACCTATCTATCTTTCACGAATTATAACCATCAACTTATTATTGGAGAATCTATTGGCAGCTATAAAAATCGGTATCATCGGCGTTGGTAACTGTGCAAGTGCGCTGTTGCAGGGAGTTGCATATTACAGAAGAAAAAATCGCAATGACGCCATCGGAATTCTGCATTGGTCGATAAACGGGTACACGCCGGGTGATATCGAGGTGGTCTCGGCCTTTGACATCGATCAGAGAAAAGTCGGCAAAGACGTTCACAACGCCATTTTTGAATTGCCGAACTGTACCCGGAAGTTTGTGGATCACATGCCAAGAGCAGAGGTCACGGTGTCCATGGGGAAAATATTGGACGGTTTTGCCGAACACATGAAAAACTATGAACCGGATTACACCTTTTTGCTGTGTGATCAAAAAGAGCCGACCCAACGCGATGTAGTCGAAATTTTAAAGGATTCCGGCACGGAAATCCTTTTGAATTACCTGCCGGTGGGGTCGGAGAACGCCACCCGGTTTTATGCGGAATGTGCCGTGGAAGCCGGCGTTGGGTTTATCAACAACATACCGGTTTTTATTGCCAGTGATCCTTTTTGGGCCCAACAGTTCAAGTCCAGGAAAATTCCGCTGATCGGCGACGATATCAAATCTCAGATGGGTGCAACGATTGTTCATCGCGTGTTGACAAACCTGTTTGAAAAACGGGGTGCCAGACTGGAAAAAACATATCAGTTAAATACCGGCGGCAACACCGATTTTCTCAATATGTTGGACAGGAAGCGAGTCCATCAAAAAAAGGAATCCAAAACAGCCGCAGTTCAGGCCGTTATGCGTAAAAAGCTACAAGACCGCAGCATACATATTGCCCCAAGCGACTATGTGCCCTGGCTGAATGACCAGAAAGTATGTTTTATTCGCATGGAAGGGCGGATTTTCGGCGATATGCCCATGAATGTCGAACTGAGACTCTCCGTGGAGGATTCACCCAATTCCGCCGGCTCTGTCATCGATTGCGTCCGGTTGTGCAAACTGGCCATCCAAAGAAATATGGGGGGTGTGTTGGAAGCCCCTTCAGCCTATTATTGTAAACACCCACCGGTTCAATACACGGACGATGTTGCATTTTCATTGGTGGAAGATTTTATTTCAAACGGTTAAACCTTTTTGTTATGATACGAGGGATAATTTTCGATTTCGGGCGGGTCATCTCGGCCCAAAAGCCGCCCGCTCTGTTTGCTCGATACGAAAAAGATCTGGGGCTCGCACCCGACTCCATCAATGCCGTTATGTTTGGCAGCAACGCCTGGAAAGACGCTCTGCTGGGCAGGAAGACCGCCGAAGCGTTCTGGTACGCCATCGGACCTGAACTCGGGTTGAACTCTGCCGAAGAAATCGATGCGTTTCGTCGCCGGTATCATGCCGATGAGGCCATCAACCCAGGTGTGGCAGAACTCATTCATCTTCTGTGCGACCGCTACAAACTGGCGGTGCTCTCCAATTCGCCGCCGGGTTTGGCGAATTGGCTGGCGGATTGGAATATACGCAACTTGTTCGACGTTGTTTTCTGCTCCGGCGACGAAGGAGTGGTCAAGCCCGATCCGGCGGCCTTCGAGATGACCCTCGGCCGGTTGGGAGTTGAACCCGAGGCGGCCGTATTCATCGACGACACCATGGAGCACGTTAAGGCCGCTGAAGCATTGGGGCTTCACGGCATCAGCTTTACCACCGCCGAGGTGCTGTCGGATCGATTAAACGCGTTGCTGGAATCCCCATAAATCCCGCACAATATCAGAAAGACGGGTTCAAGGTTCCCATCAAAGGGGCACTGTTACCTGGTGGAACGCTTCGGCCACCTCGAAATCAGTCCCTTCGGCCATTTTCCGACACCGGTCCCACAACCTTTTGCCCAGATCAGGAATGTTTAGCTGGGATATTTGGCTTTCATGACAGCGCAGCGCAGCGAGCTTGAGTTCAAAGGTCTCGGTAATGTCGATACGAAAGTTGATGTCTTCAGCACCGAAGAACAGGATTTTTTTAACTTTATGGGGCATGAGCCTTTCTTCGATCAAATCCGGGTAGGCCGGCAGGTTTCGGGCATAGGGAAAGATTGCATCCAGGGTTACCTGGCCGATGATGCGGTGGTCCCTGTGCCAGATGTAGCGCCGGTATGGATCCGATGTTACGATCATTTCAGGTTTATACGTTCGGATTTGTCTCACGATGGCTTTGCGGAAATCCGACGTATCTTCGAGCCCCTGATCCGGATATCGGAGAAAAACCACATCAGAAACCCCCAATACCGTTGCGGCCGCTTTCTGTTCTTTTTCTCGAATTTTCGATAGCTGTTGCGGTATTATATCAGGATCGTCGGAGCCTTTTTCACCGCTGGTGCACACAACATAGACAACGCGTCGACCTTCCCGGGTCCACTTGGCGACAGAACCCGCCGAACCGAATTCTGCGTCATCCGGATGGGCAGCAATCACCATTATTTCTGATCTGTCCGACAAACTGAGCCTCCTTTTTTATTTACTAAATTTTCTGTTGTCCGTACGAAGCCGACCGGTATGCTTCGAGCAACAAAGAGGCGGATCGTGCCCAGGTACATTCAGTCACCGACGCACGAATTTTAGACGGCGACAGGCCGTTTTGCCGCTTTTTTAACCATATGGTTTCGATGAGACGGGCAAAATGTTTTGGATCCGAATCCGTTGCCACATATCCGGTCACACCGTCTTTTACAATCTTTTCCATGGCCCCAACCGGTGTTGTCACAACTGGCGTTCCGCACGCCAGGGCTTCGAGAGCCACCAGGCCAAAGCTTTCATAATAGGACGGCACGGCGAGAACATCCGCAGCGCTGTAATATTGTGGAAGGGTTTTCTGTTCGACCCTTCCGGCAAACGTTACGCGATTTTGGATGTTCAATGCCGTTGCTTCGGACTGGAGCTTTCGAAACATCGGCGTGTGGGGGCCGTCGCCTCCGACCATGACCAGCCGAAGACCCGGAAGATGTGTCAGGCAACCGACGGTTTCCAAGAGGCGGTGGAGTCCCTTTATGGGGGCATACCGTCCCACGTAGAGTACCATGAAATCATCGGCAGAAAACCCCAATTGCCGGCGGGCGGATGGTTTGTCCAGGGGTTTAAATCGGTGAAGATCAACGCCGCACGGTATCACTGTGATTTTATCATCAGACACATCATCAAATCGGCTTAAATATTCCTTCTCCTTTTGGGTGGCAACCACCAGTCCACTACAAACCCTGGCCAGTCTTCGTTCGTTGGTCAGCCGCAATTCAGTTTCGTGCTCCGACGGACAGGTCTGTTGTTTTACTGCGCCGATGGTGTGATACGTTAACAGGTGATGGATATCCCAGGAGGACTGGGCCATGGTCCCCAAAACTCCAGAGAGCCAGTAATGGCTGTGGAGGATATCATATTCAATGCGTTCCTTGATTTTAAAAGATTCCAGATCGTGAAAAAGTTGTGGCAAATATGCATAAAGAGAGCGTTTGGATACAGCGCCCCGCGTTTCTCCGGACAAGTGGATGAGCCGGACGTTGTCATATAGATCCACCACCCGTTGGTGTCGGCCGGAATTGTGCTGGGTGAAAATGTCGATGCAATGCCCTTGGCGGCCGAATTCTTTGGCAAGCTCCCGAACATATACGCTCATACCGCCCGTATCTTGGGTTCCCAAATCCCCAATGGGACTCGAATGAATGCTGAGCATGGCAATATTCAACGCCATCGGCCGACACTCCATTTGATTTTTCCCGGCTTATCCATCCAGGTCGATCTTTAAGCGATACAGGAGAACCGGCGTGCTTCCCAATCGTTTTTTATAGACTTCATTGCCCTTTAATAGATCGTACCGGAGCCTTTTTTGTTCGATGCTGTCTCTAATACTGTATACCTTGCTGAGCAACCCGACACTCAGATGGCCAAACCGAGGATCATATCCATTGTTGTAAAGGAAAATCGTATGGTTATAATCGAAACACATCACGCCGGCCGCCGGCACCCCATCGATATCTAAAAAAGACATTCTGAAAAACCCGTGCTTGGCCATTCTTCGGGCCAGCAACAGAAAAAAAGACAACATGGGGTCGGTCAAAAATTCGGATTTGTCCGGTCGGCTCGCTGTAAACAGAGAAAAAAAGATGTCCATATGTTCTGAAATCTCTTCCGGCCGTTTAATGATCCGAAATTGGACGTGGCCCGCTTCGTTGAGCCGCCGAATTTTACGTCGAATTTCATGGCGCTGTTTGCCCCCCAGCATTTGGAGATAGGATTCCCAGGTGCCGGGCAGTTCGATCTCAGAGCTTATACCCGCCGGGTCACAGGTAACGGTGTGCCCTGTTCGCCGGGCTATATCGGGCAGTTGTGCAAGGGAGATGGATTCGGATCTCAAGGCGCCCAATTCAAGGGATTGGATCCCCCTTTTTTTCAGGTGGGATAAGATGGCCCCAAGAAATTCCTCATGATGGTTCGGGGCCACGATCATATCCTGGTAATCACAGACATTTTCTCCCCCGATGAACCGGGCGGTGTTTCCTTCCACAGCCAGTGGCGCAACACCGATGAGTTTTCCATGACGATATCCCGTCAGAATTTCCGGATCTTGATTGCCGCCGAATACATCCCACCAGGTTTTCAGCCACACCGGAAGGACAAATAAACAATTCCAGCCGAGGGCGAATTCTTCTTTTAAAAAGTAAGATTCAAAATCCTCAAAGGATTCTGTCTGGATCTTTATCGCGTGTTCTTTCTGGATCATGGACATTTTTTGTTGGACCCCAATGATGTTATTTGGATTTCAATGCCTTCCGTTCCGTTTTCACAGCCCGAATCCATGGGGCACGAGAACTGCGGGCTAAAGGTTTTCATCGATGATTCTCCAGCGAAATCCGTCTTCGGCATCCTCCACGCGGATGTTGGCTTGCAAAAGGATCTTCCGGATGCTGTCGGCGTCCGACCATTGTTGTTTTTTTCTAAACTCCGCCCTCAATTGAAGCATTGGTTCCACTAATGGCACCAGGTACTCTCGAAGGCGGTGGGGTGAAGAACCCAATTCCGCTCCCAAAAGCACAATTGATTCTCTCAGGATTTCTCGGGCTTGGGAAATGCTTTCGGCATCCTCCAAATCCCTTTGCGCTTTCCAGATGGTATTGTCCAATGCCAAAAGGGCATTGGTGGCGATTTTTTGATCCTGGCTCGCCAGCCCTTTTCGAAAAGAAGTTTCGATATCACTCGCTCTACTCAACACGTTTTTTCCCGGGACCTTCAGGTCGTCGCGGTCGTCGATTCCATCGGGTTTTTTGGGGGTCCATTCCCCGATGTCCATTTCCTCAACCAGTACCTCAAACGGCAGCGGGTCTCCTTTGCCGAATTTCCTTTCACGCCCCATTCTTCGGATGGTAATATCTCCGATTCCTTGGATTTCGATTTGCTGCGCGTAAATATCGATGATGCAGGCGGTATGCTCGTCGATACCCAAAATTGTTGTGTCTTCCGGCAAAAGCGCCTCGAGTCTCCGAAAACGGGGTTCTCCCATAAAACAGAACCGTGTGTCGTGGGTTCCACCTTCGGCGTTATTCCAATGGGGAACGATAACCAGGTTGAACCCGAATGGTGCCAAAATATCGAGTCCGTCGATCCAGTGGATTTCCTGGCCGACCTTGTATATTTCGTATACGGGCAGGGTATGGCGGCCCATGGTCAGGGCGGCTGCGCTTGCAGCCACCAGGCAGCCGCCGGATTGAATGACGGTAGTGAGAATTTCGGGGATCGGTGTTTTCTGAAGCTGACGAACCGCATAGGTGGGGCTCCCCGGTCCTACCAGCACAAAATGTGCGTTTCGCAACAGATCATACGCTGTTTCGGCTTCAAATTCCGTGGTATTCTCAGCGGATTTGTACGAGGCGATGGCGAGGGGTTTTTGAACGTGAACCCGAAAATATTCCACCGCTTTCCTGGAAATCTCTTCGACATTCAGTTGAAAACCGGCGGGGGTGTCTAAAAAAACCGCGTTGGGTGGGTCCGGCAGCCGGGCGAGGATTTTTTTGTGCACCTCCACCATTGTGGCGGTGAGTTCACCGGAGCCCATGAGGACAATCATACCCCCTGCTGACATCATATTAAAAATCTTTCCGGATCCTTTTTATATATTTTGTAGATACAAATGTGTCTTCATAGCACTTTTATAGATAAGATATAAATCTTTTAATACAATCCCATTTTGTTTACCCTCAATTAAGGTCAAAAACAGGTTCCGTTGATGGCTCCATCGGTATTGTGGCGCTACATATCCCATGTTGCATCTCCAAAAAAAGATCCATGATTCTTATTGAGAAATTTTTCGATATCCTTTCGCATATCCCCCAGGCAAAACCCAGGTCCGTGGCCGGGATAGCAGATGGTTTCATCCGGCCAGGGCAAGACGATTTTACGTAATGTTTTTAAGGTGATCTGGAATTCTTCTGCAGACCATGTTTTGCCTGGACCGCCTTGGAAAATCGTATCTCCAACCATGGCGGCATGATGGTCCTCAAGCATGAAAGATATTTGATCGGCACTGTGGCCCGGCGTATGATAGACGTTTATTTGATGACTTCCGACGTTAACGGTGCTCCCATGGTGTAGCCATTGGTCGGCATCCAGATTCGTTGGGTGAGCCTCATCTCCAGGATGGGCCATTACCGGCACCTTCAGTGTTTTTCGCATTTCAGCCAGGGCGCCCGTGTGATCAGAATGGGTGTGGGTCAACAATATTGCCACAGGGTCGCTTTCCGCAAGCATTCGTTCCAATGCCTCCGGCTCGGCCCCAGGGTCGATCAGGACACTTTTTCGTGATTCCGAACAGACCAGGGCATAGGCATTCAGACTCCAGGGGCCAACTTGGCAGGTTCGAATCTTCAGCCGGGGCGCGTTGTAAATTTTGATCATACCTGGCCTTTTTACCATTAAGTTTACTCCTAATTAACCACAACTAATCGGGAGATGATCCGAAATTAATTGACAAAATTTATTTGCCAAGAAAGTATAAATGATTTTACATTAGTCCCGACCCCCGGCCGTGGTGAATGTTTCCCGTTTGGGTGAAGACATAGTCGTTGACGGCCCGACCAAAGGCCCTGCGCAACCCATTTTTTCAGGTGCTTATGAAATATAACAAGATGATGTCTGATTCACCAAAAAACAGGCAGAATGTCAAGGCTTCAATTCTACAGGGTCTTGGGGCGGCCTGGCCCATTTGCCTCGGGTATATTCCCATCGGGCTTGCTTTTGGCGTGCTGGCCCAGAAGGCCGGGCTTAACCCGGTTGAAATCATGCTCATGTCTGTTCTGGTCTTTGCCGGCAGCGCTCAGTTTATTGCCGTATCCATGTTGTCCGCAGGGGCCGGGGCGGCCGCGGTTATTGTTACGACCTTTGCGGTGAATCTGAGGCATTTTTTGATGAGTTCGTCTCTGGCGGTATTCTTGGGCGATACGACCCGAAAGAAACTATCCCTGTTTGCCTACGGGGTTACCGATGAAAGTTTTGCCGTAAACCATGCCCGGTTCAGCCAGAAGACCTGGGGGCTGGATCAGGCGCTGGTGGTCAACCACACGGCAAATGTTGCCTGGGTTGCCAGCACCCTCATCGGCGGATACAGCGGCAGATTTTTTCCCGAAGGTGCCTTTGGAATCGATTATGCGCTGACGGCGATGTTTATCTGCCTGTTGATATTTCAGCTCAAGGGGCGCATCTATGTGATTACGGCGATCATCTCCGGTTTGGCGGCGGCAATTCTGTCACTGGTAATTCCCGGCAGCTCATACATCGTACTGGCTTCCATATTCGCGGCAACGACGGTTCTGGGTATAAAAAAATGGGCTCAATGACAGTTCATACAGGGTATTTATGGATCGTTCTCGGCATGGGTCTGGTGACCTATTTTCCCCGGTGGTTTCCCCTGTTTTTCCTGGCCCGGCGAAATCTCCCCAGATGGTTGATCGAGTGGCTCGACCTGATTCCGGCGGCGATTCTCAGCGCCCTTTTGGTGCCGGAACTGATCACCGTCGGCACGCCTCGCCACCTAATCCTGTGGCACCCGGAACTTTGGGTGGCTTTGCCGACCTTTGTTTTTGCGCTGAAAACAAAATCCCTGGGTGGTACAGTTGTGGTCGGGATGGCGTTGTTTTGGGCCGTCCAAAAGGTCATGTGAACACCGTGTTCGCCGGCTGCGGTGTTCATTTTCAGGATCGCGAAACAATATGAACATCTCTTTGGGGAAACGGGAGGATCTTTGAGCACTTTCTAACATTTTTCCCCAAAAATTTCAACCGGCCGTGGACCCAAGATCAGGGCAAACGCATTTGAATCCCAATAGAGAGAGAACGCTCCATGACAGCGCATATCTCTGAGACCTTTGCAAAACGCCCCTTTTTGCCCAATTTCTGCGTCAGTCTCAAATTTTAATCCTCGAAATACACAATGTATGTCTGTGGTTAAAATTTTCGCCTTCCTTGAACTTGAACAAAAATGAACATTTTCCAAAGGTCTCTCTCTTTCCAACCGACTGGAACTTGTGCTTAAGCACCCGTAAACCCGAGCCGTACCAGAGTTATAAAGAATCATTCGTCAAAAAAAATATCTAATGGATGTTTTACATCATAATTTCATTCGGCTCGGTCTAACGCGTGCTAAATCCCTTCAAACAGCCACTCGGTTTCCAAGAGAAACACGCCATCGCTTCGCTGGACCGAAATCAAATGTGTTCACCCTGGACCCAGGGCGATGTCCGTATCGCGCCTGCCGCATTCCCTACCAAGAGCGCACGGGTAATAATTCGTGAATAAATAGTTGTAATAAAAGTTTGGATGCTTATATTTATTAGTTGGCCGTTATACGGCAAAGACCCGGGCCCAAAGGACCCGGTTTTTTTATGATTGAATTTATAAGGAAATGCACTCAGTGAAAAACGTTGCAAGAAATGAAAATATAAGGAACATTGCGATCATCGCACATGTCGACCATGGTAAGACCACCCTTGTTGATGCCATGTTCAAGCAGAGCGGGCTCTTCAGACCGGGACTTGAAGTCGACGAAAGAATCATGGACAGCATGGATCTGGAACGGGAAAGGGGGATCACCATTACTGCAAAAAACTGTTCGGTGCGATGGAACGGCGTAAAAATAAACATCATCGATACGCCCGGCCATGCCGATTTCGGCGGTGAGGTCGAGCGTGCACTTTCCATGGCTGACGGTGCCATTCTTCTGGTCGATGCTTCTGAAGGTCCGCTGCCCCAGACCCGTTTCGTATTGAAGAAAACCCTGGAGAGGGGCCTTAAGATTATTGTGGTGATCAACAAGATCGACAGAAAGGATGCCCGGCCTGATGTGGTGCTCGATGAAATATACGACCTTTTCATAGACCTCGATGCAGACGAGGAACAGCTCGATTTCCCGTATCTTTATGCCGTCGGACGTGAAGGCATCGCGAAAAAGACCCTCACCGAACGCCGGGACGATCTTCACCATCTCTTTGAAACCATCCTTGCTGAAATACCGGCGCCGCAATTTGATCCAAAAGAACCGTTCCAGATGCTGGTGTCGGATCTCGGGTATTCCGATTATCTCGGAAGGCTCGCTATCGGCAGAGTTTTTAACGGGAATGCCCAATTCAATGACGCCATGGCTTGCATCAATGATAAAGCGGAGCACCTTCCCCTCAAGATTTCCAAGCTTCAGGTATATGACGGCATGACACTCAAGGCGGCCGAAACTGCAGAACCAGGTGAAATTGTTGTTCTTTCCGGGATTGAAGATGTCATGATCGGTGACACGATCTGCACAAAGGAAAATCCGAAATCCTTAAAGAGAATCACCGTAGACGAGCCGACCATCTCCATGGAATTCACCATTAACACGTCGCCGTTGCGGGGCAAGGAGGGCAGAATCGTACAGTCCGGGAAGATCCGTGAACGGCTGATCAAGGAGACGCTCCAAAACGTTGCCGTAAAGTTTGAACAGACCCAGGATCGGGACCGCTTTATTGTGAAAGGACGGGGAGAATTCCAGATGGTCATCCTTATCGAAACCATGCGAAGGGAAGGGTTCGAGCTTTCTGTGGGCCGCCCCAAGGTGATTTTCAAACATGAAAACGGGAAAACCTTCGAACCCATTGAGAGACTGTTTGTGGATTGTGATGAAGATTTTTTGGGGGTTGTGACCGAAAAGCTCTCCTTGAGAAAGGGACGGCTGACAAACCTTGTCAATGACGGAAACGGAAGGATACAGGCTGAATTTTCCATTCCCTCGCGCTCTTTGATCGGTTATAGAGATGAATTCCTTACGGACACAAAGGGAACCGGAATTATGAACACCCTTTTTGCAGGGCATGAAGCATATCGTGGTGATTTCCCCACCCGGTTTACCGGCTCAATTGTTTCAGACAGGCAGGGGTGCGCTGTTGCATACGCGCTCTTTCACCTTGAACCCAGAGGCCGTCTTTTTATCGCCCCCGGAGAACCTGTTTATGAGGGAATGATCGTTGGGGAGCACAATAAAGAGGAAAACATCAATGTCAATCCGAGCAAGGAGAAGAAGCTCTCAAACATGCGGGCCTCAGGAAAAGATGAAAGTACGGCATGCTCGCCGGTGAAACCCATGACCCTGGAGCGGGCCATCAACTTTATAGCAGATGATGAGATGGTGGAGGTTACGCCAAGATCCATCCGGCTGCACAAGCGGGTGCTTTCCAGACAGAAGCGGCATCAGATGCGGCCGCCAAAGAATAGAACTAACGAAGGCGTTCATTAATTATTCGACCTTGAGCAGATTCCCTTTGCCGGCGGACACCCCATTTAGACACTTTTCAACAAATAGGGAGCAATGCCGCTTCAGGAAATCCTCTCCATGTGGAACGGATTTCAACCCGTTGGTAATATATTGACTCCGATGGGTTGTAGAGACCAGAGAAATATATCATGCACAATAACAAAAAAGAGGTCGACCGGCGCCGGACGTTTGGAATCATCAGCCATCCGGACGCAGGGAAGACCACATTGACGGAAAAGCTCCTGCTTTTCGGCGGGGCCATTCAACAGGCAGGGGCTGTCAAAGCCCGCAAGGCCGAAAGATTTGCCACCAGTGACTGGATGGCCATCGAAAAGGAAAGGGGCATCTCCGTTACCACATCGGTGATGAAGTTCAATTATCGGGACTTTGAGATCAATCTTTTAGATACCCCCGGGCATCAAGATTTCTCCGAGGATACCTACAGGGTGCTTACGGCGGTTGACAGTGCCCTCATGGTCATCGACAACGCCAAGGGGGTAGAGACCCAGACCGAGAAGCTGATGGAAGTTTGCCGCATGCGCAACACGCCCATCATGACCTTTATCAACAAGCTCGACCGAGAGGGGATGGCACCCCTTGATATCCTTGACGATATCGAAAACAAGCTGCAGATCGAGTGCTCACCGCTTTCCTGGCCCGTTGGCATGGGAAAAAGGTTCAAGGGGGTCTACAACCTCTATAAAAAAGAGCTTCATCTTTTTGTTCCAGGTGGGGAGACACGGCGCAGGGAAGGCATTTTGATCAACGATCTTTCGGCCTCGACACTCGATGAGGTTCTTGGAAGTCAGGCAGACGAGTTAAGAGAGGATGTCGAATTAATCGAAGGCGTTGCAGATCCTTTTGATCTCGACCATTACCTGAAAGGCAACCAGACCCCTGTTTTTTTCGGAAGTGCCATCAATAATTTCGGTGTGAAGGAGATGCTGGACGCTTTTGTTGAAACCGCTCCGGCTCCCGGTCCCAGGGCTTCTGTGACACGGGACGTCTCTCCCTACGAGGAACCTTTTTCCGGATTTACATTTAAAATCCAGGCGAATATGAATCCGGCACACAGAGACAGAATCGCATTTATACGGATTTGTTCGGGGAAATTTACCCGAGGCATGAAGGCGGTTCACCACAGAATCGGAAAAGATGTTATATTTTCAAATGCCACCATTTTCATGGCCAATGCGTGTGAAAAAGTGGCGGAAGCCTATCCCGGCGACATCATCGGCATTCATAACCATGGCACCATAAGGATCGGTGACACATTTTCTGAAAAAGAGCCCTTAAAATTCTGCGGAATTCCCAATTTTGCCCCTGAATTTTTCCGAAAGGTCATTCTCAAGAACCCAATGAAAGCAAAGCATCTTCAAAAAGGGCTGGCCCATCTTGCAGAAGAGGGGGTGGTTCAGGTTTTCAGACCGGTTGCCGGAAACGAATATATTCTCGGCGCTGTTGGACTGCTGCAGTTTGACATTACCATGGGACGTCTCAAATCTGAATACGGTGTTGATGCGTTTTACGAGCCGGTCGGTTATCATGTTGCACGGTGGGTGAAATCCGACGATCCAAAAAAAATGGCGGATTTTGAGAAGAAAAACAGGTCCAACATTGCAGTGGATGCCGAAGGGGCCAGGGCCTATCTGACCACAAGTCAATGGCAGCTCGATTATTGCGTAAAAGAGTGGCCCGGGATAGGATTCAGCAAAACCCGGGAAATCAATGAATAGGACTTGCTTTTTCAGATTAGGCTGCGAATTTCACCCCAATGGAATAAAAACTGCAAATTCATTCCATTGGGCGGACAGGGCGGGCACAGAGATTAGGCAAAACGGGGCATTTGGGAAAGGTTTCTCAACAGGGCAAGCGCGTTCCCCCCAAGTTTGTTGAAGCGAAGTTTACCTGTGAAACTTATCGGTCTTTTCTGTTTAACTGAGGCGGAGATCCCGTTTCAACGGGGCTGCAGAGAGCTTCAATTTGACAATGGATAAGGGGTTATAGTATTGAATGATCGAGGACGTCGAAAGAATGAAGAAGGACAATATTGATGTACTCGTAAAAAGTCTGATTTTGCTCGCTCCGCAAGCAATTTTGGGATTCACACCTCGCCTGGCTAAATTGCAAGAACTCGGGCTAACGCCCTCAAACAGCTTGCAATTTTTAACGCCAGACTCATCATGAATCTTTCTCCAAAATTACTCGATGTCGCTCACAAAAGACTTTTTACGAAGCCGTCAAAATTTACCGAACATTTTATAGGGTGTTCGTGGAGAAAATTTATGAAAGGAACTTTCCTGCGGTGGTTAATTTTAACGGTTGCTATCATTATAACGTCATATCTACTTGACGGGATACGCATCGGTGGTTTTTCCTCTGCACTCTTTGCTGCGGCAATTTTAGGCATACTGAATGCTTTTTTCCGGCCGATACTATTGATATTGACCCTTCCCATAAATATATTGACCCTCGGTATTTTCACCTTTGTGATAAACGCAATTATGCTGATGATGGTATCGGGTGTAATATCCGGATTTGAAGTCTCCGGATTCTGGTCGGCAGTGTTTGGCTCGCTGTTGATCAGCCTGGTCAGTTCGATTCTCACCTCTTTTGTTAATGAACGGGGGACGGTACAGTATATCGATTTGAAAAAAGTCGGCGACAACCGGTGGGAATGATATGCAAAAACCCGCCTTAGGCCCCACCTTTCCGCTTTGGCCGAGCCCCACAATTTAAACGGTTTGCGGCCTGATGGGCAGCTGATCGATAAACGCATTCAAAATACGATAGAGGGAGTAAACGCTTTCAACGTTGACGTGCTCGGTTTTGGAATGCTGACTTTGGTCACCATCGGCACCCCATACGATTCCTTTGATTCCGTATTCCGAAAGAAATCGAGCGTCGTTGGATCCGTCTTCAAATCCCACCGCGGTGTTTTTTGAAATCGCCAATAGCAGATCCAGATAAGATGAGGGACCTTCATCGAAAATCGGCGTGATGGTTTCAATCACCACCGTGCTGTGCAATTCTTTTTGTATTTTGGCGATAAAGGCTTCCATGTCGTCATTTTCCGTGTAACGGATGTCGAGTTTCGCCTCGGCGTATTTTGGAACCCGGTGAAACCGTTTTCCGGTCTCGATACGGCTGATATTCACAGCTCTGTGCCAGTGTTCCGGGGCCGATCGCACAAAATATGTCCGAATTTTAATGTAATCGTCAATCAGTTTTTCCAGGGCGTTTTCACCGCGCCAGGGTCTTGGGTCGTTGGCGGTCTTTCCCCTTGAGATAAGTTTCAGCCGGAGGAGGCCCTTTTCTTTAACCACGATTTTTTCGACGCTGCCGCCGTCCAGAACGATGCAAAAGTCTGTTTTAATCTTCTGAAGCGCCTTTTTTGCGCCGTTGAAGCCGCCAATTTCCTCGTCACTGGTAATCAAAATTCCGAATGGCACATCGTCCGGGTGTTTTCCCTGCTTTCGGAGTCGCTTCAGGTGTTTTTTCAACAGCACCAGCGACAGGGCCACCGCATATTTATCATCGAGGCTCCCCCGGCCGTAAAGTCTTTGATCTTTTTCCACAGGAACGAAGCGTTCATCTGGCGAATCGACGACATCGATGTGAGACATTATCAATACCGGGACAAAACCGCTTGAAGGCGCAACGAGAATCGACGGAACTTTTGGGTGATCGAGGAGCCTGTATTCGATCTCATGGGTGTTTAAAAAATTTTCAATAAACGTCACACATCGCCTAATTTCCATAGGTTTTGAGTGCATCGATTTGAATCGAATCAGATCTTTTGTCAGGGGGATAATCTGTTCCATCTTCAGGTATTGGAAATCTTCTTTTATGAAACTGCTCTGTTTCGCCGGTCTGTGTCTTACCCTTGAGCGCATCTCCTATTATTGAGAAAGCTTCCAGAATTAAGTCGGAAATAAATATAATATAGCATGTTTATTCCATGGATACTACCCCGGTACGTTTACCTGGCAGGGTGCCATGGTTACAATCCGAAACACAACGTTCCCAGGATTGACAGCATTAAGATCATCACCATAAAAATACAATCCAATATGCCATCAAAGATTTTATCCAACATTGTATCTTCTGTGATCCCCCTAGTTGTCATAAAAAAAATCTTGAGCCTCCTCAACGGAATCGAAAAATATCCAATCTTGTTTAAGGGTCATTCGGCCCCGTTTTCTGGTTATTTCAATGGCGGTGTTTCCATGATATTCATAGCTTTCATGGTAATCTGGGTAAACTTCGTGTCTTGTCATTTTCGTTCTCCTAAAGTTTATGAACTTCAGCCGCTGGCCGAGTTGAATTTGGAGGAGTCAAATTGATCCAATATGGCACTGCCAAACCCACAAAACCGTCGTTGCATACTTTAACCTTTTATGTTTATTTAAAGCTTGAAAGGTTTATATATATAAACATAAACGACAAAAAAAATTATCTGAATTCCCGGCAAATCCAGATTATTTTGCCAATAATACGGACACTGTTTATTTCATCGCCTTGGAGATAAATCGGAAAATAATCCTTGTTGTCACTGTGTAAAACGAGTTTATTGGGATGTTTTTCCAGCCGTTTAACCATGATTGTATCATCAATGCCAACAGCGTATACAGCACCCGCCAAGATATCTTTTTGAGACTCGTCTATCAGTACGGTATCGCCATCCTTTAATTCAGGTTCCATACTGTTACCGAAAATGTCCATTAAAACGATCTTGTTTATGTTCCCCTTTGTGGTTAACCACTCCTTTCGAAAGGCATAATAACCTTCTATTTCGGATCCTACTTCAAAAGAACCACCGCCGGCACTGAGCCTGGCTTTGACCTTGGGTATATTTTTAAATATGGAATCACTGGACGCCGATGGTTTCAGAAATGTTGGACCAGAGCCTGTTTCGACCCAGTCTGGGCTTAACCCAAAGGTTCGGTATAGTTTCAATATCCATTTGTCTGGAATAGAATCTTTTTTTCTGGCTTGGGTAATTGCCGATCGGTTGATATTAAGGGCGGATGCCAATTCGGTTTGTGATGCGATTCCCGTGGCTTCATAAACCCGTTTTAAAAAGGATTTAAATTTATCGGTGGCCATATTTCCCCTGTTTTTTTATAGGTTGAGAAGAGCTGTTTAGTTTATTAAACATATTTATTTATAAATTGCAACACTTTTTTGAAAAAAATCCCACATTGTTTACCCTGGGGAACGGCACTTAAGGGGCGGAGCGCCGATGACACCGGAAAATTTCTGCTATTTACGGGATCTTCTTGCGCGGATGGCGCATTCTCGACGCGCCCTCAATTAAGGGGAAATATTCGGGATATTTTGAAATGGCGTATAAAAAGTACGGGCGGCATGGGGTTCATTTAGCTGTAGCAGGGTACTTTGGGGGTTCTTCTATCCCAAATCAAACCTCTTCTATCCATACCGCTTCGCCTTTCAGGACCACTGTAATAGGGATCTTTGCTTTGCCTGCGGTCGATGAGTTCAAAAGTTATTCCCACAGGCACCCTGCTTTTGCGTCTTTCTTTGCCGCCTCTGCGCTCTTTTTGAAGATAAGGATAAGCACTCATCAGGACACTCCTGACCGCAAATTCCGAGGATCAAAATTTGAGTCTGACGCCGGGATTGAGAAAAAGAGATCGTTTTTTCGGGCTATTCTACTATATATGGTAGATTTGTATTAATATGAAACTATATATAGGAATTTTGTGGGTATTGTCAAATAAAAAAAGCAGGGCTTTTACCGACCCCACCTTTTTTAATCCAGAATATCCGGTTCTTTTTTTATTCCGATGTTCTCGGTTTCAGCCTTCTATCCAACCCACTTCTCCGTTCTTTACCCGATCTTCGTTCAGGTATGTAAGAGGTGTAAGTATATTCCCGACGGTCTGTTCCTGAGCGCCGGCCGCCGTTATCGAGTAATTCATGGGTCATAATCAATACAGATTCTTTTAAGGTCTTCCTTGAATTGGAACAGCGTGCGTACTTCCCCAGTTTGTTGACGCAATTAAAAGATTCCGTTTCAACGACGCTGCAGGGAACTCCGGCTGTTTTGAATGCGTTCGTTATTGCGTTATATGTATGCAAAAATCATGCAGAATCAGGAAATTTTTTCGCTTCCTGATATTTCAAATAGTTAGCTCCAGCAAAGGGCGAACAGGTCGCAAAATTGTGAAATGAATACCACATTTAGTATTACCTTGGTTACATATTGGGCAATTTAGGTAACATGGAAAATGGAATTCAGTATGGAACACCACAGGAAAAAATTTCCTTTTATACGACCGCAGACAACCCTAAACAACCCGACACATGGCTATTCGAATCTTGGTTTGAGTTCCACCAGAGTAGCGCCCCAACCACCGGCTTGGAGAGGTGCATTTCTATAGGATTCCACCAGCGGATTTTTTTTCAAAAGCCCTTGAACCCGTTTTTTCAATATTCCCCGACCCTTTCCATGAACGATTCGTACAGAATAAATATCTGCATCGATACAAGCGGAAAAGTAATCGACCAGAAGATCAGGAACCTCATCGGGTTTAAAGGTGTGAAGATCTAAAATATCTTCGATGGGCATTTTTACAGGTTTCACGTTAAAACGACCTCCTTTTGAGAGGTATCAGGGCAAACGCATTTGCATCCCAATAGAGAGAGAACGCTTCACGACGGCGTATATCTCTTTCCAACCGACTGGAACTTGTGCTTAAGCACCCGTAAACCCGAGCCGTGCCAGAGTTATAAAGAACCATTCGTCAATAAAAGAACCGATGGATGTTTTACATCATAATTTCATTCGGCTCGGTCTAACGCGTGCTAAAGCCCTTCAAACAGCCAGTCGGTTTCCAAGAGAAACACACCGTCGCTTCGCTGTACCGAAATCAAATGCGTTCACCCTGTAAGAGGTATTATATAGACTTGATATTACTGTCGATAGTAATATAATGCCCATTATATTTTCAGGACGTGCGATGTATGGCTCATTGTGCATCGTTTCATTAAAATAACACCGTGGTGTCGCTTAAATGATTAAACTTTTCGTTCTGCCGTTTTTTGCGTATCTCCTGGCTCCATCCCCTGGGATCTTGTCTTGACCCGGCTGTTCACCGATCAACAATTTTTTACTCAATGTCTTTGAATTGTTTTACGGCCAGATACATCAAATACCCTCCTGAAATATTTTCCACTTTAAAACCAGACTGTTTTAGAATGCGCAAGGCAAAATAAGACCGTTTCCCTTCATAACAGTATGTCCATATTGCCCTATCCCGGGGAAGTTCCGACACCCGCTTCCTTAAGTCAGGCAGAGGGATATTCACCGCATTTTTTACATGGCCTTGTTTAAATTCAAAAGGTCCGCGAACATCAAGAAGAAATGCATCAGACTCGGAAAGATCCTCCCAATGAACAATTGACGTATACTCCCGCATCAGATTTGATGCGATCATACCCGCGAGGTTGACTGGGTCTTTGGCAGAGCCGTATTGGGGTGCGTAGCACAGTTCCGATTCCTCAAGGTCGAATACGGTTCCGTTATGCTGGATGGCTGTTGCAATCACATCGATTCTTTTTTCGACACCTTCCGTCCCGACGGCCTGGGCACCCAGTATCCGTCCGTTTTTCGTCGAAAAAATCAATTTGAATGTTATGGGTTTTGCGCCTGGATAATATCCGGCATGGTGATTTGGGATGAGATAAATTTTTTCGTAAGGTTTTAAATCTTCATTTCCGTCCAACTGCCTCAATGTTTTTTCGCTGATGCCCGTGGCAGCGATGGTCAGGCCGAGTACACCGCAAACTGTTGTGGCCTGCACGCCGCGGAATCGCGGCGGCGCAGTTCTGTTGCTTCCCATGATGACATCCGCCGCTATTCGTCCTTGACGGTTGGCCGGACCTGCCAGCGGAATCAAGCCTTGTGCGGCGGTGACAAAGTTTTTCACTTCAACGGCATCGCCGACAGAAAAAATATTTTCATCGCTGGTGCGCATTTGATCGTCAACCAGAATCCCTCCCAGGCTTCCAATGGCAAGACCTGCCGTTTTTGCAAGCTCAACCTCCGGGCGAACACCGATGGCAAGAATGACCACATCCGCTGTAACCGTTTTGTCGGATTCGATCATAACCTCGATCATATCATTGTTTTTCTGTCTGAATCCGGTAACAGGACTCCCCAAAAAAAGTGAAACATCTTTGGACTTAAGATGATCATGGATGAACGCCGCAATTTCAGGATCTAAAAAAGGCATGACCTGTGGCAGCAATTCAATGAGGGAGACATCTATCCCCTGTATTTTCAAATTTTCGGTCATCTCCAGACCGATGAATCCGCCGCCTATGACAGCGGCTTTTTTCACCGTTCGGGTTTTAATCCAGTCGATAATCTTGCGCATGTCCGGAATGGTGCGCAAGGTAAAGATGCCAGGGAGATCGATCCCCTTGAAATCAGGTTTTATGGGTGTCGCCCCAGGAGAAAGGACAAGGGCATCGTAGCTTTCACGGTATACTTCCCCGGTTTTTAAATTTTCGACGTCGATCCTTTTATTTTTACGGTCAATATATCGGACATTATTGTGTGTTCTTACGTCCACATTAAGCTGTCTTTTGAACAACTCCGGTGAAGCAATAAAAAGCGACCGCTCTCTTGGAATAACTTTACCGATATGATACGGGAGACCGCAATTGGCAAAAGAGATATAGGATCCGCGTTCAAATAGGATAATATCGGCATCTTCGCTAAGTCTTCGTGCCCTTGCGGCGCACGACGCTCCGCCTGCAACACCTCCAACGATCAGCAATTTTTTTCTTTTTTTCATTTTTTTATATCCTGATATTTTTGCCTTGTGGAGCTTTAATACACGGGTTGAAAAAAAGCATTGTCCTTGGATCGGTTTGACAAAGAAAACGGGCCGCCCATCGAGTGGATCAAGCTAAAGAAGAGACCAAAAAAGGGCGATCAAGCCCGCCATAACAAAGTTACTTTCAACCAAAAACTCCAGCCGGATCCCAGGAAGCATATAACCGCGTTCGTGGGCTGAAAGAACGATGAAGATAAAAGCGGGGCAGATTGCAAGGGCAAATCCGAGACTCGGAATAAGATGTAAGGCACTGGACAAAATCAGAATGCCAAAATTTATACTCAGTATCATTTTTAAAAGACGCAAGGTTCGCTTTTCTCCAAGAAGTATGGGTATCGTCTCTTTTCCCACAATGCGATCGCCCTGCATATCAAGAACGTCAAAAAATGCCGTCCTGGCAAAGACCAGGCTTAGAGACCACAAGAGTATGATGACCGTACTCAGATGAATATTTTCGGATATGGACAAAGGGGGCAATACAGATGTTACGACTCCCCATGCCATCGCAATCAAAACAGTTTTTGATCCCGGGATATCCCTTATCCGCCGGTACTTGTTGTCTGCAAAATGTGCTGGTATAACCCTCAGATTGTAAGAAAGTCCCATTATGCTCATGCCGAGAAGAATCAGAAAAGGTATCGTTCCTGTTGAATAGGCGATGATCAGCCCAACGCTCCCTGCTGTAAAAGCGAGAAGAGCAAGGAGGATCTTGTTTTTGTGATAAAAAAAAGACCTGTCAGGGTCATTGTATCGGTCTGCCTTTGTACCGATCAGATTGTTGAAGATATGCATGGATTGAACATAAAGCACGGATATAAATACATACGGCAAGTAGTTTGAAATCTCCTGAATCTTGATACAGGCATAGCAAAGGCATCCGGCTCCCATGGACACATAAATATTTGTGAGAAGAAGGGCTCGCTGGGCATCAAAAATGCTCCTTTTCCAGCGCTGCTTCTTTTTATAAGGAAGGGCTTCGAGCTTTCTGAAGATTTTATTGATGATCCAGTTCGGGGTGGAAGCGCCTGCTGCAATCCCAATACAGCTTGCTTCAGAAAGTGCATCCATATCAATTTCCGATGCTTCTTGGATGTGATACGTCGGCTTGCCGGTCTTTTGGGCAATTTCGGCAAGCCGCTTTGTATTTCCGCTGTTATACCCCCCCACAACAATAACGGCATCCACAGAATCGGCCAGGTCATGGACTTCAGCCTGGCGCTTGGCAGTGGAATCGCAAATGGTATCATAGATCTTGTAGTGCGGAAAATTTTGGTTTGCCCAGGTTTTTACCTTTTCAAAAAAGAGGGTGTTTTGTGTGGTCTGGGCAACAATGATGGCATTTTTAAACGAAGGAAGAGAATCAAGATCATTGATATTGTCGACAACATACCCTTTATCCTCTGCATACCCTAAAAGACCGATGACTTCAGGGTGTTCTTTGTCTCCAATAATGATCGCTGCGCATCCTTGTCGTGCATGTTTCCGGATGATGGTTTGTACCTTGATAACGCGGGGGCATGTGGCATCAATAACCTTGAAACCGGCTTTTTTCAGATTTTCTTTGGTATCGAGTGGAACGCCATGGGCTCTAATCAGAACTGTACCGGATCCATGATCCGGGACTTCATCGAGTATGGATATCCCTTTTTCTTCCAATAGATTTAAAACCTGGGGATTGTGTATAAGAGGCCCAAAGGTGCAGATAGGATTTTCGTGTTTGTTCGGGGCATCCAGGACCATTTCAACGGCTCTGCGGACTCCCATGCAGAAACCAGCGTTCTTTGCAATTAATATTTTCATCTATTACATGCTGGTTCGGCTCAACGCATCGAATTTTATGCATAAAAGCAGCTTATTGTATCGAGTCGTAATGTTAGGATTTCAGAAAAATATTGTGGTCCACAAGTGCCACTGAATGGATGTGTGCCTTTAAGAATTTCTGATCTCCAAATATACTGGTCAATCTGATGCCGTTTTCCTCGGGTTCCACGGTATCAACGGCTTCCATAACCAGTATTTTCTCATCTCTTTCAATCAAGTACGCGTTTGCCTCACACATGGGATTTTCCCTTTTAAATTTTTCTCGATAAGCGCCTCAATAAGATGGGGAAGTGGCGTTGTGGGTAAACCTACGATTTCCACATTTTCCTGGGTAAGCGGTATAAGCAGTTTTTTAGCGGGGCTCTCAGCCACGGCTTCTGCTATTTTGGGTGTAACTTCTCCCATCATGGAATGGGCCATGATAATGCTGACCGGCCCGATGATAATATTCACTTTTTTAGACATCTGAACAATTGCATTTTCTCCAGATGCACCTCTGTTGGCTCTGGCTTTCAGCATCTGAGCGGTGGCGATTGCATTGGTGCCCAGGGCGATAATTTCAACGGTTTCTCCGAAAAGGTCTTTTAGTTTTTTGATGACCGCGCTTCCGATACCGCCGCCCTGACCGTCTATTACGCATATCCGAACCAAGTCCGATTTTTTTTCTGCTTTATTCATATTGTTAAATCTCAAAGCGTTATGAAAAAACCGCTCGGAATCGTTGTGTGACTATCAGATAATGGCAGCCGCGTCAATGGAAACGACAATCTGGTTGTCCCTGTTTTTTTGCGCTGATTTATGTACGGGTTTGAGTCGTTATTGAATCAGAATATCTGAATGTGATATTTTTTTTAAAGTCAAATTTTTAAAGTTTTTTTATTTTGACCCTGCTGCGCCGTTGTTTTTTTGAAAGCCGTCTGCCGGGACCTTTTTTTTTCGTTGTTGGAATCCACCCCACCGCTTCCTCGCTTTCGATCCCCTTTGTATCCATATAAACCGCCATGGCCATCTTTTCTTCAAATCCGGGAGAGTCGATGGTCGCCGACCCTTTGGACTCCGCAAAATGAATAACATCCAGATCAGAGCTTACAACCAAGGCTTTGTCCCTTAGCTTGGTGGCCATCCGTTTAATTACGGCATCGGCGGATTCTCCACTGCGGGAAAATTTCACCTTGATCCCTTTTATTTGATCTTTGTGCTGGGAAAAAGGCGGTGCATTGATTCCATCAAAAACGACTGTAATCGTGTGGCGTTTTATTTTTTTGTATGCTGAAAGCATGTCAAGGAGCGCTTCACGACCCAATTGTAAATCTTGTCGGTCAAGGGCCCAGAGGGATTTGGATTGTCGGATTAAATTATAGCCGTCGATGATGATATGAATAGACATTATATCTGCTTCAATTGTCTTAGCAGACGGTCGAGATCGTCATTGCTGTAAAATTCGATCTCAACCTTACCCTTTTGCCCCCGTCGTTTAATCTGAACCTTGGTTCCGAAGTGACGCGAAAGATCGTCGCTCAAACTCAAAAAGTATCTTTGTTCAGAACCGGATGAGGACTGTTTCGGTTTTTTCTGTCCTGCTTTCAAACGTTTAACCAGACTTTCAGTTTCCCTCACCGATAGCTTTTTGGAAACAACGACCCGCCATACGGCGTTTTGCTGGGCAGAGTTAGCAGCACCCAGCAATGCGCGTGCGTGCCCCATGCTCAAGGTACCATTCATTATGCCGGCTTTTATCTGTTCGGGTAGCTGACGAAGCCTTAATAAGTTGGCAACAGCAGACCTGCTTTTACCGACACGGACAGCAGCCTGATCCTGGGTGAGCCCGAATTCGGTGATCAGACGGTGATACGCTTCTGCTTCTTCTATGGGAGTTAAATCTTCTCGTTGAACATTTTCCACAATGGACAGTTCCAGAAGATCTGCATCGGCAATGGTTTTGACAAAAACCGGCACCTGTTTCAGACCGGCCTTTTTTGCTGCACGCAAGCGTCTTTCGCCGGTTACGAGTTCGTATCCATGATCGTCCCTTCTCACCAGAAGGGGTTGTATGATTCCTTGCTGTTTAATAGAGCGGGACATTTCCTCAAGTTCATCGTTTGGAAACCGCAGGCGGGGCTGGTAACGATTTGGATGGATCCGCTCGACATCACATTCAAAATATCCTTCTGAAATGCCTTCCATGGGTTCGATATCGGGTAACAAGGCATCAAGACCTCTTCCCAGAGCTACTTTTTTGGGTTTTTTTGAAGCCAATCTCGACTTTTTCATTTTTTTCATTTTAATTCATTTAAGTTAGTTATCCAGTTTTGAGTGTTCCATAGGACGTTGGATTGGATTTGGTAAGCTCCCAAAATTGCGCAGTATCTCCTTGGCCAGACTGAAGTAACTTTGCGCGCCTGGAGAAGCTGCATCATACAATAAAATAGGTTTTCCGAAGCTCGGCGCTTCGCCTAAGCGGACATTTCTGGGAATCATGGTCTTGAATACCAGGTACTTGAAGTATTTTTCAGCATCTTCAGCCACCTGGTGGGATAAGTTTGTTCGTTTATCAAACATGGTCAGAAGAATCCCCGCGATTTTAAGTTTTGGATTCAAATTATGCTTGATACGTTTTATGGTTTGTAAAAGCTGCCCCAGGCCTTCCAATGCATAAAATTCACACTGAAGGGGAATCAATATGGAGTCGGCCGCAGTAAGTGCATTTATGGTCAGAAGACTCAAAGAAGGCGGGCAGTCGATGATAATGTAGTCAAATAGATGTTTAACCTGGGATAAAAGGTCTTTTAACACCATTTCACGCTTCGGGTTTGACATCATTTCAACTTCAAAACCGATGAGTTCCACGCGTGAAGGAATGATTTTCATCGTATCGATGTCGCTGTCCAAAATGAGATTGTTCGCATCGACTTCTCCAATCATTCCGTGGTATAATGATTTATCAATACGATTTTTATCGATGCCGAGTCCGGTGGTTGCATTTCCCTGAGGATCGCAATCCACAAGGAGCGTTTTTTTTTCGGAAACAGCAAGGGCGGCGGACAAATTTATGGCTGTGGTCGTTTTGCCCACGCCGCCTTTCTGATTGGCTATGCAAATGATATCTGTCATATTAACGAAACTCTATCATAAAACATGATGTTTGAAAAGGCATATACAGATATGAATTGACTATTGACCCTTGAATATTCAATAATAGCGGATAAAAAATAAAACCTCCGGGTTTGTTTTTGGCTTAATCCAGGAATCGATGGATATCGGTCTCTTCTGTCGAGGCAACTATGAAATTTTTCGAAAAATTGACTTTGCTATGTATTGCGCTCATTGTTATGGGGAGCACCCTTTCGCCTCAAAGCGCTTTCGGCATTACCCTACAGGAAGAAGAGGAGCTTTCACGGGAATTCATAAAAGTCGTTTTAACTCACTACGAGATTATCGATGATCCTCTGATCGTCAACTATGTCAATGAAGTCGGGAACAAAATAATCTCGGCACTTCCTCCCCAGCCGTTTTCCTATCATTTTTATGTCATAAAAGAAGATGTTTATAACGCATTTGCAATCCCGGCAGGCCATATTTTTATAAACAGCGGACTCTTTGAAGCCATGGATAGTGAAGAAGAACTGGCAGGTATACTGTCCCATGAAATAGCGCATGTGGTGTGCCGTCATATTTCCCAGAAAATAGAAAGAGCACGAACAATAAACATGGCCACACTTGCCGGGATGGCGGCCGGCGTGCTCCTTGGCGTTGCCGGGGGAGCAGCCGTAGCCAATGCAATAACCTTGGGATCTGTGGCTGCCGGTCAATCCATGACTCTGGCATACAGCCGTGAAGACGAAAGACAGGCGGACCAGATCGGCCTCCACATAGAAAGAAAAGCGGGATATAACGGCAAGGGACTGCTGGATGTACTAAAAAAAATCCGGAGTAAACGGTGGTTCGATTCAGACCAGATTCCAACATATTTACAGACACATCCCGGTGCAGAAGAACGAATGGCCTATATTGACACCTGGCTCGAGAAACATAAAAAAACAGCAGCGCCGATGGATCCTTATAATTTTGAAAGGGCCCACACACGGCTTGTTGCCGTTTACGGGGATAAAAGCACAGCACTAACACAATTTAAAGCGGCGGTAAAAAAGAATCCAGGCAATCCTTTGGCACATTACGGATACGGCCTGGTTTTGGAAAGGAAAGGCGATTACAAAGCTGCTGTTGAGCAACTTAAAGCAGCATTGGGTAAAAGAGCATTCGATCCTTATATCTTGAAAGATCTTGGCCTGATCTATTTCAACGACGGACAGTATGAGCAAGCATTCCGCATTTTAGAAGGCGCCGCCGGCATTATTTCCAATGATCCGGAAATTCTCTTTTATCTTGGACGGACCCAGATAGAGCTCGGACATCTTATGGATGCGGCCGTGACGTTTGAAGCGCTGATCGCAAAAAAATACAATTATCCACGTGCTTTTTATTTCCTGAGTGAAACCTACGGGAAGCTTGGAAAATTAGATGATGCCCATTATAATTTGGGGATTTATTACGAAAAAAAAGGGGATGTTAAAAATGCGGCTTTTCATCTGAAAAAGGCGTTGGAGCATATGGATGATCCAAATAAAAGGGCCGTTATTGAAAACATGTTGAAAGACATCAAAGGGAAGCAGATAGAAAAAGCGAAAGCTAATAAATAGGAGGTTTTGAAACCGGTTACCGTCAAGACCGGTCAAAATGAGAGAACTGCATTGTAAATGTTCCTCTGCCCTGGGTTGCCGACCGTAATGATGTTGAGTACCCGAACATGCGTGACAGCGGAACGATGGCTTTGATAATATTTGTCCCCATTTTGTGTTCAATGGATTCAATTTTCCCACCGCGGGAATTAAGGTCCCCGATAACATCGCCTATGACGGCTTCTGAAATAAAAATTTCCACATTCATAATCGGATCAAGGAGAAATTGTTCACCATTTTCAAGCGCTGTTTTGCACGCCATGGATGCACTGACTTTATATGCCAATTCCGTGCTCAGGGAATCTTTATACACTCCGCCGATGAGAACCGCTTCAACATCCACAACCGGATAGCCCATCAGCGCACCGCTTTCCAAAGATTCCATCACCCCTTCTTTGATAGCGGGAATAAAAATATCCGGTATGGTTTCATTATCGACTTCAGACCTGAACCTTTTTTCAACACCTCGGTCCAGTGGTAACAGTTTCAAGGTTACTTCGGCAAAGTGTCGTTGTCCCGCAACCTCCTTGTCAAATACAGCAGATGCCCGCCCCTCTTTTTCAATGGTTTCCCTGTACACAACCTGAGGTTTTCCCACGTTTACATTGGTTTTAAATTCACGGTGCATGCGACTGATGATAACTTCAAGATGAAGTTCTCCCATGCCGGACAAAATTGACTGTCCGGTATCTTCATCCTTTTTAAGCTTGAGGGTCGGGTCTTCAGCCATAAATTTTTCCAGGACTTGATCGAATTTTTCTTGATCAGCGTGGGTTTTAGGCTCCACAGCCACTGAAATGACCGGCTCGAAGAACTCCATTTCTTCCAGCAACACAGGATGATCCATAGAGCAGAGTGTTTCACCGGTAGTAGATTGCTTCAATCCCACAACCCCGACAATACTTCCGGCACCGGCAGCATCGATCCGCCCCCTTTTGTTGGCATGCATTTCCAATATTCGGGAAAGTTTTTCATTTATTTTTCGAGAAGGGTTGTAAGTATCGGCTTTGGTGTTCATTGTCCCGCTGTAAATTCTTACATAGGAAAGTTTTCGGCCTTCTACCATGGCGACTTTGAAAATGAGCGCCGCAAGCGGTTCCGTGTCTTTCGCTTTACATATAATCGGTTCTCCGGTTTCAGGGTGTACACCTTTAATGGGGGGGATATCAACAGGACTTGGAAGAAACAGCACAATGGCGTCAAGGAGCGGTTGTATTCCCTTGTTTTTCAGCGCACTGCCGCAAAGAACCGGAATTAGCTTCAAATCTATGGTTGCCCTTCGTATGGCAGCAATCAGATTTTCCGGGGCAATCGGTGTTTCTGATAAATAATCTTCCATGATGTCATCATCGACTTCAGCGATGGCTTCAATAAGTTTTTCGTGATATTCCGTCGCGGAATCGAGCAGGTTCGGAGGAATTTCTTCCGCGGTATACGTAGCTCCCAAGGTCTCGTCTTCCCAGACAATCTGTTTCATATTGATGAGATCAATGACGCCTGTAAAGTCATTTTCCGCGCCGACCGGAAGTTGTAAAATAAGCGGATTTGCATGCAGTCTTTCTTTCATCATTTCGATCGTGCCGAAGAAATCGGCACCCACCCGGTCGAGCTTATTGATAAAGGCAATCTTTGGAACCCGATATTTGTCAGCCTGTCGCCATACCGTTTCCGACTGGGGTTCTACACCGCCAACTGCGCAGAAGACGCCAATGGCACCGTCGAGTACTCTCAGCGAACGTTCAACCTCGATGGTAAAATCGACATGCCCCGGTGTATCAATTATTTGGACCGTGCACCCCTTCCAGCGACAGGTTGTAACGGCAGAGGTAATTGTAATACCCCGTTCCTGTTCATCGGGCATCCAGTCCATAACCGCTTCACCGTCATGAACTTCGCCGATTTTGTGGGAGCGTCCCGTATAGTAAAGTATTCGCTCTGTTACGGTGGTCTTGCCGGCATCAATATGGGCGACAATGCCGATATTCCGTATATTTTTTATGTGGCTCTTTTTTTTCATCGTACTAGAAGCATGTTGGCTTTAAAGGGAAAGCGAAGATCGATATGGCCGGCCAGCGTCATGGCGTCACGTCCGTCGATCAAAATCTTCACAGCATCGATTTCAGGAATATTCAATATCAATGAATTTACGATTGAATAAATAATAAAAAGTTCCGATTTAATTCCGCCGGGGTGAGCCTGCCTTATTTTATCCGACATATCGACATACGCTGTTCCATCCCGGGTCACATAGAATGCATTGAGAGTCGTACCTTCGGGAAGCGTCCGCATAAGTCCTGTGCGAGGGCCGTTTGCCAGGGCTTCGACGATGATTTTGCCGAATTTAGCCGGATTGTCGGAATGACCCAGATTCCACGCTTCTGCAATGAGAAACGAATTTTTTTTGTCGGAAAAATACAGATGGACAACAGACTTGTCTAAATGTTGTGCTTGAATGAATCTTGCTTTTTGCTCAAATTGATCCAAACCCCAGGAATTAAAGGGCATCATCACCAGAACCGTGCATATGACAAGGCCGGTAATAACAGCAGAACACGTATAGGACACACGGTTTTTTTTAATCATGATGCATCACGCTTTGTTTACAAAATGACAAGGTTTTTTAAGCCAATACAATTGTTATGTCAAGGGAAGAAGGGTGAGAGGTTGAGTAAAAAGTATGCGTCAAACAAAAAAAGCCGGTCAGACAGACTGATTTTTTTGAAATGTTCGGTGCCGCTGATCCGGCTCGAACCGGCGACCCATCACAGCCTGAATGGCCTATTATTTTCATGATGTCAATTGGTTGCAAAGTTAAATGGGCGAATTTGATGCTCCATAATGAGTGATGGGCTGGTTGAGATATCGCCGAAGAACCGAGCTCCAATATTCCGAGGCCCCTGGGGAACAGCTGTGGCCGTCCATGTCAAAATCAGGTGCTGGCGGCCGTATCCAACAATGAAAGTGCTTTTTCCTTGCCAACCAGTTGAACAAAGGTTCCAAAGCGTGGTCCACGTTCTTGACCGAAGACCACTTCATAAAATGTTTTAAAAAAGTTCTTTGGCGATTCATCAAATAATCGAGCCACCGAAAACGGGATGGATTGAATTTCGTTTTCATCATCGCCATCATAATTTGCGAGTTCATCCCGAAGACCCTTTAACATCTTTTTTTCTTTTTCGTTCGGGGTGCGATAATGCTTGCTCGGCAAGATAAAATCTCTATAGTAGTTCATGGCCTTCTTTACCAGATCTTCTATTACAGCACTGAACTCATCCATAGAAGAATCATAGCGTTTTAGATATTCTAATATTAGGCCTATATCGTCCGCACCCACTGCTGAAATGAGGTTGTTGATCAATGAAAAATTGATGGATGTCCTGTAATCAGGAACTGCTGTACCCTGATTAAAAAGATGCCAAATCGTAGAATCAGGCTGTTTCTCGGCATCCAAATTTTCATAATTATTTAGACCCGCAAGGTATTCATCCACCGACTTTGGTACAATCCCCCAAAACAGCCGCTTCGCTTGCTTTGGGTTCTGAAAAATAAAGTACAATAAAGACTCTAACGGCGCGTAGCTCATCCAAGATTCTATGGTTAACCCTTTGCCGACGCTTTTTGAAATCTTCCGACCTTTTTCGTCTAAAAAGAGTTCGTAGAACAACCCTGTGGGAGGCTGTTTGCCCATTAACCGGATAATCTTACCGGAAAGCTTTGCGGATTCGATCAGGTCTTTTCCATACATCTCATATCCAATGTCATAAGAATACCAGCGCAATGCCCAGTCTATTTTCCAACCCACTTTAACATGGCCGTTAAAGATCGAAATTGTCCCTTTATTTCCACAGCTTTTTACCAAACCTTCTTCTCGGTCGCAGATGTAGTCGATGGTATTTTTTTCAGTGTCATAGGCGGTCACCCGGGTGCTATAAATCCGTCCGCATTTTTCGCAGATTGGGAAAAACGGAGACCAATTCGACCGCTTTTCCTCACCCATTGTGGGGAGAATGATCCCTTTGATATCTTCGACCTTTTGAAGGATAATGGCCAAACCTTCGTTAAAATCACCCCGGGTATAGGCTTCATATGAACTTTGAAACACATAATCAAATTTATAACTATCCAAGAATTCCCGCAATTTTTTGTTCATATATGCGCTATAACTTTCACACGCATCAAATGGATCAGGGATGCGACATAGGGGCTTTCCCAAATTTTCAGTCAACATTTCCTGTTGGGGCATATTTAAAGGCACTTTTCTCAAACCGTCCATATCATCGCTAAACGCGATGAGTTGAGTTTCCCGCTGGGTTAAAAATTCAAAGGCCTGGCGTATCCAGGTCGTTCGAGCGATCTCGGCAAATGTGCCGATATGGGGCAAACCACTGGGTCCAAAGCCGGTTTCAAACCGGAGGGGAATATTTACAGATTTTGAAAATCGTTTGCGTAACTTGTCGGCCTCTTTGAAAGGCCAGGATTTATAATTCGGCGACGTCATCAGTTTTAACCCTCTAAGTTTCTGTATAGCTGGGAATTAAAAATTTTATTCTATAACTTTTTATAAACGATATATCAAGACACTATTTGGTCTTTTTTCCTGTTGGTACCGAAGAGAAGTTTCTAAAGATTGTCTATGCGCACCGTGGGGTTATCGGTTCATCACCGGCGCAAAAATGCACAAAAACATGTGCGCATATGAACCGTTTTCTGTGCATTCTTGCTTTTATGGATTTTAAGTTTCGATTTAATGCCCAAGCCACAATCATCAAGATACAAAATTTCAATCACCGTAACTGTCTTTAAAACAAAGATTTTCGAGTATATAGTGCTGAATCGACCCCAAAGTTTCCAATGAGTTTAAAGTAAATCGAGTTTTGGCACGAAAATTGATTTACAGAGTTCGAGATCGAATTCTATCAACCCCCAAAGTGTAAAGTTCCCAGGAGCTCCGCAAGGCCGGATTTCCGCCCGGTTAAACGGAAAAGACAGATCGGTTTCACCCCAGTACGATAGTAAACTACCTACGGGGTGGGGTAAACTTTGCTCCAAGACACTTGCAGGGAATGCTCTTGCCCTGTTGAATCCCTGACAACTGGGCGAGCTGATGCAGTTCAAGAGAACACCCATGGACAAACTGCTTTTCATCGATGACGAAGAAGGCATCCGGCGTTCGGTGGTTCGTGCCCTTAAACGTGAGCCGTATACAACCCATACCGCCGAAAACGGTGAAACCGGTATTGCCTTTGTAAAAGAGAACATTTCTGACACTGTATCGGTAATTTCCGATTACAAGATGCCGGGATTGGACGGTATTGAAACCCTCGCCATCATCGGATCCATCAATCCTGAAATCACCCGCATCGTCCTTACGGGATACGCAACCATGGAAGCGGCGATTCAGGCCACCAACGACGGGATTGACGGTTTTCTAACCAAACCGTTTGACAATATGGAACTAAGGGCCAAAATCCGCACCATCCATGTTCGAAAGCGCCTCAAACAGTTTGTGTCCGAACAGGTTTACCAAAAGATCGAAAAATCGTCGGGGGTTCTGAAGCCGACGCACCATGAAGCTTCGATTCTTTTTTCTGATATTCGCGATTTCACCCGGATGTCTCAGCAGGTTCAACCCGACAAAATCGCTGACTTTTTAAACAACGACTATTTCACGCCGCTGGGTGAGATCGCTTATCGGAATAACGGAACCGTGGACAAACATATTGGCGACAGTATTATGGTGGTTTTCGGATCGCCGGTAGCGTACGATAACAATGCGATCTGTGCTGTGGAAACGGCCATGGAAATGCAGAGATGCGCAAAAAAAATCGATAAAAAACTATACAAAAAAAATGGAATGAGGCTGAAGATCGGCATCGGCATATCAACAGGAAAGGTATTTTCCGGCATTTTGGGCTCGTTGAGAATCAAAGAATTTACGTCCATAGGAATGCCGGTCAATATCGCCGCACGGCTGCAAAGCATGGCAAAAGGCGGTGAGATCCTCATCAGTGATGCGACATTTCAAAAACTTTCGGGCGAAATAAAAGTTGAACCCCTCCCTTCAGTCACCGTAAAGGGGATCGACCAACCGATTACCCCTTACAAAGTTGAACCCTAATTGATCGAAAGAATTGTTTGTTTTTTAAAGAGCAAGATAGATTCTTTATGGCCGTGGGGATTAATCTTCCGGCCGAACCGTAAAGCCTGCCTGAATGTCTTGGCCTGAAATGCGAATAGCTTCGGCAGTGTCGGGATAGACGGCAGTTATTTTTATCTCTCCGGTTTTAAGACCTGGTATAAAGAATCGGTGACCTTCCACACCCTGGAAGGTATCGGTACTGTTATAAACTTCAAATATATCCCCGGGCTTAATTCCCACCCGTTCTCCAGAAGATAGGATGATCTTATCGCCAACGGTCGAAGTAATATGTCCTGTCCAGGGATCTAACACCACGGCATTGCAGATTTTTTCGCCCGTATCAACGGCAATATGCTTAAAAATATCATCTTTTATATACGCCTTAATTTCAGCGTTTGCACCGGTGGATTCCAGGTCTGATTCATCGATTTCGATTTCGCGCATAAAACTTTCGTCGAGAAGCTTTGCGCCGGTCTCGGTATCGTATACTTCAGCCACAATCTGTACCTGGACATAGTGATGAATCTCTTTAAACCACCAGATCCCCTTTTTCCTTTTATCGACTCTGACATCATTTAACGCTCCGGTTACCATTGCATTCAAACCGAACCGTCTGCCGGACTTGGCCAGATCATAGTTGTCGATCCGGCCGGATGCCTTCCTGGGTAACTTTATCAAAAAATCGGGATAGCCGGAATCGCCCGGTTTTTCCAAAAGGACGTCCGGGCATGAAGACATTATCTTTTCCGTCAGATCGATTAAAAAGCTTTTTTGCATCTCCTTATCGGCAAAAGAGGTTTTGTTTTCAAAAAGCGTAATGGCAATCCTTTTTTTCAAATCACTGCCTGGAGCCCGAAGATCTCTGACCATTCGCTTGGTTTTTCTCTCCATAGACGAGTATGTTGAACACCCTGTAGTCAATGATAAAATTAGGGATAAAAATAAAACAGCAGCAACTTGATACCGATTTACAACGTGCGTTTTGGTTGTTTTGGACATTATTTGTTCCCTTCAAACACCGCCGTAACTCTGGCCGTGATTCCGCCTCTTGCTGTGAAATCCCCGGTAACCTCCATAAATTTGGGCGCCAGAACGGCAACAAGATCATCGAGAATCCGGTTGGCCACATGCTCATAAAAAATACCGACATTCCTGTACTGCAATAGATAAAATTTCAAGGATTTCAGTTCAACGATTTTCTCATCCGGCCGGTACTTGATGCTTATACACCCAACGTCGGGTAATCCGGTCATGGGACATACCGATGTATATTCCGGTTGTCGGATGATGATATCAACGTCTCTTCGGGATCGATATTGATATTCGATGGGGGTCAGAACGTCGGTTTTTACAATGTCCGGACTTTCAATATTGTATTTTATATTCTTTTCAAAAGGTGGTTTCATTTCCTTGCTCCATTATAATTTAATTGAAAAGATGCTGAAAATTTTCAATGGGCCAGTATTATCCACTCTTTTAATAATTAAGAAAACGTTTGGTGTCAAATAAACCCTCATAATTTTTTGAATGCCGGGGGCAAGGCGGTTAGAGAGAATCTTGACATCAAAGGTTTTTTCTGCTAACGAATCAATTTTATTATAAAAACTCCTAACAAAAAGGTGTTGCAAATGAGTTCTGTCGATGAACTGATTCTCAGATCCACCAAAGAAATCGTCGTGAAATTTATCGAAACCGGAAGGCTGGGCCCCGCCGGCTTTCACGAGACATTCAAGTCTATCTACCAAACTGTGGAAGAAACAGTGAAAGGTTTGGAAGAAACTCCTGAAAAATCCGAAGAGTAAGCGGTAACGGTTTCGAAAAAATCGAAAAAGTGTTTAATGAGGAATCCTGGTTAGTGGGCTTCAGCCCAATTACCGCCAGATACCACATTCACCTTCAGGGGCACTTTGAGGTCCCAGATCCCTTCCATGGTTTTTTTCACAAGATTTTTAACGGCTTCGAGCTCTTCAGGAGGAACTTCAAAAACGATTTCATCATGCACTGAAAGGAGCATCGCACTTTTAAAGCCGTTTTCCCCGAAGGCGGCATCCACATGGATCATGGCCAGTTTTATAAGGTCAGCGGCTGTCCCCTGCACCGGCGTATTGATAGCGGTACGTTCTGCAAACTCCCGAACCATTTTGTTGGAACTGTTGATATCCGGCAGAAGTCTGATGCGCCCCAGAAGGGTACTGGTTTTTTGGGTCTTTCTGGCGTTTTCGATGGCCTGGTCGATAAAGCTTTTCACACCTTTATATCTTGAAAAATAATTGTCGATATAGGTTTTGGCCATTTTACGGCTGATGCCCAGCTCTTTGGAAAGGCCATAAGGACTCATACCATATACAATCCCGAAATTGATCACTTTGGCCTGCTGTCGCAATTCCGATGTTATAAACGACGGAAAGACCTGGAACACCTCCGTTGCCGTTCGTGTGTGAATGTCCTCATCACCTTTGAAAGCTTGAATCAAAATTTCATCATCGGCATAATGGGCCAGAATACGGAGTTCTATCTGGGAATAATCTGCGGAAACCAGTGTCCACCCCTTTCTGGGAACAAATGCTCTGCGAATTTCTATCCCATCTTCCGTTCGGATGGGTATATTCTGCAGGTTCGGATTAGAGCTGCTCAATCTTCCGGTGGCGGTCACCGTTTGATTGTAGGAGGTATGAATTCTTCCGGTTTCCGGATGAACGAGATCGAGCAGGGCATCCGTATAGGTCGATTTCAACTTGGCAAGGGTTCTGTGTCTTAAAATAAGTTCAGGGAGTTCATGCTTGTCCGCAAGGAATGTCAATACGTTAACATCCGTTGAATATCCGGTTTTTTTCTTGGTTTTTTTTTGAACCGGCAGTTTGAGTTTTTCAAACAGTATCTTTCCAAGCTGCTGTGTCGATTTTATATTAAATTCTTCGCCGGCAGTTGAATATATCATTTTTTCGAGCAACTCGAGCTGGTGTTCAAACGACTTTGAGAGATTCCGGAGTTTATCCCGGTCAACACATATCCCGGTCATTTCCATCTTCATCAAAACAGGCACCAGGGGCATTTCGACTTTTTCAAACAGTCCCATCAAACCGGAGGCTTTGATTTTCGGCATCAGAACATGATAGGCCGCCAATGTAACATCTGCATCTTCGCAAGAATAGGGGGCAGCCTTTTCAATGGGGATTTTTGCAAAACTCATGCTCTTTTTGCCTTTGCCTGAAACTTCCTCGTAGGTAATTGTTTTGTGATCCAGAAAATCGAGGGCAATCTGGTCCAGGTTGTGGGCACGTTTTGAAGGGTTGATCAGATACGATGCCAGCATGGTGTCAAAGATAACGCCGGCCAGGTTTATTCCGTGTCGCTTAAGAACCATCCAGTCATATTTTATATTCTGACCGACCTTTTTGATCTTAGGATTTTCCAGCACCGGTTTTAACTGTTTCAATACTTCTTTAAGCTCGAGCTGTGCGGGTGCATCCGGATAATTATGGGCACAGGGAATGTAAAACGCCTCATGAGGCTTAATAGAAAAGGACAGACCCACGATCCGTGCCGCCATCGGATTCTTGGAGGTGGTTTCGGTGTCGACGGCGAAGATTTCGGTTGTTTCCAGGCGAACGAGCAGATCAGACAGTGCCGGCATGTCAAATATCGTTCGGTAATCTTTATTTGAAAGATCGGACTGTTGAGGGAAGGCTTGCTGCAATTTCCTGAATTCCAGCGTTTTAAAAAGGCCTGACAGCTTGCTATTGTTCGGTGGTTGGCATTTTAAGTTTTCAGGATTGAATGGAACCGGCGCATCCGTATCAATTTTAACCAATTTTTTGCTCAAAAAGGCCTGGTCTTTGTATTGAACAAGATTTTTATGCTGTTTTTTCTTTGTAATTGTGTCGATTTGTTCATAAAGATTCTCAATGTTTCCATAAGTTTGAATCAAAGGCAGGGCTGTTTTGGGTCCGATGCCGGGAACGCCGGGGATATTGTCCGACGAATCGCCGGAAAGTGCCATAACGTCGATCATTTGTTCGGGCTCAACACCAAAAGATTTTCTAATGCCTTCTAAATCGATGATTTTTTCTTTCATGGGGTCCCAGATAGTGGTCGTATCGGTGACCAGCTGCACGAAATCTTTGTCTCCGGTGACCATTACAACGGAGAATCCGGCCGCTTCAGCCCGTCGTCTGAAAGTGCCAATAAGATCATCCGCCTCAAAACCTTGCATTTCCATAACCGGGATGTTGAATCCATGGGTGATTTCCTTTATATAGGGGACTTGAACCGACAAGTCTTCAGGCATGGGGGGCCGATTGGCTTTGTAGTCCGGGTATATTTTGTGCCTGAAGGTCGGCCCCTTGGCATCAAAAAACATCGCCATATACTCCGGGGATCGATCTTCAATGAGCTTCATTAACATTCGGGTGAACCCAAACGCTGCATTTGTTGGAAGTCCCTTTGAATTGCTCAACCCCCGTATGGCGTGGTAGGCACGGTAAATATATGCACTGCCGTCTATAAGATATACTGTTCTGTCATTTTTCATATGGATTCAGTGGTGTTGCAAGCTGCGTTCGTTCTGGCTCGGTGCCGGTTGACACGGCTCCTTTATTGCGTTAATTTTCTACCACAATATATTGTTGAGCGTTCTGTTCCTATCATTAATTAAGTAAAACAGCAAGATCGCTTAAGGAATTAATAAATGAAAACCGGCAAGATAATTACCGAAGATGATAAAATCAAAAGTACCCTCGAAAACGCAAAGACTATTGCCATTGTGGGTCTAAGCCCCAAACCCGAAAGGGACTCCAATAAGGTCGCAAAATATCTCAAAAATCAAGGATACAAGATAATTCCGGTCCGGCCCGGGCAAAAAGAAATTCTGGGAGAAAAAGCCTATGCCACACTTGATGATATCCAGGAAAAAGTGGATATTGTGGACGTATTCAGAAATCCCGCACAGATTGTGCCCCATGCCCTTGAAGCCGCCCGCTTGTCGCCGAACGTCTTCTGGATGCAGCTGAACATCGAAAACCCGGAAGCAGCAGCACTTTTAACAGAAGCAGGCGTCGATGTGGTGATGAACAAATGCATAAAGATCGAACATGACAGGCTCTGTAAAAAGAATATCTTATAGAGAAAAACGCCGTATTGCCAGACAAAGCGGCTGCCACTGCTGCAATGAGAAACCACCTTTCTGCTGGAGTTGCCGTTGCGGCTTTGCCATTTGTCAGGAATGCATGTTGGAAAATTTCTGGGGGATGTCTTGCAACGGAATCACCTGGGAATGTCCGGACTGCGGTGACAACAACGGGTTCGGCAACCAATAACCGGCTCATATAATAAATTTACGACTCGGATTTTCTTCAATCCGTTGAATCAATTTTTCATGTGACGTCTTCCTGCCGCCCTATTTCTACGACTTTCTCAAAATAACATTCCGCTTACTGAAATTGTGACCGTAACCAATTCAATCGGAACCTATTTTGGGGAACTGCTATAAATCAAGGATCTTTGCGATTTCTTTCAAACTGTGTATATGAAACTCAGCGGAAAGGGTTCTGTTTCGATACGCCACAAAGGGCATCCCCGCCGCGTTTGCCGCAATTTCGTCGAGGTTCGAATCCCCTACATATAACGCATGGTTCGGTTCTATTCCAAAATGTTCCAGAATCTTTATCAGCGGATCTGGGTGAGGTTTGGGGCGCTCCACGTCCATGGAACTGACCACAAGGTCAAAATACCCTTCCAGGTCGTGTTCGCTGAGAACTCGATCCATGGTGTCCGATCGATTTGTTGCAACTGCGGTTTTATATGTTGGCCTGAGCGTTTTAAGTAGCTGTTTTAAATAGGGTTCTATGATCATATATTTTAAAAATGGGAGATAGCTCATGTTTTTACGATAACTCTGGGCCGCCCGGATATCGTCCGGGTCATTAAAGAGGAATGCGATGGACTGGTCTGCAGTATGGCTGTGACAGTAAGCAAATTGATCGGGAGTCAAGGCCGGTTGGCCGCAATGGTCCAATATCTGATTATAGTAAGCAATGTTTGCCTTTGCTGTGTCGAACATGACGCCGTCACAATCGAAAGCAACAACTTTGATATTTTTCATCTTATTTTTTTTGGTTTGCCGGCCGGTCTGAGATATAACCGTAGACATAGATTTTAATCTCCGACCGTATTTTGCTGTCCGTTGTTAATTTGATGGTATCGAAATAGCGGCCCTTATCATTTTTCAGGTTTTCAACTGTAAGAACATATTCGATTTTTTCTGAGGATTTATTTTTTTCAAGCGTATAACGGATGTATTTTCCATTAATAGTTGTGATGTCGGAAATTTTGAACGGATACTTTTTTTCAGGTATGATCTTTACGGTTGATTTTATTTTATCGCCGGAAAAACCGCGCAGAGTGACCCGCTTAGGGACGATGGTGACAAAGTTTTCGACATTACCAGAAACTGTCAGGTGAAGTACGGGTTGGCCGGGTATATTGGTTTTGACCCTTATTGTTTTGGTGAGTGTTCTTCCACCGTATCCCGATGTATCGACTTTAATGACAATCTTTCCCTCGCCGCCGGCAGGGATCTGTCTCGGGTATGAGACAGCGGTACACCCTCAGCCGGTTTTGACGCTCTCAATCTTCAGCAGAGCGGTTCCTTTGTTTTGTATGACAAAATCATGCGTTATTTCAGTGCCGTCTGTAACCGAAGCAAAGGTGTAACGGCTTTCCGGTACAAAGGCGGATGGTGATTGAGGTGTTTGTTTTGAGACGCCAAAAGCGCTGGTTTGAGAAAAAACCATGGTGAACAGTAGAAAAAAGGCAGCACATATTTTAAATTTCATTTTAAAAAATCCCTATAAATAATACGCTGTATTACGGTTTAAAACATCCGATTCTCGACCCCCATTATCCGGTTGCCCGACAGGGCATGAACAGTTTATTTAAGTTGCATCCTTTGGAATGTCAAGTTGCATCTTTTTATTTTAAGCTGACCCTCCTGTTCGGCCCGTGCCCGAATCGACACGGCAAAATCCAGGTGACCCGTATCTGAATACAGGATTTAAGTCATAAAAAACGGGTCCACATCCAGCACAACCTTGACACCCGGTTTATGAATGGTTGCCCTGTTTTCAAACCATATCTTATGAAGAAACCTGTGGAGCGGTTTTACGTTTTGGCCTTTTAGTAATATTTGCCACCGGTAGTGTTTGGCGATCTTTGGAATAGGCGCTTCAATGGGGCCTAAAATCTCCAAAGATCTCAAGAAGGACCTATCGTTTCTTTTTAATTCAAAGCAGAGGTCTCCCAGCGCCTGGGCATGGTCCCGGGTTTTTTCCTTGTTTTTCCCGGAAATTTTAAGTTGGACCATCCTTGAAAATGGGGGATAATTTAAATTTTCACGGAATCTTATCTCATCGTTGTAAAAGGCTTGAAAGTCCTGAGCTGTCGCAAATAAGATGCTGGAATGATTTGGGTTATAGGTTTGAAGGATTACATTTCCGGGTACAGATCCCCCGCCCGGCACGCCCGGCGACCTGGGCCAGAAGCTGAAAGGTTCGTTCTGCAGCTCGAAAGTCCGGAAAGTTGAGAGAGAGATCTGCACAGATAATACCCACCAGGGTAATATTCGGATAGTCATGTCCTTTGGCTACCATCTGAGTCCCCACCAGAATATCGATGGTTTGGTTTCTCAGGCCTTTTAATATTTTGATAATCGATCCTTTTCTTCGAGTGGTATCACGATCCATCCTGGCCACGGTGGCATTCGGGAAAAGGGTCTTCACCGTAGATTCGATTTTTTCAGTACCGAGTCCCAGCAGCCTGATCTTTGAGGACCCGCAGGTCTTGCAGTTCGATACCGCTGCCCGTGTAAAACCACAGTAATGACATTTATATGCATTAGCCGTTTGGTGCAGTGTCAAAGAAATGTCACAGTTTTTACACTGTATGGCTTCACCACAGGCTGAGCAGACCGGATAGCTGGCGAAGCCTCGCCGGTTCAGAAAAAGGAGAACTTGCTCACCATGTGCAAGGGTTGTTCTCATTGCCTCGTGGAGCTCCGGAGTAATAAAACGCCGGATTCCCCTGACATCTCTATTTTTTCGCAGATCGACCATTGTTATCTTGGGCAGCGGTCGTTTTTCAACACGGTTTTTTAGTGTAACCTCCTTAAATTTATTTATTTTAACATTATAGTAGGACTGCAGAGACGGCGTGGCGGATCCCAGAAGGGCAGCACCGTTTTGAAGCTTTGCCCTTACGACGGCAAGATCTCTGGCATTGTATCGCAAACCACTGTCCTGCTTGTAGGATGTGTCATGTTCTTCATCGACGATGATAATCCCGATATTTTTAAACGGTGCAAAGACGGCAGATCTGGCACCAATGGCGATGGCGACCTCACCCCGGACAATTCGGGTCCACTGATCATAGCGTTCTCCCGGGGAAAGTGCGCTGTGAAGAACGGCGACGCGTTCACCAAATCGTGCCCGGAAACGCCGCTCCATCTGTGAAATAAGGGCGATTTCAGGAACCAGAATTAAAACGGAATAACCGTCCTTGATGGCCTTTGCCGCAAGTTGCATGTAAACTTCGGTCTTGCCGCTGCCGGTTACCCCGGTTAAAAGGTAGGTTGAAAATTTTCCACCCATAGATGCCATTACGGTGGAAACCACGGTTATCTGTTCTTGGGTAAGATTGTGCGGGATGTCCGAGTTGATGGTTTCACCAAAGGGATCGCGATAAACTCTTTTATAAAAAATTGAAATATAACCGTCCGCTTCTAAACGTTTGATTAAGTTCGGGGCAGACGGAACCAGGGCCTTTAGTTTTCTCACCGAGATTTCATCCTGCGTTTCGATCATTTCAATGATTTTTTTTCTTGAATCGGAAAGACCGTCTACGGGCATATTTGAATCGGTCAATGCTACATGCCGTTCTACCTTGGGCTTTGTTGTTCCACCTTTAAGCTTACACGTATGCTCAATAAGCCCTTGACCTTCCATGGCATACATCAGGGCATTCGGGATTTGCTTATGGAGTTTTTTTCGGAGTTCTTTTAAGTGGCAGGGGGCTGCCGTCAGCAGATTTAAAATTTCGCTTTCCAAAGGTGTAACCGAATTCTTGACAAGAGCTTCTTCTCCCTTTTGCCTTAATGGTCACAATATGGTCGTCGTAGACATTCAGTCCGCCAGGCAGTGCGCACTTGATGACATCTCCGATTGGATGCATGTAGTAATCGGCAATCCATCTAAAGAAAGGTATCATGGATGACGGAAACAGCGACGCTTCGTCAAGGATATCCAGAACCGTTTTTATCTTTTCCTGATTGATTTTTTTACAGGAACCCAAAATATATCCCGTTACCCTGCGCCGACCAAAAGGAACAAGGACTCTTTTTCCTGTGGTGGCCAGCGCTGAAAGATCTTCCGAAACGCTGTATGTATACGTGTTATGTACCGGAAGTGCTATGGCAACCTCTATGTAAATCTGAGGGGATGTCACTGTGTTAAGTTCCTTGTTGTTATGGTTTAAAGAAAGCATGATGGCTATAAGTGGCTTTTTTCTTGACAGCCAACCGGCTTTTCTTTAAGCTGTTATTTGAAAACTATCCGTGAAAATTAGATATTTTAAAAACATTTCGATTAAAAGTCCCTGCAGAAAACTGCAGAAAATCTTTGACGGTAAGGCATTTTATCCATTTTCCTATTCCCTCGCTGATGCAGTTCAATCATAATACAATTGAAATCGGATAAAATCATGCAGTGTTCTTTATAAGACCTTCCAAAACATAGCGTTAACGCCGATATTTTTCAACCATTTCTAAATCAGTTATGCGCATCGCCGGTTTTCAAAAAATTAACGTCTTCATACTCCCAAAACACACACCAGAAAAAAATCCAAATATCCTGCTTGGGCGATCCGCGCCACAACTTCTTATGAACGCACTTAAAAAGGAGATAAAATAAACATCTCGGCAATTCTACAACCGATTAAAGGAGAAAAATATGCATAAAATTGCAAAACAATCCATGGTATTTTTTTTGATTGCAACGCTTGTTCTGGTTCCAATGGGGACTTCCGCCCTGGCACGGGAATCGTCCCTGGATGAGAAAAATACCGCCGGTGCCATGACCGCTGATCTTGTGTTTGTCAGACCGTTGGGAATCGTTGCCACCGTCCTGGGGTGCGTCGTTTTTGTTGTATCTCTCCCCTTCTCGGCTCTGGGGAATAATACCAAAGAGGCATCCCAAAAGCTGGTGAAAGATCCCGCCCAATTTACCTTTAAAAGGCCCCTGGGAGATTTTTAGGTTTTTTGATTCATTCACCTTTTTATAAAGATGGATCGGCACGTTTAAACAAGGAGGTCGGATGGCTGCTAAAAAACGTCATGGGATTGAAGAGTTGACTCAATTCGCAATGGAAGTAATCCGCCGTTCAGGTGAAGAGGCGCTTTCGTTTTATGGCAAAGGAAATCCCCGTATAAAATTCGATGAAGAGCTTGTTACAGCGGCGGATTCCCATCTGATGGGATTTTTTCAGGATCAACTGGCCAATCGTTTTCCTGAACACCAGGTGTTTAAAAACAATCAAACGAACACGGATTATACCCATGATGAAAAGCGCTATATGTGGATATTTGATCCATTGGACGGTGTGGCCAACTTTCAGGCGGGCATTCCCATATGGGGCATCTCTCTGGCGCTCATTGAAAATTTCTGGCCGATTTTCGGCGTGTTTTATATGCCTGCAACAGGCGATCTTTTTCATGCACGGGCCGACCAAAACGCTTTTCTGGGAGATGAAGAAATTCGCGTTTCAGATCTGAAGAATATCAACGATGAGAGTCTTCTCTTCACGTATTCACGATTTCACTACCGTTACCGTTCAACATTTCCGGGAAAAATCCGCGATTTGGGCTGCACCGGCGCACACATATGTTATATTGCCATGGGTCGTGCAGAAGCTGCCGTGATTGCCAATGAGTCCTATCAGGATCTTGCTGCCGCCGGCATTATTCTTGAGGCGGCCGGCGGAAAAATCTGCAAGATGGATGGGAGCGACTTTTTCATCAATGAATATCTGGATGGGCAAAAGGTCAATGACCGCCTTCTGGTTATGGCTCCGGGTATTTACTCCCAAGTTCGAAACAGTCTTCAAGAGAGTTCTTAAATGATTTCAAGGATCGACCATATCTCAATCGCTGTGAATGATTATGCGAACGCACGCCATTTTTTTGAAGATATACTCGGGGCGATCCCCGGCGCGGGCGATAAAAACCATAAATTGAAATATCATTGGCAAATTTTTTCATTTGGAGACCTCTCTCGTCTCGAGTTGATAAGTTCTACCGGGGAGGAAAGTTTTCTGTCTAATTTCTTCAAAAAAAATAAAAACGGCGGGTTTCACCATATTTCCCTGCAGACCCCGGATATCCAAAAAACAATACAGAAGCTGGAGGATCATAATATTTCTTATTTCGGATATAATGAATATGCCGATTTCTGGAAGGAGATCTTTATTCATCCCAAAGATGCCTTCGGCGTTCTCATCCAGATTGCAGAATTTGACCCGGACGACTGGCTGGACAAATCCTCTGTATTTCCCAAAGGACAAAAATGGGAGGTGGGTGAAAATAGAGATGGCTGTACGTTAAGTTTTGCCCATCCAGGGGGAGGTAAAGTTAAACTTAAATTGACAAAAAAAGAAATAAAAAGACTTATCAGTGAATTAGAGCAATCATATTAAGGCTTGAGCTGCTCAAGCATCCACCGGGATAGAACGCTTGCAAGCTTTTCTTGGTGATTGCTGAAACGGTGATTGGCGTCGGGCATTTTGACCACCGTCACATCGGTGGCGGGCGTTCCGCTGTTGCGGAGCCGGTCAGTCACTTCAGGATTGGCCAGTCGGTCAGCAAGGCCGTGAACGATGAGAACCGGCTTGGAAATTAGGGCGATGTTACGGTATGGGTCAGAAACTGTTTCGGGTCCTCTAAGGCTCACAACGTGGTTGGCGGTGTAAAGCGCTTTACCCAAAGGACCGAGATCGATCAGCATCCACTGGTCTTCTTTTCCTTTGGACACCAAATCTTGGGCCTGGCGAAGAACGCGGGTTGCAGTTTCGAGACCGAATATATGTATGTTCCACTCGAACAGATTGCCCGGAGGACCGGTTAAAAGTACGCCGTTAATCCTGGAATCTCCGGTTTTCGCCAGGTAGTATAGCACCCGGTTCGTTCCCATGCTGTGACCGTAGAGGAAGATGGAATTATATCCAAGTTGTGCCATTTTTTGGACTGCCGCTGCAATGTCATGGCGGTTATCTTCAAAACGGTTTTTTTTGGGACCCCGGTCATGATCACGCATATTGAGAGCAAGGGTGGTAAACCCTTGCTCTGCAAGCGTTTCCGGAAGAAAGCCCATGATGCCCGAGTAAAAATTGCCGCTGTAGCCGTGAATCATGACCACCCCGGCATTTTTTTCGGCCTTATGGGGTGTTCGCATCACACCGGTTAGCTGTATTCCATCGGTGGTTTTCAGGCGAACCAGCTCTAACCCGATATCTCCAGCCGCCCGGGCCGGCGGGTTTATATACATAAAGACAAGCAGGCAGACTATGATTAAATGTTTGAAAAATCGCATCATAACCTCATTGTTGTAGTTATAACCACAATCATTTGGCGGTTTGAATCTTTTGCAAATTTTTAAACGCAACACAGAAATTTATCAAGAAAATAATTATGACGGCTTCGTAAAAAGTCTTTTGTGAGCGACATCGAGCAAAATCAGACTTTTTACGAGTTTATCAATTATGTTGTAATCTACAGGAGGGAAAAATGCTCGTCCATAAAACCAAAGTTCAGGTTCGTTTTGGTGATACCGATCCCTATGGTATTGTTTACTTTGTCGCCTACTTCCGATATTTTCATCAAGGCATTGAAGAATTCCTGCGTCATATCGGCATAAACCCCGGGTCTTTTTTTCGAAACAAGGAAGAAAAATTCGGTATGCCCAAGGTGGCTGCCGACTGCCAATTTTTAGCCCCGGCCTATTATGGGGATTTACTGGAGATGCACACCTCCATAAAAGAGATCAGGGAAAAAGCCGTCATTTTTCAGTTCCATTTTTACCGACCTCCAAAAACGCGCTTGCTGGCTGAAGGGAGTGTGACCTTTGTGGCCATCGATCATACCTGGAAGGCGATACCTTTGCCCAAGATTATCGCCGAGAAAGTAGAGGGCCTTTAGCCCGGATTCTTTACTTAAATACCAGATACGTCGCCGCTTTCACTTCACGAACGCGACCGATGATTTTGGCCGCGGCCACGCCTGCTGATACTAAGGTTTTGATGAGGTTTTCTCCCTGGGCTTTGGATACCGCCACTAAAAGGCCGCCGCTGGTTTGCGGGTCAAATATAATTTCCTGGTGCCACAACGGAACGTCGGCCTCAATCCGCATATACTTTTCTACCATCTGTCTGTTGTAGGCATTTACGCCGGTTCGCATCCCTTTTTTATAGACCGCCAGTGCCTCGTCCATGATTGGCAGACGGCCAATTTCGATTTCCAAGCAGACTTCGGATGCTTTGGCCATTTCAAATCCGTGTCCGGACAACCCGAATCCGGTTACATCGGTTGCGGCATGTATATCGAAAGCCGCCATGACCTCAGCAGCGGTTCGGTTGAGGGTTGAAATGGTTGCCACACAGGCATCCAGGGCTTTCTTGGAGACCCATTGTTTCAAATTGGCATTAAATAGTACGCCGCTTCCGATGGGTTTGGTCAGAATCAGGACGTCTTCGGGCCGGGCGCCCCGGTTGGTCCAGAATTTGTCGGGATGTACGACGCCGGTCACCGCCAACCCGAATTTGGGTTCTTCGTCTTCGATGGAATGCCCCCCTGCCAAAACTGCTCCTGCTTCGGTAATCTTGCTCAGGGCACCGGCGACGATTTGGTGCAGGACATCAAAATGCAGCTTCTTAGCGGGGAAACTGACCAGATTAAGGCAGGCGATGGGACGGCCTCCCATGGCATAAACATCGCTGATGGCGTTGGCGGCCGCAATCTGGCCGAATACATACGGATCGTTTACCGGTGGCGTAATATAATCGGCAGTCATAACGACGGCAAGGTCATCGGTCAATCGATAAATGCCGGCATCATCGCTGGTTTCATAGCCCACCAATAAGTTGGGATCTTTGTGTTTGGGTAGACCTGCCAATAAATTTCCGAGCCCGACCGGGTCGATTTTTGCGGCTCAACCGCACGTTTTTGACAGGCTCAGCAGGGTCGGCTTTTTAAAAAGGTTCAGTTTCACTGTATGAATGCTCCATGGTTGGAATTGTTGTATGCTGCTATTATTCTTCTATTTTAATGTTAAGGTCAAGATATTTCATCAAAATGGTGTAGGGTATTCCATCGGTAAAATATGAAACAGTCGCTTAAGATTGAAGCGTGTCGGGCAATTGCCGGATTTTTTTAATCAGCACTTCCACACTGCGGTCCAAACGGTAATTTTCAGGGTTCGGTCGTATCGTCATAAATTTTTAAAGATATACGACTCCTAACTTGAAATATTACGGGTTAGGTGTGTGTGTCCTTAAACTATTTTGAATCCTCATTTTACTTTTTCTATAGGATAGTCAGCGCCTTTCCAGGCAAAAATTCCACCCGGATAACGGAAAACATTTTTGTAACCCAGTTTTTTAGCCCACATGGCCCCATTGTGACTCCGGGTACACTTGACAAATCCGCAGTAAATAACGATGGGTTTTGATATGTCGGGACCGAGCAATGCCTTGAAATCATCAATAGTTTTCCCATCCGTCTCTTTGGTATCCCACGCTTTCATATCGGGAATGGGAAACAGGAACTGCTTGGAACCGGGGACATGTGCTTTTTTATAGCTGGCGTCAAAAGGCATGGTATCGATAATGAGAATATCTTTATCGGAATCGATCAGATCTTTAAGCTCCTTGGTGGTAATCAGGACGTAACCGCCCATCTGTACTTCACGAACGAGTTTGACGCCTCCCTGCTCTTTTTCCACTTCTTTTTCAAATTTATTTTTGGCCGAAAGCAGGCTTGCCAGGCCCATCAAAAACAGTCCAACAACAATTAGGCTTAAAACAATTTTTCCAATTCGCATCATAACATTTCCTCGTTCTTTTTAAACTTTTTAAATAAATTTGTTAAATGTTTCGGTACGACATTTTGGCGATACCGCCAGAAATAAAGGTAAAAGATACCGAACATCATCACAATATCCCGAAAAAGGGCCGAACGCAGTCCATAAAAGGCCTCGGATTCCGGATCTTCGGGACCAAAACACCCGCAATCGACATCGAGTCCCAGCCAGATACCATAACTCAAAATCACCATAAATGACGCCAACAGTCCGGTGACGACAGCCAGAGATCCACGGATATCGACCAAGAGCCCCAGTCCCGCGAGAACTTCTATTATGGAGAAGACTATGGCCGCCGGCATGGTCAAGGGATTGGGCAATAAACCATAACCATCTATTATGAAAGCAAAATAATTAGGGTCCATCAGTTTGGAAATCCCGGACCATAAAAAAATGGCACTCAGCAAGATACGGAATGATCGATAGATAAAGATAGATGAAAAGAAATTTTTCAGGGCTGAAAACCTTTCACTTTTTCGGCTGGCGAACGTTCCATCTGCTTCATTCATTGTTGAACGCATCATTTCCAAATTTTCCAGATTCAGGTTGGATTTTATATCCCGATGAGGGGAAAATACCCTTGAAATTTAAATGGGAGATATATAGTATAAGGATGGTCGATATGTAAAATTGATAATTTCAATACTTGGGCAGGAAATGATTGACCATGTCGATGCCATGAAGAGATTAAGCCTGCGCTATAGTCTTATGGGCGAAAAAGTTAATCCCCAAATAATCGGATATCGCTCACAAAAGACTTTTTACGACGTCATCAGCTTTAACAGCTTGATTTTTTATATTTCCAAGTTTAAGGTTTTACGGTACAATGGACAAACGCTCTTCGTTAGGCGGCAGATGAATCCTATAATATTTATTTATCGGTGAAAAAATGGCAAAAATATTCAATGGTAAAAAGGCGACAAAATTGGGTACTGAAAAGAACCCCGCAGTTGTTCGTGTACAAACAGAAGAAAGAATGAAAGAAGTCGCATCAATTTTTGAAGAAAACGGGTGGGGATATACAATCGGATTGGAACCGGATAAACCGGAAGATATTACCGATTTAGAAAGATTATTGAATCCGCCAAAACCTCGGATCGCCGAAAAGAAAGTTGGGCGTAATGATCCCTGCCCGTGCGGAAGCGGGATTAAGTATAAAAAATGCTGTGGTAAATAAGGCTGTTTTGTACGTATTCAGGGGGTGCGGTCCCCCGCTTTACTCTGACGGCTGGAAGCCAAGGTGCTTTTGTGATTTTTTAATAAAATTGCTATGTAAAACAGGCATCACGGAATCCCAAAAATACTCGTAAAAAAAATCGCGATACCCTCTGATATTTTCAACGATATTTTTACTGCTTGTATGCTCCGGTGTGTCACTGACAAATTTAAACATAAAGCACTTTGTCCGGAACTTCCTGCACGCCTGAACCACTGAGGCCCCTTCCATATCGATCAGGTCGGCATTTTTGGAGATTTCTTTTCGTTCGTCTGGAGTAAGAATCGCTCTGTCGCTGGTGGCGAGCTTTGCGGTCCGGAACCCATCTATGGTATCCGGTTTATGAATACGGGGTTTTCCCGATTTCAGTTCAGGTCTGTCGTATTCGATAATTTCATCGATATGAAATATTTCACCCAGAGAATGGCCAATGCCTGCTGCTCCTACGGCACCCAGATTACAGATGCACAAAGGCGCATACTTTTGACAGCAGTAGGCGATTGCCATGGCTGCATTTGCTTTGCCGATGCCCGAAATGATCAAGAGAACATTATCATTTTGAAATAGCCGAAACGGTGTTTTCCGGGTTTGCTTCAAATACATTCCCTGAACAAACGGTTTTGCTTCGAGCAGGGTGGCCATGACCATTGCAGTTACAATATTTTTTTCCACCGTGCCATCTCCTCAAGGGCTTGTATCGCTTTTTCACCGGTTTCTCCAAGTGATACGGTAAAATTATTGACATACAGGTCGATATGTCCGTCAATGACGCGATCATCGATTTCCTGGGCATGCAATTTTACGAATTCCCTGGACGCATTTCTGTTTTCCATAGCATATTGCACCGAATTCCGAAGTACAGATTCAATATCTTTTTTCAGGTCGATAGCTGGAGGATCTTTTCTGACAGCGATACATCCCAAAGGGATCGGAAGACCTGTTTCACTTTCCCACCATTTGCCAAGATCGATGATCTCGACACAGTCATATTCCGGGTAGATGAACCGGCCCTCGTGAATGATCAGCCCGGCATCGTATTTTCCGATTTGTACCTTTTCAAGGATGTTGTCAAACCGGGTTATCTCGACGTTGCGGATTTCGGGACGCCACAGTTTTAATAGAAGATACGCTGTTGTATATTCACCGGGTACGGCGATTTTTGCTTCGGACAAAGATAGATCAGCCGATCTTCCCACAAGAAGCGGTCCGCATCCATACCCCAGAGCCGATCCTGCATCAAGGATTTCGTAGTGTTGTCTTAGTTTAAGATAGGCATAGAAGGAAAGCTTTGAAACATGAAATGTTTTAGAAAAAGCTTTTTTATTGAGGTCCTCCACGTCGTGCATATGGGGAATAAAACGCAAATTTCCCGTATCGATACTGTCATGAAGCATTGCATGAAATATAAAGGTATCATTGGGGCATGTTGAAAAAGCAATGTCGAGAGTTGTCATGTTATTTATGCAAGTGTTTACGCTGTTAATGAGGATTCAATACTTCGCTATGAAACTCCCACCAAAACTGATGTTCACCGGAAATTCCTTATGGCCCGATATTGAGAATCCCTTTGAACAGGAATCTTTCCGGCGTTTTTTATGATATGGACGAACTCTTTTTGGTGGGTCCGGGTTGTTATCCCTGTAGCCTTTACCACAACCTCTTCCATGAGCACTCCCCCCATGTCGTTGGCCCCCAGGGTCAGGGCGATCTGTGCAAGCTTCAAACCTTCGGTGAGCCATCCCGCCTGAATATGGGTGATATTGTCAAGGAATATCCTTGAGATGGCCACGATTTTAAGATAATCAATACCCGTTGCCGGGAGAAGATCCGCCATTTGCGTCCTTGCAGGTGAAAAAGACCAGGGAATAAACGCCCGGAAAACGCCTGTTCGGTCCTGAATATTGCGGATGACCTCAAGATGTTCTATCTTCTCCTTAAGGGTTTCTCCCATTCCGTAAGTCATGGTCGCTGATGACTTCATTTCATTTCGGGATAACGAGTATATGACCTCCCGCCATTCATCCACGGTATTTTTTTTCGGGCTCACCTTGGCTCGGATTCTGTCAACCAAAAGATCTGATGCCCCCGGTACGGAATCGAGGCCGGCTTCTTTTAATTCTTTTACGACGTCATATGTCGACAGCGAGTTTTTGCGTGAAATATGCACAATTTCCGCAGGAGAAAAGGAGTGAAGGCAGACTTCCGGGAAACTTTTTTTCACGGACGTCACCATATGGATGTATGTCTCCAGTGTGTAATCGGGGTGAAGTCCGCCCTGAAGCATCACCTGGGTTCCTCCCGCCGCAACCAGTTCTTCAACCTTCCGGCAAATTTCATCAATGGTCAGTTCATAAGATCCAATGAGATTTGCCCGGGAATGAAATGCACAGAAATCACAGGCCGCCTCACAAATATTGGTAAAGTTTACAATCCGATCGACAATGAATCCGACCTCTTCTTTGGGGAATGCCAATTTTCTTCTCATATCTCCGGCGTTCCCCAGATCGATGATGTCCCAGGAAAATAGATCCAGAGCTTCTTTGGAGGTTATTCTGTTACCCCCGTATATCTTATGATAAAGATCGTTGTTTTGAATCACGTTCTCCATTTCTATTCAAAAGACAAATACTTTAAGCTTTTCACTTTTTTTATCAGACCCATATCTCCTGCCATTGAATAGTAAAACATCAAGGCATCTTTCAAATCCTCGTCGAACTTAAACTGCAACAGGTCAAAGTAGCTGTTTATGTCGTAAATAATATCCGGATATTTTGCCCTTGCCTTTAAAACGACCTGCTCTTTATCCTCTTCGAGGTGGCGCAAAGAGCTGTGATATGAAGAAACCACCGCTCTGATTTCCGACGCGTATTTTTCAACGATGCTTTTTCTGACTGCAAACACGGCAAATACCACAGGGAAGCCCGTTTTGCGAAGCCACAGGTCCCCGAGATCATAACTATATGATGCCGGTTCAGAGGATATTGCCATGGCATCGTTGCCGATAACCAGGGCGGCATCCATATCTTTAAGCACCGGCCTCGGATCGGTGGGCATGTAAACAGGCTCTGCATTGTAATAATTTTTAAGAAGAATTTTCAACAGGACCGCTGACGTATGAGATGCGCTGGTAATTCCCACTTTCTTGTGATTCAATTCTTCAATGGGAATTTTGCTCGCAAGAATCACCGATCCCACATATCCGACCGAACTTAAGCAGAATTGGGGAAGGAGGGCGACATCATCGGCGATTTCAGCACAGGTTGCGGAGGAAATGGGGCTCATGTCGAGTTGCCGGTCCGCCATCATTTTATTGAGCATGCTCGGATAACCCGGATAGATATCGATCCCTCGGACAGGTTTTTTTTCAAACATCCGGTAATAAAAGGGATAGCAGTTAAGATAGTCGATATACCCGAGCCTCATACAACTTCCTCTTTCAGGTTGGCCGATAAATCGGGGTAACTGGCGGTTGTCCGTTCAGGTATGAGTTGGGCTTCATGAATGAGTCTTCTTAAAAACGGCTCGGATCCAAAATCGGGGGTCTGTGCACCGGCAGCATGAACCACTTTTTCATTGTGATACGTTGCGCCGATATCATCAACACCGAACCGGAGAAGTACCTGAGCCATTTTATCACCCAGATACATCCACAATGCCTTTAGATGTGGCACATTGTGAAGAAAAACCCTGCTCGCAGCATAGATCCTGATGTCATCGTAGCCGGTGGTCGATCGACGTGCGTCTATTTTTGTGTTTTCTCCGTGAAACTGTAGGGGCACAAAGGTTTTGAATCCCCCGGTCTCATCCTGCAGATCACGGATCTGTGAAAGGTGATCCACAATATCTTCCGGGGTTTCGATATGGTTATACAGCAGGGTCGCATTGGTTTTAAGACCCATTTTGTGCGCTGTTCGCATTACGGACAGCCATTTTGAGCCGGAAATTTTCTTCGGCGCGATGATATCGCGGACGCGCGGCGAAAAAATTTCAGCGCCTCCTCCTGGGAGTGCTTCGACACCGGCATCCATAAGCCGTTTGAACACTTCTTCAAGGGGAATTTTGTTTTTTTTCGCAAAATAATCGTATTCAACCGCAGTAAAACCAACAATGTGAATATCCGGTTTTATCTTTTTTATGCGTCTTAACATCTGCTCAAAATAATCGATACCAAGATCAGGATGGAGACCGCCCACGATGTGAACTTCATCAATTCCGATCAAAGCAGCCTTTCGTATCCTACGGTCAATTTCGTCTAATGATAGCAGGAACGCGTTTTCGTCGTTTTCATCACAGGAATAGGCGCACAACGGGCATCTCAGCTCACATATATTGGTGTAATTGAGATTCATGTTTACACCATAGTATGCAATATCTTTGTGCAGTTTTGTCCGGATATGATTTGCAATGGCGCCAAGATCGAGGATGTCGTCGGTTGTGAGCATGTAGAGGGCATCTTCTTTGCTGACGGGAACTTTGCTGCAAACTTTTTCGGCAATGCTGCGGAGTGTTTTATTCTGTAACGTATCAAGAAATTCCACGTTATATTTCCCTTTTCCCCCAGCTTTCAAACAGATCATGTCTTCTGCCCAAAAGGTTCAACACCTTTCCCACAATAAAATTGATCACGTCATCCAGGGATTCAGGCCGGGTGTAAAACCCCGGAACCGGCGGCACGATCTCAATTCCTGCCAGGGCAGCCTTGTGCAAATTTTCGGTATGAACAACACTCAGGGGTGTTTCTCTGGGAACGATTATGCATCTGCGCCTTTCTTTTAATGCAACGTCACAGGCTCTGGTAATCAGCGAATCGGCATATCCATGGACAATGGCGGACAGTGTTTTCATGGAGCATGGCATGACAACCATCGCTTCAAATTTTGCAGATCCGCTGGCAACCGGGGTAAAGAAATCATGGTTTTCAAATTCGCTCAAAAGATGATGATTGTCCGAAAGGCCCCGTTTTAAAAGCAGTTCTTTCAAGGATGTAAAGGACTCCTTTTCATCGAGCATTTCGTATTCAATAATCTGTCCTGCAGCCTGTGAAACAATTGCTGCGACCTGCTCGTTTGAATTGAGGAGTTCTTCAATTAAACGAATGCCCATGATGGGGCCGCTGGCCCCTGAAATTCCGACAACTATCATTCTGTTCAGCCTTAGGTTAATCCTCTGTTAGACGTTTATAAAATTTGTCCGAGAAAAACATCCGTGAGGGTTCCGAAAAAAAGTATCGGGGATATATACATGTTGACTTTGAAAAAATTCTTTACAGCCAAAGCGATGTTTTTACGCCTGGCAAGTCTCTGCTGGTAAAAAAATATTATTCCGACCAATAAAACCGCAGTCCAGTAGGGAACGTTTTTTTGTGTTAGAAAACCCGCATATATCATTGCGCTTATGGAGCCGATATAGCAGGCTGCAGAGATGATGAGGGCCTTCTTTTTCCCCAGGCGAACCGGTATGGAGTGAAGATCTTCTTTTACATCAAAATCGATGTCCTGTATCGCATATACGATGTCGAGCCCGGCAATCCAGGTCAAGATAACAAACCCCAGAACCAAAGGAACACGCCCAAATTCCCCGGTGACAGCAATATATCCGCCCACCGGGGCGGCGGCTTCAACCAGGCCGAGATAAAAATGAGATGAAGCGCTGAAGCGTTTAAGATAGGAATAGGTAAACAGCATTAAAACCGCTGGAAAAGACAGATAAAAACAGAGGCTGTTCAGCATGAATGAAGCACCCACAAGCACCAGCGAGGATATTACCGCCGCCATCCATACCACCGAAGACCCAACCTCCCCTTTTGGAACCAGCCGGTCACGGGTGCGGGGATTTTTCCCATCGATTTCAGCATCGATAACCCGGTTGAATGACATGCCGGCAGTTCTGGCTGCAGCCAGAGCGACGATTACCCAGAACCAAATCTTAAACGTTCCGCCACCGGCAAACAGCACACCCAACAATGCAAAGGGAAGGGCAAAAAAGGTTTGTTCGATCATAATGAGCTCGGAGAATTTCTTAAAATCCATATTCCTTCCACCGGTTGCTGACCTTTTCGATGATTTCTTGAGACATTTTAATTTCTTCAGGCCATTTTCGTCCCATACCTTCTTCCCGGGTTTTTCTTGTAGCGTCTATCCCCATTTTTCCGCCAAAATTCGGGTACGGCGCCGAATGGTCCAGAGCATCCAGGGGCCCTTCCGACAGCAACAGATCTCTTTTGGGATCTACGTTATTAAGGAGCTTCCAGACCACCGTACTCGAATCGCGAAGATCCATATCTTTATCAAATACGGCAATATATTTCGTGGAGGCCATTTGTCCGAGGCCCCAGAGTGCATGGATTACTTTTTTTGCCTGGCCGGGAAACTTCTTGTCAATGGATATCAGGGCGCAGTTGTGAAAAACACCTTCCATAGGGAGCTCCATATCGACTATTTCCGGAACGAGCATCTTTAACAACGGCAGAAAGATTCTTTCCGTTGCCTTTGCCATATAACAGTCTTCCATGGGCGGCTTCCCCACAACGGTCGAAGGATAAACAGCGTCATTCCTGCAGGTTATACAGGTTACATGAAATGCCGGATAAAGATCGGCAGGAGAGTAAAATCCGGTATGATCTCCGAACGGACCTTCAACCCGATCCTCATCGGGATCTACGTATCCTTCAATGATAAAGTCGGATTCGGCGGGGACAAAGATGTCCACTGTTTTTGCCCGGATGACTTCAATGGGGTGTGACCCGATAAAACCTGCAAGTAAAAATTCGTCAATATCCGGCGGCATCGGTGCTGTAGCAGCATAGGTCACCAAGGGGGGTCCGCCAAGGGCCACCGCCACCTCCATACGTTCCCCCCGGGATTTGTATTTGTCAAAATGGCGGCTGCCGTCTTTATTGTACTGCCAGTGCATGCCGGTTGTGGCATTATCATATTTATGCATGCGATACATGCCGACATTCTGAGTGCTGCTTTCAGGATCTTTTGTAATGACAACCGGAAGGGTTATAAACGGACCGCCGTCGTGGGGCCAGCAGGTGAGAATGGGGAGCATATCCAGCAATGGTCCGTCCGGACCGTAAACCCGCTGCTGGCACGGCGCGTGTTTTACCTTTTTGGGGGTAATGCCGGCCAGTTCTTTCAAGTCGAAAAACATCTTTATTTTTTGCTTGAAAGAGCCTGGCGGCTTGATTTTGATGAGTGATTCGATGCGACGGCCGATATCGTCGAAGGAATCACACTCCAATGCCATTTCCATCCGCCGAAAGCTGCCGAAGGCATTGATCATCATCGGAAATGAGGAACCTTTGATGTTTTCAAAAAGCAAGGCGGGACCGTTGGTTTTACTCATCCGGTCTGCAATTTCGGTCACTTCCAATACTGGATCGACTTCCGCGGAAATCCTTTTGAGCTCACCTTCGAATTCGAGTTTTTTGATAAATTCCTGTGTGTTTTTAAGCGGCATGGTAAAGGTCCTAAACAAAAAAATTAGATTTTAGGATTGATGGTTTTGTAAAAAGTCAATTTTTGCTCGCTCAGTGACCGTTTGAAACGCTAAATCCCCAAATGATCAAATTTTGCTCACAAAAGACTTTTTACAAAGCCGTCAAATTTAGAAATATAAATAAATGCAAAGATGGTGTCAAGGTGGAAACAATACACGTTTCAGAAAAAAATCATCCATTTCGCTGAAACATAAAGTTCTGGTTGAAAAACTCAACGTCAGCTACATTATTACCACATATTTTCAGTTGGAAAGTTCATTTCTTCAATAAAGCTATCGAAGAAATCGGCATGCCCTGACAGTTCGAGGTGCTCCAGATCTGCTGCGATTTCAGCGGATCTTTTCCAGTAACGTTTTGATAAAAGAATCATGTTTGCGCCGGTTTACGCGGCATTACCGAGGGAAATTATCTTTTCAGGATTTACCCTGGGTGGCATTCTTCACGAGATCGAAGTTTCGCCTCGGGTAACGGGCACTGTGCTTCCTGGCTGCTGTTTTGTTTCACCAAATATTCGGGCTGACGGCTCATAAGATCAGACAATCGGAAACCAGTTCCCATAAATACTTTACTTTAAGATCCCCAAAACCATACGCTTCTTTTACGTTGTTGAACTGGCCGTGACAGCTGTGACAGGGAACCACCAACATTTTTGCACCTGTCGCTTTGATCTGATCGATCTTTTTTCTGGCATAAAAGACCCGTTCCTCGTTGTATCCGGTTGTAAGGGTTCCACCCCCACCACCGCAACAAATTTGGTCCATTCTATTCGGGTAAAGATCCACCCAGTTTTCCATACACTGATCCATGATCCATCGCGGCTCCTCAAAAAAACCGTGTCCAAAACATTTTTGGGCTTTTCTGCCGTAATTGCACGGATCATGATAGGCGGCGAGTTCTGTATACTTTGATCTGTCCAGTCTGATACGACCTTCTTTGATGTACGTTATGAGCAGGTCGAAAACCGTAATAAATCCAAATTTATTCAGTACTTCAGGATAATATTTTTCAAGACCCGACCGGGTCGCAAGGTAGGCATGGCCTCATTCCGGCCAGAGAAGATTTTTTATTTCCAGTTGCTCCATTTGTTCGACAATACGGCCTGCCATAACCTTCATGGCCTCATCATCGCCCGTGAAGTATCCCCATGAAGTCCCCTCCCAATTTTCTGATGTTACGGTCCAGTCTTCTTGGGCTGCATGGAAGATTTTCCACCAGTGTTTTAAATCTTCGGTGTGCGTATTCACCAGTTTGTTATGGATGGTGGTTAAAAGATTCGCTCCTTTTTTGTCCACAGGTGCTTTGAATCCTTCAAATCCCGGTTCTTCTGCCACCTCTTCGGCAACGTCCTCAATGATAAACGTAAAGTCTTCCTTTGGCAAGCGGAGATTATTGCCGGTCTCTAATGCAGCTTCAAGACCTTTATGAAGAATCCCCGGGACCTTTTCACGGTCTCTTAACGATCGAATTTTTCTGATCAGATCGGCAATGTCGATCTCCATGGGACAGACATTTTCGCATTTGCCGCACATGGTGCAGACCCAAGGCCATTTGGCTTCAATCAGTTCTTCGACAAGCCCCAGTGAAACCATACGAACGAGCATTCGCGGATCGAACCCGTCTATTCCGGAAGCGGGGCATGATCCGGAACAGAGGGCGCAGGTAACACAATAATCCTGTAAAAACGGCCAGGACCTGCACTTGCCGTGGTCGACTTGATCCAAATCGATTATTTCAGATAGCGCTGTCATCTTGCATTTCACCTCATCGGGTTACAAGTTAGGGGCTTCGCCCCAGTTGGAATGCTGGATTATTGGAATAATGGGTTCCGAGACAATGTAATTGTTGGGTTAATGGTAAAATTTGTGTTGAGGATAAAATTAAAAATGGATAACATCCTTTAAAAAACCAACCTTCCAGTATTTCACCATTCCACCATTCCATATCCGAGGCAATCGTTCAAGCCTCAAAAAATATTCTATATTTTCATTAAGTTGGCGAAATTTCGAGGCATTAAATTATGGATAGATTGTCAGCGGACACGTCATTCACTTTTTCAGCCTGCTGGGGCCGAGCTTTTGGATATTCGCTTCAAAGCGGTTTACCATCTCCGCAAATTCCGTTCCCATATTGGACGCAAAGGTTTGTATGGCGATGCGTTCCTTTTCAAAACCGATTTTGGAAAACTTATCTGTTATCTGATCGACCGTTTGTCGGGCATAAATATTTCCACTTTCTGAATGACAGTTTCCTTCATGGCATGTCAGGACCAGAACACCATCGGCATTTTTTTCAAATGCTGCAAAGATATGGTCGAACGATATACTGCCCGAACAGGGCACTTCGATAACCTTTAGTCCTGACGGCAAGTTATGGCCCATGCATTGTGCCAGTTCGCGGGCCTGGACTGCCGAACGGCCGCAGCAGAAGGCCACCAAAAATGGCATAAAGGTATCTTCTTCTTGCAGGCCATATCCCGTTGCCATCTGATTTGAAATGGACTCCGGTTCAAGATCTTTTATATAAATTGCGCCCCTCGGGCATTGCGCGGCACATATTCCGCATCTTTCGCAGGCACCAGGTTCAACAACCACTCGTGTATTTAGCGTTATCGCGCGGTATGGACAGAGACGATAGCAGGTCAAGCACCGTATGCACTGGCCTTTGTCAATTTCCGCCCTGTCTTCCGGCACAATCTGAAGGCCGGCAATGAGTTCAGCTGAGGCCAGTGAAGCATTTACAGCGTCCGTTATCTGTTCGCCGTAAGCCTGGATGCTCCTTGAAGGTCCCGCAACCATGATCCCTTTTCTGTTGGTAGATACTGCAAACCGATGAACATTGTCTGTCTGGACGAATCCGTCGGAGTCTGTATCGACCCCAAGTATTCTTGAAAGATCGGCAGCATAATCAGACGGGACAATCGTTTCATCAACAATGGTAACATCCGGTGTTAATCTGAAATTTTTCAGGGTTATTTCGTCGATAAACTCAATTTGAATGCTGCCGTTGCTTTCAGAATGAATTTCAGGGCGGGTATCTGTGAACTTGATATAGACGGCGCCGGCTTTTTTTGTTTCTCGATATAGGACTTCAAGACCATTGGCAGCAACCTTAAGATTGTTTGTCAGAATATAGATCTGCAGATTAAAGTCTGATTGGAGTCTAAGAGAGAATTGCATGATTTCTTCTGCGATTGCCGGATGACTTTCTTTAACAAGCCCGGTAAGGAAAACCGCCTTTTTTGCCTTTGAAAAAATGCTTTGTTCATGTGACGAATCGAGCAGCAATTCCTTTGCCTGGGAGAGAGTGATGATGTAAGGAGATGCCTTCAACCCGTACAAGGAAAAATTGGGTTTTCTTTGATCTTCTTCAGCAATAATGATGCCGGCAACCGTTCTTGTAATGTCTTTGTTATCCTGAGCCGCCAAGATTCTGAAATTTCCGACCGATCCACGGCATGAAACCAGTCGTGTGTCGGTAAGGATTTCTACTGAGCCGGAATCGACCGATGGAGAGAAATCACAGGCTTTATCTATGGTTGCAATGACAATATCCGCGCCCGTGGTTAGAAGATCTTCAGCAATATAGTGGGCGCAAGGTCCGTTTCCGAAAATCAATGTTTTATCGTTCAAAGATGTCACCTTTTTCATGAGCTGTTCGGCCTAAGGTGTTTGACAATTTGCCGGACGGCTTTCCCGGCGCTGGCAATGGTTTCGGGAATACTCATGGCCCCGGAGATCGTGCCGGCCGTAAAAATACCGGTATTCGCTGCCGATGTTTCTTCAGCGCCGGATTCGATAAATCCGGAATCGGCGAGTTTTAGATGCAGCAATTCAGCTATTTCCCCGTTGTCTTTACCCGGCGTAATCCCGATGGAAAGTACCACCAGATCAAAAATCTCCTCTAAGGTTTCATGGGTTGTGTTGTTTAAAAAGTTTATCTTCAGCTTCTGTTCTTCAACTTCATAGATATCCCCGGGTATGGCACGGATCATACGCAGTTCTTCCTGAGCGTCTTTATAGAATTGCTCGAAGTCTTTTCCGAACGTCTGAACGTCAATATAGAAAACTGTGATGTCGATTTCAGGCCGCCGGCCTTTGATCAGTCTTGCCATGCGCATCGCAGAACCGCAGCATGCTTTTGAACACCATAGATGATTCAGCTTGGAATCTCTGGAGCCCACACACTGAATAAAGGCGATTCGCTCCGGGATGGTATCGTCGCTTGGCCTTTTTACGCGTCCAACTTGCTTTAACATCCTTTCCAGATCGAGACTGGTAACGACGTTGTCGAAGCGGTTATATCCGTATGGTTTGTCTTCGGGGTTAAAGGGATGGAATCCGGCAGCAACCAGGACGGCGTCTGCTTCAATGGAATGTTCCAATTCTTCTTTGTCCAGATCAATGGCCTTTTCAGGACATTCATCCCGGCATATGCCGCAAGATTTATCTTTGAAATAAAGGCATTTTTCTTCGTTAACGGCGTAAAAGGGAATATTGTTTTTCGAAGATCCATGAAGAATTGCGTCATCGACCGGACATTTATCAAAACATATTCGGCAGTTGGTACATTTATCCGGATCTATATATTTCGGCTTGCAATGTATTTTAGCCGTGAATCGGCTGTTTTTAGATACCTCCTGCACACGGCTGCCGGCCCACATTTTTATCTTTGGATGTAAAATCGTATCTTTGAGTTTTTCCTCCACCATGCAGGCGCCGCATTTTACGCAGGTGTTTCGAGTGGCTTTACAGGTGTATCCGATGGCGTGGCCTCCAAGAAAGTCCGATTTCTCCACCAGATCGACATGGATGTCTAAATTGCTCAGCTCACCAGCTGCAGAAAGACCCGCCGTTCCGCCCCCGATAATGAGTACATTCTTGTTTCCCATTTCAAATTGATATCTCCCAGTTTGTTTACGATCAATCAGGGTTCTACTAAACACGAAAACACGAAAGTCGGCTATATTTTCGTGTTTTCGCGCTAGTAAAATTCCTTTCGCATCCGGCTTGTGCGTAAAAAGTTTTAATCAAAGGAAAATCGTGATCCCTTCTTTAATATACAAAAACGGCATCGGATTCAAGGGCTTCAACAGTTAAGGTTCCGGCAGCCGTGGTTTGGGCGCCGTCGATCATGTCGCTGTCTTCATCGATGTTGCGTTCCTTGATGCAGGGCACGCAAACCAGTAGCTTTCCGCCATACTCCATGAAATCTTGAATCAGTTTTTTGACCGGTGGAAATCCGCCGGCCGGCAGCATGGTGTCAACATAGCCTTTTTGGGCCAGATAAACGCCGTTTCCCTGCAACGCAATCGTTGTTTTTATGTCCATGGTGATGGCGGCGTTGGCCATGACAAATGGCATCGCCGCTTTTTCAGGATCTTCGCCCGCATGTGTACAGATATACAGTATTTTTTCTTCTTTTTCAGCCATAATGATTGCCTCCTTTTCTGGGTTAAAAAGTAAAAATTGAATAAAAAATTATTGCCATGCCCATAAAACGTCACGCTGCACATCGGGCGATCAGCGACGACAAATCTTCCACCTGTGCGCCGGACTTTTCCAGGTTCCCCAAACAGATGGGACACATGGCGACAATGGGGGCCCCGGTAGATTGTAATTCTTCGACCCGGCGGTGGAGAACTTCTTTGGAAAGCTTGGGAGAAATGGACTCCGCCGGTCCTCCGCAGCAATTGGTGAACAGCCCCGAATTTCTCACGTTGACACATTCGATATCCAGATCGCCCAGAATTTTTTGGGGAATATCCGACAGTTCCAGGTACCTGCCGTAGAAACAGGGATCGTGGAGGGTGACCCGACCGCCGCCGTTTTTTGAGGTGAGGTTGACCAGTTCAAAATAGGTTTTCACATCAAAGCGATGACCGGTGTACTTAGGATAGAGAACTTTTAAGGCGTAGGCGGTGTGTGGGTCTACCGTAATGAGACTTTTGACCCCGGCCCTTTTGAGTTTTGCAGCCACAAATTCGGCGTGCCGCACAAAACCTTTTTGGTCCCCCAAATCGTATAACAATATACCGCTGTAACTATCCAGCTCCGGCTGGTAATAGAAATCTACCTTTGATTTTGTCAGAATTTTGGCAATGTTTTGGAGGATGGTGTTGAATCTTTTCTTTTCCTTTCCGGGTGTAAGCAAGTCAAGACCCATCCCCGCCAGATAATTGGGAACATATTTGCCGTAACGCACAAAATCCGCCCAGGGCGTATCCTCAAATTTTTCCAGATAGTGGGTCGATTGATCGATGTAGGGCACAAACTGGTACATCAATCCGGTAAAAAGCAGAGCCTTACCTTTTTCGGGTATGTCTGAATTTTTCCACCACCGGTTGCATAAAAAGTTCGGGATGCCGAACGGATTCCGGGTTTTTCTGACATTGTAGGCAATCAGATCAATAATATCCCTGGGGTTATACATTTCAGGACCTCCTCCAATTATCCACAACAAAGCGTTTTAAGCTCAGAATGACTTCGCCGGGGTCGGCTTCTCTGGGACAGGTCTGGGTGCAAAGCCCGCAGTGGAGGCAGCGCCAGAGTTCTTGGGCATTTTCAAGAATTCGATCTTTTGCGCCCAGCTGGATGTAGCGGATCATTCTGCGGGGAAAATGCTCGTAAATAAGAGGGCATATGGCGGCACAGGTTCCGCAGTTAAAACATTCCAGCGCGGTATCTTCCCCAAAGCGCTCCAGTTCTTTAGCAAAATTCGGATTCACTAAAGTCATCATCACACTCCTCACTAAAGTCAGATCCATTTTGTATCAGATCGGTGAACTACCCCGGGTTATACAGATGCATCTTCGGTTGGTTTTCCGGTTAATGAATACCGGTAATAACTGCCGTCTTTTTCGTTCTCGGCAAGCTCTCCGTACTTTTTGAGGGCCGCAAAATACCAGAGAACTCTGTGGGCGGGAATTCCCGTTGCAGCGGCAATCTGCGGCACGGTTCCGGCCCCTTCCTCGAGTCGCTCTTTTATGGCCCTTAATTCCTTTTTCTGCATTCTAAGTCTGGCAGAAGCCAGGGTTATCCATTCTTTTCGTTCATTACGCAGCCGTTTCAGGAGATCTTCTTTTTCTGTTCTACTTTGATTGTCTCGGTCCATTGGAACCCTTTCCAAACGGCACGCCAACTGCCGTCCAATAGTAAATCGATGGCATAATAATGGTCAGGCCAGGACCTCATCGGAGACGATCATATCGACCATTGCCTCATATTGTTTTAGCGTCCATCCGTTGATGTCGATGGCATTTTCAGGACACACCGCAACGCAAGCACCGCATCCTAAACAAAATGCCGGTGCTACCTGGGCCCGTTTAACCTTTTTGCCATCGATTTCCATCTCCACCAGGTTCAGCGCGCCTTCATTTAAACAGGCTTCCACACAGGCACCCGTACCGCTGCACCTGTGGAGGTCGACCTCCGCCACAAAGGGATCAAGCTCTACATATCCGCGAGCGAGCAATGCTGCTGCCTTGACTGCGCCGGCGGATGCGCCGATGCAGGCTTCTCCGATATCCATGGGCGCCTGGCAGGTCCCTGCCAGCAGAATCCCGGCCACCGACAGTTCAACCGGCCGCAGTTTCGGATGAATTTCCAACAGGAACCGGTCTGCGCCCACTGGAATTTTCATCATCTCTACCAGCTCGGACACATTGTTCGGTTCCATTCCGGTTGCCAGAACCACCAGATCCACCGGGGCCTCGACTTCTTCACCGAAAGTCAGGCCATCCCTTACTTTGACCCGCAATGGGAAATTATCAGAATTACTGTTCTTTGAAACCTCAGGGGAATCCTGGGCTTCAAAACGTAAAAAAATTACTTTATTCCTGGATGCCTGTTCGTAAAGTTCTTCCTGTCCCCGGCCATAGGTTCGAATGTCTCTGTAAAATTGGAAAATTTGAGTTTCCGGATAGGTTTCACGGATGATGTTGGCAGCGTTGAGTGTGGCCGAGCAGCAGGTCCGGGAACAATATTCGTTCAAGTTTCCGGATTCATCTTCGGGGTGAACACCAGGAATCTTCCGGCTGCCGACACAGTGGATCATGGCCAAATGTCGTATGTTTCTCCCGCCTATTTTTAGGCATCTGTTTTCGGTGTTATTTTTTGCCAAAATTCGGATCAACTCGGGGAGCGTTATCACCTCTTTAAATTCACCATAGCCGTATTCTCCATGATACGGTGCGTAAGATTTAAAACCGGTTGCCAAGACGATTACGCCGGTTTCAACACTGAATTTCTCATCTGAAACAGGCGGGGGCCAGGGGTACAGACCCGCAAACGGAATAAACTCACCCGGTTTTTTCCCGGAAGCTTTCAATTGCGCAAGAATTTCCTGCGCTTTTGTTTGGGCTGACTGCTTTTTGACGCCGAGTTTGAAATTGCCGACATACCCGTCGAAATTTTCAATACTGGCGCAGGTATGGACCGTAATGGAATCGTCCTGCAGAACCTGCCCGGCAAGATCTGAAATAAGATCCGCCGCCCTGTCGCCGGTGGGCGCAATCCGATCCAGTTGGGCCGTTTGTCCGCCGAGAAAGGGTGATTTTTCAATCAATACGACTTCAATTCCCCGCTCAGCCAGATCTTTGGCCGCCCGCAGCCCGGCAACCCCGCCGCCGATAACGGTGGCATGTCTCCGGGCTTCCATGCGAATCGGCTCAAGGGGTTTAAGAAGGCCTGCTTTGGCCGTGGCTGCTGAAACAAGCAATGTTGCCTTTTCCGTGGCCTTTTCACCGTGATGCACCCAGCTTACTTGCTCTCTGATGTTGGCATGCTCATAAATATAAGGGTTTTTACCGGCTCTGGATATGGCGCTTCGAAAGGTCATTTCATGAAGGCTCGGTGCACAGGAGGCCACAACGACCCGATCGACGATTCCATCTCGAAGGTCTTCCATAATCAGTTCCTGGCCGGGGTCTGAACACATGAACATGTTGGTTCGAGCCACTGAAACCCCAGGGATTTTTTCCGCCCGATCGCGAACCGCCTCCACATCTACATGATCGGAAATATTGCCGCCGCAGTAACAAATGTATACCCCTATTTTTTCAGGGTTTGTTTCTATTTTAGTTTCAGACGACATTCATTTATCTCCTGATTTCAGCTCGATCTCGGTTTGTTTACACCAGATATTTTGCTGCTTCCATGGCTGCTGCCCCGGCTTCTGCAATGGAATCCACAATGTCTTTTGGACCAGCGGCAGCGCCGGCGACAAAAACGCCTTTCATGTCCGTCCGGGTCGGCGCAATCTTGGGTCGAACGGTTTGAATAAAGCCATCTGAAGCCGCCGAAATCGGGCAAATACCTTCCGGGTTCCAGTTGGGAATCATCCCCAAAGAAAGGACGACCAGGTCATAATTTTCCGTTACGACACCGCCCCTGTACTGATCTTCATAGTGTAATGCAACACTCCCATTTTCGCCTTCATCGATAGCGGCAACCTTGCCCTTGACGAATTCTATGCCCATGGCCTTGGCATTCTGGTAAAATTGTTCGTATCCTTTTCCAAAAGCACGAATGTCCATATAATAAATAGTAATATCCACCAGCGGCAGGGAGCCGGACAGCAACATGGCCTGTTTAATGGCGTACATGCAACAAACGCGAGAACAGTAGGAAATTCCCATGCTTTTGTCCCGGGAACCGGCACATTGAATATAGGCAATGGAATCGGGTTCCATCCCGTCTGACGGTCGCAGAACCCTGTTGTACGGGCCATGGGGGGCTAAAAGCCTTTCTGCTTGAAGCGAGGTAATTACATTCGGTATCTTGCCGTTTCCGTACTGCTGCTTGTTTTCAAGCGGCGTCAGTTCGAAACCGGTGGCCAGGATGGCTGTTTTGGCCCTAATGAAAAAACCTTCGGGTTTTTGAAAATAATCTATGGCCGCTGTGGGACAAACTTTTTGGCACTTTCCACAAAGAATGCAGTTTTCAACATCAATCGACGCAATCTGGGGTATGGCGTTGGAAAAGGGGATATAAATGGCTTTTCTTGCAGAAAATCCCCCCTCTTCTTCATCCGCAACATATATGGGACAACTGTATTCACACTGACGGCAGCCGATGCAATTGTCCGGATCCACGTACCGGGGATGTTGTGTTACAGAAGCTGTTAGATCCTTTCCATTGCGTTTTAGGGAATTCAACTTGCAATAGGTGAAGATGGTAATATTGTCATGATGTGCGGCCGCTGCCATTTTGGGCGTGGTAATACAACTTGAACAGTCGAGGGTGGGGAATACCTTGGACAGCCGGATCATTTTACCGCCAATGGAAGTGTCCCTTTCCACCACCGCCACTTTAAAGTCCTGATCGGCAAGATCCAGTGCGGCTTGAAGGCCGGCAATGCCGCCCCCGATAACCAGGGCGTCAAAATTTAGTTTTTGAATGGAGTCCATGCATTTCTCCTGGTTGAAAACTCATGGCTGGCTACAAGGAAGATGATGATTCATGTGAACCTAAACGCTATGCGCCATGACCGATTCCAGGGGGCCCCAGTTCCCTGACCACCTCGTTCATCAGATTGACCTCGTTGAGAAAGGCCCGGTTGCATACCGTACAGATAGCGGTCAGGCGTAATCGACGAACCTCCAGATTCTGCGCTTTCATGAGTTGATAGGTCCGATCTACTCTCTTGGCCAAAGCTTTGTATGCACCTTCATAGGGGCATTCCTCACCACAGGACATGATGATGATACCGCTGATACCTTTCTTGAAACAGTCCAGATAGAACTGTTCCGGAAAGAGCACCGGCGACCTAACCCTGAGTATATAGGTATTGGCAGCGTAGCTCGAATGTGCTTGCCCCACGGAATCTGCGCCGGGATAGGCACAGGTTTCAGTGGCCAAAATCAAAATCTTTCCCTCACGAACAGGATTGTCCCGGGTCGCCATAATATTCCTGCCTATTTTTTTCGTCTGACGTAGAGTTTGTCATAACCATCTGCTCCCAACGCTCCCAGATACTCATGACCCACTTTTTTCGCCCAGGCGGGAACATCGATGCGGGTACCGGAATCATTGGAAAATATTTCCAGTATTTCTCCCACCTTGACCTTTCCGATTCCTTTTTTAGCCTCCATAAGCGGTCCCGGGCAGGCGCTGCCCCTGGCATCTACCGTATTTGCCGGTTCAATGGTATTTAAATCCAATTCTGACATTGTTGCCTCCTTTTGTTGATCGATTTTGGGTCGGTGTAAAAAATATTTTACGAATGGCTTCTCACGTTCGCATTAAACGAATACGATAAAATGAGTGTTCTTCCTCAATCCCCATCAACCGATAGTGAAACGGTTTTAACACCTTAAAAAGTTCTTTGCGGGTGTCATGATCTTTGGCCAGAATTTCAAGTATCTCTCCGGGCTTCAGCGCTTCGAATTCCTGTGTCACTTTTAAAAAAGTCAACGGAGCGATAATGTTTCGAAGATCAAGGATATGTTCTTTTGTGGGTTCCAAACGAGCACCTCTTTACATTTTTCATTAACCCATGTTGCAAAGACGATGCCACCATGCGAATCCCTGCGTTAAAAAGAGATGTTGTCCTAAGTTTAGCGATTGTTTGCGATCGATTAGGGTCGTATTTTAATCGATTTGTTGTTGCGCTTACTGTGTTAAAGTGTTAAGCAGTTGAGCTTAACAGGTGTTAATTTTTTAACAGGAGAGACCGTTGTGTTTGAACAGGAATTGAACGATTATTGGAAGACAGTGGTTGATACGATCCAGGACGGGGTGATGATCGTGGATATAAAGGGAACCATCGTTTCGGTAAATAAAGGTCTCGAGAAAATAACAGGATATACCAAAGCTGAATTGATCGGAGAGCCCTGTTCCACAATAGACTGTAATATCTGTAAAGTCGTCCGTGGAAGCAAAGGTGAGCACTGGTGTAATTTATTCAGGGACGGTGTTGTGGATATGAGAAGATGTGTTTTGACCAAGAAAGACGGGCGCTATATTCATGTCCTTAAAAATGCCTCTTTGCTCAATGACGCCGAGGGCAAGGTTATGGGTGCCGTGGAAACAATGACGGATATAACCGAAATCATTGAAAAAAATACCCAAATCGAAGCGTTTCGAAGGGAACTGAGATCCAAAGATGGTTTTCAAGGGATTCTCGGGACTTCAGGGCCCATGCAGCAGGTATTCGATCTCATTACCAATGTGGCGCATTCAGGCGCACCGGTGATCATTTACGGCGAGAGCGGGACGGGCAAAGAACTTGTGGCTGCAGCGATCCATAACATCGGATCCGGAAAAAACAAACCGTATCTCAAGGTGAATTGCGCCGCACTCAATGAATCTTTGCTGGAAAGCGAACTCTTCGGCCATGTCAAGGGCGCATTTACGGGCGCTTACCAGAATCGGCAAGGAAGATTCGAAGCCGCCCAGGGCGGTGCCATATTTTTAGATGAAATCGGAGATCTCCCCCTTTCGACTCAGGTTAAGCTGCTCCGGGTACTTGAAGAAAAGGTCATTGAACGGGTGGGGGACAACCAGCCACTTCATATCGACGTTCGCATTATTTCAGCCACGAATCGAAACTTGAAAGAGCTTGTGGCTGCCGGTATTTTCAGGGAGGATTTATTTTATAGAATCAATGTGATTCCCATCGTTATTCCCCCTTTGCGGGAGAGACGCAACGACATTCCCCTTCTGGCCGAATCGTTTTTTCGGAGGATAAGATTGAAAAATGATAAGAATATCCTTTCCATCAGCAATCAATCCATGGAAGCCTTGATGCATTATTCATGGCCGGGGAATGTACGGGAATTAAAAAGCGCCCTGGAATATGCCTTTGTCACGTGTAACGGTTCCATAATCGGGCCTAACCACCTTCCGCCGGACATTTTTCTAAACAACAGACCGTTGCCGGTGGAAGAGGAACCACGAATTGATCGTGATGAAATCCAAAAAAGCCGGCTTATAGAGGCCCTTGAACGGGCCGAAGGCAATCAGTCCAAAGCGGCACGCATTCTGAATGTTTCACGGGTCACCGTCTGGAACAGGATGAAGAAATATAGTATAAAACCGGTCCGCAAATTAGATGTTTAAATAAAATAACGGTGTTAAAGCTTGAATTGTGAATTAACTTTTTCAAATTGATTCTTCACTTCTTTATCGTTTACCATCTTTTCTTTAAATATTTTCACACTATGACTGATAGCGGAGGGACTTATATTGAAAAGACGCCCTAAATGTTCATTGGTCATTAATCCTTTATTCCAAAGTAAATAAACGATTAAATCACGTTTTTGTTTGTCTATACCATGCAATCGTTTTGCCTGAACGCATTTATCAAGATCGATTTGAACAACTTTAGCAGATTTTTTTAATACGCCATCTATATCGATATCTTTTGCCAAATACTTTTGCTGAGGTAAATCATTATGGGGGATATCCGGTAAAAACTGCTCTCGAATACTATGTACAAATTTTTTAGCACCTAAAATCATACCATGGTGAACATCCTCCAGAAGGCGCTTCTCTTCCTTGGCATATTTTTGAACCTTTTCCCGATATTGCTTGTGTTTATTTGAGCCTTGAAAATATGACCAAATCACTTCAGTGGATAACCAATCCGGGCCTTTCTTGGCATAGGCATAGATTGGATAGCTGCTCCATTTATAGTCTATCAAACGTCTTACTATTCCAGCTCTTAATGGATTTCGATGGACATAACAGGATAACCGCATAACATATGCGTCATTTTGAACCAGGATGCTTTTATAGCGCCCTTGGAACAAATGACCGCTTTTTGAGTTTCGGTTATTGAATCTTCGGGTATATGCCGTGCCAAACCATTGCATTGCCTTTTTTAAATTTGCCCGATTGGTTCTTACCAAAAGATGATAATGGCTGGACATTAAAACATAGGCAAAGATATCTACTTTAAAGCGTTTGGACATTTCAGAAATCGTTTCTAAAAACAAATTTCGATCTGTGTCATTTAAATAAATATCCTGCCCATTATTTCCCCGCGACATTAAATGATATAATGCACCTTCATATTCAATTCGCCATGCTCTGCCCATATTGATTTTACTAAATGATACCGGCTTAATTGTCAAACATTAATTCACAATTCAAGCTTTGACACCGATCCCTATTCGAGCTTTGTCCTGGGAAATAAAAAACCCCTGAGATCCGGCCATTAGCTCTCAGGGACTACAATAAGGGCAATAAAAAACCCCTAGGGGATCAAGCCCTAGGGGTTAGGGAGGAGTAACATTAATGGCAAGAAAACATAATGTTAATCAAAGAGATGCTATACCACATTGTGACATGTCAAGATGTTTTTAAAAAAAACTACGGGATAGGCGCTGCAGGCCGAAAAAGGGCGTTCCTAGCCCCTGTCCGTGGATTAATCAAGGAGAAAGTCGAGGGATTTATGAGGAAGCATTTAAAAAAGAGGTAACACTTACTGGATCCAGTATTACCGGAACGGCAAGCTTTACAGGGAAACCACAAAGAGCAAAAAAGAGGCTGATGCCAAACGCCTGTTGAAAAAACGCGAAGGCGAGATTTCAGACGGCAAACTACCGGGGATTTATTTTGACCGTGTGAAGTTTGACGAACTGTCAGAGGATTTTCTGAGGGGATTACAGGATTAATCAAAGAAAGTCTCTAATAAGGGCAGAGAGAAGCGCAGGATACCTTAAACGATACTTTGAGGGGTATATAGGGTGCCTAACATCAATTCACCCAAGATCGGAAAGAAATTGTTCCATGATTTCAACGAAAAAAGAGCTAACCAAAATGTTGGCTAACCCTTTATTTTAATATTTTTTTTGGTGCCGAGGGACAGAATCGAACTGCCTCATACACACAGGAGCTTCTAAGCTGTTGGTTTGCTTAGATATAACCTCTATTTGGGAGTCGAGGTAAATATCCGAGTGCCCCCTCTGAGTAACCCTCGTGTGACCCTAAATATTCTGTAGCTAAGAGAAATTTAATAAATTATCCTGTTGCTGTCAATCAATATGTCCCGACCTATACTTTAATTGACAGAATCCTAAGGCGGGTCAATACATCCCCCGACAGTTCAATCCTTATATGTTGACATCACAGATTCTGAATCCACTGTTAAGATGTTGGATACATAGCAGTAAATCGCTACAACTACCATTTGGTGATATCGTATTATGGTATCGCAAAAAAAACAGGCACTGATAGCTTCTTTTCATTGTAAATCTTTAGCATTTTTATCCGCCTGTTCTGTGGAGGATCACTCGAACCCTTGAATCCTGGAATCCTTGAACCCTCTGAGATCACATTTGCTCAATTAGAGATGACCCACTTATTTTACCCTAATTAACTACAACTAATCGGGAGATGATCCAAAAATATTAATTACTCCGAGCAACACTTTTATCACGGTAATAATGGACGACCTCAGTCCCAGACTATTTCTTTATCCTTTATCCTTCTTTAATCAATGATCAAGGTTTGATCCCTTTGCCTTTTAATAAACCAATATTCCAATGGACGCCCCGGGAGTCCTCAACTCCGACACTGTTTGACCCCAATTCCAGGTTAATCGAAACGCGGCAACATTATACTAAACACAAGACAGACAATCGACGACAACAGGGATGCCCAGAACATCGGCATGACGCCGTGGCCGACGGCTTCCTGCAGGGCCTGAAGGACATCTGCCGACAGCAGGGTCTGAATTTCCGGGCGAAAAATGTTTTCGACATTTTGTTGAATCTGGGAAAAAAGTCCCGGGTCAATTTTCTGGCGAAGGTCGAAACTCATCACCTTTTCCAGCGCGTTTAAGAACGTAACCGTGACGATGCTGCCGGATATGCCGATACCTAGGGTACCTCCGAGCGTGCGGGTGAACTGGTGAGAGGCGGTCGCAATGCCTAAGTTTGAAATGTCGACACTGTTTTGTACAAGAAGAAGGGTGGCAATCGATACAAACCCCATGCCTAGCCCAGCCACGGTCAAAACGATCGAACAGAACGTCAACGAGGTTGCCGAGGAAAACGATATGGTCATGGCGCTGCCGAGCACCAACAAAACACCGCCTAAAATGGAGGCAGTTCTTTTGCCCATCAAATTGACCAATTGTCCGCAAAATAGCGCGCCGAATGACCATCCCAGGCTTAAAGGCACCATGGCCAGCCCCAGTTGCACCGGTGTTTTGCCCAGCGCGCCCTGAATAAACAAAGGGCTGAACGCAGAGAGCGAGAAAATCGCGAAACTGGCAAAAAAGGCGGCCCCGTTGCCGATACTAAACCTTCTCAACTTGAAGAAATCGATGGGCAGAAGCGGCTCTCGGGCCCTCTTTTCAACATGGTAAAAGGCCAGGCCTGCACCGGCGGTGATCACAAACAACCCGACGATTTGAAACGACAGCCAGTCGTAACTGCGGCCGGCCAGCAAAAAAGCGATCAGCAACGCTAGGATGGTTGTGGAAAGGGTCAAGATGCCCAGATAATCGATAGAAACTTTTTTCCGTTTTTCACGGGTTTCGATCAGATACAAAAATATTCCCAGCAGGGACACCGCGCCAACCGGCAGATTGATAAAAAAGATCCATCGCCATGAAAAATAATTGACGATAAACCCTCCGATGGTCGGTCCAAGAACACTGGCCACCCCCCACACAAAACTGGCGATCGACATCATTTTACCGCGTTTTTGCGGCGAAGAGATATCGGACAACACAATGTAGGTTAGGGCAAAGTTGCCGCCGGCACCGATGCCCTGAATCACCCGATACAAAATCAGCTGGGTCATATTCTGGGAGAACCCGGCCAGAACCGAGCCGACCAGAAAAATGCCGATGGAAACATTGAAAAGTTTTTTGTTACTGTAAAGATCGCAGAGCTTGCCAAAAACCGGCAGGGCTACCGCGCGACTCAAAAGATAGGCGGAAAAAGCCCAGCTGTAAAGATGAAGCCCGCCCAGTTGCGCAACAATAGACGGCATGGCTGCCCCCATCACCAGGGAGTCCAACGCTGCTAAAAAGAGGGCCAATAAAGATGCCACAATGATAAAAATACGGTTTTTACGACTGATCAGCAGTTCCTGGGGGAGCGGCGCTTCGGGAAGTTCGGTGACGGCGTTTAAAGCGGTTTTGGTTGGGTTGTCCTGCACGGTTTTGTTTTTATCTATCCTTTCTAACCCTAATATCTCACGATCAATGCTACGAAAAGGTTGGAAATAACATATCAAACTAAGATGTAAAGAAAAAAATAAAACGTTTTTCCGAAAAGAGTTTTGATCTTTTAGTGAAAAGACAAGATAAAAGAAGGAGCAGGTTCATTCTTAATTGGTTGGTTTAAAGATTACGCCAAAGAAATCGGTTGTAAACAAATACACTTGGATTCAGACGTACAAAATTTTCCATCACATAGGTTTTACCTGCGAGAGAGATTTAACATTGCAAGTCATCACTTTTCAATTACAAACATATATAGCTAACAAGGCGCTCAAGCAAGGGAGCAGCATGCTGCTCCGCTTAACATGACGTTACAAATATCTCCAACTAACCTGTAACGAATCCTGATTGCATGTTACTGCTATATTCCCATCGTATTTATGAAAATAATATTAGGATAGGTGATAGAAAAAATATCCTGGACAATATCTGGACAAATCAATAGAAATGAAAATGGGCCATGGAAACTATGCTCATAACCCATTGATTTTATTGGTGCCGAGGGACAGAATCGAACTGCCGACACGGGGATTTTCAGTTCTAATCGCTATGAACTCAGAGTAATAACAGATAAATTCTGTTGAAACCATATTATATGTAATATCAACCTGATAACTGCAAATCCGTTCTAAAAGTAACGACAATGAAATAGCCGTAATTAGAGAGATGTTTTCTACAATTTGTTGACTAAATGTTGACCAAAACTTTGGAAAGAAGCTTGATGAGATGTTCATTCACAGTGAAAAACACAGGTAATATTTTGCGGCCGGTTGCCTTCTCCTCAAAAAGAAAAGGCACGCAGGGTTTTTCCCGAGGGGGCCTCGAAAGGATTCGGCTCAGTCTGGCAGTTGGTATCAGATGTAGGCTCGTCAGTGAACGGTTTAAGATGGATTCCCACGTGTACACAAAGGAAAACCTGTTCTCAGAAATCGGAAGAAACAAGCCAGATGTTGCTATATTTGATCTGGATCCGCATGCAGCGATGGATGGTATCGAAGCTTCACGAAGGATATGTAATCGTTTTGACGTTTCTGTTGTGACATTTGAATCGTGTTTATGATATTTCGATATCACAAGAATGAACCACCTTCAAAATGACGGATAGATAGCAGTGGTCGCTGAGTCAGCTAATTGATAGGTATGTTTCGGATATCACATTAATTCGGAAGGTTGATATCTGTAGGTCATTGCAGATATCAAAGATTCTGGATTCACGTTTTCATACGATGGTGTTTTTTTATATGCTTTAAGGCAGATCATCACATCCGATAAGTCCAAATAATATCTTTTCAGAGAGGATTAAACAGCGGGACCATTTTAATACTACCTTAAACAAAATAGGGCTGCCAGCTTATAGCGGTTTAACTTTGACTGTTTGAGATTCCTTAGGGGTCTTTTATTTCAGATCCAGGATTCACGCCATGATCACTCACTTGTGTATTTCGAAAAACCGGGCAATTTGAAGTTGCATAATCAACAACTGTTAACAGTAAGAACATTATAAAGATGAAAATATCTTTCAAATAATCAAATGGTTAACTACTTTTTCCAGCAAGTGTAATTGCGACAAGTTCGTTAAAATCTGTTGTGGCTACACAAACACAGGTATCTGCGGCACCATAATACACCTTAATCTCCCCGGAATTTTCCACAACAGCACCGCATGCAAAAGCCACATTGCCAACGTCACCGATCCTTTCGTAATCCTTGCGCGGTGACAGAACCGGCTCATCACACCTGGCTATAACCTTGTATGGCTGTTCAAGATCTAGTAGGACAGTACCGATTCTATAGATGGGGCCGGCTGTTGTCATCTTCACGCCATGATAGATCTCAAGCCATCCATGCTTTGTCTTAATCGGTGCGACCGAGGCGCCGATTCGAAAGCTATCCCACAGGCCAGGTCGGGGTGTCATCAAAAGTTCGGATTTTCCCCAGTCAACCAAATTCTTTGAATATGATACCCACATACTCCCTATTTCTTTGCCGATCGGCCGATCCAGGCGTACATACTCGCCGTTTATCTTTTCAGGAAAGAGTATTCCGTCTTTGTTCCCCGGTTCGGATACAAGTGCAATACGTTCGTAATGGTAGAAATCCTCTGTTTTTGCCAAGGCGATGCGAGTGCCGTATTTTGAATATGCGGTGTACATAACATAATAAACGCCTTCGAGTTCAGTGATGCGAGGGTCTTCGATGCCCATAGTTTCGTATCTGGCAAAAGGACCTTTACGTGCCGGCACCATGACCGGTTTGTCTTCAACCGTGAAATGCAACCCGTCTTTGCTTATCGCCAGAGCAAATACCGAATATCCTTGCTGGCCTTCGACTCTCAGGAGGTGATAATATCGATTTCCTTTTTTAGCCACGGTACCGTTAAAAACAGTATTGCACCTGAACGGAATATCCTCCAGGGTTATAATTGGATTGCCCTCAAACCGTTGGAGGATGTCATGGCCAACAGAGGGACGCTTGATCATCAGAATTCTCCTTTGCTTTTCACACACTCTTGTTCGATTTTATCAATGGTGGTTGAGCCCAGGCATATGCAGCTGCCTGCAGCGCCATAGTACAGTAGCAGCTTTTCATCTTCCAGGATTGCCCCGCAGGAAAAAACTAGGTTCGAGACATCTCCGATCCGCTCGTAATGTTTGCGCGGTGACAGGATGGGAACATTGGTGCGGGCAAGGACCCTGGCCGGATTATCAGGGTCCAGGAACACGGCGCCAATCCTAAAAAGAGGGCCGGCTGATGTATCTTTGATGCCGTAATATATCAGCAACCACCTGCCGTCTTTAAGCCTGATTGGCGGCACGGCATCGCCCACGCGGCTTGCGTCCCAGTAGCCGGGTCTGGGTGATAATAAAGCCTCAAAACCGCCCCAATAGACAAGGTCGTCTGAATAACTGATCCATATACGTCCACCGCTCCACGGTCGCTCAAGCCTGGCGTATCGGCCGTTGATTTTTTCCGGAAAAAGTGTTCCTCCTTTGGTATCCACCGCGGAGATAAGACCAAGACGTGTGACGTTTTCGAAGTCATCTGTTCGGGCCAATCCGATCCTAAAGCCATGGAGGCCTTCAGCTATGTATGTAATATAATAGGTTTCTTCAAAGGGAGTGATCCGACCATCCATGACGCTAATTTCTTCATACTTTTTAAATGCTTTATCTGCAGAACGTTTAATAAAAGGCTCATCATCTACTTCAAAATCATGACCATCCGTGCTTCGCGCAATATACAAGTTTTTATGGCCCCTTAGATTTTCGATAGTTATCAACAGCAGGTAGGTGTCGACCATCTTAACCGCGCCTGCATTACATATGTCCAAGGCCCGGAACGAAAGGTCTTCCATGTTAACAACTGGGTTTCCCTCCCAGCGGTGAATGATGTCGAGTCGTTTTTTTCGAGGCATGGTTTTTCCTTTTTTATAAGCTGCAAAGTATCTGCTCAACTGAAGACACAGCCAGGCATGTGGTTTCGTCAGAAGACCCGTAATACATGAAAAGCTGTCCGTCTTTTATGACAATGCCGTTGGTAAACACGACATTGCCGAAGAACCCTGTGGTTTCGTATTCAAGTTCAGGTTCAAACAGAGGCATTGTACTGCGCTTGACCACTTTCCATGGCTGTTCCAGGTCCAGGACCATCCCGAAAAGACTGTAACGTGAATTGTCACCCTTGGCGTGGTAGATGCAAAGCCAACCTTCATCTGTCTTTATCGGGGCACTACCGGAGCCGATCTTCATCGATTCATAGGCCGTGTGTCGCGGTCTGGCAATGCACTTGTGGTTGCCCCAGTGCAGCAGGTCCGGTGACTCTGCATACCAGATCGATGCCTTGCCGAATCCACTGTTGTTGGGGCGGTGCAGGGCAATATATTTGTTGTTTATCTTTTGGGGAAATATTGAAACATCCTTGTTTTCGGGATGGAATATGATGCCGAGCTTCTTCAACTTTTTGAAATCATTAGTGGATGCCAGAGCTGTACACCAGCTGTCAGTCGATACTATAGTGTAATTTATGTAAAAAGTACCGTCAATACTGACAATACGCGCATCTTCGGTACCATAGGCTTCAACAGGGGAGCAGGGATAGATAAATGGTGTGGGGTCAACCGTGAAGTTGATCCCGTCGACACTCCTCGCCAGCCGAAGATGGCTGATACTGGAAAGGTAATCCTTTCCCCTATAAAAAACACCGCGCGTATCTTTAAGCGATACATCAGGATCGTGGGCATCAAATTCCTTGATTTCAGGGATGCCGCGGTCCTCGGAAAACCTGTAAACCGGTATCCGAATTTTCCCCTGTTCCTGAACACAGCTTTCCGCCACCCGCAGAAGCAGTATGACTTCGTTGTTAAAGAGAGTAGCGCCTGGGTTGAAGGCTCCGACGACTTGGTATCCCTCTGCTGAGGGTCTGACATCGGCGGGGCGGATTATGGGATTTTTTTGACAGCGTTTAAACATACCTACTCTCCCTATTCATCAACAAACACATACCGTGTTCTGCATTCCGGCTTGCGTTCAAACTGTTCATAAACATGAATTGTCTTGTCAGCTATAATATCCCAGGAGATCTTTTCTTTAACATAGTTCAACGCATTCCTGGAAAACCTGTTGTAAACCTCTTCGTCAGTGAGCAGGGTTACAATCCTGTCAACATATTCGTCATCAGTTTCCGCATAAAATCCTGCTCCTGATTTTTCAAGGGTAGTGACAAAGGCCTCAAGATTCGATGTGACGAGTGGTTTGCCAAAGGTCATGGCATGAGCCATTATGCCGCTTTGGGCTCCAACAATATAGGGCAATACTATGATGTCACAGGCGCTGAGGATGGTATCAAAGGTCTTTTGAGGAAACTGGCCCCGGAATACCTCAATCCGTTCCTTGGCAGGTGAGTCATTTATTTTTTCAATGAGCATCTCGCGATCCATGCTGAACTCCAGCATCCGGAGTTTGCTGGACAGTACCAGCCATGCATCCGGTACTCTATCGACAATGTGCGGAAAAAGATCCACGATCTTTTCAAAACACTTAGTAGGTCGGAAATAGCCGGTTAGCAGGACAACTTTTCTGTTTTCGAGGTTGAGCTTCTCCTTAGCACCAGGAACCGGGGTCATCACGCGTGCTCCGTGCTCAATCAGGAATATCTTGGCCGGATCCGTATCGAAAACCGATCTTAGAATATTAATGTGTTCCTCTTCATGCACGATAATACCATCCAATTCCCGGCACATGGCCCTTAAAATTAGCTCCTTGCGAAACTCCGGTTCCTTTTGAACAGTATGAAAAGTTGCGATGACCGGAGTAGCCGTAGATTTAATGCGATAAATCAGTTCAAGTACGGCAATGCCGTCCAGTTCCCCATACAGGCCGAATTCGTGCTGAATATGGACAATGTCAGGAGTAACCTTGACAGCTGCGTTGAAAATCCTTCGGGCTATACCTTCGTCGTTGGGACTGTATGACGGGTAAACATGTCTGCCTTCAGCGCCATACTGGCTGATGATATGAAGCTCGGTAGGTGTTCGCGCCAGGGCTTCTGCCAGGAAGCTGGTGTATGTGCCGATGCCGCATTCAATCGGCGGATAGGTAGAGACAAATAAAACACGCATAAAAAACACTCTTTTTCTAAGTGTTAATTTAATTGTTCATTATATAACTAAATGCAATTTTAAGTCAAATTACTCCCGTTTCATAAGATGCTACGCGTATTCTTCATCCTTTGAAAAGCCTTTACATCACATAGGGCTTTCCCCCTTGGATTTGGCTGTTAGTAATATTGAGTGGTTGGTTAATCAGCACAGAATTGAGAGAATCTATAAGAAATGGAGTTCGTTGTGGAAATGACTGTGCTTAAATTAAACATAAGGAGAATCGGAATTGCAATTACTTTCATGTGAATAATAGGATATGTTCAGATCCGGTTGGAGAATGGTAAATATTATTCGGAAAAATGCGACCATTTGATACCTTTTTACGATGATCGCCAGCCTTTGATAACTTGCAGTATCTATTTTCACTCACAAAGAGATACGATAATGATATCTCAAAAATTACACTCTCTCCATTTTTGGCATATCTTACCAATATTACAGGGTCAAACATCTCAATTTACAGTACATATATTCTATTTCTTACAAAATTGCAAAAAAGGCAAACCATGAAAAAAGGATTTGCCCTTATTAAAAAATGATATCACACGATTTTTTATAGACATGATCCGTGTGTTTTATAGCAGAAAGCAAAAGTTTTGAGTTGATGATTGCAAACCGATATCTTGAAAAATATAGACCTTCAATTATTCACCCTGCAAGGCAGGAATCTTGGCATCGTTAGTGAATGATGACGAAAATGAAATCATACAAGAGATTATTTTTTGGGTTCAAACAAAACTATTAGATGAGTTATCCATGGAGATCTCCATGCTGGCCAAGGGTAACAGAAGATGGTTTCAAGGGGAGTTTTACGGTAAAAGTATTGCCTTCCCCTTCCTTTGGTTCTACATAGATAGTACCGCCATGATCTATAACTATCCCGTATGCCACAGAAAGTCCGAGTCCAACCCCTTTACCTCCTTTTTTGGTAGTGAAGAAGGGTTCGAAAATCTTAGAGACATTCTCCTTGGGGATAGCCATACCAGTGTCTTTAAAGATAGCGGCAATCCTCTCGGATTTTGGCAAGTACTTGGTTTCAACACTCATAACGCCGCCTCCGGAATCCTCGATGGTTTCAGCGGCATTTGAAATGACATTCATGAACACCTGTTGAAGCTGATCTTCTGATCCGATGATTTCAGGCAAATCAGGGTAAAGATGTTTTCCCACCTTTACGCCGTTGAGTTTGAGAAGATTCGCATTTAAAAACAGTGTTTTTTCGATCAAACGGTTAATGTCCACCTTTGTAAACTCCATCTTGGATTCTCGTGAAAAAGTGAGCAAGTTGTTGACAATTCGACTGATTCGCCGGGTTTCCGTCTCCATGAGACCCAAATAATGAAGGAATTTTTTAAGATCTTTTTCTTGCCCAACCGGTCCTTCCTCAACAATCCTTTTGATCAGCATGGTCAGGTTCAGTATGCCTGCAATGGGATTGTTTATTTCATGGACAACCGATGCAGACAACTTACCCAGGGAGGACATCTTATCTTGATGAAGCAGTTTATCGTGGGTTTCTTTTAACTGTCGTGTTCGTTCTTCTACCATATGCTCGAGTCGTCGAGTAATTTCCTTGGTTCGATTCTCCAGTTGGCGCTCAAGACGCTTGTGCTGTGAGATATCCAGACAATATTCTATTATTTGAAAGACATTTCCTTCACTGTCGAAAATAGGGAAAGCATTAATTTCAACATTTATTAGATTGTCGTCATTATCATAATGAAGATGTTCTACCGTTACAGGTTGTTTAGTTTTTTTTACTATCTCAAGAGGGCAGGGATGTTCTGCCGAATCGCATGGCTTGTTTCTTTTATGTGTAAGGGCAAAACAGGAAGTCCCTTTTGGTAAACGGCCAGGATAAGCGGCATGATTTGCTTTCTGGACTGTGTAATCTAAGGCATTAATCACATAAAAGGGATACGGAATGGATTCCAAAATTAAATTCAGAAATTTGGCTTGATGTTTATTTCGTGTTACTTCTCGCTTAAGCACAATGGCATCTTTTTCTAATTCCTTAACCCTTTGTTCTAAGTCTTCATATGTTGGCTTATCAGCCATTATGACATCCTCCAACTGCAAAGAAGAAAAGGCCCATAACTTGATATCGTTGATACTGTATATGAGCCTTAATACGTCACATAGGGACTTTCTCCCTGAAACTTATTATCGTTTATGCTGATTTATCATTTTTTAGGGTATTATACATTGGTCGGCAATTAATTTACAATAAGGGATTATTTTTGGTGATGAGTACATTCAGAAACAACACTATAAAATTGCAGACTTCTTGCCAATGAAGGTTTATAAACGAAATCATAAAAAGTACAGATACCTTGCCTTATGTTGTGTGTCTACTTATCCAATTGAAATATATGGAAATATTTGCCAAGGCCTTAGAAGTCGATATTTGATTTAATAACAACAGGTTACAAAGACTCACAACATAATTCAAAATTAACTTGCAACATAATTCGAACCTGTCTAGGCACCTCTGCGGTTGGACTTCAGGGAATAAAAAGCTTCCTTAAAGGCCACATTAACAGTGTAGCTTTTTTTCTTTTCCTCAGGCGTTCAGACATCATAATAATTACTTCTCCTTTTGCTCTGAGGCCCAGGACATCAGGGTTTTAATGACTACAACAGGGTAATGCTTTTTCTACTAGAAAGATTACCTTCTGTAGGTCATGAATAGAATATCAAGAATGGAAACAAATTTAAAGGGAATTAGAAGAATTAGATGGATTTTTTAATTTTTATTATGAATAAGATAAGAAAATTATATGAAGAGAATTAAATTCTCACAACATAATAAAACTAACTACATAACTTGCCAATATAGCAACCATTCAAACCAACCATTGACATACAGATATCATAAACACAAAACACCACCTCTATGAGAAATGGGGTCATAATAATCAGTCCATGACAACCTTTCGGTTTTGGTTCGATTGTTATTTCTGTGTGAAGTCTTTGCAGAGTTCTTTTGTTACGAACATGATAAAGAGCTCTTTCGCTGGAACTTCAACATTTACAGCATTTCCATGCAAATCCGCCGGCTCAAAGACTTTCACATCGTAACCTTTTTGGAGTATTAGCTTAATGAAATCGTCTGGTGTTTCAACGTCGGTCATGTCGCCGATCTTTCGTTCAAGAGCATCAATGTTAGAGCATGCCCCATGCCGGGACATTAGAAACCATTCATTGGCATGAGAGGAAAACGGGACCATTAAAATGCTAAGCAAAACTATTGTCACAATGTGATTCATTGGTTTGCCACAGAAAGAATCCTTATTCTTTGGCTTTCTTTGCACTCTTATGTAACTTTTTAAGACAATCTTTATCTTTCCGGACAATCGCACAGACGGTTTTATTATGAAGCTCTCTGCAATTATCATGATTGGACAGGGGACATTCTGGATGTTTCTTTGACATCCCTATTTCTTGCCCTTCTTTTCGTACTTTTTGAGAAGGTCTTGAATGGCTTCTTCTAAAAGGTCATTTAGAGGTCTTTCTAAATCAATGGCGAGCTTTTTAACTTCTTTTTGGAGGTCATTATCAATAGTGGTTGTCATGTGTTTTCGTGCCATAGCACCCTTTTATTATGTTTATATATTTAAATCAACAAAAAACCTTGACAGGATATTTAAATGATAATATGAATAAATAAATATATAAACATTAAACCCAAAACCAAGATAAAATGAAAACCAAATTAAAAAACATAGCGCTTGAAGGAACCTACAGTGGTGACGTTGTGGGCGGTTTAATATCTTGGACCGGGGAAACCTTCAGGCGCTTTTGTTTTGAAAGGGGGATTTCGAGCTTTGTTTTGGGAAATAAAGAAACCCTTGGAGAAAGACAAGATCCAAGGGTCTGTGCGAGGGTTGTAGCTCCCTCATGATTCTAAATAAAAATAATTTTATCAGCGAACAGATATTAAATCAAGTGGAATTATTAAGATAACCAGGATGAGATCGGGTTTGTTCTGGATATGGCATAAAAAAGCCTGGGCCGTATTAGTGGGAGGCTACATTTTCTCGCACAGATTCAGAGTACGGCCCAGGTTATTAAAAAAAATCTTTTATACTACCACAAAGTAATATGTCAAGATGTTTTTAAAAAAAAACTACGGGATAGGCGCTGCAAGCCGAAAAGGGCGTCCCTGGCCCCTGCCCGTGGATTAACCAGGGAGAAAGTGAGGGACTTATGGGAAGCATTTACAAAAGAGGGAATACATACTGGATTCAGTATTACAGGCATGGCAAGCCTTACCGGGAAACCACAAAGAGCAAAAAAGAGGCTGATGCCAAACGCCTATTAAGAAAACGCGAAGGGGAAATCTCAGAGGGCAAACTTCCGGGTATTTATTTTGACCGTGTAAAGTTTGACGATCTGGCAGAGGACTTTCTCAGGGACTATCGTATTAATCAAAGAAAGTCCCTTAAGAGGGCAGAGAGAAGCGCAGGACACCTTAAGCGGTACTTTGAGGGGTATAGCGCACCTAATATCAATTCACCCAAGATCGGGGCGTATATTGAAAGCCGGTTAGATGAGGGCGCTGCAAATGCCACAATCAACAGGGAGTTGTCTGCTTTAAAGCGGATGCTGAACTTAGGGGCAAGACAGACTCCCCCGAAGGTTGACCGGGTGCCTTTTATTCCCATGTTGAAGGAAAGCAACATCCGCAAGGGATTTTTTGAGCATGGGGATTTCATAGCTTTACGCAAGGCATTGCCGGAACACTTAAGGGGATTTGTGACATTTGCCTATAAGACCGGATGGAGACTGTCAGAAATAACAGACTTAACCTGGCCCCAGGTTGACCGTGATAACGGCATTGTAAGACTTGAACCAGGGGAAACAAAGAACGATGATGCCAGGACTGTCTATCTGGATGATGAACTTAGGGAAGTCTTTGAACAACAACGAAAAGACCGTAAAAACCTCTTGCCCTATGTATTTCTGAACGAAAAGGGTACCGATAAGGTAAAGCGTTTTGACAAATCCTGGAAATCGGCCTGCAAGGGTGCCAAAATCGGCAAGAGATTGTTCCATGATTTCCGTAGAACGGCGGTTAGGAATATGGTTAGGGCCGGAATCCCTGAAGGTGTGGCAATGAAGATTTCAGGCCATAAGTCAAGGTCAGTTTTTGAAAGGTACAATATTGTTAATGATGCGGATCTGAAACTTGCGGCACAAAGGCAAGAGCATTATTTGCAGACACAAAAAGACACAATTTCAAGCACAGTCCATGATTTTAACGAAAAAAAGCTAACCAAAATGTTGGCTAACCCTTTAACCTTATTACCTAATCATTGGTGCCGAGGGACAGAATCGAACTGCCGACACGGGGATTTTCAGTCCCCTGCTCTACCGACTGAGCTACCTCGGCGTAATTTAAGGTAAATAAGAAAAATATTAGAAGCCCTTTTTTTTGTCAAGATTTTTTTATCGCATATCGCCAAAAAGATGCTGAAGTAAAACACAAGCCGCAACTGTCGCTGTTTCGGCTCTTAAGATTCGCGGTCCCAGACTTGCAGTGACAAATCCCCGATCCCTGGCACTCTCAATTTCCTGTTTGGTAAAACCTCCTTCAGGTCCGAGCAACGCATAGATTTTATTGATTTTTCCATCGGGCTCCGGTAATTCGGCATTGAGCGGCTGCAATTCATCTTCCCAAAAAGCGATCTTAAGGTCGGCGGTCTGAGAAAGATTCAATATTTCTTCGAAGGATACCGTTTCGCCAATTTCCATAATACAGCCCCGCTTGCACTGCTTGACGGCTTCTTTGGATATTTTTCCCCACCGTTTGGTGCGTGCTGAAAGCTGTTTTTTGTCAGGTCTCGAAATGGATCGCTCCGCGATAAAAGGAATCCATTTTATGATGCCGAGTTCACTGAGCTGTCGAACGAGGCCGTCCATTTTTTTTCTTTTAAAAACCCTTGGGCCACCGTAATTTGAACAGGCGATTCTGCTGTTGAAGGAAAGCGGCGAATCACCGACACCTTAACCCTTCCGGTGGACAAATCGACGATTTCGGCTTCGCATTCAAATCCCTTCCCGTCAAAAAGACCAATTTTATCGCCGGGTTTCAAGCGCAATACCGTTTTGATGTGCCTGGCGTCAGAACCGGTGATAACGAATTTCGACCCCGTGCTTTTGCCGTGTTCAATAAAAAAGTACCGCATACGATTTTTTATACCTCCATTTCACAAAGGTCAAGTTTGCTTGGCTATGCAATGAATACAAGAGGTTATGCTAATATCAAGGGTTTGCATTTAATGAATCGTAACATATCATAATAAATCGTCAAGGGCAGATGCACCCCAGGTGCACCCTTTGAAGGGATTAAAATTGACCGCATATTATATACAGTTTAAACTATAACATAATAATTTGGGGGATAGGCAACGCGAGACGACAAGACCGGATATTCTGGCCGGTCTTCCCTCAAGCCTCAACCAGGACGCTACGGGAGGCGTGATGGCAAACACAAACCACCAAGATTATTTTCCAGAGTTAAGGTTTTATACATTTGAATCATATGCCCACAAATGGGCAGAAGCGAGAGACGAAGACTATAATTTCGACTTACGTTATCCATTCATCAACCGCATTATTTTATATAGAGTTCCGGTAGCATATGACTACAAAAAAAATATTTATTATTCTTTGATTTATCAGAAATCACAGATAAGCGGGAAAGGGATTTCCCCCAAATGTTGGAAAGCCCCGAATGGCTTGCCAGATGTTTTGGAGAGTTGGAAGATAATTTTAAAGAAATTTACAAAAAAGACCCTGGCCAAGATTACCTTAACGAATGGGTTATTGTTACAAAACGGCCTGAAAATGTAGTTAAAAAGCATTCATGGATTCTGTTTGCACGTACCTCTGATAAAACATTGGAGAAAAAACTTAGACCAAATCAAGAAGATAAAATCGAGTGTCAGAAAATTGCACAAAAGGTTTGGAAGAAATACCTTTTAGATATTAAATATATGAAAATGCACCCTGAAATAAAGAGGATTGTCGGCAAACAATATAAAGGTAAAAGAACCCTTCACGAGTGGCTTTCAAAAGTGGCCCCTAATGAAGTAAAACGAAAAGGAGTAAGAAGCGAGGAATACACAAAAGAGCAACTATCCATCTGTAAAAAATTAAATATAGAGGTGCCTAAAAAGTAAAATTTTTATCAAAAAGCCTTTTCTTGTCATTTAAACTCCCGTTTTAGTCTTCGTGGGAGTTTATTTTTTTCTCATCGCAAATCCTTACACATCAATAGACTACCCCTAATTTAAAACTCCCGTCTTCACTTGGAAAACTGTTTTCTACGCCCACGGTATATTTACATAGCATTATCAGGCGGTTATATTGGGACCATCCAAAAACAAAACCGGCAATCTAAGGGAGGGGCAGTAAAATGAGAAATAGTTTAAATCCACCAGTAAACGAGCATGGGGCGGCGCGTGTGCTGGGTTTAGCAGTTCAAACTCTAAGGAACTGGAGGCACCAGAAAAAGGGTCCACCTTATTTGAAAATCTCTCGAAGCGTTCGCTACAGGTTGGATGATCTTGAAAACTTCATGAACTCGAAGCGGATCGATCCGGAAAAAGCGGCATAAAAATGAATGACTCACAGTTCGTAAAAAGAAAGATATTCCTCAAGAGACAGGCCGTTTCGTTAATTAAAGCCGAAGCGTGGGACCTGCGCACATATTTACTTTACCTTCAAATTAGGTCACTGATGAAGCGATTATTTTTGTGGTTTTTTAACCGTGGGTTCTTAAACCTCAGAGCTACGCAGAACCTGTATAATATTTTTAGGTTAAGGGCTGATTAGATATGACTACAATGAACCGAGCCGATTTCTTTAACAAATTATATCAGTTTTGCGAAGGCCAGATTGAAATAAGGCCCTTGCCGGGAGAGCAAGCGTTTTTTGATACTGACGATTTGGGCGGAATCGATTCGCATTGCCAAAGGTTTGAGAAATCGAACCTGTGCTTTGGTGTGGCGACACGCGACGGTAAGGGTGGTCGTAAAGAAAATATTGTTAAT
>PVMK01124912.1_pt1 | contig 96442 bp, 72 predicted proteins | sample 1853481 | NCBI WGS metagenome assembly PVMK01 (sample SAMN08533507, study PRJNA380276) | Marine sediment metagenome, whole genome shotgun sequencing project.
CGAGCGTCCGCTCAACCTCGGCCGGCGTGTTGTAGTGGGCGACACCGATTCGGACCACGCCGGTGTCCTCGTCCAGCCCCAGGAGACGCACGGGCACGTAAGCACAGTTGTGCCCTGACCAGACACAGATCCCCTGCTTGCCCAGGGCTTCGGCGATGGTTGCGGGCAGTAGGCGCGCGTGGGTGAGGGCGATGGTTGGTACCCGCTCGCTCAGGCGGTTCGAGTTGGTAATCCCGTGGATGGTCGTGCCATCCAGCCCCCGCAGTCCGTCGATCAGCTGCATGGTGAGAGCGCTTTCGTAGCTGTCCGCGGCCTCGAAGGCGGCCTTCACGCGGCTGCGCCGGTCGCCGTCGGCGCCGACTTGGCCGCCCAGCCAGGCCAGGTAGTCGACGGTGGCGGTAAGTCCCGCCAGCAACTCCGTCTGCGGCGTGCCGGCTCGAATTTTTCCGGAATCGCGTCCGAAGCGCAGCGGCATTTGTAGGCCGTCAGTCGCTGCAGATGTTCGCTGCGGCCCCACAGGATCCCTAAGTGCGGGCCGTAAAACTTGTAAGAGGAGCAGGCCAGGAAGTCGCAACCGAGCTGCTGCACGTCCACCAGGCGATGGGGTGCGAGCTGCACGGCATCCACGTAGACGAGGGCGCCTGCAGCCTTCGCCATGGCTGCAAGGGTCGCTACATCGTTGATGGAACCGGTCAGATTGCTGGCGTAGTTCAAGGCCAGCACACGGCTGCGGTCGCTCAGTACGGCTTGCAGATCTTGCGGCTCGATGCGCCAGGTTTCGCGATTGAAGGGCAGCCACTTTATGACCAGGTCGCGATCTTCCGCCAGCTGCAGCCACGGGAAATGTCGCCTTCGTGGTCCATGCGGGTGACGATGATCTCGTCCCCTGGTGACAGCTCCCGGCCGATGCTGCGCGACATGTGCAGGGTGAGGGCAGTCATGCACGAACCGATGACGATCTCTCCCGCGGTGGGCGCACCCAGCATGTCCGCCATGGCCTCATGGGCATCTTTCCAGATGCCTTCGGCGGTCCGCGACTGGGTGAAGTAACCACCGAGATTACTGCTCGCGGTCAGCATGGCGCCGGCAACCGCGTCGGCCACCCGGCGGGGCACCTGAGTACCGGCGGGATTGTCCAGGAAAACAGTGGCGCCCGCGTCGCTGCGGGCGGCAAGCGCCGGGAAGGCTTCGCGGACGGTATCGATGGGAAACTTCTGCATGGCCGGGGTCACTTCGGGTATGCGTGTTCGGGTCAGTGGCAAGGGTAACCGCGGCGACTATCCATCAGTATCCTCCTCGAGGAGGAGGGAACGGAAACCGGCAAAGCCGAGCTGCGGCACTCGCGCCGCTAAGCGCCGGCCAGGCGCTGCAGCTCGCACATCAGCGGCGCTCCCACCACGGTTTCCCGCCAACCCCGTAGCGCGTCGGGCAGCTCGCGCTTACCGACCGCGGCGGCCACCACCAGGGACTCCAGGGTTCGTGCCTGGGCGAGCAGCGGGGCCGGCATGTTCAGGGATTCGGATTTTTTCTTGACCAGTTCCTTCATGGCCTTGAGCCACGGATCGAGCCGGCGCTCCATGGCAGGACTCGCCACCGGAGGGGTATCGTCGCCATGGGCCTGCTCGATGGCGCCCAGCAACGCGTGGGCGTACCTTTTGACAGCGTTCGCCGACAGTTCCGGGATGTCGGCCAGATCCCCGGCGCTCGTCGGCCCGCTTAGCGCCATGGCCACCAATGAACTGTCTCGTACGATCATCTGACGCGGCAGATCCCGATCCCGCGCCTTCTGCTCACGCCAGGCGGCCAGCTCGCGCAGCCGGGCGAGCTCGGTGGATGCCAGCCTTGTGTGGCGAAGTCGCAGATAGGCGCGGCGCGGGTCACGGTCGGCGGTGCGCCGCTTCTGCACCCGTTGGATCTCTTCGCGTAGCCAGCCATCACGGCCCAGACCAATGAGTGCCTCCAGCAGTTGCCGGTACATGGGAAGCAGATGCACCACATCCAGTGCCGCGTAGCGTACTTGCGCGTCACTCAAGGGGCGTTGCAACCAGTCGGAGCGTGTCTCCCCCTTGGCGAGCTCCTCGCCGAGCAGCGTTTGCACGAGATTGCGGTACCCCAGGGAGTACCCGTGGCCGGCGAAGGCAGCCGCCATCTGGGTATCGAAAATCGGTTGCGGTGTGACGCCTGTCAGTTGCTCCAGGACTTCGATGTCGCCCTCGCTGGCGTGCATCACTTTGGTGACGTGGGAGCATTGCAACAGTCCGGCCAGCGGCGCGAAGTCCTCCACCGTGAGCGGGTCGACGAAAAAGACCTGCTCGCCGTCGAAAACCTGCACCAGGGCCGGGCGGGAGTAGTAGGTGCGGGTACGCTCGAATTCCGTATCGATGGCGACCGCATCCAGGGTCAGCCAGTTCTCACATGCACCCTCGAGTTGCGCACGGGTTTCGATGAATTCAGGAGGAAACATTAAAAAAAACTCGCCGCACGGGGCTCTGCCAGGCAGTATCCCCGTGCGACGAGTCAGTGCCGACTTCCCTCTCGGCGCCCGTCACGGCCTCCACATAAAGGCGTGGTAGAAACTCTGTGTGCCCCGATTTGTTGCTATGTTCAGTTGCTCCCGGCGCTCGGCGGTCAACCGCACTTCGAGTCGCCGCAGTTCAAGCAGGTAAGGCAGCCATCGGTTTGAATCACGGCCTTGGCGCGGCAATGCTGGCAGAATGCCGCGTATTCGGGGAAGGCGAGATCATCGTCGTCGTCGTTCCCCTTCTTGCTGTCGATTTTTGCGTCCATACGCGCCCGCGCTTCGGTCAGGTACCGTTGCTGATTCTCGTCCAGGGGCTCGCCGGTGATGAGGCCGATGCAGCGCAGATGCGATTCGATGGCGTCGCCCAGCTCCGCCACCAGGGACGGCATGTACTTGCCGCCTTTCTTGAAATACCCGCCCTTGGGATCGAATACCGAGCGTAACTCTTCGACCAGAAAGGTGACGTCACCGCCCTTTCTGAATACCGCGGAAATGATTCGGGTGAGCGCCACGATCCATTGGAAATGCTCCATGTTCTTGGAGTTGATGAAGACCTCGAACGGTCGACGTTGCTCGTGCACGGTACCTCGGTGCAAGACGATGTCGTTGATGGTCAAGTAGAGCGCGTGATCGGAGAGCGGTGTCTTGATCTTGTAGGTCGATCCCACCAGCATCTCCGGGCGCTCCACCCGCTCGTGCATCTGAATGATTTCGGCGCTTTTCGGCGGCTCATTCGTGTTCTCGGCGGAAGCGTCGTGACCGGATGACGGATCTGTCTCGCCAGTGTCCGTCTTCACGTCTGTCTTGACTTCGTACTCGATGATTTGTTTGTCTATCTTGATCGCCATGGCATTTCGCTCTGTTAAAATTTGCCGTAATAGCCTTCCTTGATGGCATCGTAGAGATTCGCGGCGCTGTGTATTTCGCCGTCGTACTCGATTTCTTCGTTGCCTTTGACCTCGATGACGCTACCGTCCTCGAGGGTAAAGCAGTAGGTCGTCTTTTCCAGATCCTTGTCTTTGACCAGAACGCCCTGGAAGGCCTGAGGATTGAAGCGGAAGGTGGTGCAGCCCTTCAGTCCCTTGCTATAGGCGTACTGGTAAATATCCTTGAACTCCTCGTAGGCGTAGTCCGTAGGTACATTCGCGGTCTTGGATATGGATGAATCAACCCACTTTTGCGCGGCGGCCTGCACGTCCACGTGCTCCTTCGGCGTGATGTCCTCCGCCGTGATGAAGTAATCCGGGAGCGCATCGCCGCCGATTCCGTCGGGCGACGATTCGGCGTTCATGAGTTCTCGGTAGGCGAGCATCTCGAAGGAGTACACATCGACCTTCTGCTTGCTCTTTTTGCCCTCGCGGATGACGTTTCGCGAATACTGGTGCGCAAAGCTGGGCTCGATTCCATTGCTCGCGTTATTCGCCAGCGCCAGCGAGATGGTGCCGGTGGGCGCGATGGAAGTGTGGTGCGTGAAGCGCGCCCCCTCTTCAGCCAGCGCATCGACGAGCTCCGGCTCGATTTGCGCAATCCGCTGCATGTAACGGCTGTAGCGGGCGTGCAGCACCCGGCCTTGGACCTCGTCTCCGACGTTCAGGCCATCGGCCTTCATCTCGGGACGCTGGCGAAGCATTTCCGCGGTAACCGTGAAAGACTCGTTCATGATCGCCGCCGGCCCCTTCTCTCGGGATAGCGCCAGTGCCGCTTTCCAACCCTCGACGGCCATCTCCCGGGTAACGCGTTCGGTGAATTCCAGCGACGCTTGCGCGCCGTATTTCATGCCCAGCATGGTGAGCGTGGAGCCGAGCCCCAGATAGCCCATGCCGTGGCGGCGCTTGCGTTCGATCTCCTGGCGTTGCTTGTCCAGTGGCAGGCCATTCACCTCGACCACGTTGTCGAGCATGCGTGTGAAGGTGGTGACCGTTTCCCGGAAGCCTTGCCAGTCGAAGCGCGCGCGATCGGTGAACGGATCGAGCACGAACTTCGTGAGGTTGACCGAGCCCAGAAGACATGCGCCGTAGGGGGGCAGGGGTTGCTCGCCACAGGGATTGGTGGCGCGTACGGTTTCGCAGAACCAGTTGTTGTTCATCTCGTTGATTTCGTCCACGAGAATGAACCCGGGTTCGGCAAAGTCGTAGGTGGAAGCCATGATCAGATCCCACATGCGCCGCGCAGGGACGGTGCGGTAGACCTTGCAGGCCACGCGCCCGGTATCGTCCACCAGATAGTTCTCGTGGGTCGGCCAGTCACGCCAGATCACCTGGGACGCGTCTTCCAGGTCGAGACCGTCGTCCTCGATTTCCCGTGGCGTGGCCGGGAAGGCCAGGGGCCAGTCTTGATCGTTGCGCACCGCTTCCATGAACTCGCGGGTAATCAGCAGCGACAGATTGAACTGGCGCAGCCGGCCGGCTTCGCGCTTGCTGCGGATGAATTCCATGGCGTCCGGGTGACCGACATCGAAGGTCGCCATCTGCGCGCCCCGCCGCCCGCCGGCGGAAGACACGGTAAAACACATCTTGTCGTAGATATCCATGAAGGACAGCGGCCCGGAAGTGTACGCACCGGCACCCGCCACGTACGCGCCTTTCGGGCGCAGGGTCGAGAACTCGTAGCCGATGCCGCAGCCGGCCTTCAGGGTGAGGCCGGCCTCGTTGACCTTCTCGAGAATATCCGCCATGGAATCACGGACCGTCCCGGACACCGTGCAATTAATGGTGGAGGTAGCCGGTTTGTGCGCTTGCGCGCCGGCATTGGAGACGATACGTCCCGCCGGTATCGCACCGCTTTGCAGGGCGCGAAAAAACTTCTCGAACCACAGCTCGCGATCGCCCTCCGTGCTTTCCACGGCCGCCAACGCTTTTGCCACGCGGCGATAGGTGCCCTCGATGTTCTCGTCGAGGGGCTTGCCGTCCTTGGTCTTCAGGCGATACTTGGTCTCCCAGATATCCAGGGAAGCGGCCTGGAACGGGATGTCCGAAGGATGAACCGAAACGAAGTCACTGGTCTTGCGATGGGCCAGCTTCATGAATAATTACCCCCGAAAGCGCGAAGCTCGGGGCCGACTGCGTCCCTGTTATGGCCATGTTCTGTGGCATCTTGATATAGAGGCAAATCGACCCGGATCTTCCCGAAAATCCCATCTCGCGGATGGGGCCGTTAGCACGACTGGGACTCGTCGGTTTCATGAACAATTCCTCATGAACCAACGGCGATCGGTTCCCCTGACTCGTGGGGTGGTGATGCCGCGGACGCCTCGGCGTTCCGCGAATACACCGCCCCACCGAGCAGCCGTCCGCTTACCCAGCGCTCCTCCCCTGAAGATTCTTTTGTTCTGAAACTGCCCGGACTGAAGCCTTGATTCAGTCCCCGAATTCGTCCAGATTGGAACTGAATCCGACAGTCGGACTAATAGTGTAAACCACAAGGGATTGTAGTCAAGTACCCGATGTCACTCAATATGTTGTGGTCAACTGGTGAAAAACAACGTAACAAGTTGTGGATAACCGGTGGAAACGGTTAGGCTGAGGGCGATGGCCCCGACAACGGCCTCAGAGGTCCCGAATGGGTAAGAATTCCGACCACAGAGCACGTCTGGCCGAGCTCGCCGTTTTTCTCGATCAGCACCCCCGGGTCGACCATGTGGATGCCTGCCTGGTGGATGTCTGCGGCATCATTCGCGGCAAGCGCTATCCCCGCGGGGACCTGGAAAAGTTGTTTTCTTCGGGATTGCAGTTTCCCTATTCCACCTATCTGCTGGATGTCACCGGGAACTGCGCCGACCCCTGTGGCCGCGGCGTCAGCGACGGCGATCCGGACGGCATCTGCCTGCCGATCCCGGAGACTCTGGTGCCGACGCCCTGGGTGGGAGAATCGGCGGCTCAGGTGTTGGTGAGCATGGTAGACGGCCACGGCGCGCCCGCCATGATGGAGCCGCGCAATGTCGCCGCCGCAGTGCTCCGGCGCCTGGATGAGTTCGGATTCAAGCCCGTTGTCGCCTTCGAGCTGGAGTTCTTCCTGCTCGACGAGGTCGCCGATGCCCATGGCCGTCCGCAGCCGCCCCTGTCTCCCCTCACAGGACTGCGCGACCAGAGCACCCAGGTTTATGGCGTCGATGAGGTGAACGGATTCGCGGATCTTTTCAGTGACGTGGAGCGGGCCGCCGCCGCGCAACGGATCCCGGCTTCGGTGACCACGGCCGAATTCGCCCCCGGCCAGTACGAGATCAATCTCAAGCACGTGCACCAGGCGTTGTCGGCGGCGGATCATTGCGCCTTGTTGCGGCACATGGTGAAGGGCGTCGCCAGGCGCAGGGGTATCCGCGCCACCTTCATGCCCAAGCCCTTCCCGGGGCACAGCGGCAACGGTATGCACGTGCACATGAGCCTGCTCGACCAGCAGGGACGCAATATCTTTGACGACGGCAGCGCCGCAGGCGGCCAGCTGCTGAAGCACGCCATGGGTGGAATGCTCGCGACCATGCCCGATGCCATGGCCATTTTTGCGCCCAACATCAACGCCTATCGCCGTTTCAGACCGCGCTTGTATGTGCCCGTGACCAAAAGCTGGGGTATCGACAATCGTTCGGTAGCGCTGCGCATTCCCACCGGTCCACCCGCCAGCCGGCGTTTCGAGCACCGCGTCGCCGGGGCCGACGCCAACCCCTATCTGGTGCTGGCGGTGTTGCTGGCGGGCATCCACCACGGCTTGAGCGAGAAGAGTGACCCGGGCCCCATGTGGTCCGGCAGCGCCTGCGAAGAGATGGATACGGACATACCCTTCGATCTGACTGCTGCGCTGGCGCGTCTGCGCGCTTCGGCGGTGCTGAAGTCCTATCTCGGCGACAGCTATGTGGAGCTTTACTGCGCCACCAAGGAAGCGGAGCTTGCGAGCTTCCTGGATCACATCACGCCCCGGGAGTACCAATGGTACTTGTGAGTGCGACCAGCAATGCCTGACGCTACCGGCGTGGACCATTTCCAACGATCCGCGCTCAATTATTTCTCGGCAGGAGATCTCCATCGGGCGACGCTGTTGCGCCCCAGGGACGAATGGTTGGCCGAACGCCTGGCGGACCCGGAGACACGCATCGTGCCTGTGTGGCGATCGCGAAACCTCCTCCAGGGGGACAGTGCCCCGCGACCGGTGCTGTTGTCGCCGGCGGAACTGAGCGACGCGGGTTTCGATTGCGGCGCCGCCGTTCTCCTGGGCACGCGCGGGGCTATCGCCTACTTCGCACTGGATCTGCTGGTGGACGAAGGGGCGCTTTCGCGCTTGTTGCCCACCGGTGCCAGCTTTCGAGAGCTGCGCGACGTGGGGCCGCTGCTGGATGCCGGCGCCGGTGCGCTGCTCGCCTATGCCCGTGCCATTGCCTATTGGCACGCCAGGCACCGGTACTGTGGTGATTGCGGCAGCGTCACCAGGGCTGCCGAAGGGGGCCACCTGAGGGTGTGCAGCCAACCGGCTTGCGGACAAAGGCACTTTCCGCGCACCGACCCCGCCATCATCGTGCTGGTTCTGCACCAGGACGCCGCCGGCGGCGAACAGCGCTGTCTGCTCGGCCGTCAGCAGGAGTGGCCCGAATCCTTGTTCTCCGCCGTCGCAGGCTTCGTCGAGCCCGGAGAAAGTCTCGAAGACGCCGTGGTGCGCGAGGTGGCGGAAGAGACCGGCATCACGGTGACAGCTGCCCACTACCACTCTTCTCAGCCCTGGCCCTTTCCCAGCGCCATCATGCTCGGCTTTACCGCCACCGCCGGCAATCATGCCATCGTGCGTCACGATCAGGAGCTGGCCGACGCGCGCTGGTTCAGCCGCGGCGAGATCGTGTCGGGATTGCGCGACGGCAGTCTGCGGGTGTCGCGCCGGGTCTCCATCGCCTACCGGTTGCTGGAGGATTGGTTCGACGCCGGTGATCTCGGGCCTCTGGCCGCCTATCTGTCCGAGTAAGCCTGTGCGAAAGCCTGCCCGGGTAAGTTGACAATCCTCGCTATCGCCGCAACAGGTCGAGAAGCACCAGCGCCCACACCAGGGCGCAATTGATCAGACTGATGAGCACGGCGGCGCTGCCCGTGTCCTTGGCGCGCTTGGAGAGATGGTGGTGCTCGTCGGAGATCCTGTCGATTGCCGATTCCACCGCCGAGTTCAACAACTCCACCAGCAACACGAGCAACACGCTTGCCACCAGCAACGCGCACTGAGTCCAGGTCAGCGCTGACCACAGGGCCAGGGCCGAAGGCCAGCGGGATCAGCACTGCAGCCCCGATCAGCTCCTGGCGAAAAGCGGCTTCGTGGTGGAAGGCAGCCTGCAGACCCTGCAGGGAGTAGCGCGTCGCGTGCCAGATGCGCGCCAGGTTCAGGGCGCTGCTGCGCCCCGCGGCTCGCGCCCACGGCTATTCGCCGGGGCCCAGCGTGGTGGAACTCAACAGGCCGTGACGGGCGAGTCGGTGCTTGAGATTGAGCATGGCGGCGGCTGCGTCCCGGTAGCTGGGGGGCACGAGTATGCGCGTGCCGTAACCGGTGAACAACAGATTCGGGGAAGGTACGTAAAGTCGCCCCGGGTTGTTGTCGTCCATGTGGATGAGCGGTGAGCAGACGGGCAGGTTGACCAGCAGGCGCGCCTCCTGCTCCTGGCGCCGCTCCTGGTGCTGATAGAGGTGCAGCAATTCGTTGACGAGGATGCGCACCAGCCCGTAGATGCTCTCGGGCTCGGCAACCTTGTCGCTGACCATGCCGATAGCGGCCAGTGGGTCGCGCAGTCGCAGCAGGGATTCGCGTACCTCGGCATCCTCGTACTTGACGCGGTAAAGGGTGCCGTCGGCGCGGCTCTTGTCCGCCGATGGGCCGGGCAGAATCGGTCGGCGCACGGGGTCCAGAGGCCGGGAGCCCGCACGCCGCTGATCGAAGGCCGACAGGGGCGCGACGATACGTACCGGTTGCTCGCCGTCAGCGCCCGGGCGCAGGCTTGGCGGACCGTCTCCCACCAGGCTGAAGCTCGCCTGATACACGGCGTAGTCGCTCTGTGCTGCGCCGTCGGCGACCGGCCCATTGCCGAGAAAAGATCCCAGCAGCAGGGCGTCGTCGTCATCGAATTCCGTGAGCCTGCGGCCTTCCCAGGCGTCGGTGCAATAGGCGCTGTGGTACAGGCGCACGTGGTTGGCCATGGGTGCGCCGTCACCCTGGCAGGGCAGCATGGATTCCAGCGTGCTCCAGGGGACGAAGTGCGCGACGCCGGCAGGCGCCGATTCGACAATGTGATCGTTCTTGATGCCGCGCACCGCCACCAGCAGGCTGTGAAGCGCGCTGGATAGAGCGCCGCACTGGGCCCGATCGAGAACCGACCGCGACTTCAGATGCGCCAGGGTGGCGGCGATCAGTGCCTGGCGGTGTCCGGCATCGGCGGCCCGTCTGATCCACGCCTGAAACTGTTCCTCGTCCTCCTGGCCACCGCTCTCTTTCTGATAGGCCAGGGCGGTCAGATACATGGCGTCCACGTAGCCGGATTCGGCAGCCCGGCGCATCCAGGCAAGATAGCGCTCAGGGTTCTTGTCCGTGCCGATGCCGTCCTGGTAACAGAGCGCCGCGTTGAACATGGCCACCGGCTCGCCGTCCCCGGCGGCGCACAGCAGCCATTCCAGATACTTGCCGGTGTCCGTTTCAACACCCTTGCCGTCTTCATAGGCCAACGCCAGGTTGAACTTGGCCCGCGTGTCGCCGGCACCGGCCGCCTTGCGCGTCCACTCGAAGTAGCGGGGTGGGTCGGCGTCCAGGCCGGTACCGCTCCAGTAGGCCATGGCCAGGTTGAACATGGCCGGGGGTTCGCCGGCCTCCGCCGCACGCCGGGTCCAGGTGAGAAACTTGCCCGCGTCCTGGTAGGTGCCCTTGCCTTCGTCGTAGGCCAACGCCAGGCTCAACATCGCTTGCCCATCGCCGGCCTCGGCGGCCTTGTGGATCCAGGTGAAGAAGCTGGCGGCATCCCGCGCCGTACCCTCACCCTTCTCGTAGGCCAGCGCCAGGTTCGCCATGGCCGGCGTGTGCCCGGCCTCGGCGGCTTTGCGGGTCCATCGGAAGTATTGCGCCAGATCCCTGCGGGTACCTTCACCCTTCTCGTAGGCCAGCGCCAGGTTGAACATGGCGCGCGGGTGTCCGGTGTGGGCCGCCTTGCGGGTCCACTCGAAGTAGCGCGCCGTGTCCGGATGGGTGCCGATACCCTCTTCGTAGGCCAGCGCCAGATTGAACATGGCGCGGGCGTGGCCGGCGCGGGCGGCGAGTCGTGTCCACTCGAAGTACGCCTGGTCGTCGACCACAGTGCCGGTGCCGTTGCGATAGGCCAGGGACAGGTTGAACATGGCGCCCATCTGGCCGGCTTGCGCGGCCTTCTGCGTCCACTCCAGATAGGCGGACATGTCGGCGTAGGTGCCGCGGCCGTGGAAGAAGGCCTGACCGAGATTGAACATGGCGCCCGGGTGACCGGCCTGGGCCGCCTTCAACGTCCATTCGAAGTATTCTGCGTCGTCGCGACTGTGCTCGTCGCCTTGCGCATAGCTCAAGGCGAGATTGAACATGGCGTCCGGATCGCTGGCCTCGGCGGCGCGCCGGGTCCACTTTGCGTAGGCTTCTCCGTCCGGCGCCGTGCCCTTGCCCTTGCTGTAGGCCAGCGCCAGATTGAACATGGCGCCGGCGTGTCCCGCCGCGGCCGCCTTGCGGGTCCATTCGAAGCATTGCCCCAGGTCGGGCTCGGTGCCCGTGCCACGGTCGTAGGCCAGCGCCAGGTTGTACATTGCGGTGGCGTCCCCGGCCTTGGCGCCGGCCAGGGTCCAGTCGAAGAACTTACCGGCGTCGGACTCGGTGCCGGTGCCATTGAAGTAAGCCAGCGCCAGATTGAACATGGCGCCGGTGTCGCCGGCCTCGGCGGCCTGACGGGTCCACTCGAAGAAGCGCGCCTCGTCGCTGTGATCTCCCTGGTAGTAAACCCTGGCGAGCCTGAGCATGGCGTCGGTATCGCCTTGCTCGGCCCTGCGGGTCAGGGAGGTGAGGTCTTCGGCACGATTCATGAAATACCTTGACGGGCGGGCGGTGGCTGGCCGGGGGGCCCCGGGATGGTGACGCCGTTGTCCCGGGCGCCATCGCAATCCCTTTTATATAGGTCAGATCGCGTTTTTGAACCGTGTTCCGGGTCACTGTTGGCCCCATCGGCGGCCTCCGGCGGCGGCGGGCCCTCAGGGTACTTTTTCGGTGATGGCGATGTTGACGGGAGAATCGCCGGCCGTGGCGACGGGCCCGCTGAAGCCCTGCAGATCGCCGCTGCTGGCGGTGGGGATACCGCTCATGGAGATGCGCGCGCCCACCACCACGCGCTCGAAATCCGACAGTTTCATGCCCGCTGCCATGGCCATGGAATCGTCCAAGGTGACGGTCAGGGGTAGGTCGCTGACGCGCAAGCGAGCCACCGCCAGGGGCATGGGCGGTCCTTGTGCGGCCCGGGCGAATACGAACAACGTTTCACTGCCGTCGAGTCCCGCCGCCAGGTGGTCGGCGAGAATGACGTTAACCGTCAACCCCGGCCCGGCGTCGGCGGTGCGCGGATCAGCGCCGAGCGCCGCTTCGCCGGTGTTGTTACCGGCCCCGGAATCAGCATTAACGATGAGATCGCGCAGGATAGTCGCCGCCTCGGAGTCGGCGGGCTGGTTGTCCAGCAGGCTTTGCCAGCGGCTCACCGCAAGGGCGGTCTGGCCGCGCTGCATGGCGGCGAAGGCGCCCAACCAGAGAGCCCTGGGATAGTCCGGATCCAGCCGCAACGCCGTTTCCAGGCGCTCGCCGGGGATGCCGAGAAAGTCCTGTCCCTGCATCAGGGCTTCGGCCTCTGCCAGATCCGACAACAATTCCGCGCTGTCGCCCAGCAAGCGATGGGCGGTGGCGTACGCGTCGGCGGCCTCGGCATAACGTTCCAGGGTCATGTAGGAGCGCCCCAGCAGAAGCCAACCCTCGCTGCTGTCGGGTTCGGATGCCAGGCGCTCGGCCAGGCGCGCCACCATTTCTTCCACCGCCGGTTGCTGGCCATCGGCGCTGACCAACCGCGGCGGGTCGATGGCGGCGGGCTCTCCCAGGCGCTGATACAGGGTGACGGCGAGCAGCGGCACGCCCACGCCGACGGCGATTGCCAGCCACGGGCGGGAGACGGTGACGGGTTTGCCGGTGCCGCTGTCGCGGGCCGCCGCAGCGCTCTCGTCGGCGAGCAACTCGCGCCCCAGCTCGTCCCTGGCCTGACTCAGATCGTCCTCGGTCAGCGCCCCCAGGCGATGCTCTTCTTCCAGGGCCGCCAGGCGCGAACGGTAAACCTCCAGGTCGTGACTTTGGCGCCCGGTGCCGGTGGATGCGGGTGGTCGGGCGAGCAGGGGAGGCAGTACGAACGCCAGGGCCAGGGCGACCATCCCGAGGGCGCCGAGCCAGAACAAAATCATTCAGCGCCGCCGCGCCTGCAAGCTGAAAATTTCATCGCAACACCTGTTGGAGAGTGCGGGACCCGCGCCCGCACGCCGCCTGGGACCCTAGCCGCAATCCCTGTCAGCGGCAAGTTACCAGCAGCGCGGGGCCAAGTCCGGGCGAATGTCGCCTCGGTCGCGCCCTCAGAGTAGATCGCGTATGGTCGCGGCCACTATCGAGCGTGTCTTGGAGGCGTGCGTGGGCAAGGGCAGACTGCTGCTGGTAGTGATCGTCGTGGCCCTCATGGGAGCGTTTTTCGCCTTCGACCTCGGCCACTACGTCAGCCTCGAAGAGCTTCGTGCTCGTCAGGAAGCAATCGCCGCTTACCGGGATCAGCACATGCTCCAGGCGGCGTTGATCTACTTCGTGGTGTACATCGCCGTCACCGGGTTGTCGTTGCCGGGCGCCGCCATCATGACGCTGGCGGGCGGAGCCTTGTTCGGACTGCTGTGGGGCACGGTGCTGGTGTCTTTCGCCTCCACCATCGGCGCAACCCTGGCGTTTCTGCTCGGAAGGTTCCTGTTTCGGGATGCCGTTCAGAGCCGTTTCGGCGCAAGCTTACGCGCCGTCAATGCCGGTGTGGCGCGCGACGGCGCTTTCTATCTGTTCACCCTGCGGCTGGTGCCGCTGTTTCCCTTCTTCGTCATCAATTTGCTGATGGCATTGACCCCGATTCGGACGCTGATTTTTTTCTTCGTCAGTCAACTGGGCATGTTTCCGGCGACGGTGGTGTACGTAAACGCCGGAACGCATCTGGGCAAGCTGGATTCTCTGGCGGGGATTCTTTCCCCGGGGCTGATCGTATCGTTCACCCTGCTGGGATTGTTCCCGTTGGTGGCGAAGAAAATGGTGGAAGTGATCAAGGCGCGCAGGATCTTGAAGCAGTTTTCGAAGCCGCAACGCTTCGAGCGCGACATTGTGGTGATTGGCGGTGGCTCTGCCGGCTTGGTGAGCGCCTACATCGCCGCCGCAGTCAAGGCGAAGGTCACGTTGATCGAGAAGCAGGACATGGGCGGCGACTGCCTGAATACCGGTTGCGTGCCCTCCAAGGCACTGCTTCGTTCCGCTAAGTTCCTGGCTCAGGCGAAGCGTTCGCAGACGTACGGCATCCGGCAGGCGCAGGTGGAATTCGACTTTGCCGATGTCATGGACCGGGTGCACCGGGTTATCAAAACCATCGCCCCCCACGATTCGGTAGAGCGATTCGAATCCCTGGGAGTGGAAGTTATCAAGGGCGAGGCGCGCATCACGTCTCCCTGGAGCGTCCAGGTCGGCAAACGCAGCCTCACTACACGCACCATCATCGTGGCCGCCGGCGGGCGCCCGTTCGTGCCGCCGATCCCCGGAATCGAAGACATCGACTATTTGACCTCGGAGAATCTCTGGGAGCTGCGCGAGCTTCCGCAGCGGCTGGTCGTGCTTGGCGGCGGTCCCATCGGTTGTGAGCTTGCCCAGGCTTTCGCGCGATTCGGCAGCCGCGTGGTGCAAGTAGAAATGTTGCCGCGGATCCTCATGCGCGAGGACCCCGATGTTTCCGAACTGATGACCGCGCGCTTTCGCGAGGAGGGCGTGGATGTGCGGGTGAGCCACAAAGCGACCGGCTTTCGCGTGGAAGATGGGCGCAAGTTTCTGATCGCCGAGCACGAGGGGGAGGAAGTGCGCCTGGAGTTCGACGCGTTGCTGGTGGCGGTGGGACGGGTCGCCAATACCGCGGACTACGGGCTGGAGGAACTGGGAATACCGTTGACGAAATCGCGAACCCTGGAGGTCGACGAATATTTGCGAACACCGGTCCCCACCATCCATGCCTGTGGCGACGTCGTCGGCCCCTATCAGTTCACCCACATGGCGGCACACCAGGCGTGGTACGCCACCGTCAACGCGTTGTTCGGCAGCTTCCTCAAGCGCTTCCGCGTGGATTATTCCGTCGTGCCCTGGGCGACCTTTACCGATCCGGAAGTGGCGCGGGTGGGACTCAACGAGGAGGAAGCTCGCGAGCGGGGAATAGCCTGTGAGGTGACCGTGTACGGAATCGATGATCTGGACCGGGCCATCACCGACGAGGAGGCCCAGGGCTTCGTTAAGGTGCTCACGGTGCCGGGCAAGGATCGTATTTTGGGGGTCACCATCGTTGCTGAGCACGCCGGCGACACCATCGCCGAGTACGTCTCTGCCATGAAGAACAAGGTGGGGCTCAACAAGATTCTCGGCACGGTGCACATTTATCCCACCCTGGCCGAGGCCAATAAATCCGTCGCCGGAGAGTGGAAACGTGCGCACCTGTCGCAAACGCTTCTCAATTGGGTGGCGCGCTACCACCGCTGGCGCAGGGGATAGCGAGCCGCCGCCCCCGTCGCCGCACCTCTCCGGTGAGGGAATGTTGCGCTAAGCCTTTGTTTGTAAAGGAAAGGCCTCGCGAATTGCGGTGGCGCATCCGCCCAGTGGGAGCGAACTGGATCTGGAATGAGGCCCGCTAACATTGGTATTCTTGCAGCGTCTCGGGGATTTCGTCGATGTAACAGAATAAACGGCAATCCGGATCGCGTGGACGGCGGATCGATGTAGCGGGTAGGGATGAGCTCGAGGGAGGTTCAGGTATGAAGCAGCAAAGCGTGCATCCCCTCGGGGTTCCGAGCATGCCGGACCGTCGCGCGGCAGCCACCGATGAGGGCGGGGCTGCGCGCGCCGCCAGAGTTACCGGTGCCGATCGTTTGCTGGTGAACCGGCTTGCAAAGGCCGTGGGTTTTCCACCTGTTTCGTTCGCATTGTGGGACGGCGTAGACGCGTATGCGCCGGGCGACGAAGTAGCAATCGTTGGCAGACTGACGTTCCGCGATCGTGCCGCGCTCATCTCCAGCATTGCGTCTCCGGAGCTCGGCTTTGGCGACGCTTATAGCGCCGGGCGCATCGACATCGACGGCGATATGGCGCAGGTGCTCTTCACCATCTACCGAACCATGGCCGCTGCCGGTCCCGGAGGCCGAAAACGCAGCCTGTTCGGTCGGCTTCCGAAGCCACAGGTGAACACGCGCGCCGGATCCAGGAAGCACATCCACCACCACTACGATTTGGGCAACGAGTTCTATCGTCTATGGTTGGATGAAAAGATGGTTTACACCTGCGCCTACTATTCCAACCGGAAAGCCAGCTTGGAAGAGGCGCAGTTGGCGAAAATGCATCACGTGTGCCGCAAGGTACGGCTGAGAACCGGGATGCAGGTCATCGAAGCAGGTTGCGGTTGGGGATCTCTCGCCATGCACATGGCGGAGCACTATGGGGTGCAGGTGAAGGCTTTCAACATCTCTCACCAACAAATTGCCTATGCACGCGAACAGGCCAAGGCCAGGGGGCTTGCCGGTCGCGTGGAATTCATCGAAGACGACTACCGGAACGTATCCGGCGAATTCGACGCGTTCGTGTCGGTGGGCATGCTCGAGCACGTTGGCAAGGACAATTACAAAACCCTGGGCGACATCATCCATCGTTCATTGAAGCGCGGCGGACTCGGCCTCATTCACAGTGTCGGTCGCAGCCGTACGGCACCCCCGAACGCATGGTTGGAGCAGCGCATCTTTCCCGGCAGCTATCCGCCGAGCCTGCGCGACATGATGGACATCTTCGAGGCTCACGAATTTTCCATTATCGACATCGAGAATCTCCGGCTTCATTATGCCGCGACCCTGATGGAGTGGCTGCGGCGCTTCGACGGCCACGCCGATGAAATCATGCGCATGTACGACGAGTCCTTCGTGCGCGCCTGGCGGCTCTATCTCGGCGGTTGCGCGGCGGCGTTTCTCGCCAGCACCATTCAACTTTTCCAAGTGGTGTTCGCGCATCCGGACGACAACCATATTCCCATGACGCGGGGACATGTGTACGGCACGGAAGGTCCCGACTGGGATCTCTGAGCTCGACGGATGCAGAACTACGATGCCCTGATCGTCGGTGGCGGGCCGGCAGGATCCGCGGTCGCGCGCAAGCTCGTGCAGGCCGGGCGCTGCGTAGCAGTGCTCGATCGCGAGGAATTCCCGCGTACCAAGCTGTGCGCCGGATGGGTCACGCCGGAGGCGGTGGCGGATCTGGAATTGGATGTGGGCGCCTATCCCCATCGCTTCAGTACTTTCGAGCACATCGTCGCGCACATCAAGGGGTTCACCATCAAGCTCAACACGCCCCAGCATTCGATTCGGCGGTTCGAATTCGATGACTATCTGCTCAAACGATCCGGCGCCGATGTCCACGTCCACAATGTCAAGAGCATTGAACGCAAGAATGGTGACTTCATCCTCGACGGTGAGTTTCGCGCGCCCTTTCTAATAGGCGCGGGCGGCACCCGTTGCCCCGTGTATCGTGCGCTGTTCCGTGATGCCAATCCCCGCGCCAGAGAGTTGCAGGCGGCCACCTACGAGCACGAGTTTCCCTACGCCTGGCACGACGCCAATTGTCATCTGTGGTTCTTCGACAAAGGCCTGCCCGGTTATGCCTGGTATGTGCCCAAGTCGGATGCCTTTTTGAACTGCGGCATCGGCGGTATGGCGGAAAAGCTCAAAGCTCGCGGCGACGATGTCAAGACGCACTGGCGGTATTTTACCGGCGTTCTCGAGAAGCGTGGGCTGGTCACAAACTTCGATTACGCGCCCAAGGGTTACAGCTACTATCTACGCGGCGATGTTCATGTGGCGCGTATCGACAATGCCTTCATCACAGGCGATGCGGTGGGTCTCGCTACTCGCGATCTATGTGAAGGTATCGGCCCGGCGATAAGAAGTGGGCACTTGGCGGCTGAATCCATTCTTACCGGCAGAGAGTATTCCCTGGATGCGATAAACGGTCTGAGCGCCGAGCATGCTATCGCACGAAAGCTTCTCGAGTTCATGTTCGTCAAACGCCGAACCCGCGCATCCAAGCATCTGTAGGAGCGAGATTGCTCGCGAATGCCGCCGGCGTCGGCCACACCAACAAGCAATGCTGAAACTCGAGAAAGTCGATCTGCTGCGCGGCGGCCGCAGGGTGCTCCGTGACGTCAACCTGGAAATCCACTCACGCAACAAGGTCGGTGTTACCGGCCGAAACGGTGCCGGCAAGAGCAGTCTGTTGCAACTGATAGCCGGAGATCTGCACGCGGATTCCGGCACTGTCTCCATTCCGAAGGGTTTACGTATCGCGCGAGTAGCACAGGATTTCCAGGTGACCGATCGTGTCGCCATCGAGTACGTGCTGGATGGTGATGGCGAGTTGCGGCGCCTGCAATCGGAGCTCGAGGCGGCGGAGCAGGCCGGCGACGGCCACCGTCAGGCGCTGGTTCACGGCAAGCTCGATGATGTGGACGCCTACTCGGCGCCGGCGCGGGCCGCGCAGATCATGCGTGGCCTCGGTTTCCAGCGCAGCGACGAGGGCGCACCGCTGGCTTCGTTGTCCGGGGGATGGCGTATGCGGCTGCACCTGGCCCAGGCGCTGATGTGGCGTTCAGATCTGCTGCTGCTCGATGAGCCCACCAATCATCTGGACCTGGACGCGGTCATCTGGCTCGAAGGATGGTTGCGTGGCTATGAAGGGATCTTGCTGCTGATCTCCCACGATCGAGAGTTCATGGACCCTCTAGTCGATCACATCGCCCATGTGGAAGGCGCCCGGGTACGGATCTACGCGGGCAACTACTCGTCATTCGAGCAGCACCGTGCCACCGAGCTTGCCCAACGCGAGGCCAATTACCGCAAGCAACAGCGCCAGGCGGCTCACATGCGTCGCTTCGTCGATCGCTTTCGCTACAAGGCGAGCAAGGCACGCCAGGCGCAGAGCCGCTTGAAGGCGCTGGCGCGTATGGAAATGATCACCATTGCGCACGTGGACTCTCCATTTCACTTCGGCTTCGCTGAGCCGGCGCACCTGCCGCAACCGCTGCTGAGGCTCGAGTCCGTGAACGCCGGCTACCATGGGCAAGCGGTGATCCAGAACGTGAACATCAGCCTGGCGCCGGGCGATCGAATCGCCTTGCTCGGTGCCAATGGCGCCGGCAAGTCGACACTCATGAAGGTGCTGGCGGGCGAGCTCTCGCCGTTGAGCGGCGAACGCCTGCCGGCGGCGCGCCTGAGCGTGGGCTACTTCGCCCAACATCGGGTCGAGCATCTGGACGCGGCGGGCAGTCCGTTGCTCCACATGCAGCGCCTGGACGCGGGTGCCGGCGAGCAGCGGCTACGGGATTTTCTCGGCGGTTTCGGTTTTCGCGACGAGTGCGTGCGCGAACCCGTATCGCGCCTGTCCGGCGGTGAGCAGGCGCGGCTCGCGTTGGCGATGATCCTGTTCCAGGGGCCCCAATCTGTTGTTGCTCGACGAGCCCACCAACCACCTGGACCTGGAAATGCGCCACGCTCTGAGCCTCGCTCTGCTGGAATTCCCCGGCGCCGCCGTGCTGGTGTCCCACGACAGGCACTTGCTGCGCACCGTGGCCGAGCGTCTGTATCTGGTGGCCGAGGAGCGGATCACCGATTACGACGGTGATCTGGAAGACTATGCACGCTGGCTGACGGAGAGGCGCCGAGCGCCGGGCCAATGCGCGCCCGGGCGTAGGCCGCGTACCGGCGAAGGGGGCAGGGCGCGCCGGCAGGCGAGCGCCCAGCACCGCCAGAGACTCAAACCTCTGCGCCAGGAGCTCGCGCGCCTGGAGGCCGAGCTTGCGCGGCTCGGCGGTCAACAGGCGGCGCTGGAGGAGGCCCTGGCCGATGCGGCCGTGTATCAGGACGACGCCAGGGATCGCCTCAAGAGCTTGCTTGTGGATCGCGGCCGCGTCGAGCGTGCTCTGGGTGGGAGGGTGGGAGGCCGGGTTGGATGGGCGGCCGGGGAGCGTCTGGAACGTATCCAGGCGGACAACGGAGAAGAGTAGGAGGGGACAGATTTGAAATCTGTCCCCTTGTTTGCAGCAACACCGCTTCAGCGGGGATAGAGAACGGGAAGATCGTCTCGCTCGGGCGGGTGCGGCGGCACAGGCCGCACCAGTCCTTTGCGCGCCTGTTGCCACAAGAGCTTTCCCCGCCACGGATCCTGATCCGATGCATAGAGCGCGCGGTCCAGGTGTGCCAGCTGCGCGCGCAGCTCGGCATTCTCCAGCTGTTTCGCCAGCTCCTGGAGACTGCGCGGCGCATTCTCCGGCCAGCTGGCTGCCGCCCACCGAAGCAGTGCCTGGCGGGCGGCTCGGGGCTGGTTCGAGAGGCAGGCGCGACGAAGCGTGGTGGCTGACACCTGTGGCGCTTCCAGGCCACGGTCTCCCTCGCGTGGCGCCGTTTGCGGTCGCGCGCGGGCGCGGCGCCAGGCAACAACAGTGACAAGCCAGAGGAATACCAGCAACACCGAGACGCCTTGCCACAGCAGTGGCCGTCGCCACGGTGGCGGTGCGGGTAGTGGTTCTGTTGTTACCCCGTCGCCGGCCGACGTCGAGATTGCACTATCTTGGGCGCCGGCCGCCACCCGCAGCACGCGCGCCGGGATGGTCGCCTGGCGCAACATATTGCGCTCGGTGTCCCACCAATCGATGCGGATCTCCGCAAGCGTGTAATTGCCTTCCCTGCCGGGCACCAGTGCCGTGCGTTGCTCGCGTACCCCGTGTACCCACTCGGTGTCCGTGGTCGTGCGGGTGATGGGCTGATCGCTGTATTCCTTCACGCCTTCGGTGACGGTGACGGAAATTTCCGGGAGCTGCTCGGCGCTCAATCCCACCGCTTGCAGATGCAGGGTGCGGGTCACCGGCTCGCCGGCGCGAAGACTATCCGGATCCTTCGACCATTCTTCGGTGAGCTGCAAATTCTTCGCCGGCAACCATGTCTGTCCCGGATAGTTCGCCGGTGGCGGACGCGCCCTGGCCCGCACCACGGGCGTGCGCAAATGCACGCGTTCGCCGCGGGCGAACAATCGGCTCAGGCCCGAGCCTGCCTTGCCCGGATCCACCACTTCACCCTCGAACTCCACCGGCGAAATCACCAGCTCGCCGCTGGCTTGGGGGAACAGAGCGTAGCGCCGCTCGAGCACACGATAGGATCGGCCATCCCGCGTTGTCGTATAGCTGATGTCGCGTCCGAGACGAAGCAGCACCGCATTGGTGACGCTGGGTTCGGTGAGTGTGCCGTCCATGACGTCGACGGAACGCAGCAGCCGCACTACGTAACGCATCTGTGCCTGCACGTAGGCCGGATCCGGCGAAACCTCCGCCTCCAGGAAGATGTCGGGATTGCCGGCTTGGCGGCTCTGCCGCGCCGGTAACACTTCCAGCGTCAGCTCGAGACTCTGGAACTGCCCCACGGCGATGGAGGGAATCGTGAGCACGCCTTCGCGCTTTGGCGTCAACTCGATGGTCCAGCGGGTGATGGCCGATTGCAGCCCCTGAACAAACTCGATCTGGGTGTTCGCCGATGTGCGAAGAATCTGAAAATCTTCGTGCAGTGGCGCCAGGTCCGGTTTGAGACCGCCGGCGGCGCGGCGCAGCTCGAGCACCAGGCGCACGCTTTCACCGGCATGTATGGGACTGCGTTCGACGCTGGCCTTCAGCGCCCCGGTTTGCGACTGGGCGGCGCCCGACAGTAACAGAGCGACGATCAGCAGAGCGACGGTTCTGCCCATCATGTTCTTCATGCGTTGTGCCCTATCCACGCCTCACAAAGCGCGAGCAGGGCACCCATATCCACCGTCGACTCGCGGGCGTAAGGAGCCGTCGCGAGGCAAGCGCCGACGCCGTTGGTGAAGCGGCGGCTATTGTCATCGCCATCCAGAAAGTTCAGCCAGTCGTTGCCTGTGAGCCCCGCCACCTGTGCGCGAGGATGCCGGTTCATGGCGGCGCGGCGTAGAAGTATCGCCAGATCGGCGGCCAGAACATCCGCTGCTTCGCCGCTGTGGTGGCGGCAGCGCAGCGCCTCCAGGGCACGGACCGCTGCCCGCCGTCCTCGACCGCGGCGCCACGCCTTACACGCAAAGCGCAGGCCGAACACCAGCGATGCGATGGCGACGATGGAGATAAGCCACCAACCCGGCGCGGGTGGCCACCAGGGCGGGGGCGGCGGCAGGTGAATATCGCGAAGCTCGCTGAGGGGATTCATGGGAAATTGCAACAGCAGACGCATGGCTGGTCACGCTAGCGCGCCAGGCGCGTCGTATCCAACGCCTCTGCCGACGCACCGCGGTGCAATGCTTCCGCCACGTCGTCGCCGGTGGCGATGGGCAACAACGGGATCGCCAATCTGCCCAGGGTCCCGCGCAGGGCTTCGATGCGGGCGCCAAAGCTCGCCGCGTAGCGCGCGCGAGCGCGGCTGCTGAGCGTGTCGAGGGTGGCCGTTTGCCAGCCGTCGGAGACCTGGTAGCGCCCGGGGGGTGGGGGCTCGATCTCCAGCCGGTCGTGGATCCAGCACGCCAGCATGTCGTTGTGCTGGCGCATGCGCGACAGATGCCCGGCGGCCTCCTGGTCGAGATCGTAAAAGTCGCTTATCACCACCAGCAGGCTGCCCGGGCGCGCCACATGCCGCGCCCGCAGCAGGCTGTCACAGAGCCTTATGCGCTGCTCTTCGTCACTGCTTGCCTGGCGGCTCAAGGCCGCCAGGGCCCGCAGCACACGCAGCACGCCGCGGCGGCCGGATACCGGTTCGAGTTCCAGGTGATGACTGCGCCCCGCCACCAGAGCGCCGATCCGATCGCCGCCGTGCATGGCCGCCCAGGCGATGAGCGCGGCGGCCTCCGCGGCGAGCACCGACTTGTAGGCCGTGCGGGTGCCGAAAAACATGCTGGCACCGAGATCCACCAGCAGGATCACGGGCCGCTCGCGCTCTTCCTGGAAGAGCTTGGTGTGGGTACGGCCGGTGCGTGCCGTCACCCGCCAATCGATGCTGCGCACGTCGTCGCCGGGTTGGTAGACGCGGGACTCGGCGAATTCCATGCCGCGTCCGCGAAAACGCGAGCCATGGGCCCCGATCATCGAGTGGCGGGCGCGCCGGGCGAGACCGAGCCCCAGGCGCTGGGCGCGAAAGCGCAGACCGATCAGATCGTCGACGCTCGCCTCGATCCCGGAAAGGCCCACCGCGCCATGGCCGCCGCCGGTCACGGCACGGGCACCAGCTCGAGCAGCTCGGAGATCACCGCGTCAGAATCCATGCCGTCGGCCTCCGCCTCGAAGGAAATCAATACCCGGTGGCGCAGAACATCGTGGGCGATGGCCTGCACGTCGTCGGGGGATACGTAGTCGCGGCCGTTGATCCAGGCATGGGCGCGGGAACATCGGTCCAGCGCAATGGTGGCGCGCGGGCTCGCGCCGTAGCTTACCCATCGCCCCAGCTCTTCCCGGTAGCGGGCCGCGTCTCGGGTCGCCAGCACCAGCTCGACGATGTAGCGTTCCAGCGCCGGCGCCAGATGCAGGGACAGGCATTCGCGCCGAGCGCTGAAAACGGTTTCCGTATCCAGCACCGGCGTCGCGGCGGTGAGCGCGTGGCTCGCCTCGCGCGTCGCGGCTTCACGATTGAGTTGCAGGATGGCGTGCTCGGCTTCGGCGTCCGGATAGTCGACGCGCACGTACATCAGGAATCGGTCCAGCTGTGCTTCCGGAAGCGGGTAGGTGCCCTCCTGCTCGATGGGATTCTGTGTCGCCATGACTAAGAAGAGCTCCGGCAGGGGGTAGGTCTGGCTTCCCACGGTCACCTGCCGTTCACCCATGGCCTCCAGAAGCGCCGATTGCACCTTGGCGGGGGCGCGGTTGATTTCGTCGGCAAGCACCACGTTGTGGAAGATGGGCCCTTTCTGAAACTGAAAGCTGCCGTCCTGGGGCCGGTAAACTTCGGTGCCGGTGAGATCCGCCGGCAACAGGTCCGGGGTGAACTGGACGCGGTGGAAATCACCCTCGATGCGCGCCGCCAGCTCCTTGATGGCCGTGGTCTTGGCGAGTCCCGGCGCGCCTTCCACCAGCAGATGGCCATCGCCCAGCAGGGCGATGATGAGCCGATCCACGAGCGCTTCCTGGCCGATGATGCGGGTGCGGAGCTGCGCCCGCAGCGTGCTGAAGCTGGCCAGCGGATCGGCGGAACCGGGCGTGTTGCCGGGGTTGGAATCAAGATTTTCTTTCAAATCCACGACGAGATGTGCGGCATGCGAACGGAAAAGACAATTGTACTCGAACTATATAATAGATAGATCGGTATTCACTTCGGGGCCAGAGCCATATCCTGGCTATGCCGGTCTAGTCCCGCCTCAGGCTCTCGCTGACGGCAATAGGCGTCGGGTAACGGAACATGATCAGATAAGAGGAACAGATAAAGGTCAGCAGCGTCGTCGCCTGGATCAGGAAGGAGGCTTGCGCGCCGATGACGCCGCCGCTGACGGCAAGCAGCGCGATGAGCAGCGAGAACTCGCTCACCTGACCCAGGCGTACGCCGATCTCCCGGCCGAGGCGTGGTTGCTCACCCTCCCAGTCCAGCAGTGCTTTGAATACCAGGGGCTTGATCGTCAGCATGGCCAGCGCCAGCACGATGGCCGGAATCGCCACCGTCGCCAGCACGCCGAGATCGAAGCCGGCGCCCAGGGCGAAGAAAAACATGACCAGAAAGAAGTCCCTCAGTGGCTTGAGGCTCTCGGCGATGAATGTGGCGATGGGGCTGGTGGCCAGGGCAACGCCGGCGATGAAGGCCCCCATCTCGTAGGACAATCCCATTGCGTGGCCCAACTGCGCAATGCCCAAGCACCAGCCGATGGCAACCAGAAAGACGAACTCCTGGATGGTGTCGAAGCGCTGGATGACGCGCACCAGGACGTAGCGCTCGAACAGAAACGCGAAGCCCGCGAGTGCCGGTAAGGACACGATCAGCAGCACCGTATCGATCAGATCCAGTCCCTCGCGGCGCAGGCCTTCGAGCAGCAGCAGTATCAGTATCGCAATAATGTCTTGCAGCAGAAGCACGCTGATGATGATTTCACCCACATGGCGATGATGAAGTGCCGTAGTTGGCAGCAGCTTCAATCCGATGATGGTGCTGGAGAACATCATGGCGGCGCCGATGAGAACGCACTCCACCGTGGAGTAACCGAATGCCAAGGCAACCAAATAACCGACAATGGCGAAGGCCAGTGAGCTCAACAGCGTCACTCGGGTCGCTTCGCGCAGCATCTGCAGCAGTTTCTGGGGGTGCAGGTTGAGGCCGAGCAGATAGAGAAGGAAAATGATGCCCACGTGGCCGATGCCTTGAATCGTGGTGGCGTCGGTGACGAGTGCCAGCCCCCAGGGTCCCACCAGGCAACCGAGGGCGATGTAGGCCACCAGCATCGATTGACGCAGGTAAAGAGCGGCGCCGGCGAACACGGCGGCGCCGGTGAAAATTAGAAAGATTGAAAAAACAATGACATCGCTCTGCATGATGTTGACTGGCGGGTCCTCGGCGCCCGCTCCTACGGTTTCTTGTGCCCGGCCAGAACCTGCAGATGCTCATCGACGCAAAGGGGCAGCTTGTTGATGTTGTACCCGCCTTCCAATAGCGAGATCAAACGGCCCTCGCAATGCTTGTCCGCGACCTCCATCAAGCGTGCGCTCATCCAGCCGTAGAACTCGGTGCTGAGACAGATGTTTGCCAACGGGTCATCCACGTGGCCATCGAAGCCCGCGGAGATGATCACGAACTCGGGCGCGAACTCGTCGATCTTCGGCAAGATCTTTTCCACGAAGACCTGGGTGTATTGCTCGTCACCGGCGCCGGCGGGCATCGGGCAGTTGAGGGTAGCGCCTTCACCGCGTCCGATCCCTGTCTCTGAGTAGGCCCCGGTTCCAGGGTAGAAAGGATATTGATGCGTGCTTATGTAAAGCACCGACGGATCGTCCTCGAAGCTGTGTTGGCTGCCGTTGCCGTGGTGCACATCCCAGTCGAGGATCAGGATCTTGTCCAGTCCGTGTTCTTTCTGCAGGTAGCGAGCGGCAATGGCGACATTGTTGAACAGGCAGAAACCCAGCGCCTGGTCGTGTTCTGCGTGATGGCCCGGGGGGCGGCAGAGCGCGAAGGCGTTGTCCACTTTGCCTGCGATGACATTGTCGGCGAGTGTTTGTGCGCCACCGACGGCGAGCAGGGCGGTTTCGAAGGATTCCCTGGAGATACCAACGTCCATGACGTCCAGATATGGAAGTGCCTGTTCGCAGGCGTTGCGTGCACGGGACAACGAGATCGTGACTGTGCACGCTTTCGACCCAGGTCTCCTCGGCAACCCGGGGCGCGAGCATGTGGAGTTCACCGAACCAGGTTTGAGCCTGCAGGTGCGCCATGGTGCTGGACAGGCGCTCGCGCCGCTCCGGATGCCCCGCACCGGCATCGTGATCGAGAAAGCGCGCATCGTAAAGAAATCCCGTAGCCATGAGTCAATCGGCTCCCAAAGCGACCGAATGTCAGTCTGGCCCGTCGAGCCGGGTTTGTATATCGATCTCGGCGTGCAAGGTGCGGTGCACGGGACAGCGATCGGCGATGCGCAAGAGACCGGCGCGCTGCTCGTCGGAAAGATCACCGGCAAGTTTGATGTCGCGTTCGATGCGGTCGATTCGCCCCTCGCGGGTTTCGCAGTGTTCGCAGTCCGAGGCGTGGATTTTGCCGTGTTTCAGGCGCACCGCGACACGGGCGAGGGGGAATGTTCTTGTGCGTGGCGTACATGCGCAGGGTCATTGCCGTACAGGTGCCGAGCGCGGCCAACAGTAGCTCATAGGGAGACGGTCCGCTGTCCTTGCCGCCATAGCTCAATGGCTCGTCGGCGCGAAGACTATGTCTGTCCGTAAAAACGTCCTGGGCGAATTTGCCATCCTGCTCCTGCACCAGAACCTCACCATCGGCGACCCGTGGACGTGGAGGCGGCGCTTCGCTTTCGCCGTCCAGCAGGTAACGGCGTGCCCACGCGCTGATGGTCGCGGCCACGTACTGAGAATCGGCGCGGCGCGTGAGCAGATGATCGGCGTCGTCGAGGGAGATGAAGCTCTTCGGGTGTCGTGCCGCCAGAAAAATTTCTGATGCGTTGTCGATAGAAACGATTTCGTCCACCGGCGAATGCAGAATCAGCAGCGCCTTGCGCATGGTGCGGATTCGCTCGGCGAGCCGGTGAGATTCGATGTCGTGCAGGAATTGACGCTTGATGGTGAACGTGCGGCCCGCCAGATTGACCTCTGCCTCTCCTTCGGTCTCGATTTCCGCTCGGCTGTCCTCCAGCAGGTGCGCCACGTGGGACGGGTCGCTGGGTGCTCCGATGGTGACCACCGCCCTGGCTTCGGGGATGTCGCCGGCCACCGCAAGCACGGCGGCGCCGCCGAGGCTGTGGCCGATGAGCAACTCGGGCGCGCTGAGCTGCTCGCGCAGGGCTTGCGCCGCGTTCCGTAAATCCGCCACGTTGCTGGAGAAATTGGTGTTGGCAAATTCCCCTTGGCTGTGGCCGAGGCCGGTGAAATCGAAGCGCAGCACGGCGATGCCCTGGTCAGCCAGGGCGCGCGCGATGCGCGACGCGGCGGCGATGTCCTTGGAGCAGGTGAAACAGTGGGCGAAAATGGCGCAGGCGGCGATGTCACCGCCGGGTCGCTCGAGGGTTCCCAGCAGCAGCTCGCCGGCGTCGTTTCGAAACTCGAATCGTTCCTTTCGCACCTGGGAACCGGTGGCCTGGTTCATTTTGGATCTCCCTGTGAAATGCGCCGGATAGGGCGCGAGTATCGGCGCCGCCGGGGCCCGAGCTTACAACGATCCGTGGCCGGTGGCGGCCCGACTTCGCGCCGGGGGGCGGGAAATGTTCGCGTGCTATGCTTTTCCATTGATCTTTGTGTAACCGAGCCCGCAACTTGACCGTTACCGACCGTACCCAGATTGCGCTGCCCATGGGATACCAGATCCACTGGTACGAGATCCGTGCGGTGGTGGGGCAGGGCGGCTTTGGCATTACCTATCTTGCCAAAGATGCCAATCTGGACCACCTGGTGGCCATCAAAGAGTACCTGCCCACGAATCTGGCGGTGCGCGTTGGCGAGAGTACCGTGCGCCCGGCATCCGAAGGCCGCTCGTCGGTTTTCGACTGGGGGCTGGAGCGTTTCGTGCGCGAGGCGCGCACCCTGGCAAAGTTCAAGCACCCCAACATCGTCACCGTTTACAGCGTGTTCGAGGCCAACGGCACGGCCTACATGGTCATGGAGTACGAGCGCGGCGTGAATCTGGAACAGGCCATCGAGGCGGGGGCTGGACCTCGGCGAAGCGCAATTGCTGGGCATCGTCCACCCGTTGCTGGACGGGCTCGAGCTGGTGCACGCGGGCGGATTCATCCACCGGGATATCAAGCCGGAGAATATTCTTCTGCGCAAGGACGGATCGCCCGTGCTCCTGGATTTTGGCTCGGCTCGCGAATCATTGAGCGGCGAGTCAGCGACATTGACGACCCTGGTGACGCCGGGCTTCGCACCCTTCGAGCAGTACCAGGACGAGCGGCGCGGTGCCAAGCAGGGCCCGTGGACCGATATCTATGCCCTGGGCGCGACTCTCTACAGGGTCATCAATGGCGAAGGGCCGGTGGATGCGTTAACCCGTGTGAACTCGGTGCTGGACAAGAGCCCGGATCCGCTGAAACCCGCCGCCCAGGTGGGTGCCGGGCAGTACTCGGCGCAGTTCCTCGAGGCCATCGACGCGGCCATGCGCTTCGATGGCCAGGATCGGCCTCAGGACGTGGCCGCGTGGCGCCACATGTTCCCCCACGGTGGGCAGTTGCCCGACATGCAGGGGATCTCGGATGCGAATCTCGCCTGGGCCGAGTGGGAATCGCGCCACAGCGCGAAGTCAGCGAGCCAACTGACCGGTCTGCGCGGCGAAGCCAAAGCGGAAACCGACGCCGAGGCCCGACACCGGCGCGTGCCCGGCCTGGCGTGGCTGGCCGCGGCTGCGGCCATGGTGCTCGCCGGTGTCGGCGTGTGGTATTTCGTCCGGGGGCCGGACGTGCCCGAGCGGCCTCCTATCGCCCGCATCGTAATTTCTGCGCCCACCTCGGCCCGGGATGACGAAATTGGCGAGTTGTTGCGTACCGCCGCGGCCCATGTGGACGCCCTGCGCCTGACGACGCCGGCCGGCGACAACGCCTTCCAGCGTTATCAGGAGGTGTTGGCCCTGGAGCCCGACAACGAGGATGCGGCGCGCGGACTGGAAGTCATCGTCAGCCGTTACGTGACGCTCGCCAATACGGCGTTGAGCAACGGCGAGCTCGACAAGGCGGAGGGTTATCTGGACAGCGCCGCTGGCGTCTTACCCGAAGACAAGGGAGTGGCGCTGGCGCGCAAAATGTTGCGGGCGGCCGCGGCGTCGGCGCCATCCGTTGCGGCCCCCGCACCCGGTGGCGCCCGCTGCTGCCGTGGTCGCGGTGCCACGACGGGTGGCGGTATTGCCCTTCTGGGGTCGCCAGAGCGCATCCGCAGTGCAAGCGGGGGTGGACGCCAGTGTGGAAATCAGCGAGTTCGTGCACAATTTTTTGCGCAACCGCTCGTCGTTGGACATGATTTACTCTTATTACCAGTCCGGCTTCGACCACGCGCCGGTGAATCAGGCCGGCGATCTGTGGAGCGGTGACGCTATCAGCAAGACGCCGCGCATGGGGGCAATCCGCGAGCTGGGGCGCACCCTGGGCGCCGACGGCGTGCTGGTGTACGGCTACCAGCCCGGCGCCGGGGCCGGTGCCGACATTCAGGTGTATCTGCTGGATGTGGCCGACGGGCGGGTGATTCGCCGGCAAGGCGATCTTGGCGCACTGGCGGAAATCACCAGGGACAGCTTCGAAGATTGGACGGATTAATTGGGGACAGATTAAATGGGGACAGATCTATTTATCTCTCTGCCGCAGCGCGGCAGAGAGATAAATAGATCTGTCCCCATTTAATCTGTCCCCAATTAGTCCGTCCCCCGCAGATAGTCGCTCACGGCCCTGGCCGCCGCCCTGTCCAGGTGCAGCCCCGACTTGGTGCGGCGCCACAGGATATCCTCGGCGCTTTGCGCCCACTCCCTGCGCACAAAATAATCCACCTCGAATGCGTAGAGATGCGCGCCGAAGTGCCGGCCGGAATCGGTGGCTCCGGCGAGCACCTGGGTGGCGAGGCTTCCGTGGCGCCCGGCGAGCTTCATCAGCAGCTCGCGCTCCATGGCTGGATATTGCCTGTGGAGTTCCTCCACCAGCGCGTGGATCCCGCCTTCGGGAAGCGTGCCGCCGGGCAACGCCTGGTCGGCGGTCCACGGCGGGCCAGCGGATGGGAACAGGGGTATCAACATGTCGACAGCACGTTCCGCCAACCTGCGGTAGGTGGTCAACTTGCCGCCGTAAACACTGAGCACCGGCGGCGTATGGTCGTGGCTGTCGAGCTCCAGGGCATAGTCACGGGAAACTTCCGAAGCCTTGCTGGCACCGTCGTCGAATAGCGGGCGCACGCCGGTGTAGCTCCACACCACGTCATCCGGCGTGCAGTTCTTCGTCAGGTATCGGTTGACCGCCCGGCACAGGTAGTCCACCTCGTGGTCATCGACGTCCACCAACCCCGGCTCACAGTCGACGGCCACGTCGGTGGTGCCGATCAGGGAGTAGTCGTTCTCGAAAGGGATGACGAATACCACGCGGCCGTCGTCGTTCTGCAGGATCAGTGCGTGATCACCTGCGTAAAGTCGCGGCATCACGATGTGACTTCCCTTGACCAGCCGGATGCGATGACGTTGCTCGGCAGCGGGCAGGGTACCCAGGGTTCTCGTCAGCCACGGGCCGGTGGCGTTCACCAGCACGCGCGTGCGCATCTCCGTGTGCCTGCCGTTGCGGCTGTCCTCCAGAATCACCCGCCAGCCTGCTTCGTCGGTAGTGGCGGATACGAAGCGCGTGCGGGTAAGAATGCGCGCGCCGCGATCGGCGGCGTCCCGGGCATTGAGCACCACCAGGCGCGCATCGTCGACCCAGCAATCGGAGTAGGCGAAGCCCCGCCGCAAGCCGGGCTTGAATGGGGCGCCATAGGCGCTGGTGGTCAAGTCGATGCTTCGCGAGGCCGGCAGGGTTACCCGTCTGCTCAGGTGATCGTAGAGAAACAAGCCTGCGCGTATCATCCACATCGGCCGCAGCTCCGGCACGTGGGGCATGACGAAGCGTATGGGGTGCACGATGTGCGGCGCGATGCGCAGCAGTATCTCGCGTTCCGCCAGGGCCTCACGGACCAGCCTGAACTCGTAGTGCTCCAGATAGCGCAAGCCCCCGTGGATGAGCTTGCTGCTGGCCGAAGAGGTGGCGCTGGCCAGATCGCCCATTTCGCACAGGCCTACCTTCAAGCCGCGCCCGCAGGCGTCCCTGGCGATGCCGACGCCGTTGATGCCTCCCCCTATAATAAGCAGGTCGAATGTTTCGGCTGGCGCGTCAGGCATGCGTAATTCTTGACGAGGACGGGAGATCTTATCGTGGATGACGGCGGCGGGATGTCATCGGCACATGTTGCACGACCGGTCGTGCGACTGTCCAATGGCACCGCGGAAGCGCATCCATGAAGCCGCTCAGCGCATTCAGCGCCCATGCGCGTCGTGACGTGCGTGGTGTATTCCTGGATATCGACGACACCCTGACCACCGGCGGCAGCTTGACGGCATCGGCCTACGCTGCCCTCGAACGCCTTGCCGCGGCCGGCATACGCACGGTGCCGATTACGGGCCGGCCCGCGGGCTGGTGCGATCACATCGCCCGCATGTGGCCGGTGGAAGGCGTGGTGGGCGAGAATGGCGCCTTCTACTTCCGCTACGACCCCGTGCAGCGGAGGATGCACAAGAGATTTCTTGCCAGCGACGATGAGCGGCACCGGGCGAGAGCGCGGCTGGAAAGTCTGAAAGAGACCATTCTCGCCCAAGTGCCGGGAAGCGCCGTCGCATCCGATCAACGTTATCGTGAATGCGATCTCGCCATCGATTTTTGCGAGGATGTGGAGCCCTTGCCCCGGTCGTCCGTGGCCCGCATCGTCGCGCTCTTCGAGGATGCCGGCGCCACCGCCAAGGTCAGCTCCATCCACGTCAACGGCTGGTTCGGGACCTATGACAAGCTGGGAATGACGAAAATCCTGATGCGGGAGTGTTTCGGCATCGACCTGGACGCCCAAAAGGAGTGCTTCGTGTTCGTGGGTGACTCTCCCAACGACGCTCCCATGTTCGCGTATTTTCCGCACTCCGTGGGGGTCGCCAACGTCAGGGACTTCGAAGCAGATCTCGGCGCCAAGCCGGCCTATGTCTGCAAGGCGCGATGCGGACAGGGCTTTGTCGAGCTCGCCGACGCTCTGCTCGCAGTGCGTTAACCCGGGCTAGAGATCCTTCACGTCATAACGCACACCGTTCTCCTTCTGAGTCAGGCGGATGGATTCCCAGGTTTCCTGATAGGAGATGGTGCAGAATTCCCCGGCGAGCCCCGAGCCTTTCCAGTCGAATGTCAGAAACGCATCGTGGACCTTTCTTTGCAGATCCGGAGCCAGATTGTGGGCGAAGCCGAAGGAGGTGGATGGGAAGGATCCTGATTCCCATATGCGAGTTCGGCCACGCCCTGCAACCGCCGGCGAGCCTGATTGTGCGCGCTGATATGATAGAGTCGGCGTCGTGCCGCGTGTCCGTCCCAGCATTATCCCCTGCCCGTGAGCCGGCCCGTTCTTCTCGCCCATCGTGGCTGGGCCAGCCGCTATCCCGAGAACAGCCGCGTGGGCATCGAAGCGGCCTTGCGGGCCGGGGTCGATTGCGTGGAAATCGATGTCCAGCTGAGCGCCGATAGCGTGCCGGTGGTGATCCACGACGCCAGCCTGCAACGGACCGCGGGCATCGCCGGGCTCGTGTCGGGCATGGACGTGGCCGAGCTGGCCGCGGTCAGCGTTCACGAACCGGCGCGCTTCGGCGACCGATTCGCCGGCGAGCCGTTGCCCTCTCTGGCCGAAATCGTCGCCTTGCTCCAGGATTGGCCGCAGGCGAAAGCCTTCGTGGAAATCAAGCGCGCAAGCGCCGAAGCTCATGGCGTCGACGCCACCGTGGCCCTGGTTCTCGATGTGCTTGCGCCGCTGCGCGAGCGTTGTGTCGTGATCTCCTTCGTCGAGCGTGCCGTCATGACGGCACGCCGCTTGGGCGCAAGCGCCACCGGTTGGATACTCAACCACTACAATGACGATGCCCGCAGCCTGGCCGAGGCCATGGCCCCCGACTACCTCATCTGTGACTATCGTAAGCTGCCTGCGCCCCCGGCGGCGCTCTGGAGCGGGCCGTGGCAATGGGGAAGCTACGAAGTCGTGGAGGTCGAGCACGCCCTCGACCTGTTCGCGCGGGGAGTGCGGATCATCGAGAGCATGGCCGCAGGCGATCTGGCTTCGGACGCAAAGCTGAGTTCTGGAAGTCAAGGGGGGAATTCGGCATAGTAGCCGGCTCGACATCGTCAACCGCATTTTTTTCGGAGACATTCGAAATGACCAGCAAAGGTCGCGATCCGTGGCTGCTGACGCCAGGCCCGCTCACCACCTCCATGAGCGTCAAGCAAGCGATGCTCCACGACTGGGGATCCCGGGATCAGGAGTTCATCGCCATCAACCGGCGCGTGCGCGAGCGGCTGGTGGTACTCGCCGGCGGCCAGGGCTCTCACGTGTGCGTGCCGCTACAGGGCAGCGGCACTTTCGTCGTAGAGGCAGCCGTGGGCACGATTCTACCCCGGGAGGGAAAGGCGCTGATTCTCGTCAATGGCGCATACGGACATCGCATCGCGCGGATCTGTGATTACTATCAGCGTCGTTACACCATTCTGGAGACGCCCGAGGACGTTCCCAACGACACCGCCGCCCTGGATGCGGCGCTCGCCGACGACACGGATCTCAGCCACGTATTCGTTATCCATTGCGAGACCACGTCGGGGATCCTCAATCCAGTAGCCGAGGTCGCGGAAATCACCGCCAGGCACGGGCGTCGGCTGGTCATCGATGCCATGAGCGCTTTCGGAGCCATTCCCCTGGATGCTCACCGCATTCCTTTCGATGCCCTGGTCGCTTCGTCCAACAAGTGCATCGAGGGCGTTCCGGGCGTCGGTTTTGCCATCGTGCGTGAATCGCTGCTGAAAGACTGCAAGGGTAACGCACCCTCCCTGACGTTGGATCTGTATGATCAGTGGCAGGCCATGGAGAAAAACGCACAATGGCGTTTCACACCGCCCACCCACGTCATCGTGGCATTCGATCAGGCGCTGCGAGAGCACGAGGAAGAGGGCGGCGTTGCCGGTCGCGGCGCGCGTTACGCGCGTAATTGTAAGATTCTGGTGGACGGAATGCGCGAGCTGGGGTTCGAGACGCTGCTGCCCGATGCGCTACAGGCACCCATCATCGTGACCTTCCATATGCCGGCCGATCCGTCGTTCGTGTTTCAGACCTTCTATGATTATCTGGGTGAGCGTGGTTTTGTGATTTATCCCGGCAAGCTCACGGTGGCCGATAGCTTTCGAATCGGCTGCATCGGCCGAATCGGTGAGCAGGAGATGCGCGGAGCCTTAAGCGCCGTGCGCGAGTCTCTGGCGCGGATGGGTGTCACGCACTGCGGCCGGAAACAGCCCGACCCGGCTGTTGTCTGATGAGGGCAGGGTCTGAGCGGGGGCAGGGCTGAACTTCGATGCCATCGAGATAAATTCGGCATCTCGCACGATGTTGCGTTCGCGCGAGTGTCTTCGGTAGATCTGGAAACGTTGCTATGTATCTTCAAAAGAAAGTCTCACATCTGTTCAGTGGCACGCGATCCCTCGAGAATCAAATAGACGAGTTTCTCGACAAGGTGTCCGAGGCCGGCATGGTCTTCGGCCGCGCCATTCGCGTCTACCTCGATAAGGGGCCGAGTGACGAGTTCGATACTTTTCTCGATCAGGCGGCGGATATAGAGCGTCGCGGCGACGAGCTGCGCCGTGCCATCGAAGCGGAGCTTTATGTGCGCACGCTGATCCCGGATCTACGCGGTGACGTGCTTGCTCTTCTGGAGAGCATGGATCACCTCGTCAACGTCTATGAAGGAGATTTGTTTCGCATTTCGATTCAGTCGCCGGATATTCCCGAACAGTTCCACGCCGGCTATATGGAGCTGGTGGAGACGGTGATGAGTTGCGTCGATTCCGTTGTGTTGGCGGCACGTGCGTTTTTCAGAGACATCGACGCGGTCCGCGACCATTGTAGTAAGACGATATTCCTGGAAACCGAGGCCGACAAGATCGGCACCAGGTTGCAGCGTTCGATTTTCGCTTCCTCGTTGCCGCTGGAGCGAAAAATGCACTTGCGGTATTTCGTCGAGCGAATCGATGAGCTCGCAAACTCGGCGGAAGATGTCGCCGACGCGCTGCAGATATACACCATCAAGAGACGTATCTAGGCGCTCGCTGCAACGCATCCGCCGAGAACTCCGCCAATCACTCTGCCAATAATATGGACCTGACGGTACTGTTTTTTCTCACCAGCGGCCTGCTGCTCGGTTGGTCACTGGGCGCCAACGATGCCGCCAATGTGTTCGGCACCGCCGTAGGCACCCGCATGGTACAGTTCGCGACCGCGGCTGTGGTCTGCAGCCTGTTTGTGGTGCTAGGCGCGGTCATCAGCGGTGCCGGCGCGGCTCACACACTCGGTGCTCTGGGCTCGGTCAATGCGCTTGCCGGCGCATTCATGGCCGCTTTGGCGGCGGCCGGCACGGTCTACGTCATGACCAAGTGGGGCCTGCCTGTGTCGACCAGTCAGGCCATCGTCGGCGCCATCATCGGCTGGAATCTGTTCAGCGAATCCATCACCGACAGCCAGACCCTTGTCAAGATCATTGCTACGTGGATCGCCTGTCCCGTGCTCGCGGGGCTGATCGCCGTTCCACTGCTCAAGCTGGTGGAGTTGGTGCTGCGGTCTGCCAAGCTGCATCTGTTGAGGCTCGACGCGTATACACGCATGGCGCTCATCTTCGCCGGTGCCTTCGGCGCATATAGTCTGGGTGCCAATAACATCGCCAATGTCATGGGCGTATTCGTGGACGTGTCACCATTCACCGGTTTTTCGGTGGCCGGGTTTCTCACCTTCACATCCATCCAGCAGTTGTTTCTTATCGGTGCCGTTGCCATCGCGGTGGGCGTGTTCACCTACTCCAAGCGCGTCATGATGACCGTGGGCGTGGGCATCCTGCCCATGTCGCCGGTGGCTGCGTGGGTCGTGGTCATCGCCCACTCCATCGTATTGTTCCTGTTCGCATCGCAAGGCCTGGAACACCTGCTGGCGAACGCCGGCCTGCCGACGATTCCGCTGGTTCCGGTATCGAGCTCTCAGGCAGTGGTGGGCGCGGTGGTCGGTCTGGGGTTGATGCGTGGTGGACGCGACATCGACTGGAGATTGCTGCGCAACATCGCCGGCGGTTGGATTACGACGCCGCTGATTTCAGGCCTGGTGTGCTTCGTCGCACTGTTTTTTCTACAGAACGTGTTCAACCAGCAAGTCTATCGCGAGGTTCACTACGATCTGTCCGCGCCGGTGCTCGCGGAGCTTGGCAAACAGGGTGTCGATACGGCTGCCCTGGAGCCTCTCAAGGGACGCGAGTTTCGATCCGCACGCGCTTTCATGCAGGCTGTTGATAAGACCGGGTTCAAAGGATCGGTGTCAGGCCGCGAGCTGCGGGACTATGCGGAGTTGAATCATATCTATGTGGATCTCGAGAAGTTTCCGTCTCTGGACCGTGATTGGCTGGATCGCGAGCAGATCGCTGCCATCCATCGCCTCGCCGGCCAACAGTTCTCCCACGGTTGGCAGCTCGCTCGAGCGTTGGCGGCTGAATCGCCCCAGTGGTGGAAGAAGGACGACAAGACCATTCACAAGCTTTACAACAGGGAACTGGATCGGAAGTTGGATTACCTTTTCAGGACCTTCGCCGGATTTCCTGATGGTCGATGAGGCCCTACTGTAATCCCCTCGTCGGCGGCGTGATCACGCCGCCGGTGGCCGCGGCGCGGGAGTGGATAGGCGGGCGCGAGTTTCCCGCCGGCAAGGAGCTGCTGGATCTTTCCCAGGCTGTTCCCAGCTACCCGCCGGCCGAGGCCCTGACGCGTCACCTGGCCTCGGTGGTGGGTCGGCCGGACATTTCTCTTTACAGCGACATCCCGGGTACCCAGGATTTGCGTGCCGCGTTCGCCCGGCATCTTGGCGCCGACTATGGGGCTTGCGTAAACACCGACAACGTCGCCATCACCTCCGGGTGCAATCAGGCGTACTGTGTGGCAGTTTCGGCGCTGGCGGGTCCCGGTGACGAAGTCATTCTGCCGGTACCTTACTACTTCAATCACGCCATGTGGCTGCAGATGCAGGGCATCGAGCCCGTCTTTCTACCTTTCGATGCGCAGCGGCCCCAGGGGCTGCGACTCGACCTCGTTGAAGAGCTGATCACGGCGCGCACCCGGGCGATGGTGCTGGTGTCGCCCTGTAATCCCACCGGCGTCGAATTTGCGCCCGAGGAGATCGCAGCCGTCCATAATCTTCTAGGTCACCGCGGCATCAGTCTCATCATCGACGAGACCTATAAGGACTTTCGCCGGCAACCTGGCCCGCCTCACACTCTCATGGCCGATGGCGCGCACGCAAACGAGGGGCTGGTGCAGCTGTTCAGCTTTTCGAAAGCCTACAGCTTGACGGGCTATCGCGTCGGCGCCATCGCTTGCAGTACGAAGTTGCTGGCAGAGATCGAAAAAATTCTCGACTGCATCGCTATTTGTCCCCCGCGCATCAGCCAGGAGGCGGCACTGTTCGCGCTGGATAGTCTCGGCGAATGGCGCGACGCCAAGGCACGGCTCATGGCCGAACGGGTGGATGCGTTGCGCCGCGCCTTCGCCGAAGCGAATCTCCGCTATCGGCTGATTTCCAGCGGTGCGTACTTTGCCTACCTGCGCCATCCGTTCCGCCACACGCCGGCGCTGGACGTGGCGCGTCGTCTCGCCGACCAGGAGAACATCCTATGCTTGCCCGGCAGCTTCTTCGGCCCCGGCCAGGAGGAGTATCTGCGTCTCGCCTTCGCCAACGTGGCGAGCGATCGATTCCCTGAACTGACGGAGCGGTTACTGGCAAGCCAGAAAAGCGTCCGATAAATGGGGACAGATTAAATGGGGACAGATCTATTTATTGAGGGGGGTCACGTGTGGCCCCCCTCAATAAATAGATCTGTCCCCATTTAATCTGTCCCCATTTATCCCGCCAGACGGGTCATTAATTTCCGCATGAAATCCACGCAAGCTTCGACCTGCTCCAATGCGATGTACTCGTCAGGCCTGTGGGCCTGATCGATGCTTCCCGGGCCGAATACCACCACCGACATGCCGGCTTGCTGGTAGCAGGGGGCCTCCGTGCCGAAGGCCATGGCCCCCGCTTCATTGGTGCCGACCAGGGATTTGACCAGCGTCTCGGCGGGGGAGTCGTCCTGGGGGACGAAGGGCGCGGATGCGCTCGTCACCCTGGTATCGATGGTCGCCTGGGTAAATTTATCGCCCATGTCGCTGAGCAGGCTGTTCGCGTAGTCGTTGAAGCACGTGACCACGTGGTCGGCACTATGGCCGGGCACTGCACGAATTTCCCATTCGAATCGGCATTCACCGGGCACGATGTTGATCTGCTGGCCGCCGTGGATTGTGCCTACATTGATGGTGCTGAAAGAGGGGCTCGCGCCTTCCAGAAAGTGGGGTAGAGACTCCATCTCTTCAGAGAGCGTGGCCAGATAGGCGATCAGTCGGGCCGCGATGTCGATGGCGTTGATGCCCAGATGGGTAGCGCTGGAGTGGGCTTCGCGCCCGACCACGACCGTCTCCAGCGAGCACTGGCCTTTGTGGGCGTTGGCGATGCGCATCTGCGTGGGCTCGCCGATGATGACGGCTTGCGGCGCCAACCCCGTTTCCGGCAACGCCTGCATGAGCCGCGCGGCGCCCGAGCAATCCGTCTCCTCGTCATAGGTGAGGACGATGTGGATGGGGGATCGCAGCTTACATTGCTGGAACTCGGGTACCAGGGCCAGAGCGACGGCCAGAAAACCCTTCATGTCGCAGGTGCCGCGCCCATACAATCGATCATCGCGTTCCACGACTTCGAACGGATCACTGCTCCAGACCTGGCCGTCCACCGGAACCACGTCGGAGTGCCCTGACAGTACGACACCGCCGCGGCTGGTAGCCGGCCCGATGGTTGCCACCAGATTGGCCTTGGATTTGTCGGCGTTGAAAATCAAGGTCGAGCTGACGCCGAGATCGTTCAGATAGTTTTCCACGAAGCGGATCAAGTCGAGATTGGAGTTCCGGCTGGTGGTGTCGAAGGCCACCAGCGCTTTGATCATCTCTACCGGTGAGTAGCGCAGTTGCTCCGCATGCTGATCTTTCATTCGTCAGGGTTCTTGTTCACGGCCTGCAAGGAGTCGGCGAAACGCTCTAGAAATTTGTCGCATACGGCCTCGGTGTGGGCGATGGACAGGTAGAGCTTGGTTCCCATGGGATTCAAGAAAATTTTGCGCCGAAAGAGTGCCAGCATGAGGGAGCGCCCTTTGCGGCTGTCGCCCCGTTTCGTCGACCGGTAGTCGTAGACGGGCTCGGCGGAAAACACGACTTGGGCAAGAGGACCGTCACCGATGACCTGCGCCTGTTCTTGATGCTTCTCCAGTATCTCTCCCATGCCTTTGCGCAGGTAGCGCCCGAGATCGTGCAGTCGCCGGTAGCAGTCCGGCTCCTGGAAAACGTCCAGCGCCGCACGCGCTGCCGCCGTGGAAATCGGATTTCCCCCCAGGGTCGAAGCAACCCACACGTAGTCCGACTCACCAAGCTTGTCTTCGCGCACCCGATCCATGATATCGGCGCGGCCGCCGAAGGCGCCGATGGGATACCCCCCTCCCAGCGCTTTGCCATAGGCGACCAAATCAGGAACCACGCGGTAGTATGCTTGCGCTCCCCCGTAGGCCAGCCGAAACCCGGTTACCACCTCGTCGAATATCAGCAGCACGTCGTGCTCGTCACAGACGGCACGCAGACCCTCGAGAAACCCCTCCCGGGGCGGCGTGCAGCGCTGTAGCGGTTCGACGATGACCGCGGCAAGTGCTTGCGCGTGTTCGGCAATAATCTGCGCCGCCAAGCCAATGTCGTTGTATGGGGCCACCAGAATATCGTCCGCCACGGCCGCCGGGATGCCGGCACTGGAGGGGTCGGATTGCGGGAAGTCGAGCAGCCGGTGGGGAAACAGGCTGGTAACGCCTACCTCGTTGGCACCGTGATAGGCGCCCTCGAATTTGAGAATCTTGCGCCGCCCGGTGTAGGCCCGGGCGAGGCGCTGACAGTACATGGTTGCCTCGGTGCCCGATGCGCAGAAGCGCACACGGTCGCAGGCCGGACTGAGCCGGCAGATCTCCTCCCCCAGCGCCAGGGAATTTTCGTTCACGTAGGCGAAGTTGGCGCCCAGCGCCGCTTGCCGGGTCACGGCCTCGGTCACCTGCGGGTGAGCGTGGCCGACCAGTACCGAGCCCCAACCGATGGAGAAGTCGAGATAGGATGCGCCGGTGGTGTCCTGAAGCTCGCACCCCTGGCCTCGGCTGATGACGATGCTGAGTTCCGGCGGAAGATTGAATTCGCCGTTGGATCCGCCGGGGAAAACACGCAGGGAGCGCTCTACCGCTTCGGGAATGGAGTTATCACTCATGATGCCGGCGATCACTGCTCACGCAGGGACCTTCGATAGAGCGCGGATTTCTGCACGTAGTGCTCGGCAATTTCCGAGATGCCTTTGATCTCGGATTCGGTCAGGGCGCGCACGACCCTTCCCGGGGATCCCAGGACCAGGGATCCGTCCGGGATCTCCTTTCCCTCCGTGATCAGTGCGCTGGCACCCACCAGGCAGTTTTTCCCGATCCGGGCGTTGTTGAGCACCACCGCGTTGATGCCGATGAGGCTGTTGTCACCCACCGTGCAGCCGTGCAGCATGACCTTGTGGCCGATGCTCACGTTCGCGCCCAGAGTGAGTGGCACGCCTTCATCGATGTGCAGCACCGAAGCGTCCTGCACGTTGGTGTTGTCGCCAACAGTGATGACGTCGTTGTCGGCGCGCAGCACACAATTGAACCAGACACTGGCATTGTGTCCGAGCACCACGGAGCCGATGACCGACGCGCCCGGGGCGATGTAATAGTCACCGCGAAATTCCACGTGGCGTTCGTCAAGGGAATAGATCATCTGGATTCGATCTCCGTCAGGTTGTCAGCAGTCCATGATACCGACCATTGCGCTTCCTGAATATGCAGCGCCCTCAGGGGAGTGTCGTCAGCATCAATGGATGAGCAGGCCACCGTTGACGTCCAGCACCACGCCGGTCACGTGACTGGATAGATCCGATGCCAGAAACAGGCAGGCGTTGGCAATGTCCCGGGGCTGGCCGATGCGCCCCAGCGGCACCTTCCCGGCCAGCTCGGCCTTCATCTCGTCGGTCATTCTCCCCAGCGTAAAGTCGTTGTCGATGGGCCCCGGGGCGACAGCATTGGCGCGTATGCCGTCCGGTGCCAGCTCACGTGCCAGTCCTTTGGCGAGGCCGAAAATGCCCGACTTCGCGGCAGCGTAGTGGGTGGTGCCGAAGACACCGCCGCCCACGCGTCCGGCGATGGAGGAAACGCACACGATGGCGCCGCTTCCCTGTTTGCGCATGTGCGGGATGACCGCCTGCGCCATGTGGAAGTTTCCGCGCAGGTTGATGTTCATGACCGCGTCGTACTCGTCCGCATCGATGTCCATGATCGGTGTGGAGAATACGATGCCGGCATTGTTGATCAGGATGTCGATGCCGCCGAACTCCTCGTGTACCTCCTGGGCGACCGTTACGCAGCGGGCGGCATCGGTCACGTCGCAGACATAGGCGCGATGCCGGGGGCCCATGGCCCTGGCGGCGGCATCGACGCCGGCGCTATCGATGTCCAGGAGTGCCGTGCGCGCCCCGTGCTCGGCAAACAATCTGGCGGTGGCGAGCCCGATGCCGCGCTCGGCGGCGGCCCCGGTGATGATGGCCGTTTTGGATTTCAGAAGCATGGTTGACCCCTCGTTTTTCTACACACGGCATTCAGGTAGGATTCTATAAGTACAGGGGGTGTTTGCGGTACTCTTGGCTGAGGTACAAACAACTGCTGAGGGCTGGACATGAGTTTTGCAATTCGTATTCACGAGGTTGGTGGGCCCGAAGTGCTCGCGTGGGAAGAAGTGACGGTGGGCGAGCCCGGCGCCGGTGAAGTACGCCTGCGCCACGGTGCCGTGGGGCTCAATTTCATCGATGTTTACTTCCGCACCGGTGCCTACGGCGCCGACGTGCCCTTCACGCCGGGGTTGGAGGCCAGCGGCGTCGTCGAAGCGCTCGGCGAGGGGGTGTCGGGCTTGCGCGTCGGTGACCGGGTCGCCTACGCGGCACCTCCGGCGGGCGCCTATTGCGAGGAGCGCCTGATGCCGGCGGATCGAGTGGTCAAGGTGCCCGATGGTGTGAGCGACGAGACCGCCGCCGCCATGATGTTGAAGGGTATGACGGCCCGGTATCTGCTGCGGAGCACCTACCGGGTGAAAGCCGGCGATACGATTTTGTTCCATGCTGCGGCCGGCGGCGTCGGGCTGATAGCCTGCCAGTGGGCCAAGAGTCTAGGCGCGACGGTCATCGGCACCGTCGGCAGCGACGAGAAAGCAGAGCTCGCGGCGGCCCATGGATGCGACTACCCAATCGTTTATACCCGGGAGAATTTCGTCGAGCGGGTCAAATCCATCACCGGTGGTGAAGGCGTACCGGTGGTTTACGATTCGGTCGGCAAGGACACCTTCATGGACTCGCTGGATTGCCTGAAACCATTGGGCAGCATGGTGATATTCGGCATGTCCTCGGGGCCGGTTCCGCCCCTGGACGTGGGCCTGCTGGCCGCCAAGGGCTCCCTGTTTCTGACCCGGCCGACGCTCATGACCTACACGGCCAGACGTGAGGATCTGGTGGCCACCGCCGAGGAGTTGTTCCAGGTAGTACAGTCGGGCGCCGTCAAGCTCGAAATCAATCAGCGCTTCCCGCTCAGGGAAGCAGCCGCTGCCCACCGTGCCCTGGAGGCACGCCAGACCACCGGCTCGACGATCCTGACCGTGTAGGTTGGGGTGAGCTTGAGAGGCCCAACATTCGCAGGTCTGGCATGTTGGGCTTCGCTGCGCTCAGCCCAACCTACGTGCCGATCTGCTTGATCAGCGCATCGGCGAAACCGCTCGTCGAGACTTCGTTGGCGCCCTCCATGAGCCGCGCAAAATCATAAGTGACGATCTTGTCCTGGACGACGCGCGGGTAGTTTTCGCTGATAACGTCCGCGGCTTCCTGCCAACCGATGTACTCCAGCATCATGACGCCGCTGAACAGAAGGGATCCCGGATTGACTTTGTCCAGGTTGGCGTATTTCGGCGCCGTGCCGTGGGTCGCCTCGAATACGGCCACGTGATCGGCAAAGTTCGCTCCGGGGGCGATGCCCATGCCGCCGACCTCGGCGGCCACGGCGTCCGAGAGATAGTCCCCGTTCAGGTTCGTAGTGGCCAGCACGTCGAACTCCGTCGGCCTCAGCAGCATGAGCTGGAAGATAATGTCGGCGATGCGATCCTTGATGACGACCTTGCCCTCCGGGCGTTTGCCGTCGTGCTTGCTCCACAGCTCCTCTTCGGTGATGGTTTGCTCGCCGAACTCGTCGCGGCAAAGCTCGTAGCCCCAGTTGCGAAAGGCGCCCTCGGTGAACTTCATGATGTTGCCCTTGTGCACCAGGGTCACGCTCTCGCGGCCGTTGTCGATGGCGTAGCGAACGGCCTTGCGCACCAGGCGCTTGCTGCCGAAGGGGCTTATGGGCTTGATGCCGATGCCGGCGTCGTCGAAAAAATTCGCACCCATTTCCTCTTTGAGGAATTTTTCCACCTTGCGCATCTCGGGTGTGCCGGATTCGTACTCGATGCCCGCGTACACGTCCTCGGTGTTTTCCCTGAAGATGACCACGTCGACGAGCTCCGGGTGGCGCAGCGGCGAGGGCACGCCGGGGTAGTAACGCACCGGCCGCACACAGGCGTACAGATCGAGCTCCTGGCGCAGCGACACGTTGAGAGAGCGGAAGCCGCCGCCCACGGGGGTGGTCAGCGGACCCTTGATGGAGACCGTGAGCTTGTTCAGCGCATCCAGGGTCTCTGCCGGAAAATAGTCGCCGTCGTAAATTCCCGCGGCCTTCTCGCCCATGAACAACTCGCACCAGTGGATCTTGCGTTTGCCGCCGTAAGCTTTGGCCACCGCTGCATCCCAGATACGCAGACACGCTCGCGTGATGTCCGGTCCGATTCCGTCTCCTTCGATAGTGCCGAGAACGGGGTTGTCCGGGACCACCAGTTTGCCGTCGGCGACACGGAGCAGCTCCCCGCCCTGGGGGATTTTGATGTGTTGATAATCCATGACGGTTCCTTCTAAGAACGTTATACTTGCAAATCAACCATATAGCCGCGTTTTCATCCTAACCGGCGCAAGCGGGCGGGCACCGAGCGTCAGCGGCGGTCGGATGGCACCAGGGCTCGAAGCGTCTACCCAGGTAGAATGAGACCGCTTCGAATGCCACGGCTGGGTGGATTCGGGGGGGCGGCGACCAAGCAGATACGCGCAGTGTCGCATACTCTAACGTGATTAGGGAAAGCTGAGGCGGCAAGGGCTTTGGTAGCGGCCGCTCTGATTGCCGGTGTTTACGGAATATGAATGAAGGCACTTTGGAGCGCGCGCTGGCGTCGGACCTGGACTACCAGGAACACATCCTGCAGGACGTATCGCGGACCTTCGCACTGACCATTCCACAGCTCCCCGGGGACTTGCCCCGGGTTGTCGGTAACGCTTACCTGCTGTGCCGCATTGCCGACACCATCGAGGATGACCCGTCCCTGGATGCCGGGCAGAAGCGGCATTTCTCCGAGTGCTTCATTCAGGTAATCGCCGACCAGATGCCGGCCGGTCGCTTTGCCGACGAGCTGCACCCGCTGCTTTCCCACAGCTTGCTGGAGGCGGAGAGGGACCTGATTTACCACACCGGGCGGGTTATTCGCATCACCCATGGATTCAGCGAGCGGCAGCGCGCGGCGCTCGCCCGATGTGTGCGCATCATGTCCCGGGGGATGGCGGATTTTCAGCAGAACAAGACCCTCGACGGCCTCGCCGACATGGCGCAGATGGATCGCTACTGCTATTGCGTGGCCGGCGTGGTCGGCGAGATGCTGACCGAGCTTTTTTGCGCTTACTCCAGCGAAATCGATGCCCGCAGGCCCGAGCTGCAGAAGCTTGCGGTATCCTTCGGACAGGGATTGCAGATGACCAACATCCTCAAGGATATCTGGGAGGACCGCGCCCGCGGCGCCTGCTGGTTGCCCCGGGAGCTATTCCAACGCGTCGGATTCGATCTCGGCCGGCTTGCCGAGGACTATCAGAGGGAAAAATTCTCCCGGGGATTGAGCGAGCTCATTGGAATCGCCAGGCTTCACCTTCAGAATGCCCTCGGCTATACCTTACTGATACCTGCCCACGAGGCCGGAATCCGGCGCTTCTGCCTGTGGGCGCTGGGAATGGCGGTACTGACTCTGCGAAAGGTGCATGCCAACAGGTATTTCACCAGCGGCCGGCAGGTCAAGATAACGCGGCGCAGCGTCAAGGCGGTGGTGCTGGTAAGTAACGTCAGTGTAAGCAACGACGCCGTGCTCAAATTGCTCTTCGGCAGTTTCACCCGTAGCCTACCGGTTGCGGAGAATCCACCCAAGGCCATCTTGGTGTGAGTGCGCCCAGGGTGTACTATCCGCGGCTGTTTGCCGGTTATTTGCAGGAAAATTGTCATCTATGAGAATGCAGGCATTTCGGGAAATGAGCGCCGCTGACGCGGCGGTCTCCACGACCGCGCCCGCGCCCGAGCATCTCGACGACGGACTCGCCAGCTCTATCGCGCGCGCCGTGGATGCCTTGCGCGCCGAGCAGTTCGCGCAAGGCTACTGGAGCTACGAGTTCGAGGCCGACTGCAGCATACCCGCCGAGTACATTCTCATGATGCACTTCATGGACGAAGTGGATGCGGAGCTGGAACGCAAGATCGCGGTTTACCTTCGTTCGAAGCAGGGTCGGGACGACGGCTGGGCCCTGTACCCGGGCGGTGAGCTGAACTTGAGCGCTACCGTAAAAGTCTACTATGCGCTCAAGCTGGCCGGTGATTCCCCTGATGCGTCGCACATGGCGCGCGCCCGCGCAGCCATTCTGGCCTGCGGCGGGCCGGTCAACGCCAACGTCTTCACCAAGATTGCGCTGGCGCTGTTCGATCAGATCCCCTGGCGCGGCGTGCCCTTCATCCCGGTGGAAATCATGCTGCTGCCCAGATGGTTTCCCTTTCACATCTCCAAGGTTTCCTATTGGTCGCGCACCGTGATGGTGCCGCTGTTCGTGCTCTGCACGCTCAAGCCCTCTGCGGCCAATCCGCGCAAGGTCGATGTCCGCGAGCTGTTCACGACGCCGCCGGAGGAAGAGAGGCACTATTTTCCGGTGCGCTCGATTCTGAATCGGGTCTTTCTGATTCTCGATCGCATGGGTCGCGGGCTGCACCGGCTGGTGCCGCACTTCATACGCGCGCGGGCCGTCAAGAGGGCGGAGAGCTGGGTCATCGAGCGGCTCAACGGCACCGATGGGCTGGGTGCCATTTTCCCGGCCATGGTAAACGCCCACGAGATGCTGTCGATATTGGGATACGACCCCGATCATCCGTACCGCGTCATGACCAGGGAAGCTCTTCGCCGCCTGGTGGTGGAGAAGGCGGACCATGCGTATTGTCAGCCCTGCGTGTCGCCGGTGTGGGACACGGGGCTCGCTTGCCTGGCGCTACAGGAGGCCGACGAGCGCTCCGATCATGCCAGCGTGTTGCGTGGCCTCGACTGGCTGCAACCGCGCCAGCTGCTGGACGCGGTGGGCGACTGGTCGGATCGGCGCCCCGGCGTGCGCGGTGGCGGCTGGCCATTCCAGTTCGGCAACGATCACTATCCCGATATTGACGATACGCCGGTGATCGCCTGGTCGATGCTGGAATCGGGGCAGGATCGCTACCAGGAGAGCATCGAGCGCGCCGCCGAGTGGATCTGCGGCATGCAGTCCAGGAACGGCGGCTATGGGTCTTTCGATGCGGACAATACCCACTACTATCTCAACGAGATCCCGTGCGCCGACCATGGAGCGCTGCTGGATCCGCCCACCAGCGACGTCACAGCGCGCTGCGTCGCCTTCCTCTCGAAGCTGGACCGCGCGCGTTTCCGCGACACCATCGATCGGGCGTTGGTTTTTCTCTATCGAGAGCAGGAGTCCGACGGCAGCTGGTTCGGCCGCTGGGGTGCCAATTACACCTACGGCACCTGGTCGGTGCTGGTCGCCATGGAAGCGGCCGGTGAAAATCTGCGTGCGCCCTCGATTCGGCGTGCGGTGTCGTGGCTGGAAAGCGTGCAAAGACCCGACGGCGGTTGGGGGGAAGACAACTACAGCTACTTCGACCCGAGCGAGGCCGGTCAAGGCGCGGACAGCACTGCCTATCAGACTGCCTGGGCGCTGTTGGGCCTGCTGGCTGCCGGTGAGGTGCGCTGCGACGCGGTCCGCCGCGGCGTGGCGTATCTGCAGCACAGCCAGGGGGCGGACGGCTTGTGGCAAGACGACAGTTTCACCTGCCCGGGCTTCCCCCGTGTTTTCTACCTCAAGTACCACGGCTACACGCGCTATTTCCCGCTGTGGGCACTGGCGCGCTATCGCCGGCTACTGAAACAATCCTGAGCTATTTTCGCTGGGCCAGTTTGTAGTTTGTAGGTTGGGCTGAGAGTCTGCGAAGGCAACCTACGGTGGTTAGCCTGGCGAATTTGTTGCCCTGGTTTCCTTACCCGAATGGCCAACACCCGACCTTTTCTAGGCATCATCGCGGCGCTGCCCGCCGAGGCGCGGGCGGCCGGGGTGCGCCATGCGCCGCCTGGCGAGGTGGTTCGGATCGCCGATGATGTGCTGCTGATCCGTTGTGGCATCGGCCGTACGCGGGCGACCCGGGCGGCCGAGAGTCTGATGGATGCCGGTGCCGGTGCGCTGCTGAGCTGGGGCACGGCGGCGGCGCTGGATCGGCAACTGGCTGGGCGATCTGGTGCTGCCCTGCGAGGTGCTGTCCCGGGAAGGGCGTCGCTTTCAGCACCGACAGTCGGTGGCGCCACCGGTTGTGCGGGATTCTCGAGAGCGACGGCAGCGGCTGTCACGCCGGCACCGTGGCGGAGGCCGACAGCGTTCTCGAGGGTGCCGACGACAAGCTCCTGCTGCACACTCTCAGCGGCGCTCTGATCGCCGATATGGAAAGCGCAGCGATAGCCGAGGTCTGTCAGGGGGACCGGATGTTCGCTGCTGGTCGTGCGCGCCGTATCGGATCGGGTGGCGACGCGCATCCCGGACTGTGCCCTGGCGGCCGTGGACGCGAACGGTGACGTCAAGCTGGCACGCTGTCTGGGGAGTCTGCTGCTCGCACCGGGTGATCTGCCGGCGCTTCTACGCTTGGCGAGGGGGATTCCGTGCAGCCTGCGCGGCGCTGTCAAGACTCGCGCAGCGGGCTGGTCCCGCATTCCTGCTCTCGGCCCCGGAACGAGGCGCAGATTCATGAACAACCCAGGTTCAGAATCTGCCGGTGGCTGTCACGCCTGAGCGGCCATATCCTCCCGCTTGGCGCGGAACATCTCGACGGCGTTGAGAATACCGTCGCTGTCGAGGCCCGCCTCGCGCAGCATGTCGCCGCGGCCGCCGTGCTCGATGAAGCGATCCGGAAGGCCCAGGTTGAGCACCGAAATCTGCACGTCGTGGGCTGCCAGGCACTCGTTGACCGCGCTGCCGGCGCCACCGGCGACGGCATTCTCGTCGACGGTCACCAGCAGCTCGTGCTCGGCGGCCATGCGCAGCACCATATCGTCGTCCAGAGGCTTCACGAAGCGCATGTTGACGACCGTGGCATCGAGTTTCTCCGCCACCTCCAGGCAGTATTCCAGCATCGGACCGAAAGCCAGGAAAGCGATGTGTTTTCCCTGGCGCCGGAGCTCCGCGCGGCCCACGGGAATGGCGGTCATCTCCTCTTGCACGGCTACTCCGGGGCCGCTGCCCCGGGGGTATCGCACCGCGCAGGGCTGATCCAGGAGAAAACCCGTGTACAGCATCTGGCGGGTTTCGTTCTCGTCCGCCGGTGTCATGATGACCATGTTCGGCAGGCAGCGCAGGTAACTGATGTCGTAGGAGCCGGCGTGGGTCGGTCCGTCACCGCCGACGAGACCCGCACGGTCGATGGCGAACAGTACCGGCAGGCCCTGTACCACCACGTCGTGAACCACGGAATCGTAGGCACGCTGCAGAAAGGTCGAGTAAATGGCCACCACTGGTTTCAGCCCGTCGCAGGCCATGCCCGCCGCCACCGTAACGCTGTGCTGCTCGGCGATGGCCACGTCGAAGTAACGGTCGGGAAACGCCAGCTCGAACTTCTCCATCTTGGAGCCTTCGCGCATGGCCGGGGTGATAGCCACCAGTCGTTGGTCCAAACGCCCCATGTCACAGAGCCAATCGCCGAATACCTGGGAGTAGGTGGGGCCCGAGTTGCTCTTTACGGAGCGTATCCCGACCTTGGGGTCGAAGGGCGCGCCGATGCCGTGGTACTTGACCGGATCGGCTTCCGCCGGGGCATAGCCTTTGCCCTTTTTCGTCACCACGTGCAGGAGCTGCGGGCCCTCCAGTGCCTGCATGTTGCGCAGAGTCGAGAGCAGCACTTTGAGATCGTGGCCGTCGATGGGGCCGACATAGTTGAAGCCGAGCTCCTCGAACAGGGTGCCGGGGACGATGAGCCCCTTTACGTGCTCCTCCGCCCGGCGTGCCAGCTCCCACACCGGCGGCATGTGGGACAGCACCTTTTTGCTGCCCTCGCGAACCGTGGCATAGAGTTTTCCGGAAATGATCTGGGCAAAACGCTGGGTGAGCGCGCCCACATTGGGCGATATGGACATTTCGTTGTCGTTGAGGATCACCAGCAGATTGGTGCCGAGTCCGCCGGCGTGATTGAGTGCCTCGAAGGCCATTCCGCAGGTAAGCCCGCCATCGCCGATGATGGCGACCGCTCTTCGCCGGGAACCGGTGCGCTCGGCAGCCAATGCCATGCCTAAGGCCGCGCCGATGGAGGTGCCGGCGTGGCCGACGCCGAAGGCGTCGAATTCGTTCTCCGATCGTTTCGGGAAGGGCGTGATGCCACCCCATTTGCGCACGGTATGCATCTGGTCCCGGCGCCCGGTGAGAATTTTGTGGGGATAGCTCTGGTGGCCCACATCCCAGACCAGCCGATCCTCCGGTGTGTCGTAGAGATAGTGGAGCGCCACGGTGAGCTCCAGGGCGCCCAGGCCCGCGGCAAAATGCCCGGCCGACTGGGACACGCTCTGAACCAGATATTCCCGCAACTCGTCGGCCAGAGCTTCGAGTTGCGACTCAGGCAGCTTACGCAGGTCAGCCGGTGAATCGATGTGCTGGAGGAGGGGGAAGGGGCTGCTCTTGCTCATGTCCTGTTGCGTTTTCCCGACGGATTCTCGCCACGGCCGTTAGCGGTATTGGGACTCGGCACCGGCGCCCTTTCGGCCGCTATGCTTGCATTGCGTGGGGCGGAGGTGCCAAACTAAAGGGCTAACAATAACGCAGGTTACCATACCTCGTTCAAGGTCGCGTACTCCCGGCGCGCGCGGGCCGTATCGTTAAACAAGCACGTCGAACAAGCAAGCAGGAGTCGAGAATGGGCGTTCCGTTGAGGCAGCAGATTACCCTGGGGCTGTATATCTTGGGCAAGAAGCTGCGGCGCGACAAGCGCTATCCTCTGGTGCTGATGCTGGAGCCACTTTTTCGATGCAATCTGGCCTGCGCGGGTTGCGGCAAGATCGATTATCCCGACGAAATCCTCGACAAGCGCATCAGCGTTCAGGAGGCCATGGATGCGGCGGACGAGTGCGGTGCACCGGTGGTGTCCATCGCCGGCGGCGAACCTCTCTTGCACAAGGAAATGCCGCAGATCGTCGCGGGCTATATCCGCAAGAAGAAATACATCTATCTATGCACCAATGCGCTCCTGCTGAAGAAGCGCATCAAGGATTACACGCCATCTCCGTATTTGACCTTTTCCATCCACCTGGACGGCAACCGCGATCGTCACGATGCCTCCGTGTGCCAGGACGGGGTGTTCGATCGTGCCATCGAGGCCGTGCGCCTTGCCAGGGAAAAGGGATTTCGCGTTTCCGTTGCCTGCACGTTGTTTCAAGGCGAATCACCCAAGGAGGTGGCGGAGTTTTTCGACCACGTCAACACTCTCGGCATCGAGGGCGTGACGGTCGCCCCGGGCTTCAGCTACGAGCGCGCACCCCATCGCCAGGTGTTTCTGCAGCGCAAGAACAGCAAAGAGCTGTTTCGCAGTATCTTCCGTCTCGGCAAGGGCCGTGGTTGGACATTCAATCACTCGAGCCTGTATCTGGACTTCATCGCCGGCAATCAAGACTACTCATGCACGGCGTGGGGAAATCCGACGCGCAACGTCTTCGGATGGCAGAAGCCCTGCTATCTGCTGGTGGGCGAGGGTTACGCGCCCACATTCAAGGCGCTGATGGAGGAAACGGATTGGGACAGCTACGGTGTCGGGCGCAATCCCAAATGCGGAAATTGCATGGTTCACTGTGGCTTCGAGGCAACCGCCGTTAACGATGCGGTCGCCAACCCGTTGAAGGCGCTGATGGTCTCAATCCGCGGTCCGCGTACCAGCGGCCCCATGGTGCCGGAGCCGCCGTTTATCTATGACAACCCCGACAGTCAATCCGTCGAGTTGACCGGCGAGGCCGTTTCAGAGGACAGGTCTGAGCGCGTGGCTTGATGTCTTTCGGCTGGGCCGTCGGTTTCGCCCTGGCCGCTCTGTTCGCCTGGTTCATGGTCCTCATCGCGCCCTGGCGGCCTTGGAGCACCCGCGAGTTTCTGGCAGCCGACGCGCAACGCCAGCGCGAACCGCTGGATGATGTCACGGTTCTGATCCCTGCCCGGGACGAAGCCGATACTTTGCCGAAAACCCTCGCCTGCCTGGCGGAACAGGGGCCGGGGCTCGAAATTCTGGTGGTGGACGATCAATCTCGCGATTCCACCGGCGACATCGTGCAAGGCTTGGGCGGCGCCGGCGCTCGGCTGATCTCCGGCGCCGCTCTGCCCGAAGGTTGGACGGGCAAGGTCTGGGCTCAAGCGCAGGCGCAGCCGTTTCTCCGCCGCCCCCTGGTGCTGTTGCTGGACGCCGACATTGCCCTTGCACCGGGCATGATCGCGACGCTGCGGGCCAGGCTGCGTGAGCGGCGCCTGGGGCTCGTGTCGCTGATGGCGGAGCTACCCATGGAAGGATTCTGGGAAAGATTGCTGATACCGGCCTTCGTATACTTCTTCAAGCTCGTCTATCCGTTTGCCATTGCCAACTCGCCGCCCAACTCACCGGGTAAACGGATGGCGGCGGCAGCCGGGGGCTGTGTGCTGCTCGAGCGTCGGGCGCTGGATGCCATCGGCGGCTTCGAATCCCTGCGCGATGCCATCATCGACGACTGTACCCTGGCGCGCAGGGTCAAGGATGCGGGCTTCGGCACCTGGATTGGCCTCACGCGGTCGGCGACCAGCCACCGGCGCTATCGCGGACTCGGTGATATCTGGCGCATGGTGACGCGCACCGCCTTCACGCAGCTGCGTTACTCGTGGCTTCTTCTGGCGCTGTGCACACTGTCGATGGCTGTTTGTTTTCTCAGCCCGGTGTTGATCGCTTTTTCGCCTGAACCTTTGGCCCGCGTCATTGCCGCAGGGGCGTGGCTCCTCATGTGGCTCGCCTATGTGCCGACCCTGCGTTTCTATGGCCTGCCGGTGGCATGGGGACTGCTGATGCCCGTCACCGGACTCCTTTTCCTGATCATGACCTGGGACTCGGCACGCCGATACCTGCTTGGGGAACGATCCGCCTGGCGGGGACGGCGATACGCCGCAGGGCGGGAGAACGTCTCGCGGTGATGGCACGGGGCTCGTCAATAAGCCGCCGCCGGCGGATATGCTATAGTCCGCGCCGTGCGATCTGGCGCAAGATGGGAATCACGAAGACGACATATCTGCAGACTCTGACGGCGGGTTTGCTCTGTTTATGTATGCTGTTGCCGAGTGCCGCAGAAAATTCCCATGCGATTGCCACGGTCGACAATCTTCATGCAGCGTTGCTGGACATCATGCAGAATGCGGAATCCCTCGGCTTCGCGGGCCGCCGCGATCGCATTGCCCCGGTTGTTCGGGAAAGTCTCGACCTTCCGTTCATTGCACGTTTCTCCCTTGGACGCCATTGGAAAGGTTTGAGCGCAGAACAACAAGACAGCTTCACGCAAGTGTTTTCCCGTTGGACGGTTGCCCACTATGCGTCGCGTTTCAACGGTTATACCAGTGAGCAGTTCAAGACGATTTCCAGCGCACCGGCGCGACGGGGTAGAGAGTTCGTGCGCACGGTGCTGGAGGTCAACGATGATCCGGCGGATAACGTCAAGCTCGACTATTTGCTTCACGATCGCGACGGCACGTGGCGCATCGTCAACGTCATCGCCAATGGTGTCAGCGACCTTTCATTGAAACGTGCCGACTACGGCGCGCTGGTCAAAGCACAGGGTCTGGACAGTCTGATCGCAAAGCTCGAAGATCAAATCCGTGTCCTGGAAGGCGCGTACTGATTACCGGGAAGCGCAAGCAGGGACGGCATGAATAACGAAATCAGTGCCCATGGCCCTTGTGGCCCGCTTGCTCTGCTGTTGCTCGCGCTGTTCGTCCTCAGCGGCACCGCCTGTGTCAGTGTTCCCGGGGGGTCCGGAACCCAATGACCCCATGGGAACCCTTCAATCGAAGCATGTACGACTTCAACGACGGTATCGATAAGGACATCATCGAGCCGGTCGCCAACGCATATCTCGAAATTCCCGATGGTGGGCGTAAGGCCATTCATAATTTTTTCGTCAATCTCACCTATCCCACCACGGTCATCAATCAGTTTCTGCAGGGAAAATTCGAGCGCGGTTTCGAAGACAGCATGCGCTTTATCTTTAATACGACTTTTGGTCTTCTCGGCTTCATCGACATCGCAGGGCCCGTCGGCCTCGCGCGCCACGACGAGGACTTCGGCCAGACCTTCGCCGTGTGGGGTATCCCCTCGGGGAATTTCATCACGCTGCCGGTTCTGGGTCCGAAGACCGTGCGCAGCGCCCTGGGCTGGCCCCTGGATTTCCTCACCACGCCACTGTTCTGGATCGAAACAGGCGCCGAGTTCATCGCGGTGGCCGGTCTCGACATCGTCGATACCCGGGCGCGATTGGCGCCGGCCATCAGGCTACGTGATGAAACCGCATTCGATCCTTACATATTCACGCGCGAGGCGTATCTTCAGCAGCGTTTGAACCTCATCTACGACGGCGATCCACCGATCCAGGATCTGGAAGATCTGGACTTGCTGGAAGAGGAGCAGTTGCTCGAGGAAGAAAAAGTCGAGGGGAATATTCAGTAGAGGCCAGAGTGTGACGGGGTTCACATTTCAGGGCGCCGGGGGACGGTAGCTTCACCACTGGTCGTCTCCATTACAAACCGTTACTTGCGACCGGCTCATCCACGGCCGGTCTCGCGTTTCGACATTTCCGAGGGAGTTGGATCGCGTGTCCGCGAGTTCTGCGATTCATGATATAAGCGGCGCTATGAACCCGGGATCTGGTCTCGAGCGCCGTCGCCACGTCCGTTATCCGTTGCAGCTGGTTGCCCGCCTGGCGCTGCCCGGGGGGGAAACCCGTTCCTGCCGGATAAGGGATTTCGGCGCCGGCGGCCTGTTTCTGGCCCTGGATGAAACGGGCGGCGCGCCCATGGTCGCCGGCGGTAAGGTGCTGACCCGAGACGACAAGGTGGTGGTGCAGTTTTCCGGGGAGCAGGGGCCGTCCGGTCTGGCACCGCCCGCGGGCAGCCTGCATTCCATTTCCGCACCGGTGGCACGGGTATTGCCAACCGGTGTCGGCCTTGCTTTTACCGATCTCGATGGGCCTTCGGTACACGCGGTGCGCCAGCTCGTGGTACTGGTCAAAAAGGCGCGCTCGCCGTCCCCGGGTACAGCCATCGAGCCGGGGTCGGTGCAGCCGCCTGCCGCGGTGGTCGGTGACGCCATGCACACGGCACGTTGCCTGTTGTGGCTGGAACGCTTGATGGGCTCTGCCCACCGTTCTTCGGCGACGGTGGCGGCAATCGCCACCGGCCAGCCGTCGGTATCCCAGGTGGACCCTGAAGCGCGGGAGCTGATCATCGATGCGTTGGTCATTCTGCAGCGTTCACCAGAATTCCTGGTTCCCGACGAGAACGAGCCCCTGGCTCTGCAGGAGCGTCTCACGATGACCTGGGAAGCGGCCGGCCTCAACGTCACCGACGCCGATGGCATCGTGGTCGAGATCGTATCGAAGTTGCTGGACGGCATGCTGGACGATCCGCTGGTCAAGCCCGAGATCAGGCATTGCATCCGCCGGCTCGCGATCCCACTGGTCAAGGTCGCGTTGCAGGACGGGTTCTTCTTTTTCGCCAACCAGGAACACCCGGCGCGCCTCGCGCTCAATCGGCTGGGCAGCCTCGAACCGTCGATCATCGGCGCCGATCGCTGGCGCGCCACCATCGATCCGCTGATGGATCGGGTAGTTGCCGAATCCGATCAGGGGGGAGCAGTAGATGGTTTTATTCTACGCCAATCGGTATTCAGCGAAGTGCTTCCGCAGCTCGATGAGATCTTCGCCGAGCAGCGCCGGCGCTACGATGAGAACGTCGCAAACGTGGTGCGCGAGCAATCGAAGCAACAAACGCTGCTCGACTCACTGCTTGCTACCACTTCTGCCACGGACAACACCGAGGCCCAGGCCCGTCTGAACCCACCCTTGGAATTGCAGCGTTGGCTCGCCAGGGTCGACCAGCTGCAGGCCGGCGACGTGGTGTACCGGCGTCGGCGGGAATCCAGGACAGAAAAGCTCAGCCTGGCTACGGTGAGCGACGACCATGGCAAATACCTTTTCGTCGACGCCGCCGGCAACAAAGCTGACACCGTTACCCGCCAGGAGCTCGCCATGCAGTTCCGCCGGGGCGAGCTGTGGATGATCGATGCCTCGAAGTCGCCCATCGTGGAGCGTAGCCTGTTTCAGTTACTGAACGGCCTGCACTCACGTATCGTGCATCAAGTCAGCATCGACGAAGCGAGCGGCCTGCTCAATCGCAAAGGACTGGCGGCGCGTGTGGAGCACGCATCCGATGCCGCGGTGAACATGGGATCCAGCCACGCGCTGTGCATACTGGAGCTGGACGCACTCGGTGCAATTGTTCAGACCTGTGGCCAGTCTGTGGCCAGCGAGTTGCTGAGAAAGTTCGTGCGCGTGCTCGAAATTCACGTGCGCGCCAAGGGTATCGCGGCGCGATTGCAGGCCGGGCGCTTTGCGGTACTGCTCCACAACTGCAGTGTCGAAAGCGCTACCGCCGTCATGGAGGGCTTGCGCGCGGAAATGGAGACTTCCCAGTGCAAGTGGCACCAGGAGAATTTTCGCCTGACTATCGGCGTGGGTGTGGCGCCCATCGACGCGCACAGTGTCGGTGTATCGGCGCTTTTCGATGCTGCCGATGAGGCATACGGACAGGCACGGGCGGCGGGCGGCAACTGCGTTCAGATATTTGAGAATCCACACTCCCAAAGAGAGAGCCGGGCGGCGGCCGGCTCGCTGGTAAACAGCGTGTTCGCCAACGACGGGTTGCAGTTACGTTGCCAGCTGGTGACGCCAATCGGTGCCGATGGGTCGGCGCTGCGCCACTATGAGCTTCTTCTCGGGGTCAAGAATGCCCGCGGCGAGACCACGTTGCCGGGCGAATTCCTGCGCGCCGCGCAAGCCGACAATCGGATGCCCGAAGTCGACCGCTGGGTCATCCAGACGGCGCTTCGCTGGATGGCGGACAATCCCGCCAGGGTGGATCAGGTCGACGGCTACTCCATCAACCTCTCCGCATCGACCCTGGCTGACGAGGGCCTGGTCGACTACGTGCGCGGGGTGATCGCGGAAGCTCACGTGTCACCCGGGAAGATCCTGTTCGAGATTACGGAGGGCTCTGCCATCGATTCATCGCCGGTAGGCGTGAACTTCATCCACGCCATGAAGGACTACGGCTGCCGGTTTTCCCTGGACAAGTTCGGCAGTGGGGAGGCATCGCTTGCGCACCTGGAGGCCTTGCCCATCGACTTTGTCAAGATAGACGGCTCATTGGTAAGAGATATCGCCAGCGACGCCAGGGACTTGATGGTGGTCCGATCTCTCAATGAGATTGGCCATTTTCTCGGCAAAAAGACTGTCGCCGAGTGCGTCGAGAGCCAGGAGGTGCTGATGCGACTGCGCCAACTCGGCGTGGACTACGCGCAAGGCTTCAGCATAGAGAAACCGTTTCTGCTCCAGTGAACGCCTGCCCGCGCGGTAGTTGACGGTCTATTCCGTCGTTATGGTTTTGGTGTCGTCGGCGAGCGCAGCGCGCATGGTATGCCAGGCAAGTGTCGCGCACTTGACGCGCATGGGATATTCCTTGACGCCGGTCAACACCGTGAGCTTGCCCAGAAACTCAGTCGGCTTGCCGGCTTGCTGCTCCGCGGTCAGCAGCGCGTGTACCTCACGAAACAAATCTTCGGCCTCGCTGACCGGTTTTCCCTTGAGCGCTTCGGTCATCAGCGACGCTGACGCAGTGGAGATGGCGCAGCCGGCACCGTCGAAACCGATGTCCTCGATGATGTCGTTCTCCACACGAAGATGCACCTCGAACTCGTCCCCGCATATGGGATTGAAGCCGTGGGCCGAGTGATTCGTGCGTTCGGGCTTCTTGGGATAGTTACGAGGATTGCGGTTGTGATCCAGAATCACTTCCTCGTAGAGCTCACGCAGATCCCCCATTGGACGCAATCCTCCTCGGTTTTCATGACCCGTTTCGCCCGGGCGCCGGTTGCCAGGGTATGACCACCCGGCACTTCTGGCAAGCAAGGCAGAGGAACGAGCAGCAATCAATTGGACAGCGTGTACAATTGTCGGGCGCCGATGCGTGGGATCTCTGGAGATTACGGACTATCCGGTATGGCAAGTAACAAGTCGGGACGTCCCCAGTACGTCTACACCATGAATCGCGTCGGCAAGGTAGTGCCGCCCAGGCGCGAGATTCTGAAAGATATCTCTCTGTCCTTTTATCCCGGCGCCAAGATCGGCGTGCTCGGGTTGAATGGCTCCGGCAAATCGACGCTGCTGCGGATCATGGCCGGTCTGGATACCGACATTCACGGAGAGGCGCGACCGCAAAAGGGCCTGCGCGTGGGCCTCCTGCCCCAGGAACCGGCGCTGGATGCCGGCAAAGACGTGCGCGGCAACGTCGAAGAGGGTGTCGGTGAGCTGCTGGAATTGCTGGCGCGATTCGACACCGTGAGCGCGAAGTTTGCCGAGCCCATGGACGACGAAACCATGAACGCCCTTCTGGCAGAGCAGGGCGAGCTTCAGGATGCCATCGACGGGGCGGGCGGCTGGGACTACGAACGCAAGCTCGACATCGCCGCCGACGCACTGCGCCTGCCGCCATGGGACGCCGACGTGGCGACGCTGTCCGGTGGTGAGCGGCGGCGGGTGGCGCTGTGCAGGCTACTGTTGTCGGCGCCGGACATGCTGCTTCTGGACGAACCCACCAACCACCTGGACGCGGAATCGGTGGCTTGGCTGGAACGCTATCTCCAGGAGTATCCGGGCACGGTGGTGGCGGTTACCCACGATCGCTATTTCCTCGACGACGTGGCGGGATGGATTCTGGAGCTGGACCGTGGCCGGGGTATTCCCTGGGAGGGCAACTACTCCTCCTGGCTGGAGCAGAAAGAGCAGCGTCTGGCACAGGAAGGCCGAGAGGAGTCCGCCCACCGGCGCACCATCCAGGCGGAGCTGGAATGGGTGCGTGCCAGCCCCAAGGGCCGCCACGCCAAGAGCAAGGCCCGCTTGGCTCGATTCGAGGAGCTTTCGTCCCGGGAGTTTCAGAAACGCAGCGAGACCAAGCAGATGCATATTCCCGCCGGTCCGCGCCTGGGCGATCTGGTGGTGGAAGCGAGAGATCTCTGCAAGGGCTACGACGGGCGCTTGCTCATGGACGGTTTGAGCTTCGAGCTACCGCCAGGCGGCATCGTCGGTGTCATCGGTCCCAATGGCGCCGGTAAGAGCACCTTGCTGCGCATGCTGGTGGGTACCGAGCAGCCCGACGGCGGCGAATTGCGCATCGGCGAGACGGTGGTTGTTGCCTATGTGGACCAGAGCCGCGAAGAATTGAACGGCGACAACTCCGTATGGCAGGAGATTTCCGGCGGCCAGGACACCATCGTCGTCGGCAAGACGCAGATTCCGTCCCGGGTTTACGTGGGAAGGTTCAATTTCAAGGGCACGGATCAGGAAAAGCGCGTTTCGGATCTGTCCGGCGGGGAGCGCAATCGCGTGCATCTGGCCAAGCTGCTGGTCAAGGGCGGCAACCTGTTGTGGCTGGATGGGCCCAGCAACGATCTGGACGTGGAGACCCTGCGGGCCCTGGAAGAGGCGTTGCTGGACTTTCCCGGCTGTGCGGTGGTCGTGTCCCATGACCGATGGTTTCTGGATCGTGTGGCCACCCACATGCTCGCCTTCGAGGGCGACAGTCGCGTGACCTGGTTCCAAGGCAACTATGCGGACTACGAGGCGGACCGTCGACGGCGCCTGGGCGCCGATGCCGATCAACCCCACCGGCTCAAGTTCAAGCGCCTCGGCGTTTGAGCACGAATTGCCGTTATAATCGCGGCATGCCGAGCAACGACAAAGTCGATCGTCTCATGGATCGCCTGGACGGGATTCTGGATCGGGTGGAGCGCTTGGCGCCCGCCAACGCTCAGGCACCGGACTGGTCCAGCGCCTACGCGTTTCGCTGGCGCAAAGGTCGCGGCGGCGGCTACATCCAGGCCGTGGTGCACCCCCATCAGATCCGTCTGGCGGATCTTCAGGGCATCGACCGTCAGCGCACGGAGCTGGAGCGCAATACCCGGCAGTTCCTGAAGGGTCTGCCAGCCAACAATGCGCTACTGTGGGGATCCCGCGGTACCGGCAAATCGTCGTTGGTGAAGGCCCTGGTCAACCAATATCGCGATGACGGGCTGCGGGTGCTCGAGGTCGACAAGAGTGATCTCATGGATCTTCCCGATGTGGTGGAGGGCATTCAATATCGGCCGGAGCGTTTCGTGCTGTTCTGCGACGATCTCTCCTTCGAGTCGGACGATCCCAGTTACAAGGCCTTGAAGGCGATTCTGGACGGTTCCGTGCATGCGCCGCCGGAGAACGTGCTGATTTACGCGACCTCCAATCGCCGCCATTTATTGCCGGAGTACATGAGCGAGAATCTGGACACCCATCACGTGAACGGTGAGATCCATCACTCCGAGGCTGTGGAAGAGAAGATTTCACTTTCCGAGCGTTTCGGACTGTGGTTGTCCTTTTATCCCTTCAAGCAGGAGCAGTATCTGGAGATTGTCGGTCACTGGTTGAAGAGCTTCCATGTGGGGGCGGGCGACGACCAAGCGGTTCGTGCTGCTGCCTGGCGATGGGCACTGGCACGAGGCTCGCGCAGCGGGCGAAGCGCCTACCAATTTGCCCGCGACTGGGCCGGACGCCAGGGGCTGGGCTGACGCCCCATGAGCCCCGCGAGCAACATCGCCATCATCGGTGGCAGCGGCCTCACTTCCCTCCATGGCCTGGAGATAACCCATCGCGAAGTGGTTCGCACACCCTGGGGTGAGCCGTCGGGAGCGATCTCCCACGGCACCCTGGCGGGGGAACGGGTCGCATTCCTCGCCCGCCATGGTTCCAGTCATACGATTCCGCCCCACAGGGTGAACTACCGCGCCAATATCTGGGCGTTGAAAGAGATCGGAGTCGAAAGAATCGTCGCGGTGGCGGCGGTGGGGGGTATTCACGCGGCATTCACGCCGGCGATGCTTGCCATCCCGGACCAGATCGTCGACTACACCTGGTCGCGAGGCCACACCTTTTACGAGGACGATCTCTCACAGGTGGTGCACGTGGAGTTTGCCGAGCCCTACTGTGCGCAGCTGAGGAAGACGTTGATTCGGGCAGCTCGTCAGGCCGGGGTCGAAGCTCTGGATTGGGGAACTTACGCCACCACCCAGGGCCCGAGGTTTGAAAGCGCTGCGGAGATCGACAAACTGGAACGGGACGGTTGCCACATGGTGGGCATGACCGGCATGCCGGAAGCCGGGCTCGCCCGGGAGGCGGGCTTGAGCTACGCTCATTGCGCGGTGGTCTCGAACGCGGCGGCCGGGCGCGGTGAGGCCGGAATCACCATGGAGAACATCCGGAAAAACCTGGAAACCGGCATGCGCTCGGTGCGGGCCCTGTTGGAGAGTTTTCTGCAAGGGCCGTGAGCGGGCCGCGTTAACCGCCGCTACCGCTTACGCCCGGGACGGGGGCCGGGGCTGGCTCGCCGGCGCTGCTGTCACCCGTCGTCGCATCGCTTTCCGCCAGTGGCGCGGCCGGCGGTGGCGCCTCCTCGGGTAGCTCCACCGGCCACGCCTCCACCAGCATGCCGAACAACGGGTGATCCAGGTAGTGGAGCTCGACCGAGCGCATGCGCCGGCTTTCGGTAAGGCGAAAAAGTCGCGTTGCCACATCTTCTTCGGCCAGCAGTTGCTCGATGAGCGCCGTGTCCGGGGAATCCGCCAGCGGCGCCTGGGCGCTGGCACCGCCAGCGGGGACGGGCGCGCCGGCATCGCTATCCATCGGGCGGTAATAGAGAAGATCGGCTTGCACGTGAAGATAGCGCGCCCGGTGAACTCGCACAGTCCCATCGAGGGCCGCTTGGCCCGGGTCGCGGGCCACCCGTATGCGTGCCGAGAAGGTGGGCGCATAGCCAGGCTCAGGGAATACCGCCAAGGTCTCGCCGTCCGCGCTCACGGGCCCGGGGCCAGGTGCCGCGATGGTTCCCAGCGCTGCGTTGTTGTTTCGCACGTGCACCGCGCGCGCGTCCTCGGACGGGAATCCCGGCTGAATCCACGAAATATGCAGCAACGGTTGATAGGCGCTGGATTTGTTCAGCCGGTTCCAGGCATCCATCAGGCGGTATTCTTCCGGCGGCACCAGCTGAAAGGCACGCGGCCGGAGCGCGGAGGGTGGCGCTTCAGTCCCGGTCCCTGGTGTCGCATCGCCTGGCTGTCCGTTCGGCGATTCCACCGTAGGCTCTTCCGGCATCAGGCCCGCCACGCTCAGCTCGACGGCATCGGCAATTTCCGGGAAGCCGGGCTCAGCGGGCCAGGCTTCGGCGTTTCGCCCCAGCTCGCTGGTGCGTTCGAAGACGATGATCTCCACCGCGTACCAGGTCATTTCCTCCTGGCTCTGAGCCTGGGCCCGGGGCGCGCCGGGCAACAGCAACGCTATCCCGGTGAGAGCCGATAAAAGGAACTGCGTGCGTCTACCCATGCGCGCCATTCTACACGGGCTCGTCATGCCGCATCACGCATGGAGAGTGCGTCCAACAACCCGTCCAGCGCATGGATACGGGCGCTGCCGGTTTCGAGCTCCATGGAGAAACGTAATTTATCGGTACCGTCGAGTTTATAGATAGCCGGATCATCCTGGATCAACCTGACGATGCTCGCCGGATCCACTTGCGGCTTGGCACCGAAAACGATGCGCCCCCCCTGGCCGCCCACATCGACCTTGCGTATTCCCAGCGGGGTCGCCTTGAGCTTGAGCTCCGTTATCTCGAACAGATTGCCAAGCGCTTCCGGGAGTAGACCGAAGCGATCGATCATCTCTACCTTGATCTCGTGGATCTCTTCTGTGTTTCCGGCGCTGGCGATTCGCTTGTACATGATCAGCCGCGCGTGTACGTCCGGCAGATAATCTTCGGGGATCAGGGCCGGCACCTTGAGATCGATTTCCGCGCCATGGTCCAGCGCTCGGTCGAGCTCGGGATTGCGCCCGGCTCTGAGTGCCTCTACCGCGCGCTCCAGCAGCTGTGTATAGAGCGAGTAGCCCACTTCGTGAATCTGTCCGCTCTGTTCCTCTCCGAGGATCTCGCCGGCCCCTCGGATCTCGAGATCGTGTGTGGCCAGGCTGAAGCCGATGCCCAGATCTTCCAGGGACTCGATGGCTTCCAGGCGTTTTACCGCATCGGCGGTCATGGCCCGTTGCTCGGGCGCGATGAGGTAGGCATAGGCGCGGTGGTGGGAGCGCCCGACGCGCCCCCTCAGCTGGTGAAGCTGGGCAAGGCCGAAGTGGTCCGCCCGGTTGATGATGATGGTATTGGCGTTGGGAACGTCGATGCCCGTTTCGATGATGGTGGTGCACACCAGTGCGTTGAATCGCTGGTGGTAAAAGTCGAGCATCGTGCGTTCGAGATCCCGTTCGCGCATCTGACCATGGGCAATGCGTAAATCCACTTCGGGAACCAGCTCGCGCAGCTCCCGGGCAATCCGTTCGATGCTCTCTACTTTGTTGTGCACGAAGAAGATCTGACCGCCCCGGTGAATTTCGCGCAGAAATGCCTCACGGATGAGTGCCCCGTCCCACTGGCGCACGAAGGTCTTGATGGACAGGCGCCGCTCAGGCGGAGTTGCAATCAGAGACATGTCCCGCAGCCCCGATAAAGCCAGATTCAAGGTGCGCGGGATCGGCGTGGCGGTCAGGGTGAGCACGTCGGTCTGCGCGCGCAAGGACTTGAAGCGTTCCTTCTGGCGCACGCCGAAGCGATGCTCTTCATCGATGATCGCCAGTCCGAGCCGTTTGAAACGGATTTCCGACTGCAACAAACGATGAGTGCCGATGACGATGTCGACGCTTCCGGCCGCCAGATCGGCCACCACGCTATCGCGTTCCTTGCGCGAGCGAAAACGCGACAGCTGCTCGACCCGCACCGGCCAGTCGGCGAAGCGATCGGAGAAAGTCTGATGGTGCTGTTGCGCCAGCAGCGTCGTGGGTACCAGCACGGCGACCTGCCAGCCGTCGTGAACAGCGACGAAGGCGGCGCGCATGGCGACTTCCGTCTTGCCGAAGCCCACATCTCCGCACACCAGCCGGTCCATGGGTCGAGCCGATGCCATATCGGCGAGCACCGCGTCGATGGCGGCCTGCTGATCCGGTGTCTCCTCGAAGGGGAAGCCCTGCACGAAGCCGCTGAGCTCACCCCCGTGGAGATGAAACTGGTGGCCCGGGCGCGCCGCCCGGCGCGCATGACTGTCCAGAAGCTCGGCGGCCACGTCGAAGGCCCGCGACGCTGCCTTCTTGCGCGCCTTCTGCCACTGGGGGCTGCCGAGCTTGTGTAGCGGCGCCAGATCCGATTCCGCTCCGGTGTAACGGGAGACCAGATGCAGCGAGGAGACCGGCACGTAGAGCTTGTCGCTGTCTGCATATTCGATGCAGAGAAACTCACCGCTCACGCGTTCCGTGCCGATGCTCTGCAGGCCCCGGTAGCGGCCGACGCCGTGATCCTCGTGCACCACGGGCGCACCGATATTGAGCTCGGATAGATCGCGCACCAGGCTCTCGGCGTCGCGGCCGCTGGTTCGGCGCCGCCGGCGCTGCATGGTGCGCTCGCCGAAAAGCTGCGATTCGCTGACGATGGCGATGGCGGGATCCAGCAGCACCGTTCCTTCTTCCAGGGGCGCCACGGTGAGCCCCAGGGGTGCGTCGCTTGCCAGAAAATCCGACCAGCTCGCGAATACCGTGACGACGACACCGTTACTGGCGAGCGTATCGTTCAGCACCTCGCGCCTACCCGGTGTTTCGGCCACCAGGAGCACACGCCCCTGGAACTTGCCGAGAAAATCCTGCAGCAGGGCCAGGGGCCGCTCGGCGCGAGCGTCGACGGGCAGGGCGGTGGCAACGCGACTCGCGTAGCGGTGGCTGGAATCGTCGGCGTCGAATCGCCCGATCTGAATTTGCGCATAGGCTTTCAGATGGGCGAAAAGCGTGTCCACGGGTAGGAAGACGTCCGTGGGCGCCAGCAGCGGACGCTCGCGGTCGTGACGGCGTTGCTCGTAGCGCTCGCCGATCTCGCTCCAGAAAGCTTCGGCGGCATCGTGGCTATCCTCCAGTATCACCACCAGCGTGTCTTCGCGCAGGTAATCGAACAGGGTCGCCGTTGTCTCGAAAAACAGTTTCAGGTAGTACTCGATTCCGGCCGGTGCGAGGTTCTGGCTCACGTCCCGGTAGATGGGGCAGGCCGTCGGATCGCCCTCGAAGTGTGCCCGCCACTGGCTGCGAAAGCGTGCGATGCTTTCCGCCGTCAAGGGAAACTCGCGCCCGGGAAGCAGACGGACATCCGTTACGCTGGATACCGAGCGTTGGGTCTCCGCATCGAAGCTGCGGATGCTATCGACCTGGTCGTCCAACAGATCGATGCGGTACGGGAATTGGCTTCCCATGGGGAAGAGATCCAGCAGCGAGCCACGAACCGCGAACTCGCCGTGCTCCATCACCTGACTGACGCGACGGTATCCGGCGAGCTCCAGCCGGCGCCGCATCTCGGTGAGATCCAGGGTGTCGCCCTGGCTCAGCATCAGGCAGTTGGCGTCCAGGTATGCACGGGGTCCGATGCGCGCCATGAGCGTCGGCACCGGGACGATGAGCAGGTGCCTGGCTCGAGACGAGAGGCGGGCGAGGGTGGCGAGCCGCTCGGAGATGATGTCCTGATGGGGTGAGAAGACGTCGTAGGGCAGAGTCTCCCAGTCCGGGAAATTAATCAGCGGCGTGTTTTCCCCGGCGTCGCCGAGAAAGAAACGGATTTCGCCTTCCAGGCGCCGGGCGCTGGCGGCGTCGGGCACAACAACCATCAGTGGACCGCGGTGGGCGGTGGCGGCGCTGGCGATGGCAAGGCCGCGGCTGCTGCCGTAGAGCGACGTCCAGCGCTCGCGCCTGCCCGTTGCCGACGGCAATCGGGGGGTGAGGGCGCTCAAGCTGCTTGGTTCCGACACTTGCGTGATGTGTTGCCGGGCGCCGTCGGCACCCATGGGTGGATATGTCCGGGCGGGCCCGCGCGGCATTCTACCGGCCCGGCGGGCTGCGTCAAAGGGAGCGGGCATGACGGTGTCGCACCCGCCCCCCCGACGGCGTGTGACGGGCGTCTCAGCTTCGGGGGCCGGCGGCGGGAAACTCCCCGGCCCGGCCTTTGTCCCATGTTAAGGTAAGTGCTGTCTCTCTCTCGGGGGATTCCTGCCTACGGGGCCACAATGGATATGCGCGATCGGGTGAAACGGCCAAAACTGCTCCTGACGAGCCTGGTTTCGTTGCTCGCCATGGCGGGGCTGTTGCCACCCCTGGCCAGCGCCGGCCAGATCGAGTCGTCGGCCTATTTCCACCTTCGCCAGGGCATGTCCGAGAGCGAGGTGCTGGTACGCGCGGGCCCGCCGGATCTGGTCACTTCACCGGGAGTGGAGGCGGTGGAGGTGAAGCACGGCCTGGTGGAGCAAGGGGACAACGGCGAAGTGACCTTCGATTCCTTCCGTCGCACACGAATTCCGACGCTTTCGCGCTGGCACTACGTTCCCGGTCCCGGAGAAACGGATCCCTTCATCACCATCGTCACATTCAGAGCCGGAGAAGTGTGGGAGCTCGAGCGCACCAAGGTTTTCTCCCGTTACAAACCCAGCAGCACCGGGTCCGCGTCGGGTCAGGGGCCGGCCACCACTACCGATATTCAGCGCCAACGCGCCGACAACACGCTTAAAGCAGCCGAAGCGTACGCGGCCACCCGCGCCAAGCTGAAAGAGCAGGCCGGGAATGACGCTGCCGGTACGGCGCCGGACAGGAAGACGACGATTTACAAAGGCGTGCAGCCGGACGGCAGCATCTACTTCGGCGACTCGCCCCCCGGCGAATCCTCCGGGGTTGTGTCGGTAGATTAAATGGGGACAGATCTATTTATTGAAGGGGGTCACACGTGACCCCCTTCAATAAATAGATCTGTCCCCATTTAATCTACCGAAGCACGGCCTCCGGGCCGTAGCGCCTGAACATCTCGCGGAAGTAGCTACGGTAATACGCCACGGCGCTGGCGCCGTTGGCGGTCACGTCGAATATGCGCCAACCCTGCTCATTCCAATAGAAGCGGAAATCCATTCCGGAGAACATTCCGTTAGCGGTGGTCATCCGCGTACGCACCGTTGCTTGGGCGCCATTGGCGGTGGAGCGCGCCGGATAAACGTCGAATCGTGGCAATGGCCGCGCATAGGTGCCGAGGTTTTTCGCCAGCGCCGCAAGAAAGAGATCCTTCAGCAATACGGTCATGCGCACATTCTGGGCAGGGGTCAAGCGCCGGTACATGGGGCCCGCGGCCCAGCGCGCCATATAGGTGAAATCGAAGGACGGCGCTATTTCGCGTTCGAGAAAGGCGCGAATCGCCTGGGGCGGTGGGTTCTGTGCGCCTATCAGAAAACCGGTCAATCGATCGACCCCGCGGCGCACGACCTGGTCCGGGGTTGCCGGGGCCGGTGTGTACCCGGGTTCGTAGAGCGCGTCCCCCTGGCCGTAGCCGGGTTGCGCGAACAGGTGAGCAGACGCCAGAAGCAGTGCGGCGGCGAACGCAGTTCTCATGTATATCCCCCCCAGGATGAAATTTTGGGGCCGGATCCGACCCCCGACTTCAGTCGACGTCGTCCGTTACGGCTTCATTTTCGTAGCTGAGCGAAAGCTTGCCGTCTTCGACACCGACGCGAACGTTGCCGCCACCTTCCAGCCGGCCGAACAGCAACTCCTCGGCCAGCGCTCGCTTGATGTTTTCTTGAATAATGCGTGCCATGGGCCGGGCACCCATGAGCTTGTCGAAGCCGTGCTCGGCGAGCCATGCGCGAGCGTTCTCGTCCACCTCGATGATGACCTTCTTCTCTTCCAGCTGACTCTCCAGCTCGATGATGAATTTGTCCACCACGTGGCCGACGGTTTTCTCGTCCAGGGGGCCGAACTGGACAATGGCGTCCAGCCGATTGCGAAATTCCGGCGAGAACATTTTCTTGATCGCTTCACCGCTGTCGCCGCTGTGGTCCTGCTCGGTGAATCCGATGGATGGGCGGCTCATCTGATCGGCGCCGGCGTTGGTCGTCATCACCAGCACGACGTTGCGAAAATCCGCCTTGCGCCCGTTGTTGTCCGTCAACGTGCCGTGGTCCATGACCTGCAGCAGCAGGTTGAAGACATCCGGGTGTGCCTTCTCGACCTCGTCGAGCAACAGCACCGCGTGAGGATGCTTGGCGATGGCTTCGGTGAGCAGCCCGCCCTGGTCGAAGCCCACGTAGCCCGGTGGCGCGCCGATTAACCGGGACACGGTATGGCGCTCCATGTACTCGGACATGTCGAAGCGAATCAGCTCGATCCCCATGATGCGGGCAAGCTGCACGGTCACCTCTGTCTTGCCGACCCCGGTGGGGCCCGAGAACAGGAAGGAGCCGATGGGTTTGCGACCTTCGCGCAAGCCCGAGCGCGCCATCTTGATGGCGGCTGCGAGGGTATCGATGGCATCATCCTGCCCGTAGACCACCATCTTCAAGTCGCGATCGAGATTGCGCAGAACGTCCTTGTCCGACGTGGAAACCGTTTTAGGCGGTATGCGCGCCATCGTCGACACCACCTCCTCGATATCCCCGACGCTGACCACCTTGCGCCGCCTGGACGGCGGCAGCAGTTTCTGCCGTGCCCCGGCTTCGTCGATGACGTCGATGGCCTTGTCCGGCAAAAAGCGGTCGTTGATGTAACGCTCGGAGAGTTCCACGGCAGTGCGCACCGCCTGGCGCGAATATTTGATCGAATGATGCTCCTCGAAACGCGACTTGAGGCCATTCAAGATCTTGACGGTCTCTTCTATGGTGGGCTCGCTGACATCGATTTTCTGGAAGCGCCGGGACAAGGCCCGATCCTTCTCGAACACGCCGCGGTATTCCTGGTAAGTGGTGGAGCCGATACAACGCAGATCGCCGGACGCCAGCATCGGTTTGATCAGGTTCGAGGCATCCATGACGCCCCCGGAGGCAGCGCCGGCGCCGATAATGGTGTGGATCTCGTCGATGAATAGAATCGCGCCGGGCTCCTTGTTCAGTTGCCCCAGCAGCCCCTTCAAACGCTTTTCGAAATCGCCGCGATACTTGGTGCCCGCCAGCAGCGCGCCCAGGTCCAGGGAGTAGATGGTGCTGTTCTCGAGCACGTCCGGCACATCGCCGTCCACGATCATCTTGGCGAGCCCTTCGGCAATGGCGGTCTTGCCGACACCGGCCTCGCCCACATAAAGAGGGTTGTTCTTGCGCCGCCGGCAGAGAATCTGCACGGTTCGCTGCACCTCGTTGCGCCGGCCGATGAGCGGATCGATCTTGCCGAGCAGCGCCTGCTGGTTGAGATTGACCGCATAGGCTTCCAGCGGTGACTTGCCCGGCGACTCCGTGGGCTTGTCGTCTTCGGCGCCGGGTGCGAAGGCATCACCATCTTCGTTGTCGTGAACTTTGGAGATGCCGTGGGAGATGTAGTTCACCACGTCCAGGCGGGTGATGTTCTGGCGATTGAGGAAATACACCGCCTGGGACTCGCGCTCTCCGAAAATGGCTACCAGCACGTTGGCGCCGGTTACCTCTTTCTTACCCGATGATTGGACGTGAAAGACCGCGCGTTGCAGCACGCGCTGAAATCCGAGTGTCGGCTGGGTTTCCCGCTCGTCTTTTACGGGCAGCATCGGTGTGCTCTCTTCCAGGTAGCTGACGAGCTCCTGCTTGAGCTTCTCGATCTCGGCCCCACAGGCGCGCAGAATCTTGCTGGCCGTTGGATTGTCCATCAACGCCAGCAACAAGTGCTCGACAGTCATGAACTCGTGACGCTTCTCCCGTGCTTCCCGGAAGGCGGAGTTCAATGTGGATTCCAGCTCTTTACTCAGCATGCGTGGGGCTCGCTTTGAAGTGTCCTGCTAGGCAGATTCCATCGTGCAAAGCAGTGGATGACTGTTCTCTCTCGCGTAGTCGTTGACCTGCGCAACCTTGGTTTCGGCAATCTCGCGCGAAAAGACGCCGCACACGCCATTACCCTGGGTGTGAACCTGTAACATGACTCGTACGGCTTTTTCTCTATCCATGCCGAAAAAATACTCCAGTACGTGCACCACGAACTCCATCGGCGTGAAGTCGTCGTTCAAGATCATCACTCGGTAGAGCGGCGGCCGTTTGAGCTTCGGCTTCGCTTCTTGAACTGTCAGGCCACTATCGTCGTTGCCACGGGGCTCGTCGGCCATAGGAAGATTCTAGCTTATCTCTAGGGCCCTTCCAGACGGCACATACCGGTAACGTGACGGTGGTCGTGCCGACTTCACGGGCGGGTTAATGAGTTGCCACCCGACCCGGAGGCAACCTATGGACGGTCGCGGGTCCGGGGTCGGTGTGCCGGCAAGCGGGCGTCCGCGGCTTTCCCGTGAGCGGCACCGTACCACTATACCACCGCCCCAGGGCCTTCGGGCCCCACCCAATCGACTTCAGCCGGGTGTCCCGCCCATCATTTCGATGAAGCGCTTGGCGCCCGGCGAGAGGAATTTGCCGCGACGCAGCACCAGCCCGTAGGAGCGGCTGGGGAAGTATTTTCCCAGGGGCAGGACCGCCAGCCCCTCATTGTCGGTAAGGCAGATGGCCGAGACGATGGAGACGCCGAGTCCCCGCTGCACATATTTTTTGATCACTTCCCAGCCGCCGGCTTCCAGCGTGACCTTGTATTCCACGTTGTGCTGCTGAAACACGAGATCCACGACGCCCCAGGTACTCAGGTGCCGGGGCGGCAGAATCAGCCCGTAGGGACTGATGTCCTGCAGGGTCGGCTCAGGCGTTTTCGCCAAAGGGTGGTCCGGGGGGGTAATGAGCACCGTGTCGTAGGTGTAGATGGGCTGATAGGAGATGTCGTCGGGGAGCTCCAGCATGGAGCCGACGGCAAAATCCACCTCATCGGCGCGCATCAGGGCGAGGCCGTCACGGCCGGTGACGTTGTGCAGGCGCAGCCGGATGCCCGGGTGCTGCCTGGCGAAGTCGGCCATCAGCTCCGGCAATATGTACAGGATGGTGGACTCGCCGGCGGCGATATTGAGCTCACCGGAGTCCAGATCGCCGTGCCGTTCGGCAAAGGCCTCGGACAGATGATCGATGCCTTCCACCAGCGGCAAGGCCAGCTCGTAGAGCACATGCCCTTCCGGGGTGAGCGAGATGCGCGGGCCCTTGCGCTCGAACAGGGTGATGTCCAGCTCCTGCTCCAGAGCGCGGACCTGCAGGGATACCGATGGCTGGCTCAGGAACAGGCGTTCGGCGGCCTTGGAGATGCTGAGGCTCTGGGCCGAGTAGCAAAAGGCGCGCAGCTGCTTGAGACGGTTCTGCTTGTAATAAAAGCGTCGCGAGCCGGTGGCCATGGCGCAAGCCCTGCTGTGGGACGGGAGCTAATATTAACGTAGCCAATAATGACCATTGAAACAATTGGCTTGTCATATGCTACCTGCCCCATAGCATGCTCCCAGGGGAGCAGAGCGACTGACGACAGGAGCAGAATCATGAGCCAAGAAAGTGAAATCCGCGCGCTGGAAACCGAATGGGCGGAGAATCCGCGCTGGCAGGGCGTCGAGAGAAGCTTTTGTGCCGAGGACGTGGTCCGTCTACGGGGCTCGCTGGCCATCGAGCACACCCTGGCCCGGCGTGGTGCGGAAAGGCTCTGGCAGATGCTGGGCGAAGAGCCCTATGTCAACGCCCTGGGGGCCCTGACCGGCAATCAGGCCATGCAGATGGCCAAGGCGGGACTCAAGTCCATCTATCTGAGCGGCTGGCAGGTGGCGGCCGACGCCAACAACGCCGGCACCATGTATCCGGATCAGAGCCTCTACCCCGCCGACAGCGTGCCCACGGTGGTGCGCAACATCAACAACGCTTTTCGACGCGCCGACCAAATCCACCATGCCGAAGGCGACGACAGCATCGACTGGTACCTGCCCATCGTCGCCGACGCTGAAGCTGGTTTCGGCGGTGTGCTCAACGCCTTCGAGCTCATGAAAGCCATGATCGAGGCGGGCGCCGCCGGCGTGCACTTCGAGGACCAGCTGTCATCGGCGAAAAAGTGCGGCCACATGGGCGGCAAGGTCTTGCTGCCCACCCGGGAATCGGTACAGAAGCTGACCGCGGCGCGCCTGGCGGCGGACGTGAGCGGTGTACCCACGGTGCTCATGGCGCGCACGGATTCCCTCAGCGGGGCCCTGCTCACCAGCGACGTGGACCCCCAGGATCATCGCTTCCTCACCGGTGAGCGTACCGTCGAAGGTTTCTATCGGGTGCGCTGCGGCATGGAGCAGGCCATCGCCCGGGGACTGGCCTACGCACCCTACTGCGATCTCATCTGGTTCGAGACCGGCACGCCGGATCTGGACGAGGCACGGGAGTTCGCCGCCGCCATCCACGCCCGCTACCCGGGTAAGCTCCTGTCCTACAACTGTTCGCCGTCCTTCAACTGGAAGGCCCATCTGGATGACGATGCGGTGGCGCGCTTCCAGAAGGATCTGGGCGCCCTGGGCTACCGCTACCAGTTCATCACCCTGGCCGGTTTCCATGCCCTCAACTACAGCATCTTCGATCTGGCCACCCGCTACCGGGAGACCGGCATGACCGCCTTCGTGGCTTTGCAGGAGCAGGAGTTCGCCGCCGAGTCCCGGGGCTACACCGCCACCAAGCACCAGCGCGAGGTGGGTGCCGGTTACTTCGACGGCGTCACCCAGGCCATCAGCGGCGGCAGCAGCTCCATCACGGCCTTGAAGGGCTCCACCGAAGAGGAGCAGTTCGAGGATCCCGCCGAGGAGAAGAGCCAGGCCGTCGCCTGAGCGGCTGTAGGCGCGATCGCTGTAGGTTGGGCTGAGCGCAGCGAAGCCCAACATGCCGATCGCTGTTGGGCTTCGCTGCGCTCAGCCCTACCTACAGCAGCAGTTTCTCCAGGATCCGCTCGTAGATCCGCGACAGCGTCTCCAGCTCCTCGACGCTCACGTGCTCGTCGATGCTGTGGATGCTGGCGTTGACCGGGCCCAGCTCCACCACCTGCGCGCCGTTGCGGGCGATGAAGCGCCCATCGGAAGTGCCGCCGCCGGTGGACGGCATGGCGTCGGTGCCGGCGACTTCGCGCACCGCTGCCCTCGTCGCGTCCAGGAGCCGTCCGGGCGTGGTCAGAAAGGGCGCGCCGGAGTGGCGCCAGGTGAGTGTGTAGTCGAGGCCGTGGCCGTCGAGTATTGCCTCCACCCTGTTCTGAATTCCGTCCGCCGTGAGCTCCGTGGAGTAGCGGAAATTGAACATCGCCTGCAGCTCTCCGGGGATGACGTTGTCGGCGCCGGTGCCGGCATTGACGTTGGAGACCTGAAAGGAGGTGGCCGGGAAGTCGTCGTTGCCCCGATCCCAGACTTCTGCGTCAAGCGTCGCCAGGGCCCGGGCGAAACCATGGATGGGATTGACCGCGCCCTCGGCATAGGCCACGTGCCCCTGGATCCCGCGCACCAGCAGCCGGCCGTTCAGGGAGCCCCGCCGGCCGTTACGCAGCCGATCGCCGATCCGCTCCTGACTGGACGGCTCGCCCACCAGGCACCAGTCGATGCGTTCGCCACGCTTATCCAGCTCCTCCAGTACCCGCACCGTGCCGTCCACCGCCGGCCCTTCCTCGTCGCTGGTGATCAGCAGGCCCAGGGCGCCCGGGCAGTGGTCGTGGTTGGCGAAGAATCGCTCGCTTGCGGTGACGAAGGCGGCGATGCTGCCTTTCATGTCCGCGGCGCCGCGGCCATAGAGGAAGCCGTCCCGGATGCGGGGCTCGAAGGGTGGCGACGACCATTGGCTTTCCGGGCCCGCCGGCACCACGTCCGTATGACCGGCAAAGACGAACAGAGGTCCGGGTGCTCCGTTGCGTGCCCACAGATTGCTGACGTCGCCGAAATGCAAAGCTTCGCAGGCCAATCCCAGGGCTTCCAGGCGCCCGCGAATAAGCTCCTGGCAGCCGGCATCCCCGGGCGTGACCGAGGCGCGCGCGATCAGATCCATGGCCAGGCGGAGCGTGGGTGTCACGGAAGATGGGGCCCCGTCAACCCTGCTCCTCGGCGTCCTCGTCGGGGATCATGTAGCGGAACAGATAGAGAATCTGCGCGAATATGAACAGGAACATCAGGCCGGTGAGGCCGAAGAGCTTGAAGTTTACCCACGTGTCGGTGCTGAAATGATAAACCACGTACAGGTTGAGGGCGCCCAGGCACGCGAAGAACACACTCCACGCCAGGTTGAGCACCATCCAGACCTTTGCCGGGGGCGCGAACTTGGAATCGAAGAATCGTTGCACCAGGGTTTTGCGGCCGATGAACTGACTGCCCAGGAAGGCGATGGCCAACACCCAGAAGAACACCGTGGACTTCCACTTGATATAGATCTCGTCCTGCAGCAGCAGGGTCACGCCGCCCATGCTCACCAGCAGTGCCAGGGTGATGAGATGGACCTTTTCCACCCGCCGTTTGCGCAACCAGGTGACCGCCACCTGAATGCCGGTGGCGACGATGATGACCGCAGTGGCGGCGAGAATGCCCTGCTTGGGATCGTCGAACCACTTGAAGGTGAGGAAGAACAGCAGGATCGGAAAGAAATCGAACAGTAGTTTCATGTCTCGGGGCACATGGTTGAGAACTTGGCAGTATACTCCATCTGGTCCCCGCAACCCGGGGCCGGGCCGCCGTGGCGTCGCCTGTCCGGCTTCGAATCCGCCGTGAGCCTGTATTGAGCCAGTACTTCGAAATTCACGCCGTCAACCCCCAGCAGCGTCTGATCACCCAAGCGGTGGCGGTCCTGCGGGCAGGTGGCGTCATCGTGTATCCTACCGACTCATGCTATGCCTTCGGTTGTTGCATCGGCGACAAAGCCCCCATGGAACGTATCCGGCGCATCCGCCAGCTGGACGACAGCCACAATTTCACCCTGGTATGCCGGGATCTGTCGGAGCTGGCCAGCTACGCTCGCGTGGACAACAGCGCCTTCCGGCTGCTGAAGGCGCTGACGCCGGGAGCCTACACATTCATACTCCCGGCAAGCCGCGAGGTGCCCCGGCGGTTGCAGAATCCGCGTCGCAAGACCATCGGTCTGCGGGTGCCCCGGCACCCCATCACCCAGGCCCTGCTGGAAAGTCTGGGAGAGCCCCTGATGAGCTCGACCATGGTGCTGCCCGGCGACGATTTGCCGCTCACCGACCCCCGCGAGATGATGGAGCGCGTGAATTCTCGAGTGGATCTGGTCATCGACGGCGGGTATTGTGGTCTCGAGCCTACTACCGTGTTGGATCTCACGGGGGAGACACTGAAAGTCTTGCGCCATGGCCGCGGCGACGTGAGTGCGCTGTCCCTATGAGCACCCACGGTGACCATCCGTTGACCCACCTCCCGACTGCCATTGCCAGGCGAGGAAGCCGGCAGTTTTGAGTTCCGTACCCAGTCAACACCAGCGTGTCCTTTCCGGCATGCGCCCCACCGGCCGTCTGCACCTGGGCCACTTCCACGGTGTCCTCAAGAACTGGGTGAAGCTGCAGCACGAATACGAAAGCTACTTTTTCGTCGCCGACTGGCACGCGTTGACGACCCACTACGAAGATTCCGCGATTATTGCCGACAGCGTCTGGGAAATGGTCATCGATTGGCTGGCGGCGGGCATCAACCCTGGCGACGCGACCCTGTTCATTCAGTCACGGGTGCCGGAGCATGCCGAGCTGCATCTGTTGTTGTCCATGATCACCCCTCTGGGATGGTTGGAACGCGTGCCCAGCTACAAGGACCAGCAGGAAAAACTACGCGAGCGCGATCTGGCCACCTACGGTTTTCTCGGCTATCCGGTCCTGCAAAGCGCCGACATTCTCGCCTACAAGGCGGGCCTGGTGCCGGTGGGTGAGGACCAGGTTGCCCACATCGAGCTCACCCGGGAGATCGCACGGCGCTTTAATTTTATCTTCGGCCGCGAGCCCGGATTCGAGCAAAAGGCCGAGGCGGCCATCAAGAAGATGGGCAAGAAGAATGCGCGTCTTTATCGCGATCTCAAGCGGCGTTTTCAGGAAGAAGGCGACGCCGAGGCGCTGGAGATAGGGCGCGCGCTGCTGGAAGACCAGCAGAACATCACGCTGGGCGATCGCGAGCGCCTGTTCGGTTACCTGGAAGGCGGCGGCAAGGTGATTCTTCCGGAGCCGCAGCCACTGTTGACCCCCGCTTCGAAGATGCCGGGTCTCGATGGTCACAAAATGTCGAAGTCCTACAACAATGTGATCGCGCTGCGTGACGACCCGAAGCGCGTCACCGAAAAACTACGTACCATGCCCACCGACCCGGCCAGGGTGCGGCGCACCGATCCGGGGGAGCCGGAGCGCTGCCCGGTGTGGCAACTGCACCAGATCTACTCCAGCGACGAGACCAGGCAGTGGGTGCAGGAGGGTTGTCGCGGCGCCAAGTTCGGCTGCCTGGATTGCAAGCAACCGGTCATCGATGCGGTGTTGCAAGAGTTGCAACCATTGCGTGAACGGGCCGCCGAGTACGAGGCCAATCCCGACATGGTGCGCTCCATCATTGCCGAGGGCTGCGATCACGCCCGCGACATGGCGCGCGAGACTCTCGAAGACGTGCGCCAGGCCATGGGACTCGAATACCGTTGGCGGAGCGGAATCATGATCGACAACGACGACAATAGCGACAACGATACCGGCAACGACGGCAATCCCGCGGGCGAGGACGAAAGCGAGACTGCCGCGCTGACCGACGAGCCCCGTCAGCAGGAGATGCCCTTCGCGGTTGTCGAGGGCGTGGCGGTGACGCAGTTGCCTCGGGATCTTTATATCCCGCCGAACGCTCTGGAGGTCTTTCTGGAGGCCTTCGAAGGCCCTTTGGACCTGTTGCTCTATCTCATCAAACGCCAGAATCTCGATATCCTCAACATTCCCATCGCCGAGATTACCCACCAGTACATGGAGTACGTGGATCTGATGACGGATCTGCGCCTCGAGCTTGCTGCGGAGTATCTGGTCATGGCCGCCATGCTCGCCGAGATCAAGTCGCGCATGCTGTTGCCGCGCCCGGAGGTGGAGCTGGACGAGGAGGGCGACCCAAGAGCCGAGCTCGTCAGGCGGCTACAGGAGTATGAACGCTACAAGCAGGCTGCCGAAGATATCGATGCGCTGCCGCGGGTGGGACGCGATCTCTTTCCCACCGAAGCAGATGCGCCATTCGTGGAGGTGGTCAAACGCCAGCCCACGGTTCGGGTGGAGGATCTGGTGATGGCGCTCGCCGATGTTTTCCAACGTGCCCGCATGTATTCCCACCACCATGTGCTGAGCGAGCCGCTGTCGGTTCGTGAGCGCATGACATCGATACTGGTGGCCTTGGAGAATAAAAAATACGTCGACTTCACATCCCTGTTCGCTGTCGATGAAGGGAGGCGCGGCGTCATCGTGACCTTTCTTGCGGTGCTGGAGCTGGTCCGCGAAATGCTCATCGATTTGGTGCAGGCGAAACCCATGGGACCCATTCACGTTCGAGCGCAGACATCATGAGCCAGGAAAAGGTAAAGAATATTCTCGAGGCAGCGATGTTCGCCGCCCAGCGTCCACTGGCCGTCGACGATTTGGCGGCGCTGTTCGAAGGCAGCGATTGGGCGCCTGAGCGCAAAGCCATTCGCGAGGCGCTGGCGACACTCACCGAGGAATGGCAGGAGCGCGGCATCGAGCTGGTGGAGGTGTCCAGCGGCTTTCGATTCCAGGTGCGCAAGGAATTCTCGAGCTGGCTCGGTACCCTGTGGTCGGAACGCCCGCCCCGGTATACGCGGGCGTTGCTGGAGACCCTGGCATTGATCGCCTACCGCCAACCCATCACCCGTGGGGAGATCGAGGACGTGCGGGGAGTGAGCGTCAGTCCCTCCATCATCAAGACCTTGACCGACCGCGAGTGGGTTCGCGTGCTCGGTCACAAGGACGTGCCCGGACGCCCCGAGCTTTTCGGGACTACCCGCGCGTTTCTCGACAGCTTCAGCCTGAAGAGCCTGGACCAACTGCCGCCGTTGAGCGACATACAGGACATCGACGAAATGCACGACGATCTGTTCGCCGCCGTTCCGCTGGTGGCGGTGGTGGAGAATCAGGACGAGAACCAGGAGCAGGGCCAGGGTGAAGACGAAGTCCAGGACGAAATCCAAGAGGAAATCCAAGAGGACGAAACCCGCGCCAACGGTGAGCCGGCCACGAGTGGCGCGGATTGAGTGCCGTCGCGTTTCCATAAGTAACGTGATGGCTGAACGGCAAGCCGTCACCGAGAAGTTACAGAAAGTTCTGGCGCGGGCGGGCTATGGTTCCAGGCGTGAGCTGGAACGTTGGATCGCGGCCGGCCGCGTGAAGGTGAACGGCAAGCCTGCCACCATCGGCACGCGGGTCACGCCCGGCGACACCATTCATGTGGATGGCAAGCGCCTGGGACGCCAAGCGCTTGGGCTGCAGCCCGTGCGCGTGCTGCGCTACCACAAAAACGCCGGCGAGATTTGCAGCCGACGCGCGGATAGCCATCGTCCCACCGTGTTCGATAACCTGCCACGGCTCAAAAGCGGCCGATGGATCGCTGTCGGTCGGCTGGATCTCAATTCCAGCGGATTGCTGCTGATGACCAACGACGGTGGCCTGGCCCACCGGCTCATGCACCCCTCCAGCGCTCTGGTGCGTGAATACGCGGTGCGCGTGCGCGGTCAAGTCACTGCCCGGACCATTCGCGCGTTGCGCCACGGCGTTCAATTGGAAGACGGTCCCGCCAAATTCGAGACCATCGTTCACAAGGGCGGGGAGGGTGTCAATCATTGGTATCACGTCACCCTCCGGGAAGGTAGAAATCGCGAGGTTCGCCGCCTGTGGGCTTCCCAGGGCGCTCAGGTCAGTCGCCTGACGCGGCTGCAGTTCGGGCCCGTGAGTCTGCCACGAAGCCTGTCGCGGGGTCGCTGGGACGAATTGTCGGACCGCCAGGTGGCCACCTTGATGAAAGCCGCCGCCAAATCTTAGGGAAGCTCGCTGGTCTCGCGCAGTAACGGATTGCCGACTTCTTCCAGCATCGCCGTCGGTAACTTTGCGGATGCTTCGCGCGCTGCTTGCGGTGAGTCGAATCGCCCGTACAGCACGCGGTAGCGGGTGGCATCGCCGTCGCTCGAATGTATGCGCAGGTCCAGGGACGGATAGCGGGCCACCAGTCTGTCCACGTTCTCCCTGCTTTCAGACGCGAACACTTGCAAGGTGTATGCAATAGCCGGAACGCCCGGAGCGGGCGCTGGAACAGTATTCGATACAGGGTTCTTGCTTGGCCCGGCACGTAGCTCCGCACGCAGATCGCTTATGCGGCGAATGAACGGCTTCTGCCCCTGGCCGCGAAGTTCCAGGGGAAGCGCCTGGTGGGCGAGGCGCGCCTGCTCCTCGTTGGCAAAAGCGCCGTGGACCAGGCGAAACCGCGGCTTCCGGCCTTCGGTTGTGAGCAGGCGCAGCGCTATGTCCGGATATGCGGCGGTAAAGTTGTCGAGCCGATCCAGATGCTCTACTGCGAACAACTGCAGTGTAAAGTCGTCGTCCCGTTGCGCCGCCAGCCACTGTGACCCGGTCAGAGCCGTCTTTTGCTCCTCGGGCACGACCCGCGGTCGCTGCGGTGCAAACGGCTCGGGCATCTCCGAGTCGATGCCGAGAAATTCGCCGAAGCCCGCCAGTCGTTTGCCGGTGGTGGTGGACAGTCCGCTGCCGTCGAACTCGGCCAGCGCCTTGTGGGCATTGATCTCCTCGCCAAGCGCCTCGGACAGGCGGCGAAACCACGGTTCGGCCCGTGCCTCGGCTTGCTCATTGGGCGTCAGGGCATTCCAGTTGTCGCGAAACTCCGCCAGGTTCTCCCTGGACCAATCTCTGGTGGTGAGAAATTCCTCCACCAGGCCGCGGGCCGCTGAAACGCGTCTGCCGGGGAGTCGCTGAGCGTCGGTGGGGAGGCTTGCGCCGGGCATCATGGTCTCACGTGAGGCAAGAAACGCCCAGATGATGGCGAGCACCACACATGCGCCGATGATCAGCGGCAGCGGCGAACCGCGGGTGCTCGCATCCGAAGACCGGGCGACGGCGAAGTCTGCGGTTTGTACCGGCGATGATTCGATGGCGATCTCGCCCGTGACGATGCCATCTATCAATTCACCACGCAGCAGCGTGTACTCGTCGTACTCGAGCTGACCGGTTGCGTAATCCTTGGCCAATCGGCGAAGCTGGGATCTATTCATCGGTCACCAACAGGCTTCATCAACTCAGCTCACGCACCAATCGGAATCCGGTTAGATCATCGGCGTCGCCGGAGTGAGCCTCATCGAGCTCTGGTCCGCATTCGGTCAGCGGATCGCTGTAGGCACCGCCGCGCACAGTCAATACCTGACCGTCACGCACCCACTCCCTGGCATTGCCCGCATAGTTAGCGAGTCCCCAACCGTTTTGCTGTCCGGATCGCGTGTTTATCAGGGCGTGCCCGGCAATCACTTCGCCCGCGGACAGTACGCGGCAATTGAACTTCCGCTCCGGTTGCAGGCCGTTGGCCTTGGCGGCGTGCTCCCATTCCGTGACGGTGGGCAGTCGGTACACCACCTGGCGGCCGGTCTGCCTGGATGCCTGTTGCGACAGCCAACGGGCATACGCTTCTGCCTCCGCCACGGAAAGATCCGTCACCGGTAGCCGAGTATCGGCGCCTTTGCGCGCAGTACATTGTCGACTCTGTGTGCAGAAATGATTGAAGTCGATCACGCTGACCTCATACTTGCCGATGGCATAGGCCTTGTCGAGGCCGGCACCGGTGGGGACCACCACCATCTCCGGACCCTTGCGGCCCGCCACCAGGTCATAGCAGGTGCCGCCCGCCCGGGCGCCGTATCCTGACAGCGCGTCGTGGCACCGGCCTTTGCGCGGGGCCTGGATGCGCAGTCTCCGGAACTGCGCGTTGTCGTGCCACAGGGCGACGATGCGCGCGTGACGGTCATCGAAGCGCTGCTGCTCGCGGGCCTCGGCTTTGTCGATGCCCGCGGCGTAGTCGCCATACGCTTGCCGAGCCTCCTGCATGGCGCGCTCGAGGTTCACGCGCAGGGCGGCGATGTCGGGGTGACGTGGATGCTTCTTTTCGGCTTCGCCGAGGACCTGAGCCGCTCGGCTGAGCGCGCCGTCGTCGAGATTTGCCCGCGCGCTGTCGAGTTCCGGTAACGGAAGCGCGCGCATCGCGGTCAGGATACTCTGCTGCCGGGGCAGGATTGCGCGGGCCGACAATAGCAAGCGGCGGCTCGCTTCCGGGTCTTGTACCGCCAGCGTGCGGGCACTGGCGACTACCGTGCGGGCGATAGCCGCCTGCAATTTCGCCCGCTGGCCGGGGGCAAGCTCGGCGACATTGTTGATTACCGGCTGCAGCGCTTCCATGTCCGCCACCGTGCTCGGCCTTTGCCGGCGAATGCGCTGCTCCACCACCGCCATGAGATCGTCCGCCAGCTCGCCCCGATGGGTGGGAAACAGCGCGTCGAACGCAGACAGCTGTGGGGCAACCTGGTCGGCGATGGGTTGCGCTCCGCGCGCGTGCTCCAGCACCGCCTGTGAGCGCAGCGCCGCCAGCTCGGAGGCCATCTGGATGTGGCGATTGGGATAGCGTGCCTGCAGACGAGCCAGGTCGGTTGCCATGGCGGACACATTCAACGGTTGCGGATCCGACAGGCGGGCTCTCAGAGTGCGTTCGAAGCGCTGGTTCTCCAGCGCGATCTCGTATCCTGCCAGGCGCGCACGCAGCTCCGTGTGCTCCGGCCACTGCTCGAGGCCTGCGCGCGCCAACGAGATGGCGCCGCTGAAGTCCCGCCGGGTGACGCGGCTGGCGGCCAGGCGCGCGTAAGCCTCGGCAAGCGCGCGCCGGGCGTGCTCGCGCACGAAAGGGTCGTCCTCCGCCAGTCCGAGGGCGCGAAGTTCCTGCAGAAGACTCTTGGCCTCCTGTACCTGATTGGTTTCGGTCTTGCTTCGAAAGTCGGCTTTCATGCTGTCGATCAGCGCCGCCAGACGCTCGCTGTCCCGTTGCGCGCGGAGCTCGGCCTGTGCCTCCGCCAGCATCTGGGTTTCCACGTCGTAGGGAGGGAATCCGGGGTGAAACACCCGTCCGGTTTCGATGAACGTCAGTGCTTCGTTGAAGCTCGCGTCGCGTCGCGCCTGGCGCGCCTGGAAGAGAAAGTGTCCGGCGATGCGATCACGTTGCTGGACCAATACTTGGTGACCTCCAGGGAGCAGCACCAGAAGCTCCTTGTACGGTCGTTCCAGTGTCGCTCGCCAGACGCTTCCAGCACCAGGATTTTCCAGCAGTGCGTCGATGGTCCGGACGCGCTCTCTTATACGCGCGTCGGCAAGCACCGTCAGCGCGATTCCACCGCGGTTCACGGACACCGAGTCGGGTAGACGTTCCCGGGCCGCCCGCAGATAGTCGATACCGAGCAGTGGTGCGTACTCCTGCAACAGCTTCCATCCTTCCTGCCAGGCTTTTTCCGAGGGCTGCGTGTCGAACAAACGCTTGAACTCGCCGTCCATCGCTTGCTCCAGGCGCGAGGTTGCGCGCGCCAGCGTTGCGCTTGCGGGATCCAACTCGGCCAGAATCAAAAGGTCCTCATGGTTTGCGGCGAAGTCATCCATGGTCTCCAGCGCCGCCAGACGCTTCGCCAGGCGCGCCTCCACATCGGCGACACGCTGTTGGTTGGCCACCCGGACCAGCTCGGTCTGCACCTGAAAGCGCAGATCGTGGAGTGCGGGATCGTCGGGCGCGAAGGCGAGCCCGGCGCGCACCAGAGCCGCCGCCCGTTGATGATCGCCCGCGCGACGCGCCACCTCGGCAAGCTCCCCGTAGCGAAGGCGCAATCGGTCGTCGCGCAACAGCTCGTGAGCCGGATCCATTCGGCCAACGGCATCGAGAATGTCTCCGATGTACCGAAGGCCCTCGCCCGGTATCAACAGGCCCGCTTCGAGATAGAGATTGAATTGGTGCACGAGGCGGTCCAGAGCATTCTTGCGCCGGAAATCGAGCTCATTACCGATCTTCAGCGCCGCGGCCGAGTCCGGATACAGCGCTTCGAGAACGTTCACCTGCCGGCGGGCCTGATCGTAATCATTGCGCCGGTGCACGGGATCGAATGCAGCGAAAATGCGCTCTTCGAAATGTTCGACGATGGCGCGGCGCGCGCGCTCGTCATCGAGGATATCCCGTTGCAACTCGGGCGGAAATGTTCGTACGAAGGCAAGCCACTGATCGAGGCGCTCATCATCCGCCTGGCCGATGTGAGCGATGATGGCGCGCGGCGTGCGCTCGTCTTCCATGATCTCGCGCAGTTCCCGATCGCCGAGGCTGGCGGCCTGGGCGAGTGCGTTGCGGATGTTCTCCATTCCCGGTCGTTCCAGCGCCGCGATGACGCCTTCATGCTGGCGCTGATTGAGCATGTTCAGTGTCGGCTTGTAGGCGAGAGCCGCGATCAACAGCAACGCGGCGACCGCGCCGCCGACCGCATAGGTCGTGGTGCTGTGCCGGCGCCGGATGTCGTCGACGAACTGCTCGACCGTTGCGGTGCGCTGCTGGCGATGTAGAGCGAGGCCTTTGGCAAGCCCACGATTTTGTCGTTTGGAGAGCTTGGCCACCCGCGCGGGGCGCAGCCCCAGCTCTTTCGCTTTTGGTGCACTCTTCTTGCCGTAGGGGTGGCGTCCGGTGAACAGCTGGTAGGCAAGAATGGCCAGCGCGAAGATATCGTCACGTGGGTCGGGGTCTTCGCCTTCGAACATTTCCAACGTGGCATAGGTGGGCGTCAGGGCGCCGAGCTCTTTGGGGTCGAACAGCGTCGTTTCGTCTTCTTCCGAGTCGCCCTTGGACTTCGAGGCGCGCGCGATGCCGAAATCCAGCAGCTTGACGGTTTCTTCGTTGGTGATGAAGCAGTTGCCTGGTTTCAAATCCGAGTGCACCAGACCGTTTTCGTGGGCGTAAGCGAGGCCGGCTGCCAGCTGCTCGATAATGGACATGGCTTCGTCCACGGGAAGCCCGTCTGCGGGCAGCGCCCGGATGAAGGCATCCATGGGCTGACCTTCCATGACTTCCATGGTCATGAATACGGTTTGCGTGCGTTCGTCGCGGTCGAAGTCGTAGACGGTGGCGATGTTCGGATGTGCCAGCCGCTGTTGCTTGGAGGTCTCGCGTTGCAACGCGATGAAGGCTTCCGGGTGCCTTTTGAAGTCAGCCTGCAGAAGCTTGATGGCCACGTAGGGGTTGCGGTCCTTGGCCTCTTCCTTGAGGAGGTCCTTGCCCTTCCACACCGCCCCCATGCCACCCTCGCCGAGCTTGCTGATGAGTCTGAAGCGGCCGCGCAACACCTCGCCGGCCTGAAACTCCCGCTCCGGGACATCGCTGTCGTCATACAACCCCGGCCACATGGTGCCCGTGGGTTCCTCACCTGTCCCTGCCGCACCCACGTTGGTAACGGTGGGATCCGGGCGTTCATCCGCCGCCGGCGGATGCTCCATGGCGACCCGGCGCCTGGCAACCTCGTCGTCACTGTAGCCGGCCGCGGGATTGAGCTCCGTGGGACCTTCGGGTGCACCGAGGCCGCGGTGCATGGCCGTTGTGCTGTCATCCACAGTAGCGCCGGGAGCGACGCCCAACTTTGTGGCGTTTTCCCCCGACAACGCCATCAGCTGATTGCGCAGGGCCGTGTACGCCGGTTCCGGCAGTCCCTTGAGCCGCGCCCTTTCGAGCAACATCAGCGCTTCGGTGGCGGCGCCGTTGGATTCGCCCAGCAACCGTTCCGCGCTGGCCTGCAGGCTCTCGAGATCCACTTGGCCGCTGGCGTAGTCCCGCAGCAGGTGCTCGAACTCCGTCACCGATGTCTGGCCTCAGACCGGCGGAAGCGGTTCATGGCGCTCAGTGTCGGTTTCCTCTTCCACATCCGTCTGCTCGCGGTCATCGGCCTCGGGGCTGCGCTTTTGACTCCCCGGCGGGCCGTGGATGGCAACGGTAATCACCGTGACGTTGTCCCGGGCGCCGATGGCGAGGGCGCGTGCCAGCAGCGTGTGGCTCAGCTGGCTTGCGTCGCCCGCCCGGGCCATGACCGACATTTCCTCCTCGGCCACCTCTTTTTCCAGTCCGTCGCTGCACAGAATGAAGAGGTCGCCTGCCTGTATGGGGACGATCTCCACATCCAGGAACAAGCCGTCGGCGGCGCCTACAGCCCGGGTGACCAGGTTGGCGTGGGGATGGTCCACCGCTTGCTCGGGCGTGAGAACGCCGCGTTCCACCAGCTCTTCCACCAGCGCATGGTCCTGACTGATTTGTTGCAAGCGGCCCTCTCGACGCAGGTACATGCGGCTGTCTCCGGCCCACAGGCACAGGGCGTGCTCGCCGTGGATCAGTAGAGCCACCACGGTGCTGCCGATGGTGTGGGTCTCTTCCCGCTCGGCGTAGTCGCGCAAGCGCGTATTGGTCTCCACCAGGCGCCGCTCCACCGTATCCACGAACTCGCTGAGCGAGCCCGGTGGCTCCAGGGAGTCCATTGCCGACACCACCATATGGCTGGCCACATCTCCGGCGAAGTGCCCGCCCATGCCGTCGGCCACCAGCCACAAGCCCAGATCCGGACGCTCCAGATAGGCGTCCTCGTTGAGCGCGCGCACCGCGCCGACGTCGGTGCAGGCACTCGAAGTCCAGTCAAAAGGCGATTGTTCACTCATGCCTGCTTACCCAGCCGCGCCAATCGGCCGCCGGCGGCGTCGAGTCCATGGCTGGCGCAATCGCTCGTGCGCCGCTGGGGTTCCGTGAGTAGCATAGGCTCTCATTAACGACGACCGGACGGCTGTTCCCAGCCGACTGCCAGCCGCGAGGCTTTCGGCAGCCGGCAGGAGATAAGTGTAATCCTGTTGCGGTGGCTGCGCATGGATGGGCAACCACGGTCGGGCTGACTGTACCGGTTGCATGCTCGCGCTGCCCCTCTGGTGGCGGCGTTTCGGGGGGTGGATTTCCGCTGCATCCTGGAGATGGTCCATGGCATGCACCACAATTGAGAGTTTACATGGAATTATCCTGTTAACCGATTGAGATACCTGGGGCAGATGCAAGGGCTGAAGACAAAAAAGATCCGCCCCCGGAGCAGCTGTAGCATTATCCTGCCGCCGCTGGCCGGTGCGCTGGCTCGTGGCTGCCGTCCTGTGGCTGCCGGCGCTGTCGGGCACAGCCGCTGCCCGGCGGCGCGACGCCGGGTGGCGCCCTGCCGGTGCCGCCCTACGTCGCCCCCGGCGCCACCCAGTCCGGCGGATCTCGAGCCCTTTCCCGGTTCCGCCTGCGGTGGAGCGGCCCCTGGATGCAGAGACCGGCGAGCGCCTGTTCGTGGCGCGCTTCGTGCTCCAGGGCGCCGTGGATCATCCCCGGGAAGGGGTGCGGCTCGCGGATCTGGAGGATCCTGGTGGAGGACCTGCGGCGTGAGCACCTGGGGCTGGTCGACGTGGATGACAACGGTTTCACCGTGGCCGAGCGGGAGCGTATCAGCGACGTGGTGCGCGGGTTGGTGGATGCCGAGGACGCAGACAGGGATACGGCCGCGCTGGAGGCACTGATCCAGGGCTTGCGCCAGCAGCGCTATCGCCGCTTGGCGGGCATGACCATCGGTCAGATTCAGGAAGTCGCCGCCGCCGTCACCGAGCGCTACCGCAGCGCCGGATTCATTCTCGCCCAGGCCATCATCCCGGCCCAGGAAGTCGACGACGGCGTGGTTACCATCGAGGTGTTCGAAGGCAAGTTGGGCACCGTGGTGTTCCAGGGCAACGAGATGTATCGGGATGCGGTGCTGGCCGCGCCCTTCAAGGAACTCATCGATGCGCCGGTCACTGCCTCCGGCGTGGAGTCCGCCATTCTGGCCACCAGCGACTTTCCCGGCATCAGCGTGTTCGGGGTGTTTCAACCGGGCACCCAGGTGGGTGAGACCGATCTGGTCATCCGTGTGCAGGATGAGCGGCGCTGGCAGGCGAGCTTGCGCGCCGACAACTACGGAACCCGATTCACCGGCCAGTATCGGGTGTTCGCGGATGTGCAGGTGAACAACCCGCTGGGTATTGGCGACCGCTTCTACGCCGCTATCTTGCGCCAGTTCGACCCCACCAACGGCAAATTCTGGAAGCTGGAATACGAACTGCCCGTGGGTTTGCCGGGCACCAGCCTGGGCGTCAGCGGACAGAGAAATCCCTTCGACGTGGGCTCGGATCTGGCGGCCGCGGATCTCTCGGGAGAATCGGAAATCTTCAGGCTGTTCGCGCGCCATTCACTGGTTCGGTCGCGTCAGAAGAACATCTCCAGCATCCTGACCTGGCGGCGCAGTAACGCGACCACCAGCCAGGCGGGTATCCCCATCGCCGAGGATGTGTTGTCGGTAGCCGAAATCGAGTTCGATTTCGACAGCATCGACAGCCGCGCCCGGGGGCTCAACCTGGGGGCACTGGGCTTCACCTTCGGCCTCGGTAATCTGCTGGGGGGCCACGGCGCGAGCGAGGCGGCTATGCAACCTGTGCCGCCCAGCCGCCGGGGCGCCAACGGTGAGTTCGCCAGCAACGATTTTTTCAAGACTTACGGCAGCTATTCGCGCCTGCAGACCGTGAGCAACGACATATCGGTGCTGCTGCGCACCGAAGGCCAGTGGTCCTCGGACCTGCTCACATCCCTGGAGCAGTTCAATATCGGTGGGCCTGCCAGCGTGCGCGCCTACCCGGTGGCGGAGGCATTGTTCGACAGCGGTGTGTTCGGCTCTCTGGAGCTGACCGTCAATGCCCCCGGCTTCTCCCAGGTTCCGGCATTCGGCGGCCTCACCTGGGGTCAGGTGCTGAAAGTGACGTTTTTCAGCGATTTCGCCTACGGCAGGCTCAACGACCCGGTGGTGTCCGACCGCGCCAGCGCCAGTTTCTACGGTTACGGCACCGGGCTCGCCTTCGGAATCCCCGGCGAGCTTCAGGGACGGGTACAATACGCCCGACCGTTCTCCGGCGCCGATACTGCCAGCGACGGCGACGACGACCGCTGGTGGTTCGAACTGACCTATCAGTTCTGAGGGTGGCCGAGGGCCGAATGTGTGACAACGTTCACAGTTCTGGACGCAAGGCCCGGGTTACCTATGCTTATGCCAAGTTGATCACGATGGGGTAGTTGCGCGCCGGGTCCCGATGGAGGAGGGAGGCGCGCATGGGCCCCGGACAAAGGGGTGTTGCGACGGTTGCCGGGGGGCATCCGTGCATCCCAGGGTACGCCGAATGTTGAATAGTCCGAGGCAACACGCCCACCGTGGGCGGCCGTCGCTGGTGCCCGCTGCCCGCGTCGCCGCCATGGCGGGCCTGCTGTTGTCGGCGCTCGCCCATCCCGGCGCGGCCCTGGCCGGGCCCACCGGCGGCCAGGTGGTGGCGGGCAGCGGCACCATCGCCCGGCCCAACGTCAACACCACGCTCATCCAGCAGCAATCCCAGTCCCTGGCCATCGATTGGACGGGTTTCGACGTGGCCAGCCACGAGCAGGTCAGGTTTCAGCAACCGTCCTCCTCGGCGGCGGTGCTCAACCGCATATTCAATGAGTCGCCCAGCCAGATCCACGGCAGCATCCAGGCCAATGGCCAGGTGTTCATCATGAATCCCAACGGCGTGGTCTTCGGTCCCGGCGCCCGGGTCGAGGTGGGCGGTCTGATGGCCTCCAGCCTGGATATCGATCTTGCCGACTTCATGAACGGGCATTATCGGTTCAGTGCGCCCGACGGCAGCGTTCCCGGGGCTGTCATCAATCGCGGCCTGATCGAAGCCGCCAGCGGCGGCGGCGTCGCGCTGCTCGGCGGGGCGGTGCGCAATGACGGCGTCATCATCGCCGAGCTGGGTTACGTCCTGATGGGCTCTGCTCGCCAGGCCCTGGTGGATTTCGACGGCGACGGGCTCATCCGCTTTCATGTGGACAGCGCCATTCTCGAGGATGCGGCGGGTCAGGGGTCGGAGGAGGGCGCCACGGTAGTCAACAGCGGCGAGATCCGCGCCGACGGTGGCCAGGTGCTGTTGAGCGCGGCGGCGGCCCGGGGCATCGTCGATAGCGCCGTCAACAATCAGGGCATCATTCGCGCCGCCAGCATCGAACGCTCCGCCGGCAGGGTGACACTGTCGGCGGCCGGTGCCGACATCGAAAACTCGGGCACCATCGACGTCTCCGCATCGGGAGCCATGGACGCCGGTTCCATAACGTTGACCTCCGATGCCGGCGTTCGCAACCGCGGCAGTCTTGTTGCCGATGCCGTCGCAGGCGACGGCGGCCGCGTGACCCTTGCCGGCGCCGGACTTACCCTGCTCGACACCGGCAGCACCATCTCGGCGCGCGCCACGGGCGGCCGCGGCGGCCAGGTGCGGGCCCTGGGCGACTCGGTGGCCATGTTGTCCGCCGCCACCATCGACGTGTCGGGCGGCTTCGGCGGTGGCACGGTGCTGCTTGGCGGTGACTTCCAGGGTGCCAACCCGCTCGTGGCCAATGCCCGGCTCACGGGCGTCGCCGCCGGCGCCCTCATCAATGCCGACGCCACCGTCGCGGGCGACGGCGGCCGCGTCATCGTCTGGTCCGACGAGACCACGAACTTTTACGGACGCATCAGCGCCCGCGGCGGTCCGTCCGGCGGCGCCGGCGGATTTGCCGAAGTTTCCGGCAAACAGCATCTGGCATATCGTGGCAGCGCCGATCTCAGAGCCGCGGACGGCAGTCGTGGAACACTGTTGCTGGATCCGGAAATCATCGAAATCCGCGGCGGCGGATCCGGCGGGCAATTTTCCGGCAACAGCGCCAACAGCGGCGCCGGGGCCATACTGTTCTCCGATACCGGGCCCAGTGTCGTCTACCAGTCCGAGATCGAGGGCCAGAGCCAGACCGCCGACATCATCCTGCAGGCCAGCCGATCGATTTCAACCGCCGGCGACTTCAACAACGGCGCCCTGATCCTCGCGCCCAACAGTAATCTGCTCATGGAGACCCGCAATCTCGGTAGCGGTGAAACCGGCCTCATCAATCTCATCGGCAGCAGCCAGGGGGCGGGCCTGAGGATCACGACCTCGGGCAGCGGCACCATCTACCGTGCGCTCCGGGGTGGGTGGTGATCGCAACACGCCGATACTGCTGCCCAGCCTGGTCTCTGCCAGCGACATACAGATTTCCGCCGGCGGCGGTCCCGCCTCCTCGGTGCTGGTGTTCGGCACCGTGACCGGCGCCAACATCGACATCGACGCCACCGGCTCGGTCACCGTGGTGAGTGGCGCGCGCCTTGCCGCCGGCGGCAACGGTACCGCACTGACAGTGGACGCCACCGGCATCACGCTGCTGGACGGAACGGGCAACGCCGCCACGGTCAGTAACAGCGGTACCGGCACCCTGTCCCTGACATCCTCGGGCGCCGCCAACATCGTGCTGGGTGAGAACGCCATCGCCAGCGGCGTTGGCTTGCTGTCGTTGAGTTCCGGGCAAAGCATCATCGCCATCAACCTGACCGACCTCAGCGACATGGTCAACGAGATCACCAGCGCCGGCGCCGTGTCCCTGACGGCGGCGAAAGATATCGGCAGCGACACCGCCCACATGGAGATCGGTGGTGTCAGCCACTTGATTCTGAATCTGGAGGAAGGCGACTTCTTCGTCTCCGGCTCCGATGGCGCCGGTGGGCCGGGACGCGCCTTGTCGGGCTTCAGCTTGAATCTGGAACCGGAAGACAACGGCGACTACGTGGTGGAGAATTTCGCCGCTCAGGTTTTCGATTTCGCCCAGGGCAGCTTCGGCGATGATCTGGTCATCCGGGGGCTTACCAGTGCCTCGCTGCTGGATCTGAGTATCACGACGCGGGATGAAGGTATCGCCATCGGCGGCGCCGGCGGCGCCGGCATCCGCCTGGCCGGCGCCAGCAATGTGACTCTCGATTCTCACCAGGGCATCGAGGAAGTGGTCTTCGACGACGGCGCCACGGTGGTCGCCGAGATCACCACCGACGGCCGCCTGACCCTGGTGGCGAACGGCCATATCGGCAGCAACGGCTTGCTGGACGTGGCCGCCGGCGCCAGCGGTGTATCGGCGCTACAGGCCGCCTCCACCGGCGGCACCGTGGGCGTCAACGGGCTGGACGCCTTGCGCGTCGAAGGCAGCGGCATCAAGGCCGCCGGCGGCGGGAAACTCACCTCGGCAAGGGCGCTCACCATCGCCGCGGATGTCGAGAGTGGCGGCGACATGACGTTTTCCGCCGGTAACGACGCCACCCGCGCCGGCGACGACCTGACCATTACCGCCGGCGCTGTGGTGACCTTGAACAGCGCCAAAGCCGCCGTGCTGGCTTTCAATGCCGGCGACAACATCGTCTTCGATGGCGGACGTATCGAGGCCGCCGGCCTGGTCAGTGGCAGCAACGGCCACCGAGTGGAGTTGCTGGCTGACTTGGAGAACGGTGGCAGCGACGGCGTCGTCGGCCAGGTGTCGCAAACCGGAACCGGTGTCAGCGTGGCCGCCCATGGCTTGAGCGTCGCCGCCGGCGGCGGCATCGGCGCCAACGCGCCGCTGCAGACGGCGGTTGCCACCCTGTCGCTGGAAAACAGCACCGCCGGCCACGTGCAGATCGCCAACCAGGGAGACCTGACGCTTGTCGGGCGCTTCAGCAACGCCGCCGCCGGCGGTGGCCTGACCCTGGTGAACGACAACGGCGCGGTTAACACCGGCACCGCCCGGGTGACCAGCAGCGCCGGCCTTCTGACCTTGGAGTCACGGCAAAGCGACGCAATGGCCGCGCCGGGCGATAGCGCCCGCATCACCATCGGCGCCAGAGGTCTGCATTCCACGGGCGGGGAAATCGTCGTCAAGGCGGCGGACAGCATCCACGTGAACAGCCACGTGATCAGCGGCGGCGCCGACGTCACCATCCAGGCCGGGCTGGACAGCATAGAGGCGGCGCCGGATGCCATCGGCGATCTGCGCATCGCCGACGACATCGACACCGGTGCCGGCGAGCTGTTGCTGGGCGCCGGCAGCGCCATCGCGCAGCTTGCCGGGCGCATCAGCGCCGCCAGCCTGCGCAGCAACTCCGGCGGCGCTACCACTCTCCATCAGAGCAACAATGCTGTCCATCGGTTTGCGGCCACCGCGGGTGGCAACGTCCGTTTGAGCAACAGCGTCGCCCTGGCCGTCGGCCCATCCCAGATCGGCGGAGATCTGCAAATCGACAATGCACAGGGCTTGAGCGTCGCGGATCTGGTGCGGGTGACCGGCACCGCAACCCTGACCACCACCGCCGGCCACATCGACGGCGCGGGTGGGCGCGTGATCGCCAACGGTCTGGCTGTGGATTCCGCCGCAGGCATCGGTGTTGGGGCGGCGTTGGAAACCGAAGTGAGTGGCGCCATCGCGCTCCGCAGCCGCGGCGCCGGGGCCAACGGCGACATCCGCATCCTTCAGCAGGGCAGCCTCGCCACCAGTCAAATGCAGCTGACCACCGACTCCGCTTCCGAGCAGACGGTCTCCGTCGCCGCCAGGGATGTGCTGACCGTGGACAAGGATCCTATCGACACCCCGGACCTGCAATCCGGCGACACGCTGGAGTTGGACGCGACGCGCATCGCCCTGGCGGAGAAAATTTCCGGCAAGGACGTGAACCTGCGCTTCAAGGCGCCCGTTGACGTCACCGGTGCGTCGGTGTTCATCAATCTGGGTCAAGGTCTGCTGACTTTCGATGAAAACGTGTCGCCGGGTTCCAACACCACATTGACCTTGGACAGCGAGGTCGTGTTCGCTTCCGGCCACGTGACCGGCAAACCCGACTCCAGCCTGGTTATCTCGGATGTCCTGAATCTGGTCACCGATACCACCATCCAGGTGGACAATCTTCGCCTGAGCGGCAATCCGGCATCGCTTACCGGCGGCGGCAACCTCACGCTGCTGCCGGCGACCAATGGCAAGGACATCGTCATCGGTGGCTTCGGCGGGTTGGTGCCCGATGTCACCCTGGCGACCCTGCAGGGCTTCGGCGGCGGCCGCGTTCTGGAAATCGGTGTGCCCACGTTACCGGCCACCAATTCGCCCTTTGCCGGCAACGTACGGGTCGACAGTGGCCTGTCGGTGGGCGACGCTGTGCTCACCATCGGTGGTCTCGGCGACGTGACACTGAACAACCACGGCGATCCGCTTATCAGCGATGGCGCCATCAATATCATCGCCGTGGGCGACAGGCAGGTATTCCCGGGTCTGGTCAATCACGCAGGCGGCAATATTTCAGACACCGACGCCAGTGCCGGCGCCTCCGCCACCCTCCAGGCGCCGGTGGTAAACACCATCGCCCAGGGGCGCGTGGGTAGCGCCAGCAACGCTCTGGAAGTGAAGGTGGGCTCGGGCGGGCGCGCCAACTTCGTCACCGGCGCCAGCGACGCCTTCATCAATACCGTGCCTGGCGGTGAACGTGTCACCAACATCGCGGGTACCTCCATCGTCCTGGCCGCATTCCAGGCTCAGGGCTTTTTCTTCGATGCACTGAACCAGGCGGCCGTGAGCCGCACGGTGGGTCTGGAGACAACCGGCCTGGAGACCACCGGTCTCGGTGAGTTGCTGTATGTGGACGAGGGAGTATTCCTGCTCCCGGATCCCTATACGACGCCCATTCAGGCGACCCTGCTGCCGGCCCTGGCAGATCCGGACTTTCCCGCCGATCGGCGCCCGGATGATCCGGACGACGAGGCAGCGTGGCAGACTTTCTTCGCCAGCGTTCTCAAGGACTACGTGCAGTCCCGCTACCTGCTCCGTGAAGACGCGCCGGAGTCCGAACGCGCCGCGGTGGATGCGCGAATCGAGGACGAATGGCAGTCCCTGGTGGCGTATTTTCAGGGTATCCGAGAGCGGGAACGGGCCGCCATCCTGACCGGTGATCCCGTCCCCGGCAGCGGCGGTTAGACCGACCAGGCTCGAGCCGCTATCCGGCCCCGCGGGTGCTTGCGCTGCAAGCCGTTCGCCGCCGTGCTAATCTTCCTCAGTGACGCACTTCACGACTCTCCGACTTCGACCTTCGTTATAAAAATCAAGTACATAAAAAGGTATACGGCCCCGGTCAGAAAGCTGATCGACAACGCCGGGGGCGGGGGGCAACGAATAGTGGACAATCGGATCTGACGGCCGGAGAACTGCCTGAACCATGGCGAAAGAGAGCGCTTCGCGAGCCATCGTATTCGCGGACATCAGCGGCAGCACGCGCCTCTATGAAACTCTTGGCGATGCAATCGCCCGCGAGCTGGTGTCCCAGTGCCTCGACGTGATGACAGAGCAGGTCAACAGGCACAACGGCGCCGTCATAAAGACAATCGGCGATGAGATAATGGCCACTTTCGCCACCGCCGATCGAGCGGTGGAGGCCTGCATGTCCATGCAGGAGGCGGTCACCGAAGATCTTCCCCAGCGTAACAAGAACACGCCGCCGAATTTCACCATCCGCATCGGCATGCATTTCGGTCCGTGCATACTCGAGGGCGGCGATGTTTTCGGCGACGCAGTGAACGTGGCCGCGCGCATGGCCGGAATCGCCAAGGGTGGTCAGATCATCACCACCCAGGATACCGCCGCCGCGCTCTCCCCGGCCGTGCGCTCCAGCACCCGGCATCTGGATCGCATTCCCATCAAGGGCAAGTCCGAGGACGTGGATATCTTCGAAGTCATCTGGCAGGCCGACGATGTCACGCGCATGGCGACGGGATTGCTGCATCAGGGACTGAACAGGGTCGCCAACCTTCGCCTGCAATACCACACCGAGGTCATGGATCTGGATCAGGACATGAACGTCGTCATTCTGGGGCGCGGTCAGAAGGCGGACATGGTGATCAACGACAGCATGGCATCCAGAGAGCATGCGCGCATCGAATGCCGGCGCGGCAAGTTCATCCTCACCGACATGAGCACCAACGGCACCTATGTGGAGACTCAGGAAGGACCGTCCTATCTGAGAAGAGAAGACATCGTGCTGACCGGGCAGGGCAAGATCGCCCTGGGGCGCGATCTCGGCGAAGCCACCGAGTACGTGGTCTTCAACTGTGCATAAGAAGACGAAACACGGTCTCGAGGAGTCGGCCAGGTGAGCATTCCATTCATCGACCTGCAGGCGCAAAGACGGCGCCTGGGCAAACGCATGGACGACGCGATCCTGAAGGTCGTCAACCACGGCGCTTACATCTTAGGTCCCGAGGTGCAGGAGCTGGAGACGAAGCTCGCGGAGGTTTGCGGCGCCCGGCACTGTATCAGCTGCGCCAACGGCACCGACGCCCTGGCCCTGGTGCTGATGGCCTGGGGCATCAAGCCCGGCGACGCCGTGTACGTGCCCGCGTTCACGTTCGTCGCCACCGCGGAGGTGGTCGCCTGGTTCGGCGCCACGCCGGTGTTCGTGGACGTGCTGGCGGACACCTTCAACATGGATCCGGAAAGTCTGGAGACCGCCATCGAAGCTGCCGCGGACATGAAGCTGACGCCAAAGGCGGTGATACCGGTGGATCTGTTCGGCCAGCCCGCCGACTATCGGCGCCTGCTGCCCATCGCCGAGCGCCATGGGCTCAAGGTGCTGTCCGACACCGCGCAAGGCTTCGGAGCGACCTTGGACGGACAGCGCACCGGCACCTTCGGTGACGCAACGGCCACCAGCTTCTTCCCCGCCAAGCCCTGGCCTGCTACGGCGAGGGCGGCGCCATCTTCACCGACAACGATGCGCTGGCGGAGGACCTGCATTCTCTCAGGGTTCGCGGCCAGGGCCGGGACAAGTACGACGATGTGCGCATCGGCATGAACGGCCGGCTGGACACGATTCAGGCTGCCATCTTGATCGAGAAGCTGGAAATTTTCCCCGACGAGATCGAAGCCAGGCAGCGGGCGGCGGATTACTACTCGAGCAAGCTGGGCGCCGACCACCAGCCCCCGGTACTCATGGATGGCGCGACTTCCGTGTGGGCCCAGTACACCATCCAGCTCGACGGCCGGGACCGCGTTCAGGAGGCCTGCCGTTCAGGCGGCGTTCCCACCGCCATTTACTATCCCATTCCCCTCGCGCGGCAGACCGGCTATCGGCACTATCCCACCGTGCCGGCGGCACACCGGTGTCCGAGGCGCTCGCCATCGGGTGCTCAGCCTGCCCATGCATCCTATCTGGACCGCGAGACGCAAGACAGGACCTGGCCCTG